>FWPU01000016.1_pt1 | contig 590473 bp, 571 predicted proteins | sample 2228361 | NCBI WGS metagenome assembly FWPU01 (sample SAMEA103939777, study PRJEB20133) | metagenome | reverse complement strand
ACGAGATTTGGGTTGTGGCTCCGATTCCAACTCAATCCAGTCGCACGCATCCAATGCGGCGCCCAGAAGAACGATGTAACCCTGGGACAGAATTCGGACCAGTCGGGCTCGTCGGAGCTAAGCCCACGAGATTTGGGTTGTGGCTCCGATTCCAACTCAATCCAGTCGCACGCATCCAATGCGGCGCCCAGAAGAACGATGTAACCCTGGGACAGACTCGGGCCAGGCGGAGTCGTCGGAGCTAACCCCGCGAGATCTGGGTTGTGGCTCCGATTCCAACTCGATCCAGTCGGACGCATCCAATGCGGCACCCAACAGAGCGACGTAACCCTGCGACAGAATTCCGACCAGGCGGACGCGTCGGAGCTAACCCCGCGAGATCTGGGTTGTGGCTCCGATTCCAACTCGATCCAGTCGGACGCATCCAATGCGGCACCCAACAGAGCGACGTAACCCTGCGACAGAATTCCGACCAGGCGGACGCGTCGGAGCTAACCCCGCGAGATCTGGGTTGTGGCTCCGATTCCAACTCGATCCAGTCGGACGCATCCAATGCGGCACCCAACAGAGCGACGTAACCCTGCGACAGAATTCCGACCAGGCGGACGCGTCCAATCGAAGCGGAAGCCGTCCAAGCTCAGACCGGACGGCTCGAACTCCGCGCGCCGCTCTACCGGGGTTCGGCAAGGTCCCATGAATCGGGTAGGTTATGCGGCGATGTCCGCGCCGAACAGCCCCGAACTGGTAACCATCGAAATCAACGGCATCCCCGTCGAAGTTCCTAAGGGCGAGTTGATCGTCGAAGCGGTCAAGCGCGTCGGGACAGAGGTGCCGATTTTCTGCTATCACAAGCGCCTCAAGCCCGTGGGCATGTGCCGGATGTGCCTCGTCGAGGTGGGCTTCAAGCAAGAGGACGGCTCGGTCCGCATGATGCCCAAGCCCCAAGCCGCCTGCACCCTGCCCGCCGACCGGAACATGGTCGTCTACACGGACACCGAGTCGGTACAGAAGGACCGGAAGGGCGTGCTGGAGTTCCTACTCATCAACCACCCGCTCGACTGCCCGATCTGCGATCGCGGAGGCGAGTGCCCGCTCCAGAACAACACCCAGTTCTACGGCCCCTCCACAAGCCGTTACGTTGAAATCAAGCGCCACCTCCCGAAGGCGTTCCCGCTCTCCAAGTACGTGATGTTGGACCTCGAGCGGTGCATCCAGTGCGGAAGGTGCGTCCGCTTCACCGAAGAGGTCTCCGGCGACGCGCAACTCGCCTTCCTATTCCGCGGCGCGCAGATGCAGCCGCACACGTATGAACTCACCGAGTTCACCAGCCGCTTCAGCGGCAACGTCATCGAGATCTGCCCGGTCGGCGCCCTGACTTCGAGCCAGTACCGGTTCCGCGCGAGACCCTGGGACCTCGAGACGAAGCCCGCCATCTGCACCGAGTGCTCGAACGGCTGCAACGTCTGGTTCGACTACCGCTCCGGCCGCATGGTCCGCATCAACGGGCGCGAGAACGAAGCGGTCAACGAGGAATGGACGTGCGACCGAGGCAAGTTCGGTCAGACCTGGCTCAACTCCGAGAAACGCCTGACCGACCTGTACGTTCGGGAGGGCGATGCGCTCCGGGTCTCGACCTGGGCGGAGGCTTACGAGACGCTTCTTCCCCACTTTCGAGAGAAGGGCGATCGAGTCGCCGCGCTCGCCGGCCCGCGCGTCCCGAACGAGGGGCTGTTCCTCTTCGCGAAACTCTTCCGCGAGGCGTTCGGGTCGCCCAACCTGGATCACCGCTGGACGCGGCACTTGCCCGCCGAGCAAGAGGGGCCGGAGCCGGAGCAGGGGCTGAAAGAGGTGAACTCGACCCTCAGCTCGATCGAAGAGGAGCCTACTATCTTCGTGTTCGGCGGCAACCTCGCGGAGGAGCAGCCGATGTACTATCTTCGGACGCGCAAGGCTTGGTTCTTGCATCGCGCCAAGGTGGTCGTCGTCGGCTTCGAACCTCAGGAAGCGGAGTCGTTCGCAAGCGTCTCTGCCCGGATCGCGCCGGAGCAGGCGGTCGAAGCGCTGACGGGAATCCTTGACGGAATTCGGAGTGGCGGCGACGGGCCGTGCAAGCAGGTTGCGGATGCGTTGCGGGGCGGCTTCGTCCTTCTCGCGTCTCGCTCGCTGTACGACCTGCCCGACGGCGCGAAGATCGTCTCGCTGCTCGGCGAGCTTTGCAAGGCGACCGGATCGGAGAGCAAGTTCAATCTTCTCGCGCGGGGCGCGAACGAGCAGGGGGCGCGGGAGCTTGGGTTCCTGCCGACCGGGGGCAAGAACACGCGCCAGATCCTGGAGGGCTGCTGCGACGGCTCGATCCAAGCGCTCTGGCTCGTGGACGCCGATCCGTTCGCCCTCTATCCGGATCGGGACCTCGTCGAGCGGGCGCTGGAGAGCGTCGAGTTCCTGGTGGTGCAGGATTCGATCCAGGGAGAGGCGTTCGAGTACGCGAGCATCGTGCTTCCTTCGACGGCGTTTCCCGAGCAGGACGGGACGTACGTCAACGCCGAGCGGCGCGTCCAGCGAATCGCCCAGATTCTGCCGCCGCGCGGGCACGCCAAGCCGGTCTGGCGGATCGGGACGGAGATGCTGCTCCGGTCGGAAGGGATCCCGCCCTACTTCGGCGTCAAGGACGTTCTGGCGGAGATCGCGCGGACGGTCCCGGCCTTCGGGGGCGTCTCTTGGGACGCGCTGGACGGCGAAGGAATCGTGCTCTCGACAAGGCGAACGAGCGAGGAAGCGCCCGAAGTTACCGGCCGGCCGTTGTAGGTAGACTCGCGTCGGCTTCCGATGTTGAGTTTTCTATCTGCGGTCGAAGCGAACTCGGGTGACACGATCGGCTGGGCTCTTCTACGCATCGGGATCGTTCTCGGAGTCGTCCTGGGAATCGTTCCCGGTTTGATCTGGTGGGAGCGCCGGCTGTTGAGCTGGTTCCAAGACCGGATTGGGCCGAACCGCGTCGGTCCGTTCGGCCTTCTCCAGCCGATCGCGGACGGGGTCAAGCTCTTCTTCAAAGAGGACATCACGCCTGCGACGGTGGATCGTCTTCTCTACTTCCTTGCGCCGGCGATTGCGCTCTTCCCGGCCTTCACGATCTGGGCGGTACTTCCCTGGGGCCCGGATCGTCGCTTGACGCCGATTGCGGACGTGGACGTCGGGGTGTTGTACATCCTCGCGATCTCTTCGCTCGGCGTCTACGGCCTCTTTCTGGGAGGATGGGCCTCGAACAACAAGTACAGTCTGCTGGGCGGGTTGCGGAGCGCGGCCCAGATGGTCAGTTACGAGCTGGCGATGGGCGTGGCGCTCGGCTGCGTGATCCTCGCCACCGGTAGCCTGCGGCTCACGGAGGTCGTGCAGCAGCAGTTCGAACCGCTGTGGGGGACGGTGCCGTGGATGCAGAACTGGTTCATCCTGACGCCGTGGGGCCTCGTCGCGGGCATCATCTTCCTGATTACGATGGTGGCGGAGACGAACCGGGCGCCGTTCGACCTGCCGGAAGCGGAGTCCGAGTTGATCTCGGGCTTCCACACGGAGTACTCGTCCATGAAGTTCGCCGTCTTCTTTATGGGCGAATACGCGACGATGTTTGCGTTTTCGGGAATTTTCGCCGCTCTTTTCCTTGGCGGATGGAGTCCCCTGCCGTTCAACTGGGAGTTCCTCGCGCAAAGGGCGACGGACGCGAACCTTCCGTGGCTCGCCAGCGCTCTGTCGTTTGTCGGTGGGCCGATCGCCGCGCCGCTGTGGATGCTCGGCAAGATGTTCGGCGGCATCACCTTCTACATTTGGCTTCGAGCGACGCTCCCGCGGTTGCGGTACGACCAGTTGATGACCCTGGGCTGGAAGTATCTGCTCCCGATTGCGGCTCTGAACTTCGTCGTGGTCGCGATCTGGATGCAGTTCGGTTGGGCGGCGCTGTTCGGCGCGCTGGCGGTTCTCTTCTTGCTGTACATCAACGTCGTCCTTTATGTCTCGCGGCGCCGGCCTAAGGATGAGGTCCCGACGGTTCGGTTTGTTAACCCGCCTGCGAGCACGGAGGCGACGATCGAGGTTACACGTTCATGACATTGACGACGTTTGCGTTCTTGGTAATGGCGGTTGTCTTGGTGCTGTCCGCTTGGGGTGTCGTGGTCGCCAAGAGCCCGGTGCGGAGCGCCCTGAGCTTGGTCGTGAACTTCTTCGTGCTTGCCTTTCTGTACTTCGGCATGAACTACGACCTGCTCGGCATCAGCCAGATCCTCGTGTACACGGGGCTGATCATGATGCTGTTTCTCTTCTGTATCCTACTTTTGAACTTGGGCGCTCCGGACACGTTGTTCGAGCCGAGTCTGATCAAGCGCAGCCTCGCTTGGTTCGTGGGCGGTGTGCTGGTGCTCGCGGTCAGCTCGCAGGTGATCGGCCCGATGGCGACGTGGTCTACGTCCACGCCGACCGCTCCCGAGGGATTTGGGCAGGCCGCCAGCGTGGGACAATCGCTGTTTACGGGATGGGTGTACGGATTTGAAATCGCGAGCGTGTTGCTGTTGGTCGGGATCGTTGGCTCGATTTTGGTAGCCAAGAGGAGAGATTGACGATGGAAGGGATTCCTCTTTACGCGTATCTTCTTCTGAGCGCCCTGCTCTTCGCGATCGGGACGGTGGGCGTTCTCATCAAGCGGAACCCCATCATCATCTTCATGTGCATCGAGCTGATGCTGAACGCGGCGAACCTTTCGTTCCTCGCCTTTGCGAAGTATCACTCGGCGCCGCTCGCCGCAGGCTCGCTCGAGCAATGGCAGGTGCACATGACCGGCCAGATGGCTGTCGTCTTCGTGATGGCGGTGGCGGCGGCGGAGGTGGCGGTCGGACTCGGCATCATCATGGCGATCTTCCGACTGCGACACGACGTGGACATTGACGAAATGAGCACGATGAGGGGATAGGCATGGAGTACATCAGCACAGGACACGGAGAGACGCTCACGAACCCGGTGTTCCACTGGGCTTGGATGATTCTGCTCGCCCCGCTGGCGGGCTTTTTATTCCAGGCGGCGCTCGGCAAAAAGATCGAGCAGGCGCTGGGCAAGGCTGTCGGGCGGCGACTTCTCGGTTTCTTCGCCGTGCTGCCGGTTGCGCTCGGCTTCGTCGTTTCGGTCGTCCTCGCCGTGAACCTTGCCGGGCTGGACGAACATTCGCGGCTCGTCATCACCGCTTGGTTCAACTGGATTGACCTCCAAACGCTTCGTGTCCCGTTCGAGTTGAGGATTGATCCGCTCTCTCTCACGATGTGTCTCATCGTGACGGGCGTCGGATCCCTGATCCACCTCTACGCGACCGGCTACATGGCGGAGGATCGCGATTACCCGCGGTTCTTCACGTATTTTAACCTCTTTATCGCGTTCATGCTCATGCTCGTCATGGGCAACAATCTGCCGCTGGTCTTTATCGGCTGGGAGGGCGTCGGCTTGTGTTCGTATCTTCTGATCGGTTTCTGGTATGAGGATATCGAGAACGCGAAGGCGGCGAACAAGGCATTCATCGTAAACCGAATCGGCGACTGGGGATTTGCGCTCGGAATCTTCCTACTCTACTGGGTGTACGCGTCGAGCCAGGCTGCGCTGCCGCTGAACGAGACCCGCTACCTGAGCTTCGACGTCTTGCTTCCCTTCGCGCAGCAGGTCCTACCCGAGTTCGGCCCGTTGGTCGTGACGGCGGTCCCGCTACTGCTGTTCGTAGGTGCGGTCGGAAAATCGGCTCAGTGGCCCCTCTATCTTTGGCTTCCCGACGCGATGGCCGGTCCGACACCGGTGTCTGCGCTCATTCACGCGGCGACGATGGTCACGGCGGGCGTCTACTTGGTTGCAAGGACGCACGTATTCTTCGAGTTGGCTCCGATTGCGATGGCTGTGGTCGCGGGCATCGGCGCATTCACCGCGCTCTTCGCTGCGACCGTGGCGTTCGGGCAAACGGACATCAAGAAGGTCCTTGCCTACTCGACGGTCTCGCAACTGGGATACATGTTTTTGGCTTGTGGCGTGGGCGCCTTCGGCGCAGGCATGTTCCACGTAACGACGCACGCGTTCTTCAAGGCGCTGTTGTTCTTGGGATCGGGCGCGGTGATCGTCGCCATGGCGCACAACCAAGACATGCGCAACTATGGCAATCTGCGTAAATACATCCCCATCACGTATGCCACGATGGTGGTCGCGTGGCTTGCGATCGCGGGCATTCCGCCGTTTGCCGGTTTTTGGAGCAAGGACGAGATTCTCTCGGCCGCGTTCTTTACGCAGCTCGTGCAAGCTCCCCAACTGCTCTGGCTCATCGGTTGGATCACCGCGTTCCTCACTGCCGGCTACATGACGCGGATGATGATGCTCACGTTCTTCGGCCAAGAGGAGCGATGGCGCAAAGGCGTCGTCGGTGCCACCGCCCACCACGACCATGCCAGCACGCATGACAACGCCGCTCACGCCGCCCACGCGGACTTCTCCAACACCGAGTTCTTCTTGAGCGACGAGGAACTGGCCGCCGAAAGGGAGCACGAAGAGGCTCATCACCACGACTTGACGCCGGATCACGAGCCCAAAGAGGTCAGCGTCTCCATGTGGTTCCCGCTCGCCGTGCTCGCTGTCCTCTCGCTGGCGGGCGGCGCGGTGCTATCCGGGCTCAACCCGTTTGCGCATCTGCTCGGAGCGCATCTGCCCCACCTTTTCGAAGAATGGAACCATCCGTCCGTCGGGCTGAGCGTCTTCGATCCGGAAGGCGCCTTCCGGAAGAGCGTGGCCATCGAGTGGGCGCTGATTGCGGCTTCGATCGGAGCGGCGATTTGCGGGATCGCATTCTTCGTGCGGCGGTACGCGAAGGGATTGCCCGAATCGGAAGTGGAGTTGCAAGGCGTGCAAAAGTTGGCCGGCGAGCAGTGGCTTTACGACAAGACGATGGTACGGCTGTTCGTGGACATCGGCGGCAAGTTTGCGAATGCGTTCTACCGGATCTTCGACGCCGGCGTGATTGACGGCATCTTCGTGAATGGCAGCGCGAAACTTGTAGGCGCTTTTGGGTTGCTACTTCGGCGGACCCAGACGGGTTTGGTCCGCTTCTACGCGTTCATCATGGCGGTAGGCGTGATCGCGTTGCTGAGCTACGTCATCTATGTGACAACGAGATAACCATGGAAGGCTTCGGAATTCTGAGTTTGGTCATCTTCTTGCCCGTGGCAGGGGCGCTGGTCGCCCTTCTCGTGCCGCGACAGATGGAGAACTTCCACCGGTACTGGGCGTGGCTGATCTCCGCCGTGACATTGCTCGCGTCGCTGCAAATCTATAACGGATTCAGCGGAAACACGATGCACTTCCAGTGGCGCGAGTCGGTCGAGTGGTTGCCGGCGCTTGGGATTCGGTACCAACTGGGCGTAGACGGAATCAGCCTCTGGCTCGTGCTCTTGACCTGCTTCATTTCCTTCCTCAGCATCTGGTTCAGTTTCCACGTGAAGGATCGGGTGAAGGAGTTCATGATCTGGTTGCTGATCTTGGAAGGCGCGATGATCGGCGTGTTCTGCGCCCTCGATCTGATCCTGTTCTACATTTTCTTCGAAGCGACGCTGATTCCGATGTACTTCCTCATCTCGATCTGGGGCGGCAAGAATCGCGTCTACTCTTCTATCAAGTTCTTCCTCTTCACGTTCTTGGGCAGCATCTTCATGCTCGTAGCGATCGTCGCTCTCTATTTCATCAGCCGCAACGAAACGGGAGAGGGGACGTTCGACCTGATCGCGTTGCAGGCGCTCGCGGCGGACGGACGCCTGGCGCCAGGCGCACTCGGCCTGTGGCTCTTCGCGGCATTCGCGCTCGCGTTCGCGGTGAAAGTGCCGCTGTTCCCCCTCCACACCTGGTTGCCGGACGCTCACACCGAAGCGCCGACGGCTGGCTCCATGATCCTTGCCGCCATCATGCTGAAAATGGGAACGTACGGCTTCTTGCGGTTTGCGTTCCCTCTCTTCCCGGAGGCGGCGGTGCAAGCCGCCCCCTTCCTCATGGGACTCTCGGTCGTGGGAATTCTCTATGGGGCGATCATGGCGGCCGTTCAACCGGACTGGAAGCGGCTCGTCGCCTATTCTTCCGTCAGCCACCTGGGCTTCGTTATGCTCGGGCTGTTCGCACTGAATCACAACGGACTCACGGGCGGGACGTTACAAGCCATCAACCACGGCATCAGCACGGGGGCGTTATTCTTGCTCGTCGGTATGATCTATGAACGCACGCACACGCGCCTGTTCGAAGACTACGGCGGCCTCAAGCGACGAATGCCGATGTTCGCGACGCTATTCCTGATCATCATGCTCAGTTCGGTCGGACTTCCGAGCACGAACGGATTCATCGGCGAGTTCCTCGCGATGCTGGGCGCCTTCCAAGCTGGCGCGAACGAGAACACTGGAATCCCGATGTGGATGCCCGTGCTCGCGGGTGGCGGCGTCGTCCTCGCCGCGGTGTATTTGCTTTGGATGTTCCAACGAGTCTTTTACGGGCCGATCAAAAATCCGGTCAACGAGCGACTTCGCGACATCAAGCCGTGGGAGCAAGCGATTGCGTGGGCGTTCGTCGTCTTCGTGTTCTGGTTGGGTCTCTATCCCAAGTTCTTCACCGATAAGATGCAGACCAGCCTGAACGCCGTCCGGCACCAGACGATTCAACCACCGGGCGCGCGACCCGCGTGGGCGGACGTGCGAACGATTGACATCAACCAACGCGGGGATGTCGTAGTGGTCGAGCGAAACGACCCGAACGACCTCGGTAACTGGACGGAGGTCGCCGTGCGCGTTCCCAACGAGCATCAGCCGCAGCGCATCGCAATGGGAGGTGGCGAATGACCTCGCGCGAGCGGCTCGTGGCCGCCAGCCGCGGCGGCCCGGTGGACCGGTTGCCTTGGTTTTGCTGGGGCGCCCCGGATCCCATTTCCTTCGCGAAGAGTTTTGCGCCGGATGCCGTGATCGTGGATCAGCCCGAACAGGCAACCGCAGCCCTGAGCGAGTTCGACGACAACGGTCCCGCTGTGCTCGTTGCCGTACTGAACCCCCTCGGGCTCGCCCTCCAAGAGGGAGCCAATCCCAACGAACAAACCGAATCCGACCCCCAGGCTGCGAGCCAAGTAGTGGAAGCGTACGCACAGCGGGTCCAAGCGCAAATCGAGGCGGCTCTCGACGTGGGAGCGGACGGAGTCTTCTATCGAATCATTGGGGCGTGCCCGAACTACAGCACGCCAATGCAGTACGGTGGGTTCCATCTCGAGACGGACCGAGCGCTGTTGGACGCGATTCGAGAGGCCCCCTTCAACGTCGCCTTGGCGGAGGGAAAGGACGTATACCTGGAGTTCCTGACCGATCTCCCAGCGCACGCGCTCGCATGGGAACCGCAGGCGACCACGATGAGTGGCGCCGAGGTCCAGCGAATGAGAGAAGGTGCGGTTGCGTACGGTCTTTGGTCCGGCTGGGAGCAGCTGGTGCAGTCCCAGTCGCCCGGAACGATCCTCGCCGGTCCGTTCGACGCGGATTTCGACTACCGTTCGGTCATCGAGTCTCTTATGCAAAACAGCACGGAGGTTGTTCAGTAAATGCAAACAGGTTTGACTCCCGCACCGATTGATTGGGTTCTTCTGATGCCGCTGCTGATCGTCTTTGGCACGGGTGTCGTTGGGATGTGCATCGAGATGCTCCGACCCCGTAGCAACAACAACGCGATCGTGGCCACCACGCTCTTGGGATTGGGAGCGGCCGCCGCCTACCTGATTGGCACGTGGGAGTATCCGACGCTTCACACCTTCGGCGAACTGTTCCTTTCCGACCGGGTCGCCAAGATCCTGCAGTTGCTGATCATCGCGATCACCTTTACAACGGTCCTCTACAGCGAGGGATACCTTCGCGAGAGACGCCTGCCGTTCGGAGAGTACTACCCTCTCCTCGTCTGGTCCGCAACGGGCGCGATGATCATGGCAACCTCGACCAACCTTCTCATCGTGTTCCTCGGCCTGGAGGTCCTCTCCATTTCGCTTTACATTCTCGCAGGGTTGAGTAACCGCGAGCAGCAGTCCCAAGAGGCGGCGCTCAAGTACTTCTTGCTTGGCGCCTTTGCCTCGGCGTTCTTGCTCTACGGAATCAGCTTGCTCTACGGCGCTACCGGCACTACCCAGATGGAAGACCTTCGAGCCATCTGGAACACGCCCCTCGACAAGCCGACCGTCGGTCTGTTATATGCAGGTTTGACGCTGATTCTTGTCGGGTTCGCCTTCAAGGTCGCGCTCGTGCCGTTCCACATGTGGACTCCCGATGTGTACCAAGGCGCCCCAACGTCAGTGACCGGCTTCATGGCAGCGGCGGCCAAGGTGGGCGCCTTTGCCGCTCTCGTTCGCTTCCTTGACTACGCGACGCCGATGTCGGACGCTTGGGTGCCGATGCTCAGCGCTCTGGCGATTCTTACGATGACCGTGGGCAATCTCGTGGCGCTGGTTCAGAAAGACGTGAAGCGGATTCTCGCGTATTCGAGCATCGCCCACGCGGGATACGTGCTCGTCGCGGTGGTTGCGTATGGCGTGCTGTCCCGTGAAGGCTCGGCTGCGCAACCGGTGTCGGTCGTCTACTACCTGATCGCGTATTCGTTCATGACAGTCGGCGCTTTCGCGGTCGTCTCGCTGGCGACGAGAGGCGGCCGAGAGAGGACCGAACTGAACGACCTGAACGGCCTTTGGGAGCGCGCGCCTCTGCCTGCGGCTATGATGATTGTCTTCATGGCGAGCTTGGCAGGGATTCCCCTTACGGCTGGATTCCTCGGCAAGCTGCTGATTTTCCGGGACGCGCTGGATGCCGGCCTGGTCGTGCTCGCCATCGCACTCGCGGTCAATAGCGTGATCTCGGCGTACTACTACCTGAGGATCGTCCTCGCTACTGTGGTTCAGAAGCCGGCTCTTCACGCTCCGAGGTTCGCCAACCCGAACGCCGGGCTTGTTGCGACGTGCTTGGTGTGCGGCCTGGCGATCTTCGCACTCTTCTTCGCCGCGCAACCGGTCTTGCGCGAACTCGAAGCGCCCCAAGAGGTGTTCGTGCACAGAAGCCCGTGAGGAAGTCGGACTACGCGCCGGACCGACCGCTCGGCTTGCTCATCGCCTTTGCCTCTTTCTTCGCTCTCGTTCTTTCTGCAGCGGCACTTGCCCTCTTGATTGCCGCAGGTCCTGCGGGGCGCGTCGAGCTGGAGAAGGAATCCGAGCAGCTTGCGCAGATGGGCGCAAGCCGGTTCCTTCTCGAACGCCTCGACCTGTTTCTCGTCATCCTCACGATCTTATCCCTCTTGGGAGTCTTGAAGGGTCTCGCTATCTACGGTGGGTCGAGGCGTGGTTTCCTGTTTGGCGCTGCCGTCAACGGACTCGCATTCGTCGCATTGCTTCCTTGGACGAACTGGGATCACTTGCCGGTTGCTCTCTTGAACACCGCCTTCTTGGCTGTGGCGACGGGTTCCCTCGCGCTGTACTGCGTGCTTCGCATCCAGGGGAGGATCGGGCCAAAGCCGTTAGAATAGGGATATGGTAGCGGAGGTCGGACTCGAACCGACGACCCTGCGGGTATGAGCCGCATGCTCTAACCGACTGAGCTACTCCGCCACGGGGGACGTTATTTTACCTCGCCAGCTCCCTCGTCCAGGAGAGACTCGTACTCCTGCCGGGTGTCGAAGTCGCGAAACGGGAGGGGATCGTGGAATGGGACGGTCAGGGCACGTGCCTTCTCCAGAATCTCTCTGAGGGGCGTATCCTCGGCCAGCTGGGGCAAAAATGCCTCGATCCAGGATCTTTTGAGGATGACCGGGTGCTTGCGCCTTCCCTCCGCTTCCGGCTGGATTACCTCTGTGTCCCCTAACGGGCCTGCATCGAGCGCCCTCACGACCCTTCCCACGATCTCGGAAGTGAGTAACGGCAGGTCGCACGGACAGAGGGCGAGCCACTCGGTACGGCAGTCCGTTACGGCGACGGCCACCGACGACGCCATGCCCAGTTCCGGGTTTGGGTTCGCCACTACGCGCAAGCCCAGCCGAGCGGCTTCACTCAGAAGCGGCTCGTCCTCCATGCGAGCGACCAAGGCGACTTCCAAGACATGGGGCCGGAAGGCGCTCGCCACTCGATCGAGGACGGTGCGCCCGTGAAACGGGGCGAGGGGTTTGGAGCGACCGAACCGCCGCCCCTCGCCCGCCGCCAAGAGATACGCAGTCAGCCCCCTGCTCAACCGCGAGGCTCCTCGAGAAGATTCCGCATCGTCCGAATCTGACCCGCGTGATAGAGATCGTGCTCGATGAGCATCAAGAAAAACTGCAAGGTCGTCATCTTCTTCCCTCCCCAAGTCCTGACCTTGCGATTCAGATCGTCCTGAGTGAGGGACCGGAGTGTTCGTACGAGTGGCTCGTGCGCCGCTTCCAGCTCGCGCAGCATCGTTGTCAGATCGCTCTTTGCAATCGAGAGACTGTCCCAAGTTACGGATCCATCGCCGAATGCTTGGCTGAACTGTACCAGCTTGTCTCCCGTTACGTGGTAGACGATCGAGCGGATGCTTCCATCCATCCACGGAAAGCCGGAGAAGCGGCGGGGGGTCGAGTTAAAGACCTCTTCCGAGATACCGGTGAGGCTTCCAAGCAGGCTGTGCCAAGGCGAAGAGCGGAAGGCACGGTCCTGCAGCTGAAGCAACAGCTCAATTATTTCGCAGGAAGCGTGCATTCTTGGATCATCTTGCGAGCTGCATCCGCCCCGTCCCAACCGAGAACTTCCACCTCTTTGTCTTCCAATTCCTTGTAGACGTCGAAGAAGTGCTCGATCTCTCGGAGCATGTGCTCGCCAACGCCGTCCAGTGTTTCGATCGTCGCGTATCTGGGATCCCGAACGGCAACGGACAACACTTTGTCGTCCCTGCCCTTTTCATCTCTCATGCAAAGTACGCCGATCGGTCGCGCCTCCAGGACGCATCCTGGGAAGGTCGGATGCGTAAGCAGCACGAGGGTGTCGAGGGGGTCGCCGTCGGAGTACAGCGTGCCGGGGATGTAGCCGTAATCGCAGGGATAGAACAAAGGGGAATAGAGAACGCGGTCGAGGCGCACCAACCCCGTCTCCTTGTCCACTTCGTACTTGTTCGAACTTCCCTTCGGGATTTCAACGACGACGTTGACCACCCTCGGCGCCTTGTCTCCAACCGTCAGGTCTACGCCTCTCATCGGCTATTGATTCACGACGCGGTAGTGGCAATGCTTGAACTTCTTGCCGCTCCCGCAAGGGCATGGGTCGTTTCGCTTGACTTTGGACCAATCGATGTCCGAAACGCCGCTTGGAGATGCTTGACCGTCCGCTTTTGGCGTCGTGGCCACAGCGACCTGCTCCGCGGGGATCTCTTGCATCTGCGGGCGAGGCGTCTGAGGTCGCTCGACGCGCGCGCGGTAGACGTGGGTGGCAACGAAGTCTCCGATCGCGGCCAGCGTCTCTTGGAAGATCTGATGGGATTCCTTGCGGAAGGCGATGAGCGGGTCAATCTGACCGTATCCGCGATACCGGATTCCTTCTCGCAGCTGCTCGATCATCTGCAGATGTTCCGTCCACTTCTGCGTGATGGCGTGCAGAACGATGAACTTCTCGATGCGCGGCCAGTCCTCGCCGTATTCCTCAATTTTCTGTTGATAAGCTTGGTCCGCCCATTCGATCAGCCGCTCGGTGAGCTCACGTTCGTTCGCGCACTTCTCCAGGTCCTCTACAGTGCCGAAGTCCATGATCGGGAAGACCTGCATCGCTTCGCGATAGATCAGATTGTAGTCCCAGTTCGTCTTCTCGTATCCATCCGGCATGTGCCGATGGACGAGCGATTCGAGCCACTCGTGCACGTACTCCTGGATGGCCGGCCGTGGATCGCGTTTTCCGAGCAGGAACTCTCGCCGCATGGAGTAGATGTGCTCGCGCTGCGCGTTCAGAATGTCATCGTATTCGAGAACATTCTTGCGATACTCGAAGAAGTGCAGCTCGATTCGCTTTTGCGTCTTCTCGATCATCGAGCTGAGGAACTTGGCGTTTACCTCTTCGAGGTCCGGCCAAGCCTTGAGCATCGGGTTCTCGAGCATCCGTTCGTTGAAGATGCGCCAAAGTTGGTCTTCGAGCGAAACGAAGTACCGGCTCTCGCCTGGATCCCCCTGTCGGCCGGCGCGACCGCGGAGCTGATTGTCAATTCGGCGGCTTTCGTGTCGTTCGGTTCCGAGGATGTAGAGGCCGCCCAGTTTGCGCACCTCTTCGGCGGCAGCGGCTCTCTCTTGTTCGTCGAGCGGCAGCGGCGGCGCGGCGCGAACCTTGCCGCCCCGGCGATAATTCGCAGACGGATCGTCGAGGTCCAGACCGGCGCGCTTGATCTCTTCGTTGGAGAGCGAGCCGCCCAGCAAGATGTCCACGCCGCGTCCGGCCATATTCGTCGCGATCGTGACAGAGCCTTTGCGCCCTGCTTCTCCGATGATCAACGCTTCGCGTTCGTGATACTTCGCGTTGAGGACTTTGTGCGGGATGCCGTGACGCAGCGCTTCATCAAGGTGCTCTTCGTTCTCTTTGGGCAGATCCCACAGCTCGAGAAGCCAAGTCTTCATCTCTTCACCCAACGGGTCTGTGGGAAGGCCCATACTGCGGGCTGCGTCCTGCAAATCCCGAAGCCTCATCTTGTCCAAAGGCTTGACGATGCTCTTGTAAGCCTCGTTCTTCTCCTGTTTGGAGTGGCCCTTTTCCTTCTGAATGGCGTGCTTGATTCGCTCCGCCAGTACCAGCTTTTGCAACAGATCCGCCGTGAGACGTCGGGAGACTCGTTCCGACATCTCGATGGAGCGCGTACCGACCAAGACCGGTTGTTGCTTCGTGTACAGCCGAAGGATCTCCATCCCAATGCCGCGGAACTTCGCTTCCTCCGTCTTGTAGACCACATCCGGGTGGTCTACGCGGATCATGGGTCGGTGTGTCGGGACGACTACGACCTCAAGACCGTAAATCTTTCGGAACTCGTCCTCTTCCGTCTTGGCGGTGCCCGTCATTCCCGCCAACTTGTCGTACAGTCGGAAGAGGTTTTGGAACGTGATCGTGGCGACCGTCTGGCTCTCCCGCTTGACAGGGACGCCCTCTTTCGCCTCGAGCGCCTGGTGCAAGCCTTCGCTCAGGCGACGACCGAACATGAGGCGCCCAGTGTTCTCGTCCACCAACACGACCTCTCCGTCCTTGACCACATACTCGACATCTTTCTCGAAGAGGCCGTGCGCTCGGACGGCTGCGTTGATGTAGTGCATCAGGTCGGGGTGGTTCGCCAGGTTGTCAATCCCCAACAGCTCTTCGATCTTGTCGTAGCCTTCCTCGGTCAGCGTCGCGGAGTTGTTCTTCTTGTCCACGACGTAGTGAACGCCCGGCTCGTCCTTCGTTCCCTTGGTGAGGCGTTTCACGACATCGTTCGCTTTGACGTAGTCCGCAACGTTGTCGGTAGACGGACCGCTGATGATATGAGGCGTACGAGCCTCGTCAATCAGAATGCTGTCCACCTCGTCAATGATCGCGTAATGGAGGTGCCGCATCACGAGCTGCGACTCGTCCATCGCCATGTTGTCGCGGAGGTAGTCGAAGCCGAATTCGTGGTTCGTGCCGTAAGTGATGTCGCACTCGTAGGCTTGCCTTCGAGTACAAGGCCGGAGATTGACGTACCGCGGGTCGGGGTGCTCTGCGCCCGGCTCATAGATGAAACTGCCGCCCAGCTCGTCGGATTCCGCCGATTGTCCTTGGATGATTCCGACCGAAAGCCCCAAATGGTGGAAAATCGGACCCATCCAGACGGCATCGCGGCGAGCGAGGTAGTCGTTCACGGTAACGAGGTGCGCCCCCTTTCCGGTGAGCGCGTTGAGATACAGCGCGAGCGTTGCGACCAGCGTCTTTCCTTCACCGGTCTTCATCTCGGCGATCTTCCCTTGGTGGAGAACGATGCCGCCGAGAAGCTGAACGTCGAAGTGGCGCATCTTCAGATGGCGCTTACTGACCTCGCGTACGGCGGCAAATGCCTCCGGCAGGATGTCGTCGAGTGTCTCGCCTTCCTTCAGGCGGGCTTTGAATTCGTCCGTCTTCGCCCGGAGCGCCTCGTCCGAGAGGGCTTCAAACTTTGGCTCCAGGGCGTTGATCTGCTCTACGATCGGCTGGAGTTTGCGGATTTCGTCTTCGGTTCGGTCAAATAACTTGCGTAAGAGCGTGTCGAGTCCCATGGTTCGGTCTCCCCTCTGGCCGGCACAGGCGGACATGCCCCGCTCGCGACGGCGTGGGGATGGTTTGAGTATACCTTTCTACGCTCGTTCGGTCAGAATCGCCACACTCCGCAAATGTCCTGGCTCGAAACCCAGAACCGCCGCGTCCTCCGCTGCAAGCGTTGCCCTCGCCTGAGAGAGTGGTGCATCCACGCCGCCCGGCACCCCCGTGCGGCGTTTCGAGGCGAGAAGTATCATGCCAAACCCGTCCCTTCCTTCGGCGACCCAAACGGCAGGCTGCTCATCGTCGGTCTCGCGCCGGCTGTCCACGGCGCGAACCGGACGGGACGAATGTTCACGGGCGACCGAAGCGGGGACTTCCTGTACGCTGCGCTCCACCGAGCCGGATTCGCCAACCAGCCCACCGCGGTGAGCGCCGACGATGGGCTACAACTCAAGGACTGCCTCATTACGGCCGTCTGCCGGTGCGCGCCACCCCAGAACAAGCCCAAGCCGGAAGAGATCGCAAGCTGTCGCCCTTTCCTCACGGAAACCCTGGAAAAGATGCCGTGGAAGGTCCTTCTTGCCCTTGGCGGCATCGCCTGGACCGAGTCGTTACGCTGCCTGGACGCTCCCCGGGTCAAGTTCGCGCACGGAGCGGAAGCCGTGTTGGGCGAGCGGCGACTCTTGGCTTCGTATCACCCAAGCCAGCAGAACACGTTCACGGGAAGGCTTACCCCGGCGATGCTGGATGAAGTCTTGTCGCGGGCGCGAACGCTTCTCGAGAGTTAGGGAGAGACGGTCTTGCCGTTCCGCTCTGCCCGCGCTGCAAGCTTGGCCATAGTGCCGCCCTCCCGGAGGCGGACTGCGTACACCTCGTTGGATAGTCCCACGACGAGCTCGTCCCGCCGCGCCAGAGCCGACTTGGAGGCGCCCTCGTCGGGGCGTCCGAAGCTGATCGCAAGATCCATCTCGGGGTCGAATCGCTGACGCCAAACCCGAGCCGCCGAGAAGAGTTCTCGGTCTAAGTTCTGGCCCAGAGCTTGTACAAGTCCTCGATCCAACACGACGATCCGGGGAGCGCCCCACCGCAGCGGAACAAGGGCGGCACGCTGGTACGGCTTGGTGTCTGCACCGGTCACGAGCGTCTTTCCCGCAAGCGTCTGCTCCTCCACGAGACGGGCGGCGCGGCTCAGGTCCTTTTCGGTTGCGTCTCGGCTGGCGAGGACGCAGAACGTCGGGTTCTCGAGAAGCCGCTCGTTCCCGTAGAGAAAGAGATAGCCGGGTGGCGAAGGGCAGAAGCTCTCCAGGGAGGCTGGATAGAGCGGGCTGTCCCGCGTCAGCATCCGCACGCGTTTCCCGTCGACGGTCTGAAGGAACTCTTGCGCCCGTCGTTTTGCTTGAGGCGCGCCACTACTCAGGGCGCGAGCCGAGATCGGTCGAAGGCCGAATTCCTGGCGCAACCGATCCACGTCCATCCCCAGAAGCCGCTCTGGCTCGATCCCGCGAAGCCTGCACTCCCGCAGCAGGTGGTCGAAGGTCGCCGAGCCGACGTAGGGGATGAAGCAAAGAACGAGGTGGACCTCGCTAATCCTTGCCGGCATCCTCGTCCATCGCCTCCAACGTGCGAAAGATGATGGTAAGCAGACGGTGCGCCAGCGTGTCCATGTTGGCGACGACCTCTTCGTGGCTCAAACTCCCTGGAGAGAGACCGGCCGCCAGATTGGTAACGCCCGCGAGGCATGCATACGGTACGCCAGCCTCGCGCATCGCGATGGCTTCGCTCCCGACGGTCATCCCGATCACATCACCACCTGCCTGCCGGTAGAAGGCGATCTCGGCGGGCGTTTCGTACCGGGGGCCGTTCACGCAAACATAGACGCCATTTTCCTCAATCCTCTCGGAAATCTCTTCCGCGCTCTTCCGGAACGCATGGCGGAGGGCGGGATCGAACGGGTGCGTCATGTCGGTGTGGACCACGGATGACTCGTACAGCGTCAGGTTTCTCGCGGAAAAGTCCAAGAGGTCGGAGCAGGCAACGATCGAGCCGGCGGGCAGGTCCGACCGCAGACTGCCCACAGCGCCTGTCGAGACGACCCTCGGAACGCGCAGCATCCGCGCCGCCAGCGCAAGGCCGCGATAGGGAACGCGATGGGGTGGGACCTTGTGCGCCCCTCCGTGCCTTGGGAAGAAGAAGACCCTGCGCTCCTTCAGGTACAGCCCTCGCACAAGGCCATCCGCAGTGGGTACGCACACAGGAAGCGACTCGCCAACCGGCACCGAGGAGAGGATGCCCGTCCCTCCAATGATCGCTCCAATCGCCTTCATGACCGGTTCCGGTTGTACCTTGCGGGCGAGGTTTCGAGTATCGTAAGGCGCGCATGCGAATCAGCGAGATCATGCACGTCCACCTGCCGGTTCTGAAGCCCGACTCGACGTTTCGAGACGCGGTGGACAAGATGGACATCTATCAGTTCCCCGCCCTCGTCGTGGTGGACGAGGGGAGAGCGCCGGTCGGGATCTTCACAGAGGCGATCGCCTGGGAGATCGCCAAGGGGCGCAGCCTCGGCGAAGTCACTTCGCTGCCGATCGGCGAGTTCGCAGAGAAACCGGAAATCATCGGCGAGTTGGACGACGACGTGGAGGACTGCCGACAGCGGCTGTTGGAGACCGATCAGATCCTGCTGCCCGTCGTGGCGGAGGGCCGCCTGATGGGTGTCGCGCTGCGGACGGACATCCTGCAAGCGTTGCTCGTGGAAGCTACTTCGCCGTCAGACGAGGGTTGAGCCAAACAAGGGGAATCTGTGCAGCAGTTGCCCCCTCCACAGGCTCCGCGATCAGTTCGAGCAAGTATGCGTCCGGAATCTGGACGCTGAACGACACCGGCGCGCCTTTCTGCACGGGACCGCTATTCCAGATCTCCTCTCCGTCTGCCACGATGCGAAACAGAGCCGTGCTCCCATCGGGCGAAGAATCGTCTGGGCCCACGGTCCCGGAAAAGGCCCGGAACGCGCGCGAAACGCGATAGCGAAGGACAGACCCTTGGCGAACGACCAGCGCGTGCCCCTGCGCTCCGTCCAGCGTCGCCGGTTGTCCGTTCTCGAGGCGATGTAGCAGCGGCCGTCCAGCGGGCTGGGACCAACCCTCCATCGGAAGCCGAGTGAGAGGCGTGTCGCTGGGCATCGGCGTCCTCGCGGGGAAAGCGGCAACGTCCGAGAGCTGACCGTCATATCCGACCGCGACCATCGTGTAGGTGTACGGCACGCCAGGGTCCACGTCGAGGTCCGGGATCAAGCCGTCCGCGACGTATCCGAGGAGCCAATCGTTTCGGAACACGTACCAACCAGCGACACCTTCCGATCGCTTCGGCTCGATCAAGACGGACCAGGCGCTCGACGCGCCGACCGTGGCCTCCGGCTTCGGCGGTTCCTTCGGTTTTGTCGCCTCGTTGAATCGCACTCGGAAGCCAACCTCCCCTCCGGGCGCGCCGGCCACCTCGAGGCGGACATATCCGTCTCCCGCCGCTACTTTGCCCGATCCACCCGTGAAAGAGGCTTCTGGTTTCCCGTACGCGATCTTGTCGCCGTAGGGGGAGAGAAAGACGAAAGCAGGCGCCTTTCCTCGCACCCTCATGGATCCGGCAAGCGTGCGGGACTTCTCGTCCCAGGTCATCTTCAGCTTGCTATCCGCCGCTCCGAACAGGCTTGTGGATTCGCCAAGGACCGAAGGCCGGAGTTCGTCTCGCGTGATGACTAACGTGCGACTTCCGTTTGCACTGAGCGGAACGGCGAGGCTGCCCGCTGCGCTGCCCCAGTGCCGCCCAGACCAAAAGTCAAAAACATGATATCGTAGGGTCGGGTTGAGACCCAGATCCCCGAAGGCGAATCGCTCCGTCACTGCGTTCGGCTCGTAGTTGAAGATCGTCACGACGGCATACGGCCGACCGGATTCGGGCTTGATGTGCGTCACGAAGATTCGAGGTACAGTCGCGAGGCTGCGTTGTGTCGTACCGGTATCCAGCACTTCGCCGACAGCGGGCTGCGCGGCGGGCATTCGGTTTAGAATCCAATCGAATTCAGGCTTCTTGTCAACGCCCTCCAGCGCCATTCCGGCCCAGGCATAGAGCGAAACCCAAGCCTGGACAGAGTCGGCGGCGTCCGCTGGAGGAAGCAGCGCCTTCACGCGCTCCACCACCGGCCGGGCGGTTTGCGCCGGCACGTCCACACGACGAATCGTCAGCGTTCGTCGGAACTCGCTGAACGTAACGCGCACGCCGGAGGAAGGCGCCTCGCCGTACACCTTGACGTCCGCGCCCGAGAACACGTAGAGAGCGTTCTCTTCCGGGAAATACAACGAATCGCTGAGATAGCTGAACGCGTGATTCACCAGGGACTGGACGATCCGGCCGTCCTTGGAGGCGTCGTACCTCATCGAAAAACCCTCGCCCTCTCGGCGAAGGGAGATGCCCACGGCCGGCTCCGATTCGAGTGTCAGGCGCCACTCCCTCTCCGCATTCTCGAGTTTCAGACGGGCCGTCGTGCCCCCGCCGGATACGACGAGCGTCGAGCCTTCCCGACGCACCGTCACGCCGTGGGGCGTGTCCCCCGTCCAGAGGGACGTGACCTCGAACGGGAGCGTCGTTTGGACGAAGAAGAACAGTGCGCTAACAATCATGAGGATGTCGCCTCTTCTCTCTTCAGACGTGCGAGGCATAGGTCCACCAGGATCGCCCAGGCGATGCCCGCTGCAGCGCCCGCGACGACATCCGTGGGCCAGTGGACGCCGCGATAGATGCGCGAGACGCCGACGAGGCCGGCCAAGGCGAGGGCGACCCAGCCAACCCACCGATATCGGCGGGGCAAGGCGAGAGCCACCGCCGCCGCAATCGCAAACGCCGTCGTGGTGTGGCCACTGGCAAACGAAGACGCGTAGAGCCGCTCATCCGGCGCGACGAACGCCTCGACGAAGTTGCTCGGCCGGTGGCGGATGATGGCCGACTTCAAGTAAAGGTTCCAGCCGGATGCGAGAATCCAACTCAGCATCGCCTGCAGACCCATCGGCCGGCTTCCACGATAAGCCAGAAGTGCGAGAAGGATCGCCGCTTGGACAACTCCAACGCCCAAGTAGGTCGAGTAGCGAAAGAACGTATCCAGGGCGGCGTTCGACCACCCTTCGTTCACCCAACGGAACAGGGCCTGATCGAAATGCCAGAGTAGATCCATCGGCTGTCCGAGTCTATCCCATCTCTGCGGCCATAATGAGCGCCATGCCAGACCCTACGGGCGCGACCCAAGGCCTTCGCGGCGGCGCATTCCTCTTCGGTGAAACCGAGGGTTTGTTTTCACCGGAGCAGTTTGACGCCGACTCTCGACTCATGGTCGAAACGGCCTACTCGTTTTGCAAGAAAGAGGTTCTGCCGGTTTTGGACCGGCTGGACGCGCAAGAGGATGGCCTCATGGAGTCCTTAGTTCGCAAAGCCTGCGAGCTGGGGTTTGCCGCGTGCGAAGCGCCCGAGAGGTGTGGAGGTCTGGGGCTTACCAAGTCGCTCGCGACCAGGATTCTCGAGGCGCTGAGCCTGAACGGATCCTTCAGTACGACCTTCGGCGTTCACGCCGGAATCGCTCAGTCTCCCATCGTGCTCTTTGGATCCGACGCCCTCCGCGAGAAGTACCTTCCGCATCTGCTTTCCGGCGAATGGATGGGAGCGTACGCCCTTTCCGAGCCGAACTCGGGCTCCGACGCCTTGAGCCTCCAGACGAAGGCTGAGCGCACCGCTGACGGATACCGCCTCACGGGCACGAAGATGTGGATCTCGAATGCCAAGTGGGCGCAGACGTTCATCGTTTTCGCCCGAACGAACGAGGGGGTTACGGCGTTCGTGGTCGAGCGCTCGTTTCCGGGTGTAACGGTCGGCCCTGAGGAACACAAGATGGGACTGAAGGGAAGCTCCACTGCCCGCCTCGAGTTGGAGGGGGCTCTCGTCCCGGAAGAGAACCTGCTCTACGTCGAAGGCGAGGGGCACCGAGTGGCGTTCAACGCCCTGAACCTGGGCCGGTTCAAGTTGGCTGCCATGGCTCTGGGGCCGGCGAGGGCAGCGCTGCATCACGCGGCTCAGTACGCCAAACAACGCAAACAGTTCGGCCGTCCGATTTCCGAGTTCGGACTGATCCGCGAGAAGCTCGCCCGGTGCGCCGCGATGTTCTACGCAGCAGAGAGCATGCTCTACCGTACGGGCGGCATCGTGGACCACGCCTTCCACCAAGTAGACGACGCAGCGCCAGACCGCGCCGAGAAGTACCGGCGCGCCGCCGAGGAGTGTGCAATCGAGGCATCCATCGGAAAGGTGTTTGCTACGGAGACGCTGGCGCTCTGCGCAGACGAAACGCTTCAGATTCACGGCGGCTACGGATTCACCGAAGAGTTCCCCGTCGCCCGCATCTACCGAGACGCTCGCGTCACCCGCATCTATGAGGGCACAAACGAGATCAACCGCATCTTCGTTGCCACTCGCCTGACCAAGAAAGGCGTGTTCCAACAGTTGCTCGACTGCGAAGCGACCGACGAGTACCACGAACTGTTCCTTCGCTCCATACGCGCGGCTTGGGAAACGATGGGGGAGAACCTCATCTCCGACCAGCAGATTTGTGCCCGACTCAGCGACATGGCGATGAATCTGTACGCGGTCCAGTCCGCTACCTTGCGCGCTACGCAGGCGACGGGCCCTCAAGGGGATTTTGGGCGGGCGTGTGCAGCCCTCTGGCGCGAGCAGGCTGGGGTTGCCCTCGCGGCGGCGGCGGCCGAGGTCTTCGGGCGCTGCGGCAAGGCCGGGGAGCCGGTTTCGCTCTCTTCGTCGGGCGGGAAAGACGTGGACGCCATCGCCACCGCCGTCCTGGAGAGCGACGGATACCCAATTCTCTAACAGTTTTCGCTTCGAGAAGTATACTGGCCCGTGGATTGCGGGGAGAAGTTTGTGCTCTTTCGACGTCCTTTTCCTGAAACTCTCTGGTTGATCGGCGTCGGGCTTGCTGACTTGGTCTCGACCGTCGTCTTGTGGCAACTCGGCCTGATCGTCGAACTCAATCCGATCATGCGCCCGCTTCTAGAACGGAGCGTTTGGCTGTTCTCGGGCGTCAAGATTCTCACGTTGGTTGCTGCCTATGTCGTGTTGCAGGTCTATCGAACGCGCGACGAGCAGTTTTGCCGGCTCGCAGCCAAGTGGGGGGCGGTTGCCTACGTCGTTGTGTGGGTGGTCTGGTTCACAGCAGGCCACGTCACGCGGTAGTCGTCGCCAACGAGATGCTCGTCCGGTAATGTAGAATCCGCGGGATGCTGCCGGGTGTTGCGCCGTTGCCAATCCTCTTCCCCGCCGTCGGCGCCGTGCCTGCCCAGCAGCAGGAAGCGCAAAGACCCCGCATCGTTAGCGGAGAAGCTACGCTCGAGGCAGACTCCATAACCTACGACCCGGTTACCGGCACGACTGTCCTGAACGGTAACGTCTTAGCGACCTACGGCCCCACGCGTCTCACCTGCGCGACGGCAACGCTCAACTCCGAGACAAAGGAAGCTCACTTCCGAACCGGCATTGTCGTAACGGATCCCGTCGGAACCCTCGAGGCGCGGGAGTTGTGGGTGGACTTCGACAAGCCAGGCTCCGCCCGCGCCGTGGGCATTACGCTGCAGGCGCACGAAGCCTACTTCGAAGGCGAAGAGCTGCTCATCGAACCGAACGAATGGCGCCTACGAAACGCTTGGGCGACGACTTGCCGCTCGGAGACCGGAAAACCGGAGTACCGAGTCCTTCTCACCGACATCGTATTCAAGCCGGGCGATGCGATTCTGGCCAAGAAATCGGGGTTCGAGGTTCTTGGGATGCGCGTGGACGTTCCCTTCTTCCGAGTAGGCTTGGACCAATCCCAAACGGGCCTCCAGACCCCGACGCCCACGATCAACAGCGGGTTCGAGCCGGGGTATCGCTGGCGAAATGTCTTCGACGTCGGGCCGAGCGCCGCATTCCTATACGAGCAAGAGGCGGGGACGCGCGATGTTCCCACTGTCAACACGCAGCTTGCGTTTACGACTCGAAAACGATCCCCCACTGAGCGAGAGAGAATGATCGTCGTGCGAAACTACGACCGCGAGCGCTTCTCGGAAGGGTTCGTCAACAACGTGATGGTCTCGACGCCGCAGGCTGAAGAGGCTGCTGTCGGTCGTGGGGAGATGATCTTCTTCGTCGGTCACACGTCGAACCAGGGTGTTCAGGCTCGCCTGCCCGAGACAAACCGCTTCGATCGAGATTGGTATGGCGGCGTCGAAGTTGCCGGGCGCGTTGCCGGGCTAATCGCCAACGGGCAAGCGCGGTACGGGCACATCCAGGACAGGAACTCAGGCGTGGAAACGCGGCGAGCCGAAGGGTTTGTCACGTTCCTCACCGACCTTGTCCCAGTCAGTCGGAACCTATACGGCCGTGGGCGGTTCGACATCGGCGCCTATTGGGGCGGAGGAAAAGACTACGGTTGGCTTCGCCCGGAGATGTCCTTGATCTACGAGCCGCGCCCGGAGACTCGATTCACCGCGGCATATGTCAACGCATCCTCGTGGGGAAGCCCGTTCACGGACGCCGACCGCCTCGTAGCTCCGCACGCCATCCATCTACGATTGGACCTCGACTTTCCCGCCACGGACCTCTCCATTCTCGCGAAGTACGACATCGAACGGTCGGTCTGGTATGACTTTGAGGTGGCGCTTGGGCAGGTCGCGCACTGTATCCGCCCGTTCATCGCCTATCGAAAGTTTCCCGGAACCTTGGCTTTCGGCGCCACCCTGCGAGCGGACAAGTTGTTCGACGCGCTGAAGCAACGGGAAGTGCGGCGCTGAGTCACCGGCCCGTTCGCTTGGCGACGAACACGGCTGGAGATCCGGTTTCGGGCATCGTAACCTCCGCTTGGTCCTTCCACGAATTCCGGGTCTGCTCGGAAATGGGCGCTCCCGTCTTACAGTCTCGCCAAACCCCTTCGTAGGTTCCCGAGCGCCGTAGCGGAACGGTCAACATCGCTCCGGCCCTCGGAGACTGCACGTAAACCGCCATCGCCGAGTCGAAGAGCAGAGTCGCGGCAAAGCCATCCGTCTCGACCTTGCGCGCATCCGCGCCTTCGGCCCACGGCAATGCGCTAATCAGATCTCTGAGTGGGGCGAGGGCTCCCTTGGAGGGTACGCCGTACCCGACTGCAGCGCTCGCGCCCGCGAAGAGCTGACGCCACGCCTGCGCGACCGGATCGTCCGTTTTCGCCGGAACGAGAAGGATCGGCTTCTTCGTCTTATTGCGCCAAGTGGAGAGAACGGCGCTTTCCGGAAGAACCCAGGTGTTCAATCGCTTGGAGTCCAAATCGTTGTCCGCAGTACGTAGCGCAGCCTGTACCACGAGATAAGGGTGAAGCTCGTAGACGACTTGAGACATCTCGTCCAGCCAATACGCAGGGGGCGCCACGCCGTCGAAGAACTGGATCCCCATGAGCGAGGATCGCCAGGCGTTGCGCGCAACGAAGTACCGAAGGAACTTCTTGTAAAGCTGACGCGCCGGCAGCGATGTCCAGAAGTCCTGCAGGGTTGCGCAAGGGCCGTTCTGCTCTTTGGCGTACGGATGCCGGGACCAACCTGCTCCGTTCAGGTCTTGCCCCCCTTCGAGGCGAACGAAGACGCGCAGACCAAGACGTTGGGCTGCTTCGAGCAACCAGTCTACGCGCCACGCCGCTTCCTGATCGTAGTCGAGAAGCCTGTGTTCGAGGCGCCATCCCATTCCATACAACGGCACAGACACAAAATCCGATCCCGTCCCCGCCACCTTTCGAAGGATGGCCTCAATCTCGCTCGGCTTCGTGGGCAGATCCTCGAGATAACAACCGACCGGCACGAACGGTTTCTGCTCGACTTCGAACGTGGGTCGGTTCTCTGACGGAATCACGTAGCCGAAGCCTAACGGTTCCTTGCCCTTCTCGAAGCCCTCGACACGGAACCCGACCTTCTCCAACTCTCCAGGGCCTTCCCGGTCGAAACCCCTAACGAACACGCCATACGCGCCTGTGTTCCAGGGCGCGAATCGAATCCGCCACTCGCCTTTCCCCGCCGGTTGGAGACTGTCTCCGGCGGTCTCATAGGGGACCATCCAGAATCCGGGAACATCCGTCGCCACATCGCGGGTTCCAACCACTCGCGCCCAAACGGACACTTCGTTCGGGTCGAACGGGTTGTCCCATTTGCCCTCGACGGCAACATGAATCTCGACGGGAGAGAGGTAGCGCGGTTCGTCGGAAACGGTCGCCCCGTGAAAGGCGATCGAAGCCGCGAGGACCGCAAGCAGCATGATCGTCAGACCGGCTCCCCGAGGTACGCCTCGATGACCTTGGGGTCGTTTCGAATCTGTTCGGGCGGGCCTTCGGCAATGACGGCGCCGTGGTCGAGCACGACGATTCTCTCGCAGATGTTCATCACGACCTTCATGTCGTGCTCGATGAGCAGGATCGTCTGACCGAACTCGTCGCGAAGGCGGCGAATGAGAGCGATCAGGTCTTCGGACTCTTGGGGATTGAGGCCGGCGGCCGGTTCATCCAAGAGCAAGAGTTTGGGTTTCGTGGCGAGAGCGCGGGCGATCTCGAGCCTGCGCTGAACGCCGTACGGCAAGTCGCTGGCGCGGCTGTCGGCGTATTGGGCAAGGCCGAACGTCTGGAGGATCTGCATCGAAGCGATTACCTGTTCGTCGGTCTCCTTCAGCGCGCGCGGGAGAAGCGCAATCGCTTCAGCCAGCGTGGAGACGTGACGAAGGAACGCGCCGATGACGACGTTCTCGAGGACGCTGAGGGCGTTGAATAACCGGATGTTTTGGAACGTTCGGGCGATACCGCGCGCGCAGATCTGCGACGGCCGCAGCCCAACGATGGACGACCCGTTGAAGCGCACATCTCCGGAGGTCGGGCGGTAGACGCCGGTAATCATGTTGAAGCACGTCGTCTTGCCCGCACCGTTCGGGCCTATCAGCCCGAAGAGGTCGCCCTCTTGAATGTCGAAACTCACGTCGTTGACGGCAACGAGGCCGCCGAATCGTATGGTCAGATGGTCCAACGTCAAGAGACTCATGTGTGAATCGCCGATCCCTTCGTCTTCATCCCGAACATCTTCCCGAGGAATGACCAACTAAACTCGTGATGTCCCATCAGGCCTTGCGGGCGAACGAGCATCACGATGACGAGCGTAACCGCGAACACCGCCATGCGCAGGTTCGCAGGACTATACATCGTTTCCTTCAGATTGTCTTCGACGAACGGGATCGCGTGCAGGCCCGCAGCCACGAGCGGCTGAAGAGCGATGACGCCGAGCAGCCCAGCCATCAAAGTACCGAACTGAGGCATGGACGCTCGGCCCGACGGGTGACCGAGCAACGCGGCGCCCGTTCCCACCAAGATCAACATGATGCCGACGCGAATCACCACGGACGCGTCCACCTGCCACACCAGATAAGCCAGGAAAAGCACGGTAACCGCGCCGGTGTAGCCAAGCGCCTTCAGCGGGAGCCGAAGCCCCTCGTTTCCTCCCCTCTTCGCGGCGATCGCACCACCGATGACGACCGCGCCGAGCGTTAGCACACCCACGAGCAGCAGGAACACCCGGATTTGGCCCTCCGCAGACAAGCCCTTGACGACTGCACCGACGCCGGCAACCGCCGCGAGTGCACAAAGGACGAGGATCCAAAGACTCGAACGCATCGCCGCGCGACCCTTGCGAAGGTAGGTCATGAGGAGCAACAAGAGAACGCCTGCACCGACGTACGCGATGAGATCAATCGCCGCGATCTCAGGAAGTTTGCGTAACGCCTCTTCCAAGAGCTTGAGGGTGATGCCAGCCAGCGCTGCGCCGGTGATGCTTCCGGTTCCCCCGACCACCACCATCGTTAGGATGATGAAACTGACGGTCATGTCGAAGTGCTGGGGCGTGATGAAGCCCTCGAAGTGAGCGAACAGGCTTCCCGCCATCCCCGCGAGGGCCGCGCCCAACACGAAGGCGGTTACCTTGGTCTTCGTGGTATTGACACCTGTAGCCTCGGCTGCCAGTTCGTCTTCGCGGACGGAGAGAAACGCCAAGCCGTGGCTCGTCTGAAGCAGGTTGCGCGAGACCAGGATCGTAAGGATCAGCAAGAGCGCAAAATGCCAAACCTGGGTCATGATCGTGATGCCCGGCAGACCGAAAGCCCCGCCGAGGTCGAGGCCGGCGATCGAAGAGCCTTTGCCCGTTTGGTTCAAGACGAAGATCCGGGCGATCTCGCCGAAGCCGAGCGTCACGATGGCGAGGTAGTCGCCGCGCAATCGCAGCGACGGGAGACCGACGACGAACCCCGCAATGCCCGCCATGATGCCGCCCGCAACCGTCACAACGACGAGCCACGCCGTCTGATCGAGCGGCTGGGCTTGGTAAAAGGAAAGCGTCAGCCTCGCAGCTCCATAGGCGCCGATGAGAAAAAACGCTGCGTGACCGATCGAGAACTGTCCGGTGATTCCGTTAATCAGATTCAGCGAAACTGCGAGCGAACCGAACAGCAGAGCGAGAGCGATGAGTCGCGCGTCGTACTGGGTTGGCAGCGCGGGCAGAATCAAAGTTTGGAGAACGTACAGGCCGGCAACGACAGCCAGTACGCTCAGCCCGCGAACGAGCCAGAAGCGTCCGGGCACATACCTCCGCGAGACCGATGCTGTTTCGCTTACCGATGCCATTACACTTTCTCCACCGGGCTACCGAAGATGCCGCTCGGCTTCACAAGCAGCACGCCGATCAGGATCACGAACGTAACGGCGTCCTTGTAGCCGGTCAGCTCAAAGCCAGGAATGAAGGGATCCGCAAAGACCACCATCGCCTCCGCCAAGCCGAGGATGATGCCACCCAACACGGCTCCCGGAATGTTTCCGATCCCGCCAAGGACCGCGGCGACGAATGCCTTGACGCCGGGCATGAGGCCGTAAAACGTCGTCAGGGGCGTGCCGAGGGCGGTCGCGTTCATCATGCCGCCTGCGCCAGCCAATGCGGAACCGATCAAGAACGTAATCGCGACGATGCGATCCACGTTGATCCCCATCAACGCCGCCGTATCGAAGTCGTGCGCCACGGCACGCATGGCCCGCCCCGTCTGCGTGTTCGTGACGAATTGCCAGAGTAGGATCATGAGGACGAGCGTAACGCTCAGCACCGCCAGCTGACCCTTATCGATCGCCACACCGAACAGGACGAGCGGCGTCTGCATCGCAGCCCCGCGCACCTCTTCCGCAATGCTGGGCGGGGGAGCGGTCTTGAAGACGAGCAGACCGCCGTACTCGAGAAGAAGCGAAACGCCGATCGCCGTGATCAGAACCGAGATGCGAGGGGCTTCGCGCAGGGGGCGGTACGCAACCCGCTCAATCAGAAGGCCTAACAGAGAACAGCCGATCATGCTCACGAAGAGCATGATGACGAGCAACGCGTACGGGTTGATCAGCTCGCGGTTGACCCACTGCATGCTCGTGTAGTAGGCCAAGTACGCACCGACCATGTAGACGTCTCCGTGCGCGAAGTTGATGAGCCGGAGGACGCCATAGACCATGGTGTAGCCGAGGGCGATCAGGGCATAGATCGCCCCCAGCATCAACCCGTTGACCAGCTGCTGAATGAACTGTTCGGTCACGATCGGGTGTTAGTTGGATTTCGGCTCGAATCGGAAGAACTCGATTCGCTTGACCGGTTTGTCCCTTGCCTCCTTAGTGACCTGAAGGATGAGGATGGACTTTTCGGCGTTACCATCCGGACCGATCGTGATCGTGCCGGAAACCGCTTGAAGGTTCTTGGTTTCCGCAATCGCCTTCATGAGAGACTTGCTGTCGAGCGATTCCGCCCGCTTCAGCGCGTCGAGGAGGACGAGCGCGGCGTCGTAGCCAAGCGGAGCCATGGCAGTTGCGGGAGGACCGCCGTAGCGCTTCTTGAACTCTTCGATGAAGCGCTTCACCTCAGGACGATCCTCGAGGTTACTGTAGTGGTTGCTCCAGTATCCTCCGATGATGCCGCTACCGCCCGAAGCGAGCAACTCAGCGCTGTCCCAGCCGTCACCACCGATCATGGGGACATTGAGTCCAACGATCTCTTTCTGGCGAGCGATGGGGCCCACCTCGTTGAAGTAGCCCGAGCAGAAGAGCCCGTCGGGGTTCTTCGCTTTGATGTTCGTGAGCTGCGGCTTGAAGTCCTGCGTGGAGCCGCCTTCGTAGAACTGCTCGTCCACGATCTCGCCGCCGAAGCTGGTGAATGCCTGGCGGAATACGTCGCTCAGCCCCGTCGAGTAGGGCTGCTTCTTGTCTGTCAGCATCGCAATGCGGCGAAGACCGAGGTCCTCGTAAGCGAACTTGGCAAGCGCAGCTCCCTGGAAGTTGTCGGTGAAGCAGACGCGGAACACGTTCGCTCCGATGTTCGTGATGTCCACGCGGGTCGAGCCTGGGGAGATAATCGGCACCCCGTAGCGGAAGCAAACTTCTGCCGCGGGCTGAGTAATACCGCTCGCGATCTCGCCGAGCACCGCGATAACGCCGTCCTCGGCGACCAGCTTCTCGGTCGCGGACTTCCCGACCTCCGGCTTGCTGTTCGTATCTTCAATGACCAGCTCGACCTTCTTGCCGTCCAAACCGCCCGCGGCGTTGAACTCGTCTACGGCCATCCGAATGCCACGAACGGAGTCTTCGCCCCAAGGCTTAAGCTCGCCGTTCAACGATGCAATAACACCGACCTTGATGACATCGCCCGTAACCTTGTTCCCCGGCCCGGGCGGCTCGGGTCGAGCGTTGCTCGCGGTCGAACCGCTGCCGGATGACCCGGTACCCGCCGCAGAACCGTTGCCGGACTCGCCCGCGGGTTTGCAGCCAAATCCGAGAGCGAGCGCCAGCGCAAAAAACGTCAGCCAAACTGCCTTTTTCATTGTCGTCAGCCTCCTGATTCTCAAAGATGTTCGCCCGAAATGCGCGAGCGATGCCCATTCTTACCCGATTGAGAGGGTACCATCGCGTAATCCGGGTGGGTTAGCCCGTCTATATCTACCCGAGAGGAAACGAAATGGCAAACCAACCACTACGCGAACTTGTCCAGGAGGCCGTAGACCTCATCCGACAACAGAAGTACGACCAGGCGATTGACGCCGCCCGAAACGCGATTGACGAGGATCCGAGAGACGCTGCGGCATACTCCGCCCTCGGTATCGCCCTGGCGTCCGCCGGCCGGTTGGAAGAGGCGGTCGAGCCCTTGCAGAGGGCGATCCAGCAAGCCCCTTACCACCCTGAGCACTATTACAACCTCGCGGTGAACCAGGTGAAGCTGGGGCGGAACAACGAAGCCATCGCGATGTGTCAGGAGGCGATCCGCTGCGACGGCAAGTTCAAGCAAGCCGCCGTGCTGCTGAAAGAGCTGGAGAAGGTTACGCACACGGAGGCCGCCCCCTACCTCGCCTCCATCGGCGATCAGAAGGGTTCCGCCTACCACTACAAGCAGGAGAAAACGCAGGCACCCTACGATCCGCTTGCTGAGCAAGGGGATGAGAACGCGCCGCCGCCTCCGCCACCGCCAACGAACAACCAGTAACGCGTGGACGAGTCGGCCCTCGAGCAGTTTCTCTCCCAAGCACGGGAGTGCATTCGGGCTGAGCGATACCAGAAGGCGGAAGAGTTCGCTCGCCAGGCGCTGGAGCTGAACCCGGACTCCAGCGAGGCTCATGGCCTGCTCGGTGTCGCCCTCTCGAAGTTGGGCCGCGGTCACGAGGCGACCGCGGCTCTGGAGCGCGCCGCCGCCCTCGCGCCGGATAGCGCCCGCGCGCATTTCAATCTGGCCGCCCACCTCTACCAAATCGGAGAGAAGGCGCGCGCCTTGGAAGCTACCAACCAGGCCCTTTCGCTCGACCCCAACCACGCCGGCGCCCTCAAACTGAAGCAGCAGCTCGAACGGGAAATCGCTGTCCCAGGGCCCTTCCCTTCGAGAGCATCGGACGAACCGCCACCGGTCGTCGCTTCTCCAACGACCTACCAACCGCCCGCGGCTCCATACTATAACCCGGGGCTTGCGCCGATCCCGACCCACTCATCGAGGTTTATCGAGCGGAACGAAAAGTTGTGGGAAGGTCTGCTCTGGACCGCCTGGGCGCTCCACGTTGTCTCGCTTGTGATCCTCTACGCGTGGCTCTTTGCGAATGTGCAAGCCATCCAAGGGTTCGAGAACGCTGCGCCGAGCGACCAGTTCGCGATCTTCGAGCGACTGCTGAATGAATTCCTGCCCGCCACCGTGTTTCTCATGATTACGGTCGTCGGTTTCCTGACCCTGTGGATCATAGACATGGTGGATCGGCGACCCGAATCGGGCGCCCTTGCCGCAGGGATCGTGGGCATCGTCCTCGCCCCGTGCTGCCTGTGCTACCTTCACCTACTCACCCCGATCCTGTTCATCGCCTACTGGGTGACGACGAGGAAAGCCGCCACCGCGCGGTGAACCGCTCTGACCACGTTTCGCGTATACTAATTCGGAAGGAAAATGATTGCCACCCTGCTCTCCGTCGCACTGCTCTCTTCGGCAAGCCAGCTGACCGCTCCGGTCGAGGCGCCGTTCCGCCTTGGGGACGACGCCATCATCGTGGATGTGATGGTCAATGGGCGAAAGATCTCGTGCATGTTCGACACCGGCTTCGGCGGGTGGCTCGTCGTGAACGATCAGATCAACCTCGGCAACGCGACGGGCACGGCACGTCTCCGCGACTTCGTCGGCGAGTTTGAGGTGAAGACCGTACCGATCCAGAGCTTCCAAATCGGGGGCCTCACGCTGAGCGGACCGTTGGGCGAGATCGTTCAACAGCCCCTCGCGCACATGACCTTCAGCTACGGCACCCATACGGACGGGATCATGGGGCTTGAGCCAATCATGAATTACGTCACGGAGATCAACTTCGAGAAGCAGAAGTTCATTTTCCATCCGCGGTCGTTTGACATCACAAAACGCACGCCTGACAACAAGCGAACCTTCCTCGTCAAGATGCTTCCGCGAGGCATCAACGCCATCGAGCTGACGGCAACCGTCAACGGAAAGCCTCTCTACCTCGCGCTCGACACGGGGAACGCGTTCTACGCGACGACGCACAAGGAATCCCTTGAGCGCATCGGACTTTGGGATCCGAACCGCAAGCCCGACTTTCTGACTACCGCGTGGGTCGCCTCAGGCCCGGTGGACAGCTTCTACGTCCGGATTCCCAAATGCGAGATCTTCGGCGTGCCCGTCGAAGACTCCATCTGGAGCGTAATTGACCTGCCCAGCTCGGGCGCGGATTCCGATGGCACCGTCGGCTTCGGCTTCCTCAAGCACTTCAACATCATCTTCGACTACGAGCGCCGATACGTTTGGCTCGAAAACTGGAGCGGCAAGGTAACCGATCCGCACAAGGGACACGTAGGCTTCCGTGTGCAACACACCGAGAGCGGAGACTATGTCGTCTTTGGCGTCTTCAAGGGTGGCCCCGCCGAGGCTGCGGGGATCAAGGACGGCGACCGCCTTCGAGTCATTGACGGAAAAAGCGTAACGACGATGACCCCCGAACAGGTGGAAGCGGCGCTCGAGGGAGACGTCGGCTCGGTCTGTAAGGTCGCGGTCAGCCGTCAAGGCTCGCTGATCCGGGCGGAGATTCAGCGGAAGGTCCTCGCGAACGAGGTCCAGTAGCCCCGCAGAACTACTGGGTTCCGCGCTGTTTTTCGCCGGATACTCCGGCTGGCGGTATCAGGGGAAGGATTGCCGGTATCCTGGTTGGTATGCAGAAGAAACATATCCTGCTTTCACTGATCGCCGTGCTCACCGCGATCCTCGGCTTCGCGTGCGGCGGAGGGGGATCATCCGGTGGCGCCGGCTCAAGCGGCGTCGGCCTCTTCCTGACCGACACGTTCCGAGACGACTACGACCACGTCTACTTGACCCTACACAAGGTCGAGTACCGAAACGCCAGCACTGGCCAGTTCACGACGGCGTGGGAAAGCTCGACGGGAGTCGTGATTGACGCGAAGCGTCTGCGCGACTTGAGCGGCGAACGCTACGCGTTCCTCGCTCTCAGCTCGCTCGCAGCAGCGTCTTATGACGCCGTGAGAATCACTCTCGGACCGGAAACCACCTTGGTGCCAGCAGGCAACACTCAAGGACAAATCAAGAACTACGATTCTTCCCTCCCAAGAGATAACTCGGGCCGGCCGGTGCTCCTCGTTACTCTCACACCGGCGCTCACCGTGCCGGGCACGAGCAACTTCGTCTTGGACATTGACCTCGCCAACTGGAGTCTGAATGGCTCGGGCGAAGTCAGCCCTTCCTTCAAGCGCGGAAGCGGCAACGGTCTGGACGATTCCAGCCGACACGAGTCGCTCGAATACAAGGGGACGGTCTCCAACCTAACGGCGACGCAGTTCACGTTGCAGCCCCTTTCCGGCGCGGCGATTCGAGTGGCCTACAACGACAACACGCCGATCTACAAGAGCTCGAACGGCGGCCCCGCCGTCCTGAGCAACGGACAGCTCGTCGAGGTACGTGGGGTCTTTGCGGCGGGTAGCAGCGTGCTCAACGCCTCCGCCATCAAGGTGGAAGACGGCGGCGGAGGGGGCGGAGGCTCCGGCGAACACGAAGCCCGAGGCCGACATACCAACGTGGACCTCAATGCCAACACCATGCAACTCACCGACCTAACCGAGATCGAAGGATTCCTACCACGGAGCAGCACGATCAACATCACTTGGGACGACAGCACCTTCTTCCGACGGTCTGGAGTCCAGGTGGACGAGAATGCGCTCAACCAGTGGCCGTTCTCGGAAGTCAAGGGAACCTACAACCCGAACACGAACACCCTCCACGCCACGCGCATCACCCTCGAGGATGACAACAACGGCGGCGGTGGAGGCGGAGGCGGAGGCGGCGGCGAAGCCGAAGCCACCGGCAATATCACAAACGTGAACCTCAACGCCAACACGATGACGCTCACGAACATCTTCGACGTCGAAGGGTTCCAACCACAAGGCACCACGGTGAACGTTACGTGGACGGACGAAACAGTCTTCCTGCGCAGCGGCGACCCGGTCACGGAGCAAGCCCTGCTCCAATGGCCGCGCGCCGAAGCAAAAGGGATCTACGACTCCGGAACAAACACGATCCGCGCCAGTCGAATCAAACTGGAAGACTAACACCCACCAACTCCCAGCCCACCCACCCCCGCCCCAATCAGACCGAGACGGGCGGGGGTGTTTCTTTGCTTGACAGGTTGGGCAAATGACGGGTAGAAACTCTAAACGGATGAGCAAGCCCGCCCAATCGCCGCCGCTGATCAAATCCAAGGAGAGAGTGGCTCAGCATGGCGAGGTTATGACCCCGGAGCACATCGTCAACGACATGCTCGACCTCGTCAAACAGGAGACCGAACGGATCGAGTCGCGCTTCCTCGAGCCTGCGTGCGGTACGGGAAACTTCCTGATCGAGATCCTTCGGCGGAAGCTAAACGTGGTGGACGCCCGGTACCGGCGAAGCCAGTACGAATGGGAACGTGCGGCGATTACCGCCGTGTCCGCCCTCTACGGGATCGAGCTGCTCGAAGACAACGTCGAAGAGTGCCGCACGAGGCTGTACGCGTTTTTCGAAGAGCGCTACAGGGATCGCTTCAAGAAGAAAGCGAAGACGGAGTGTCTGGACTCGGTCCACTACCTGCTCCGCAAGAACATCGTCTGGGGCGACGCGCTGTCGCTCCGGAGGGTGGATGGGAGCGAAGAGCCGATCGTCTTCGCCGAATGGTCCGCCGTGAACGGAAGCCTGTTTAAACGCCGGGACTACGCCTTCGAGGAGCTGCTCCGAGGCGGAGAGGCGGACGCGAATGCCTTTGCGCCGAGTCAGCCATCCCTCTTCGGCGAGGAACAGCTGTCGCTCCGCGAGGCGCTCCGCTCGGACGCCGGAGAACCCGTCTTCATCCCGAGGCCCGTGCGGGAGTATCCGCTCGCCCACTTCCTCGAACTGAGTCGCGCCTATGGAGACTAAGAGCCACAACCCGGACGTACTGCTTTGCCTTGCGAACCTGAGCAGCGACGAGGTGTTTACGCCGCCCGCAATCGCCAACCAGGTCTTGGACCTGCTGCCCGCAGAACTGTGGCGCGACCCGGAGGCGAAGTTCCTCGATCCCGCATGCAAATCGGGGGTGTTCTTGCGCGAAATCGCCAAGCGCCTCAACGAAGGGCTGAAAGATCAGATCCCCGATCAGCAAGAGAGGGTGAACCATATCATGAAGAATCAGCTCTTCGGTATCGCGATCACCGAGCTGACCGCGCTGATCTCGCGCCGCTCCGTCTACTGCTCGAAGACGGCGAACGGGAAGTACTCGGTGTGCACGGAGTTCGACGACGAGGACGGAAACATTCGCTACCGACGCATCGAACATACTTGGGAGCGGGGCCGATGTAAGTTCTGCGGAGCGAGCCAAGCGGCCTACGAACGAGGCGAATCGCTGGAAACCCACGCCTACGAGTTCATACACACGGAAGACCCAAAGGAGATATTCGAAGTGGAGTTCGACGTCATCATCAGCAACCCGCCGTATCAACTGAGCGATGGAGGCTTTGGAGCGAGCGCCATTCCCATCTACCACCACTTCGTCCGCCAGGCAAAGAAGATGAACCCTCGATACCTTTCCATGATTATTCCGTCACGATGGTTCGCTGGTGGCAAAGGGCTCGACAGTTTCCGCGAAGAAATGCTCGACGACAACCATATCCGAGTACTTGTGGATTACCCTGCTTCCAAGGACGTTTTTCCGGGCGTAGAGCTGAAGGGAGGCGTGTGCTACTTTCTTCGAGATCGGGACACGCCTGGCAAGTGTCGCGTGCGGTCGAACGTCTCTGGAAAGGCATCGGAAATGGTCCGCCCCTTGCGAACGCCCGGTTGCGACACGTTCATTCGGTACAACGAGGCGGTAAGGATTCTGGACAAGGTTCGGAAGCACGGAGAGCCGAGCTTTGCCAGCCTGGTCAGCGCCCTCAAACCGTTTGGCTTGCGAACTTATGCGGCTGGGGCGGCAGAACCATTCGATGGGGCGGTAAAGATGTACGGCAGCACGGGCATCACTTACATCCCTCGGAAGGAAGTGCTTGAGAACGCTGAATGGATTGACAAGTACAAGGTTTTCGTAGGGAGGGCCTACGGCGCCGGCGAAGAGTTCCCGCATCAGATCCTCAACAAGCCCATTGTCGGGGAGCCTGCGACGTGCTGTAGTGAAACCTACTTGGTAATTGGACCGTTTGCAAACCGAGAAACTTGCGAGAACGTAATGGCCTACATTCGAACGCGCTTCTTCCGCTTCATGGTTTTGCTCGTCAAGAACACCCAGGATGCTCCGCAGCGAGTCTACAGCCTTGTTCCCATGCAGGATTTCACGAAGCCGTGGACGGACGAGGAGCTCTACAAGAAGTACGGCCTGACGAAGGACGAGATCGCGTTCATCGAGTCCATGGTCCGGCCGATGGATTTAAATAACGGGAGTGATGATACGAAGTGAACAGAAACCGCACCCGGAACGTGTCGGCCGACAGGCACAGTGACGGAACGCATGCGCAGAGACCCGGAGATAACCGGCATCACCATGCGTCCGAAGTGTTGGTTGATCCCGGATTCTTTGAGATCCTTGGAGCCCTCACGGAACTCTTGGGCTTGTCTGAGCATTTGCAGAAGCTACTCCCCCTGGACAGACGCAGAATGATGCGGCGACACAGGCGGATCGAATCTCAGAAGGCGAAATGCGGAGATGCGATAACGAGGGCGCGAACGGCGCTGCGAGTTCTGCAGGCCTTTGCCAAAAAGCATATGAGCAAGATCTCGGCCGGCACTTTCGGCGTTCCCGCTCCTTCCTCAGAACTCTCGGTCTACCGCCAAGCGCTTGGAGACCTTCAACGGGCCGTCCAGGACATGACGAATGCGACTTACGAACTGGAGGCGGCTACTCTCGAGTTGCCGAGAGCACACGAACAGTATTTCCAGCTGTCCCAGAACGGCCGGGAGACTCTCCAAAAGATCGCCGGTTTTTTGAGTGCGCAAGGCCCCATGGAAGGGCTTAGCGACCTTCTAGCGGAAGTAGAACACACTCTGGAAAGGACATGGCGACTCATCTTCGAGGAACGGTTTAATGAGCCCTGACAGGGAAAGAAAAGCACCGGAATACTTCCCCAAACGGCCGGACGCCGTTCCGAAGATCTACGCGTACGAGGACACGAATCCGCAGTACGAGGGATTGCCGAAGGTCGGCTACACGACCGGCGATGTGCGAGAGCGGCGCGCGGCGTGGAAGCTCCGCGCGAGATCGAACCCCGTTCGCAAAGACCAAACGACCGAGGGCAAAGGTTAACGTATGGCGCGAGTTCGCGTGCGCAAGGAAATGTTGGAATGGGCTTGCAAGCGAGCGGGGTTCACTGTTCGCGCCTTCGTCGAAGTTCATCCCCGGTCCAAGCTGCCCTTGTGGCTCGCAGGGGAGGCTCAGCCTACTCTTCGTCAACTGGAGGAGTTTGCACGGGCGACGCGCACGTCCGTAGGCGCGCTGCTCCTTCCCAATCCTTTGGACGAGCCGTTGCCAATAGCCGACTATCGAAGTGGCCCCAAAGGTCCGCCGTCGGACAACCTCTTGGACACGATCTACCTCTGTCAGCAGCGCCAGGACTGGTACCGGGGGTATGCGCGCCTCTATCAGTTTCCCGAAGTTGAGTTCGTTTCTTCCGCTTCAGCCGACGTTGACGCAGAGGCAGTGGCAGACCGGATTCGTCCTCGCCTTGGCATTCGGCCCGAGGAAAGACGAAGCATCCCGTCTTGGTCGGAGGCGTTTCGGTTCCTAATCGAGCGTGTGGAAGCGGCGGGAGCGCTGGTGATGGTCAGTGGCGTCGTCGGTAGCAATAACCGACGCAAGCTCGACCCCCGGGAGTTTCGCGGGTTCGCCTTGAACGACAGGCTAGCGCCGGTGATCTTTGTTAACGGCGCGGATACAAAGGCCGGCCAGATCTTTACGCTGGCGCACGAAGTAGGCCACCTTGTCCTGGGGGAAACGGCGCTATCCGATGCTTCCCTTCGGGCGATGCCTACCGAAAGAATCGAGAGGTGGTGTAACCGATTTGCGGCCGAACTACTCGTTCCACGAGCGGAAATTATGAAGCTGACTGGAGAGGACGTTCAGAGCCTTGCAAGGCACTTCAAGGTTAGCACACTCGTCGTGCTCCGCCGCTTGTTCGACCTTGGGCAAATATCCCGTGAAGAGTACTGGGCTCGTTATGACGACGAGCTCGAACGGCTGCGCGGCTTCAGAACTCGCACTGCTCAAGGGGGTAACTTTTATTACACCACGATGGCAAGAGCTGGCAAGCGCCTCACGCGCGCTCTCGTCACCTCGGCTCTCGAAGGGCAGAGCTCGTTCAGCGAGGCGCTTCGCTTACTGGGATTCAAGAGGATGGCAGTGTTTGACGAGCTGGCAAGGCAGATTGGGGTGACAGGATAATGGCGTATCTGTTAGATGCCGACTCCATGATTGCTGCCAGCCGCCTTTACTACGGATTTGATTTTTGCCCAGCATATTGGGATTGGATTGTTAGAGAACACCGCTTAGGGCGAGTCTTTAGCATCGAGAAGGTCGGCGATGAGCTCGCGGCCGGAGCAGACGAACTCTCGGAGTGGGCTGGGAACCTTGGGGCGGCCTTTTTTCTCAGGCCAAATTCCGAAACGATTCGCGCCCTAGCCGAGGTCGGGGAATGGGTTGTATCTCAGTCTTATGAGCCGGCTGCAGTGACGTCGTTTCTTGGGGACGCCGACTCTTATCTCGTTGCACAAGCGTATGCGGGAGAACACACCGTCGTAACGAACGAGAGGCCCGCGGATTCCACGAAGCGGATTAAGATTCCCAATGTGTGCATTGGTCTGGGGATCAAGGTCATGACTCCTTTCGAAATGCTTCGCGTCGAGCGAGCGCGATTTGTCCTCGAAGCTCCCGGCGCCTCCTCAATGAGTCAGACGCGATAAGCGTGTCTAATGATCCGAGTCCCAAGTGCCGCGCCGCCGCCGAGGGTAATCTATAGAGACTGAAGCCAAGAGGGTGCAGGATGAGATCGAGAACCGTCGCGCTCGCTCGTCTAATTGAGTGATGGCAACAACAGAATTGAATGATGATTGGTACTCGAATCAAAGTGCCCGGTTCGGCGCGCGTACCCGGGGTATGGTCGTCCAGAGCCGCCATTAATCTGTTCTCGTGCGGATAGCGGAGGAAGCACATGACGGTTGACAAAGACGGCAAGTCACAACAGTATTTCCCCAAACGGCCGGACGCCGTTCCGAAGATCTACGCGTACGAGGACACGAATCCGCAGTACGAGGGATTGCTGAAGGTCGGCTACACGACCGGCGATGTGCGCGAACGCGTCGCGGCCCAATACCCTACCAAACGGCCGGGCGACCCGCCCTACCGCATCGTGCTCGAGGAATCCGCGATGCGCAATGACGGCACGACGTTCACCGATCACGACGTGCACCGCGTGCTGCGGAAGCGGGGGATTCCGAACCCGGAGGGCGAGTGGTTCCGTTGCGGTGTTGAAGACGTGCGAGCGGCGGTCCTCTCTCTCATCGAGGGCAAGGAGTTCGAGGAGCGGAGGACGCGCAACTTCCCCATGCGCCCTGAGCAGGAGCGCGCGGTGGAGGTAACGGCGAGGTACTTCCGAGAGCGGATGGCGGAGGACCCGAACAAGCCACCGCACTTCCTTTGGAACGCGAAGATGCGATTCGGCAAGACGTTCGCCGCCTACCAGCTCGCCAAGAAGATGGGCTGGAAGAAGATCCTCGTCCTGACCTTCAAGCCTGCAGTGCAGAGCGCATGGGAAGAGGACCTCAAGACACACGTGGACTTCGAAGGGTGGCAGTTCCTTGCGAGCAAGGATCTGCCGCGGACGGGCGAACCCGAATATGACAGAGACCGCCCCCTCGTGTGCTTCGGATCGTTCCAAGATCTTTTGGGCCGAAACCCGAGCACCGGTGGGATCAAGACCAAGAACGAGTGGATCCACTGCCTCAATTGGGATCTGGTAATCCTGGACGAATATCACTTCGGCGCGTGGGGGGAGAACGCGAAGGGGCTGTTTGGCGAAGAGGAACAGTTCGAACTGGACTTCGAGGGAGAGGAGCCCGAAGAGATCTTCGAGCGTGCCGGCGGCGAAGAGGCGATGCCGATCACGACGCGGGCGTACCTGTACCTCTCCGGCACCCCGTTTCGAGCGATCGCTTCCGGCGAGTTCATCGAAGAGCAGATCTTCAACTGGACGTACGCCGACGAGCAACGCGCCAAGGCGGAATGGAAAGGTCCTGACAACCCTTACGCCTGTTTACCGCGCCTGGTGCTGATGACGTACCAGATGCCGGAGGAGATCCGGCAGATCGCGTTGCGCGGCGAGTTCGATGCCTTCGATCTCAACGAGTTCTTCTCTGCGACGGGCCAGGGCGCGCAAGCGAAGTTCAAACACGAAGAGGAGGTGCAGAAGTGGCTGGACATCATCCGCGGCGCGTACTCCCCGACCACAGTGGACAACCTGAAGATGGGCGCGAAGAAGCCCCCCATGCCCTTCTCGGACGTTCGGCTTCTGGAAGCGCTCACGCATACGATTTGGTTCCTGCCGTCCGTTGCATCCTGCCACGCAATGGCGAACTTGCTCAAGAAGCGGCAGAACACGTTTTACCACGACTATCGTGTGATCGTCGCGGCTGGGCCGTCCGCAGGGATCGGCCTTGACGCGTTGCAACCCGTGCTCACCGAGATGGATGACCCGCTGAAGACCAAGACGATCACCCTCACCTGCGGAAAACTGTTGACGGGCGTTACGGTGCGGCCCTGGACTGGGATCTTCATGCTTCGCAACCTGGAAAGCCCGGAAACGTATTTCCAGGCTGCCTTTCGCGTGCAATCGCCGTGGACGGTCGTGAACCCGGATGGCCAGCATCCGAACGAGGAGATCATCCTCAAAGAGACATGCTATGTGTTCGACTTTGCGCCTGACCGCGCGCTTCGGCTGATCGCCGATTATAGTTGCCGTCTGAATGTGGACGAGGGCGTAAGCCCCGAGCAAAAGGTCGCGGAGTTCTTGGAGTTCCTGCCTGTGCTCGCGTTCGATGGCAGCGCGATGAAGCCCATTGACGCTCAGGGCGTGCTCGACATGGCTTTGAGCGGCACGACGGCCACGCTTTTGGCTCGCCGATGGGAGAGCGCTCTGCTCGTGAACGTGGACGACGCCACGCTCAAGAAGCTGCTGGAGAACGAAGAGGCGCTCCGGGCGATCATGAACATTGAGGGCTTCCGCAGCCTGAACAAGGAGATCGAGGCGATCATCAACAAGTCGGAGGCGGTGAAAAAGATTCGTCGTGAGAAGAATGAGGAGAAGCTGACGAAAGAGGAAAAGCGACAACTAACGGAGGAGGAGAAGGAGTATCGCACCAAGAGAAAAGAGATTCAACAGAAGCTGATCAAGTTCGCGACTCGTATTCCCGTGTTCATGTACCTGACGGACTATCGGGAACAGACCCTCAAGGACGTAATCACGAAACTGGAGCCAAACCTCTTCAAGCGGGTCACCGGATTGGAGATCCGCGACTTCGAGCTGTTAGTCAGCCTGGGGTTGTTCAACGCCGCGTTGATGAACGATGCGGTGTTCAAGTTCAGGAGGTACGAAGACGGCAGCCTGATCTACACCGGCATCAATCGTCACGAAGGCGAGCGCATCGGGTTGTGGAACACAACGATCAGCCGCGAGGACGCTCAGATGATCCTCGAAAACAAGTCCTCGTGGGACGAGGAGTAACCTCACCCCCGCAATCGCTCGATGAGCTGTGGGATGGCGTCGTAGAGGTCCATCACCAGCCCAAAGTCCGCGATGTCGAAGATCGGCGCGTCGGGGTCGGTGTTGATCGCGACGATGACCTTGCTATCCTTCATCCCCGCCACGTGTTGCGTGCTGCCGCTGACGCCGGCGGCGATGTAGAGCTCCGGTGCGACGATCTTGCCGGTCTGGCCCACTTGAAGGTCGTTCGGGGCGATGCCCGAGTCCACTGCCGCTCGGGTTGCGCCGGCGGCTCCGCCGAGCGCGTCCGCCAGGCCGCCGATAAGACGTTCGAACGTCTCCGCATCCTTGAGCGGTCGTCCGCCGCTCACCACGACGCGCGCCTGCGTGAGGTCCGGTCGCCCGCCTTTGGCTTCGCTGACACCGACGCGTTGGGTCGAGCGGGGGGCGGGTGCGGGTTGCGTCTCCACGGGTGAATCGCCGCCACGTTGCGGGTTCTTGAACGCCGTCGCCCGCACCGTGGCAACAAACGGACCCGGCTCGACCTGAACCTCGGCGAAGGCGTTCCCAGCGACGATCGGACGGAGGAATCTGTGCTGGTCTTTGTCCAAAACCTCTACGATATCGCCCACCATCGGTCGATCGAGCAGGCCGGCAATCCGCGGCAGGAGGTCCTTCCCCGCCATGTGAGCGACGCCGACGATGATCTCCGCCTCGCGCCCCAATTCCGCGACGAACGGCGCGAGGGCGTCGGCGGGCGGGATCTCGCCTTCGAGTCGAAGGATTCTGGTTGCGCCGAGGTCGGTCGCCGCGTCGCCAGCGGCATCCACGAGCGCGAACTCGGCTTCGATGGCCTGGCAGAAGGCGGCTAGCGCTTCGGCGTCCCCAGGATTGAGTGCGATGGCGAGGACTCGGCTCATCCGTTCAGCACCCCCTTCTCTTTCAAAGCGGCGATGAGTTCGTCCACGCTCTCGACTCTTCGCCCCGCCTGTCGCGGCGCGGGCGGCCTGAGTTTGAGCGTGTGGACGCGGCATTCAGGCTCCACTCCGAGGTCGGCGAGCGGGATCTTCTCAATCGGCTTCGACCGCGCCTTGATGATTCCCGGTAGCGCTACGTAGCGAGGCTCGTTCAGGCGCAGGTCGGTTGTGATGATGCAGGGCATGGGCGCCTCGAGGGTTTCCTGTCCCGCGTCGGTCTCCCGAGTGACGCGCGCCTTGCCATCCAACAGTTCCACCTTTGCGGCAAAAGTCATCTGCGGGAGGTCGAGGAGCGCAGCGAGCATCTGACCGGCTTGGTTCGCGTCATCGTCAATCGCCTGTTTGCCCATGATGACGAGGTCGGGCGATTCCTTTTCGAAAACCTTTTTGAGAATCTTCGCCACTCCGAACGAGTCGAGGTTTGCTTCGGTCTCCACGAGGATGCCTCGATGTGCTCCGATGGCGAGCGCCTTGCGGAGCTGTTCCTCGCACTCCGGTTTGCCGATGGAGACGACGACGACTTCGGCCTCTCTCTGTTCGCTGATCCGAACGGCCTCTTCGACCGCGATCTCGTCGAAGGGGTTGATTTCGAACTTGAGCGCCGTCGTGTCGAGGCCGGAACCATCCGGCAAAACAGAGACCTTTGCGTAAGGGTCGGGGACTCGTTTGACAGGGACTAAGATCTTCATGGCGTCAGTTGTTCAGGGGTTTTCCGGTTTCGAGCATATGTTTGATACGGTTTTGGGAAAGCGGGTTTCCGATCAACTTGAGGAAGCCCTCCACTTCGAGATCCAACGCTTCCTCTTCGGAGGTCGCCTTGGTGAAGACGTGTTTCACTTGTTCCGCGATATGGGCGCCGTATTCCGTGATCTCGCCCTTCTGCCTTCGGGCTTCGATCTCGGTCTCGATCATGCCCGCGAGCGGCGGAGGTGCCGGTTGCCACTCGTTCGCCGCGGGCTTTGTCGGCGCCATGTTGACGGCCGTGTGCAGCAGGAAGTCCGGGTTGATGAGGAGCGCATCCGTATCTCGGAAGAACGGCGTTCCTTCCGCTGCGCAAGCGGGAACCTTCTGCCCGGTGCCGAGTAGGAGCGCCGCGCGCACCATCTGTTTGAGGTCGCCTTGCGTGCGGAGCCTTGCAAGGGCGGTCCCTCCGCCAGCCGGGATCAGGCCGACGAGCGCCTCCGGGAGGCCGACCAGAGTCTCTGGATGGAAGAGGCAGCGAGAACACCGCATGGCAAGCTCCATGCCGCCGCCCAGGCAAAAGCCCTCGGCTACGGCGATGCTCGGGACGGTTTCCAGCAATCTCCCCACTTGTTGAAGGCTTCGGATCCAGCCCTCGATCTCTTGAAACTTCCCTTCCTCAGCCGCATCGAGAAGAACCGTCAAGTTGAATCCAACGGAGAAAGAGCGGCGGTCTCCGGCGAGTGTAACGCGCGCGCCCGGATGCGATTCAATGTGCTTCTGAAGCCCTTCGACGAGCCAGGGGTCAATGGCGTTCATCTTGGTCCGGAATTGGAACAAGAAATGCCCGTCGGCCACGCGTCGGATCACAAAGCCGTCGCCCGAGAGAACCACGGGCAGCTCTTCCGCTGCCATCGTGCGAGGGTCTTTCGGAAGGGTTTCATGCGCTTGGGATCGGAAGTCATAGTCGCGCCCATCCACATAGAACTTACCGACCTGCTGCATCGGCTTCGCGGACATGTGGGGTTCGAGCGCATCGTAGCCGATCGCGTCGGCGAGTTCGAAGGGCCCCATCTCCCAACCCCAGCCCCATTTCATGACATTATCGAAATCCGACACGCGAAGGGAGATCTCCGGCCCCACCTCCATCGCATACTGCAGGGCTGCCGGAATGTGAGCGCGGACGAATTCGCCGACCTCTCCCTTCGATTCCAGCGCCTTCCTCAAACGTTCACCGAGCGGCAGCTTGAGCCATTCGTCCAAGCCCGGCACGTCTGGCGGAGCGATCGGGCCGTACTCGTAGGTTCGAAAGTGCAAGTGAAGGAAATCGTTGCCCTCGCGTTTGTAGTAGCCCTGGCCAGCCTTGTTGCCGATCCAACCCTTTTCAATCAGTTTGAGCACGGAGGGGGGCGGCTCCAAGACATCCCTTCGCGGATCGTGCTCGCACCGCTCTCGGAGATGGGAAGCGATATCTTCCATGATGTCCAGGCCGATGAGGTCGGCCAGTCGGAAGGTCGCCGTCTTCGGCCGTCCAATGAGAGGGCCTGAAATCGCGTCCGTGAGAGGGACGCTGAAACCTAGTCGGTCAGCGGTGTGGATGGCGTGATACAGACACCACATTCCGTATCGGTTCGAGATAAATCCAGGGGTATCCAACGCGCGCACTACTCTGCGCCCGACCCGATCTTCGAGGAATCGCTTGGCGGTATCGAAGTGATCGAGGGATTCGGGGGTCGGGATCAGTTCGACGAGCTTCAGATAACGCGGAGGATTGAAGAAGTGCGTTCCCATGAAGCGCTCTCGGAAGCTCTCCGATCTACCCTCGGCGAGCATTCCGATCTCGAGCCCGCTCGTGTTTGTCGAGACCATTGCCGTTTCGGGGAGAACCTGCTCGAGCTGCTCGTACAGCGCCTTCTTCACGTCCGCCTTCTCGACGACTGCCTCGCACACCCACTCGGCGTGGCGGATCAGGTCGAGGTCGTCCGTAATCGAAGCGGGCGTAATGCGCTCGGCGCTCTTCGGAGTGTAAAAGTGGGGAGGGCGGGAGTTCTTGGCTCGTTCGATCGCTTCTGCCGCTTGTTCCTTCGACACGTCGTATAGCAGGACGTCGAAACCGAGATTGGCAAGATGGGCCGCGATGCCGGTGCCCATGGTGCCCGCGCCGAGGACGGCGACGCGCTGAGTGTTGATCCAAGAATCGTATCGCATAACGTGGCGGGACGATCGCCCGGCGGAGAATACCCAGCCTTATCGGCGAGGGATTCTCGAGTGCTGCAGGTGGCAGATCGCCACAGCGAGAGCGTCGGACACATCATCCACGACCCGAAGGTCCTTCAACGCGAGCAGCCGGCGCACCATCTCGCGAACCTTCGGCTTGCGGGCGGAACCACTGCCGGTCACGGTCATTTTCACCGTCGAAGGCTTGTACTCCACATATTCGATTCCCCGTTGGGCGGCAGCCAGGGAGAGGATTCCCGCAGCCTTCGCAACCGCCAACGCCGTGGTTCGATTGGCGCCGAACCAAAGTTCCTCGGCGGCGATGACTTCGGGCTTGCACTCGTCGAACACGAGCGATACGGCGTCGAACAATCGAACCAGCCGGTCCGGCCAATCCTCCGATGGGTCCGTCTCGATCAGGCCCCAGCTTTCCGCCTTCAATTCGCCTCTCTCTCGCCGCACCAGGCCCCAACCGATCCGGCCGTACCCGGGGTCCAAACCGAGGACCCTCACGTCCGCTTGAACCTCCGCATGAGCTCCTCCCAGGACAAAGTGAGCACGATGGGACGTCCATGGGGACAGAGATAGGGGTTCTCCGTCGTGGCCAGGTCTTGGATCAACTTCTCCATTTCCGGGAGCTCGAGCGGGTCTCCGGCCTTGACTGCCATCCGACAGGCTGCCGTCGTCAGCACCTTCTCCCGAATCGTTTCCGGCATCGCCTTCCCCTCCGTTTCCACGAGTTGCTCGGCGATCTCCCGGAGAACCGGTCGGTAGTCCCTGCTTTTCAACCCCGCGGGGACGCCTCGAACCAAGAAGGACGTTGCTCCGAAAGACTCGAGCTCAAAGCCCGCCTCGCGCAGAAGATCGAGGTGCGGATGGAGAGCGGTGGCTACCCGTTTGTCGAACTCGGCCGTCTCCGGGCTGAGCAGTCGCTGAACCTCGGTCTTCTTACCCTTCAGCCCCAACAGGTACTCGTAGAGGACGCGCTCATGCGCCACGTGCTGGTCCACCAGAGCCAGGCCCTTCCGCGTGGAGAGAACGATGAAGGTGTTCTGCACCTGGCCGAGAACCCGAAGATCCTCCAAAAGCTCTTGGAACGGCATCCGTTGGGACGGCTCGGGCGCTTGGGACCGGAAGAGATCAGGCTCCACTTCCGCCAGCTCGACCGCTGTGGCGGTCCCGCCCGACGCGGGACGGAACAGCAGACTCGGCTCCGGTGCGCTCACGCGGAGCGAGTTCGCCGCCGAAGGCATCATCCCGTGGTGGTGCAGCGCCGACTTGATGGCGAGGCGGACGGTGTCGAACGCCGCTCCCTCGCGATGAAACTTCACTTCGGTCTTCGTCGGACTGACGTTGACGTCCACCTCGCTCGGGTCAACGATCAGATCAAGCATGACGATGGCGTACCGGCGCTCCGGCGTCAGGTCCCGATAGGCGGCGTCGATCGCGGCGTAGAGCGCCTTTGACCGAATCGGCCGGCGATTGACAAACAGCATCTGGTGGGTTCGCGCGTGCCGATTGACGTGGGGCGGGCCGACGAAGCCCAGCGCTCGGATATCCGACACGGTCATGTCTACCTCGGCAAGCGCGGAGACGAGATCCGTTCCCCAGACTGCTGCCAAGGCCTCCCTCAGGTCTCCGCTGCCGCTCGACTGGAGAGCGACCTCGTTCCCTAATCTCAACGTGAATCCGACCTCCGGGAAAGAGACGATGTAGCGGGAGACCAGCTCGACGACCCGAGCGGCTTCCGTGGAATCAGACTTGAGAAACTTGAGGCGCGCTGGGACGTTTCCAAACAGGCGCTCGACGCGCACTTCGGTTCCCTTTCGCGCGGCGACCACCTCTTCAGCGGTCACGTTTCCGTACTCCACTTGAAGGCGGTATCCCTCTCCATCCTCCGTGGCGGTGGTGAGGGTCATCCGGCTGACGCTAGCGATGCTGGGGAGCGCCTCGCCGCGAAATCCGAGGCTTGTTACTTGAAGAAGGTCGTCTACGGATCGGATCTTGCTGGTGGCGTGCCGTTCGAGAGCGAGCTTGGCATCCTCGGCCGCCATGCCACAGCCGTCGTCGGCTACGGAGATCCATCCCTTGCCCGCCCCGCGCAGGGTGATCTCGATCCTGCGCGCACCGGCATCCAACGCGTTCTCGATCAGCTCTTTGACGACGCTGGCAGGCCTCTCAACCACCTCGCCGGCCGCGATCTGGTTGATCGTCTGCGGATCGAGAAGCTGGACACGGGGCACGGCTTCATCTTACCGGTTCCCAGCCTCGGGCTTCTGACCCTTGCGGCAGGGTTGAAGATTGGGTAAACTGGCCTTTCCCAACTGGAGCAGCAGTATGGCGAAGATCTGTCAAGTCAGTGGAAAGAAGGGCATCAAGGCCCGTCACATTCGGCACCGCCACTCTGGGCAGTGGAAGTTCCGGGCGCCGAGGAAGAACCGCGTACAGCAAGTGAACCTGCAAACGGTTACGATTCAGACGCCGAACGGCAAGGTTCGGCTGAAGGTCGCTGCACGCGTCCTTCGCCATCCCGATTTCATCAAGGTCGTTGCCGGTGAAAAGCCGATTCCAAAAGAGTGGCTGAAGAAACCGACTTACGAGTAGACCTATCCTGGTAGTACCTCCCTAGATCCAAAGAGCGCTGACTATCGGCGCTCTTTTCTTATCGTTCGAGTCGTCTTCGAGCCCAGATTCGGAGCACGATGGCGACCGAGTTGAAGAGGGCGAGCACGACAAGCAGGACGAGGATGCCGGCCGCCGCGTTGGCGTGGAAGGCTTCTTGGGGGCGCGACGCCCAGTTGAAGATCTGGATGGGAAGAACGGTGAACCCGTCGAAGGGGGTCTTGGGAATAAAGGCGACGTACGTGAGCGCGCCGATCGTGATGAGGGGCGCCGTCTCGCCAATCGCTCGCGAGAGGCCGAGAATGACGCCGGTCAGCATGCCGGGCAGGGCAGCGGGCAGCACTTGGTGCCGCACCGCCTCCCAGGTCGTGCTGCCTAGCGCGAGCGCCCCTTGCCGATGAGACTGAGGCACAGCTCGAAGCGCCTCTTGGCACGCGGTGATGACCATCGGCAGGATGAGCAAGCTCATCGTCAGCGATCCGGCGAGGACCGAGCGGCCGCTCGTGTTCGCAAAGCCGAACGCCTGCCCGCTCGTAATCGGTTCAAGCATTCGCACGAAGATGGCGAGGCCCAGCAAGCCGTACACGACGCTCGGGACGCCTGCGAGGTTCGTGATGTTGATCTGAATGAAACTGGTGAGGCGATTTCGTGGCGCGAATTCCTCGAGGTAGATGGCACTGGCAATGCCGATCGGGACCGTGAAGAGCGTAACGAGTCCCATCAGCCACAGAGTCCCGATCAACGCGCTGTAAATGCCCGCTCGCTCGGCTTTGCGAGAGGGAAAGCTCGTGAGGAACTCCCAATCGAGGCGGTGCAAACCATCGCGGAGGACGCCGTAAAGCAGGGCAAGAAGCGCGAGAACGCCAAAGACCACCGCAACGAGGCAAGCGAGAAGGAAAAGGCGCTCTACGACGGCGCGACGCCATTCGCGCGGCGCCGTCAGCAGCTGAGCAGTTTCGATGGGCGTCGTCTCTCCGTTAGGCATACCTTTGTCGGTACCTCTTGACCAGCCACGCCGCGAGCAGGTTCATGATCAGCGTAATGACGAAGAGTGTCAAGCCAACGGCGAAGATCGTTTGGTATTCCACGGTTCCATGCGGCGTGTCTCCCAGGCTGGCTTGGACGATGTAGGCGGACATCGTTTGGATGCTCGTGAGAAAACTCAAGGTCATCTTCGGGTCCGCGCCGGCAGCCAGCGTCACTGCCATGGTTTCGCCGACGGCGCGTGAGAATGCGAGCAAAAAAGCCGACATGACGCCCGACAGAGCGCCGGGGATGACGATCTTTCGAATTACCTCGCCCTTGGTTGCCCCCATCGCCATGCCCCCTTCCCTCAGCTCGCGAGGCACGGCGCTCAGCGCGTCCTCGCTCAGCGACGCCACGACGGGAAGTGTCATGATCCCCACGACGATCGCCGCGCTGAGCGCGTTGAAGATCGGCAAGTCCGGAATCCGCTGCTGGAGCAGGGGAGTAATGAACGTGATCGCAAAGTAGCCGTAGACGACTGTGGGAATGCCGGCCAGCACCTCGAGAATCGGCTTCAGGGCGTTGCGGACGCGGGGCTTGGCGTACTCGCTGAGATAGATCCCCGCCAGCAACCCTAAAGGAATCGCAACGGCGCCAGCCCCGACGGCAACCAGCAGCGTTCCGTTCAGCAGCGGCAGGACGCCGAACTTCGGTGGCGCGAACCGCGGAGCCCACTCCGTCCCCGTGAAGAACTCGACCGGCGACACCTTCGCGAAGAACTGCACGGACTCCGAAACAAGGACATAAATGATTCCGAAAGTCGTTCCGATACTGATCAAGGCACAGAGGAAGGTTGCGGCGCGAACGATTCGTTCTCGCCACAACCTCTTCCGTATGAAGAACCGGTCCTCTGTTCCGATCAATGTCGTTCGTTAGGATTCTGCCTTGAGTAGGTCCTGCAAGCGCACGCCTAACTGCGAGCCCTTCCCATGGAAGACGGAGCCGGTTACTCCGTTTTGGAACCTCTTGAGCGCCAGCTCGTACAGCTCGTCGGTCAGCGGAATATATCCGACCTCCTGCACGAGAGACTTCCCTTCCGTGAGATAGAACTTGACAAACTCCTGAATCTCAGGCCGAGACGCCACGTCCGCCCGCACGTAGATGAAGATCGGGCGGCTCAGCGGCTTGTAAGATCCGTCCATGATCGTTTCCATCGAAGGAGTCACGGGGCCATCGCCACCGTCAATCGGCACGACCTTCAGCTTGTCCTTATTTTCGACGTAGTACGCGTAGCCGAAGAAACCGAGCGCGTACTTGTCTCCGGCGATGCCGGTGACAAGGACGTTGTCGTCCTCGCTCGCCATGAAGTCTTCGCGAGCCGCACCTTCCTTACCGTTGATCGCCTCTGTGAAGTAGTCGAACGTCCCCGAGTCGTGCCCTGCGCCGTACAGCTTGATTTCGACGTTCGGCCAATTCGGGCGGATGTCGCTCCACTTCTTTACCTTGGAGCCTGGCTCCCAGATTTTCTTGAGTTCCTCGACCGTCAGATGGTCTACCCAGTCGTTCTGGGGATTCACGAGGACCGAAAGTCCATCGAACGCAACCGGCAACTCTATGTACTCGACGCCGTTCTTCTGCGCCAATTCAACCTCTGCGGGCTTGATCGGCCGAGAAGCGTCGCTGATGTCAATCTCTCGGTTGAGGAACTTCTTGAAGCCGCCTCCAGTCCCGCTGATTCCAACGGTTACCCGAACGTTCGGATACTTCGCCTGGAACTCCTCGGCGACCGCTTCTGAAATCGGAAACACCGTGCTGGAACCGTCAATCACGATGGAGCCGGATAGATTCGCCGAACCCCCACCGCTGTCGGATCCGCTGGGACTGCCACCGCCTTGGCAGGCCGTCCCGAGCACGGCTGCCACGAGAACGCCGAACAAGACACCTGATGTAGTTGTGAGTTTCATCTCGGCCCGTACCGTACCGGCGAATCCCGCTCTTTCGCAAGGTTCTTAACCGAAGATTAACTGAGCCGGTACCCGCGGCGGAGCGCGGCTCGGCTGTGCTGAATCCGATAAACTACGCTCTGCATGTCACCCGAACTCACTCTGGCGCTCGAGGCCGTGCAAGAAGCGGGAGACCTCGCCCTCAAGTATTTCACCCAGGCGCTCACCGTCGAGCGGAAGGGCGACGACTCGCCCGTCACCGCGGCCGACCGCGAGGTGGAACAGTTGCTTCGCGAGCGGCTGACCCGCCGTTTCCCCGATTACGGAGTTCTGGGCGAAGAGTTCGGGGAGACAAACCGCGACGCTGAAACGCGCTGGATCATTGACCCGATAGACGGCACCAAGTCCTTCATCTTCGGCGTACCGCTGTTTGCGAACCTAATCGGGTTGGAGCGAAGGGGGGAGCCGGTGCTCGGCGTGGCGCACTTCCCCGCTCTGCGCACGACCTTCTGGGCCGAACGGGGAGAGGGGGCGTATCGGGACGGCCATCCGATCTCCGTGAGCGACTCCGAGGATCTCTCGCGCTCTCTCATCGTGTGCGGGAGCCACGCCGCGTTCGAGATCTACGAGCGGGCGCGCGGCTTCCGACGACTGGTCGAGCAGGCTTTTGCGACAAGAACCTGGGGAGATGCGTATGGACATTGTATGGTGGCCGACGGGCGCGCCGTCGCCATGATTGACCCCGTCGTGAAACCGTACGACATCCTTCCGATCCTTCCGATCGTGGTGGAGGCGGGTGGAGCGGTTACGGACTTCTCCGGCGCCGCGTGGGACTATCATGGCGAGGCTATCTCAACGAACGGCAAAGTCCTTCCGAAGGTCGTCGGGGCGTTCCGATGAGGATCCTCGGCGTGGATTACGGGCTGAAACGGATCGGGCTCGCGGTTGGCGAAACCGACGTCAACATGGCGTTCCCTCGCCCGACGCTTGCGGCATCCGGGCAGGCGGAACGAGACGCGGCGGCCATCGCGGAACTCGTTCGAGATGAGGGCTTTGACCTCGTCGTGCTTGGTCTGCCGCTCTTGCCTTCCGGAGACGAGGGCGATCAGGCCCGCATCGTGCGCTCCCTCGGCGACGCGCTGCAGGCGCTCGGTGTCCCAATCCGATATGTGGACGAGCGCGGGACAACTCGGCAAGCGCACTCGACCCTAAGCGAGATCAAGGCTTCCAAGCGCAAACGGTTACTGGATGGAGAGGCTGCAAGAATTCTGGTGGAGGAGTTCCTGCGCGCCGCCCAATGAAACGGAAGAGGGTTTTGCTCTGGCTGGGAGCGTCGCTGCTGGCGGTCGTCGTTGTCTCTTTGCTCGTTCTCAACGCCCTGCTCCAGCCCATGAAGCGTGAGGCTTCGGAGCACCTGATTCGCATCGAGGACGGTGACACGCTCGCGAACGTCGCCGATCGGCTTGAGTCGGAGGGCGTGCTCCGAAGCGCCTCAGCGGCACTCTTCGTTCTCAAGATTCGCAGGCAGCCGATGGACGTTCGCTCGGGCACGTTTGCCGTGGACGCCTCGCTGCGCGGCGACGAGATCCTTCGGCGGTTGACGCAAGCCCAACCGATTCGCCAAATGGTGCTGATTCGCGAGGGCCTGTGGGCGGAGGAGATTGCCAGACTTCTGGAAGAGAAGAGGGTTTGCTCCGCGGAGGAGTTCCTCCGGTTAGTCGGCGAACCGTCTCGTTTCGAGGGCGATGTCGAGTTCCCCCTCCCTGAGGACAGCCTGGAGGGTTATCTGTTTCCGGATACATACGACCTCCCGCCGCTGCTCGGCGCGGAGCGTGCCATACGGAGGATGTTGAAAGCGTTCGAGACGAAAGTCTACAAGCCGCTGGGACGCCCGAAAGAAAGCGAGTTGCGGAGATGGGTTATCGTCGGTTCTCTCATCGAACTGGAGGCGATGCACGATGCCGAGCGGCGGAAGATCTCGGGTGTCATCGCGAACCGTCTGGCCAAAGGGATGCCTTTGCAGATTGACGCGACCGTTCTCTACGCGCTCAAAGAGAAGCGGAGGTTGAAGAACTCGGATTATCGAGTCGAAAGCGAGTATAATACCTATCAGATCCCGGGCCTTCCACCTGGGCCGATCTGTTCGCCCGGCGTCGCCTCGATCCGCGCGGCAGCGAATCCCGAACGGCACGACTATCTCTACTACGTGGCGAGACCTGACGGATACCATGCGTTCGCAACGACCTACGCAGAGCATTTGCGAAACGTCCGTATGAGAAACGCGGGGACCTTGAAGTAGGATGTCGCATCGTCGCCGATCCCTCATTGAAGGTCAGCCGGTAACGGATCGCAGCCGGGTGCCGTCTGGCCTTCGGCGGTTCTGCCCCGATCACCACGTTCGCTCCGTCGCCGAGATAGACCCGCTCCATCTTCGCGAAGCTGGAATCGAAGCGATCTTGCTCGATCTGGATAATACGCTCGTGGCGTGGAAAGGGCACGAAATCCCGGACTCCACACGAGAGTGGGTCCAAAAGTGCAAAGAGGCAGGATTGAAGCTGTGCCTCGTGAGTAACACAAGAAGCGCGCCACGTTTGGAAGCCCTCAGCCAGGAACTGGATGTCCCATACGTGCGCGCCAAGATGAAGCCCTCGCGCCAAGGTTTCATGAGAGCGCTGGAGAGGCTGCAGGTCAAGCCCGAACACGCGGTGATGGTCGGCGACCAGCTGTTCACGGACGTGTGGGGAGCGAATCGGATGGGAATGCGTTCGATCTGGGTCGAGCGAATTCATCCGCGCGAGTTCGTGGGAACCCGGGTGAGCCGCATGGTGGAGCGAATCCTCTTGCGTTGGCTGCGAAAAGCCTGGGAGGAAGGATGAGAGCCGCCCTGTCCGCTCTAAGACCGCGGCAATGGACGAAGAACCTCTTGGTCTTCGCCGGCCTGATCTTCTCGGGAAGATTCAGCGATCCGGAGAGCGTTCGCATCGCAGTCCTCACGTTCGCTGCGTTCTGTCTCGTTTCGAGCGCGGGGTACTTGGTGAACGACGTGGTGGACCGCGAGCTGGATCGCCAACATCCAGAGAAGAGACACCGAGCGATCGCAAGCGGAAGGCTCTCGGTTTCTCTGGCGCTGATTCTCGCGTGCGCACTGTTGGTTCTGGGCGGCGGCGCGGCTTGGGCGGCGGGCATCGGCGCGTTGGGAAGCCTGGCCTTCTACGCCGCCAACCAAGGGTTCTATGTCTTGCTCGCGCGGTCCGTTCCGATCCTGGACGTATTCGTCATCGCTATCGGATTCCTGATCCGCGCGGTGGCAGGAGCAGTCGCTTTGTCCGTCACGATCAGCCCTTGGCTACTGCTTTGTACGCTCATGCTCGCCCTGTTCCTCGGTTTTTGCAAAAGGCGACATGAGTTGCAGCTCGAGTCGAACGCCAGGCCATCGCTGGGGGGCTACTCTCTCGCCGTCACCGACCAGTTCATCGCGATTACGGCGGCGTGCACGGTCCTCACATATAGCCTCTACGCCATCCAGTCCGAGACGGCTCAGCACCACGCTGGGCTCTACCTAACGATTCCCTTCCCGTTGTTTGGCGTCTTCCGGTATCTGCAGTTGGTGCACGCGAAAGGCGAAGGGGGCAACCCGGACGAGACTCTGATCAGAGATCCTTGGATTGCCGGCACGGTACTCGCCTGGATTGCGGTCGCCCTGCTGGTCATGTCGGATCGCTTGGGAGGTCTGCTTTGACGCTTGCGGTCCGCCAATTCGTCAAGTTCGCCATCGTTGGAGCGATGAGCACGGCGATTGACTGGACGACCCACTACTTGCTGTACGGCGTTTTGGGCCATCTATGGAACGCCAGCATCCAGTCGTTCGTTCTCTCCATTGCGCCGGGCTTGGAGAACCCGCGATTCGATGCCGCATTCACCGTCTTCAAAGCCGTTTCCTTTTGCTTGGCGACGCTCAACGGCTTCTACTTCAACCGGCGTTGGACCTTCCGAATTCGCGGAAAAGAGGACGCAGGAAAGCAACTCGGAAGGTTCTTCCTCGTGACTGGCACGGGCATGTTGATCAACGTTTTCGTTGCGAGTCAGGTACACGCGGGGCCTGGCGCCTCGACGATGAACTATCTGTTCTCGCTTGCTTGCGGCACTGCAGCCGGCATGTTTTGGAACTTCTTCGGACACAAGTACTGGAGCTTCAACACTCGTGCAAAAGAGCGTGCATTGGACTGAAGTACGAGTGACAACGTCGGGCGTCTCCCTTGGCGTCGTGGGAGACCCGATCGAACACTCGCTTTCGCCGAGAATGCACGAAGCCGCGCTTGCGGCGTGCGGAATCGAGGGGAGATACCTCGCGATCCGCGTCGCCGAGTCCGAGTTCGAGGATGCGATCGCGCACTTGGCCGCGTGCGGTTTCCTGGGGCTGAACGTCACGCTTCCGCACAAAGCGGCGGCAGCCGACATCGCCACGACGGACGATCCTATCGTGCGCGACATCCACGTCGCAAACTGCCTGCTGCTCGTAGACGAGGTCCGATGCCGCAACTTCGACGTGCCGGGCTTCCTCGCCCCGATCGCCGACCTTTCTCCGAACACTGCGCTGGTGCTGGGAGCCGGCGGCGCAGCAGCGGCAGCCGCCTACGGCCTGCTCCGCGCGGGCTGGAGAGTGGTCATATGGAATCGCTCCGAGCGCACAGGAAAGAGCCTTTGTGCTGCACTCGCTCCGTTCGGGGAAGCGGAGTTCCGAGAAGAACCGAACCCGGAGGGCTGCGACCTCGTCGTCAACGCCACGCCCTTAGGGCTGAAAGAGGGAGACTGCCCACCCCTTGTCTGGGAGGCGCTCCATCCACGGGCGACGTTGTACGATTTGGCGTACCGCGCAGAGCCGACCGATCTGCTCCGGGAAGCCGCTTGCAGAGGCCTCGCCACCGTGGATGGACGGGAGATGCTCGTTGAGCAAGGGGCGCTCGCGTTCGAGTGGTGGTTCGACCGGCGCGCGCCGCGAGACGTGATGCGACGCGCTGTCGGCCTCGAGTAAGCCCGCGCATCGTACAGAATCGGCTGTGCGCTGGAGAAAGGTCTCGGATCCTGGTGACCCGATCCTCTCGGAAGCCGGGGCGGCCCTTCGAGCCGGATCCCTCGTGATTGGTCCGACCGAAACGGTGTATGGGCTGTTCGCCGATGCGACGCAGACGGAGGCAGTCCTCGCGGTGTTCGCAGCCAAGGGGCGGAGGCCAGATCATCCGTTGAGCGTCGCCGTCGCCTCGGCGGAAGAGGCAAAGCGAATGGGCGTGGCTTGGGACGAACGAGCCGAAAGGCTTGCAAGCGCGTTCTGGCCGGGCCCACTCACACTCGTCTTGCCTCTCGACGCCGACGCGAAACTGGGTGTCTCCGATGCCGTACTCGGAGGCGAGAAGACGCTCGGAGTCCGCGTGCCGGATCACCCGATCGCGCTGGCGCTCGTGCGCGCGGCTGGTCGCCCCCTCGTAGCGACCAGTGCAAACGAAAGCGGCAAGCCGCCTCCCTCCGATTGCAAGCAAGCGATCGAGCAGGTTGGGCCGTTCTGTGCGTTCGCCCTGGACGCCGGCCCTGCGGAGATGGGGGTCGCCTCAACGGTCATAACGCTCGCCGACCGTCCCTTCGGCGTCATCCGAGAGGGTGGGCTCTCCCCCGATGCCGTCGCCCGCGCGCTCCAAGAGTAGGAACCTCGGCCATGCCTTTTATGGTAAACCAGGCGTATGCGCAGACGGGTCCTGCTTACCTTCGCCCTCATCTTTACAGCGCTGAGCGGTCTCGCTCAATCGGTCACGGTACTGAGGAACGCCACGATCGTTCCCGAGCCGGGGCAACGAATCGAACGCGCGGACATCCTGATCCGTGACGGCGTCATCGTGGACATCGGGCCGAACCTTACCGCCCCGTCGGTGGCCAAAGAGTTCGACTGCAAAGGGTTAACGGTCTACGCTGGTTTCGTTCACCCGGCGCTCGCGGTCAGCGTGGATGAACTGGGAGCCGCCATCGAAAAGGACCGTGAGAACGACTCCCTCCCGAACGATCTCTGGAACCGGCGCGACAACCTTCTCACGCGTTACTCCCTCGCATCCTTCAGCGCGCAAGAAGTTTCGACCTTGCGATCGTTCGCGGAAGCCGGTTACGGCGTCGCGCACGTTTACGACCGACGCGGAGTCGTGGGGCCGAGGTCGGCGCTCTTGAGCCTCGCAAGCGGCTCGCTGAGCGGCGGCGCCATCTTGACGAAAGATGTCGCCGTGCCGATCTCGCTTAGTCGAGGCGGATTCGGTTTCGGGGCCTATCCGGGTTCGCTCATGGGCAGGATTGCGTTCGTCAGACAAGCGCTTACGGACATCGGCTGGCACGATCGCGTTCTGCGCCGATACGAGGCGAACCCCAGCGGCCTGCCTCGCCCCGCTCGAGATCTGGACTACGAAGCGGCCACGCCGTTGCTTCGCGGAGATCAATTCGCCCTCTTTGACAACCTGGACAAAGACAACGCGTTGCGCTCGCTCTCACTCGTGCGTTCCTTCGGGCTCAAGCCGATTCTGGTGTTCGATTCTGGCGCGGGTTGGATCGCTGACACTCTTGCTCAGATGCGAGGGCTGGTCGCCCTTTCGGGTCGAGTTCCGTCCAAGCCGCGGCTCGATGACGAGGACGACCGAAACGACTACTCGGCGGTTGTCACCTACTTCAACGAAGTACAGGCCGGCGCGGAGCTCGAGCGGAAGGGGATCCGGTTTGCCTATGCGCCTTCCAGCTCCGGCTCTGCATTAGAGGGCATTCGGACGTATGTGGCGGCGGGGCTGAGCCGGGATGCAGCCCTCGCTTCGATGACCACAGTTCCCGCGTCCGCGCTGGGCGTGGAGCGGCAGGTTGGAAAGGTCGCGAAGGGTTACCTTGCCAACCTCGTCGTCGTGGAAGGCGACCTGTTTGCGCCGAGCGGGCGCGTCGTGCTCACGATCCACGAGGGCAAGCCCAGCGCCAATGAACTTCCCAAACGGCGGGACTCGGCAGAGCTGAAGCCAGCCACGCCCATGAAGCTCATGCCGCCCGACTACTCCGTCTTCCCTCGACCAGCGGAGACGAAACCGGCGTTCCGACTCTTCAAGAACGCGACGGTCTGGACGATGTCCTCCGCCGGCATCCTCACCGGTGCGGACGTGCTCATCCGGGACGGCAAGATCGTTGCGGTAGGCAAGAATCTGCAAGCGCCCGCGGGCTGCGAGGTCGTGGACGCAACCGGACTGCATATCTCCCCAGGCATTCTCGACGCCCATAGCCACACGGCCATCACCGGCGGTGTCAACGAGGGCAGCAACCTCGTAACGATCGAATGCCGGATCCAGGACGTCATCAACCCGGACGACGTCAACATCTACCGTCAACTGGCGGGTGGCACGGTCGGCGCTCTTATGCTGCACGGCTCCGCCAACCCGATCGGCGGTCAGTCCATTACCGTCAAGTGGCGATGGGGACAGCCGGCGGAGAAGTTCCCGATCGAGGGAGCGCCGCCCGGCGTGAAGTTTGCGCTGGGTCAAAACCCGATCCGCGAGGATGAGGGACGGCGACGCGGTGAGGAACCTGCGCCCGCTACGGATCGTCCGCGGACGCGAATGGGCGTCATGGACACGATCCGGAAAGCGTTCGACGACGCTCTCGACTATCGCGCCCAATGGGACGCGTACCGGAAGGGCCTCACCAAGGTAGAGCCGAGGAAGAACCTCCAACTCGAGGCGATCCTCGAGGTCCTCGACGGCAAGCGGAAGATCCACAGCCACGGATATCGCTCAGACGAACTTCTTGCTCTCTTGCGCCTGGCGGAGCAGTACGGCATTCGCGTCGCCACGTTGCAACACGTTCTCGAAGGCTACAAGATCGCCGACGAGATGGCAAAGCACGGAGTCGGAGGCAGCACCTTCGCCGACTGGTGGGGATACAAACTCGAAGCCTACGACGCAATCCCCGAAAACGCGGCGATGATGTGGGAGCGCGGCGTCGTTACCAGCGTCAACAGCGACAGCAACGACCAGGCGCGGCGACTCAACTTCGAAGCCGCCAAGAGTATCCGCTATGGCGGCGTCTCGCCCGAGGTTGCCCTCTCGTTCGTCACCATCCAGCCGGCGAAACAGCTGGGCATTGACCGCTGGACAGGCTCGATCGAACCGGGCAAGGACGCGGACATCGTCCTATGGTCCGCTCCACCCACCAGCGTCTTCGCTCGCTGCCTACAGACCTACGTGGATGGCGTGAAACTGTTCGACGTCGAGCATGATCGCGCCGAACGGGAGCGCCGCCTGAAGGTGCTGGAAGAGGCGAAGAAACTGTTGAGCGAGGAACCCGGGGAATCCGATGGCTCGGCAAAGACGGAGGATGACGGCGCCGAATCGCCCACTGCCCTCCCACTGCCCGCGATCAAGGGCCAGCCGGGTAACTCGCGGTATCCGAGAAAGCCTGTCGTCATCGCCGGCGCGACGATCCACCCGATGACCGGCGCGCCCTTCACCGGCGACGTCCTCATCGGGCCTGACGGCAGGATCGCGGCAGTCGGCAAAGTTCAGCGCCCGAAGGATGCGGTGGTAGTGAACGGGACCGGAAAGCACCTGTACCCGGGCATGATTGACCCCAACACGACGCTCGGGCTAACGGAAATCGGGCAGGTTCCGGTCAGCGACGATACCTCGGAGCGGGGCGACTTCAACGCCCGCCTGCAGGCTGCAATCGCCATCAACCCGACGAGCGAGACCATCGGTGTGGCTCGGGCGGCGGGCATTCTCACAGCCGTCTCTGCGCCCACCGGTGGGACGGTGAGCGGCCAAGCCGCGCTGATCAGCCTCGACGGTTTTACTTGGGAGGATCTGGTCTACACGCCCTCGTTCGCCCTCGTTCTCAACGTTGGTGCGTCGGAGAGGGCCCTCGAACAGATGGACGAGTGGATCCGGGACGCCCGCGAGTACCGCAAGCAACGGCAGGCGGCTGCGGCGGGGCAGATTCCGCCGGTTGACGTCAACGAGGACCTCGAGGCGGTCGAAGCCGTAGCGGACGGGAAAATGCCGCTGATCGTCTCTGTTTCGACCCCCTCGATTGTGGAAAAGGTGATCAACTGGTGTACAGAGCGGAAGATCTCCTTCGTCCTGGTTGGAGGACCGGAGCTCGTGGAGGTTGCAGACCTACTCGCCAAGACGCAAACACCGGTCGCGATCTCGGGCACGACGGGCGTGCCTTCGGGAGAAGATCCTTACGACTACGACTACACGGCGCCAGCCAAACTTCGCGCGGCAGGCGTCAAGTTCTGCTTCACGACGAGAGACGCCCACAACGTCCGATACCTTCGGGATCTTGCTGGCTTTGCAGCCGCGTGGGGCATGGATCCACTCGAAGCCGAGCGCGCGGTAACGCTCTATCCTGCGGAGATACTGGGTCTGGGCGATCGCCTCGGTTCCATCGAGGTCGGCAAAGAGGGAACGTTGATCCTGATGGATGGTCCGATCCTGGAAACCGGCTCGAAGGTGGAGCGCGCTTGGATTCAGGGCCGGGAGCTTCAGCTGGTCAACCGCCAAACGATCCTCCGGGATCTCTACCGTAGCCGCCCGCGGCTCGCGAACGGAGGCAAGTAGGGCTCTCGATACGGTTCGTGGCGGAGAAGATGGAGGGAGGGATGAAATGCTGTCTCCCTCCCTCTGATGTTTGGGTTTAGGTTCGCTTGCGCCTAAGGAAGAGTGCGGAACCGGCAGCGGCAAGAGCCAAGAGCGTGCTCGGCTCCGGAACGACCCACATCAGCGCCTCCTCCATCGGTCTCTCCTTTTCAAGATTCGCGAGCTTTCCTCTGCGCCCTCTCTGGGAGTCGCTTGAGCGGAGCCTGTATCGTCAGTATATCGAGAAACCGTGGTTCCGCCAGGGGTACGGAAGCGACGCCTCGACGAGGCGTCGCTTCCGTATGATGGGATTTGCTAACGCTTGCGCCGACGCAGCATGACGGCCGACAGACCGGCTGCCAGCGCAAGAAAGCTACCCGGTTCGGGGACGGGCGCAAACACCATGTCCTCAAGGAATCCACCAGTGTTGAACCCGGCGATCTGCTGCATCACCCAACTGTTCGTGCCCGTGTCGTAGTACGCGTGCCAGACTCTTCCGCCACCCGCATGCTCTTCCGCGACGAAGAGGTCGTCCGGCGAGAGGTTCGGAATGCCGCCGAAGTTCTCGAGCTTGTAGATGACGGATTGGTTGTTCTCGAACACGTTGACGTACAGCGCGACTGATGCCGGGTTGGCCGGCATGACGCGGAACGATTCCAAGCTGTACAGGCCGGGGAACGAGAACGTCTGGTAGGTGTTATTGTTCGCGTCCACGATGAATGCCGTTGACGAGTTGCTGTTTTGTCCTACGAACAAGCTGTTCTGGAGTTGCCCGTAGCGCGGATTGGAGCCGAGGACGATCATCGGCTCAGGTCGTGCCGAGTTTTGACCGTCCATCAATGTCGTCACCAAGGATGCGGAGCCGGAGCTATCAATCCGCCAGATTCGCGCAGCCAGTTCGTCGGCGTAGAACAGGTCGTTGCCGTAGACGCCCAGGTTGTCCCACCGGACGCTCGTGTACCCGCCGCCAGCCGACAACCCTGTAGCAAACGTGCTGACGTTTCCGCTTGAGTCAATCGCCCGTATCGTTCCCGTTGTGGCCGAGCCGAAGAGCGTTGTTCCCTGAGAAAGCGACGACCAGTTGGTGGGCAGCACAGTCAGAAGCGTCTCGGCCCCAAGAAGATTGGGCGTCGCAAAGTGGCTGAGATTCCTCGTAGCCAAGTCAATCGTGGCGTACTGAAGCGGGGCACCCGAGCCGCCATACTGGTACTGGGCCACAAATCGCCCGCGCACCCAGTCGTAGTCCAGTTTCATGGTCCGGTCGGTGGTCGTCCACTGACTCCACTGGACGCCGTAGAACGTCGAAACTTGCGCCGATGCCGTGACGCAGAGCAGCGCAACCAACAAAGAACTCCATGCGTGTAGTTGCCGTTTCATTTCTGTTCGACCTTTCGATGGGATGCTCCTGTCGGTCACAGCGCCAAACCAGGACGCGCGTACTTTGACGAAATATTCGGGCCAGGTGTTCCCCCGACCCGTGCGGCAGTCGTCGAAACGCTACCGGCAGTGGGTGCAGAGTCCGGAGAGGGAAACGGCGGCGAGCTCCGTCTCAAAACCGTGGCGGCCGGCTTGAGTCAGGATTTCGCCGAGCGCCGAGCGAGGCACAGGAACCTCCTCGGCACAACCGCACGAGGAACAGACGAGATGCATGGCGGGATGCGGCTCCGCGCGGCTGATCGTGCAGAGCACGTATCCGTCCTTTTTGCCGCCAACCTTGTGAGCCAAGCCGGTCTCTTCCAACTCGGAGAGAATCCGGTACACGGTGACAACATCCACGCTCTTGCCCTGACCTTTCAGCGTATCTCGAATCTCGTAGGCGCCCAGCGGGGCATTCGATCGAGCCAGCGTTTCGATCACGAGGCGCAGCGGACGCGTGAGGCGACGGCCGGCAGCCTTCATCGTCTCCAAAGCGTGGCCGAGAATCGGCTCGACGCGATCTTCCGACGCGATGTTGCAGGGCAAGCGCACCATATGCAACAGTATAGCATATGTGGAATCCGGACGATCAGCGGAGCGGTAGGGGCCGCAATTCCGTCTTTTCTTATAGAGATTCGACCTCGGCGAGGCCGAATTTCGGGCACAGAACCCAGTGTCTGTGCTAGAATCCGGGTACCGAAGTTCAGGTGAGCGCATGACTGCGCGCCCTGAGCCGAGGCCCCAGATCACGGAGGATAAGAAAGCAAGTGGAGTTCTACAACGTAAAAACGAAGAGCAAGGTGAATGTTCCCGAATCGAACATCACGAAGAAGAAGATGGTCCGCAAGACCAAGAACGGTACTACGCAGACTCGGTACGCCCTGATTGCGCAGGTGGACGGCATGAAGCTGTGGAAGTTCGTCAATCAGGAGACGTACGAGAAGACCAACGTCAAAGAGGAAAAGTAGACCGCTTCGATTCAACGTGGGCGTATGGAGCCTTCGGCTCGCGCCCACGTTAACCTATCGGTTAGGCCGCTGACAGCAGTTGGGGCGGCAAGAGGTCGGGAGTCAGTTCCGTTTTGTCTTTGGGCGCCAGCACCACGGCGCGCTCCATTGCGTTCTCCAGCTCTCGCACGTTTCCGGGCCACGAGTACCGGAGTAGCAACCGCTCCGCGTCTTTGGAGAGGCCGCTCAGCTGTGTGCCGTTCTCTGCCGCATACCGCTCGATGAAGTGCAGCGCGAGCGGAATCACATCTTCCTTTCGTTCGCGAAGCGGTGGCAACTCGATGTGGAGCACCTGTAGACGATAGAAGAGATCCTCGCGGAACTGGCCCTCGTCCACCGCCTTGCGCAAATCCCGATTCGTTGCCGCGATCAGCCGGACGTCTACGTCAATCGGCACGGAAGAGCCGAGGCGCTCGATCTGGCGTTCTTGCAGCACGCGCAAGAGCTTGACCTGAATGGCAGGCGGAACCTCTCCGATCTCGTCCAGGAAGAGCGTGCCCCCGTCGGCGACCTCGAACCGCCCGCGCCGCATCGAATCCGCTCCGGTGAATGCACCCCGCTCGTATCCGAAGAGCTCGCTTTCAAGAAGTGTCTCCGGTAGCGCCGCGCAGCTGACTGCGACAAACGCGGCGTCGGCGCGCGGGCTGAGGCGATGAATCGTCTTCGCGATGACCTCCTTGCCCGTACCGCTCTCCCCTGTGATGAGAACGGTCGCCCGCGAGTCCGCCACCTGCTTGACGAGGGCAAGAATCTCTTTCATCTTCTCCGACTCGGCGATCAGCCCGAGGTTCGAACCGTCGCTCTTCTTGGCCGGCTTTTTCGTTGCCTTCGAGCCGCTCTTTGGAAGGAAATGCGCGACCGTACGCTTCAAGACTTCCAAGTCGAAAGGCTTGGTGATGTAGTCCACCGCCCCGAGCCGCATCGCCTCGACGGCCTGGGGGATCGTGCCGTAGGCAGTCATGATGAGGACGGGCAGATCTTCTCGGCGCGAGCGTACGTGCGCGAGCAGCTCCACGCCGGTGATGCCGGGCATGAGCACGTCCGTTAAGACGAGGTCAATCGTTGGGTCGGAGGCGATGGCCTGCACAGCCTCGTCCCCGCTTTCGACAGTGGTGACCTTGTAGTTGGAACGTTCGAAAGCTGCTTTCAGGATCTTCCTGATGTTGCCTTCGTCGTCCACGATCAGCAGGTGCCTCTTTCGCCTCACGTCGTTCCTCCCGGAAAGATCATCGTAACCGTTGTTCCTTTGCCTCGCCTCGATTCGACGCTCATGCTTCCGCGGTGCGCCTCGACCGTTTTCTTGACGTTGCACAGCCCCAGCCCGGTCCCGTTCGCCTTCGTGGTATAGAACGGCGTAAACAGGTGGCTCAACTGTTCCTCCGTCATTCCCTCGCCCTCATCCGCGATTCTTACTCGCACCCCCTTCGGGGATTTCGTAACTGAGACCGTAAGACAACCGCCCTCCGGCATGGCTTCGACCGCGTTTCGGATCAGGTTTCGAACCGCCTGGGACAGTCGCACGGGGTCCCCCATGATTATCGGCTTTCTCTTCCCTCGCCTGTAGGAAACGCGGATGCCCGCTTGTCGCAGATACGGCTCGTCGTGAGCGAGTACCTCTTCGATCAGTTCCGCCAGGTTGACCTCTTCGGGCGCCACCTCGACCGGCCGCGCGAAGTCGAGGAACTCGTTGCAAAGGCGCTCGAGGTCGGCAACCTCTTCGAGGACGACCTCCGCCCATTCTCGAGCCTTCTTCAGTCGCCGCTCCGAGGTAATCATCTGCGCCGCGCCTCGGATACTGGTTAGAGGGTTGCGTAGTTCGTGTGCGATCGCGGCGGTCATCTGCCCGATCTCGGCGAGGCGCTTCACCCGCGCAAGCTCCCTTTCCTGTTCGAGGCGAGGGCCCAAGTCTTCCAGAACGAGGATTGCGCCGCCGGCGAACGGAATTGCGTCCACACAGACCGGCCTACCGTCGGGGCTCGTGAACTCGTCGCGCCTGCGAACGCCATTGAGAGCGCTAAGGATGCAACCGCTGAACGTCTCCAGCGATCGGGGAGGCAGCTCGCTCACCAACTGCTCCCACGGATGGCGCGACCGGCGCGTACCCGTCAGGCCGAGCAGCTCGTACGCCGCCGGGTTGGATTCGCGGACTCGGCCATGCGCGTCCAGCGCGATCACGCCCAACGTCAGCGTCTGCAAGATGGCGTTCATGCGCTGCGCCTGATCCCGCTCGGCGGCCAGCGTGGAAGCCAGGCGAGTGAGCATGCGAGCATGCTGGAGGCTGGACGCGGTTGTTGGGGCGTATCGCCTCGCTTTGGCGATCGCAGCCGCTGCGAAGGGCTCGGACTTCTCGGCGACAATCAACGCGATCGCGCCCGCTCCCGGAGTGGAAAGCGGCCAATAGAGAACGGTCCGGCCGGGCTGCTGATCCTCCACGAATCCGCGCAGAGCCGCCTGGAGGACTCGGTCGTCCGTTCCCCGGATGGACCTCACCCACTCGAACCCGCCTTCACGGTCGGAGGCGCCGGCCAGCAGGAAGGAGGAGGTCTCTTCGGCGAAGAGATACAAAAGGGTGATGTCCGCCGCGAGAAGCTGCTTCCAGCTATTCGCAACTATGTTGTAGTAGTCATCCTGGCTCTGGTGGGGGTTCCATGCTAGCGCGCGGATCACAGAGTCCTCATGGAGCGGTTCGGCCATCCCTTCTGGGATTATCGGCTGGAACCGAGGCCCATTAGAAGGTTTGGTGCAAGCCGAACTGGTTGAGCGCTTCCGGGAAGTCCAGGACGCTGTCTTCGGGGATTACGAGATCCTCGGGAATGACGAGGTCGGCAGTCTCCCCGGCGTTGCTCAGATGAAGTTCGAGCGTACGCCACCCGAAAGCGCTGAGATCGAAGTAGAGGACGGTGGCGCAAGGCTGCGTGGTCTCGGCAGGCAGAACGTCCTCCCAGTCCTCGCCGGGGAGCTTTGCCGTCACTCCGAATTCGTGCGTCCTGGCATTACAGGAAAGGGCGATGGCAGGAGCCTCGCCGGGCGTTGCCGCGGTCGTAGCGGTCAGCGAGATCGTTGCGCACAGGAGAGCGATCACCGAGTCACCTCATCGGCAACCATACCCGAGGCCTGATACGTTTGTGTGGCTTTTCTCGTCTCACATATGAAAGCGGGTAAGGTTTGCCCTTCCAAGGATGGTGATGGACATGAAATCAAGGACACGATTCTGCGTTGCTGCGGCCTCGGCCGTGTTTGCCCTCGGCCTCTTCGCTGCCCCGGCACGAAGCCAGAACCTCCCCGGATTCGGGGTCGAGCTGCGAGCCGGTTACTTCTGGCCCGCGAACGGACGAGCCTCGGCCGCGAAGTCCCAGTGGTTTACGGTCGGCACGGAATTCAAGATCTTCGACGATCTCATTTTCTTCAAGAACCCGATCAACCCTGGCTACTTCAGCCTGTCGGCGGACTTGATGGAGGGTGGCGGATTCCGAAGCGTACCGGTGTTGGTCAACTACGTGACCCGCGTCTCTGAGCACCTCTCTGCGAGCGCGGGGGCAGGAGTCAGCTTCACCAGCCGGCCCGGCTTTGACGATGGCGCCTCGTTCGCGTACCAGGTTTCCCTTCGGTACGACTGGTCTGTGAGCGGGTTCCCCGTTATCGTGCGGCTGGCTTGGAACAGCGTCGCATCCGTGGACCAAGAGTTGGATGGGTTCTCCCTGACGGGCGGCGTCAAGTTCTGAGCCGAAAAGACCCGCATTTTCTTGGGCTTCCGCGGTGAACCCTGCGGCTCGTCATGCGTACAACTGTATGGAGCCGCTTGAAGTGGACATTGCGGGTGCTTTGAATATGTCGCAGCACGAGGCTGGCAACGGAATCAGCGACCAGTTGCTGGTTGCCCGGTGCCAGTCGGATGACTGGGCTGCGTTCGACGCCTTGGTGGACCGATACCAAGCGCGCGTCTTCGGTTTTGTACGCCGAATGGTCCCTTCGCACGAGGAGGCGGAGGATATCGCCCAAGAGGTCTTCGTGCGGGCATTCCGAAACATTTACCGTTATGACGGTCGCGCGTCCGTTGCCGGGTGGCTTTTCAAGATTGCGACGAACCTCTGCATTGATAGCCGCCGCAAGCGGTCGCGGAGAGTCGCGGAGGTGCCATTGGAGGTGGATGGCAGCCCAGTCGTAAAAGTGGCGGATCCGAAGGGAGACCCGGAACCGATTGTATTCGCGCAGCAGATGGAAGAGGTGATCGCTTCCGCTCTGGACTCGCTTTCCGAGCGTCTTAAACCGGTAATCCTGCTGCACGACGTCGAGGGATTGAGCTATGAAGAGATCGCCAACGCCCTCGGGATCCCGGTTGGGACGGTGAAGTCGCGTCTCTTCCTCGCGCGAGAGCGGCTGCAGCAAGCGCTCTCGGAGTACATGGGGGGTGATACAAGTCATGGATAAGAAGAAACTGTTGGAAAAGATCGAACGCGAAGAGCAGCTCTCGTTGGTCGAGCAAGCGCACGTAGAAGAGCTGCTTGCGAACGACCCGATCCACGGTCGGATCCGCGAGACTCTTCAGGCTCTTCCGCAAGATGCTCCCAGCCTGGAATGGCGCTCGCGCCTCAACGAGAGATTGCGCCGCGAGAAGCGGCAGCCGGCCAAGCGGTTTGCTTGGAGCCGATTGGGGTGGGCACTCTCCGCCGCCGCCTGCACGATCGTGATCGCAACCGTATTGGTTCTCCAAAGGATTCCGGGCGCAGAGGAGCCACAACCCGTCATCTCGGCCAGCCAGCTGATGGAATGGCATGAGGAGGCGACGGGCGCCGCCGCGCTACCGGAAGACGGCGCCAGGATGAGCACATTCGCCATCGCGGACGAGGGGGCGCAAACCGCGAACGAAGTCGAAGACCTCTTGTACGGTACGTCGCTGGAGTCGCTATGAGGCTGATCCTGCCGTTCTTCCTTCTGCTGTCCCTTCTTGGCTCCGCATTTGCGCAAGCGGACCGTCCCGTCCTCGCGCGCCTTCAAGAGATGCTCAGTCGCCAAGAAGCGATTCGGATGAGCGGTGTACGGGTCGTCTCTCTCCGAATCAACGGCGAGCTGCGCAACGTTGTAGAACTCGTCATCCGAGATGGAAAGCGGTCCCGCACGGAGTTCCCGAACGACCCGGTGCGCAAGGGCATGATCATCATCGAGGACGGGTCCCGCCGCCTCGAATATATCCCGCACCTGAACGAATTGCGCCGAAGCCCTTCCCGCAGGGATCAAACGCTGATGCAAATGCAACGGCTCATCGCAGCCGCTCGACAAGGTCAGGTGCGAATTCAGATGGCGGACGGCGGTAGCGTCGCCGATCGCCCGACCGTTCGGTTCGATTTGGCGGACGCACGCGGGAATCTGGCTCAACGGCTGTGGTTTGATCGCGAGACCGGTCTGCTCTTGAAGGCACAGCAGCTCGGTCGGGGAGGCGCCTTGATGGGTGGCTTCGAGTTCCGGCGTGTCGCCTACAACCCCGCCATCACTCCGGACCTGTTCCAGTTTCGCCGCGAGGGGGTCCGCGTTGTGGACGAGGCTCCCGGAATCAATGTGCCTTGGGCTCTCCGGCCGACCTGGCTTCCCCAGGGGTTTGAGCCGATCGGCGAAGGCATGCGCATGGCGCAAGGCCGGCGCATCGCCCTCTTGCACTTCACGGACGGAGCGCACCACATCACGATCTTCCAGAGTCAGGGAGCACGCCTGGGCGACGACGTTCGGGGCAACGCCCGCTTCAACATCGTAACGAAACAGGTAGGAGACCTCTCGCTGGCTGCGGTTGGCGATGTTTCCGTTGATGTTTTGAAGAAAATCTTGGACTCTATGGCGCGGATGAACCCGGAGCGTGACGCAGTCGGCGCTCCGTAAACGTTCATAATAGTAGCGATCCATGTCAAGTCGTAAGCAGGCCGGGCGCCAGCCAAGCCCGAGATGGCTGCGCTATCTCAAGCGAACCCTCGCCGTTTTCGCCCTTCTCCTCCTCGCTGGAGTCGTGGTGCTGGGCGGTTACACATGGGTCGTTTTCCAATCGCTGAAAGACCGGGTTACGCAGATCTCCCGAATCGAGAAGGTGCTGATGCGGGAGCCGACGAAGATCGTCTCGGCGGACGGCGTTGTGCTCTACCGGATGACGACGGAGTTGCGCGAGTGGGTGGAGTACCCCGACATTCCCAAGACGGTGATTGACGCGACCGTTGCCGCGGAGGACGAGCGGTTCTGGTCACACGGGGGTGTGGATGGACCCGCGATCCTTCGCGCCCTATGGGTGAACCTGACCAGCGGACGAATCCGCCAGGGCGGGAGCACGATCACCCAGCAAGTCGCTAAGCGCCTGCTGACCAGCGGAGAACGGAGCCTCAAGCGGAAGATCGAAGACGCCTGCCTCGCCATCCAGATCGAGCGTCAACTTACGAAAGAGCAGATTCTCACGATTTACTTGAATGAGGTGTTTTATGGCTCCCAGGCTTACGGCATCAAGGCGGCCGCCAAGGTGTACTTTGGCAAGGACCTGAAGGACCTCACGATTGGCGAGGCGGCCTTGCTGGCGCGGCTTCCCCGCCGGCCCTCTACGGAGAACCCGTTCGTGAACCCGAAGGCGGCCATTCAAAACCGAAACGTCGTCCTCAAGATCATGCGCGACCAGGGTTGGATCTCCGAAGCGGAATACGCGAAGGCGAGGGAAGAACCGCTCAAGCTGTCGCGATCCGATGTCGTCAAGACGAACCTCGGCATCATGCGCGCACCGTACTTCGTGACCTATGTTCTCGACCAGATGCGCGAGGAGTTTCCCAATCAAGACTTCGCTCGCGGCGGATACACCATCTACACCACTTTGAACACGAAGGCGCAAGAGGCTGTGGAAAAGGCAGTCCTCGACGAGGTGAAGCGGAACAAGTCTCGCCGCGTCACCGAGGGGGCGATGGTCGTGCTGGACCTCAGCGGCCGGATTCTCGCCATGGTGGGCGGGACCGATTTTCATCGCTCGCAGTACAACGTGATCACCCAGGGCCGGCGCCAACCGGGATCGGCGTTCAAGCCCTTCGTCTACGCGGCGGCGCTCGAACTGGGCAAGATCAAGCCGACTTCCGCCATCTCGAACGAGCCGTTCGTGTGGCGAAACCCGGCGACGGGAGAGGTCTGGAAGCCGAAAGGTGGCGGGACCGGAGGCAAGGTGAGCGTTCAGACGGCGTTGACGAAGTCCATCAACGTCCCCGCTGTCCATGTCGGAATGATGGTTGGGCCGCAGACCGTAGCGAGCTTCGCCAAACAGACCTTCGGCATTGATTCCCCTCTCTATCCCGGCCCCGCCCTCGCTTTGGGATCCAGCGCGGTGAATCCGCTCGAGATGGCGGAGGCGTACAGCGTCTTTGCAACCGGTGGCGATCGGGTCACGGCCTATGGCATTACGCGCGTGGAAGGCCCTGGCGGCGTCGTCCTACGCGAGTTCCGTCCACGCATCGTCCGCAACGTCCTGAGCGAGGAGACCGCGAAGGTGATGAATGACCTTCTGCATCTTGTGGTTCTACAGGGTACGGGTCGGCGCGCGCGCTCGGTTCTTAATGCTGCGGGCAAGACGGGTACGACCAGCGACCACAAGGACGCGTGGTTCGTAGGATATACCACGAAGTTCATCGGAGTCAGCTGGGTGGCGAATGCCACGTACGATCCCAACCGAAATCCGCCGTGGAAGTACGGCGAAATGCGGGGTGTGTTCGGTGGCGAAGTGGCTGCTCCCATGTGGGCCGACGCGATGGCAAAGATTCAGAAGATCTTCAAAGAGGGACCCTCGGGTTACAAGCCGAAACAGTACGGCGCCCGCGAAGATCCGGATGAAGTTACGGTCAATATCTGCGTGGAGACAGGCGACCGCGCGGTGAAGGGTTGTCCCCGCACGGAGACGCGCACGATGACGAAGGAAGAGGCCGACGCGCTTCCTCCCTGCGGCATCCATGGCGACCTGACAGAGCCACACCCTGACGAAGGTACGGGCCATGCTCCGGAGCCGCCGCGACCCACGAACGGCGGCGATCGTACGCCAGCAGCCGAGCGGAGGATGGTCGAAATCGAGGTCTGCGTGGAGACCGGAAAGAGGGCGACCACGTATTGTCCCGTGAAACGAAAAATGAAGTTTCCTGTTGGGGAAGAACCGATTACCCCGTGTCCGGTCCATAAGCCATGAGCGGAACGGCGCCTTCGCAGAAGGGACGCGCAATCCCACCGCTCACTCGGTCCGCTTTCGTCGTCCCGATTGCCGTTTTCTTGGGGCTGTTTGCTGTCGTAATGCGGCTTTGGTACCTCCAGGTGGTCCGCGGGGAAGAGTTGAGCCGCATGGCGGTCGAGAAGCGCACGCTCCGCGTGCCGATCCCGCCGCCCCGCGGGAAGATTCTCGATCGGAACGGCAACACGATTGCGGGGCTCACGGAAAGCCTCGTGGCGATGGTCACGCCAGCGGACATGGAGGGCAACGACCGAGCGATCCGCCGCCTCGCTGAGCTCTTGTCTCTCGATCCGAGCGACTTGAAGAAGCAGATCGAAGAGAACGCCTACCGAAAGTACCTGCCCTTCGTCGCCAAAGTCGGCTTGACTCCGGAGGAAGCGATCCGCGTCGAAGAGGAGGGAGCCTTCCTACCTGGCGTTTTTGTTCGCTCTGAGACACTGCGGAAGTATCCGCACGCGAATGCGTTCGCTCATGTCCTCGGGCACGTTCGCCAGCCTCGGCAGGAAGATTTGGAACGGCTGGCGGATCTGGGCGACATCCCCACGTACGTAGGGCAGGACGGTTTGGAGCGTACCTACGAACGATTGTTACTGGGAAAGTGCGGCCACGAGTCGGTCACGATTGACGTGCGGATGCGACCGACGAGCAACCCTGTCGTAGAGCCACCCACCCCGGGCGAAGATCTTCGGACAACGCTCGACACGAGACTTCAGCTCAAAGCGTTCGATCTCTTGGCGGGAAGACGCGGAGCCGTGGTCGCGCTGGATCCGAGGGATGGCTCGGTTCTCTGTCTGGTCAGCAGTCCCTCGTTCAACCCAAACGTAATGCTGGGACGCATCCCCAAAGACGTCTGGGCCAATCTCAATAGCGAGGCGAGACCGATGTTCAATCGCGCCATCGCGGGCACCTACAACCCAGGCTCGACATTCAAGATCGCGACGCTGGTGACCGCGATCCGCGAAGGCCTGGTGAGTCCCGCGACGACGTTCGTTTGCAACGGCTCCGTTCGAATCGGCAACCGGACGGTTCGCTGCCTTGGCCACCATGGACGAATCACCTACCAAACGGCGATCGAGAAGTCCTGTAACGTCTTTTTTGCTGAATTGGGGTCGCGGATCGAAAGGAAGGAGCTGGTCAGCGTTGCGCAAGAGTTCGGGATTGGAGTCGAAACGGGAATTGACATCCCGGGCGAAGCCGCGGGGCTTCTGCCCACGGATGAGTGGCTCCAATCCCGCAAAGAGAACTGGTACACCGGCGATACGGTGAACCTTGCCATCGGCCAGGGACGCCTTGGGGTCACGCCCCTTCAGATGGCATCGTATGTCAGTCTGATCGCCAACCGTGGCGTAGCGTATCGTCCTCACATCGCGGCGACGAACAAACCACCCGAACGACTCACGGCGGTAACGCTCGACTCGACTTGGTGGGACCGAATCGTGGGAGCGATGAGAAGAGTGGTGGAATCCGGTACCGGCGTTCGCGCCCGCATTGAGGGGATCTCGATTGCCGGGAAAACGGGAAGCGCGCAGACAGGCCCCGGTCGGAAGCCGCACGGCTGGTTCATTGCATTCGCGCCGGTCGAGCGCCCGACGATCGCCCTCGCCGTCGTGGTGGAGAATTCGGACGAAGGCGGCCGCGTGGCTGCGCCGATTGCCCACGAGCTGTTGAAGGAGTACTTCAAAGGCCGGCCAAGCCAATAGGCGGCAAGACGAGGCTGGCCGCCTCTCGCCTGATTTCAACCGCTTCGCTCTCCCTCCCTTCTTGCTGGAGCAGCTCCGCGAGCTTGTAACCGACGTCGTAAAGTTGTAGCGAGAGGTTCCGAGCACGGACAACGGTCTCGCCCGCAAGCGGCGTCTGGGCTGCAACGGTCAAGTATTCCGTGAATTCCTGCATCGAAAGCCCCAATTCGTCGGCGATCTCGAGAGCGGTAATCGGCCCGCTCTTCCGCCGCCCGAGGTTTTCGCGGGCTTCGTAGACACGGAAAAGACCGGTTTGGCGGAGGAGCTCGGGCGTCGTCTTGAGGCGGTAGTCACGCAGCAAATCGTAGACCGCGCGAAGCTGCTTGATCTGTTCCGCCCGGTCGCCCTTTTGCGCGGCGCGATCTGCGAGAAACAGGTGCGCATCGAGCGTGCTCAACTCAACGAGCCACGGCAAGGACCGCAAGCGGAAGAAGAGACTTCCCTCCATCGCCACGAGATCGTTCGCGACCTTCTCGGCGTCCTGGGTGTGCCCTGCCGCCTGCTCGATCCGGAGAAGGGTGGCGAGCCAACGAGGGTTTGCAGGCTCGGCCTCGTGAGCGTAGAGGAGTTCGCGCACGGCGCCCTTGTGTTCGCCGGTGAGTTCCAACGCCTCTGCGAGGGCGGCGTACCTCGCCGGCGTCGGATCCAGCGCCTTGGCGCGGAGCAATGGCGTAAGCGCTTGCTTGGGCTTGCCTTGCTCCATGCGGAATCTTCCTTCCAAGTCGTACGGCACAGGATCGAGGGGCGCCAAGCGGGGCGGCGACGACCACGCTCCCGATCTCTGCGCGGAGGCGTAGGCGCTCGTTGCCGTCTGTATCGAGACGAAAGCAAGCAAGAGATACAATCCCGCCGCAACGGAGGGGATAGCCAAGGCGAAGATACGGTTGGCAAGAGGAACCTTTTCTGCTTGGGCACCGTCCGCAGACAGCAACAGCCCGACAGGCAGAATCGTGAACGCGGCGATCGCATATCCGAAAACGGAGAGGGTGGAGTCCACGAAAGCGTTGGCTCCCAAGACAACCAGCGATGCCGCGCATCCAAAGCGGAGAAGCGCGCGTTCCGGAGACTGCGCGGGATTTCTTACGATGATTGCGTACAGTCCCACGACGAAGACCACGAGCAGCAGCAAGACCGCGGGAACGCCCGACTCCGCCGCAATCTGGAGGTACGAATTGTGCGCGAAAACCGGCGCCTGCACCTGACTGTAGCGCTTGAATTCTGTGCCATAGGTGCCTGGACCGAAACCGAGAAGAGGGCGCTCCTCGATCATGAAGAGGGTGTCCGACCAGACCTGTTTGCGAAACGCGAGGGACTGCTCTCCTTCTTGCTGCGTCGCAGTCAAGCGGCTTGTGGATTCCGTAGCCGGAGAAGTGACCGCTTTGAGCCCCTGAACGCCGACGAAGAGCACGGCGAGGCACACGAGGGGAGCCAGCGCCCCCTTCCACCTGCCGATTCGGTGGAACGAGAGCAGAAGCGCCAAAGCTGCCAGTCCGATGAGCGCCGCAGCCAGCCCCCCTTTGGAGGCCGTGAGCCACAGCGCGGCGCCAATCAGTCCGAAGCCCACGGCGCTCAGCGCTCTGGCGGCGCGTTCGCTCGCGGCAAGCGCAAGGGCAAGCGAAATCGGCAGGGCGAGGGCAAAGAGCGACGCGGCTGCGTTCGGGTGATGCCACCCGGCGAAGATGCGCCAGTTCCGTGGGACCGAAGGAGAAAGATATTCCTGGACTCCCGAAAGGGCGACCAAGGAGACGACGGCAACGAACGCGCTCAACACCCAAGTCGGATATCGCTCCCTACCCAAACTGGACAGCAAGACCTGTACCCAGACAAACAACAGCGTCCAGCGCGCGAGGTCCACGAAGGACGCGTGGAGATGCTTGGATCCGAACGAGCTAACGATGATCCAGACCCACGCGCCAAGCAGACAGATCCCCAACGCTCGCGTTGGCGTAAGCTGCACCGTCCGCTTCAGCGATACGACGAGCCCGACCGCGGCGATGAGAAGGGCGAGGATGGCCTGTGTCAACCACGGATGGGACCGCTCGAGCAGAAATGCCGCGAACCAGCCCTCCGCAGGCGGTAGGCCGATGGGCACCTTCCCACCGTACCAGATTGCAATCACAAGCACGGCGAGAACCAGCGCAACCGACAGAGGGGGGCGCTTCATCCGCCGCGGAACCTCCGTCGGAGTGCGTCCAAGGCGTTCTTGGTAAGGAACAGCGAAGCGCGGGCATTCACGAACAACCAGCCCAAAGCGGTGGCGAACGGGCGCGCAATCGGAGTCATCTTGGAGATGTGGTGCTTTTTGTAATACAGCAGCATGCTTCGGTGGAACTGCCGGATCATGCGGTTCGCGACGCGGTCGGTACTGGCGCCGATCTTATGGGTCACGACGGCATCGGGAACATACACGACACGGTATCCCGCTTCGTGTACGCGCTTGCAAAGGTCTACATCTTCGAGATACATGAAGAAGCGCTCATCGAACCCTCCAATCTGCTCGTACACGGATCGGCGAAGCCCGAAGGCTGCTCCCGACACCCAGTCCACGTCGCGCGGTTGCGAGTGGTCCCAGTCGGTCATCAGGTATTCGCGAGCGAATCGGTTTTTGGGAAACAACTTGCCCAAGAACGTGTTACGGAACACAGCGGCGGCGGGTGTGGGAAACCGCCGGCAGCTGTATTGGAGAGATCCGTCTGGGTTGAGCAGCTTGGGCGCGGCGATTCCGACGGTTGGATCGGATCGCAGGAAATCCACGAGAATCCGCAGGCACCCCGGGTGGACGATCGCATCCGAATTGAGGGGCATGAGAACCTTGCCCGAGGCCTGTGCAAACGCCAAGTTGTGCCCCGCACCGAAACCTACGTTGGTCTGGCTGCGAATCAGAATCGCCTCAGGGAACTCACTCTCGACCATCTCCGGACTGCCGTCCTCGCTCGCATTGTCCACGACAATGACTTCCAGGTTCACGCCTTCCTGTTCCATCAGGGAAGCGAGGCAGCGCCGAAGATCCTCTTTCGTGTTCCAGCTACAAATGGTTACGCTAACGTCGAAAGCCGGCATCAAATCCCCTCGCCCGCACGAACGCTGCGCCCAAGACAAACCATCGAAAGAGAGCGAACAGGGGACGGTTCCATCCTTTCACGTACCACTTTTCATAGTAGCGTAGCAGACTCCGGTGCGATTCCCAAATCATGGCTTTGCGAACCTGCTTGGTGCCTGCGCCGCCGTGGTGCACGACTCGCACCGTGGGTTCGTAATATACCTTCCACCCTGCAAGGTGAACGCGCCAAAGCCAATCCACATCATTGAAGAAAATCGGAAACGATTCGTCCCAATCTCCCACCTGGTCCAGTACTTCTCGGCGCGTCATCAAGAACGTACCCATAGGCTGCTCGACATAGCCCGGCTGGTCGTAGTTGTAAAACCGGTACCGATAGCGACTGAAGAAGGGGACCCGCGGGAACAGCTTCGCCAATCCGAGCCAGTCGAACAGGATGGGAAGGGGACGCGGGAAGCTTCGCAGAGAGGACTGAGTCGTGCCGTCTTCGTTCAACAGGCGGGCGGCAAGCACGCCTACCTCCGGCAGTTGTCGAAGCGTTTCGATCGCTCGCTCCAGGCTCTCGTCCACGAACTCCGTGTCGGGATTGAGGAACAGGATGAAGTCGCCGGTTGCCTCTCTCAGCCCCAGGTTGTTCCCCTTCGCGTATCCCCAATTCTCCGCTTCGGCAAGTAGGCGGACGTCCGGAAAGGAATTCCGGACCATCTCCGCGCTGCCGTCTCGGCTCGCGTTGTCCACGACGATCACCTCAATCCCTTCTTGCGGTGCGTACTTTTGGAGGGAGGAAAGGCACTTTTCGAGGTGCGTCTTCGTATTCCAATTGACGATGATGACGCTGAGCATAGTGGGCTGAATGACCGACTATGTTACTCGTCTCATCGGCCAGCCCCGCCTTCACCGATACGGAAAAGTGCAGTGAAAAGGCTGAAAGTTGGCAATTTACTCGAAGTTTCTGCCTCAACGCTGGCATTTCGATTGCGGGATGAGGTAAGGTGGGCTGTTCCGTCAGGGTGGTTCCTGGGCGGAGAGGAGCGAAAGACAATATGAAGAGATTAGGCCTGCTGATTGCGCTGGTCCTGGCTTACACGCTGGGTGTGGCGCAAGCGACCTACAAAGTCAAACCTGGCGACACGTTGGAGAAGATTGCGAAGCGCTATCAATGCAAGGTAGACGCTCTCGCTAAGAAGAACGGCATTAAGGATCCCTCGAAGCTACAGATCGGTCAGGTTCTTCGCCTTCCGACCGATCCGTCCTCTTATGTGAATGGTAGGGTGCCTGCGAGCGTCAAGCCGCAAAGCTCTCCTGCTCGTGCGGCCGTGACCCAAACGTCCAACACGCAGAAGGTTGCAACGATTTCTAAGACGAACGTCAACGTGAGGGAAAAGCCGAGCACCTCGAGTCGGGTCCTCACGAAAGTAGACAAGGGGCGCACCGCGACCGTTCTCCGCTCGGAAGGCGAGTGGGTCAAGCTCCAGTTCCCTGGCGGAACGATCGGGTTTGTGCATAAGGACATGGTGACGATTTCCGGCGGCGCAGCCAGCCAGCCGCAAGCAACGCAAGCCGCGTCCTCCCACGTCTCCAAGATCGCCACGATTGCGAAACCGAATGTCAACGTCCGTGAGAAGCCAAGCGCCACGAGCCGAGTGGTCGCGAGGGTGGACAAAGGGCGAACGGCAACGATTCTCCGGACGGAGGGCGATTGGGTGAAGCTGCAGTTCCCGGGCGGGACGACCGGATTTGTTCACAAGGACCTTTTGACGATTCCCACGAACTCCGGCCAGGCGGCGAGCCAGCCTGCGGTGGCAGCCGTCGCCGAGCCGAGCTCCAACAGTAAGACCGTAACGATCACTGCGGACGGCGTGAACCTTCGTGCCGGACCGTCCACCCGCCAGGCTGTCGTGGCAGAGCTCAAGAAGGGCGTGGAAGCCAAGCTGATCGGGCGCCACGGAGATTGGTTGAAGGTGGAGTTCGACGGCGGCGCGAAGGGATTCGTGCACGCGAGTCTCACGTCTCTGGCAAAGCCCGGTATGGCGACTCCCTCAGCGGACCGCTACGCGGACGTAGTGGCTGAGGCGAAGCGATACTTGGGGGTTCGGTACATCTACGGCGGCGAAACCACGCGTGGATTCGACTGCTCGGGCTTCGTGTATTACGTTTACAAGAAGGTGGAGGGAGTCACTCTTCCCCGCGTCTCGAGCGCGCAGGCGAGTGTGGGCGTGAAGGTGGATAAGAGCGAGCTCCAACCGGGCGATCTTGTGTTCTTCCGAACGGGCCGAAGCACGCGGATCAACCACGCCGGCATCTACATTGGGAACGGCCAGTTCATCCACGCGAGCAGCGGCGGCGGTCAAGTCAGGATCGACTCGCTGTCGGACGGCTATTACTCAAAGCGCTTCGTAACCGCGCGGCGCGTTGTAAAGAAGTAGGGCTCTCGGGTAAACTCTTCGTCGCGTGCCCCGGTCGTCTAGCGGTTAGGACATCGCCCTTTCACGGCGAAGGTCGCGGGTTCGAATCCCGTCCGGGGTACCACCTTTTTCAGGTTTTCCGCATACGGCGCAGCGTTTCGGAGATCTCTTCGTCTTCGAACGTAAACCCTTGATCGAGCGCTTTTTTGGGTACGACACGCTGACTCGCGAGCAGGCCCTCTTCGGCAAACTCTCCGTAGAGCATCTTGAGCGCAAACGCGGGCACCGACAAGAACGCCGGTCTGCCCAGCGACTGGGCCAAGGCTCGGGTGAATTCGGAGTTTCGCACTGGATTGGGCGCAGTGAGGTTGTAGGGACCCATCCACACCTCGTTCTCGAGCGCCTCGGGAGTCATCCGCACCCAATCCCTCAAAGAGATCCAGGGCATGTACTGGCGACCGCTCCCCAGCTTTCCTCCCAAGCCGAGCCGGAAGATCGGCAGCATCTGCGCAAGCGCCCCACCCTGCGGCGAAAGCACGATGCCCGTCCGAAGGTGAACGACGCGGTGCCCAGCTTGCTTCGCGGGCTCTGCGGCGGCTTCCCACGCCACCGCCAACTCTGCGAGGAATCCTTGCCCCGGGGGTGCGTCCTCCGTGAGGATCTCGTCGCCGCGATCCCCGTAGTAGCCAACAGCGGAAGCAACCACGAACCTCTTGTGCGAGGCGCAATCGGCAAGCTGCTCAGCCATTCTTCGCGTGGACAGAACGCGACTGTCCTTCATTCTTCGCTTTTTCTCATCATTCCACCTGCCCGTAACGGGTTCTCCAGCCAGGTGGATCACGGCGTCGAGCTGATGCAACGCATCCGCACTCGCAAAGCCGCCCTCAACCGACCAAGCCAACGCGGACGAGGCTGAACGTGAGATGGGCAGGACTTGATGCCCGCGCTGCTCGAGCTCTTTGGACAGCGCGGACCCGAGGAAGCCCGTGGAGCCCGTCACCGCGACCTTCAAACGGTTAGCGCCCAACGATGATCCGGTCCTTTCCGTCCCACTTCGGTGAAAACACCGAAACGATTACGACGTCGTCGCTGATCGGCTCGAACGCGTGATGGGTCCCTTGGGGAACGAAGATTGCATCGCCAGCGCTCACCATGCGTTCCTCATCTCCCAGCGTCATTTTGCCGCGTCCGCGAAGCACGACAACGGTCTCGTCATGCTTCGCATGGTAATGCTTGGGCACCGCCGCGCTCGTGTTGATGAGATTGACTGTCGCATGCTCACCCTCGGCGAAGAGGTGGCTTCCCGCGGTGGGAACCTCGGCCTTCAGCCGATCCGCCAACGCGATCGCCGATTCCATTCTGGGCTTAGGCGCCTGATATCCCAGCGCGACGACCGAGAGGACGGATAGCGATAGAGCAAGAACGTTCTTCATGTATGGATTATGGTCTCAGGTAAGAAAAACGGAACCGAGCGACCCTCTCGCTCGTATAAACGTCGGTAGGATGACGGGGCAGGCAGGACAAGCCTTTCGGGAAGAGGGCTTTTACTTGGCGAGGGGGCTCTACCAGGATCCCTTCCTGACACAGCTCCGGTTCGAGTTTGACCGGATCGTCGCGCAGCTCATTAGCTCCGCTCAAGAGATCAACGCGCGCTGGTCCCGCGCCACGCCGGGCACCACCGTGTTGCACACCCACAATGTCCAACAGTATTCCGCTCTTTGGCTACGGGCGCTTCTCCACGAGCCGTTCCTCGAGGTAGCGAGGCAAATCCTCGGGGACAACATCGTCCTTCACCACACGAAGCTTTTCCTCAAGTCCGCGGAAGAAGGTGCGGACTTTCCGATGCATCAGGACTGGAGCTACTTCCCCACACGCGACGACTCAATGATCGCCGCCGTCCTCTTCTTGACGGAGGCAACCGACGAAATGGGATGTCTTCGCGTCTACCCAGGCAGCCACAAGTTGGGCCGCATCCCCAACTCGTCCGGACAGGTCGAAAGCGAAGAGATGGCGAAGTTCACGATGGAGGGGGCGCAGGTGATCGAGGCGGAGCCGGGAGACGTGCTGTTCTTCAGTTACTTACTGGTTCATGGCTCGCCGCAGAACCGCTCGAAGAAACCGCGCAAGACCGTGCTCATTCAGATGCACGCTGGAGAGGACGTCGTGGACCCGAGTAGTCCGCACCCCTATGAGGGGCTGGTCCTCTCAGGCTGGAATCCGAACGCCTCGCGAGACTTCGCCAACCGTCGCTAATAAGGCTACTCTTCCGCGAGCGAAACTTTGCCAGTTGCCATGTCGTATACCGCCGGCACGACGCTCACTCGTTCCGACTTCACGGCGTTCCGAAGCGTCGTACTCATGAGGAGGAGCCTCTGCACCGCATGCCGAGCGTTTTCCTCGACCAGTTGATCCAAAGAGAGGTTGCCATGTTTGCTCCGAGCCGCGTTGAGCGCGGGGCCGATATGCTGGTGGATCCAAGGCGACACAAAGCCCTTGTCCATCGAAGAGGCAACTGCCAAACAGCCCGTGTGCCCCATGACGACGACGAGAGGCACCTCAAACACGTCCACCGCGAGGTCAACTGCCCAAACCGTGCTCTCGGCTGCGACGTTTCCGGGAACCCGCGAGACGAAGAGCGCGCCGAGTGGTTGATCGAAAACGATCTCCGGTGCGACCCGACTGTCGGAGCAGGCGACCACTGCAGCGATCGGCTTCTGCTCTTCGCACAGGGTCGCGCGTTCTTTCTCGCCATATACATAGGTCTTCGGCGTGCCGGATACAAAGCGATCGTTGCCCCGGATCAGCCGGTCCATTGCACGTTGAGCGGGTTCACACAACATCCCGCGAATTCTACCAACCCTGCCTTCCATCCGTTCTATAATGCGCTTCATGCCAGCGGACTCCACGGGTACGGATTTCCATCGGGTCTTGGGGCTTACGGACGACGAGTACGACGTCATTCGGCGCCAACTGGGGCGCGAGCCGACGAAAACCGAGCTCGGCATGTTCGGCGTCCTTTGGAGCGAGCACTGCAGTTACAAGTCGAGCCGTCCCGTCCTCAAGTATTTTTCGAAGTATCGAGAGAGCGTAGAAGGCACGGGGCTCGAGAACGCGGGCGTCGTCGAGATCGGCGAGGGATGGGGAGTGGCGTTCAAGGTGGAGAGCCACAATCACCCGAGCGCCGTGGAGCCGTATCAGGGCGCAGCGACTGGTGTCGGCGGCATCATCCGAGACGTTCTCACGATGGGGGCGCGACCGATCGCCTGCCTCGATTCCTTACGATTCGGCCCTCCGGAGAATCCGCTGGATCGGCGGCTCTTCGATGGCGTCGTGCGCGGCATCGGCGGCTACGGAAACTGCATCGGCGTGCCGACGGTCGCAGGGGAGGTGGCGTTCCACGAACGTTACTCCGGCAGCCCGCTCGTCAACGCCATGTGCGTAGGCCTGGTTCGCATGGATCGCATTGCGACAGCCGTTGCGGACGATCCGGGGGCTTCCGTCCTGTATTTAGGCAGCGCAACGGGGAGGGACGGCATACAGGGCGCTTCGTTTGCCAGCGAGGTGCTCGGCGAAGATAGCGAGAGCAAACGTCCCAACGTCCAGATTGGCGACCCCTTCGCCGGCAAACTGCTCATCGAGGCGACACTCGAAGCTCTCGAAACCGGCGCGATCCTCGCGATCCAAGACATGGGCGCCGCCGGGCTGACCTGTAGCACGTGCGAGATGAGCGCGCGCGGCATGACTGGGATGGAGATTGACCTGGACAAAGTGCCGCTCCGCGACGAGACCATGGATTCGTTCGAAATCATGCTGAGCGAAACCCAGGAAAGAATGCTCGCGGTGGTTTCGCCCGGCCGCGAAGAGGAGGTCATCCAGATCTTCCACAGATGGGGGCTGCCCGCGTCGGTGATCGGCAAGGTCACCGACACCGGAAACGTGGTCGTATATCACAAGGGCGAGAAGGTCGCGGAGGTGCCAGCTTCGTTCATCGCCGATGGGTGTCCGATGGTGGAACTGTCCGCGCGAGAACCCGAGAACGTCGCAGAAGCGCGAGCCTTCGCGATCGAGAACGTGAAGCCACCGCAGGACCTGGGCCGCGCTCTTCTCAGCCTTTTGGCTTCCCCATCGTTGGCAAGCAAGCGATGGGTATTCGAGCAATATGATTATACGGTTCAAACGAGGACCGCACTCCCTCCGGGCGCTGGGGACGCCGCGATTCTCCACCTGCGCGAAGCTCCCTACCGCTTGGGAATGAAGACGGATGGAAACGGGAGATGGACGTACGCCGACCCGTATACCGGTGGCCAGCTCGCTCTTGTCGAGGCGGCGCGAAACGTGGCCTGCACCGGAGCGCGACCGGTCGGCGCAACGGACTGCCTCAACTTCGGAGACCCGAATCGGCCGGAGGTCTTCTATCAGTTTCGAGAGGCCGTCCGCGGCATGGCGGATGCTTCGGAAGCGCTGCGGATTCCCGTGCTGAGCGGCAACGTAAGCTTCTACAACGAGACGGAGCGGGGGGAGGTTTTGCCCACGCCGGTCGTCGGCGTCGTCGGAATCCAGCGGAGTTTTGCGTCGCCGCTTCCCAGCGCCTTTCCGAAGAGTCGGGGCTATATCTACCTCTTATCGGGACATTGGTATCCGCGGCAACAAGGTCTGGGCGCAAGCGAGTATCTGCGCATCGTCCACGGTATTGAAAATGGGCAACCTGATCAACCCGATCTAAACAGCGAGGCTGCGCTGATCGAGTCGCTCGTCCAGATCAGCGAAGAGGGTCTCGCCGCCTGCGCGCATGATATTTCGGAAGGTGGATTGGCCGTGGCGATCGCGGAGATGTGCATTCCGAACGGCGTCGGATGTCACATTCTTTTGGATTCCGAGGAACATTATGTGAAACACATTCTCGGACCAGTGCTGGAGAACATGATCCAGAAAGGCAACGCGCCGTCAGAAGCGATTTACCACTCTCTTCTGGACGAAGAGCGACAACACGACCCGTGGGCGTTTTCCGAGCGCGTGGATGCCCATCTGTTCGGCGAGACGCCGGGCCGCGTGCTTCTCGGGCTTCCTTCCGAGCTTTGCGCATCCGGCGCCGTGGACCGGCTGCTCGAGATCGCGGCGGAGAAGGGCCTCTCCCTCAACTGCATCGGTTCCTTCGATATGGCACAGCGCGTGATTCAGTTCATCCGACCGGGTGAGAGTTTGCTGAAGATTAGCGTGGAAGAGGCGCGTGACGCCTATGAGAGCGCGCTCCCACGCCTTATGGAGACAAGATAAATGGCAGTCGTTTACGAGAGTTTTGTGGACATTCTTTGCGAGCCTGAGGCGGCGCTCGAGGCCGTCGGCAACCTGTATGAACGAGGACACTATCTTCCCTCGGGCGTCATGGCGATCCGCGAGTTGGCGCCAAAACCGTTTAGCGAGTCCGGAGCGTTTCTGCCGGGTCAACGCGTCTCGTATTTGTACGACGGAAAGACGTTCGAGCACGAAGTCACCGAGGTGAGAATGTGGGACGAAGCCGAGGCGAACGTGAAGGAAGTCATCCGTTCGAGCAGTTCAGGGGAAACGCTGGAGTGGCGTCTCTCGGAATTGACCCCCGGCACTATTCGCGTAACTCTGATGTATCATGCCAACGTAAACCCGATCGCGAAGATGGGCATGGCGCGCTTTGCGAAGCGGTTTTGGGGTGAAGCGCTCCAACGGCTAAAAGTTCACTTGGAGGACAAGAAGACGTTCTCAGGGCCCAGAACCTGGGTGCCGAAGTCTCCTGAGCTTTAGTGCTCCGGCTGCTTCTTCGGCTCAGGGCGAAGAGGACACGGGTTGTGCGGTGCGCGAGTTTTGCGCGTGATGAGATACAACGCAACGCTGACGCAACACAGAGTCAAGAGGGCCTTCGCCCACACGGCCCATTGCGTCAGCGCCAGAGTCAACCCGAGTGACAGACCGATCATCGAGACGGCGAGGATCTTGTGCGGAAGGCTGATGCTTCGATCCTCCCGCCATGCGAGGATCGGCGGCCCCAATCGAGGGTGCTCCAACAGCTTGCGCTCCAGAGCCGGGTTGCTCTTCGCGAAACACCAGGCCGCCATCAATACGAAAATCGTCGTCGGCAAGCCCGGAACGAACAATCCGACCGTCCCGATCGCGACGAAAAGAAAACCGGCGCCCGTCAGCAAGAGCCGCACGGCCTTATTTTAGCCGGTATCGGATTGGCGGCGCACGCGGAGAACGTGCTCGCCGTACTGGACCGTATCACCCTCTCGCAGTTTTCTGCCCCGCCTGCGCTCGACTTCGCCATTCACGCGGATCGCGCCCGCTTCGATCAATGACTTCGCCTCGGCGCCCGTGCCCACGAGGCCTGCCCACTTCAGCAGCTGGCTGAGAGTGATGAATTCCGTATGGATCGAGACGTCTCTCAAGTCTTGCCCGTGGACTGGCGATCCGTATTCACCAGAGTCGCGCCACTCACCCACTGGAATCCCAGCTGTTGATAGAACAGGACGGAACGAAGATCGCACAGGACGTCCAGTTTATAGAAGTCTTTGTAGCGCTCAACAGCCGCTCGCACCAGCGCTTTGCCAATGCCGCGCCGCTGGTACTCGGGACGAACCTCGAGCAATGGGATGTAGGCGATGTAAAAGCCATCGGTGAAAACTGTGATGAAGCCGACCAACTTCCCGTCAATTCGCGCCAGGCAGTACTCGGAAGCGCCCTTGAAGGCGCGGTAGGCCACTTCCGGCGAGGGAGGATTCTCCCATCCAACAAAGAACCCCTCGAACTCCTCCGGCTTTAGCGTCTCGTCATTCCAAATCAGCTCGAACTCGGGCATGCCGCCATTGAACCCTAAAACGCGTCGGCGGCGTAGGGGCGACCGCCCTGCCCTGGTTCAGGCTCATAGATCAGGAATTCCACTTCCGGAAGAGCCTCTTTCATCCTCTCCGCCAGGCGCCGCATTCCAGGCTGCTCGGTCGCGTAGTGGCCTGCTTCGAGGATCACAAAACCGGAAGCAGCCGCCTCCACCGCCTGGTGGTGGCGAACTTCGCCCGTGATCAAGGCCTGGCATCCCGCGTGCATCGCTTCGCCCCACACGTCTCCACCCGAACCGCCGACGACGGCAACCGATTGGATCCGAGCGGCTGCAGGGCCGTAGGCCCGGACCTGAGTGGAGAGCTTCTGCTCTACGGTGGCAGCCAGCTCGCTAACCGACACCGGAATCGGTAACTCACCTCTCCGTCCGAGACCGAACGGCTCGGGATCCAGCGGGTAGAGGTCGAAAGCCGGCTCGTCATAAGGATGGGCCTCGAGCAGCGCCCGGATCGCGGCCGCCTTCCGACTTCCAGGGACGAGCATCTCTACGCGCACCTCTTCGACAACCTCGCGCTTGCCGACCGAGCCGATCAAAGGGTTGGCTCCCCGTTGGGGCTCATAGGTTCCCATTCCCTCGCTCAGGAATGCGCATCGGTCGTACAAACCGATCCTTCCGCAACCCGCGGCGCTAAGCGCGTCGAGGACCTTGTCCACGTGCTCCGCGGGAAGAAAAGTAACCAGCTTGAATTGCGAAACGTCTATGTTTGGGCTGATAGATTGTATGTTTCCAAGCCCGAGCATCTCGGCGAGCGTGTCGTTGATCCCTCCCTCGGCCGCGTCCCAATTCGTGTGGGCGCTGAGAATCGAGATGCCTGCGCGGACCGCCATCAGGACAGACGTTGACGGGTAGCCACCCTCGACGAGGGAACCCAACGGTCGGAACAGGATCGGGTGATGAGAAAGAATCAATTCTGAAGCGATTTCTTGTGCATTTCGTACGCATTCGGGGCTCGCGTCGAGCGTAACCAGGACGCGCTTCACTGGTACGGTCGCGTCCCCTACTTGGAGCCCGCCTAAGTCGCCCGGCAGTGCCAACTCCCGTGGAGCGATTTCGTGGAGAGCGTTTGCGACGTCCGCTACCGTAGCCATGCGGAGGAGTTTACACAGCCTTCCCCTGTTCCTTGCCTGGTTTGCCCTTGGGAGCCAACGATTCCGCTGGTTTTCCTCGTCTTCTACGATACGAGGACGCAACGATGACTCTAACCTGGATACTCAGCTCATTGCTTTTGGCGCAGGCGCCGACGATCGGAAAACAAGAGGTGATTCGCCCCTTCCGGACGGGCGTCGTGAAAGCCGAGATCTACGACACACGATCGGCCCAACCTCAAATCCAGAAGACTTGGCCTTGGAAGGGGCCGATCACCGAAGGGCCGTACCACGCCGGCGCGAACGCGTTCGGCGTAGGCAAACCGAGCACGGTGTTCGTTCCACCCGCATCCTCTCGGGAGCGATCCGTGTGGGCGATGAGTTCGACCGGTTTTGCCGGAATTGCGCAAACGCGGTACACGCCGCCCGACCCGACGATCGCCGTCGGGCCGAACCACATTGTCGAGGCCGTCAACGCGAGTATTGCGTTCTATAGCAAGAGCGGCACGTTGGAGTTTGCGGTGGACCTCGACAACCGCGGAAACCCGGGGTTCTTCGAACCGGTCGGAGCCGGTTCCTTTGTCGTTGACCCGAAGGTGCTCTACGATTCAGAGGCGGGGCGCTTCGTCGTGGTCGCCATCGAGGTCTATCAGCCGAATACCGCTTGGATTGACATCGCGGTGTCGGACGATGACAATCCCCACGGCATTTGGTATAAGTACCGAACCTCGGCCGTCGTTCCCGTCGGGAGTGCGAACTACTGGGTGGATTACCCCTCTTTCGGATTTGATCAGGACGCCTATTACACTGGCGGAAACCTGTTCCGGCTCAACGGGTCGGGCAACGGTACAGCGGGCATCCTGTTCCGCGTCTTCAAGAAGGCGCCCATGCTTTCGGGAGACCCAGTCGTTTTCACAGACTTGCGATATGGAAACAGTTTCTCCGCTCAAGCGGGGCACCACTTGGGGAACAGCCCTGCAGGATACTACGCGAGCATCGGAAGCAGCAGCTCCATGCGACTCTACGCGATTCGGAACCCGGCGGGCACGCCCACGCTCGTCACGACGACCGTCTCGATACCGGGCTTTTCCTCCCCGTCTCGGAACTCCGTGCCCAATCTGGGGGGTGGCGGCGTGGATCCTCTGGACGGACGCGTCTTCAACGTGTCTTGGCGCGAGGGGCGCCTCTACGTCGCGCATCCGGTCGTCGTAAACTCGGCCGTGAAGGCGAGATGGTATCAGTTCAACACGAACGGTTGGCCCGATTCGGGAACGCCCTCCCTTGCCCAAGTCGGCACGGTGGATCCGGGATCGGGGATCTACACGTTCTTCCCCGCGCTTGCGGAAAACGTGCTCGGCGATGTGGGTCTCGTGGTGGCAAGAAGCAGCGCCACCGAGTACGTGTCCATGCAAATGACTTCGCGAACGATCCTCGATCCGTTAGGCACGATGGGGCCGCTGATCCAGGCGCGCGTTGGTGATCGTGGCGCGAATGGACGTTGGGGTGACTATTACGCCATCGGCGTGGATCCGAGCGACTATACCACCTTTTGGGCTGTAGGGGAGTACTCCGATCAGGCTGTCAACGGCTGGGCGACCTGGATCCAAAGTCTCCAGGTGGGCGAAAAGATCCTTCCCACCTCTTTCCAAGTTATGCGCGGCTCGCTCGTTACCGGTAGCGCTGCCGACTTGCACGCGAACGACGGCGCCTACGTAGAGGTGGAGGCTCGTCGTCCCACGAGCGTGGCAGAGGCGAGTGCCGAGATTGTTGTAAGCGGCACCGCGCTGGCGGACAATCCTCGCGCCCTGCAGTTTGTCCTCGAAGCTGCCACCAGCGGCGCACCGACCCTCGAGCGAATCGAGTTCTGGAACTTCGATACGAACCAGTGGGAGGTCGTCGCCGAGCGAAACGGCACGGCGTCTGATTCGGTGCAGTCCGCCTCCGTTACTTCCAACGCAGGCCGTTTCATCGCAAACGGAACGCTCGAGGTGCGCGCCCGGCTCGGTTTCCATGACCGCGGCGTGACATTCGTCGCTTGGGGATCCCGCTACGACCTCGGCTACTGGCGACTGCTGCGCTAAGCGAAGTGAGGCTGGGTGCCCCAGCGCGCCCAGCCTCACCCATCGCTTGGATCGAGGTTAGCCGTCTCCCTGGCGGGGCCGTGGAACGACCGCCTCGAGCCCGACCCTCGCAAGCTCGCGGTTCAGGGCGGAAAGATCGCGGTCGAGAGCGGTATCCAGCTTGCGCAGCTCCGCGTCCAAGAGCCGGGACAGCTCGGCGAAGACGGCCACGGCCTGGTCCGTCGGTCGGAACGGGCTTCCTTGGACGACGCCGATGAGAGCCGCGATGCGGTTGTTCAGCTTGATCGGATAGTTGAGCGGGTCCTGGCCGCTTCGGTTCTTCGTTTGGTAGAGCGCTTCCTCGACAGCCGTGATCGCACTGACGAACGCTTCCGCGGCCCGCGCGACAGCCGCGTCATTCGTCTTGGAGAGCCGATCTTGGACTTGAGCCCTCAGGTCGCGAATCAGGACGACGGCGTCATTCGCTCGGTTGGTCGCCTCCACCACCTTCATCGTGAAGGTGAAGCGGTCCACGAGGTCCTGTTCGGTGGCGGGCGTGCGCGGATCCTTCAGCAAGCGGAAGGGGCGTTCCAGGACTCGATCCCCGACCGTAAGGCGCACTCGGTACTCGCCCGGTGGCGCCTCGACCGGCCGTGGACCAGCAGCCCAAAGGATCATCCCTTCGAATCCGCGGAACGAAGGATATGACAGGCTGGTGACCGAGACGCGATGCCAACCTGCGCTGGAGGGCAAGGAAGCGCCTCGGCCGACGACGGTCCCGTCTTTGTCAAGGATTTCCAATCGAACTTGATCGAATCGGTCGCGGAGGTAGTAGCTGATCACGATGCCGCTCATCGGATTGTCGCCATCTGTAGGTCCGCCGTCACTGCCCCACCGCAAGAGTGGTTGGTCCGCCGGTCGGAACAGGTAAGCAGGGACATTCGGGTCTACGGAGGCAACCTCGCGAAGCGGGCTAATGTCGTCCAGGATCCAGAAGGAACGACCGTGCGTCGCCACGACGACATCGTTGTCTTTGATGACGAGGTCATGGATGGGAACGATCGGAAGGTTGAGGCGGATCGACTGCCAGTGCTCCCCGCCGTCAAAGCTGACGAACACGCCGTGCGCTTCAGTGCCGCAGAACAGCAGCCCCTTGCGCACCGGATCCTCGCGCACCACGCGGACGAAGCTGTCCGCGGGCAGGCCGTTCACGATTTTCGTCCAGGTGCGTCCGTAGTCAGTGGTCTTGAAGATGTATGGCGTGAAGTCGTCGTTTTCGTGATTGTCCACGGCGAGGTAGGCAGTGCCTTCCTCGTGGGGCGAAGCCTCCAGGATGCTACAAAGCCCCCACTCGGGCATTTGGGCGGGAGTGACGTTCGTCCATGTGCTGCCACCGTTCCTCGTAATGTGCACCAGGCCATCGTCCGAACCGCACCAGATGACGCGCGGGTTGCGCGGCGACTCGGCAATCGTGAAGATCGTGGCATAGTACTCCACACTCGTGTTGTCTTTCGTGATCGGACCTCCGCTCGGCTGCAACGTGCGGGGATCGTTCCGCGTCAGATCCGGGCTGATGATCTGCCACGACTGACCAAGATTCGTACTCTTCAGAAGATACTGAGAGCTTGTGTAGACCACGTTCGGGTCGTGGACGCTAAACACGATCGGGAAGGTCCATTGGAAGCGATGTTTCAGGTCAATCGCGCCGTGTCCCATCGGGTTGTCCGGCCAGGGGCTGATATTGCGGGAGATGCCGAGCCGGTGGAATTGCACCTCCAAGAAACCGCCGTAGCTGCCGCCCAGAACGATGTCGGGGTCGTCCGGCTTGGCAACCACGTACCCGCTCTCGCCGCCTGCGGTGGATGTCCAATCCTCCCGGCGGATGCCCGGGCCTGTCGTGCGACTGGGAATGCGAACCGTGCTGTTGTCCTGTTGCGCCCCCAGAACATTGTAGGGAAAGGCGTTATCGGTTGAAACGTGATAGAACTGCGCCGTCGGGAAGTCCTGTTCCGTCCACGTTTGGCCGCCATTTTTCGTGACGTTCGCGCCGCCGTCGTTGGCGTTGATCATGATGTCCGTGTTCTCGGGATGAATCCATAGGTCGTGATTGTCGCTATGGGGCACGCGGATCGGACGGAACGTCTTGCCGCCGTCGGTCGAGCGGTAGAAACCGACGTTGAGAACATAGACCTTGTCGCGATCTTTCGGGTCGGCATAGATTCTGGTGTAGTAGAAGGCGCGCTGGCGGTAGTTCCGGTCGTCGTTCATGAGGGTCCAGGTCGCGCCTCCGTCGTCCGACCGGAAGATTCCACCGTCCTCGGCTTCGACGATCGCGTAGACGCGATTGGAATCAGCAGGCGAGACGGCGACGCCGATCTTTCCGAGAATTCCTTTCGGCAGGCCAGGGTTGCGAGAGATGTCGGTCCAGGTCTTGCCGCCGTCCGTGCTCTTGAAGAGGCGGCTGCCCGGCCCGCCGCTGTTCAGCGAGTAAGGCGTGCGCCAGGCTTCCCAGGTCGCGGCAAAGATCGTCTCCGGTTGATTGGGATCGATGCAGAGGTCAACCGCGCCTGCGCGTTCGCTGACGAACAGGATCCGTTGCCAGGTCTTGCCGCCGTCGGTGGTCTTGAAGACGCCGCGCTCCGGGTTCGGGCCGTAGACGTGACCGAGGGCCGCGACGTAGACGATGTCCGGGTTCTTCGGGTGGATCCGAACGCGGGCGATGTGCAGGGTCTCGCGAAGGCCGACGTTCGTCCAGGTCTTTCCTCCGTCCGTAGACTTGTACACCCCATCGCCATGCGAGACGTTACCCCTTAGCTCGGTCTCTCCCATGCCGACGTATACGATGTCCGGATTCGTCCGACTAACGTCAATCGAGCCAACGGAGCCAGTTTGGAAGAATCCGTCCGAGACGTTCTTCCAAGTCTCGCCGCCGTCTTCCGTCTTCCAGACGCCGCCGCCGGTCGCGCCCATGAAGAAGTGGTCGGGTCGTTGGACGGTGCCCGCGACCGCGCACGAGCGCCCTCCCCGGAAGGGTCCGATTTCTCTCCAGCGGAGCCCGTCGAACAGCTTGGGATTGACCTGGGCCGAGGCGACGGTCGAAACAACAAGAGCGAGAGTGAGAAGTAGCGGTGTCTTGCGCATAGTCCCTGCGGCAAGATACCCGTCTCCGCCGGCAAACGGTTCCTGACCGAAGAAAAGAGGGCGCCACGTTGCGCCCTCACCTTCGAGTTTGGTTCCCTGACCAGGGAACGGTTGTTAGAACGCTCACCCCCATGTGAGTCTTGCGGGTGCCGCGCTCAGGTCCACGTCGGCAGGTTTCGTCCCGGCCGCCGCAGCCATCGCCGCGTTGAGAGCGTTCATCGAGTCCGCCCCATAGCCCTGGAAGACCTTCTCGATGGTGCCGTCTTTGCCGATCTGGAAGGTGCAGATCGAAAAGACCAGCTTGTAGTCGTTGATCAGCTTGCGGCTACTGTCGGCAAGAAGTGGATAGGCGTTGTTGAACTGCTTCGCCCAATCGCCCAGCTTCTCCTCCGAGGTCGCCACGATGCCGACCATGTTGACCTTGCCTTCGTACGCCTTGTACAGGCTGTTGAAAAGGGCGCTTGCCTTCGGATTGTGGGGGCAGCGCTCCTTCCAGAACACGACGAAGACCGGTCCTTCTTTCGTGAGGGATTGCAGCGAGACTTCCTTGCCCGTGTGCGTCTTGCCAGCGAACGCAGGCGCCTTCGAACCCTCGGGCAGGTGAAGGGCTTCCTGCATGGCGAACGCTGTCACGGCAGCCAAGGCCGTCGCGCTTACGATGAATGTAAGGTGTTTCATCGTAAGAATATACGGGAGAAAGGCCCAAAGGGTGCCCGCGAAAGCTACCTGCCGAGCGGATTTACGGGCTGACCGTTGATTCGGACCTCCCAGTGCAGGTGAGGGCCGGTCGCAAGTCCGGTCGAGCCGACCTTGGCAATCACGTCGCCCTGCTCCACCATCTGCCCTACCCGGACGAGGATGGCGCTGCAATGGGCATAGAGGGTGGCGACTCCGCCGCCGTGGTCAATGATGACGCAGTTTCCATATCCGCTCGAGTAGCTCGCGCGGATCACGCGGCCCGAACCAGCCGCCCGAATCGGCGTTCCCGTCGGCGCGGCGATGTCTACGCCCGCGTGCAAACGATTCCGCTTGAGAATGGGGTGGTACCGATTCCCGAATCCGCTGGAGATCCTTCCAGAAACCGGTTGGAGGAATTTCCCTCGCCATAGGACCTTCGTCGAAGAACCATAGTACCGAGCAAGCTGGGCGGCGATCGCCTGGCTTTCGCGCTCCAGTTCGTCCAGCTGCTCCTCCAGCTGATCCTCTTGCGCGCGATACTCCCGAAGGAAGGATTGTTTGCGCGCCATGTGCCGCGTCAGCTCCTGCCGATAGGCGGTCTGACGACGCTTGAGCTCGTAAATCTGATTCACAAGCATGTCGGCCTCTTTCTTCTTCTGTTCGACCGTCTGCTTGTATTCCTCCAACCTCTGGATGAGCTCCTTGTCCTGCTGCGAAAGTAGGTGAAGGACGTAAGCGCGCTCCGCGGCGTCCGTCAGGGACTCCGACTCGAGGAACGCCGTGAGAGGGCTGGTTTCTCCTCGCATGTAATAGGCGTAGACTCGTTCCCCGGCCTCCTCGCTTGTGGCGTCCAGCTGCTGCTCCGCCCTCTTCAATTCGTTGGAAACTTCGTCCCGCTTCCGCACCGCCTCTGCAAGGCGACGGTTCGTTTCGGCGACTCGGCGCTCGAGGTCCTCGAGTTGGGCGTCAACCTTGGCGATGTCGGCGAGGACGTCCGCTTGCTTGCGCTTGACGGACCGGAGCTCAGATCGGATGGCGCTCTTTTGATTGGAAAGTTCACGGCGCTTCTTTTCCAGGGTCGCCTTGTCGCTTTGGCCGACAGCAAAGACGGCGAGCAGCGTGGTCGCCAAAACTATCCACTTCCCCTTCATCGTATCGCCCCGAGATATTTTCGGACGCTGAGGCCCGCAGCAAGCATACCCAATGCCGCACCGAGAGCCGCAAGGGACCAAACGCCGGTCCATCCGGGCGATCCTCCCCCTATTTGTAAGAGGGAATAGGTGGCAACGAGGCGGGAGAGCCACGCCGTAATGCCCCACAGGGCGAAGCCGGCAAGAATGCCTCCCAGCATCCCCTCTATCCCCCCTTCGAGCAAGAACGGCCACCGAATCGTCGCGTGGCTGGCTCCAACGAGGCGCATCGTGTGGATCTCCTGCCTCCGAGCCATGACCGCCAGGTGGACTGTGTTGTAGATGAGGGTTCCCGCGGTGAGAAACGTGAAGAGCACCAGCAGCGCCCCGGCGAAATGGACGAAGTCAGTCAGCTTTCGGAGAAGAAACCGCTCGCGGTTGGCGTCCTGTATTCCCTTTTCCGGCCAATAAAGCGGGTGCCGCTCCATTGCGGCCCGAACGGCATCCACCTGCTCCATCGAGGCGATTTCGATCAGCAGTTGCTCGGGGAACGGATTCTTCGCTCCGCGACTGATGTCCGGGTATTTCTGTAGCACCTTTTTCCAGTGTTCTTCCTTCGGGAGGTGGACCACGCGCTTCACGCCCGGGAGTTTTCGAGCGTATTGCGCCATCTCATGGATTCCGTCCATCCCCACGCCATCCTTGATCGAAACGATGAGGGTGAACTGGGTCCCTAACTCGGCTAATCGGTTCTGGATTCCAACGTAGGCGTACGCCAGGCCGCCGAACACGAGCAACGCGATCGCGGTCGTATTGATGGCGGCGAACGCCATCCAACCGTTCCGCCGGATCGCCTCCAGCGCCTCCGCCAAAACAAACTCGAGGCGATCAAGCATCGGCTTCCTCCGGCAGTCCGATCGTATCGCTGATGACCGTACCTCGTTCTAATCGAATCACCCGTTTGGCTGATTGCTGCACGATCGGAAGGTCGTGGGTGGCCATGAGCACGGTCGTCCCGCGTGTGTTGATGTCTTCCAAGACGGCGAGAATGCCGCGGCTGGTTTCCGGGTCGAGGTGGCCGGTCGGTTCGTCCGCCAAGAGTAGCACTGGATTGTTGATGAGGGCGCGGGCAATGGCGACGCGCTGTTGCTCACCACCGGAAAGCGCTCTTGGGAAGGCGCTGCTCCGATGCAGAAGGTTGAGCCGTTCCAGGAATTCGGGTACCCGTTTGCGGACCTCGTACCGGCTATGCCCAGCCGCCCGCATGGCGTACGCGAGGTTTTCCCAAACCTTCTTGTTCGGAAGAAGGCCGATATCCTGAGGGACGAAGCCGATCTTGCGGCGGAAGAACGGTACAGATTTCTCCGGAATCGTAGACAAATCCCTCCCTTGGATCATCACCCTCCCGCGAGTGGGTTTGAGCTCGCGAATGAGCAGCTTGAGGAGAGTGGATTTGCCGGAGCCGGTTTGCCCGAGCAGAAAGACGAACTCGCCTCTCTGAATCGTGAGGTTTACTTCGCTCAGGGCAAGGACACCGCCGGGATACTCGACGGAGACATCTTCAAACTCGACCACCTGCCGCGCATTATGACCGCCTGGGGCGCGACGACACCCTAACCCTCGGCGGTAGCGGCCTCGCGGACGGTCTGCACTTCTTCAAGCTTGCTGCCTGCGGCGATGAAGGCGACCTCGTCGCCTGCCAGGATGCGCGTGTCGCCTTTCGGGATGATCTCTTGGCCGTGCCGTCGGATGCTGACAAGAAGGACGCCCTGCGGCAACCCGAGTTCCTTCACCTTGCTCCCATCCATTCGCGAGCCGACTTCAACCGCCACATGGAACAGCACCGGGTCGGACTCTTCGACGACGATGCCGCTGGTGTTCAATTCCTTTTCGAGCAAAGCGTCATACACCGGTTTGGACATCGTGTCCGCAATGAAATACGCGATCAAGGAAGCCAAGAGTAGAGGGAGCAGCTGCTCGTAGTTCTGCGTCATCTCGAGGATGAGTACGATGCCGGTCAGCGGGGCGCGTACCGACCCAGCGAAGAATGCGGCCATGCCGACGACCGCGAACGCCGCCGGCACGGTTCCCAACAGGGGAAAAGCCAGCCCTGACAACTTGCCGACTGCCAAACCGATCAGGGATCCGAGGACGAGCATCGGCGCAAAGATGCCGCCGGGCACGCCCGCAGCGTAGGACAGTCCGGTAAGCAGAAACTTGACGACGAAGATAGCGAGGATCAGCCCGACCCCATTGACTTCACCGCGAAGAATCCTCTCTGCTGTGAAGTGTCCGCCGCCGGCTGCATCCGGCAAAAACCAAAGAACGAGCCCCGCTATGCCGCCAACGATCCAAGGCAACCACTCGGCCGGCACCCGAAAGCTCGTCAGCCAGGATCGCCCATTTACGATCATGTGATTGAACAGCACCGCCACCAGACCGCAGAGCACTCCGACGAGCACGTAGGCGGGGAGCGCAGTCAGCGGAGGCGTCGGATAGTTCTTGATACTGAACGAGGGCAACTGGCCGACGAGGTATCGCACGACGATGTCTCCAGCCACGGCTGCCGTCAACGCCATGCCGTAGGTGAGGGCGGACATCTCGCGCTGCAGCTCCTCCAGAACGAAGACGAATCCCGCCAAGGGAGCATTGAACGCGGCTGCCAATCCTGCGCCGGCGCCGGAGGCGATCAGCTGCCGCCTGCCGCGTTTCGGCGCCCGAAGCAGATCCGCCAGCATGGCGCCGACCGCGCCACCCATCTGGACGGTCGGCCCCTCCCGTCCGAGACTCATGCCACCCCCGATCGCCAACACCCCTCCGAAGAACTTCACCGGCAAGAGCGACTTCCACTTAATCGGCCGCAGCTGCAGAAGAACCGCTTTGAGGTTCGGGATGCCACTGCCCGCAGCCGCAGGGTTGTATCGCCTTGTCATCCAAGCCGAAGCGCCGCCCGCGCAAGCGCCGACTCCAGCCAGCGAAACGGCCCCGAGGAAGCCCCAACTGGACAGAAGTTCTCGAAGCCACCGCGCGAACGACTCGGCGCCGAACAAGCTCCATTGGAACAGGACCCCAACCAGCCCGGCCACCACACCCACCAGCGCCGCTCGGAGAAAAAGGTCGCGGCGCCTGGCGACCAGCAAGCTTTGGCGGCGCCGCTCTCTTTCGCGGTGGAGCGCGCGCTCGACGGCTTCTTCAGGATTCGGCGAAGGACCAGACCCTTCCTGGGTCATCAGCGGCAAGGGTACCCAATCGGAGAGAGCGGCAGACGGGAACTATATTGTATTTTGATTCTTTCGACCGCCGGGAAGAGCGACGAGAAGACCAATCACCGAGAGGCCCGTGAGCGACATCGGAGCCAGAACGGGCGGCCCTTCTTCTTCGCCCTCTCGCCGATCGCGATCGTCGTCTCCATTTGCCTTCGCAACGATCGAGGCCGTGAGAAGTCGCTGGAAAGGCTCCACCTCCCCTTCGCTGTGCAGCAGAACGCCAAACAGGCCAACGACCGTGCCCAGAGCCATCACTGCCGCACAAAAGTATCGCGCCACTTGGGTGCCGAAAAGGGCCAAGCCGCAAGCCAGCGCCGCCAGGGGGCAGAAGATCAGCGGAAGGATGGCCTGCCACTCTTCTTGGAGCACGTTGCGGTGCAAGTAGCGAACTTCGACCGCCATCGTCAGAAAGCCGCCGGCGAGGACGAGAAGGATTAGCTTGGATCGCGTGCTCATCGGTGGGCGAAATATACCACCAGTCCTCCACTCGCCAAGCGGTATCCTCACGCGAAATGAGTGACGCATGCATCGGGATTGACGAAAGCGGCAAGGGCGATTACTTTGGCCCGCTGGTTACCGCAGCTTGCTACGTCGGTCCGCAGCACTGGGCGGAGCTGGAAGAGGTTCGGGAATCGAAGAAAATCGGGGATCGGGAATGCTTCCGGCTCGACCGGATCATCCGGCATACGTGTCCCCACGCCGTCGTGCTACTCAAGCCGAAGAAATATAACGAACTGTACGGCAAAATCAGGAACCTGAATCGCCTGCTCGCCTGGACGCATGCGCGCGCCATCGAAAGCCTGTTGGAACAGCACGGCAACGAGCTGCCCGAAGCGGGGAGTATCGTCGCCATCAGCGACCAGTTCGCCAAGAGCACCACCGTCGAGGACGTTCTCGGAACGCTCGGCAAGAAGCTGCGTTTCCTCTCTCAGGTGCGCGCCGAGAAGGAACTCTGCGTCGCCGCCGCTTCGGTCTTGGCGCGGGCAAAGTTCCTTTATCAGCTCAAAGACCTCTCCGAGGAATGGGGCGTCGAGCTGCCGAAGGGCGCCGGTCCTGGCGTCGTCGCCGCGGCGAAGAGGTTTGTTGCGAAGCACGGCGAGAGCAAACTCGAGAACGTCGCCAAGCTTCACTTCCGGACGACGGAAAGCGTTGTCTCACTGTCATGACGACGGCCGTTCGCAGGAATTCGCCATGGGTCCAGGACGGGTGGCTTCTCGCATCCGTGGCGATCCTCATGGTGATCGGGATGCTCGCGCTCTGGAGCGCCAGCGCGATCCGCCCCGGGCATCCAGAGTTCAAGAGGCAGTGGATCGCCCTTGGCGCTTCCCTCCCCTTTTTCTTCTTCTTCCTCCGCGTTGACCTCAGGGCGTTCGCTCGGTATCGGCGCTTGGTTTATTTGTTGGCCGTCGCGCTGCTCGTGTTGGTCCTTGTTGCGGGGAAGGCGGAAGAGGGCGCAGTGCGCAGGATCGACCTCGGACCGTTTGACTTGCAAGCGAGCGACGTGGCGCTGTTTCTCATGGTCTTCACTCTTGCAGGCGTGTTGGCGCGGAGCAAGGAGAATCTGGCTACGCCCTATGGATTCCTCACCTCTCTGCTCCACGTCTTGCCTCTGATGGCGCTCGTCGTGCTTCAGCCCAACCTAAGCGGATCGCTGACCTTCTTTGTCGTTTGGATGGCGATGTCTCTGGTGAGTGGTCAGCGGCTGCGTTACATTCTCGTTCTTCTCGCGCTGCTTGCCCCACTCACCATCGTCGCTTACAAGGCAGGCATCATCAAGCCCTACCAAGCAAAGCGGTGGATTGACTACGTCAGTGGAAACATGGGTTTCCACACGCAACGAGCGATCATCAGCGTCGGGTCGGGAGAACTGATTGGCCAAGGATTCGGGCGCGGAGAACTCAAGGAGGCGCGTTTCGTTCCCGTTGCTACGACCGACTTCATCTTCGCCGTCATCGCCGAAGAGGTGGGATTTGTCGGCAGCGCGATCGTCGTAGGGGCTTTCGCGTTCTTTCTGTATCGGGTGTGGCTGGTGGTCGTGGACTCTCCGACCCGATTCTATCGGAACATTGCCGCTGGAATCTTTTCCATCTTTGCGTACAACACTCTTGTCAACCTGTTCGTCGTCGTCGGACTGTTTCCCGTGACCGGCGTGCCACTCCCGTTCGTGAGCTATGGCGGTACTGCGATGGTGGTGAATATGATGATGGTGGGTACCTTGCTGAACCTGCGACAGCGACAACGCAAGGAGGTCTTCTGATGGAAATCCGCCTGCCCCCAAGACTGCGCGAAGGGGACCGCGTGGCGATCGTTTCGCCAGCCAGTCCCATTTCGATGGAGTCCCTGCAAAACGGGCTCCGCGTCTTGGAACGGATCGGCGTTCAAATCGTATTCGGCGAACACCTGCTCGACGCGAGAGACCACCTGGCGGGACTCGACCGGGACCGCGCCGCAGACCTCGTTGCGGCTTGGAACGACGAGAGCGTCCGCGCGGTAATCTGCAGCCGCGGCGGCTACGGTTCCGCGAGGCTTCTTCCGTACCTGGACTTGGAGGCGATGAGTCGCAGCCCGAAGCTGTTCGTAGGCTTCTCGGACATCACTACTTTACACCTCGGGTTCAACCGGTGCGGCCTCGTTACGATTCATGGGCCGATGCCCATCACCTTCAGCGTGGAAAGACCCGCATGGGTGGTGGAGAACTTCCTCCGGACGTTGACCGAACCGCGATGGTCCCTGCCTGCCGGCGCTCCGAAGCCCCAAACCATCACGGGAGGGGTTGCCGAGGGCAGACTGCTGGGCGGATGTCTCGTGCTTCTGTGTGACGCAATCGGAACGAACGTCATGCCCGACCTCGAGGGCACGATCCTACTGTTGGAGGACGTGGACGAGCCGCCGCATCGCGTAGATGCGATGCTGACACATTTGCGGAATGCGGGCGTCCTACAGAAGGTAGCGGGAATCGTGGTAGGCGAAATGACTCGAACCGACGAACGAAGAGACAAAGGCATCGGCGGGCCTCCGTGGAGGGAGATCGTTCAGGAGCACCTCAGCGGACTGGGCGTACCGGCGATCCTGGATTTCCCCGCCGGTCATGCGAAGGCGATGGCGACACTGCCTCTTGGCATTCGGTACCGGCTCGACGCCTCTATGGGACGGTTGGAAGCGTTGGAGGATCATCTCGAATGATCGTTGCGGCGGCAGCTGCTGCGAGCCTCCTTGGGACGGCTCTCTTCAAACAGGAGTTTGTCAAGGAGCCTTTGCCGGGCATCCGATACGTCCAAGAGATCTTTGCCTCTCCGCCGCTCGTCGTGCACACCGTCCGGTTTCGAGCGCCGGAGAACGGATTCGACATGGAGGCTGTGCTGGCCAAGGACCGAGTGCTCGTTACGAATGGCAGCGTCTCGAGGGAGACGGTGAGCTCCATCGCGAGGCGGACGGGCGCGGCCGTTGCGATTAACGCAGATTTCTTTGGCAACGATGGAGACCCGCTCGGCCTCATGATCCGGGACGGCCGATTCATTAGCGAGCCTCTCTGGGATCGCGCCGTGGCAGCGTGGGCAGAGTCCACCATCCTCTTCGACAACCCCAAGTGGGAGGCTGCGGTCGTTCGGCCTGACGGCTCCCGCCTTGTGATTGATGGAGTCAACCGCGCCGCAAAGGACGGGGAAATCGTTCTCTACTCGCCGGACTCCGGCAGCCTCTACACGAAGTTCCCGGCGCACGCCGCCGTCCTCGAACCGACTTCGCCTGAGCTGAGAATCGGCGTGACCGAGGCGCGCACCCTGTTCATCCAACCCGATTTGCAGTCTGCCGAACTTCCGAAAGACCGCTGGTACCTTCTGGGAGCGGGGAAAGCCGCGCCCAGGATATTGCGATTCTTCAAGCAGGGTGAAACTTGGCGCATCGAGCTCAAGCTGAGCGGATCCATCAACTGGTCGGCAATCACCCACGCGCTCGGCGGCGGGCCGCTGCTCGTAAGAGAGGGGAAACCAAACGTACAGGGAGCGGCGGAGCGTTTTCAAAACGACCTGGTCGGACGCAAGCATCCCCGGAGCGCGCTGGGAACGACGCAGGACGGTGAGATCGTGTTGGTAGTCGTGGACGGTCGGAGCCCCCTCTCCGCTGGCGTAACCCTCGAAGAGCTGGCCAATCTGATGATCGCCAAGGGCTGCACGCGAGCGATCAATCTGGATGGGGGCGGAAGTTCGGCGCTCTGGGTCGGCGGAGGCATCGTCAATTACCCGAGCGATGGAACGGAACGGCCGGTCGCGAACGCGCTGGCGCTCTTCGCGCCCCACCCGATTGATCCCGTACTGCCTTTCACAATCGTCGCACCCGCAACGTCGGTTCCGGTCGAAGGAACCCTGACGCTCGCCTGCCGCTTCGCCGATGGGAAGCCCGTTCCCTCGCGCGAAGTGCTTTGGTCGTCAAAGGGGGCGGCCTGGGTGGACCAGGGCGGCAACGTACGGCCTCTCGGACCCGGCTCCGTGACCGTGACGGCCTGGTATCGAGGGCAGACAGCGACGACGACGCTCTTGATCGTCGGCAAAGAAGCTCTTCGGCCAACGGGATAGCAGTCTGGTATCCTTTCTTTGGAGATACCGATGGATCGAAACTTAGCGCTGGAATTTGTCCGTGTAACAGAAGCGGCCGCCTTGAACGCCGCGAAGTGGGTGGGAAAGGGCGATCGAACCGCAGCGGACCAAGCTGCGTGCGACGCGATGCGCCACACGCTCGGGCAAATGGACATTCGCGGCCGAATCGTCATCGGCGAAGGGGAACGGGACGAGGCTCCGATGCTGTATATCGGGGAAGAACTGGGTACAGGCGAGGGACCGGCGATCGAAATCGCGGTTGATCCGTTGGAAGGTACGAACCTCTGCGCTAACGGTATGGCCAACGCGATCAGCGTCCTTGCCGCGGCGATGGAAGGCGAAGGCCGGCTCATGCACGCTCCGGACTGCTACATGGACAAGCTCGTTGTCGGTCCGGAGGCCAAGGGAGCGATTGACATCACGATGCCGGTAGCCGCGAACCTTCGCGCCATCGCAAAGTGCCTGGACAAGGACGTGGACGAACTTACCATCGGCATGCTGGATCGTCCGCGCCATGAGAAGCTGATCAGCGAAATCCGTCGTTGCGGCGCGAGGATTCGACTGGTGACCGACGGCGACATCACCCTCGGAATTGCGGCGATTCAACCGGACACGGGCATTGACGCGCTCATGGGCATCGGCGGGGCGCCGGAGGGCGTCATCACCGCCGCCGCCGTTCGTTGTGTCGGTGGCGACATGCAGGCGCGGCTCGTTTTCCGCAACGAAGAAGAGAGAAGGCGAGCGGAGACGATGATCGAGGGCGACGTGGACCGCGTCTTCTACACGGACGACCTTGCCAAAGGAAGCGTGATGTTCGCCGCCACAGGAATCACCAGCGGCGACCTATTGAAGGGCGTCCGCTACACGAGGGACGGCGCGCTGACGGAGTCCATCGTCATGCGCTCCGCCAGCGGCACCGTCCGCCGAATTCAAACGAGTCACCGATTCGAGCACGCGCCCAAATATTAGGCGCACTACTCGGCGATCTGTTTTAGCTGAGAGACCAGCTCGTCCACGTCGAACGTGGCGCGGATCTTCTGTTTCACGTTGCCGTCGGCATCCAGAACCATTAGGCTCGGAACCGAGGCTACGTTGTACTTGGCCGCTGCCTCACTCTGCTTGTCCACATCGAGGTGGGCGAACACGTACTTGTCGCTCATCGCGGCGAGTTTGGGATCTGGGAGGACCCGACGGGCCAGCTCCTTACAGGACCCTCACCACTCCGCGCTGAAGTCTACGAAGACGAGTTTGTTTTCCGCCTTCGCAGCCTGTAGGGCGGCGTCGAGCGACTCGTGCCAGTTCGCCAGCTCACCGCTGGTCTGGCTGTCGGTTGCTGCCGAGGTGCCGGCATCCGAGCTCGACGTTCGAGTCTCGGAATTGCAGCCGAACGCGAGAACGAGTGCGAGTAGTAGGCCCGAGGCCCAAGCAATCTTTCGCATAGTCTTAGTATACGCCTTGGAGTCAGCGCGCTGTTTGCAAGGAGCGAGTTTCGTTTCCTTTTTGTTCGCAAGCGAACAACTCAGGAAAATGCGCCGCCCCATTACGGGGCGGCGCGGCCGAGTCAGAGCGACCTTAGGCGGTCGCAATCAAGAGGAGAAAGACCTTTCTGGCTGGTGTTACCTACGGCGTCCTGGCCAAACTCTCGGGAAACCGGTCACGTCAAAAGTCTCTCGATCGCACTGCGGTTCTCTCTTAGACCCACTGTTTGGATCCGCGGTGTAGGCCGCATGGACAACCTCGCCGGCGTGGACCAGCACGGTGCCTTCGATCCCGCTCGCGATGAGCCGGCAGTCGATGCCGAGTCCGGGTGCCTCGGCCACGTCATACGTGGCGTTTGCGACCCGTTGGACGAAATCAGCCGCGACCTCCTTGGCATGTGACGCCGCGTCCTCTTCTCGCTTGCGCAGGGGCAGGCTCAAGTACGACTGAATCGCGCCGTTGTGGAGGTGGGTCCAAGCATCGGGCCTCGAAACGTATTCGAGTCCGACCGCCGAACCGCCGTAAACAAACACGGCTCCGCGCTGGTTCTCCACGGGCTTGAACGCCTCCATCGCTTCGTCGAAGAAGGACCGTTTTTGACGGTAGACCGCATGAAGGTCGCTCGTACCGTCACGCGCGCCGGTCTCGCGAAGCTCATCGGACACAGCGTGCCAAACCAGACCCTGGTTCGAACAGTAATTGCGGCGCTGGCGACGATTCTCGCGCACCGAGCCCAACAAGGCCGCCTTGACCCTCGGAGTCACCATTTGCGCCGCCTCTACGAAGTCCGACCCATCCGGTTCGTCCGGCTCCCCCTGCTGCTCGCGGCGGGGCCCCCAGGGGAACCTCGGATTCGCACGCTCGGTTCGAGTCCAGGGGGACCAGCGTCCCTGCTGCACACAAGAGGCGGGGATCTTGACCTTCTCTCCAGCGCCAACAAGAACGGTCGCGTTCGTCGTACGGTTCTGGAGACCGCCAATCAGCATCGTCCCCACCGGAATGAGCACGGGCTTGGGACCGTGGTTCTCAGCGATGGCCTGGCCGACAGAGCCGCTGTCCTTCACCTTCAGCCCCCGGCTATGCGCCGCGGCTGCCAAGCAGTAGTCGAAAACCGGCTCCGGGCCTCCCACGATGGGAACCACTGACAAACCTCGACAGGACTGAGCCTCCCCAAAGGCGAGCTCAGCAAACGCCTCTCGAATCTCTGCAGGTTTGATTTCCATTCTTACTGACCTCCAAATGGATTGGTGAGCCTCCTCACGTCACGCACCAGTATATCCCAACTGTTGCGACACTGTCAAGACACTCACAATAAGAATAACGCTCTGGCGGGCGTTTTGGTTCCAGGTTTTTGGGAAAATCAGTCGCCAACTCGGTCGAGATACCGACGCAGGAAGTGGACAAGGTGACGCGCTACCCGTTCTTTTGACGGGTCCACCTCCAGGTAGACGCCCGCCGAGACCGGGAACCGAAGGTTTCCTTCCTTCGTCTCTTCGATGGCCTCGGTCGGCAGGTTCAGGGGGGCGCTCTGAGCCGCTGAATCCGATAGGTGTTCCCCGAACTCGTCCGGCAGGAACGCGGCGGCACCCAGTCGTCTCAGCATGCGGTCCACTTCGAGTTCCAGCCGGCTCGGACGCTCATAGGCTCTGTGGAAAGGCTTCTCGTAGGACCAATGCGCGCCCAGCCATCGAAGACGCTTCTCCTTCGCGGTCGCCGGCGCGGGAGCGAGGGCGTCGATACGGGCCTTGATTTCTTCCAGCGTCAGCCCTTCTCTTTGGAAGAGTCGAGCGGCAAGGATGCGGAGAAGGTGTTCGTAGCCGTATCGGGCAAGCCGCGGCGGCCCCTCCGGCGGAGGTAACAGACCCTCGTCGGCATAGTAACGCACAGTCCGCCGCCCGATCGGTTCCTCGCCCACCGATGCCAGGGCCGCATTCGCGAGGGTCACGAGGCGGTGAATATCGTACGGCTGTTCCCTGCGTGCCGCATCGAGGAAGGGATGGACTGATTGCACTTGCTTTAAGTCTACCACCGCTCCACCCTGCACGGAATCCCAGCCTTACCAGTCTTTCAGTGTGGAAAGTTCCTATTAGGAGGGGGCGCGGGATCGCCCGGTACCGGCAAATGTGGCAGCATGACGACTTTCCAACTTGGGATCTGACCGAAGACTCGCTTTCCAAGCCCGAGTGCGAGGGCATGGATCGACCCACTCGAGCGCAGGCGGAGGAGTTCCATTCCCCTGCCCTGCCGGTGGGTCACCACGTCATTGTGTTCTCCCTCGATCCACCAGGCTTCTGCAGCGGCCGGCTCTCAGGCGAGACTGAGCGCTCGCTCTCCGTGACTCTGGACCACGAGCCTGACCGGCTGGTTCTATGGCCCCTCTCTGTGTGCGTCGTCGCGTACCTCCACGAGGGCGAGACGAACGCGTTCCTGGCGAGGGTTTGGGGGTTCGGCGTGGAGGCGGGGGTTCGCCGGCGACCCGTGCTGGTCCTCAGCAAGCCCAGTCGCCACATGGCACTGGATTGGCGAAGTGCGCCGCGAGTGACAGTGCCGGAGGAAGCGGGAATCGAAGCCAACCTCCTCACGGGCGCTTCCGGGAAGTGGCCTTGCAAGGTGCGCAACTTGAGCGTCAGCGGGGCGCTGCTGGAGTTTGATCCCAGCCGGCTGCCCGAACTGCCGACCGGAAGCGAGGCGGAACTGGACCTGGTGTGGGACGGTGGCCATGCTCGGCTGCTGGCGGTCGTATGCCGACGCTCCGCCCCTACACTTGCTGTTATGTTTCCCGAGAGCGTATGCGGCGACGAGATTCGCCCGCCGATGCAGCTCGAAACCTTAGTCAAAGAGCTTCAGACGCTTTGGCTGATGCGCAAGGCCGCATAGCCGAAAGGAATGAGGGCGCACAGAGCGCCCACATTCTGCTCCGATTCCGACGAAGGATCAGCCGCGACTACCGACGACGATCTCTCCGCGGACGACGCGCCCTTCATAGGCGAAGCGGAAGTTCTCCGCCTCGAAGAGAACGACGATGCCGTCGCCGTCCTCGCCGTCATGCACGCGGACGCGCACAACGCCGCGGATCTCACGCGTACCGTCGCGCGAACGGATGACGGCAACCGCCGGTCCGCCAAAGGCTGCATTCGTTCCGTCCGATTCGAACGCCGCCACGTCTCGCATCATGATGGAAAGCGAGCGGTTATCCGAAGCCGTGCGGAAGCCGAACTGTCCGCCAAGCTGCGGCTCTTGCTCCGGACAGCGGCGCGACACGACGTCGAAGTCGAATGCGGCGTGTTGCCGGTTCTCATTGGCTGCCACACCTCTGCCACGAGCGAACTGAACCTGGCATTCGCAGTGACGCCGCACGAAGACTTCGATGTTGCCCTCCACGACGGGGCCGCGGAAGCCCCAGTTCATGTCCCGAGACTCGAAGTGCACCGCGAGCGCGTCGCTTTCGCCGGCTGCGGCCAGGTCCATGCCTGCGCCGTCATGCGCCACGACATGAACGACTCCAAGGACGCGATGTTCGCCGTTGCGATTGCGCAGCGTCAAGACAGCCGGGCCGGAGACCGCGACGGTGTTGCCATCTCGTTCCAGGCGAAGAATCCGATCCGTCTCAATCGAGAGATGGCCGTGTTCGGTCATCGTCTGCAGTGCAAACGTGCCTCGGACTCGGGCATGGTCGTGCTCGCAAGTCGCCTTGACGGCGAACAGGGAGAAGCCGACGCGTTGCTGGTCGTTTGCCGCGACGCCTCGGCCGTTGACCCCTTCGATCAGGCAGCACTCCTGGGCTACCGACGGAAGGGCAAGCAAAGCGAGCCCCATCAGAATAAGACTCTTCCTCATTTTTGTGTTCCTCCTTTGATTTCGGAATGGTTGACGGAATGCGTCCACCTGTCAGGTAAGGACGTCCAACCCGGCGCCGGGTTCAGTTGAGATGGCGTGGCACGCGGCGCCATAATCCGCCCTTGGCATGAAAGTAAGCATTATCGGCGGAGCAGGTCGCGTCGGCTCCAACGCGGCCTTTGCCCTTCAGATGGGAGCCAAAGTTCGGGAAATCGTCCTTGTAGACATGGCGGCGGACGTCGCGGAGGGGGAGGCGCTGGATCTGCGGCACGGCACGGCGTTCACCGGCGCGCAAACGATCGTCGCGGGAGGCTACGACGCCGTCAACGGTAGCGACTGTGTGGTCATCACGGCGGGCCTTCGGCGCAAGCCGGACGAGAGTCGCCTCGAGCTGATCAATCGAAACGTTACCCTTTTCCGCGAAATCTTGGGCAATGTGAAGCAGTGCAAACTCGCTGACGGCGCCACAATCCTGGTGGTTAGCAACCCGGTGGACATCCTGACGATGCTCGCCGTGAAGGAATCAGGGCTTCCCGCGAACCGAGTTTTCGGACTCGGGACGACGCTCGACACTTGCCGGTTCCGAAGCCTCATCGCTGCGCAGTTCGGCGTCGCGGCTCCCGATGTGGACGCCTTAATCCTGGGAGAGCACGGGGACAGCATGGTGCCGATGTGGTCGAGCGCGACCGTCAACGGCATCTCCATCAAGACCCTGCCCGGGTGGAGCGACCAAGTCGCACAGGACCTCTTCGAGTTCACCAAGAAGAGCGGCGCCGAGGTGATTCGACTGAAGGGCGGCGCCGGCTGGGCAGTCGGTGTCTCCATCGCGCGCGTCGTCGAAGCGATGGCGCTCGACACACGCCAGATGCTGCCCGTCAGCGTACTGCAAGAGGGCGCGTTGGGAATCCGAGACATCTGTCTTTCGCTCCCCACCATCGTCGGCAAGGGAGGCGTTCACAAGGTGCTGGAGCCTGTATGCACTGAGGAGGAGGCCAACCTGCTGCGCAAGTCGGAAGCCGCCCTCAAGGAGGTTTGGGCTCAAATCTCCTAACGGAGAGCGGCGCCGTGACTGCCGAGATCCTCGCTGTCGGCACGGAGATCCTGCTCGGTCAGATCGCGGACACGAACTCGCAAGAACTCGGCCGCCTCTTGGCGGACTACGGTTTTGATCACTATCGCCGGACGACTGTCGGCGACAACCTCAACCGCATCGCCGACGCTTTGGCCGAGAGCCTGCAGCGAGCGGATGTGGTCTTCACGATTGGCGGTCTCGGACCCACTCAAGACGACGTAACGCGGGAAGCGATCGCCACGGCTCTCGGCGTCGAGCTCGTCGAAGACCAGACGACGCTGCAGTGGCTCAAGGAACGCGTCCAAAGGCAGAACCGGCCGTGGCTCGAGTCCCTGGGTCGTCAGGCACAGAAACCGGAGGGAGCGACCCTTTGGCCGAACCCGGTCGGCACCGCGCCAGGGCTACTTATCGAGCGGAAGGGTAAGACGGTGATCGCTCTTCCGGGCCCCAAGGGCGAGTTTCGAGCCATGCTTGAGCAGTACGTCGCGCCCTACCTCGCGAAGCGCACCTCCGCGACTCTACAATATCGCGTTTTGCGCATTTTGGACATGCCGGAGAGCGCTGTGGAGGATGCCGTTCGCGACCTGATCGCCTCGTCCAGCCCTACCGTCGCGCCCTTGATGCACCCGGGCGAGGTGCACCTCCGCGTAGCTGCCAAGGGCGCAAGCCAAGCAGAGGCCGAAGCCGAGATTTCGCCCGTCGTCGAGCAGATCCGCCTGCGGTTCGGCGCCAAGTGTTTCGAGGAGGAACCTGCAAAAGTTCTGCTCGATCGCCTGCGCGTCGCCGGGGCGACGCTTTCCGTGGCAGAAAGCTGTACTGGCGGCTTGTTGGGAGCGACGTTCACCCGCATTCCCGGCGCGAGCGACGCGTTCTTAGGCGGTTTCATCACCTACTCCAATGAAGCGAAGGCTTCCCTGCTTGGCGTTGCTCGGTCGGATCTCAATCAGTATGGCGCGGTCAGTGAAACGGTGGCAATCCAGATGGCGAGGGGCGCGCGGCGGGCGCTCCAAAGCACCTACTCGCTTGCCATCACCGGAATCGCCGGCCCGGGTGGCAGAACCGAGAGTAAACCGGTCGGTTTGGTTTACCTCGCCGCGGCCGGGCCTTCGGGCGAACGAGTGATCGAAAGAAGATATGGCGGCGATCGCGATCTGATTCGAGCGCGAAGCGTGGCATCGGCTTTCGTCCTGCTGCGCGAGATGATGGAGCGCCCATGAGGCTCTTTGCCGGTGTCTTCCCTTCCTCCGAGGAATTGCGGCGGATCCTCGCCGTCCAGGATGATCTCCGACTCCAGTTACCTGCCCGGTTAGGCTGGACTCGCCCCGAACGGCTCCACCTTACTCTCCGGTTTTTTGGCGATGATGCGGAAGAGAACGCAAGCGCGGCGGCTGTATCCGAGGCGGTGGAAGGCATTGGCGCGTTCGATTTGGTGTTCGATGCCGTAACGGGTTTTCCATCGGCACGCCGCGCACGCGTCGTGGTTCTGGAAGCGCGCGATCCTTCCGACGGAATTTTGCGGATTGGTTCTCGCCTCAACCGGGAGGAATCCAAGCCATATCGGCCCCACATCACGCTCGCAAGGGCGCGCACCGGACAAGTGGCGATCGAGGCACCACACTTTGAACCGATTCTGCTGCGGGTGTCGGAGGTGTGCCTCGTTCACTCCGTGCTCGGCGGGCCCGACGCGGGCTATCACGTTCTCCGCCGATGGAGGCTCGAGGGATGAAGGCTTTCGACGCCGACCCGTCGCTGCGTTGGCTCTTTTGCTTCACGCACCCCGACGATGAAATCGCAATGATCGCATGGATGCGCCGCTTGGCGAGAGCCGGCGTAACCGTCTTCGCGGGATGGAGCGTCTCCAACCCGACGCGCGAAGCCGAAGCACGAGCCGTAATGGACGGCATCGGCATCCCTGAGGATCGGCTCTTCTTCTTTCAGGCCCCGGACGGTTCCGCATGCGATCACTTGGCAGACCTCGTCGAAGCGTGGAAGGGCGCGATTCAGACGGCGGGACCCACGCGCGTCGTCGCGTGCGCGTACGAATGCGGCCACCTGGATCATGACAGTACCAACTTCGCCGTTCACCATGCGCGACAACGCCTGTGTCCAGACGTGCCTCAGTTCGAATTCCCGCTTTATCACACATATCTGACCAAAGTTCCCATCCTCAACCGGTTCGCATCGCCGGACGGCGAGGAGGTTCTTCCTCTGGAACCGGAAGAGTGGGGGCTGAAGCGCCGCACGTCCCGTTCCTATCCGAGCCAGAACATCGGCAGTTTGCTCGTCTGGTACACGATCTGGGGGTGGGTTCGCCTACGCCCGCCCGCGCTTTGTCGAACCGAACGGATGCGCCTTCAGACGCACTTCGATTACACGGTTCCCAATCTTCCCTCTCCGCTACGCGAGCGGGTCATGCGGTCGGAGAAATGGAAGAGATGGCTTCGTAACGTTCAGGCTTTTTCCTGAAACCAGTATGTATCGTCCTCAATGATCGCGTGCCGCCAGCCCCGGACGCTGACACCGACTTCTTCTGCACGGAGCGCATGGAGCGCTCGTTCGAGGATGAGCGCGCCCAGATGGATCGTGCTTTCCCTTCCTGGCTCGATCCCCACGAGGGAGGCTCTTTCTTCATCGTTCCAAGACCAGGTTTTTCCCACGAAGCGACTGATCGTTTCGTAGGAAAGGATCGAACCGTGGACCTTGTCCGGGTCCCATCGCCGAAGTTCTCGCTCGATGGAGGCGAGGTTCGTGGCGGATGCTCCAACGGCGACGACGGTTGGCCGTTGGCTCGAGTTGTCAGCGGGCACGTCGGCGAGCGCATCGTCCACGAGTTCGCAAGCGCGCAGGAGACTGCGCCGATCCAAGGTCTCTTCGTCGCCGAGCAAAGACCTCAGCCCGAGCGTGCCGATCGGAAAGCTCTTCTGCCAAATCGGTTTCTGCGCCATCCGATCATACAGTCCCAGCTCGGTGCTATGGCCGCCTACATCTACACACACGACCCGCTCCCCGGGAAAGGCAGCATCCGTTGCGACGGCAAGCAGCCCAAGTAGAGCTTCCTCTTCGCCCGAAAGCACGGCGACAGGTGTTTCTTGCTCTTGCGCCCGCTCCAAGAATTCGCTCGCGTTCTGTGCTAAGCGCAGAGCCATCGTTCCGTACGCCTGGGTGTCCGCTCCGAGTTTCGACGCCACTCCCCACGCTTCGGCGAGGGCGTGCAGCGTCCGCTCCATCGCCGCTTCGTTTAGCAGGCCTGTGTGCTTCAGTCCCTCTCCGAGGGCCGTGACTTGCGAGGAGTCCGCGATCGGCTGCCACTTCGCCTTTTGTTTCTCCATTACAGCCAAAACCACCGCGTTGGAGCCTACATCCACGACCGCTCGTCGCACGGCGCGGCAGTCTACCTCCCGTTGTCCATAATGCCACTGATGGACGCCTGGGCGGACCTCAAGCAGTTGCTCAGCCAAACGTTGCGCTCGCGGGATGTAACGCGATTGCTCTATGCTGTCTGCGACACGGCGCGACGCCTGACGCGAGCGCGCAACGCCATGGTTGCCATCTACAACGAGGAGCTGGGCTACATGACCCTCCGCGCCGGCAGCGGCAAGGACTGGCAGCCGGAGATGGTTGGCGAGAGAATCTCGGTCGGCGAGAGCGAGCATGAAGGAATCACCGCTTGGGTTGCGGCTAAGGGAGCGAGCTACCTTAGTCCCGACGTGTCGCAGGAGAGCGCCTATCGCGTGTTGATCCCGACGACTCGGAGCGAGCTCGCGTCCCCAGTGTTCGATCGCAACAGACGCGTCCGAGGCGTGCTCAACGTCGAATCGGATGAGGTCGGGCGTTTCAGCCAAGCCGATGTGGCTGTTCTGGAGACGCTCGCGGAAGTCCTGGGTCTGGCGCTCGACCGTCAGGATGCGCGCGAACGGGAGCAAGCGATGCGCGAAGTGAGCACCGCGCTCGACCTCGCGCAATCGGAAGAAGACCTCTTGCAACGGGTCGCGGTCGTGATCGAGCGGACGATGCATATCTCCGCATATTCCATTTTTCTTTGGAATGAGGTGAGACAAGAGTATGTACTCCGCGACGTCGTGGGGACGAGCGCTCTCCCGAAGGATGCAAGTTACAAAAAGGGTGAAGGCTGCACCGGTTGGGTGTGCGAACACGGAGAGCCGATTCTTCTCCACTACCCGTTCGAGGACGAGCGGTGGGCTGGGAAGCACCTCGAGTTTCCCCTGGAAGAGACCTCGTCTTTTCTTGTCGTTCCGATCGTGAGCGCCGGCAAGTCCTACGGTTGCATCCGAGCGATCCGAAAGAAGGCAAGGAACCCGTACATCAACAACGCATTTACGCAAGAGGACATGGAACTACTCTGCATGATCGGCGAGCAGGTCGGCGTTGGAATCGAAAAGATTCGGAGCATGCAGAGACAGCTTCACAACGAGCGGATGGCGGCCTGGGGCGAGCTCAGCGCGAAAAGTTCGCACATGCTCGGAAACCGCCTCTTCGCGCTCAAGGGCGACATCAGCGAGCTGCGCTACCTTCTCTCCGACGAAACCGTTTCGCGCGAAGAGATCCTTCGATTCGTGGATCGGTTGGAGCAAGGCGTCTCGAGGATGGACGCGATGTTGCAAGAGTTCCGCGACTTCGTCGCAGCCACGCGCCTCAAGTATCAGCTTTCGGATCTCAACGAAGTCGTCAAGAGCGCGGCAACCTCGGCGATGCCGGGATTGCAGAGCGAACGGCTGCAGCTAGAGATCGACCCGAACCTGGAGCCGTTTTACTTCGACGCAGCGAAACTCGAGCGCGTCCTCTCTGAGCTGGTCGAAAACGCGCTGCACTGGGCGCCCGAGGGAAAGATCACCCTCCGGACCGGGAGGGCGACCGAGCAAGAGATCTTTCGAGCGCGCCTCGCGCCGGAAAACGGCCCCTATGCGCGTGTGGAGGTTCTGGACGAAGGGCCGGGCGTCGCGCAGGAGAAAAAGGAACGGATTTTCGACCCATACTACTCCGATCGCACAAAGGGATTGGGGCTTGGACTCTCCATCGTTGAGGGTGTGGTCCAAGCACACCGCGGGAATATCTACGAGGACGGCGAACCTGGCAAGGGCGCGCGCTTCGTCATCCTTCTACCGATCTATACGAATCCTCCGGCTGAGGACTGACCTAACTCTTCGGATAATCGCCCTCGAGGATGCGATCGAACGCGCCGCCGTTGTACCATCTTTCCAACATTTGCGTGCGATGTACCGGCATGGGGTGAGTGAAGCGCCAAGACTCGGTGAAGAAGAGGATTACCTTACCAAGGTTATCCATTCCGGGAGCTTCCTGATACGTTCGCGCCTGTTGACGAAAGGCGTCGAGGGAGAGTTCGTCTTTGAAACGAGACTCGCCCGCGGTGAGGTGCAAGTTCGCTCGCAGGCTCGCTTCGAGGTCCTGAGAGACAAGCAGGCCGGCTCGGTCGCAACTGATCTCTGACAAGCGCATCCAATTGTAGAACGCCATGAGCAGGCTGATGGCAGCGACATCGCCGAGCAAAGGCAGCCGGCGGCCGAGGGCGCGGAGGAGCGGCAGAAGCAGCCACCCGACCATCGTATAGAGCAGGTGCCCCGACTTGATGTGAGCCAGCTCGTGGCCGAAAAGGTGAAACAGTTCGTCCTCGTCGAGGAGGTCGAGAATGGACGACCGAAGCGTGATATAGGGTCGCTCCACGCCTCCCGCGAACGCGTTCGTAAAGGGATGGTTGCTGACGTACAGTTCCGGCTCGGGAACGTCGAGAATTGAACAGGCCTCGCGAAAGATACGATACAACGAGGGCATTTGCGCAGGCCCGACGCGAACCGACATCCCCATGTTCCGGACGTAGTACCAACGGTCCAAACCAAGCTCGTGGAACTTTCGTAGTACGGGCGGCAGCAAGGGCACCCTTTTCAACGCCTCGAGCGCTGCCTTGTCGTCTTTGGTCGTGTACGCATCCGGGTGGATGCCCTCCAAACGCACGCGCTTTCTCGTCATCTGCGTCGTTCTACCTTCGGCGCGCACGCCGCGTTGCAGCGCTTGGACCGCTCTCTGGGATACAATCGCGTTGGCGATGAAGCGAGCGGCCTTCACGACCTTGGGCTGCAAGGTCAACCAGTACGAAACCCAGCGCATCCAGGAAGAGTTCGAACGCGCCGGGTTCGTCATCGTCCCTTTCCAGGAGGAGGCGGATGTCTACGTCATCAACACGTGTAGTGTAACGGGGCAGGCCGAGAGCAAGTCGCGCCAGACGATCCGCCGTGCTCGCCGAACGAATCCGAACGCCAAAGTGGTCGTGACCGGCTGCGCGGCGCAGATGGCGATCAATCAGGGCAAACCGATCGAGGAAGCCGACCTCGTCGTTCCGAACCCAGAGAAGTTGGCGACGTTCGACCGATTCCGCCGCCGCTTCCCCGCCTGGATGCCCGCAGACGCGAGCGCGCCAGACATCATTCGTCTCGTTTCGAGCCGTACCCGAGCGACGGTCAAAATTCAAGACGGGTGCGACGTGCTCTGCTCGTACTGCAGTATCCCCAAGACGCGCCCTGTGATGACGAGCCGACCGCATGAGGAAGTGTTGGACGAGGTGCGGCGGCTGGCGGATCAGGGCTTTCGCGAGATCGTCTTGACCGGCGTACTCATCGGAGCCTACGGCCCCGAAACAGGCAGTGGCGGGCCGAACTTCGAAGACCTCATTGAGTTGCTCGAGGGCGTGGAGGGAATCTCCCGGATCCGCATCTCCAGTATCGAGATGCGCCAGGTTTCGGACCGCCTGCTCAGTCTGATGTCACGATCGAAATCGAAGGTGGTCCCACACCTCCACATCCCGTTGCAGTCCGGGAGCACGAAAGTGCTCCGCGACATGAATCGTCCCTACACGAAGGAGGATTATCTGGACCTTTGCGCGCGCGTCTACGACCGGGTGCCGCGCGTTGCGATCACGACGGACATCATGGTGGGCTTCCCCACTGAAACCGAGGAGGATTTTGCTGATACGGTTGACGTCTGCGAAAGGGTCGGATACCTGAAGGCTCACCTCTTTCGATTTTCGCTCCGGCCTGGCACCGAGGCGGACGTTTGGGGCGATCCGGTCCCGCCGGACGTCAAGCAGGCGAGGAGCAAGATCCTTGCCGAAGTCACGTCCCGAACCCGCCGCCAGTTCGTGGTGCGCTTCGTGGGCGAGGAAGTGACGGTCTTGGTGGAGCGCCGGTCGCCGAAGTCGGGACGCCTGATGGGACACAGCGAGCAGTACCTCGAAGTGGAGGTGGACGGGCCCGATGCGTGGATCGGCGAGGAGATCGAGGTTCGGATACGGGAAGCCGTAGGCGACCTGGCCGTTGGTGTGCCGAGAGCCGCGGTTACTTCGTCAGAAACTCCCGCGGGTCGGTGAGTCGGCCAGTGAGCGCCGTTGCAGCGGCCGTGACCGGCGAAACCAAATGCGTCCGCGATCCAGGCCCTTGACGGCCTTCGTACGGGCGGTTGCTCGTGCTCGCGCTCCGTTCGCCGGGGCGGAGGATGTCGCCGTTCATGCCGAGGCACATGCTGCAGCCGGCGTGGTGCCATTCGAAACCCGCCTCTTTGAAGATGACGTCCAGCCCTTCCTCTTCTGCCTTCCGTTTGACCGCCTCACTGCCCGGAACGACCATTGCGCGAACGCCTTCGGCGACCTTGTGGCCTTTCACGATCGCCGCCGCCTCTCGGAGGTCTTCGATACGGCTGTTCGTGCAGGAGCCGATGAAGACGGTGTTCACCGCAATCTCCTGCATGGGGGTTCCGGGCTTGAGACCCATGTAGCGCAGGGCGCGCTCTTGTGCAGCATCTACCGGCTCTGGAACGCACTCGGTGATGTCTACGGTCATCGCGGGCGTCGTGCCCCACGTAACTTGCGGGACGAGAGAATCCGCGTCCAACGTAACGGTGCGGTCGAACGTCGCATCCGGGTCGCTCTTCAGCTCGCGCCACTGTTCCACCATTTTGTCGAACTGTTCTCCCTTTGGCGCGTAGGGCCGGTCCTCCGAAGCGATGAAGTCAAACGTAACGTCATCCGGAGCGATCATTCCCGCTCGGGCGCCCATCTCGATGCTCATATTGCAAATGGTCATCCGGCCGTTCATACCGAGCGCGCGGATGGCCGAGCCTCGATATTCGGCAACGTATCCGGCCGCCCCGCCTGCGCCGATGCGACGGATGATGCCGAGGATGATGTCCTTGGCGGTTACGCCCGGCTTCAAGGAGCCTTCCACCTCGATGGCGAGGGTCTTGGGCTTGGCAGGAACCCGTAGCGTCTGAGTCGCCAGCACGTGCTCCACTTCCGTCGTGCCAATTCCGAAAGCAAGCGCGCCGAACGCTCCGTGTGTGCTCGTATGGCTGTCGCCGCAGACGATCGTGAGACCCGGAAGCGTCAGGCCCAACTGGGGTCCGATCACGTGCACGATGCCTTGGCGCTCGTCCAGGTACCCGAAGAGCGGAATTCCAAACTCCTCACAGTTCCGCTGGAGCGCGCGGATCTGGATGCCCGACAGGGTCGAATCGTCCACCGGTCGGCCGTCGGTAGGCACGTTATGGTCCACCGTAGCAAAGGTGAGATCGGGTCGGCGAACCTTTCTACCGGCATGCCGCAAGCCGTCGAACGCTTGCGGTGAGGTAACTTCATGGACTAAATGGCGATCGATGTAAAGGAGCACGCCGCCCTCGGGCAGTTCCGTCACGACGTGGGCATCCCAGACCTTTTCGAAGAGGGTGCGCGGCATTCTGCTCCTTTTATACCGAACGGGGGGAGGTGATTGCGATGATTAGCGCTCTTGTGTGTTTTGCCGCGGCTCAAGGCGCCGCTGTGTCCGTAACCGGCTCAGGCGCCGATCTTGCCGTTCGGCTCCGCGTGGGATCCAATGTCGAGTGGGTACGATACCTGCCGCCCAAACCGGCTACGTCCAAGGCGTTCCGCTTCGAGGACCGCTGGGCCGTATGGGACCGCCGAGGCCTCAGCGTCCGCGTCGGAGACCAGGTACGAACCTTCCCGCTCAAGGACTACGCTCTTCACCCCAAGCTGTGGGAACGAGACGAGATCCTCAAGACGAAAGCGGAGATCGAGAAGAGCACGCGAAAACTGACGCCGGACGCCTGCGCCGGTGCCGTCCAAGTCGGGCCGAAGACGTATTGGCTATTCCAGTGGGCGGACAAAGACGGCAAGGTGTGGATGGAGGTGCCGTTGCTCGTGGACCTCGGCGCCGACGATCCGCGCCCCGAGCTGTTTGGGCAGGCTCCCTGGCGCCTACAGCTTCGGACGAGCCCATCCCTTGGGGCCTTCGTGGGGAACAGCCTCGAGTCGGTCGGTCCGAACCTTGTCGCCCCGGGCATTTTGGAAGACGGGACATGGGGTTATGCCGTTCTCGGGGAAGGGTTTGTAGAGTATCACAAAGTAGAAACGACTGCCGTTCGAGACTGGTTGATCCACGGAGGTCGCCTCTACTACGTGTCGCAGGCGGCTCAAGTTTGGATCCGTCTGGTAGATCTGATCACGCACACGCGCTTGGATGTCGCGGAAGCGCCGACGCACGCCGTTCGCCTGACGGCAGCGGGCACCAACGCCTGGGCTTCGTGGGTTACGTCGGAGGGCGGCATCGTCACCCTTTCGGTCCTGCACCTCGGCAATCGGCTCCAGAAGGACATCGCCGCGCGTGGCAAGGGGCCGATCTTGCGCGGTGGACGATTCGGTCTGGTTGTCTTCGATGGGGCAGGGCAAGGCGGTAACCCGACTCGCGTGATCGTTCTGGATCCCGAGACGCTCGTCGTCACTCACGACATTGACCTTTAGTCCTCGCCAGAGGACGCCGCGACGAAGGTCCCTACGAGTTTCGCGTCCGGATGTTGGATGGGATCTTTGTCATACAGCTGGAAATCCGCCCAACACCCGGTGCCCAGGGCGCCCTGGTCTTCGTCGCCGTTGGCCAGAGCAGCTCCCCGCGTATAGCCCTCGACGGCCTCATCGAGGGTTAGGTTCTCTTCTTGGTCGAAGCCTTCGGGCCTTGCCGCTGCCGTTCGAATGCCGTCCCACGGGTTTCCCGGGACGATCGGAAGGTCGCTGGAGAGGCCGACCGGGATCCCGGCCTGGCGAAGTGTGCGCAGCGGCTTCAGGCGGGCTGCCCTCTCCGCGCCCAACTGCCTCTTGTAGGCGTGACCGAACCGGAGAAGGAACTCGGGCTGCAGCGTCACCGCGATCCCCAGCCTCTGGATTCGCTCGATCAGATTGGCATCCAAGACCATGACGTGCTCGACTCGATGGCGGGAAGGTCTTGGCGTTTGCTCGATTGCGTCGAGAACGGTCGCGGTGCTTCGGTCGCCGATGCTGTGGATCGCGACCCGATAGCCCGCGGAGTCTGCCGCGCGCACCTTCTCCGCCAGCTCCTCCGGCTCATAGATGAGCATGCCTCGGCCGCCGGTGACGTACTCTTCCGTCATGGCCGCGGTGCCCGCTCCGATCGCGCCATCGGCGAAGAGCTTGATACCGTAGACTCTCAACCATTCGGGCGGCGTCTCGAGAGATGGCTGTTCACCGCCCTCACCAAACACACGCTCCCACAGAATCGTGAGGCGCGTTCGACACACGCGTTCCTCCGCCGCCATTCGGTAAGCCGCGAGTTCCGCCTCCAAGCCGCGCGATCCGGTCGCCATGTCGTTCGCACAAGTGATGCCCAGAGAGCGGAGTCGCCGCTGCGCTGCGAGGATCGCGTCGCGCATTTGCGCGACGGTGGGCTTGGGAGCAGCCCTGTATGCCAACCCCATTGCGTTCTCGAGCAGGGGGCCGAGCGGACGACCGTTCGAGTCGCGGACGATCTCGCCTCCCGGCGGATCCTCAGTCTCCGCTTCGATGCCGGCAATTTGGAGTACCGCGCTGTTGACGACGGCCGCGTGACCGCTGCTATGCCTTAGGATGGTTGGAATTCCCTTCGTGACCGGATCCAACTCCGCGATCGTCAGGTGGCTTCCATCGGGAAAGCGCGTCTGATCATACTGAACGGCCAAGAGCCAACCGTCCTCATGCGAGGCGGCGGCGTCAGCAATCGTTCGGAGAACTTCCTCCCTCGTCCAGCAACCGCTGAGATCAACTGCCTGTAGGTCCAAACCCATGGGCAGGACATGGCAGTGGCAGTCTACAAATCCAGGCAGTACGAAGCCGCCCTCGAGGTCTACGACTGTATCAGCTTCTCCCTCTGAAAACGCGACCGACGTCCACCGTCCATCCTCCGCGTGCAGGGTGATCGGTTCGGAAGCCTCGACCGTTCGGACGTTCTTGAAGAGCACCCTCATCGCTTCGACTTCCTCTTTGCTACGTCCTTCCCCTTGAGCGGTTTTCTTCGCGCGAGAAGCGAATCGGGGCTGCTCAGTCCTGCGATGCGGCGAAGTTCGAAGATCTCGTCACGCACTTTGGCTGCCTCTTCGAACCGCATCTCTTTCGCGAGGTCGTACATCTCCTTCTCCAACCTGGCAATCTCCTTCGGGATGTCCTCGATGTCGAGCGTTTTCTTGTCTTTGGTATCAGACTCTGTTTCGAAGTCGTAGCTGCGGATCGTTTCGCGGACCTCCTTCTGGACCGTTTGGGGCGCTACGCCGTGGCGGCGGTTGAACTCTTCTTGCAGCGCTCGCCGGCGATTCGTTTCTTCGATTGCGCGTTGCATCGAGCCGGTAATCGTATCCGCATACAAGATCACCATCCCCTCGACGTTTCTCGCTGCACGGCCCATCGTCTGAATCAGGGAGGTCTCCGACCGGAGAAAGCCCTCTTTGTCCGCATCCAGGACGGCCACAAGCGCAACCTCGGGAAGGTCCAAACCTTCGCGCAAGAGGTTCACACCGATGAGAACGTCGTACATTCCGAGGCGAAGTTCCTTGAGGATCTCGGGTCTCTCGAGGGCGTGGACGTCGCTGTGCAGGTATTGCACGCGGATGCCCAAGTCCTGCAAGTAGGACGTGAGGTCCTCTGCCATCTTCTTGGTCAAAGTCGTTATGAGTGTTCGTTGTTTCTTTGCGACTCGTTTCTGGATTTCGGCGATGAGGTCGTCCACTTGGCGTTCCGTCGGCCGCACCTCGACCATGGGGTCGAGAAGATATGTCGGACGGATGATCTGTTCCACGATTTGACTGCTATTCTGGCGCTCGAACGGCCCGGGCGTCGCGCTCACGAAGATGGTCTGTCCGATCCGCTGGAGGAACTCCTCGAACTTCAAGGGGCGGTTGTCGAGGGCGCTGGGCAGCCGAAAGCCATACTCCACCAGGGTTTTCTTTCTCTGGTAGTCGCCGTTGTACATGGCATTGAGTTGCGGAATCGTCTGGTGACTCTCGTCAAGGAAGAGAATTGCGTCTTCCGGCAGGAAGTCGAGCAGGGTGTACGGCGGGGTGCCCGGCTCGCGATTGTCGAAATACCGTGAATAGTTTTCGATTCCGTTGCAGTAACCAACTTGGCGCATCATTTCGATGTCGAAATCGGTGCGCTGTCGAAGTCTCTGCTCCTCGAGAAGCTTGCCGGCAGCTTGGAATCGCGCGCATTGTTCCTCTTTTTCTTTTTCGATCTGCTCGATGATCTCTTCGAGGCGGTCCCAGGGGGTTACGTAGTGAGTGGCTGGGAAGAGGCTTACCCTCTCCGGCTCATCCAAGACGTCTTGGGTGAGCGGGTCAATGAGTCGGACGCGCTCGATCTCGTCTCCGAAGAACTCGACGCGAATCGTGACTTCCTCGTCCTTCGGCTGGATCTCGAGCGTGTCTCCGCGAACTCGGAACGTGCCCCGCTGGAGAACCACCTCGTTGCGGGTGAATTGCATCTGGACAAGCGCGCGGAGCAGCTCTTGTCGCCTGATGGAGGCGCCGAGCTCAAGCGTGAGCACCTGCTCGCGATAGGCAGCGGGATCGCCGAGGCCGTAGATGCAGGACACACTCGCTACGATGATCGTGTCCCTGCGCTCAAGGATAGCTTGAGTGGCGGCATGGCGTAGACGGTCGATCTCCTCGTTGATACTCGCGTCCTTTTCGATGTAGAGGTCGTTCTGCGGCACGTAGGCTTCGGGTTGATAGTAGTCGTAATAACTAATGAAATATTGAACCGAGTTGTGTGGAAAGAATGCGCGAAACTCCTGGCAGAGCTGGGCGGCGAGCGTTTTGTTGTGCGCGATGACGAGCGCGGGCCGCTGTGTCCGCGCGATCACGCTGGCCATGGTGAAGGTCTTGCCCGTGCCGGTCGCGCCCAGAAGGGTTTGGAAGCGGTAGCCAAGCTCTAAGCCCTCGACGAGGCGATCAATCGCCTCGGGCTGATCGCCGCGGGGCTCGAACGTTGGGTCCAGACGGAAGTCCGCCTCTTTCTTCAGCAGCATCCTCAGGTTATTATCCCGATACCGCCTACGCCTGGCTCTTCGGCCGAAGGATCCACACCGAGAAAGGCTCGACCGCGACCATGTGGTGACTCACGCTGCCCATCAGCAATCGCTCGATCGCGCTGTGGCCGTGCGCGCCGAGAATCAGAAGATCCGCCTCCGTCTCTTGCATCACCTTCTTGATCGCGGGGATCGCGTGATCGCGAACGACGTGGCTGTGGATGACCGGGGCGACCGAGTGGAGCCGACTCTTGAGCGCGTCATTCTTTTTTTCGAGGTCGGCGAAGATCCGGTCCAAGACGTCGTCGCTCATGACCGGCATCCGCCCCAACGCGTGTTCCTGCAGATACGATTCCGCCGTGAAGGCGGTAACGAGGTCGAGGCGATTGATCCCGTGGGGGGCCAAACGAATCAACTCCTCGACGCAGCGCTCCATGTACTCCGAGTGATCAGTCGCCAGAACAGCGTGGATCGGCTTACCCTCTTTCATCGGCTGCTTCGCGATCGCGAGCGATCGTCTGGCGTGCTGCGCCATCGCTCGGCTCATGCTGCCAAACAACGCAGCGGCTACAGGCCCCTTCTTCTCGGAACCCATGAGGATGAGATCCACGTCCTCCTCCGTGCAGTAACGGACGAGTTCCTCGACGGGGTGGCCATGGAGCAACGCAGTCGAAGCCTCGATCCCCTCCGAAGAGAGACGGCTCTTCGCGCTCTCGAGCACCGCTTTGCCGTGCGCCTCGACCGCCTCCAGGATCTCGTCCAACTCCTCGGCCAGGCCGAAAGCGGCTTCCGGCGACAGGCTCAGCGCTGCAGGGTGCGCCGGTTCGACTATGTGAACGACGGTCGGTGCGGCATCCGCGAGGCGAAGTGCGCGAAAGAGGGAGAGGACGAGCTCGGAGTCGTCGGAATCGCGAACGGCAAGAACAATTTTCTTCATGAAACTTCTACTTTTCTATCCTGGTTCTCCAACAACCCTTCGTCGGTCAAGTCTCGGAAGAAGCAGGAACGATATCCCTCATGGCAGGCGACGCCGACCTGCTCCACCTGAATTAGCAGCGCGTCCTTGTCGCAATCCACGCTGATCCGTTTGACCTTTTGGAGGTGTCCGCTCGTCTCGCCCTTCACCCAATACTGCTGTCGGGAGCGGCTCCAATAGGTGCAGAGCCCGCTCTCCATCGTCCGGCGCAGGGACTCGGCATTCATGTAGGCCACCATCAACACCTCGCCGTTTTCCGCGTCCTGAATCACGGCGGGGATTAGGCCATTCGCATCGAACTTGAGGTTTTCGATTTCGCTCACTGGTAAGAGATTACCCTTCGGAACTTCGGAGAGTGCCGGCGCCGTAACGAATCCTTAACGTCCCTTTGTGGGAAACTGCGGGGCGGAGGACATGACCATGAAAAGATATGTTCCAATCCTAATCAGCGTTTTCGGCGCCACTCTCGCCGCAACAGCGGGAGCCCAAGACCAGGGCAAGCTCTCCGGGCTCATCTTCGGAGACTTCTATCAGGTGTTCGGCCACAACGACCCGACGATTGAAGATCTGAACGGTTTCTGGGTGCGCCGGGTGTACCTGACCTACGACAAAAACATCGCCGAGAAGTTCAAGGCGCGCGTCCGGTTCGAAGCCAACAGCGCGGGAGACTTCAGCTCCAGCAGCAAGCTCGACCCGTTCTTGAAAGATCTGTACATCGCCTACGTTGGGGACACATACGTGGCGACCTTGGGCTTGCAGCCAACGCCCACGTTCGGCAGCGTTGAGGACTTCCACGGCTACCGCTACATCGAGAAGACGCCCCTTGACCTGTACAAGATGGCGGACTCTCGGGACCAAGGGATTTCGATCGCCGGCAAGTTCCCAGGCGATGGCAAGACCTCGTACGTGCTGATGATCGGAAACGATAGCGGCACCGGCTCGGAGACGAACAAGGGCAAGGCGTTCTACATCCGCCTGGGTCATTGGTTCACCGACCAAATCTACGTCGAAGGGAACGCCGACTTCCGGGACAAGCCCGGCTCCGAGAAGTGGACCACCTTGAGCGGCTTCGCCGGCTACAAGGGCGAGAAGATCAACGCCGGTCTCGTGTTCGCCAATCAGCAGCGGGACAACACGAGCGGAGGGGATATTGACCTGACGGTTTGGTCGTTCTACGTCGGTTTCCAAGCGACTCCCGAAGTGAAGCCGTTCGCTCGCGTGGACTTCCTGAGCGATGCCGTGCCCGGCGCGAGCGGCATTTCCTACCTCGCCATCGCCGACAACGCGACTCCGACGCTCTACATCATCGGTGTCGAGTTCAAGCTGGCGGATGGCGTTTACCTGACCCCCAACGTCGAGATCGTGAACTATCGCGACGCGGTCGGTCCGACCCCGGATGACATCGTCATCGGGCGACTGACCTACTTCGCGAAGTTCTAACCTCCCTACCCCCTGACTGGGCTGCCCGCGAGGGCGGCCCAGTCTCTTGGTAGACTGACGCCAATGCGGCTCGCCCTCTCCCTTGCCCTTTTGCTGATCCTTGCGCCTCTTCGAGCCGACCGCCTACTCCGCCTTCCCCTTGCCAACAGCCTCTACGAAGGCCAGTGGGTCGTCGAGGACCTCTACTCCACGCGCAACCACTCGCACACCGGCTTCTTACAAGTCGGGCTTCCCTCGTTCTTCGAGGCTGGCGTGCTCGCGGAGAAAGGACGAGTAGGGGCAAACCTGCAGTACAGCTTCGTTCAGCCGTTCCCCGAGTATTCGCCGGGTCTTGCCGTTGGAGTGTTGGACATCGCTAACGAAACGGATGCCGGACGGGCGGTCTGGGTGGCGGTTACGTGGCAGTACAACGTCTATGCGGACTGGGCGGATCGCGAGCGAATCTCCTTCACGCTGGGCGGCGGCACGGCGCCCCGTTTCAAGGGAGCGTTCCTCGCCTTGGATGTCCCGGTCTACACGGGCTGGAGCCTGCTCATGGAACATGACTCGCGAACGCTGACGGTCGGGGCCGAATACTCTCCGAGCAAGAACATCCGAGCACGAGCCCTCATCGAAGACGGGCGCGCGGGATATTCGCTTGGCTTCCGTTTCGGCTTTTAGCGGCGCTTATTGAGGAGCCGTCAGTTTGCGGAACCTGTGCCGGCCGACGCGCAAGACCTTTCCCGCCACCGACTCGAGTGGAAGCGGCGTGCGCGGATCCGTCACCTTCTCTCCGTCCAGAGACACCGCGCCGTTTTCCATCAACCTTCTCGCCTCGCTCACGGACGCGGCGAGGCCGATCTGGTGAATCAGCGCAGCCATGAGTACGCCCTCGTCGCGCACGACGTCGGCTGGGATGGCGCATTCCTCCACTTCCTCCGGTAGTTCTCGCTTCGAGAAGGTGTTGAGGAAGAAATGCTCCGCTTCTTGCGCCGCTTCCTCGCCGTGATACTCGCGTACGATCTCTTTGGCGAGGCGGAGCTTTGCGTCGCGGGGATTCATCTTCCCTTCCTTCATTTCCCTTTCGATCTCGGCGATCTCCTCCTCAGGCACGTCGGTGCAGAGAGTGAACCAGTTCACGATCAGATCGTCCGGGATGGACATGGTCTTGCCGAACATGTCGTTCGGTGGCTCCGTGATGCCGATGTAATTCCCGAGCGATTGCGACATCTTCTCCACGCCGTCGGTGCCCACGAGCAACGGCATGAGCATCACGACCTGCGGCTCCTGGCCGTAGTCTCGCTGTAGGTCTCTGCCCACGAGATTGTTGAACTTCTGATCTGTGCCGCCCAGCTCGACGTCCGATTCGACGGCGACGGAGTCATATCCTTGGCAGAGAGGATAGAGGATCTCGTGCAAGCCGATGGGACGATCCTCGCGGAGACGGTTTTGGAAGTCGTCGCGCTCGAGGATTCTGGCGACAGTCGTGCGCGCGGCGAGCCGAATGACGTCGGAGAACCGCATGGCGTCCAGCCAGTCCGCGTTGAATCGCACTTCGGTGCGCTCGGGGTCGAGAATCTTGTAGAACTGCTTCGAGACCGCCTCCACGTTCCGCTGCACCTCTTCCCGCGTGAGTTGGGGCCTCGTCTTGGATTTGCCGCTCGGGTCTCCAATCATGGCAGTGAAGTCCCCGATGATGAGGACCGCGGTATGCCCCAATCGCTGGAAGTCCCGCAGCTTGCGCAAGACAACCGCCCACCCAAGCGTGACTGACGCCGCGGTCGGGTCCACGCCCAGTTTCACGCGCAGCGGCTTGCCCTTCTTCAGCTTCGCGAGTAGGTCTTCCTCGGAGATGATCTCTGCGCAGCCTCGTGAAAGGACCTTCAGTTGCTCTTCAGGACTCATCCGGCGTGCATAATAGCACCATGAAGGGCATTCTTGGCATCCTGACCCTGATCCCGCTGCTCGCGCTCGCCGTGGGGTGTTCCCAAACCTCCACCGAGAAGACGACGAGCGAACCCTCTACCGGGACGACAGCCACCAAATCGAGCGCCACGACTGAACCAACCACCACAGAAGCGACGGTAACCGCCGACCTGAAGACGCCATCCGCCAAGCCGGGTGGGGCGGTCGAGGTCGTCGTCAAAGTCGAGGTGCCGGAAGGGCTACACGCCTACGCGCCGGAAGTCGGCGGCACCTATCGCCCGCTGCGCATTGACGTGAAGAGCGGGCCGGTGGATCGGTTCACCGCCGCCTATCCGAAGGGCGAGCTCAAGAAGTTCGCGGCGCTTTCGCAAGATCCGCTCGCGGTATACGAAGGCACAGTCGAGGTGCCGGTAACGATCACGTTGACCAACGAGGCGAAGAATCCTGCTGAGATCACGCTCGTCGTTGAGACTCAACTCTGTTCGGACACCGTGTGCTATCCGCCGGCGGAGCATGAGGTAACGGTCTCCGTACCGATCGAGTAGCGCGAGCACCCATGGCTGGAACGCCGGAGCGGGGGGACTGGTTCTATCGGTTCACTCGCTCGTTCGTTCGCTATCTCATCCTCACGCCGCTCGGCGGCTTCCGCGTCGAAGGGCTGGAAAACGTTCCGAAGACCGGGCCGCTCATCGTAGCGCCGAACCACGTAAGCTTCGCCGACCCACCCGCGATCGCATGCGCCATGCATCGGCCCGTCCGGTTCATGGCACAGGCCGGCCTATTCAAGCCACCGGTCTTCGGCCCCACCATTCGGAGGCTCGGAGCGTTCCCCGTGCATCGCGGCGAGGCGGACAAGGCGGCGATTCGACACGCGCTCGACCTCTTGTCGGAGGGCTGGGCGCTGCTCGTCTTCCCTGAAGGAAGGCGGGGAGACGGCAAGAGGCTCAGTCCGGCCAACCGCGGGGTTGAGCTTCTGGCCAAGCGCTCGGGGGCGCCGGTTCTGCCCGCCGGCATCCTGGGCACCGCTCGCTGGCTCCCGAAAGGCGCCAAACTCCCCCGCCCGACCCGGATCACGGTCCGATTCGGCGAGCCGTTCGAGTGGACGGCCGATTCCGACTTCAGCGAACGCCTCATGACGGAGATCAGCGCCCTCTGCGAGGTTCCTTTCCGAAACGAGACCTCTTAGCCAGCTGAGGCACGGCTTACAGTCGGAAAAGGACGCCATACAATTTCAAGAGTGCGCATAGCACGTGCTGATGAACGCCTTGCAATCGAGGAGATGCCCGAACAATCGAGAAGATGCGCCTTACAATTGTCGTTTGCAACCGTTGCAGAGGGGGCATCCCCAAGCAGAATCAGGAAGAACGGGGGCAATCAGAGGCGAAATAGAGAGAAACGTGGAAACCGGAGCCGAGGTAGCGTTCCGGTCTCGGTTTCGGCGACGAGCGCTGCGTTTGGCCCCGCGTTTGCATCCTCTTTCCTTGCGAAAGGAGAGACAACATGCAAACCACGAAAGGAGCGCTCTGCGTCCTCGCAGGGCTCATGGCCACCTTGGCGAACGCCACGACCTTCGACGTTCGCCTTCTCGACCGAGGCGGTGACTTCTCTTTCTCCGCCTACTCGGACTACTGGGAACCCGGCATCAACCAGGTGGGCTCGAGGCCACCGGTTCAGTTAGATGGGGCGAATCGCTCCGCCCAGATCTACATCGTCAGCGAGGGCACGGCTCGTCCGGGGTGGCGATTCGCTGGCGAGAGGTTCTTGACTGTACACGGATCGGTTCAGTGGTCAGGCTCGCCCAACTCGACACAGGTCCTGCGAATCAGCACGCTCATAGAGGACCTGGACAACGGCTACACGTACGAGCTTTCCTCATGGCTGGATCAGACGGGCCAACACACAACGGGACCGGTCCAATTCATCGCGCCGACGACCCGAATCCGATGGACCGATACGATCGATCTGATCACGGGTTCGACCGGAACGCTGACGCAGTTCGTCAGCGCGAATCACACGATGAATATGCAGCCAGTACCGGAGCCGGCAACCGGGTTTGTTCTGTTCGCGTTGGCGGTCGGCGCCGTTCGTCGTAGGCGCTAAAACTCCGAGCCTTCCGATTCGACCTGGAGTCGCTGCGCCGGCTCGGCTGACGATGTGTCCCAGTTGTCGCAATCGAGCCGACGGCAATAGATCATCGTCTGCACGCGACCGTCCTTCGTCTCGACTTGCGCACGACCCGCGAACCGACACTGCTCACACAGGTCAGGCTCGATCAAGCGCACGACTTTGAGTTCCCGCTTCCTCATCCATCCACCTCTGCCGCCATTCGGTCATGTTCCTATGGAAAGAGTGCGAGGGGGTTGTTCAACCTACCAGGTTCGTTCTCAAATCTGGCACCTTTTTGGGCTTGCCCGGTCCTGTTTCTGTCAAAATCCCAGGATTCATGGAGGCAGACCTGCACGCGGCGGTTCGCGAGGCGCTCGGCGAAGAGATTTCGAAGAGCGCCTGCCTCGTGGTACAGGTGGATTTGCTGCCGGACGGTACCTATGGCACGTCGTTCCTGGTCGCGACGGAGCAGCGCCTCTACCTGGTGGCGACAGGCGTTGATGGGGCCAGGATCGAGCGGGAGTACCCCCTGACAGACCTCGCCAACATCCGGTACGAGGAGCTCGTAGACGCAGCAAGCATTGTGGCCGACCACGAAGGGACGTGCGTCGAACTAGTTCGCGCGACAGCGGTGCACGGGACAACGCTGGCGCACGCCGCCAAGTCCCTGGAGAAGCTCTTGGCTGGCGCGCGCGTTCCGCCGGAGCCGATCGGCCCCCGCCTATGCCCGAAATGCCAGCGTCCGCTCCCAAAGGACAGCGACGTTTGCGAGTTCTGCATCAGCCACGGCCGCACGCTAATCCGCCTTCTTGGGTTTTTGAAACCGTACAAGGGTCGCGTCGCACTCAGCGCCATTCTTCTCTTTGCGGTTACGGGCCTCGACCTGATTCCCGGCTACATCATCCGCCACCTCGTTGACGACGTACTGGAACCGAAGAATCCCTCGAAGTTCTTGATTCTCATCCTCGCCTTCGCCGGAGCGAGGGTTCTCTCGACGGGCCTCCAGGTCGTGCGCTTCTGGACCAACGCTTGGCTCGGCAAGCAGGTTACGATGGATATTCGGAACCGACTGTTCGAGCACTTGCAAGCGCTCTCCCTCTCGTTCTATGACCGCCGAACCGTTGGCAGCGTCATGTCGCGGATGACGAACGACACGAGCGCGCTCTATGAGGTCCTCGTGGATGGGATTCCGATGGTGCTGCGCAACGGCCTGCTCTTGATCGGGATCCCGATCGCCCTGCTCTGGATGAACTGGCAAGTCGCCATCTGGACGCTCGCCCCGATCCCAATCATTCTCGTCCTCGTCCGTCACTTCCGGCATCGAATCGTTCGCGTGTGGAGAAGGTACTGGCACACCTGGTCGCGACTCAGCGGCGCGCTGAACGGAATTCTCAGTGGCATGAGGATCGTAAAGGCGTTCCGCGGCGAACAGCAAGAGGTCCGGCGATTTGGAAGACGAATCGAGGACTTGGCGCAGACAGGCTACACCGCGGAGACCGTCTGGGCGACGTTCTATCCGGTGATCATGCTTTTGGTCGGCCTCGGCTCGCTGCTCGTCTGGTACGTGGGCGGCCACGCCATTCTCTACGGCGAAGCCGGGCGAGAGAGCATGACGGTCGGCGAGTTGTTCGCCTTCACCTTCTGGCTCAGCATGATGACAGGCCCGCTCGAAATCATGAGCCGGCTGATCGACTGGATGAGTCGCGCCCTCACGGCGAGCGAGCGCGTGTTCGAAGTCCTCGACACGGTGCCCGACATCCGCCAGCCCGCCAAACCGAAGCGCCTCGGGAACTACAGCCAAGTCATCCGGTTCGAGAACGTCCGCTTCGGATACGAGAAGGCCCACGAAGTCCTTCATGACATCAACCTGGAGATCCAGCCCGGGGAGATGATCGGAATCGTCGGCCCGAGCGGTAGCGGCAAGACGACGCTGATGAACCTCTTGCTCCGCTTCTACGACCCGACGGAAGGCCGCATCACGATCGGAGGCGTGGACATTCGCGACCTCGACCTCGACGAGTTTCGCGCCAACGTGAGCGTTGTGCCACAAGAATCCTTCTTATTTCCAGGCAGCATCCGCCACAACATCGCGTATGGAAGGCCGAGCGCGCATCCCGAAGAGGTCATGGACGCCGCCGCCAACGCGAACGCCCACGACTTCATCGTTCGCTTCCCGGACGGATACGACTCGTATGTCGGGGAGAGAGGCCAACGCCTCTCGGGTGGCGAGCGCCAGCGGATCGCCATCGCCCGCGCCATCCTACACAACCCAAGGATCTTGGTCCTCGACGAGGCGACCAGCAGCGTAGACACCGAGACCGAACGCCGCATCCAAGAGGCGCTTCAGAACCTCATCGAAGGGCGGACGGTGTTCGCCGTCGCCCACCGCCTCAGCACCCTGCGCAACGCCGACCGCATCATCGTGATGGAAGAGGGCCGAATCGTGGAGATCGGCACGCACGAGGAACTGATGGCGCAAGACGGCCTCTATAAACGCCTCGTTCAAATGCAGCTCGACCTCGCCCGCGTCCGCTCCGAGTTCATCGGCGTGGACGAGGAAGAAACCGAACCCAGCACCCCTTAGCCGATTTTGCTCATATCTGGGTGGAGGCGGGTGCTGCCGGTTTCCGATTGGAACGCCATGGCGAGAGCGACGAGTTGCTCCTCATGATACAAGCGGCCGATGATCGAAAACCCTCGGTCGTTCTCCGGAGTCGGGACGAACATCTGCGGGTGGCCGGTGAAGTTCGTAATCGTCAAGGCGCCCAGGCCTCGTTGCGGGCTGAGGAAGACGTCAAAGTCCTTCGTCTTCTCGGCGTACTCGCGCATGAGCACGGTGCGGGCGCGCATGGCGCGAAGGTAGTCCACGCCGCTGATGAATCGGTTCGCGCGGTAGATCTGCGGCCAGGCGCTGTTCTTCAGCTTCTCGATTTCCGGGCTTAAGGTGAAGTCGTCGAAGGCGGCTGCCGCCTCGACCCCGAGGATGTTTGTCACGGCGTCGGGAATCTCGGGCATCTCGACAAGCGAGATCCGGTAGCCCATCTGACGGAAGATGCCCACGATCGGGTCGTTCTCCATCTTCTCTTGGGGCGTGCCTTCGCCTTGTGCGACTGGGAGGTAGCCGATCCGGAGGCGCTTGGTGTCCAACGTCCGTGGGTCGAGAACCGGCCGGTCCACGCTCGAAGGGTCGCGCGGGTCGGCACCCGCGATGGCTCTCAAGACGTGAGAGCAGTCCTCTGCTGTCCGGCAGATCGGGCCGATTTTATCCATCGTCCAGCTGACGGCCATCGCACCGTATCGGCTGACGCGGCCGTAGGTGGGGCGCAGGCCTGTCACCCGGCAGCGATGGCTGGGTGAGATGATGGACCCGAGCGTCTCCGTGCCGATCGCAAAGCCGACCAGGCCTGCCGCGGTCGCGCTCGCGGAACCTGCCGACGAGCCGCTCGAGCCTTGTTGAGGGTTCCAAGGGTTCTTCGTGGTCCCTCGGAACCAGACGTCGCCCATCGCGAGCGCGCCGAGGCTCAGCTTCGCGACGATCACAGCGCCGGCCTGGTCGAGCTTCTCGACCACCGCTGCGTCATAGTCGAATTGTTGGTTCTTGAACGGCTCCGCGCCCCAAGTCGTTGGGTAGTCGCGCGTGGCAAAGAGGTCCTTGATGCCGCAGGGAATGCCGTGCAAGACACCCTTATAGTTTCCCGACATGATTTCCTGCTCCGCTTTTCGCGCCTGCCTCATCGCCAGCTCGGGCGTCAGCGTAACGACGCACAGCAAGGCGTCTCCATATTTTTGGAGACGATCGAGGTACATGCGGGTCAGCTCGACCGGCGAAATCTGTCGCGACTGTACCAACCTCGCCAGTTCCGTCAGCGACTTGAAGTGAAGCTCCTCTTCTGCGGGCGGCTTTTGCGGCTGTCCGATTGGACCACCCAACGGCGCTGCGACCGGCCCGCCGCGTGGCTGGGTCAGAGGGCGCCCCGGAGCCGATTCCATCGGTCGAAAGAGCGTCGGCGGCTCGACCGTATAGTCCATCTGCTTCTGTCGAAGGGCGACCGCTTCTCGACGCATCGTGTTGACGTCGCGAAGAATCTGCTGTCGCTGCTCGTCGGTGAATCGAATGCCCGCGATCTTCTCGGCGCGGGCGAGGTCATCCGTCGTAATCTCGTCGTCCTGACCCAGTTCCCGCTTCTCGCCTACGATTTCGGCGACCAGGCTGGGAGTTGCGACGAGGCTGCCGGAGGCGACCAGAGCCGCCAACAGGAAGTCTTTCCGCGAGATCGGCTCTGACAGGAGGTTGGAGCGGTTCTTCATGACGGCAATATACTCTGTAGCGCGAGGTTTTGTGTGGGTTGGACGAACCTTTCGACCTTCCGGTACAACATCGCCATGGAGCCGACATCCAAACGACCCTTCTTCCTTCGCTTGGCCCAAGCCACATCCGACGCTGCCGGTCGTCCGGCTGCTTTCTTGGTCGCCGTTCTGATCGTCGTCGCTTGGCTCGTCTCAGGGCCATTCTTTGGCTTCAGCGACACGTGGCAACTCGTGATCAACACGGGAACGACGATTGTCACCTTTCTAATGGTGTTCCTCATCCAGAACACGCAAAACCGGGACGCCAAGGCCGTTCAAATCAAGCTGGACGAGCTCATTCGCGCGACGCGAGGGGCGCATAACGCTCTGTTGGATCTGGAAGAACTCGACGAGATAGCCCTTGAAAGATTCCGCAAGCTGTACGAACGCCTGGCCGCCGAGTCCAGGGAACGGCTCATGAGCGGAGAACCGGATACGGAACCGATTGAGCTACCCGAAGACGAGCCTTAGCGCCTCCTAGCGAGGTTGGCGATGCATCGCAATCACATCCAGGACGACCAACCCCTCGACCAGTGTCAACCCTTTTTCGCGTTTCATTTCAACCTCCTTGCTGGCTCTTGGCCGCGTAGCGCCTTAGCTTCGAGGCCCACGCAGGCGCGCGATGTACTGATTCCACGGCTCAACGGAGTAGACATTGCTCACTTTGTCCTGCCTCGGCATCCCCCGTAATCCGCACTTCTCCAGCTCGGGAGCGAGCTGCTCGAGTAGCCGCGCCATCGTCTCGCGTCTGTTGACGCGATCCTCCTCCCCGAGGCGAGAAAGCTCCAACGCAATGCGCTGATTGACCAGAGCCCGCACTGCGTTTACGACCTTCGGACGTCCGCTCCCTGTCGTAACGTTCACGCCCAGCCCGTGCCAATCGCCTCCATCGGGCAGCCGGTACGGCTGGCGAACGTTTAGCACTCCCATATCCGGATTGGGCTCCAGGAGGACTTCTCCGTTCCGCGCCTCGGTGCGCGCATACGGCCCGAACAAGGTTCGCAACAGACAGGACAGGTTTTGCTCGTTCAGCCCGAGACCGGAAATCTCCTCCTCCGTCAAGAGTTTCAGCAACTGGCGCCCGTCGCCTGCCTCGACCGCGGCGAGGGCGTCCCTTCCGACCTCTTCCGGCGAGGGCACGCGGAAAAAGATCGCGTAGGCCAGGAAGGCGACGAGCGCCAAGCCCAATCCACCGAAGATGAAGCGCTTTTGTGTTCTCGTCATTATCCGTAGCACTGGCCAGCCTGCGAGCCAGTTGTTTCGCAGTTCAGTTCCTCGTCGTCACTGTTGTTCCGGTGGCAATCCGGCTCCCATCTGTTGTTGCAGCAGCGGTATCGCCCCCACCATTCTCTGCAGTACAATGGTAGACCATACTTGTTACGAACTTCGTAGCAGCAATACCAAAGAGTTTGTCCCGGAGTGCCGCTGCAACTCGCAGTCGCGCAAGATAGCCCAATAGTGCCGCAAGGATTGGTCCCGGGCTCGCCAGCACCAGCGCAGACAGGCGGGATCCCTTGCGACTGCGCTGGCGGACTGGGAGCCAGCCAGGCGAGAAGCACGCCGATGAAAGCGGCAAGCGCGACGAACCGCATGCGAAAAGCAAGCGATTCGCGATCGTGCGATTGCTGTTTCTTCATGTTCATGTCATTGTTCATCATTTTTGTTTCCTCCTTGTTTGTATTGATGTTTGCATTTACTGCAATGCTCCCGATGGAGCAATCCGTCTGTCAGCGCGGCGGGTCTGAGAACCACCGCAAGTCAAGCCAGCCCATTCGACCCTTTTTATATCGGTTCACCACTTGACCGCTCAGCAGCCCCCCGATCCCTCTCTTGGTTGCGTTCACATCCCACATGTTCGTCCCGGGCGGATGCAGAACGGGTCAACGAAGACTACCGAATTCTCGCGATACGTCTGAAGATAATCACCCAGGTCGCTGAGATTGCCCGTCCCTGGGAGCAAGTTGACCGGGTCGTACAAGACGGAAACCATGCAAATGCGGTTCGGCTCGTCGGTGCACGGAGAGGTGTCGTAAATCTTGTAGTCGAACCCGCATGGCGGGCGCCACACCTCGTCCGTCGCGCCGTACGGCGCCAGCTGCTCCCAAGGCCACAAGCCCACCTTCGCAGCAGGCAATCCTACGCGGTAGTACGCACGCTCGCCATCGAACACGTCCACGCCGTCCCAATCTTGACGATACAAGAGCAACGCGCCCAGCAACTGCTTCACATTGCCTACCGAACTCGCAACTCGCGCGTTCTGCTTCACTTTCTGGAATACGGGCGTCAGCAACGCTGCCACAATCGCAATCACAGCCAAGACGACTAACGCCTCGACCAATGTCAACCCTTTTTCGCGTTTCATTTCAACCTCCTTGCCGGCTCTTGGCCGCGCAGCGCCCTTAGCTTCGAGGTCCACGCAGGCGCGCGATGTACTGATTCCACGGCTCAACGGAGTAGACATTGCTCACCGCATCCCGCCTCGGCATCCCCCGTAATCCGCACTTCTCCAGCTCGGGAGCGAGCTGCTCGAACAGCCGAGCATTCGCTTCGCGCTTATCGGCGCGCTGCTCCTCCGCGAGGCGAGAAAGCTCCAAGCCAATCCGCTGGTTGATCAAAGCGCGCACTGCGCTTACGACCTTCGGACGTCCGCCTCCCGTCGTAACGTTCACGCCCAGCCCGTGCCAATCGCCCCCATCGGGCAGGCGGTATGGCTGGCGGACAAAGACCACGCCCATGCTCGGATTCGGCTCCAGGACAACCGCGCCCTTGCGCAGCTCAGCCCGGACGTAAGGTCCATACAAGGTTCGCAACAGGCAGGACAGGTTTTGCTCGTTCAGCCCGAGACCGGAAATCTCCTCCTCCGTCAAGAGTTTCAGCAACTGGCGCCCGTCGCCTGCCTCGACCGCGGCGAGGGCGTCCCTTCCGACCTCTTCCGGCGAGGGCACGCGGAAAAAGATCGCGTAGGCCAGGAAGGCGACGAGCGCCAAGCCCAATCCACCGAAGATGAAGCGCTTTTGCGTTCTTGTCATAATCCGTAGCAATGACCGTCAGTGCCGCAGTTGGTGTTGTCACCGTCTTGGTTGATCCGGAGGCACCACGGCTTCCAGACGCCGTTACAACAGTACCATCGGCCAACATATGCCCGGCAGTTGTTCAAGGGTTCTTCAACGCAACAATACGTAGTTACCGTTCTCTGACTCGGCGATCTGCAGGGTTCAGACTTTTCCTGACACGAAACGCCCACAGTGCCGCAAGGATTGGTCCCGGTCTTGCTACTAGGAGCGCATTCAGGCGGGATCCCTTGCGACTGCGCTGGCGGACTGGGAGCCAACCACGCGAGAAGCACGCCGATGAGAGCGGCGAGCGCGGCGAACCGCGTGCGAACAGCCAGCGATTCGCGATCGCGCGATTGCTGTTTCTTCATGTTCATGTCATTGTTCATCATTTTTGTTTCCTCCTTGTTTGTATTGATGTTTGCATTTACCGCAATGCTCCCGATGGCGCCATCCGTGTGTCAGCGCGGCGGGTCTGAGAACCACCGCAAATCAAGCGGGCCCATTCGACCCTTTTTGTATCGGTTCACCACTTGACCGCTCAGCAGGCCCGCAATCCCTCGCTTGGTTACATTCGAATCGATCATGTTCGTCCCGGGCGGATTGCAGAACGGGTCAACGAAGACTACCGAATTCTCGCGATACGTCTGAAGATAATCACCCAGGTCGCTGAGATTGCCGGTTCCCGGCGCCAAAACCACTGGATCGTAGAACGCAGCAGCGTAGCAGATCGTCCATTCGCCCCAACAAGGGGTCCTCATATAAATGTCGACCTTGAACCCGCATGGCCGGCGCCATACCTCGTCCGTCGCGCCGTACGGCGCCAGCTGCTCAGAAGGCCGCAAACCCACCTTCGAAGCCGGCAATCCTACGCGGTAGTACGCACGCTCGCCATCGAACACGTCCACGCCGCCCCAATCTTGACGATACAAGAGTAACGCGCCCAGCAACTGCTTCACATTGCCCACCGAACTCGCAACTCGCGCGTTCTGCTTCACTTTCTGGAATACGGGCGTCAGCAACGCTGCCACAATCGCAATCACAGCCAAGACGACCAACGCCTCGACCAGTGTCAACCCTTTTTCGCGTTTCATTTCAACCTCCTGAGAAAGTCCTCGGCTAGCTCATGAGTGCCGGGCACCTCTTGGATCCGGCCCGACTTGACATGCGCCAACTGGGGCGCCCGATCCAAAAACCTTGCGGGAACGGATCTAGCCTTCTCGTCCACAACCAACCAGGCTGGAAAGTCGGGCTTCCATAGAGCTGGCGGCACCTGCGCGCCCGGACCGCGCGTCACAAGAACCACCGGCAAGCTCGCAGTCCGAACCCCCAACTCACGGACTGTCGAACTCACAATGGCAGGGCGTGTACTCCCCGTGGTTGTGGCAAATGTTATTGTTACTGCAAGTGCCCTCGCAGAATGCGCCGGCATTCCGTTCCCCCCACTATACGGTGGACCAGCCCTTCGCCAACTGCTCTTGGTTCTTTTCTTTTAGTCATTCAGTTTCTCCTTGTTGTGTTGTTTGCGGAGCGAATCAAAGCAATGGCCCGTGTGTGATTTCCGACCGCGTCCACCGCCCGGGACAGGCCCTCCTTGCTCGCGTCGGCGTCGCCAAACGCCCGGCGAACATCCTCAGGCAGGTCGACGAACCGCAGCCCCTCCGTCTCGGGACGAAACTCGCCGCGGATGACCACCCGGCGGACAACACCAGGCGTCAGCTGAATCGTCATCGTAACCAATTCTTGGGACCCGACGACATACAGGCCGTCCATCGCGGCCCTTATGTCGGTCTGCTGCAGGATGCCCGGAAAGATGCGGCGCACGTCGTCTAGGGTCCTCGGTCGGTTGAGTGCCCAGTCGTTGGAGCGGACCCGCGGCTTGGCGTTGACCACCGCGCGCTCGGTTGTGCGTTCCGTAAAGAGGACGACCCCTTGCATTCTCGCTTGCCAGGCAACCTCACTCCCGGTTAAGGATAAGTCCGGAGCCTGCCTTGCCTGACCGGCCCTCTCAAGGAGCAAGTAACGGTATCCAACTATCTCGCGAAGTAGAGCGATTTGACGCGGCGACAACGTGCTTACGTCGAACTGTGCCCTACCCGACATGATCGCAGTGAACTGTGGTTCGGTCAGAGAGCCGAGGAAGCTGAGAATGTGGAATACCGGGCCACCGGGGAACTCGTCTACGGCCGGGTACATCCGCTGGAAGGTATAGTAGATAAAGTATTGATATGCAGTCGTGATTGTGTTTTGCCAGGCCGCTTCGGCAGCCCTAAAGTAATAGACAGCAAAGTTTCGGAGGCCCAGGCATCCCTCCTGCTCAGCGGTCGCCATCATCCGTGCAAGCGCCTCCCGCGATACCCGCCTGGACTCGCATCTCAGAGGGTTGCTCGGGCGGACAAGCAACCACCCCTCCTGAACAAGAATCTCGTGATCGCGACTCAGCTCGGAGAAGAAGTCGGACAGGGAGAGTCTGTCCTCGCGAACCGCCGAGAGGAAGGCGCTGAGCGCAGAGTCGCTGAGACAAGCAACCACATTCAGTCCTGTCACGTCCGCCGTGGCGTACAGCGCGTCCGCTACTCCGAAGCCAAGCGGGTCATGCTCCAGCGGCGAGAACATTGCACGCATTAGATCCTGACTGGGTCTTCTTCCCTCCGCAAAGGCAGAGGCACCCGGCATCAATCGCCCGTTGGGTAATAGAAGCCGGAATTCGTCGGAAAGCGGGTTAAGTCGAACGGATTCAAGCGAACCCAATCGCGCCGGGAGGACGTCCGAAACGGGGTCCTCTAGCCGGAGCCGGAAACCGTTCGCGTCCAAGAACGCTCCGTCTCGGTCGTACACCGCGATCGAGCACAGGAGTTCGCTGTCGGTCCGGAACAAGAAAACCTGCACCTTGGAAACCCCCCTGCGCGCCACGCCTGTTGCAGCGGTTACGAACTGCTGCAATAGAGTCTGTGCGTATCCTTGGTATTCGATGTCCTGCAATTTCGGAAGCGCAGCGGCCCATGTCTCGGAGTACTCGCGGAGCAAGTGCGCCACGTCACCCGGCAGCGGCAGCTGCGCACTTGTGGGGCGATCTGAGTAAACGACAGTGGTCAAGAGTGGCAAGTCGGCGAGGCGCTCGGCACCCAGGGCCAGCAAAGTCCGCGAGAGCAGGAACCATGAAGGACTCTTGATGACGGGTTGCGGAGCGGACAGGGTGCGATCGGCCGCACGATAGATCTCATCTGCCGCGTCGAGCGACTTGACGAATGTGCCGACTCTTTCTGCCGTCTCCGCAATGGTCGCGTCTTCGCGGAAACTGTTCAATTGCGCATCAATGACTGCGGCCCGCCGTTGGCGATCCAGGTGCTGAAGCTCAGCCAACAGACCTGAACTGCGTCCTAGTTGCCGCTCCTTCCACTCGGCGTGAAGGACGTAAGCCAGCCGCTTGAGCAGTTCCTCTTCGCCCGCCCCGTGATCGGCGACAAGGATGACCTCGCCCGCTATCGGGGGCTGCCCCTTGAGCGGTTGCTCCCGTCCTTCGCTCAGACGTTCGAGGTACGCGTCAACGGTGCCGACGAAGTGATGCACTGAAGGCGCGGACGCTGCTTTGTGTACAAGGAGGCCCTGTGCGGCGAAGACCACAATTGCGCAGAGAGGCGCAGTGCGGTGTGGCCACCCCCACGGTAACGGTACAGGCATTAGGGGCTGTCGTCCTCGCAGTGACACGGCTGGGTGGGATAAAGTTTATGGCAGGTCTGTGGATATACGCATCCGCCACTAGTGCACCAACTTCCTTCGTCCCGGCACAAAGTGCTTCCTCCTTGCACCACCAACAGAGATGCGGTCGGGACAATAAGCGCCGATAGGAGCGCCATTCCCCCCACTATACGGTGGACCAGCCCCTCGCCAACTGCTCTTGGTTCTTTTCTTTTAGTCATTCAGTTTCTCCTTGTTGTGTTGTTTGCGGAGCGAATCAAAGCGTTGTGCGCCCGGGGCAGATGCCACAGTTCTAACGGGTGGGAGGGCGCCAGTTTCCCCTCCGCCGAGATACTTAACCAGCTCCTTCAAGCCCACCTCGCGCCGGAACGAATCTCCGGGACCGACGAGAATGAACCAGGGGGTACCCGGGACTCGCAGTCGCTTGGCCAGGGCCCTATCTCGGAGGACCCTTTCTCTCGATGAAGGCCGCATGTGGAGCCGCGCCGTCACCACGCCAGCAGACGCAAACGATCGACGAAACTCGGTCCATGTCTGCGCATTGCGTAGAGAGGCATCTCTAACAAAACTCCAGAATTCGTTGTCAGCGCAGCTAGACTCGGCGGTCACAGCAGCTTCAAATGCCGCAGAGTCCACCTTGAGTGGTAGGTGTCGAAGCACGATAGCCAACCTTCCCGACGAGTTGGCGATGTCAATCAGCTCAGGCAGATAGTAGTGGCATGCTGAGCACCCGAAGTCGGTGAAGACGATAAGCGTGAACTCTGCTTCTGAAGGACCGAGCCTCCTTGCGTCATCTGGGACAAGTTCCCCAAAGGGCAACGAACGAAGGACCTGCTGGTCAATTCCCATATCTTCCCAACTAGGCAGCGTAACCACCCGCCAGAAAACCAATGTCGCGGCCAGGAAGGTCGGCGCCATGAGGGGCAGAGATCTCGATCCCGCTGGCTGTTCCCCAGATGCGCCCCCTCCAACAGCCAATAACGAGTGGTACCCGGCGATGCTCGCAAGCAAGAGGCACATGATCACCGTAGAGGCCAAGCACCACGAGCAAACCTCACGGATGGCCACTGCCGCGTAGATTGTGAGGCCAAGGCTCGTAACTGTTGCCGCCAACGCGAGCGAATAAATCAGCGTATCAAGGAGTTTGTTCCTACCAAAGCGCAGTTGAATCGCGAGCATAGCACCGGTTGCTGTGTAAGCAGCAACGCCATAGGCCGCAAGGGGAACGCCAAGCAAGGATGAACTCGGATGCAGCATGATCGTCATGCACCCGCCGACGGCACCACAGGGTAAGGGTGCTCGAAACAGATGAGCGGCGGTCAAAGAGCAGGAAACAAAAAAGCCCGCAAGGCAAAGGAGGAATGCGCCGTAGCGAAGCCGAAACTCAGCGCAGCCGACCCTGCCGCTTTGGGACTCTGAACGGTTGGCTCCGACCACCAACATAAGTAGAATATACCCGAGAATCCGCCGAAGTGCTGATCCGGGAATCCACAGAAAAAGAATCCCCAGGTAAACAGTGGGCGCTCTGCTCCTACCTCTCCCGTCCAGCCACACCCACCGAGCGAGAGTGGCCGAGGGCGGAGTACGCGAGCGCAAGGGCGCAGACCAGGTCGTCGTGATAGCCTCCGACCGCCCCGTATACGACTCTGCCGCGCGACGTACTCTTTCCCTCAAAGTGCTCGAGCTCGCGAACCAAATCAGGGTCGGGCAGCAGGCGAATCGCTCCGCGCTCGAATCCCCAAGCCAGCAGTTCGATCAGATCGGCCTTGCTCGATTGGGTGAAGACGAAGCCCTCTACTCCCACGCCGGGGCACTCGGAGCGGAGCTGCTCCGTGACCGGGTCGCCTACGCCGGTTGCGTCGCACAGCACTCGATGAGCGGCGTGCCGAACCGCAAACTCGGCGACGCGGGAGACCATCGCCGACCAACCAAGCCCCGACCAACGCTCTGCGCCCACTACCTCGCAACCGGATCGCAAGCCGCGCACCGCCACGGCGGCGGTGAAGTCCTCGCACCGCGCCCAGTCTACGCCGACGACTACCTCCCCGAAGTTGACCCGCGGTCGGTTCATCGCACGCTCCAACGCCTCGACGGAGAAAACCGTCGAAGCGCTATCCAAGAACTCGGCTTCGTACTCGGTGAGATAGGACCGTTCGCTGAGGATCTCGCGCTGCAACGCGAGGTACTCCGCGCTGACCATCCGGTTCTCGCTGCTCGGAGAGCGGCGGCTCCAGAATCCGTTCTCTCCGCGCTCGCCCATGCGGAAAAGACGATAGAAGAAGTTCCTTCCTCGCGGCGTGCTAATGAGCGTCATGCGGCCATCGTTGGCGGCGAGCATTGGCATGGCGACGTCGGTAATCAACTCCTCGGGAACAAACGCGGCCTCATCGAGGAGGATATGGTCTGCGCCGTCGCCGCGCAGGTTGTGCGCCTTGTGTCCGCTACGCGCATCGAAGACATGAACGACCGCGCCGTTCCTCTTTCCTCCCTCGTGCACCCGGATCGTTGGATGGGGGGTTTGCACGGCTGTGTAGGCGACGCCGGCCGCCGCGAGCATCCACTTCATTCGTTCGAAGACAATGCGCGCCTGAGCGAGCGTGGGGGCGATGGCGATCTGGCGGCTCGAGCGGCTCACGAAGATTCGGCGCGCCATGTCCGCTGCGCTCGCGTCCGTCTTGCCCCAACGCCTACCGCAGGCGAGGACCCGAAAGCGCGCGTCGGATTCCAAGTATTCCCTCTGCCCCGGATGCGGCACCCACCCTGCCTCCTCGAGGCGACGGAAGAATAACCTGTTCACAGAGAGATAGGGAGCGATCGAAGGGGCTTGTCAGAGAGGCGAACGCACCGCGTCTTCCCTGGTTAGCTCGAACCGCTCAACGCGCGTTCAGAGACGACCAATCGGGCTCCGGCTCGTCCGTGAACAAGGACCAAAGAGAGAAGCGCCTTCCAGCATTGGGAACATCCGATGGCGTATCCAGTGTGAGCTGCGCCGTTTGCACGGAGCCGTCCTTGCGCAAGCGAAGAAGAGGCCCTTCATACATCTGCCAGGCCCATAGACAGAAGTCTCGCAACCCTCGAGCGTAGAAGTCGGTCCTGTGCCCATGCAAACGACAGGCGGCTACGCCGTGGTTCTTGTCGGCTTCCATCAGTTTATTCAAGAAAGTGGAGTCGCGATCAAACCGACTCAGCGTTTCATAACTGGTCGGAACGACAGAGCGAGGATCCCTGCAAGACTCGAATCGGGACGCGTATCCCCCGACCGGATCCAGCGGACACAACGCCAGCTTGGCGTCGAACAATCCGGAGGCAACCAACTCATCGGTTGAGGGAAACGGTGGGTCAAGGGACTCATAGGACGCTTCGTACATTTGGAGCGCCATGCCGTACTGGCGCAAATGGGCAATGCACGGAGATCGCTGCGCCGTTGCCTTAGCCCGTCCATAGACAGAGAAAAGCAGCGCGGCGAGCAGCGCTACGATCACGACGACCGTCAGCATCTCGACGATGGTGAAGCCGTAGACCGATCGCGCGCCTTTCACGGCTCCTCCCCGAGCGCGGACCCGAGCAGCGCCCTCGCGATGCCTACGCAGAGGCAGACATGAAAGAGAAGTCCGATCAAACTGGTAACCGCCTCAACGCTCACATAGCCGTAACCCAATCGAAGGAGCACGAGGTACAGCGCCATCATGCCAGGCATGCCGAGCAGTCCCGCAATCGAGAGACCAGCGCTACGGCGCGTGCGTGAGGTAAAGGGCACGGCGAGCGCGAATGCGAGAGAACCCGTCACCACGTTGTAAAAGAGGATCTGCTCGTTCGACATTCCCCCGAATCCGGCAGCTCGAACAACGACGTCTATGAACGCTCGGTACGACGCAGCCGCGACAGCGCCCACGAAGGTCGCGCTGAGCCGTTGACTCCATCTGGGACGCGTCAGGGCTCGGGGCATGTTTTCTCCGAACAGTGGTACTGCGCGCCGCCACCCTCACAGGGCGGCTGGAGCGACGAGTAGTTGCAACACCCATCGTCTACCCATGGCGTGCAACATATGGCTATCCTACCTCCACCACAGTCAAACGTACGCATCGCGCGCACGCGCCGATAGTTGTTGTCAAAAAGCGTTCCGGGCGTACAGTCCGTATTCGGCGGCCGGAGGACACACCAAACCTGGCTCATTGACTGAATGTACGAGCAGTTGGAACACGAGATCGGCGGTAGGGTCCCTTGGCCTGACACTCGGGGTACGGATGCATCCATCCTGACTAGCAGATCCTCGGCGGTGACAGGTCCCTGGACAACTGATCCTTTGCATCCGCTGCAACCGTCAGACCTCGAAGCGTTCGGGACCCATGCAACTGCATTGAAAGCTGCCAACAGCCAAGCGCAACTTGCCAGAGTCCAAAGGCGTAAACTCACTCTTTTCCTCCTATTCCCTAATGTCCCGACGGGTGCGATTTGTGACATCCTGGTCAGGAGTTTTCCAAAAAGGTTCTCTGCAACGATCAAAACAGGAGGGACCGTGGAACAAAAGGAGTCCTGCTGGCCGGCGCACGGCCAGTTTTAGTCCAGACGCTCTTGATCTCGCGCCTGGATCGCCGCCTGCAAGCGGTTGCGGACGTTTTGTTCCCACTGCTCCAACGAAAGCGCCATTTGCCCAGGGTACTGCGAGGGTCTATACCGAATACCCAGCTGCTCAAGTTCGTAGCGATCGTTGCGCAGACCTTCGAGCAGGGCTTCGGCGAAGGATATGGTCCCCATCTTCTTCCCTCGCTTCACCCCGTATTCCAGCCACCAAGCAAGCAAGAGCGGTTCGAAGGCATCGAATTGGCCGCCGTTGTCTGTATTCCATACAACTGTACCATAAGAAAAAGAATGACCATCTCGGTGTCGCAGCTCCCATTCCACCGTGCCCTGAGTGTGAGTCATGGATGGAGCGCCAATGCGTACCACTTCAAAGTCTGCGAGTCGAGGCTCCATTAACGCGCGCCACATCTGCGCGTACTGCTCTCGCGACAGCCGAATCTGCTCCCGCTGAAACTCCAACGTGAAATCGTAAAGCTTCCGCGGATCGCGGTCCACAAATTCGGCTCGCGCTGCGCGGACGGCATCCTCCGCCAGAGTCGGTCTCAGCCATTCCAACAAAAAGGTTGTTAGATACACGCACAGCATGACGGCCGCGGCGCCAACCAGCCAGCGATTCACTTCTCGCCTATCTTGCTTAGCCATCTTGGATCACCACGCAACACAGAAATCCAGTGGCGTGCCACCAGGCGCTCGCCGCTGCGAGCACTCCGCGTAAAGGTTCGACGATCGGCTGTCATTATACCTCGTAACCTTTTCAGAGCCCCGCTGGCACACCCACACGACGGTCGTACAAAGGCAACACGGCGGACCAGCGTGATCCTGGAGGCACCGCCTCTCCGTCCACGTTTCTCGAGGGTCCCATCCCCACCCACAACCGCCGTCGCTGCGATCGCAGTTGCCGGGGTATTGGGTCCAGTCGCACGGGCCAGCGATTCCAGACGAGCCAGCTGCCCAGTAGGCCACCAAGATGCCGCCGAGGACGACGGCGACGAAGCCAAGTCTACTCATCTTCGTTTTCCTCCTTGTGTGAACTCCAGGTACTTCTGCCACTCGTAGGCATCGTGCCAAAAGCTCAAGTCGCCTTCCGTCGCCATTCCCAAAACGGTCCTTACGTTGCCGCCAAGGTACAGCCCAATCCCTCGGCGCGTAAGGTAGGGCGAGTACCAATCATCCTGAGCTTTGCGAGAACTGTGATTGTAATCCGCGCGAACGATGCCGGCATCCTTCCAGTACGCGAAGTAGATCCCTAACCCTCTGAGATACTCTTCGCCGCGAACGTCCAAACCACCGACAAAGGCGTAGTGGTTCTTCTCCGGCCGAACGGGACATCGAACGACGTCCTCAGAAATGTATCCACCGTTTATCAGCGTCACCGAGTCACAGAGACCCATTGCGTACGGATGGCCGTACACGCCATCCCCGCCATACTCATGCCGGTAAATCGCGAGAGACTGGCCATACTGCCGAAGCTTCGACGCGCACTCCGCGTCCAAAGCGCGCATCCGAACGTTCTTGAACACCGGATACAGCAGCGCAGCCAACACCGCCACGATCGTCAGCACCGACAACACTTCAATCAGCGACAGTCCGCGTTGTTTCATCGCCATATCGGCATTCGCAATTCCTAAGCAAGGCATTAGGGATCTGGGTCGGCTCTTGGTTGATTTCGCTTGAGCTCCTCCAGCAAACGAACCAAACGCCGCTCCCATTCGTCCAGCGTTACCGGGCGGTCCCCAGGCTCCGCGCCTGGAATTCGCGTGATCCCGAGGGATTCGAGCGTCTTTCGATCCCTTCGGAGTCCTTGCAGAATCGCCTCGATTCGCGTCACATTGTCCGCGCTCCACCCTCCCTTTTCCGGAAGGAACTCCAGCCACCATACGCCGACAAGATCACCGAGCAGCGATCGGCGCCCACCGTGACCCGTTTCCCACACGACCGCGCCAAAGTCATGCTCAAATCCGTTCTCATCTACCGCGGGGAGCGTGGCCTCTGCCTGATGGCCGCCCCGAAAAATGTGGGCGCGGATCTCACCCTGCGGACGAAAACGACTGTACCGCGGCGCGATCAAGGTCTGCCAGTACCGAACGAAATCCTCTCGCGTCATGCCGATCTGTTCTCGCTGGAACTCGAAAGTGTAGTCGTACAATGTCGCAGGATCGTTCTCCACCACGGCTCTCGTCGCAGCAATCGCGTCGTCGGCAAGAGTCGGTCGTGTGAGCCAATAGATCACTGCCCCCACCACAGTGAGCAGAGCTACAACCGCAAACACGATCGGACGTCTCTTCACAACAAATCCTCCCGATTACCCTGGTGGCGGTTCTGCCTTGACACACCGATCGCGGACGTCACGGCCGTCCTCGATGCATACCCCGTATTCTAGCTTGTAGGGGAAGTCCTTGTAACGGATCTGGTCGTACTCGCCGTCTCCGTTGCAGTCACAAAACCACTTCTCCGTCACGCACATGCAGCAGTTATGCGCCTCGGTCTGGCAATTCCAGAAGTTTACGACCTCGATGCCAGCGCACAACCAACCGCACTGCTCGTTTCGGTTGCAACCGTCGGCGAACCGCCAGCTGCACACGTCTGACCATGCCCTTGGCCCAAACGTAGCCAGTAGAGCTGAAAGGGCGACAGAACAAAGGAGGATTCTTCTCTTGCGTGTCATTCTTTACTCCTTCTCGTACCAAAACTCAGGACGTGCCGGGTCGCCGGCCTTCTCCACGATGCGCACATGCCCGCCGAGGTACAAACCAATACCCCGTTGCACCATATAGGGAGATCGGATTGCGGCGCCACTCCTGTTATGGTTCAAGTCGGCCTGGACCAGTGTGTCGTCCCGCCAGCGCTGGACCAGAGCCATCCACTCGTCCACGGGATCACCCATACTCGCGACGGGAATGAACGAGGTGCGCCCATGCTGGCCTAACGGGCAGTAGTAGAGCGAACGCGGCAGCCCCGGCAAGAATGGGCTCGGCGGCAATCCCATCGCATACGGATGGCCGTACACCCCATCCCCGCCGTACTCGTGCCGATAGATCGCGAGAGCCTGGCCGTACTGCCGAAGCTTCGACGCGCACTCCGCGTCCAACGCCCGCATCCGAACGCTCTTGAACACCGGATACAGCAGCGCCGCCAACACCGCCACGATCGTCAAGACCGAAAGCAGTTCGATCAAAGTCAAGCCTCGCCGACTCATTGCCACCCTCCCCATTCTTGAAGGTCCACCCCGCGAGGCTGGCACTCCACCACGCACAAGGACGAGTCGAGAAGGTAGTACCGAGGCATCCAATACGCGTTGAGTTGAACGGCGAGAACGCCTTTGGGGTCAGCGATCGCGCAAAACTGGGAAGGCAACCGTTCGGCTTTCCGCCGTACGGTTGCCTCCGAACTCAGCCACACGAGGATCACTCGGTCGCGCTCGCCGCGCCGAAGCGACGCCGGGTTCACTCGCGAAGCTGAGCAGGAGTCGCAGGAGCCGAGGACGGCCAGCAACACGCGGTCGGAGCCACGCACAAATGCCGCCAGGTCACGACCCAGCACATCGCGTGCCGGGAGCATTGGCTTTGCACCCACAGCCGGATCCCGCGACGGGTCAAACACCGGTTGACGTTCGTACGGGGTTCGCAAGGATCGAAGAGATTCCGGAACGCCCAGATAGGTGAGGAAGGCGATGAGCACGCCAGCCCAGACCAGCGACATCCACCCAATGGCGGTCCAATCTGGCCGAACGTTCCCCTGACTCTTCGTTGTGCCCATCTGAGCGTCCTCTATCTACTCATGCCCGCTCGCAGGCGATTTGTGACACCGCGAACAGACGGTCACTCCCTTTTCAATACCTCTCGCAAGCGCTTTCGGAGGCGCCTCACCCGCTGACGCAAGGCAGGGGCGGAGACGCCGAACACGGAGGTCAACTCCTGATAAGGCACGCTTTCCAACAGGACGAGCTCCAGAAGCCGGCAATCCTCCTCCTCTTCGATCCCCGCAAACTCGCACGTTTGACGAAGAACGTCACGAGCGGAATCCAACACTTCTCGTCCTTTCCGATCGGACAAGTCGACAGAGAGGTCGTCGAGAAACACCTCCCGACGCCTCCTGCGAAGAACGTGGTAGGCGACCCTTTCGCCCACCGCTTTGGCCAGCGCTGAATCGCCGACATGCTCTGCTCCCCACTTGCGCAAGATCAATAGGATCGTGTCCATCGCCACGTCCTCTGCTTCCGACTGGCTCAAGCCAAAGCCAGCCTTCACATGCTGGACGACAACCCGGAACGCCGACCGCCAACGCTCCATGGGAGAATCGTACCCGCCTCCGATTCTTTCTGGTACTGGAGAGTTCGCGCCGATCGGTGCCCGACCTAATCCCTGGAGCGCAATAAGCGGACAGGCGCGGGACCTTCTATGCGAAGCGAAACAGAGTCGGCTCCGCCCTGCTCGAAGAAGTCCAACACAAACGGATAGACACCCCGCTTCATCTTAACCCGCACGGAACGCTCCACATAGGCGTGAAGCCCGTCGTGATCTACGACCGTCGCACCGGCAATCCGAAGAACGCTTCCATCGTCGCTCCCCAAACGAAACTCATACTCTCCGTCCTCTACGACCTCCAGGAATCCTTCGAAGCGGATTCCGTACTGTTCCTCCCGTGGCTTCACGTGCACACCCACGCGATCCGTGACTCCCTTCTCGGTCGGTGAGAGGCGACTGAAGTCCGGAAGGCGAGACCACGAACCAAGATAGGTGCTATATTGGATCCCCGGTACGAAATCTGCTGGGCGCTCGCCTTTCGGGGACACGCACGCGACGCGAATCTCGTCACTCGGCTGCTCACCGTCCAACGTGAACATCGCAGCGCGAAGGACCGTACCCGCTCGAATTGCGAACGACTTCTGATACCGTGTCGAGCTACGCGTCGGGGGCGTTCCATCCGTCGTATATCGAATCACCATCCCTGGCGGCGCCGGAGCGAACGCGACGGTCATCGTGTCGTCGAACGTCAGCGTCGGGCCGGCGGGTACGGGCGAAGGCAACCGGTAAGGGACTCGAAGGGCGTCCAATCGCGCATAGTGCTCGTTGAGGCGAGCGAGGAAGCCTTCGAGGTCTTTGCGCTCTTTGGGCGTCCAGACAGCCTCTGCAAGCGCGAGCGCACGCGGAAAGGCCATGTAGAGCACGCGATCCTCGGTCGGCATCCACTCCGTCCAGAGGTTCCCTTGCGCACCCAGAATCAGGTGCGCCGCACCTTCTGGTATCTCATCGGGAACAGGATCGAACTCGTACACTTCCTCAGTGGGAGTCGTCGCATACGAATAGTCGAAATAACAGTGGGAGGTGGGACACATGACCGCGTGCCGGTTCTGTCGGACCGCCTCGATTCCGCCCTCCACGCCGCGCCATGACATGACGGACGCGTTGGGCGCAAGGCCTCCCTCGAGAATCTCATCCCAGCCGATCAGCGTGCGCCCATGCTTTGTCAAGAAGGCGTCCATGCGGCGGATGAAGTAGCTTTGCAGCTCGTCGAGCGTTTGGAGATTCTCCCGCTTCATTCGGGCTTGACAACGCTGACAGTTTGCCCACCAGCCTTTATATACCTCATCACCTCCAATGTGAATGTACTTCGACGGGAACAGATCGAGGGTTTCCTCCAGGATGTTCTCGAGAAACTCGAACGTCTTCTCGCTCCCCGCGCAGTAGACGTTCTGGTTGGCGCCCGGCGGATCGCAGGCGAGTTCGGGATAGCACACGATCGAAGGCAACGTATGTCCGGGCATTTCGATTTCGGGCACGACGGTGATATGGAGAGAAGCCGCATAGGCGACAATCTCGCGAATCTCTCGCCGGGTGTAGTAGCCGCCGTATTCGTCTCCATCCCGCCGTTCGGGGAACGAGAGCGCGGCCTGACTCCATTCACCCCGCTTCGGAGCATCTCGCCATGCTCCCCGTTCGGTGAGCAGTGGATACCGAAGGCTCTCCATCCTCCACCCCCCATCGTCCACCAAATGCCAGTGGAAAACGTTGAACTTGTAGAGCGCCATCAGATCGAGGAACCGTTTGAGGAACTCGGGCGGGAAGAAGTGGCGGGAGACGTCGAGGTGCATGCCTCGCCAAGAGAACCTTGGCCAGTCCACAACCCGAGCGTCAGGGACCTGCCAGGATCGCGGCTGGTCGGAGCGGCGCAGCGCCTCGGCTGGCAGCATCTGTTTGAGCGTCTGAATCCCGTAGAAGACTCCCGCGGGAGTGGCGCCCTCGATTGCGATTCCTCGTGGCTCCACCTCAAGGCGGTAGCCTTCCTCACCCAACGGGTCAAGGTCTCTGGCGCGTGCGATCCTCAAGAGCACGTCGTTTCCGTCCCCTTGGGAGCCTTGGATCGTCGGGACCGGGAATCCGGTCGCGGATCGCAAGAATCGAGCCAGGTGTTCCGCCTCGCTTTGCAAGCCGTCGGCGTAGATGACCTCTGTATCCCAAGAAAACTCGAAAGCGCCCTGCTGCCGCGCGTATTCGACGGGGCGCGGCACGATCGGGGACATCGTCGCCACAGACGCAGCCAGAGGGACCACGGTCAACATCCACATGGCTCGATTATGTCCATTGACGCACGCGGCTTTGGACTCCATGGAAGTTTCGCATGAACCGCGTTTGGCAACGACTGAAGCGATGGATGCTCGGGGATCGCGCGCCGACGGTTCCGCGATCGCTTACGCAAGCCCTGCGGTTTCCCGGAGGAGCGCAGGCGTCGTTTGGGCAGTCCCTGAGCCTTGCAACGTACGAGCAGATGCTGTGCGACCCGCTCGTGCGCTCCGCGGTTCAAGTCAAGAAGCTCGGAACGCTCGCCGTCCCTTGGCGGATCGTTCCAGCCGACGGCGAGCGCACGGAGTTCGTACGCTTCGCTCTGGAAGAGATCCACGGGAGCGTGCACACCATCCTGTACGACGCCCTCGACGCGGTGGCAAAGGGATTCGCGGTGATGGAGAAGGTCTTCCGCATTGTCGAGTCGGGCCCATTTCGCGGAAAAGTGATTTACGATGCCATCAAACCGAAGGACCCGTCCCTGTTCGGATTCGATACGGACGAGTTCCTGAACCTCCGCGCCTTGGTGTTGCACACCCCGGGAGAGACGGAACGTCCGCTGCCCCGCGAGAAGTTCGTCGTCTATGCGTACAACCGACGGTACGGGCAACCGATGGGGGAGTCGGACCTACGATCGGCGTACGCACACTGGAAGCTGAAACGCGACCTGATCCAGCAATGGGCTGCGCACCTCGAGAAGTTTGCCTCCCCGACCGTCGTTGGGCAGTACCGGAGAGGCTTGCCGGAGGACGCGCAGGCGGCTCTCTTGGATGCGCTGGATCGGCTCCAACGCCAGTCGGCCGTAGTGCATCCGGACGACGTGAGCATCTCCCTGTTGGATGCGGGGCGCGAGGCGCGTTCTTCCTACTTGGAAGCGATTGACTATCACAACCGAGAGATCGCGCGCGCGATCTTAGGCGAGACACTGACAACGGACGACTCTCGCAAGGTCGGCTCCTTGACGCTGGGCAAGGTGCATCTTCAGGTCCTCATCATGCAGCTCGCCGGACTGAGACGCGACTTGGCCGAAACGGTCATGAACGAGCAGATTCTCCGACCCTTGATTGACCTGAACTACGGTAGCGGCCCGTATCCGGTCTTTGAGTTTGACGAGCCGGTCTTGGACGTGTTCGTTACGGGTCAGGTGGTTTAGAGCGAAAAGAAATCGCCTCGTCCGTTCCCTGCAATCCGTGATTCGTACAACCGACTCCTCGTCGCCGCAAGCGCTTCGTCGGGTTTGCAACCCTCCCCAATGTAGCGGAGAAAGATGGCGAGGTACTTGTACGTCGCCGCCCCATAGTACTTGGCCACCAAGGCACAGACATGTTCCGCCGTCTGCGCCTTCTCGAACTCGGTTGCGAAGGACTCCAATGCTCGCCGAATGTTCTCCACGGTAGAAGAAGACATTCCTGTACCTCCAGAAAATCATCTTACCCGCAGTCCTGGCAATCTGGGAGGTTCTCAGAGACGCACCCGGAAAAGCTCCCGTTGCTCATTGACGATGAGCACCGTCTTCTCATCCAGCCACGTAACGCTCTCCGCCTGCTTCAGTGAGGGGATCGAGATTGTGCGACGAGGGGCAGCCAACCAATCTTCCCCGCTCTCCGGCTCGGACAGGATGAGCAGCGCAGGGGAGGGATAGAGGGAGAGGACGGAGAGGCGATGGCCATCCGGCGACAGGTCCGCCGCCGTCACCCACCCGGGAAAATCGGCGTGAACGGAGACGCGATCCAAGACGGCCGGCTCCGTGCCCCCCGCAAGCGGCAGACGGAGACTGTATAGCGCCGCCCCCTTGATCGGTAGGACGCTGCTATTGTCGGCGCGCCACTTCGTAATAAAGTACAGCTTCGATCGCCACACAAACAGCGCCTCACAGTCGAATCTTCGTACTGTACCAGGAAATTCCTTTTGGTCGGGATAGCGCAAGCGCTGAGCGAGAGTTGCGGCGGCTTGGGTCGTCTGGTACGGGTTCGGCTCGGGCACGACATACACGGTCAGGTCGGTCCGCGAGTTTCCGTTGTTTCCGACGTCGCCGATGTACAGTTTCCCGTCATAGAGCGCGATGTCCTCCCAGTCCACGTTTCTCGCATCCAAGATAGAGATACCCGGCCACGGATCCCGTTTCGCCAACCATCGCGGCAGCTCCACACCCGGCGCCCAGCGCAAGGCGGGAGCCACCTCGTAGCGATCGCGTTGGCCCGGCGGCATGACGACGGTCCCAGCTGCGCGCACGGCGAAGATTCGCGCGACATCGCCGCTGTCGTTGTGCACCCAGGAAACGCCGGCGTACTGCCGACTCGCCACCATCCCGCTGACCTCGCTGAGGGGAGGATGCGCCAGAACGAACTCGGGCTGAATCTCGATAACGGGAGTAACGAGGTACAGCAGTAGAGCGACGATCATAGCAGAGCCCTCGTTAGCGTTCTGCGCGCTGCTCTGGCTTCAGCGCCCGCCACACGGCTCGCGCGGACTGTAACAGGTCCGTGAACTGCTCGAAGTTCAACGTTTGCGCTCCGTCCTTGATCGCACATTCGGGATCGGGATGAATCTCCACCATGAGGCCGACAGCGCCTGCGCCGAGGGCGGCGAGTGCGAGCGGCTTCACGAACTCTCGCCTGCCTGCGGCATGGCTTGGGTCGGCGAGGATCGGGAGGTGCGTCCGCGTCCTTGCGACGGCGATTCCGGAAACGTCGAGGCTCGCACGCGTAAGGGGGTCGAACGAACGGATCCCTCTTTCACAAAGCAAAATCTGCCCATTTCCTGTAATGGCGATGTGCTCGGCGGCGTGTAGCCACTCTTCCACCGTACACCCAAACCCCCGTTTAAGCAGGATCGGCTTTCCGCTCTGCCCGGCCTCGCGCAGCAGGTCGAAATTCTGCATGTTGCGCGCGCCGATCTGCAGCACGTCCGCCACCTCGGCAACCATCGGTACCTGCTCCGGCGTCATGACCTCCGTCACCACCCCGACACCGAACTCTCGGCGCACCGATTGAAGCGCGCGAAGGGCCTCTTCGCGCCCACCGGGATACGAGTAGGGCGAAGTGGTGGGCTTGAACGCGCCGCCGCGCAAGAAGCGAACCCGTTGCGCAACGAGGAACCGAGCGATTTCAGCAAGCTGTTCCTCGGATTCCACCGTACAGGGACCTGCGATGATCCCAAGTTCATCGCCTCCAAACGCAAAACCGCGCACCTCGACGGGCTTAGTCGAAGCACCGCCTACCCGAGGGAGGACGCTGCCCAGGCCGCGTACGTCTGCGACGCCGGCGTGCGCTTTGAGTTGACTCACGATATCCAGCGGCGGGTGCGCCCAGTGCCGCTCGGCGACCAGCAGAAGGATCGGGCCGGCTTGCACTTCAGAGACATCACAGCCCTCCGTCAGAAGCAAGGTCCGGACGCGCTCGATGCTCTCCCGTGTCGCGTCCGGTCGAAACTCGATGATCATGCTCGCGCGCTCTCCTTCATCACTTCCTCCAACGCTTGCTCGAAGCGTTGGAGTTCCTCATCCGTGCCGACGGACACCCGGATACAGTTAGGGCAGCCAAAGATGTCGCCACCACGAATCACTACGCCGCGGCGCAGAAGGGCGTGGCAAAGCCCGGCGGTCTCAAAGGGAAACTCCGCCCACACGAAGTTTGCGTGGCTCTCGTACACTTTCGCGCCCTGTCCCTGGAGGATGGCGCTGAGTCGTTCAATCCCTCGTCGGTTCACTTCCATGCTCTTGCGCAGGTGATCCTCGTCGTCGAGCGCGGCAATCGCGGCTGCCTGTGCAAGCATATTGACGTTGAACGGTTCCCTTACCCGCTCGACCGCCTCGACCCAGTCCTGCGGCCCGATCAGATACCCGACCCTCAACCCTGCGAGCGCGTACGTCTTGCTGAACGTCCGGAGACCGATCACCCTGTGCCCCGCCTCAAGCAACGTGCTGCTCGTGAGATAGTCGTCGCTTTCGCAAAACTCGTGGTACGCTTCGTCCAAGACGATGACGCAGCGATCCTGGTTCCGCTCCACGAAGCCTCGGAGATCCGCCGCTGAGACGATCGTCCCGGTCGGGTTATTCGGGTTGGCGATGAAGACGAGGCGCGTGGTGTCGTCAATCGCCGCTTCCATTGCCGCGAGGTCGTGCTTCGCGTCGCCATCGAGAGGAACGAGCCGCAACTCCGCATTGGCGAGGTGAGCGGCGGCGTAGTAGCGGACGAAGGAAGGCGTTGCAGCCACAACGGAGTCGCCCGCATTTAAAAAGGAGACGCCAAGGTAGTGGATCAGCTCATCGCTACCGTTGCCGACGCAGATCTGCGTCTTCGGTAGGTGGAGACGCCGACTGAGCGCATCTTTGAGATCGGCGGCTGCGGCGTCCGGATACAGGTGCACGCGGTCGGCGAGCTCTCGAATGGCTTGAACGGCTCTGGGCGACGGGCCCAACGGGTTCTCGTTGCTCGCGAGCTTCACGACATCGCGGATTCCAAATTCGCGTTGAACCTCTTCGATCGGCTTCCCCGGGGAGTAAGGCTTTAGATTTGCCAGGCAGGACCGCGGGCTGGTAGGCATGCCGGGATTTTGGCAAATCCGGCAATGGTACTTGTGATTTCCGCGAGACCTGCCGACAATTCAGTCGGGAACGAATCCTTTCAAGGAGGTGCAAACCATGCAGGTCAACCTTGCAGCCACAGCTCTAACGGCGCTCGGCATCGATCCGAGCAGCCGAGCGGCTGTGCAACCCACGGATGTCGCGACCGTCGCCGCTACGGAGGCCGCCGCGATGAGCGTCCCGAGCAAGGAGGAGCAGAAGCTGGACAGCGCGCTTGCGTCCGCCCTCTCCGCTCTGATGACGCAAGTCGCCGCGTCCTCTCCGAAGCAAACGGAGGCTGCGGCAGTCCAACCGATCGTCCCTGAGACGGAGGCGGCGAAGACCCCCTCCGCTACGTCCGTTGCGCTGGATACGAAGTCGGACCTCGCGTCTGTCGGCACCACCGCGGCCGGAACACCGGTTGCCGAGCCACAGCAGCCGCTGGAGACTTCTGTGCGCGAGGTCTCGACGGTTCCTCCGCACGACAGCGATGCGCCGGACTCGCCGCTGCCCGCCTTCGAGCCAAAACCCACGGAGGGGAAGGCGGCGTCAGAGACCAGCGCGGACACCGACCTTTCTGCGATCGCCGAGCGCTTCGCAAAGGAAGTCGCCTCTCGGTTAGAGAAGGCTTCTCCGACCCGCGAAAAGGCTCCGGCAGAGCGCCCACCCGACAAAACCCAAGCGGCCGAGAATCTGCCGCCGACGCTGAAGCGACTTCTGTCGCACCTGCCTTCTGAGGTGCGGGAACTCTTCACGACGCTCCGCGGCATGTCTCAGCGCATGCTTCGCGACGGAGCCTCTTTCAACGAGGTTGCCGCTGCGTTCCGTGCAGCTCTGAAGTCAACCGTTCGGTACGCGCACACGATCGAGGTTGCGACGCAAGTGCGGTCACGGCCGGACGTCGCGAACTCAGCGACCACGGCTGCGCACGCTGCGAGCGAAGCTGCCAACCAAACGGCGCGTTCGACCGAAGCAGCTGACAACCCGCTTGCGGGCATCTTCAGCAAGCGCGGCGAGAAGATCAGCCCGAAGGCTCCGACGGCGGTCGGCGATGTCGCCCCGACAACCGCGAAGACCGAGGCTGCCAAGGCCCCCGAAGTCATCACCGACGTGCGCACGCTCCGACTCCAGGAACTGGCTTCGGAGGTCGGGCACATCGGGCGAGACGGCCAGGGCCGGGAGGATGGCGCGGTCAAGCCAGCGACCAAGACGGAAGCCGCCGACGCACACGGCGCCCCCTTCTCCGTCCGCGACTTGCCCTCGCACACCCAACCGGACACCGTAGCCAAGGCGAGTACCGAGGCGCGGTTCCAAGAGGTCGCCACGAAGGTCCTGGAGCAGGCGTCGGAACTCGCGGCTCAGGGCGGCAAGCGAACGCTCACCGTTCGCCTCGACCCACCCGAGCTGGGCACGGTGGACATCACGATCCACTCGCGCGGGTCGAAGGTGGAGGCGCACATCGTGGCGACCAATTCCGAGGTTCGCTTCGCAGTCGAAGGCAACCGGCAGGCGCTGACCGAGGCGCTGGCCCGGCACGGCCTCGAGCTGAGCAGCCTGCTCGTCGGCAGCGACCGGCCGGGGGGCGGATCCTCGCGTCACACGGAGGCTGCGTTCCAGCCTCCCGCCTATCGCTTCGAGGCGGAGGCAGCGCTGACCGAGGCAGTGTCGCGATCAGCCGCGCGCTGGGCGTGGCAGGTCGGAGCGCTCGACTACGTCATTTAGGAGGAATCTATGGAGATCCCCGGAACTCGTAACGACTACATCCTTCCGGACCCTCCCGCCCAACGGGAGACGTTTCTGGATCAGAGCGCGTTCCTGAAGCTGCTGACGGTTCAGTTGGCAACCCAGGATCCGCTCCAGCCGATGAACGACCGTGACTTCTTCGCGCAGCTCGCGCAGATGGGCATGGTGCAGGGGCTGGACCGGCTTCAGCGCAACCTATCGCTGACGCAGGGGGCTTCGCTCATCGGCAAACGGGTTGAGGTTTCCGTCCCATTCGCCGAAGATATCGGTGGAAATACGGTGACGGGAACGGTCGAGTCTGTGGTCGTGGATAACAACCGCGTGTACGTGGTTGTGAACGGCGGCCGCTACCCGATCGAGAACATCGTCACGATCCTACCGGAGTGAAGATGAGCGAACCGATCCTCAATCCGAAAGTTCAGGAACTCGTCCACGGGACACAGGTCGCGCCGCAGAGATCTGCGACACAGCCGAAACCCGCTCAGGGCGAAAAGACGTTTTCCCAGGTCCTCGAAGAGCAACAGGGGCTCCGGCTCTCGGGCCACGCGGCAACGCGCCTCAAGAGCCGGAATATCCAGATCGGAGCGGAAGACTGGGAGCGCATTCGAGAAGGGGTGGACCGCGCAGCCAGCAAAGGCAGCCGGGAGAGCCTCATTCTCATGAACGACGTTGCTTTGGTCGTCAGCGTGAAGAACCGTACGGTAATCACTGCTGTCGCGAAGGAGCAACTGAGGGAGAACGTGTTCACGAACATTGACAGCGCCGTCATTCTGTAAGGTTGCCGGACCCGCGTCCGCTTCAGCGGCCGGGAGGCGCCCCATGGATACCAACAGATGACGTTGCTGTCTCCATACCACAAAAAACAACAAACCATGGAGGTGCAACTGAAATGCTTCAAGCCTTGCTTGCTGGCGTAGCCAGCATTCGCGCGCAGCAAACGCGCATGAACGTCATCAGCAACAACCTGGCCAACGTCAACACGACCGCGTTCAAGAGCAGCCGCGTTACGTTCCAGGAGATCGTCGCCCAAACGATTCGCGGCGCCAGCCGTCCGCAGCCGGGCAGTATCGGCGGTACGAACCCCGTCCAGTACGGCCTTGGCGTCGCGGTGGCGGGGACGGACACGAACCTCGATCAGGGTTCGCTGCAGTCCACGAACCGTCAGACGGACCTCGCGATCCAGGGAACAGGATTCTTCCTAGTTTCGAACGGCGAACGGATCGCCTACACCCGAGACGGCGCCTTCGACCTGGACGCAGAAGGGTCGCTCGTCATGCGAAGCACGGGAGAAAAACTGCTCGGATGGCCGGCTGACCAGGACGGAAACGTGGATACCGGCATTCCGATTGACGCAGCGAGCAGCATCCGAATCCCCATCGGACAGCTCAACGCCGTGCAGGCAACGACCCAAGCCGGGTTCTCCGGGAACTTGGACTCGAACGCCGGCCCAACAGCCGTGTGGCAGACCAGGTTCCGCGTCTACGACACCTTAGGCTCTTCCCACGACATTGACATCGAGTTCAACAACCACACGTTGAATCCGCCAAGCCCGCCTGCCCCCGCTGGCGCGGTGGCAAGCTGGGATTGGGTCGCCACGGAAAACGGTAACCCGGTCGGATCCTCGTCCACAACCGGCGAACCACTCTATTTCGACGCGGATGGCAATCTGATCAACGCAGGGGCGGCTCAGGACCTCGACATCCCGGGATCCGGCGGCTCCCCGAACTTCGCCGTTCGGTTGAACTTCGACGACATCACCCAACTCGCTACGGCGAGTCAGGTGCAGCTTGCGACCCAGAACGGCTTCCCGCCCGGGTCGTTGGCGAACTTCTCGATCGGTGTGGACGGAACGATCACAGGCCTCTTCACGAACGGTCTGACCCGCGCCCTCGCTCGCATTGCGATGGCGCTCTTCTCGAATCCCGCCGGTCTGGAGCGCGTCGGGAACAACCTCTGGCGCGCAACGGACAACTCAGGCGTCGCAACGATCGGATCGCCTCGTTCCGGCGGACGCGGCGGCATCACGGCTGGCTTCCTCGAGCAGTCCAACGTGGACATCGGCAACGAGTTCACCGAACTGATCGTCACGCAACGAGGGTTCCAGGCGAACACCCGAATCGTCACGACTGTGGACGAGATGCTGCAAGATCTGATGAACATGAAGCGGTAATCGCCCACACATCCGCTCGCATGAGCCTCCCGTCCGCATGGGCGGGGGGCTCGCTTGCCAAGGCGGTCTATAATAGTGCCCATGACAGCCCTCGCACGAGAGTTCACGGGCATCGAGGACATCCGCGAAAAGGTGGAACGCGGCGAGCGATTGAATTTCGAAGACGGTGTTCGCCTCTATCGTCACCCGAACCTGAGCGAAGTCGGCGCCCTTGCCAATCTGGTGCGCGAGCGCAAGCACGGCGACAAGGCGTACTACGTTCGCAATCAACACATCAATTACACGAACATCTGCAACAAGTTCTGCAAATTCTGCTCGTTTTATGCCAAGAAGGGAGGTCCTGAACCGTACGAGATGAGCCTCGAAGAGGTTCGCCGAGTGGTTCGGAAATACAAGGACATCCGCATTACGGAGATCCACAGCGTCGGCGGTATCAATCCTCGAATTCCGTACGAGTATTACCTCGACTTCATTCGCGTGATCAAAGAGGAGCGCCCTGGCATACACGTGAAGGCGTTCACGGCGGTGGAGATCGTTCAGATCGCCGAGGTCGGCAAGAAATCCATCGAGGAAACGCTGGCCGATCTCAAGGAAGCAGGCCTCGACAGCCTCCCCGGAGGGGGCATCGAGGTTCTGAGCGATCGCGTTCACCGAGAACTCTTCGGCCGGAAGTTGAACGGCGAGGAGTGGAAACGCGTGGCGCGAGCGGCCGCAGCGCTGGGCCTGCCTCAGTATGCGACTATGTTGTATGGGCACATCGAAACGGTGGAAGAGCGCGTGGACCACCTCATCCAATTGCGCGAACTTCAGGATGAAACAGGACACTTCCTTTGCATGACGCCTCTTTCCTTCCACCCCGAGAAGACCGAACTCGAGCACATCCCTATGCCCACGGGAGAGATGGACCTGCGGAACATCGCGGTATCGAGACTTCTGCTGGACAACTTCGACCACATCAAGAGCTTCTGGATCATGAACACGCCGGCCATCACGCAAATCGCACTCTGGTACGGAGCCGACGATTGCGACGGTACGGTGCTCGAGTACGAAATCACGTATGAACCTGGCAAGTACGGCTACAAGAACCAAGCTCTGACTCCGGAAAACATGCGCTACATGATTCGCGAAGCCGGGCGCACGCCCGTCGAACGCGACAGCCATTACAACGAGATTCCGTATGACGAGGAAGACGACACGCCCCGCGGGTCTCGCATTCCCCTTCCGGTCGTGGGCTGATCGTTATTTCTTCGTAGTCTTGACCGAGATCATCCGCTGGCCGGAGATGTTTGGCGCCATGATATCGAGTATCTGATCGCGGAACTCGAACCGGAGCTTGAGCTTTCTGCCGTCAATGAGGTACTCGCCCTCCGCTGTGCGGATCATGGGGTCCCGGCCGCGCGGCGGCGTTGTCTCAATGCTCGGGTCGTCGTCCATGTTGTCGTTGAAGGTGAGGTCCAGAGTGACGCGCCAGCGATCCTGCGCATCGGTGAAAACGTGCCCGAGCGTCAGCCAGACCTCCCGCTCGACCGTCGGCAGCTTGACCTTCCCGTAGGCAAAGTCTCCCGTCTTGGCCTTGACCAGCTCCACCGGCTTCTTCCACACCAGCTTGGTGAACCCCTTGGGCGGATCCTGGACGGCGGGCCCGAAAAGAGCGAGAGAGGCGACGATTCCAGCCAACATACGAGTATTGTATCCGACTCGACGCCCAACCGGTACAATTCGAGAAAGAATGCCCCAAGAGTGGATCGTCGTCCATGGCGCGAGACAGCATAACCTCAAGAACCTGAGCTTCCGGATCCCCCGCGACCGGTTGGTCGTGATCACGGGGCTCAGCGGCTCCGGCAAGTCTTCGCTCGCCTTCGACACGCTCTACGCCGAGGGTCAGCGCCGATACGTCGAGTCGCTCAGCGCATATGCCCGTCAATTCTTAGGGCAGATGGACAAACCCGACGTAGACCACATTGACGGGCTTTCCCCTGCGGTCAGCATTGACCAAAAGTCCACGAGTCGGAACCCTCGTTCCACCGTGGGGACTGTAACCGAAGTCTACGACTACCTTCGCATTCTCTTCGCGCGCGCGGGCGAGCCGCACTGCCCCGGTTGCGGAAAGCCCATTCAGCGAATGACGGTGGAACAGATCGTGGATGCTACGATGCTGTTCGGGGAAGGCGCACGCGTTCAGATCCTCGCGCCGGTGATACGGGGAAAGAAGGGCGAGTTCAAGTCCGTCATCCAAGACATTGCCCGGCAGGGATACGTCCGCGTGCGAGTGGACGGGAAGATGTACGAGGTTACGGACGACATCCCGATGCATCGTTACAAGAAACACACGATCGAAGCGGTCGTGGATCGCCTGGTGCTGCGGGAAGACGCCCAGCAGCGCCTCGCCGAAAGCATCGAGACGGCGCTGAAGCTCAGCGACGGGTTGGTAACCATCAGTGTGGTTGACGGCGAAGAGCGGCTCTTCAGCGAAAAGTTTTCTTGCCCAGATTGTGGAATTGCGCTGGGCGATATCGAGCCTCGCATGTTCTCGTTCAACTCCCCCTATGGAGCTTGTCCTGAGTGCATGGGCCTGGGGACCAAGACGGAATTCGATCCCGAGCGGATCGTCCGCGACCCGGACCTCCCTCTGAAAGAGGGCGCCTTGGCGCCGTTCGTACACAAGAACGGAGAGCTCAAGGAATGGTGGCCCGACCTATTCGAAGCGCTTGGAAGACATGTGGGCTTCGATGCATCAGCACCGTACCGCACACTGAGCGCCAAAGCGAAAGACGCGATCTTCCACGGTGTGCCGGAGCCAATCGTGGTCGAAGTCTCATACGGCCGGCGCACCCGGCGCTACGAGACGACCTTCGAAGGGGTGCTGGCGCATCTGAAGAAACGGTACGAGAATACAGAAAGCGAATGGGTGAAGAGGGACTTGGAGCAGTACATGTCCACCCGCCCTTGCCCGGTCTGCGAAGGCAAACGACTCAAGCCCGAATCGCTCGCCGTTACGATTGACGGCAAGAATATCTCAGAAGTAACCGATCTCTCGGTTAGCGACGCGCTGGAGTTCTTCGAACAGCTGCCCGAAAGGTTGACGCCTCGCCAGCGAACGATCGGGGAACGAGCCATCCGCGAGATTCGAGAGCGCCTCGGCTTCCTCCAAGACGTCGGGTTGGGGTACCTGACCCTCTCCCGCAACGCCCGAACGTTGGCGGGTGGCGAAGCCCAACGGATCCGCCTCGCCACGCAAATCGGCAGCGGGCTGATGGGTGTGCTATACATTCTCGACGAGCCTTCGATCGGATTACACCAGCGAGATAACTCCCGCCTTATCGAGACGCTTCTGCGCTTGAGAGACCTGGGCAACACCGTGATCGTCGTGGAGCACGACGAGGAGATGATCCGCACCGCCGACTGGGTACTCGACCTCGGACCTGGCGCCGGAGCGGATGGCGGGGAGATCGTAGCCCAAGGGCCGCTGGAAGAATTCCTCGAATCCGATTCCCGAACGGCCAAGTACCTCCGTGGAGAACTTAGCATCCCGGTTCCACCAGTGAGACGAGAACCAACCGCTTGGCTCACGCTCAAGGGTGCGAAGGGAAACAACCTGAAGAATCTCACGGTGAAGATCCCCCTCGGCGTCTTTGCTTGCGTGACCGGCGTATCCGGTTCAGGCAAGAGCACGCTGATTCAAGACACGCTTTATCCTCGCCTGATGTACGAGATCTATGGGACTCGTGGGACTTGGGAGCCTCACGATGCGCTGGAAGGGGTCGAAAGAATTGATAAGGTCATTGATATTGATCAGTCACCGATTGGGCGCACCCCTCGGAGCAACCCTGCCACGTACACCGGCGTATTCGACATGATCCGCGAGCTGTTCGCCATGACGCCCGATGCCAAGATGCGCGGCTATAAGCCCGGGCGCTTCTCGTTCAACGTGAAGGGTGGGCGCTGCGAGGCCTGTAAAGGCGACGGCATCATCCGCATCGAGATGGTCTTCCTGCCGGACGTCTACGTCCCTTGTGAAGTCTGCAAGGGAAAGAGATACAATCGAGAAACCCTCGAAATCCGATACAAAGGCAAGAACATCGCCGAAGTGTTGGAGATGACCATCCAAGAGGCGCTCGAGTTCTTCGCACCTATACCCAAGATCAAGCGCAAACTCCAGACGCTCGCTGACGTCGGACTGGGTTATGTGCATCTCGGACAGCCTGCCACAACCCTCAGCGGCGGGGAGGCGCAGAGGATCAAGCTCTCCGCCGAGCTCGGCAAACGGAGCACGGGCCGTACGCTCTATATCCTCGACGAACCCACCACCGGCCTCCACTTCGAGGATATCCGCAAGCTCTTGGGCGTCCTCCATCGGCTTGTGGATCAGGGAAACACCGTCTTGGTCATCGAACACAATCTCGACGTGATTAAGACGGCGGACTGGATTCTCGACCTCGGGCCGGAGGGCGGCGACGCCGGTGGGGAACTCGTCTGTTGTGGAACGCCCGAACAGGTCGCCGCCTGCAAGCGCAGCCACACCGGCGCCTACTTGGCGAAACTCCTTCACGGGCGAGGCTCGAACGGCAAGCCGAAACGAACCCCTTCCAAAATGCGCAAAGCGAGGACCGGTACTCGATGAACCGTTCGGCCGATACGCTTCTCGCTACCATTCTGCTATGGATGGTGTCCTTGCTCGCCGCCACCGTATTGATGATCGTATACGATGTCTTCACCCCCGCCTCTCTCGTCGTCGCCAGCCTCTCGACCGGCATCCCCGCCACGGTTCTCGCGGTCTCCTATCTTGCAAGCCGCGTCAACGCGCGACCCGAAAGCGCGCTGGAAGCGCTCGCCTTGGCGGGTTTGCAAACGTTGGGCACCGCGGCGACCTTGCAACTTCTCTTTTCCTTGGTTCCCGAGATCATCACCGACCCTGTCTGGTCGGGCGCAAAGGTCTTGCTCTACCGCTCTTCTGTCGCGGCTCTGTTGGTAACCGTCTCCGCCGCGCTCTTCGCCGCTCGCAGGCGAGAGCGAGAAGCCCAGGTAGACTGACAGCGAAGATGCTCACGCTCTTCGGCATCCAGAATCGCCGGATTTCAACCCTCCCACCCACCTGCGTCACCATCGGCGTCTTCGATGGAGTGCATCTGGGTCATCAGGAGGTGATCCGCAGGGGCGTCGCGGAAGCGCGAGCCGCGGGCTTGCCTGCCGTCGTCTTGACCTTCGACCGGCACCCCCTGGAACTGCTTCGACCGGAGCAGGTGCCAGACCTTCTTTCCAGCCTTTGCCAGCGCTTGAGGATTTTTGAATCACTCGAGGTGGACATCACGGTGGTTCTTCCGTTCGATCCGCCTCTGGCGCAGCTGACGCACGAAGAGTTCTATCGCCAGGCTCTGAAGGAAGCGTTGCACGCCGAGAAGGTGGTGGTCGGACACGACTTCGGATTCGGCCGAGGTCGGTCCGGCAGTGCGGAGTGGTTGGCCACTCAACTCCCAACGACGATTGTCCAGCCGGTGACCGCGAACGGTGAACGGATCAGCTCTTCCGCAATACGCGCTCGAATCGCGGAGGGGGCCATGGAAGACGCAGCCCAAGGTTTGGGGCGGTGGTATGCGGTGGAGGGCGTCGTCGTACCGGGGAACCAACTCGGCTCAAGTCTCGAGATGCCCACGGCGAACCTGGCCCTCGTGGAGCGGTACGTGATTCCGGCGGAAGGCGTTTACGCCGGCTGGGCGCGACTCGGCAGCCAACTGTATGAAGCGGCGATCTCCGTCGGCGAGCGACCCTCGATTCCCGGCGCCGGATTCGCAATCGAAGCCCATCTGATCGGATATGAGGGAGAAGCGTTGTATGGAAGAGCGATCGAGCTGGAGTTCGTTCGCCTGGTTCGCTCGCAAGAGCGGTTCGACGATCTGGAGATTCTCGCAATGAAGATGAAAGAGGATGTAGAGAAGGTGCACGCGGTTCTGGAGGGATTACGTGCCTAAGCTTCCCGTTTGGATGTGGGCCGCCATCATCGGTCTTCTCGGCCTGCTGACGTTGATGGTCGTGAACCTCGTCGCTGTCCTCCAAAAGCCGAGCGACGAGGAACAGATTCGAATCGCCCTGGAGGAGATGCGCCAGGCTTCGCTGGAGGGCCGCGCCGGCGGTGTGCTCCAGTATATCTCGGACAGCATCGAATTGCCGGCCCTCTCCCCCGAGCAAGAGCTTTACGCATCGAGCGCGAAATCTCAGATCGCCAGGTTCCTCCGTCAGGCGAAGATTACGCGCCTCGAGTTCAAGGATGTCTCCATCCGCGTGGAGGGCTCGACCGCGTTCGTCGAGTGCGCGATCGAGGCCGACCTTTCGTACCCTGCGCTGGGAGAGCTGTCCCCGCGATTCCCGCGCGTCGTGATGGAGTTTCGGCGCGAAGAGGGCAAGAGACTGCTCGTCATTCCCGATCCTGTGTGGCGCGTCGTCCGCTTCCAGCCGATCCAGCTCAGCGACATACGCGGCCTGCCGTGGATAGGCGGGTAACCTGCGTACCCGATGATAGATCCGCGAGTGACGAAACTGGCCCAAATGCTGTGCAAGCACAGCACGCGCCTCAAGAGAGGCGACAACGTCTTGATCGAAGCGTTCGACATCCCTCCCGATTGTGTCGCCGAACTCGTGCGCGTGGCACACTCGTTTGGAGCGAACGTGTTCGTTCAGAACTACTCCACGAAGGTCCAGAGAACGCTCCTCTTGGGGATGACCGAGCAAAACGCGCGCGCCTACGCCGAAGTGGACCGGTTCCGGATGGAAAAAATGGACGCCTACATCGCGCTTCGCGGGGCCGACAACGCGATGGAGTCCAGCGACGTTCCCGCGAAGAAGATGAAGCTCTGGAACCAACTCTACGCGGTACCCGTTCACTTCGAGACGCGAGTGCCGAAGACTCGATGGGTCGTGCTCCGCTGGCCCAGCCCGAGCATGGCACAACAGGCGAAGATGAGCACAGAGGCATTTGAAGACTTCTATTTCCGTGTCTGCACCTTGGACTACGGAAAGATGGAGAAGGCGGTGCAACCGCTCAAGCGCCTGATGCGCAAGACGGACGTCGTCGAGATCAAGGGACCGGGCACCGACCTTCGCTTCTCGATCAAGGGCATCGGTGTCGTCCCCTGCATCGGTCTGCGGAACATCCCAGACGGCGAATGTTTCACGGCTCCCGTGAAGAACTCGGTGAACGGCACCCTACAGTACAACACCGATACGCTTTATCAGGGAAAGGTGTTCTCCCGGCCGAAACTGACCTTCAAGGATGGCAAGATCGTGGACGTCGACGCAGGAGATGCGACGAAAGAGATGAAGCGAATTCTCGACACCGACGAAGGCGCGCGATACATCGGAGAGTGGAGCCTCGGATTCAACCCGTACATCCTTCACCCGATGCTCGACACCCTTTTTGATGAGAAGATCGCCGGTAGCTTCCACATGACGCCAGGAAACGCCTACGACGATGCGGACAACGGCAACCGGAGCGCCGTCCACTGGGATATGGTCTGCATCCAGCGACCCGAGTACGGCGGCGGCGAGATCTATTTCGACGGCAAGCTGATCCGCAAGGACGGCCTCTTCGTCCATCCGGAGCTAAAGAACCTCAATCCCGATAAGCTCGGGCGTTAGTTCCCGACGCTTGCCAGATTGCTCCCGAGTTCGCGAAGTCCTCGGGCCGCATCGGCGTTGTGCGGATTGATCCTCAGCGCTCGCTCGTAATAGCGTTGAGCGAGGTCCCGCCGCCCGGCTTGACGAAGGCTCTCGGCCACCTGTGCCTCCGCCTGATCCCAAGGCGGAAGCACCTCAAGTGCGGCATTCACATGCTTGAGACCGTTGGCGACATCGCCGAGGTGAATCAGGCTCACCCCAAGGCAGTACTCCGCATTGGCGTTCGATGGATCGAGAGCCAAGGCGCGTTCAAGGTAGGGTTTCGCCTCTCGATAACGGGTACCGTTGAATAGAAAGAGCCCCAGCCTCCAGGTCTCAGAGGGCGTTGCCGGGTCAGGTAACCGCGCCACGATGGCAGCAATCAACTCGTCACCGACCGCCCCGTCCCGAATCGCGTTCAGGTTCTTGAACAACTGCTCCCAAAGCGCGCCTTCGTAGGGCGCTGCGGCAAGTGCCGAACCCAGACGGCTCACGGAGGCGACGAGCAGAGATTGCGCCCTCGAAGCGTGCAGTTTCGCCAAGATCGGCGCGTCGGCCTCAATGCCATCCGCTATGGAGTAGTACACGTTGGCGATGCGCAACTCCGTGGCAGCGGGGGTAACTCCCGGCCTCACGCTCTCCAAGGCATCTCTCGCGAACGAGGCGGCAAGCGTGTAAGCCTTGAGCGTCGTGAGGTACTCCGCCAGACGCAGAGACGTGATGAGCGCCGAATGCTCTTGCTCCACACCGTCCCAGACGCCCTTCCAAGGAACGGCAAGATCGTAGGAAACGGCTTCGGCGTTGCGGAACCGTTGCGCGTCTGCCGCCAGCTCGGCGGGATCAATCGGGCCAGTGTATATCTTAACGATCCTTCCTTTGGAGTTGACTAAGAAACTGCTGGGCAGCACGATATCCTGCTCGCGATCGGTGATGACGCGCTGCAGGGCTTGGAACAGCTGCGTGACGCCCGCAGGCGCCGGGCCAGCCTGATACCAATAGTCCTTCTCGCGGAAGAGGTTCGCCGCCTTCTCCATGTCCTTGGGATCGTCCAGGCTCAACGCGACAATCTGCACGCCCGCGTTTTCGAGCAACGATCGCCTCTCTTGGAAAACCTCCATCTCTTTCAGGCACGCTGCGCACCACGATGCCCAGAAGTTGATCAGCGTCGCCTTCCCCGCACCTACCACGGAAATCACGTTGTTGTCGAAGGTCCGGAAGCCGGTAAGCGGAGAGCGAGGCGGATAGGCAAGCGCAACGGAACCGGTGCGAGTGAAGTGAGCTTCCGGAATCCGTTTCGCCGGCCAACCCAACGGTGGCTCGAGATCAAGACGCTGTACCTCTTTCTTCCCTTCTGTGATCACGTACCGCGCATTGGCTGACAGACCGGAGTGGGTCTCGACCACACCCGAGGGCCAGCGCACTCGGATCGAGACGGGGCCGCTGTGCTGACCGAGGCCGAAGAAGATCCATCCTGGCCCCTGCGTGAGGAATCCCGACCCGGCGCGCACGGTCTCGATCAAGGGTTTATCCAAGCCGAGCACTTCCACCCGCGCTCCGATCGCGTCCCGGTTGGAAGACGAACCCACCAGCCGCACTTGAAGAGACCGGTTGCCCGTTTCGACCTGGTTGAGCAGGAAGCGCAGCTGGGGGCCAGTTCGGTTTCTCAACCAAACATCGAGATCGCCGTCGCCATCCCAATCGTAGAACACGACGCCGCGAGCGTCATCCGAATAGAGCACGCCCGCCACATACGAGATATCGTAGAAGCGACCGCTCCCCGAGTTGATCATCGCAACGTCCGGCTCATGACCGCTCCAACTACGCCCCAATCGCAACTGCGCCTGCAACGCCGACCAGCTGTTCATGTAAGCCGTTGCGTCCGCGCCCTTGACCGGAGACTGCGCCGCGACGCGGCGCCAGAAGAAGCTTCACAAGTCGTCCGCGTCGGTGTTCGTGATGAAACCGTTCGGGCTGATGATGTCCAGCCACCCGTCGCCGTTCAAATCCCCGAAGTGCGCCCCCCAAGCAAATCGCCCCATCTCGGCGCGCGCCTCTTGCGTCACGTCTTTGAACCGGCCATCTCCCTGGTTTTCGAATAGACTGTTCCCTCTTGCGAAATATTGCAGGTTTCGCGTGTTCGCCGCCTTGGGCTTGAAAAACCGGTTATAGGTGACCCGATTGCCCGCAGAGGACCACATGTTGGTTACGTAGAGGTCCATCCAACCGTCTCGGTCATAGTCCCCCCAGGAAACGCCCATCCCGGCCGCTTGGTCTTGGACTCCAGCTTGGGCGGCGATCTCTACGAACTTTCCCCCGTCGTTTCGATAGAGTTGGTTCGGACCGAAGTCGTTCGCTACGTACAGGTCCTGGTCCCCATCGTTGTCGTAGTCCTCCCACGCCGCGGCGAACGTCTGCCGGTTGTTGTTGGCTCCCAGCCCCACATCGTCGGTCACATTCCGGAACTGGAAGTTGCCCTCGTTTTTCAGCAGCGTGTTCGGTAAGCCTTGATCCGAGTCGTAGATGCTGGAACTTGTCGAGTTTGCCTGGCCGCTCGAGGTGTACTCACAAAGGTAGAGGTCCACCAGTCCATCGCGATCGTAATCTGCGGCAGCCATCGAAGTCAGCATGATCACGCGATAGCGTCCACGCGGCTCGAATCGCCCCTTTCCATCGCCCTTCAGATACACGATGTGCGAAGCGGTGCCTACGACGAGGTCGCGATTTCCGTCGTTGTCGAGGTCAAGGATGAGCGCGCTTGACGTATCGTTGAGCAGCTCCGCACCGGAACCCTCCGAAACGTCTTTGAGCTTCCCGTCCGGTTGGTGAAGGTAGAGCCGGTTCGGCAGACCGCCCGGTTCGCACACATAGAGGTCGTCCAGGCCGTCGTTGTTGATGTCCCCAAACGCGAAGCCGTGGTGGCCGGAGAGATTGGCGCCCATCGAAAAGTCAAGCCCTCCCCACCACCGTTCGTGCCCGTGGCGGATCTGCTCGAAGCTTTCGACGCCGCTAAACACGCTTTCCGTCGCCTCCCGAAGGAACTGGCGCCCGCGGGTGACCTCCTCAAACTCCTCAACCTTGAGCGACGTGAGGATGGGCTTGTCGGCCCCTTGTGAGAGATCCCACTCCATTGACCACTTCGCGTTTTGCTGTACGGACCCCGCCGGCCCTCCATCCTGTTGAGTCCCGTCCGCGCCGGAGCTGCCCGCTCCCAAGTACAACGCAGTGCTGAATCCCTTCGTCCCGACTGCCTCTGAGCGGATGATCTTGAACTTCACCATGTCCACTCGCTCGCCGAGACGTTGCCTCATCGCCCGCCATTGCTGCGCGAGCGCATTCGGGCCCCGAGCCTCCAGTGGCTTGGCTTCCCCTGCCAGGACAGTCAAACCGTCCCTCTCCCACTTCGCGCTCAGCGAGCTTGGGCGAAGCTCCGTGAGGGTCGCTCCATGCGAGACGTAATCGCCGATTCCCTCCCCGGCGGCAATGGCCTTGTCAATGGAAGAGAGAACTTTGCCGGCGCTACTGTTCAGAACTTCGCCCAGAGCGACTTCGCCACCCTCTTTGGCAGCGTCAAAGAACGCCATCTCTTGCTCGACCTGCTTGTCGAGCGAGATCGCGACTGCACCGAGCTCCTCGGCGCCAATCTGCGCCTGGCCCGCGCTTCGGTGGCCCTCCTGGGAACACCCCAACGCAATGCCCGCACAGAGACAAAAGAACGCCAGCCTGCGTGCCCGCACTTTTACTCCTCCGTGGAGGAACTTCAGTATAACCTAAAAAGGGCGTCCCTGCGTGCTGGGGACGCCCTTTCTCGTATCTTTATCTAACTTTTACCAGGTCGTGCGGATCGTGTAGCGAACGACCCCTTCCTGGTCTGGCTGGAGCGTCAAGGTGTACTTGAACGTGTTCGAATCCACTTTCTCGCTCTTCTGCGTTTCGTTCAGGACCTCCCAATCGCCCCAACCATGCTCGATGATCTCGACCGTCTCGGCTACCTTCTTCCGATTCCGCACTTTGATCTCGAATGTCTCCTCGACCACGTTGTTCGCAAGCCGCCGGAAGGAAACCCTTCGCCGTTCCGCGGCTATGTCGAACGCGTCTCCCACATACAGGGAGAACTTCTCCTCCCGCGGCGTGTGGTCAATCAGGTCTTCGCCGACCATCTGAACCTGGCCTGAGGCGTCCCGCTTGTAAACACGAACTTTGCCCTTGGGCAACGGCATACCGAGACCCGCCTTCTCGCTGTTGACCACATCCACGAGGACGTTGGCCTTCAGATTCGGATCCGTGGCGTAACCCTCGGTCGGCCGGTAGTTTCGGCCCGCGCCGTACCAGACGGAGCGCTGCCCTTCGATGACCAGCCGCTTCTTCACCGCGACGTTTTGCGCGCTCAAGAGGCTGATCTGCTTGGTCTCGCGATTCCGAACCGTTGCGGGCCTGCCAAGAGTGTAAAGGTGGTACTCGAAGAGACTCTCCTCTTCGAAACCGCGCGGGGCGCCTGCCTGCATCTCGACAGCGCCACCGCGGAACCGGACATCTTGGCGCGGCTGCACACGCCGTACGTCACCGGCAATCAACTTCAGAGTCGCGTTCGCATAGGTCGCTCCGGACTGATTGTTGATCGTCACCCAACCGTTCAGATCGGCCCGGGTGTCGTCCGCGCTCAACGTCAGAACGTAATCCGCTGACCATGTGATGTTGTTGGCCAAGTATGCGACTTCGATCTTTCTCTGCCCCGCGCCCTGTGCAAACAGATCCCACATCAGCGTAGGTTTGCTGATCAAGCCTTCGGGCAACTCGAGGACCTCGATGGTTCCTTCCGGATTCAGGATGAAGCGCCCGTCGTCGGTCTGAAGGACCAGTCCGCTATAGACTTGGCGCGAACCGTCGCCCGATGCCACCACGCGCCCCGGCGCGGCGAGCAAAACCCCTTCGGTGGTGACGCGCTGCCCCGACTCCAGCAACTGATGGAGCCGCACGCGCTTCCCAATGGATTTGGCAAGGATGCTCTCCGGCGAAAGCAAATCGTACTGATAGTTCTGCTCGAGCACCTCGAAGGGCGCGCCCTCCAGCCCCTTAATCGAGACGCTCGTCGGGTCAATCGAACCCGCGACATCCTCGATCCGAAGCTCCTGGCGCCCGTTCTGGAGGGATACTTGGCGAACCTCCTTCACCAGCGCGAAGTTCGCGTTGTAGATTGTGAGTTCCACGGACTGTGGCGCCAGCGCCACAGCAGCAAGAGTCGTCAAGAACATACTCATATCTCCTTTTTGGTTGTTTCCTGCACGCCCGTCAATACAGGGGGAGACTACGGTCGACACGCCTGGCGTAGGCGTTGATGCCTCCCTCAATGTTATAGACGCGCGCAAAACCGTTTTGTAACAGCAGAGCCGCAACCTCCCGGCTCCTCTCACCGACCCGACACACGACGAGAATCTCTCGTTCGCGCTCCAGCTCTGCCATTCGCATGGGGACCTCGTCCATCGGAATGTGCAATGCGCCTTCGATTCGCGAGATTGCCAACTCCTCCGGCTCGCGGACGTCCAGCAGCAGCGCTCCGGCAGCCATGCGCTTGGGAATCTCCTCCGGGGCAATCTCCGGCACGCGCACCGCGTCCGTCGGCGCACAGGCCGAGGCGGCCTCTTCAAGGGAGCGAATGCTCGGGTTCTCGCCGCAAACCGGACAATCCGGATTCCGGCTCACTTCGTACTCCCGAAACTCCGCACGCAAGGCGTCAAAACAAAGGAAGCGACCGACCAGGGGCTCTCCAATGCCGAGCAGGAGCTTCAGAACCTCGTTCGCCTGAATCGCACCGAGTATCCCTGGCAACACGCCGAGCACTCCTGCCTCCGCGCAGCTCGGCACAGAGCCGGGCGGGGGCGGATCTGGATAGAGGCACCGATAGCAAGGTCCGCCTTCGGCACAGAACACCGACGCTTGACCGTCAAAGCGGAAAATCGAGGCATAGGCGTTTGGTTTCTTCAAGAGCACGCATGCATCGTTGACGAGATACCGTGTCGGGAAATTGTCCGTCCCATCCGCAACTACATCGTATTCCGACAGAATCTTCAGGACGTTCTCGGCCGATAGACGCTCGGCGTAGGGGACGATCTCGATGTGTGGGTTGTAGGCGCGAAGCTTCTCGGCAGCGCTTTCCGTCTTCAGTCGGCCGACATCCGAAGAGAGGTGCAGCGTCTGGCGTTGGAGGTTGCTTTCGTCCACGACGTCGAAGTCCACGATGCCGATCCGCCCCACGCCCGCGCCGGCAAGATACCACGCGACCGGCGAGCCGAGACCCCCCAAGCCAACGATCAAGGCGCTCGAACCCTTGAGCTTCCGCTGTCCCTCCGCGCCGACCTCCGGTAGGATGAGGTGGCGGGCGTACCGCTCGAGCTCCTCTTTCGTCAGCGACGGTCGTTCGACCACAATCGCCTTGATTATGGTCGCCAAGTACCCAGTCGTGCTCGCGAGCGCAAGCCCCCGAAGGCGCGAGCTGCTCCAGCAGATTTTCGACCGATTTGAGGTTGTGGATTCCGGCGTTCCCGAGCACCTGCACGAGTTTGGCGACCCGGAGAGAGTCGCCAAGCGGTTGGCTCGCGCCAAGGCTCTGGGAGTGGCAGTCGAGCGGCGCGAGGCGATCGTCCTCGGGGCTGACACGGTCGTCGCGGTCGGCGAACGGCTCCTTGCCAAACCGGAGACGCCGGCAGAAGCGGAAGAGATGCTCAGGATGTTGAGTGGCCGCGAACACACCGTCACGACAGCGGTCGCGATCCTGTACCCAGGCGACGACGAGACGCGCGCGCATGTCTTTGCGGACACGACTCGAGTCCGGTTCCGGCCCCTGACGGATGCGGAGATTCGCGCCTACGTGGAGACCGGTGAACCGATGGACAAAGCCGGAGCCTACGCTATCCAAGGCGGGGCCGCAGCGTTCGTCGAGAGCGTCGAAGGGGACATCGACACTGTCATCGGACTGCCGGTCAGCCGCCTACGAGAGACGTTACTCCGCCTCAGCCTTGCCTGCGACGTTGACGAGTAGGTGCGCGCAGCGTGCGCCCACAAGGGCGAAGGACGATCCTCAGCGTTGCGTACCGCCGCCGCCCCCGCCGCCTCCGCCTTGGCCGATCTGACCCGCGCGGCGCTGGGCGTTGCGAATCTGCTCCTGAAGTTCAGGCCGAAGCCTATCGAGCGGGCCATATTCCACCTTCGGGTCGGCGAGCCCGCCGCCGGCGTTGACCGTGTAGATTTCGTTCGGCGACAGGGCGATCCGGAAGCGATACTGCTCCAGCACGGCTTCCTTGTAAGCGATCTGAATGTCCGGTCCACCCTGACCCATGAATCCCAGCGCCATCCCGACGCCTTCAGGGGAGGTCACCATGGGTAACGTGAAGCCGTCTGCCTGAAGTCGAGCGGCAACTCCGGGTACCTGGCCCACCTCCAAGAAGATTTGCGTTCCCGGCGGAACGCCGTTCGGGAACCGCTGGGAGAACTCGCTGTCCGATCTCGAGTCTCCTCGGCCTCCGACGATCATCGCGAGAGACTGCAGAGCGGAGGCGGTGTCGGCATACGTCGTCAAAGACACGGAAGGTTGCTCGGTCAGGAAGAGAAACTGCTCGAGGGGCGTCTTGCTGCCCGGAGGCAGAGTGCCATACGTGAGCGGGTTACCCGCCTTGAGGCTCTCCTTCAGCGTGAACGGAAGGCCATCGTAAAATCGGCAGAAGGCGGCAGCGGCCCGACTCGGCCCGCCATCGCCGAACATCATGCCGGACATGCTCATCCCCGCAAACGCCGTCACCGGCGAATCGAGTTGGAGAGGCGTGAGCTTCGCAAGGAACGACGCGAGAACTTCGAATCGCAGGCCGCCCATCTTGGCGCGCTCCTCGAGCACCGGTCGCAACAGCGAGCGCGGCACTGTGCCCGCTCTCTTGATCGGATAGTTCCGCGAGCGGATCCTAACCCACCCGTTGTCGAAGCTCCATTCCGCATCTTTCGCCTGAGCAAGCGCGTGAATCATGCCTGCGGGCGTTTCGGCTGCGATGTTCCCTTGCCCAAGACCAAGCCCAGCAAGGTCGGCGTCATAAAGGTCGGAAATGAGCGATACTTTCGCCTCCTTCCCTATGTCCACCAGGACCCGACCGATCGGTTGCAGGGGATCCACCGTACCGGACAGCATGTCCGAGAAGAGTTCGCCGGCGGAGTTCATATCTTCGCCCCGCGTAGCGAGGACGAGTTGCTTTACCGACGCAGGCGGCGTCCAGTTTCGCGTGAGCTGCTCGGGCAGGTTCTGGGGCACCGGCGTGGGGGGTACCTCCTGCTGCCTTCGATCGAGCGCGCCCATCAGGCCTGCGAACGCGTTGCTGAATTCGTCGAGCACAACGCCATCGCCGAGGACGTCAATGCGGACGTTGGCTGATCCCGCGAGGCCACCAAGCGCGAACACCCCGCGAGTCGGACGACGGACCACAAACCGGATCGCCGTGATCTGACGCGGATCGAACTCTGGATACTTCGCCCGCAAATTATCCGCGATGGAATTCAGGAACGCCGGAATCCCTTGCGAGACTCCGTTCGGGAGTCGGCGCTGCAAGCGAGTGGGGTTGGTCGAAAAGACGATCTTTCCGATGTTCTCCAACTCGAGAAAATCGCGATCCGAGAGATTGGCAAGAAGCAGGTCGGGCAACGTTGTCTCTTCGTCGAGCAATTGGCTCAACTCGGCAATCCGCCTCATAATCTCCGTGGAGCGCGCGGGGTCCGATTGCCCGACCTGGCGCATCTCTTCTCCCAGCGCTTGGAGCTCCTTTTGCGCCGCCTCGCGATCCAAAGACTGAGCTTTCTTGAGTCGCTCCCTCGCCTCCTCACGCGCCGTGCGGTATGCGGCAACGATGGCATCCTGCAGTTCCTGACTCTCCTTCCGACTCGCATCTTTCGGCTGCTCGAGCCGATAGCCAGAGTCGGACGAAACCCACTGCCACCCAAAGTGCTGCGCCAGCATCGTCAGAACCTCCGATGCCGGTCGCTCCTTCGCATACAGCGAGACCAAGTCTTCCTGAAGCTCGGGCTGGACGCGAAGCGCAACTCCAGTCTGTTTCGAGAGGGACGCCACGACCTCCTTCATCGAAGCGATGGGAAGCTCTACCGTCACCGGCGTATTCAGCCGCACGTCGGCGGAGAGGTCCGCTGGCGCTGCGCCTTGAACGAGGACGAGGGCGATGCTCAACAAGCTCAACATGATGTTTCTCCTGATACGGTTCCTAACTATTGTGGCACACAATATAGGTTGCGTGGGTGCGCCTGTCAGGCCTTCCGTGTGTTCCGAAGCGCCCGCTTCAGCAGATTCATCTGCCCGATATGATACGAGGCGTGAATCGCGATCCGGAGCAGGACTTCCGCAGCCTTCTCGTCGCTCTCACAACGGTGGGAAGCGAACTCCTCGCCTGCGAGCGCCCTGGCGCGCCGGAGACCTTCTACGAACCTCTTCCTCAAGGCAGGGTACTCCGAAGCATCCGGACGCCTCCAGTCGGTCCGCCAGACCTCTTGGATCGGCGGATTCGGTTTCCCTTCGAGTTGGTTGAGCCAAAGATCCTGCCAGTGGACCGCGTGGGCCAGATTGACGAGTAGCGAGTACGGCAACGGTGGGAGCTCGGCCTCGGCGTCCTCCCGTTTGACTCGCAAGACGCCTTCCGCCGTTGGGATGTCCTTCCCTTCGAGGATTTGGTCAAAGAGCTGTACTAACACGGGCGAAGACGCCATACCACCCGTTCTACCTCATGGGTGGCTCTCGCGAGACCTAACGGGGCAGCTCGAAGTTCTCGATCTCCGCTTTCACATCGTTCAGGAAGTTCGCAGCGCCCACACCGTTGATCACGCGGTGGTCGAACGTCAGCGACAACATCACCATTTGTCGAAAATCGAAGCCGCCCATCTTCGGGACGGGCTTGTAGAACGCCTCGCCAAGGAACAGCGTCGCCACCGCCGGCGACACCACGACGGGCACAGCATTTCGGAGACCGAACGCGCTCATGTTCGTGATCGAGAGCGTCGTTGCTTCCGTCGCTTGATCCTTCCCATTCCGCGCAAGCTCGATCTGTTGGCGCGCGGCTTCAGCGAACTCGCGCCACGACATCGAGTCCGCCTTCGGCACCATGGCCGTCACCAGCTCGTCGCCCGGAAGCGCAACCGCGATTCCGAGGTGAACGCCCTTGTACGTGCGCAGCGTCTTGCCGTCGGAGCTGATCGCACTGCGAAACTTCGGATGGCGCTTCATCGCTTGGACGACACACCACGCCATCATCGTGAACGCGCTCGGCTTGAAATCGTCGGGAGAGGCCTTCACGCGCTCTCTCGCCTCGGCGATCGCCTCCCAGCACGCCTCTACCATGATCGTGCCCGGAACGCAGAGTTGCGCCCCGCGCGCGAGTCGGTATGAGAGCGTCTGCTGTCGCTGCGAAATCTCGACCTCTTCGTATTCGGCGGTCGTCTTCAGGACCTTCGGCGGTGGTGCAACGGCGGGAGTCGCCGATGCGCCGCCGTCGCCTTGTGCCGCAAGCCACGCATCCACGTCCTCCGGCATGAGCTTCTTTCCGCGCGCGGGAATCTCCGCCGCGCGATCCAGAAGGCCTTTTTCCTTTAGGTACCGACGCGTGCGCGGAGGAATCTCGGCGTTCGTCACTTTGCGCGGTTCTGCCACGGCAACCGCTGCCGGCTCCGCTACCGTCTGCTTCGGCTCCTCTTTCGGTGGCGGGCCGTGACCCGCCGGCATCTCCTTGACGCCTTCCGCGACCTCCATCTTCGCGATCTCCGATCCGATCGGAAGGACGTCTCCCTCCTTCGCCGTCCACTCCACCAACACGCCGTCGTATGGGGATTCGATGTCAAGCAGCGCCTTATCCGTCTCCATCTGATAAATCGGCTCGTCACGCTTGATCTGGTCCCCCGGCTTCTTGAGGAACGCAACCACGCGGGCTTCTTGAAGCCCCTCTCCCATTTGCGGAATCCGTACGGCAATGACCGGCATCTCGGTGCGATTCTATCCGATGCAGCCACTCGGTTTCTGGGCGAGGTACCCTCCAGTGTGCCGATGAAACCGCTCGCGTTAGCCTCCATTCAGGTCGAGGATCCGTTCTGGGCGCCGCGCCAGCATGCGCTCGTCGAGACGACGATTCCCTTGCTGTTTGAGCGACTCGAAGAGGCGGGAAATCTGGAAAACTTTCGACTCGCTGCTGCCCGTAAAACGAAGGGTTACCGCGGCCCGATCTACATGGATTCCGACCTTTACAAGGCTGTCGAAGCAGCCGCGCTCACGCTCCAATGGCATCCTGAGGCTCCCTGGCGCGCTGCCCTCGAAGACACGATCGCCCTCATAGAACAAGCCCAGTGGGAGGACGGTTACATCAATACATGGTACAGCGTGCACCGAGAGCAGGAACGCTATTCCAACCTCCGCGACGCCCACGAACTCTACTGCATGGGCCACCTCATCGAGGCAGCACTCGCTCACGCCGCAGTGGACCCGGAAAGCCGCCTCATGGCAATAGCTCGCCGGACAGTCGCGCATCTCGTTGATCGTTTTCTGATCCAGAAACGCCCCGGATACCCCGGTCACCCCGAAATCGAATTGGCGCTGTTGGCTTATGCGGAAGCGACGGGGCACGATGCAGCGCTGGATCTCGCAAGAACGTTCCTGGAGCGACGCGGATCCCACTTCTTCGCTCGCGAACACGGAACCGCAGACGAAGAGTACGACGGAACCTACTGGCTGGACCGCGTTCCAATCCGCCAGCTCGAGAACCTCGAAGGCCATGCCGTCCGAGCGCTGTATCTTATGTCTGCCGTTACAGATCTTGCCAGGCTAACGGACGATGCCACCTGGGCCGAGTGCGCGATTCGACTGTGGGACCAAGTCACCGCGACGCGTCAGTACATCACCGGAGGCTTTGGCTCGACCGCTCGCAACGAAGGGTTTACGCAAGACTACGACCTGCCCAACCGCACCGCCTATCAAGAGACTTGCGCCTCGATCGCGTTCGTCTTCTGGTGCGAGCGACTCGCCCGATTGACCGGCGACGCCAAGTACGTCGCTGCCCTCAAGAGAACTCTCTATAACGCAGTGGCGGCAGGCGCAAACGTGGAGGGCGACCGATTCTTCTACGAGAATCCTCTGGAAACAGACGGAACTCACGAGCGCTCCGAGTGGTTTCGCTGCGCCTGCTGCCCGCCCAACTATGCGCGCGCGGTCGCGCAGCTCTCGCGATGGGTCTGCCGTGCGGATGGCAAGGACCTCTACCTCTGGATTCCTCTCGCGTGCACCATCCGTCTCCCGAATGGGACGGTCCGCATCCGATCCGAGTACCCGTGGGACGGGGACATCTCCATCGAAGGACGTGAGCTATTGGGCCGGGTTCTTCTACCGAACCTGCCGCAGGACAAAGACTCGTCTTGGACGGAGGTCCCGGGTGCGGGCGCGCGTCTTCCGTTGAGCATCCAGCGGATCGAAGCCCATCCCGCCGTTGAGGCGTGCCGAGCGCAGGTCGCGCTGGTGCGTGGCCCGATCGTGCTCTGCGCTGAGGAACCGGCGGATTCCGGCCTGGTCCAATCTCTCGCTCGCGTCGAGCCACCTGACCCCAACGCCTCGCCTGCGAGCGACCCTCCCACCTGGATTGCGCGATCCTGGCACCGCAAAGCCGCCAGTCTCTACGTTCCGGATTCGGAGCCTCTGATTCCGAGCGAGGTCCGCCTCGTACCCTATGGACTATGGGGGAAACGAGGCGGCACGGCGATTCGCGTGTGGCTTCCGCGCCCCTGAAACAAAAAAACCTGAACCAAATCCCAGCCGAATCCGTCTATACTGTTGCAGGGTTGGCACCACTCCGGTGCTCGTCAGCCCTTCAACTCGGCAATAGACAGGGCGTCCTTTCTTTATTCGGGCGCCCTGGGTTTTTGAGAAGCCGCAAACAGCATCGCCGCCAGCTCGTCCGCCCATTTCCGGAGTTCGTCACGCACCGCCCGAACCGCCTTCTCGCCGTTCTCTGCGCTGCGCGGGTCGGGGAACGAGCGGTGGAGACGGACCGTCTCAGGGTCTGGCCAGATCGGACACGCCTCCTTGGCCGCGTCGCAGACGCTGATGACGTAATCGAAACGCAGCCCGTCTACGGCCTCGATCCCTTTCGGTCGTTCCTGGGAGAGGTCCACGCCGACCTCGCGCATCGCCTCGACGACCGGCGGCCAGAGTCGCGCCTCCGGCTTCGTACCGGCAGAGTACACCTCGACACCTTCGGGCGCCCGCTGCCGCAGAAAACCCGCAAGCATTTGCGACCGCGCAACGTTTCCGGAACAGAGAACGAGGATTCGCATGCGCGCATTTAAGCCGCTCAGCAGACGCCGTTTCTCATCCTCCAACCATTTCTTAATCCAAGCAGGGTGACTCAGCGGCGACACACGCTGCAGGTGCCACCCTGCTTCGAGCAATGCTTACAATACTTACAGTTCTTGCAAGCCTTGCAGATTCCAACTGGGTTGCATGTCGCCAAGGCTTCCCCCTCACAGCACGACGTGGCGGGTGCGGGCGAAGCGAGCACGGCGAAACCCGTGATCACGATCGAGAAGAGACCGATAAGCCAAATACCTTTCCGAAACAGTGTCATTTGCATGAACCTCCATACAATATGAGCCGCGTTGACCCTCTCAAAAGCCAGAGTCCCTTCTCGGTGTGAAGCGAACAGCAACGAAGAGGAGCCTGGAGCCGGCGACAGGATTCGAACCCGCGACCCGCTGTTTACAAAACAGCTGCTCTACCACTGAGCTACGCCGGCTCGCTTCCGCCGATTGTACCTCCAACACCCTATACGACCCGCGCGCGAGTCTCGTTACACGCCGAGACTACGAGGGAAGAACCTGGCGGCCGCGGAGGAACACCTGAGTCGGCCGGACAAAGGCATACGAGTAGATAAGCTCGGATAGGGATCCGACCGGCCATACGCAAAAGTCGGCGGGCGCACCCGGCGCCAAAGTTCCGACACCCTCGCGCACAGCGCCACGAAGAGCCGCCGCCGAGTTCACCGTCGCAGCGACCAAGGCCTCCTCCGGCGCCAGCCCCATCCGGCTCACCGCCAAACCCATCGCGAATGTCATGGACGGGACCATGCTGCTGCCCGGGTTGAAATCGCTTCCAAGCGCAACCGCGCATCCCGCGTCCACCATCTTCCGGGCCCGTGCGTAGGGTTTGTCTAAGAAAAAGGCAGTGCCGGGCATCACAACGGCGACCGTCTCCGAATTCGCCAGCGCCGCCCACTCCTTCCGCCCACTCACCAGAAGGTGATCGCAGCTCGCCGCGCCCAGCCTGCACGCCGCCTGCACACCGCCAAGCGCATGAAACTCGTCGCAGTGGATCTTTGCTCCCAGCCCGACCCGCAATCCTGCACGCAACACGCGAACGCTCTCTTCTACGCTGAACGCTCCCTCTTCGCAGAAGACGTCCTGAAAGGCAGGCTTGCAGGCGTGGGTGGCAGCAGTGGGAAGAAAGCGCACGATTTCGCGAATCCATGCCTGGCGCTTCCAGCCCGGCGGCACGACATGCGCACCCATGAACGTAACCACCGTCTGCTGTTTGATTCTGCGCCGCGCCTTAGCCAGCGCCTTGAGCTCTTTGAGCCAATTCTCGGGCCGATCGGCGTAGCTGGCCTTGATTTCGACTGTAGTCGTGCCCAGTTCCAGCAAGAGCTTCGCTCGCGTAACCGTGTTTGCGGCCAGATCAGCCTCCGTGGCTTCGGCGACGGCTCGCATGGTCGTGGCGATGCCGCCTCCCTCCCTTGCAATTTGCTGATACGATGCGCCCGAACACCGCCGCAGAAACTCTTCGGAGCGATTGCCCGCCCAGATGAGGTGCGTATGACAGTCCACCAACCCCGGGGTGACGAGGTCGCCTTCCACCCTCACTCGTTCCGCCCCATGGTGCGCCCTCCGAAGGACGCTCCAAGGCCCCACTTCGCGCACTCGGCCGCCTGCGATGACCAATGCCGCGTTTTGGAGCCGCGCCGTTTCCCTCATTTCGGCGCCTCGCCGCGCGCCACCGGAACCGGCTAAGGTGTGCAGCTCTCGAATCGGACCGACGAGTATCGTTTTCATGGAATCGGCTCTCCCACAATGAGATCCGCCAGAACCATCCGATGATCGGAGGTCTCCGTGCGGATCGCCTTCGCGTACACCGGTCGGCAGTTGGCAACGAAGATTCGGTCAATCCGGTGGATCGGATAATCGTTGAAGATCGTGTTCCCCCAACCGACGCCTGCCGCTTCGAATGCGTCCACAAACCCCTTCGGGATGGCGTCAAACACAGGCTCACCGACCGGCGCGTTGAAGTCCCCCCCGGCGATCACCGGAAGGTTCCTGGGGAGGCTGCTCAGAAACTGCGCGATCGGTTCGAACTCGAGTTGTCTGCGCTTCCGGTTCGCGGCGTGGCGTTGCCACACGGAAGGAAACAGCAGATTCGCATCGAACACAGCGGACCGCAATCGGAACGTGATCAGCATGACCTCTCGTCCCCCGGACAGAAGTACGCGCGCCCATACTGAATGTGTGTCGCCGATGGTGCCCTGTTCCAGCAATGTGCCCCGAAACACGATCGCCACGTCGTTGCCCCAGACGACATCTCCCGCGTCGCCATACTTGCGCTTCATCAGCTCGATCATCTCCCGCGGTTTCGGGTCTTCTTGAATCAGCACGACATCCGGGTCGTGACTCAACGCCTCCGCAAGAGCCGCCTTCGTTCCCACGAGGCAGTTCAACGTAACGACCCTAAGCCCTCTCCCCTCCTCTCGCGCCGCCTGCCACGCCGGATCATTGGGCGCGGAGAAGCGGAACAACGTGCGCAACTCCGGCGCATAGAGGAGGAACGTCAAGAGCCACAGCGCCAACTCGACCGCGAGAAACCGATGACCCAACGATCTTCCACCCAGGGCTGCGAACGCGATGCCGAGGAGGCACCAAGACCACAGCGGCCAAGCCGTCATCGCCGCCAAGGCGTCGGGCCTTGACGAATACGCATAGACCACGAGCGGCACGAGAGCGAGCGACAAGACGCCGAGAGCAGCTCGCGCTACTCTAAGCATCGTCCCCGCCATCGAGCATCGGGATTCTCAGCCCCTTCTCGCGAGCCGTGCGCAAGGCAATCTCATAGCCCGCGTCCGCATGACGCAAGACGCCCGTCGCGGGATCGGTATGGAGCACGCGCTTGAGGCGTTCCGCAGCTTCTTCCGTTCCGTCGGCAACGATCACCATACCCGCATGTTGCGCATATCCCATGCCCACGCCGCCGCCGTGATGGACGGATACCCAAGAGGCGCCGCCCACCGCGTTGATGAGCGCGTTCAGGAACACCCAATCGCTGATCGCGTCGCTTCCGTCTTTCATGGCCTCCGTTTCGCGGTTTGGCGAGGCGACGCTGCCGGCGTCCAGGTGATCCCTCCCGATGACGATAGGCGCCGAAATGCGTCCGGATCGCACCATCTCGTTCATGATCAGGCCCAACTTGGCTCGATCTCCCAGGCCAAGCCAACAGATGCGAGCCGGCAAGCCCTGGAACTTGACACGCTGCGACGCCATTCGAATCCATCGGCAAAGCGGCTCGTCGTCGGCGAAATGCTCCAAGATCGCCTCGTCAATCGCCTCGATGTCGGACGGGTTCCCGCTCAGCGCCACCCACCGGAAGGGCCCTTTGCCCTCGCAAAAGAGAGGACGGATGTAAGCCGGAACGAATCCAGGAAACGCGAAGGCATGCTCCACTCCGTTGTCCTTTGCAACTTGGCGGATATTGTTCCCGTAGTCGAACGTAACGGCGCCCCGCTCCTGAAGCGCCAGCATCGCGCGCACATGCTCGCAGATGGCGCGGTTGGCTTCTCGGACATAGCGCTCCGGATCCTCCTTGCGAAGCCGCTCCGCCTCCTCCAACGTGAACCCGTTCGGCACATAGCCGTTCAACACGTCGTGCGCACTCGTTTGGTCGGTCAAAGCGTCTGGAGTAACTCCGCGCCGCACCAACTCCGGCAGCACATCCGCGGCGTTCGCGCAAAGGCCGACGCTGAGAGGCTGCTTCCGTTCGCGCGCTTCGTTGCACCAGGCGAGCGCCTCATCCAAGGATTCCGTGGAGCGATCGAGATACTGGGTCTCCAGTCGCCTCTCGATCCGTCGCGGGTCTACCTCGACGCACAGAGCGACGCCCTCGTTCATCGTGATGGCGAGCGGCTGAGCGCCTCCCATACCGCCCAGTCCGGCGGTCACAACCAGACGACCCGCCAATGTGCCGTCGAAGTGCGTTCGCGCGAGAGCGGCGAAGGTCTCATACGTGCCCTGCAGAATGCCCTGCGTCCCGATGTAGATCCACGAGCCGGCCGTCATTTGGCCGAACATGATCAAGCCCTTTCGATCCAGTTCGCGGAAGACTTCCCACGTCGCCCATTTCGGCACGAGATTCGAATTCGCCAGCAACACGCGAGGCGCATTCGGGTGCGACGGCAAGACGCCTACCGGCTTGCCGCTCTGAACGAGAAGTGTCTCGTCATTCTCGAGCGTCAGCAGGGTCCGCACGATCGCACGTAGGCAGTCCCAGTTTCGCGCCGCTTTGCCGATGCCTCCGTACACGACCAACTCCAGCGGGCGCTCCGCCACCTCGGGGTCGAGGTTGTTCAGCAACATCCGAAGAGCGGCTTCTTGGATCCAGCCCTTGCAGTGGAGTTCGGTGCCACGAGGGGCGCGGACGTGCACCGGCTCTTGGCTCTGCAGTAACTCTTCGATCTGCGTCGTTACTGTGCCCATATCAGCGATTATGTCGCAAGAGGCTACTCCTGCGGCGTCGTAGCGGGCGGTTCGTCGAACGGATGCCGCACAAGGATGAGTTCGGAACGCACATCGGCGAGAAGGTGCTCTGCGGTCGAAGCCGGTTCCTTTGCCCGAGTGTCTGCGTCCGGCAGCGAGACCACGACGAGCTTTTCCTCTTGCTGCTCGCTGATCTCCTCGATGATCGCGTAGAGCGCCCGCCCCCGCTTCATGAACGTCTCACACTTGATTCGGTGAGACTCGAAGAACTGTTCCGCTTCCGCCAACGCAGCCTGGCCCGCCTCCTCCTCTTCGGGGATCGGCACCGTGAGTGGCTGGGACCGGTGAATCATGATCGGATACAGCACCATCACCGCCAGTTGGCGCATTTCCGCCAGCGCTGCCGCCACCGCAAGCGCGTAAGTATCCGAACGACCGCCGGAGAGTGTAATGATCAAGTGGCTCTTCGGCTTGAGCGTCTTGGATTCCACCGTCGCTTCCGCCGCGAAGGTCTGCTGCACAGTCAGGCTCTTCCGGGCATCCTCGACGCTCTTCGCGATTGCGAGGCGCGAGCGCACTTCGGGCACGTGGCGGATCGCTTCTTCGACATGCGGCGGGACGTTCGCAACGATGATCCGCGCGTTTTGCGACTCGATGTGAAGCAGCATGTCGAGGAACGTCTGCGCGCCCTCGGGAGTCACTTCCTCCAGCCCGCTGCAATCCACGACGACGCCCTCAGGGTGTTGTTTCAACAGAAGGTTGGCGGCGGTCCGGATCGTCTCCCACTGATTGGAAGTCAGGTGCCCAGAGAGCTTGATAATGTCATCAATGGACTCTACGATCATTCCAAGAAGTACCTCACATTCGTAATCACGACGTTCTTCTTCGCCGCCAACGCTCGCCGGATCGGCTCCGCACTGTTGTTGTGAAGGACCGACTGCCACCAGTATTTCGGCACGGCCTGAGGCACTACGACCGTCAGCATGCGGTCCGGGTTCTCTTGCGTCGCCGCTTCGATATACTCGACGATCGGGTCGACGAGAGAGCGATAAGGCGACTCGAGGATCACCAACGGAATATCGCCGACGTACTCGTCCCATTCCTTCTTTACGGCGCCCACGGTAGCCGGATTGATCGCCACATGGAGAGCGCGCACGTCCTTGCTGAACGCCTTTACATACTCCAACGCTTGCAGGATGCCCTTGTGCACCCGCGGGACGAGAACGATTACCGTCGAGTCCGCCGCCTTCGGCCGATACGACGGGTCTGGGTTCAGGCTTTTCGCAAGATAATCGTAGTGGCGGCGGATTCCAGCAAACGTCAGAACCAACACCGTAAGGGCGATGACAACCAGATAGGCCCCGGCTGTGAACTTGGTGATGAGGACGACAAACCAGACGACGCCCGTCGTGCACATGCCGATGAAACTGACCACCGCTCCCCACTTCGGCATCTTGTGCTTGAGTTGGTACCGCACCATCCCCGCCTGGCCCAAGGTAAACGCGGTGAACACGCCGAGCGCGTAGAGCGGGATCAGTTTGTGAACATCGCCTCCGAACGCAAGGATGAGACCGCCGGACGTGAGTGCGAGGAGGATGATGCCATTCTGGTAGACGAGTTTGTCGCCGAGGACGGCAAGCTGGCGGGGAAGGTTGCCGTCAATCGCCATGAAGCTGCAAAGCCTTGGGAAGTCGGCGAACGCTGTGTTCGCCGCGAGAATCAGGATCGCCATGGTCGCGATCTGAATCGCGAAGAAGATCGGACCGTCGCCAAAGACCGCCATCGCCACCTGAGCGACCACCGTCCTGTATCCGGGTTCCTCGGTGCTCATCGGCGTGATTCCGAGGTGGACGGCGAGCCACGTAACTCCCATGAAGATCACAACCAGGATTCCCGCCAATATGAAGAGCGCTTGGGATGCATTCTTCGGTGCGGGGTCCTTGAACGCCGGGACGCCATTGGCGATCGCTTCGATGCCCGTTAGCGCAGCACACCCCGCGGAGAAGGCGCGAAGAATCAGGAACAACGTCAACGCCTGTTGGGGCTCCACCGGTGGAGGGGTGAACGAGACGCCCATCGTGCGGATCACCCCGTACACCACCATGCTGACCATCAGCAAGACGAAGGAATAGGTGGGCAGAGCAAAGACCGACCCACTCTCTCGCAGACCGCGAAGGTTGATGAACGCAAGCAGGAGCACTGCCCCCACGCCCATATCCACGATATAGGGGTGCAACTCAGGCCACGCTGAAACGATCGCCAAGACACCGCTACTCACACTGACCGCGACGGTTAGCGTGTAATCAATCATGAGCGCTCCCCCCACGATCCGACCGAAAAGCGGCCCAAGGTTCTCGTTCGCAACCCGATAGTCCCCGCCTCCCTGCGGGTAGGCGTAAATCGTCCTCGTGTAGCTCGTGATGACGATCAACACGAGGATCACGACCGCCAGAGCCACATAGATGCCGTACTTCAGCGACGCGCTTCCCGCAAGAATGAGCATGAGAAGGATCTCTTCACTGGCGTACGCAACCGAAGAGATGTTGTCGCTCGCGAAGAGAGGGAGCGCCAGGAACTTGTTTAAGCGTTGATGATGGGCGTGCTTCGTCGCAATCGGAGCGCCCAGCAAAAGACGTTTGATGGAAGTCAGGACCGACATGCCCCGCCTGCCGTCAGACCGCAGGCTCGTGCAGCATACCCGTTCGCACCTCGAGCACCTCGCCGTCTTTTCCCACGAGCAGCCAAAGCGAGGGGGCAGGCAACCCGAGAGCGCGTCTTGGATTGAGGGAACAAGCCCGGATCGCCCTCTCGGGACCGTCTTCGAAGTCCTGCCAGAGGTTCCGAAGAACGTCCACAAGCGTCACTGCGCTGCCGCACAACGAGCCGTCCTCCCGACGCGCTGCTCCGCGTTCCACCCGCGCCTTGGCTCCCCATAAGGTCTCCTCCGTTCCACTTCTTAGGCCACTCAGTTTTGTCCCGTCGCTGACTGCGATGACCTCCTCCGGGCGCTTGAGACGGAAGAGTACTTCCGCCGCAGACCGCGACACGTGAACTCGGTCGTAGATGAGTTCGCAAATCACGGTGGAAGCCCAGCCGAATCCGACGCAGCCCGGTTCCCTATGGTGGAAGGGGCGCATCGCGTTGTAGAAGTGAGTCAGGTGACGAAGGCCGGCTCGACACGCTGCCTCTAGCACGGCTGCGGTCGCGTCGGTATGGCCTGCGCTGACAAGGATGCCGCGGTGATAGAGGTACCGAATCACAGCCTCCGCCCCGGGCAACTCGGGAGCGAGCGTTACGATCCTCACGGAGTCGAGCATCTCTCCGAGCTCACCGTGCAATTCCTCGGCGTCCGGCAGCCGCATCAGCTCCGACCTCTGCGCCCCCTTCCGCACCGGGTTCAAGTACGGTCCTTCGAGGTGGAAGCCGGCAAATCCCGGACAGTCGGGTGGCACGGATCGGATCGCTTGCCGCAGTTCCTCCCAGGAAGCCGTTACCGTCGTGGGGCAGACCCATTCAACACCCCGCTCGCGCAGCTCCCGAATCACGTCCGCCCCACGGCACTCGTTGACATCGAATCCAGCGACGCCATGGCAATGGATGTCCACCAAGCCAGGACAAAGAGTTGGCAAACTCGAATCCCTTCCGTCCGCCTCGACGCGCAGAGACGACGCGTCGAAGTCCACCTCCACCACCCGCCACGCCCGCCCGTCGAAGCGATTGGCTCTCACGACCGGACAAATCCTCCGCCGAGCCGGGCCACCTTGCCCATCAGCTCCAGCTGCGTCAGCTCCGCGAGGACCTGACTGGACGGCAAGTCGAGCGTATCGCTAATGGTGTCTGCCAGGACCGGGACGCCGCCGATCATCTCCAAGATCCGCTTCTGGCTCTCGGAAAGATCCTCTTCCTTGCTCGACGTGGGCAAGTCGCCCTCGATTCCGAGAACCTCGAGGACTTGACCGACGTCATAGAGCAGAGTGGCTCCCTCGTTGACGAGCGCAAATCCCCCATAGTGGGACTCCGCGTCCATGGGTGCCGGACACACGAACACGTGCCGACCCTCTTCGACGGCAGCCACAGCCGTGATCAGAGCGCCGCTCTTGGCTGGCGCCTCAACGACGATGATCGCCCGAGAGAGCGATGCGATGACGAAGTTGCGGCTCGGGAATCGGAACGCGTCCGGAGGCGTGCCGATCGGAAACTGACTCACGACGGCGCCAGAGGAAGCGATACGATCGAGAAGGGACCGGTGGGAGCTCGGATAGGCTCGATCCACACCACACCCAAGTACGGCGATCGTGCGCCCGCCAGCCTCCAACGCACCCTTGTGCGCGGCGGCGTCAATTCCATAGGCGGCGCCGCTGACGACGGTGATCCCCGCCGAGGCCAGCTCCTTCGCCAACCGCATTGCGAGGGATTGCCCATAGGGAGAGGCCTTACGCGTTCCAACGATCGCCACGGCGAGCGCATCGCGCGGCTCGAGCGAGCCGCGGACGAAAAGCGCGGGCGGGGGATCGGCGCTCAGGCGGACGTTTTCTGGGAACGCCGGGTCGTCCATCGGCAGCACGCGAACATCCTCCGGAATCGGGGGAAGCGGAAACCGCTGCTGTATCGCCTCCCTCTGCTTCGGCGATAGGGCCGGAGACCGGCTCAGCTCCTCGGCTGTCCGACAATCCGGCCCAATTTCCTTCAGCAGCTCGCGGAACTTCCGCGCGCTGAGATCAAGACTCAAAAGCGCTTGCCAGAAGCCCGGCTCGCGCATAAGAGAGCGGCTTAGCCTCCTCCGCCTACGCCCGGCCCGCGGCCACCGCTTGAGCCAGTTCTTTGATCCACAACGCGCTCCTGGATCGCCGGCAACGTGTTGTCAATGAGAACCGTGAACTTCTTCTCGCTCAGGTTGCCCATCCAGTCCGTTGCGGACACGGTGATGACGCGGAACCCGTCACTCAACGGCAGATTGGCCCCCGGCTGCGTGCTACCGGCCGGGCGGATCCGGACGTACACATATCCGCCGGCGGGTACGTACTCGAACTTCATCGGCTGGTCGTTGAACTGAATCGAGATGCTCTGCTTCATCAGGCCGCTGCCCTGGTCCTCGATTCGGAAAACGAAGTCCGTGTTCAAGAAGCCGTTCATCGCCGAACCGCTGGGCGGGGTCAGCATCTCGATCGAGGGGCCGGTTTCGTCTACGCCGATATCCCGGCCAAACCCGAAGAGACTGCCGTCCTCCGTCAAGACGTAGAGCCGCTCACCGGAACCTACGATGGGTGCAAACGCGGCGACGTAATCAGCGGGAACTTCCTTTTCGGCGCTGCTACCGCCACCCCGGCTGGTTCCCCCGCCACCGCCGAGGTTGCCGCCTCCGCCGCCGAGATTTCCGCCACCGCCGCCTCCGAGGTTGCCGCCACCGCCTCCGCCGGAGTCACCCGAGCGAATCTTGCGCATCGTCCCTGGGAGCGGGAGCGTCGTGTACTCCCAAACGACGCGAGGATTGAGGTCGGCGGGATCAATCAGATAGAACGCGCCGTTCGTCATCTGAACGACAGCCGTGTCGCCCGCGGGTTGCGGAGGAACTTGAACAAATCCGTCCAGCTCCAGAGGTTTTCGGCTATATTGGCGCCCATCCAGCTGGAAGGCATACACGTTGCCGCGCTCGGTTACAGCAACTCCGCCTTTGGGCGTAACCGCCACTCCGCCAACTACCCTCTCCGGCAACCGAACGACGTACGACGCGCGGCCGGTTCGCGCCGCGACGAGAGCGACCTGATCGCCGCTGACGAGGAACACCGTGCTGCCCAGAACCGTCGGCATCGGGTTGAACGGAACCGTCAGGATGCGCATCTCCCAACTCTTGCGCTGCGTGACCGCATCAATCGCCATCACCCGACCATCGGTGGTGTAGAAGATGAGGTGACCGTCCGCGATCACCGCTGAACCGGTCTGGCTGCCGTCGAGTTGCAAATCCGTCGTCCACGCCTTCGCGCCAGTATCCGCATTCAGCGCCACAATTCGGTCATCCGTCGTGAAGAGGAAAACGGTCGTGTCGTTCGCCACGACCGTGCGCGCCACCCCATTGCCCAGATGGAAGGACCATTTCTTGGTGCCATCGTTGCGATTGAAGGCATAGACGAACTTGTTCGAATTCGGCGCCACGACGGTGTCGCCAACGACCGCGAGGTCTGCGCGGAAATCTCCATCCGGCTCTTGCCCTTGTGGGAAGTGGAAGAGCTCCGTGCCGGAGGTCGGGTCAATGGCGTAAACGCGCCGGCCTACCGCGACGAAGATCTTGTCGCCGCTCACGACGGGCTTAGCCGTCGGAGCGAAATCGGTTTTCCCGAACCATCGCCAACCGAGCGGGGCAGGCCCAGAAATTGCAAAAAGGGAGCTCGCAGACAACAGTCCGGCGAGAAGAAGACAGAGTCGGGTCGTCGTTGCTTTCACGTTACTAAACTCCTCCAGTCAGCGCTGTGCGACCTTCAGTATGGCAGCCTTAGGCGCGTAATGTCAAAGGAACTTCCACCCGTTTGGACGCGCGGGAGCCGAAAACGGTCACAGGAATGGTGGGCCCAGGTAGATTCGAACTACCGACCTCGCCCTTATCAGGGGCGCGCTCTAACCGACTGAGCTATGAGCCCACGGCGCGGCACAGTATACCCACACGCCATGCGCCCGGGGTCAACGCCCGAACTTCCGCAGAGCCCAAATGATGATCATCGCACCGAGAACGCCCGCCGTGATCTGCCCGAGAAGGCTTCCGCTCGTATCCCAACCCAAGAAGAGACCGGCAAGCAGCCCAAACAGGATGGAGCCGGCGACGCCGAGCAGCATCGTCATCAAGCAACCCTTGGGCTCCGCCCTCTCCCCGGGCATCAACGCCTTGGCGATCGCCCCCGCGATCAGCCCCGCAATCGCAAGCCAAATCAGATTCATCAGCAGGGTTAACGTTTCACGCTGCGATTGGGTTGCAACCCCTCGGCCAAGCCCGACTCAGCACGGCTTCTCGGCGTTCTTTCGATAGTAGAACCACCAGTTGATCACGAGATTCACCGCGTAGTAGACCGCCGCCCCATAGAAGAACAGGGTTGCGCTGCCCGTACGGGCGATGATGGCCCCGATGAGGACAGAGAAAACAAACGGGCCGTACGCGGCGATCGCAGAGGTCCAGCCGATCACGCCGGCCGCTTGCCGAGGCGGGAAAATCATCGGCATCTGCTTGAACGTGGAGGCGTTCCCAACCCCACTAAAGAAGAACAAGCCAAGCATGAACAATAAGAACCCGCCCCAAGATTCCAAACCCGTTGGGTTCATGTAGAACGTTGCGCCGATCGCACAAACCAGCAGGCCGACCGCGCTGTAGTGGGTCACCCGGGCCCCACCAAGCTTGTCAGCGAACGGTCCAGCCACCACACGCATCAGAGCGCCGATCAGCGGCCCGAGAAACGCATAGGCAAGCGGCTCCGGACCGCCCGGGAACTTGGAATACGTTTCCTTGATCAACAAAGGAAACACCGCCGCGTAGCCGCTAAACGATCCAAACGTCATGATGTACAGGCTCGTCATCAGCCAGGTGTGTTTTTCCGAAAAAATGTCAAACTGTTCGCGCAGATTGGCCCGCACGGGCACGGTGCGCAGACCGTACCAAGCCAACAACGCACCCAAAAGAACGAAGGGAACCCACACGAACGCCGCGTTCTGGAGATAGATCGTCTGGGATGCCTGGTCCGTCTTGAAAGTTTGCCCGCTACCAACGAGAGAGATCCCGATCACGACAGGAATCAGGAACTGGGCGACGCTCACGCCGAAATTTCCCAGCCCCGCCTGGATGCCCAGCGCTGTTCCCTGGAGCTTCTTTGGGAAGAAAAGCGACGTGCTGGGCATGAACGAGCTGAAGTTGCCGCCGCCCAGCCCCGCCAAGAACGCAAGGATCATGAACGTGGCGTAGCTCGTGTTCGGATTCATCACGGCGAAACCCCAGCCAAGGGATGGGATTACCAGCAGCAATGTGGAGACAGCGACCGTCTTTCGCGTCCCAAAAATCGGAATGAGGAAGGTGTGGATGATGCGAAGGCTGCCAGCCGCAAGCCCAGGCATAGAGTTCAACCAGAACAACTGGGACTTATCGAACCGGTAGCCGATTCCGGTCAGCTTGACCACAATCGCGCTGACCATGAACCAGGTGCAGAAGCTCAGAAGAAGACAATACGTCGTGATCCAGAGCGTTCGCCACGCAATCGGTTTAGCCGTTGTCTCCCAGTACTGCTCGTCGTTCGGATCCCAACCCTCGATGACGTCGCTTTTTGGGCGTGCGCTTTCTGATGCCTGTGGGTTTTTCACGGCCCGATTTTCTTCCGAGCCGCCTCAATCCGCTATGACCACCGTCATACAGCCACCCGGACTACTTGGGAGACGTTTGTCCCTTCGTCATATGGAGGACGACGATGTGCATCCACACCAGGGCGACGATGGTGATTGCAGCGAGGAACATCCAGCACGACGTCCACAAGCCGGTCCCACGGAGCATGTATCCGAAGAGGATCGGGCAGAAGAATCCGCCTAAGCCACCAAGCACCCCAACGAGACCTCCGACGGTTCCAACATCCGACGGGAAATACTCTGGAATGTGCTTGTACACCGCAGCCTTGCCAATGCCCATAGCAATGCCGGCAATGAACACAAGCACGGTAAACACCCACACGTTGGCCTGGAAGTAGATGTGCGTAATCCCCCGCGCCAGGATCTCTCGCTTCTGCACTCGCTGTCCGACTTTGACCGCGGGTTCCTGCCAAGACCGGACTACGGGTAAGACAAACACACCTTCTTCCAACATCTGAGGATCCAGCGGCACTTCCTTCTTTAGCGGGATCCTCTCGTTTTCCAAGACGATGGCGTCCGAGGTTACTTCGCGGACTGTTCCAGCCCGATCCGCCATGATGCCCTGCCCGGGAGAACGAATCTCCATGCGAGGCACAATCAATAGGACGAAGCAAACGATGCAGGTCGTCAGTACCCAGTACATCGTCGTCCTGGCTCCAAACTTGTCGCTCATCCATCCCCCTAACGCCCGGATCACACCAGAGGGAAGACTGAAAACGGACGCCAGGTAGCCAGCCATTGCCAGCGACATGCCGTATACATTCAAGTAATAGGGTACAAGCCACTGCGAATGCGCGACGAAGGCTCCAAAAACGATGAAGTAGTAAAGACCGAACCTCCAGACACGGATATCGCGAAGCGGCCGAAGCATCTCGAGGAAAGAGGACGACCCAGCGTGCGGAGGCTTCTTGTTGACCGCGAACAGGAAGAAAACCGCGCACATGGCGAGCAGGGCGACGGCATACACGAGGGGAAGCGTGCGCCACCCTTCGATCTCAGCCCCGCCGTTCGTAAACCGCTTCAGCAGCGCTGGCGCAAACAACGTCGTCACCGCTGCGCCGGCGTTCCCTACTCCGAACACCCCCAACGCGGTCCCTTGTCGCTCCCTCGGGAAGAAAACGGACGTGTACGCTATGCCGACGGCGAAAGACGCGCCGCTCATGCCGAACAGCAACCCACCCAAGAGAAACCCCTCATACGTGGACACTCGGCTCGTCACCAGCAACCCAAGGGCGGCAAAAAGCATGACGCCGATGTAGACAGGCTTCCCGCCGTACCGATCCGTAAGCATCCCCAAAGGTAGGCGCATCACCGAACCCGTGAGAACGGGGATTCCGATCAACCACCCCATCTGAGCCTTGTCAATGTGGAGATACTGCTGGTCTACTAAGAACGTAATCAGGACACCGTAAAGCATCCACACGGCAAAGCAGACCGTGAACGCAACGGTGTTGAGCACAAGCATCCGCATTGAATGGGTGTCACGTTCCATGGCTTTCAGTGTAGTTTTCGATTTCGCGTTCGCCTATGACGAGCGTCATTCCGCCACCACGCTTCGCCGCAGCCACGCTACTCCGAGGCATTCACCGCGGATGCCTCGCCTGCGACCGCTGGAGGTTCCGGCGTGTGGTGCTTCGGCGTTTCAAGGATCCCCTTCAACGTGAAAATCCCGATGAACAGTATGATGAAAGTGGCTGTTACAATGGCCCACTGACGACGAGCCGGGTGCCGATAGGGCGAACGGTCAAGCCACGGCAACAGGAACATACCGATCGTGACCAAACCGGGCGCCACTAACGTCGCCAGAACCTCCCAGCCAGGCGGCATCACCTTCAGCAGTTCGTAAAGGCCAAGGAAGTACCACTCCGGTCTCGGGGAGAAGTCGGTACCGGTCGGATCGGCAATTCGCTCCAAGGCTGGCGGAAAAGCGTAGGCGAAGTACACCAGCAACCCAACCCCAAAAAGGACGACCACGGCGTCCTTGAACAACTGACCCGGGAAGAACGGTTGCGGCTTTCCCTTCTGGAGCACCACCGGCCCTGCGATGTGGTGCCGACGGACCAAATAGAGGTGGATCGCAACGAAGATAACGAGCGTTGCCGGCAAAAGCATCACGTGGATGGCATAGAAGCGCGTCAACGTAGGCGCCCCGACCTCGTGACCTCCGCGAATGAATTCCATGAGACCGTCACCAATCCAGGGAACCGTTCCCGCAATGCGCGTGCCGACCACGGTTGCCCAGTACGCCTTCTGATCCCACGGCAGCAAGTAACCCGTGAACGAAAACGCAAGCAGAATTTGGAAAATGAACACTCCCACGACCCAGGTCAGCTCGCGAGGCTTCTTGTACGATCCCCAGAAAAACGTCCGGAGGGTGTGGAGCACCATGACCACGACAATGAAGGACGAGCCCCACATGTGCAGGCCGCGAACCACCGAGCCCCCGGGTAGCTCATAGGTAATGGCTCGCACACTTTGATACGCTCCCTCCGGATGGGGCGTGTAGTACATGGCCAGAGCAAACCCGGTGATGAACTGAAACACCAAGAGCGTAAGAAGAAGGTTGCCGAGAGTTTGCCACCAGCCGACCCCCGGAGGCATCGGCTCCTCGAGGTTCTTGCGGACAAAACCCCACCATCCCGTTCGTAGATCCAGCCAGTCTTTCCACGTGGGACGTTCTCGTTCCCGGACCTCCTCCGGTGGGAGCTCTTCCTCGGGCATCGAGGGGCGTTCAGGTGTGAGAATTCGATCGTCCATTCGACTCTATACCTCCATGTACACGTAAATCTGTCCGCCGTCACTCTTGACGGGATGCTGAACGAGCGGCTTGGGCGGAGGGCCGGAGACGACCTTGCCTTCCGAGTCGAAGACCCCACCATGGCAAGGACAAAAGTACCGCTGCTTTTCGTCTTGGAACCGAACCCGACAACCCAGGTGCGTGCACGACGGGTCGAAGCACAGCAGCCCATTCCGGTTCCGATGGACATACACGACGTATCGCCGCGTCGTCGTGCGGTACCCATCCTTGACCTCAAGCTCGATCGTGGCTTCGCGTGTCTCGCCCATCTGCAAGTCGTCCGGAAGCGCAGGCACCCACTGTCCCCTGCGCCGGCGCGTGATCAAGGGCGCGCTGATCAGCTTTGCCGTCGGCGCCAAGACCACGATGGCCACGACCGCATTGATGACGCTCACCAGCCAGCCCAGAAGCTTCCGGCGTTCCGGGCTCTCGGGCGCAGCATCCGTCTTCGGTTCATGATTCGTCGAGTTCATTCTAAACCTCCACTATGGGTAATAGCGCAGCTTCACTTCGCCATGCTCTGGGTCCACAACATCCAATACCTGTCGGGCGATCTTCAACGACTTGTGGTGCCGGCCCGGGGAGGGCTCCCTCTGGAAGCCGAGGTCAATTCCCGCCGCCGTCATCGCCTCGGTCAACCGCGTGATCGCCGCCATGACCGGCACGACAAACGCGTGCGAGAACCGGGTGAACGGAGCCGTACCCAACAAGAGCGCGATTGCGCACAAATGATAGAGGTAGACAGGCATGACCCATTCCGTCAAGCCCGCTCGCTTCACCCAAACGGTCAAGAACCCAGACACAATCGTGTGCAACAGCAGATTGACGAAGAAGAAATCGCGGCCGAGAGTCAAGCCATTATCAATGTAACGGTCCGTCTTGTACCGATACATCACGTACGAGACCCCCGCAAGCACCGCGATTCCCGAAAGAATCGGTAGCATCTTGAGGGGGCTGAAGAGCGGCATCTCGCTCCGAGTCGGGTTGAAGATCTGGATTAGGATGTCGGCTACCATCAAACCCGTGAAGCCGTACAGCAACAGCCCGTGCATGGCCCACCGGAACCGGTCCTTTCGCCACAGAGACGCGACGAGGAACCCATCCACGATCAGTGACCACAGGAATATCCCCGCCGCCTTCAAGAAGCCGAACTTGGGCAAGTACGGAAGAAGCTCCTTCGCACCGGAGATGCCCACCCAGTAGGCCAGTACCTTGATCGCGAAGAGGATCGAGAAGAGAGTGACGAACAAAAAGATGAGCGCAACGTTCCGCGTCGAGAGAAACTGCCCAACCTTGAACGCGATTGGGATCTCGTCCGGATTCAGCGCCTTTGCCTTGAGCTCCTCATAGATTTGGCGCACCTCTTCGTCGGACATCTCGCTTGCGGGCGTCTTCGGCATCATCCCCTTTCCGTTTCTCACAATGGAGAGAAACTGCTCGTAGGGGATCGGCGTTGAAGCGAGCGGCGGCCCCATCCCGCCGTGAGCGGTAACCCCATGGCATCCGAGACAGCTCGACGTGGAGTAGTGATCCAATCCTTCCGTCGCCTCGTTCGCTCGCGCAGAGGCCAAGACCAAGAGCAACAACGTCAACACTGCGAGCAAGGACAGAACGGTCGAGACCGCAGAGCGATGAGAGGTTCGCACACGCGGTTCCTGCCGCGGCTGATCCGTCGAAGCGGGGCTCTGCGCGGACATGGGGCCGAGGTAACAACCTGCTGGCCGAGTCTTCGCATCGGGAAGAAGGTGGAACGGTTTGCGTCCCGTTTCGCGCTCCTGCTCCACGATGTATCGCGAGATCTTGCTGTCGGGGTCGTCGAGGTCCCCGAAGATTCGCGCCGTCGTCGGACACGCGACGACGCAAGCCGGATCGAGACCCTGGTCCACACGATGGGCGCAATAGGTGCACTTGCGGGCGACATTGGGCTTCAATCGCGGCTTGACAAACTGCTCTTCATAGGCCTCGCCCGGCTCGAGATACCACGCATCCTGCTTCTTCAAATAGATGTTTCCGTAAGGGCAAGCCGAGACGCAGGCGCCGGTGCCACGGCACCGATCCTGGTCAATGAGAACGATGCCGTCCGGACGCTTGATGATTGCCTTGTTCGGGCACGCTTTCAAGCATGGCGCATCTTCGCAGTGGTTGCACAGCACGGGGATGTATAGGCGTTTTACGGTGGGGAACGTGCCGATTTCCACGTTGAGAACCCGCGCGAAGAAGACATCCACGGGCGTACCGTTCTCCTGCTTGCAGGCAAGAGTACATGCATCGCAACCGATGCAACGCGTCAAGTCGATCAACATCGCCATCCGTGCCATTACTTCACCTTCCTGATATCGACTCGTGTGTCCTTCCAGTGCTGACCCGGTGCGTAGACTGCGGGTAGGTAGTAATTCTCATGCGTCGGCTTGACCCGCTGGTGCGTGTGGACGCTGTGATATTTGCCGCCGGCCAAGAACCGATCCCACCAGGCATGGTCTACACAAAGTACGCCGGGCTTGATGCCCTCGGTGACCAGCGCCCAAAGGCGGTAGCTTCCGAAGTTGTTGAAGATCTCGACGAGGTCGCCGTCCTCAATCCCGCGAGCCGCTGCGTCCACGGGGTTGATTTCCACCACCGGCTTCCGATTGAGGTTCAGCAGCAGAGGGTTGTTGCTGTGGGTCGAGTGGACGCGCCACTTGGAGTGCGGCGTGACGATACTCAAAGGATACGCCTGCTCCTCCTCCGAAAGGTGGCTGAAGGCCGGCTTGAACACCGGCAACTCCTCGCCGAGTTTCCGGAACACCTCTTCCTCCTTGTAGAACTCCATTCGGCCCGTCTTGACGAACTCCTTGTTTGCGCCCTCCGGGAACGGATAGGCGCGCGGAGGGAACGGCTTGAGATCAATGAACTGATGGTCCAGGCCCACCTCAGGGTCGTGCACTTTCAGGCGCACCGGCCCGGCGAGCAGCTGATCCACGGTGATGCCTTCGCATTCGGGACCGCCGCCCTCGAGAATGATTCTCATCGCGTCCAGCTCGGTCATGTCGAAGTACTTGAACAGGCTCGGATCAACGCGTTTGATGAGCTCCTGCACCATCCAGAACTCCGGCTTGCTCTCGTGTCTGGGCGAGATCACCGGCTGCTGGATCTGAAGATACGGGTGGCAACCGGTGCCCACTAACTCATACTTTTCCCAAAACGTCGGCGCGGGCAGTACGACATCCGCGTACTCGCACGTTGGCGTCATCTGGAAGTCGACTACAACGAACAGCTCGAGCCGATCGATCGCCGCTCGCATCAAGTCGGAAAACTCGGTCACGAGCGGGTTCCCGTGCGAGACGAACAGCGCCTTGAAGCCGTGTTCCGGAAACTTGATCTTTGGGTTCATCGTCTCGGAGGGCTTGCCGAGAACAAAGTAGTGCATCGGAACGGGATTCGGCCGCTTGCCCTCCGGGAACCAGAACGGGCTAACGTCCACGCGGAAGTGGTGCTGGCCGGAGTAGATCGAAACGCCCTCGCCCGGGTTGCCGTGCGCCCCTGCAAGCGCCGAAAGCAGCAGGATGGAGCGAATCGTCAAGTCCCCGTGCATCCGGTGGTTGACCCCCATGCCCACGATGATGAGGCTCGGGCGTTGCGTCGCGTAATCCGTAGCGACCTTGCGGATCGTCTCCGCGGGGATGTGGGTGACCTCCGCAACGCGGTCCGGGTGGTACTCCTCTCGCATCACCACGTCCTCGATCATTTCGAAGACCGGGCGCACGTACACCTCGCCGTCCTTGGTCTGCACCTTGCGCCGTCCGCGAAAGGCAAACCGGACCCCCTCAGGAAGCCGCAGCGTGTCCTTGGGCAACTTGAACAGAGCGTCTTGGCCCTCGTCCCATACCACGAATTCATCCTCGTCCCCCATGCCGACATCCGACGCTCGCAGACGCATTCCGTTGTCTTCTCGGATCAACGTACAGCAGTCGGTGAACTGTTGGAGGAAGTTCCAGTCCACGAGGTCGTTCTCGATCAGCACTTGGCACATGGAGAGCGCGAGCGCCCCATCGGTGCCGGGTTCGATCGGCAACCACAGGTCCGCGCCCTTGGCCGTCTGGGAGCAGCGAGGATCGATGCAGACGATCTGGCAGTTGTTCCTCTGCTTGGCAAACCTCGTCAAGAACTGCGCGTCCGGAATGCGGGTTTGAAAGACGTTGCTCGACCACAGGAGAGCGGTCTTCGCGTAGCCCCAGCTCTTCGACTCGCACTCGACCGAATCAATGCCGATCGTGTGCGTAAAGCCCATGGAGATATCGCCATTGAAATCGTACGCCGTGGCGAAACTCATGCCGAGAAGCGCCGCCATGCGAACTTGAGCGCCCTTTTGCACATAGCCGGTCCCAACGACCTGATTGAACAACAGCATGCTCTCCGGCCCATAGGTGTCCCGGATGTGGATCATCTTTTGGGCGATGTAGTCCAGCGCCTCGTCCCAGGTGGCCTCTCTCCACTTGCCCTCGCCCCTTTCGCCCACCCGAATCAGCGGCGTTTTGAGCCGGTCGGGGTTATAGATCATATGAGTCATGGACATCCCGCGCAGGCAGCCGCGCGGGTTGTACTCTTCGCAGCTGTAATCGCCCGCGGGTTTCAAGTCCACGATTACGTCGTCCACAACGGTAGCGAGCCAACCGCACGCGCCCGTGCAGTTCGGGCTGTCAGTAGTGCGAACGACGCGCGCTTCGCCCTTCGGAGGAACCGTCGGGCCTCGCCCCGGAACCGGATATCGCGTAGCCATCGTCCAGAGTGTTGACGAAGGCTGTCTGCGCCGCTATGACGGTCGTCATACGGAACCAGAACGGTTGGTGGAGGTAGCCGGACTCGAACCGGCGACTTCCTGCTTGCAAAGCAGGCGCTCTGCCAACTGAGCTATACCCCCGCGACGGGAAAGTATACCTTTAGCTTCGGCGGCCGCCTAACAGATCCTCACGCCGGATCAGCGGCGTTTGGGCGAGGTCTGCAATCGTCTTCCGATTCAGCACACGGTCAATCGCGTCCTGCACTTCCTCCCAAAGCGCCTGGATCCCGCACGCGCCTTCGTGACGACAGACCTCCTCGCCGCCCGAGTGGCGCTCGCAGAACTCATCGTCGTACAGCTTGCCACCCAACGCGTGGATCACCTCTCCCACGCGAATCTCCTCTGCCGGGCGCGTCAGGGCGTAACCGCCCGTCTTGCCGCGAGAGGCAACCACAAACCCTTCTTGACGAAGCAGACGGAGAACCTTCGCGACATTCGCTTCCGAAAGCCCTTCCCTTTCGCTGATTTCGGGAATGGTCAGCGCGCCGGACGGCCCCGCGCGCGCGATCTGCACGAGGCACCGAATCCCGAACTCTTCCAGCGTCGAAAACTTCATCTAAAAGAATCCCAACACCAGCTTCGCTTCTTCCGACATCATCTCAGGGTTCCAGGGTGGATCCCACACCAACTCCACTTCCGCGCTCTTCACGCCCTCCACAGAAAGCACAGCCTGCTCCACCTGACCGGGCAGGATTCCCGCGACCGGGCAACCCGGCGCCGTCAACGTCATTTTGACCTTAACGTCTCCCTCGTTTTCGATGGCAATGTCGTAGATTAAGCCCAAATCGTAAATGTTTACCGGGATCTCCGGGTCGTATACACCTCGAATCGCCTCGACGATCTGGCTCTTGAGGGGAAGGTTCTTGAGTTCGTCGATCGGGTTCCTTTCTTCGCTCATTCATCCGCCTCCGTCGTCACCGTCTCGCTCTGTTCGAGAATCGCTGCCTTCAGCGCATGCCAGGCGAGCACGGCGCATTTGATACGAGAGGGATAATCCCGCACTCCCTCGAACACCTGCAACGGACCCAATCGCTCCGACTTGACCCCTTCCGTTACCATATCATGGAACGCTTGGATCATCGCAAGCGCTTCTTCCACACTCTTGCCTTTTAGATGCTCGGTCATCAACGACGCCGAAGCGGTGGAAATGGCACAACCCGAGCCTTCAAACCGAATCTCTGCGAGGCGGCCGTCCTCCACCTTCGCGAACACCTCGATGCGGTCGCCACACAGGGGGTTGTCGCCAAGCACCGACCGCACATCGTTCTCCACGCGACCGTAGTTCCTCGGGTGCCGGTAGTGGTCGAGGATCACCTCTTGGTAGAGCTCACGAACCAAGTCATCCATCAGGGAAACACCTCGAGGACGCGGCGAAGGCCGTGCGCCAGGGCGTCCATTTCGCTACGTGTGTTGTACAATCCCACGCTGGCCCGAACCGTTGCAGGTACCCCGTACCGCTCCATCAACGGCTGCGCACAGTGGTGCCCTGCCCGAACCGCGATCCCCTCTGCGTCGAGCAGAGCGGCTGCGTCGTGAGGGTGTACCCCTTCGATCACGAACGAGATGGCTCCCGCGCGCTCCAGCGGGTCGCCAATCAGCCGCACCCGCGGCATGCCTCGAAGCAGCTTGGCGCCGTACTCCACGACGTCTCGCTCGTGAGACTCGACCGCATCCATTCCAAGACTCTCCAAGTACTCTACGGCTGCGGCCAGGCCGATTGCGCCCGCAATGTTCGGCGTACCCGCCTCGAAACGGTGTGGAGGCGCCTGGAACTTCGAACCCGACCATCGAACCTCCGTAATCATGTCCCCTCCACCCTGGTACGGTATCATCTCCGCAAGCCTCTCATACTTCCCATACAGCACACCGATACCGGTCGGGCCGTACATCTTATGCCCAGAGATTGCATAGAAATCCGCGCCGATCTCCTGAACATCCACACGCATCCGTGGCGCGGCTTGTGCGCCGTCCACGAGAACCGGAATCCCGGCCTCGTGGCAAAGCGCGACGAGATGCTTGATCGGATTCACCGTCCCAAGCACGTTCGACACGTGGGTGATCGAGCAGAACTTCACCCGATCGCTCAACGCCGATCGGAACAAATCCGCGTCCAACTCACCGTTTTCTCGAACCGGCACAACCAGTAGTTCTGCGCCCTTCCTTTCGCACACCAACTGCCAGGGGACGATGTTCGAGTGGTGCTCCATCTCCGTTACGAGCACCGCATCGCCTTCCTCGAGCCGCGGCTCCACATAGGAATGCGTGACCAGGTTGATCGCCTCGGTCGCCCCGCGAACGAACACGATCTCACGCGCGTCCCGCGCATTCAAAAACGCCGCGATCTGAATCCTCGCGTTCTCGTACTGTTGCGTCGTCCTCTCGCTGAGGTCGTGTACCCCTCGGTGGACGTTTCCGTGACCCTCCCGATACAACTTTGCGACCGCCTCGATCACGCAAAGCGGCTTTTGCGTAGTCGCGCCGTTGTCGAGATAAACGAGGGGCTTGCCCCGCGCCTTACCCGCCAGGGCGGGAAAACAGCTGCGGACCGCCTCGATGTCGAGGCTAAGTCTCTTCTCGACCTGGTGTGAACCGTGCAAAGATCTCCTCCTCGAGCCGCTTGCGAAGCGGCTCATGGGGAATATTCTCGATGATCTCGTTCGCAAACGCAAACGTCAGGATCTGCCGCGCGTGCTCCTTTGGAATTCCGCGGCTCTGAAGATAGAACATCTGGCTGGGCTCAATCTGCCCAATCGTCGCGCCGTGAGTGCACTTCACGTCGTCCGCGAAGATCTCTAACTGGGGCTTGGAGTTGACCGTGGCATCCCGCGAAAGAAGCAGGTTCCGATTCGATTGCTTCGAGTCCGTCTTCTGGGCACCGTGGCGCACGAAGATCTTGCCGTTGAACACTCCCACAGCCGACCCATCGAGGATGCCCTTATAGTTCTCAAAGCTGTTACAGTTTGGCATCGTGTGATCGAGGAACGTGTGGTGGTCAATGTGCTGCTTCCGCGTGCCCAAGTACAGCCCGTCCAACGTGGCATGGATGTTCTCGCCCGCGAGGATCAAACCCGAATCGTTGCGAACCAATCCGCCGCCGAGCGTCACCGTCTCCGTCTCTACGCTGGCTTCGCCGAGCACCTTGCCCGTAAAGGTAGCCACGAGACTTCCTTCGTCATCGGCGTCCTGCAGCCTCGTGTAACGTACGGCGGAACTCTCGCCGAACCATCCCTCCTCCACAAGATTCAGGAACGCATCCTTCTCGGCGTAGCACTCCGAGATCAGCTGCAAACCTCCACCCTTCTCGACAACGACAAGCAATCGAGGGTGAGCAACACGACCCGCAGTGGCTACGAACGTAACCTGGATCGGCTCCTCAACAACGACCCCTTCCTCAACCCATAGCACGATCCCATCATTGAGATGAGCCGTGTTCAACGCAGCGAACGGATAGAAACTCCAATCCACAAGACGACCGAGGTGCGCTCCGACCTGGCCCCAATTCTTCTCGCACGCCTCGCGAAGCGGAAAAACGGCCGCGCCTTTCGGCAGTCGTCCAAGATCTGACAGCTCCGGCACGAAGTGGCCGTCAATAACGACGAGATTCGCGCAGACTCGCTTCTCTGCGATCGCGTGCTCGCTCTTGCCCGGAGAAGCAGCCAACACATACGACTTGGACGTGATCGGCGCGACGCTCGTGTATCGCCACTCTTCGTCCTTCAGCGTGGGGAAACCCTTCTGACGAAAGAGAGCCGCAGCCGACTTCCGGAGCGAAACGAGCTCGCTGTTCCCCCAGGTTGGAGCCGACTCCAGAGCGGGGTCAAAAGCATGCGATTCCTGAACCGCGGTGAAGCTCAAACCGTCGCACCCTCCTTCTCGAATTGCGCGTACCCCTTCTCTTCGAGCTCGAGCGCCAGCTCGCGCCCACCCGACTTCACGATTCGGCCGCCCACCATGACGTGAACGTAGTCCGGAACGATATAGTTGAGCAAACGTTGATAATGCGTGACCACGAGGAACGCTCGATCCGGACTGCGCATCGAATTTACACCGCCCGCGACGATCCTCAGTGCATCAATGTCGAGGCCGGAGTCCGTCTCGTCCAGGATGCAAAGACGTGGCTCCAGCATCATCATCTGAAAGATCTCGTTGCGCTTCTTCTCGCCGCCGGAAAACCCTTCATTCACCCCCCGCTGGATCATCGCGTCGTCCATTCCGACCTTCGCTGCCTTCTCACGCAGCGTCTTCATGAACTCCATCGGATCCACCTCCGCCTCGCCCCGCGCCTTCCGAATCGCATTCAGAGCCGAGCGCAGGAAATACGCGTTGGAGACCCCGGGAATCTGAACCGGATACTGGAACGCGAGGAAGACCCCCTTCGCAGCCCGCTCCTCCGGATCCAGATCGAGTAGGTCCTCGCCGTCCAAGAGCGCTTCGCCCTCGGTCACTTCGTAGTCCTCTTTGCCGGCGAGCACCTGCGCCAGCGTGCTCTTGCCGGAACCGTTCGGTCCCATGATGGCGTGCACCTCGCCCGCGTTCACCTGGAGATCCACGCCGTGCAGGATCTCCTTGTCTTCGACTCTTGCGTGTAGATTCTTGACTGTTAGCATATCGTTTCCTTTTCTCCTTCTTGAATTCGTTTAGCCGACGCTGCCCTCCAGGCTCACCGCCAGCAACTTCTGCGCTTCGACCGCAAACTCCATCGGCAGTTCGCGGAAGACCTCCTTGCAGAAGCCGTTCACGATCATCGAAACCGCGTCCTCAAAGGGAATCCCGCGCTGTTGGCAGTAGAACAGCTGGTCCTCGCCGATCCGACTCGTCGAAGCTTCGTGCTCGATGATCGCCGTCGGGTTCTTGCACTCGAGGTACGGGAAGGTGTGGGCCCCGCACTGGTCCCCGATGAGCATCGAATCGCATTGGGAATAGTTCCGAGCGTTCTCCGCCCCACGGTTGATTTTCACCAGACCGCGGTACGTGTTCTGCCCTTGCATCGCGCTGATGCCTTTCGACACGATCGTGCTCTTCGTGTTCTTGCCGATGTGGATCATCTTCGTGCCCGTGTCGGCCTGCTGCTTGCCCGACGTCAGGGCAACGGAATAGAACTCGCCGATCGAGTTGTCTCCCAGCAGAATCACGCTCGGATACTTCCACGTGATCGCGGAGCCGGTCTCGACCTGTGTCCACGAAATCTTCGAGTTCTCTCCAAGACACTTGCCGCGCTTGGTAACGAAGTTGTACACTCCGCCCTTGCCTTCCGCGTCTCCGGGATACCAGTTCTGCACCGTCGAGTACTTGATCGTGGCGTCCTTGTGCGCAATGAGTTCCACAACCGCGGCGTGGAGTTGGTGCTCATCCCGCATCGGAGCCGTGCAGCCTTCGAGGTAGGACACGTACGCGCCCTCCTCCGCAATGATGAGCGTCCGCTCGAACTGTCCCGTCTTCGCCGCGTTGATACGGAAGTACGTCGAAAGCTCCATCGGGCACCGCACGCCCTTGGGCACATACACGAACGACCCATCACTGAACACCGCGCTGTTGAGCGACGCGTAAAAGTTGTCCGAGTACGGGACGACGCTGCCGAGATACTTGCGCACCAGCTCGGGATGCTCGCGGATCGCCTCCGACATCGAGCAGAAGATCACTCCCGCCTTGCGCAGCTCCTCCTTGAACGTCGTCGCGACCGAGACACTGTCAAACACCGCATCTACGGCAACACCCGCCAGAAGCTTCTGCTCCTCCAGAGGAATGCCCAGCTTCTCGTACGTCTCCAGCAGCTTCGGGTCTACCTCGTCGAGGCTCTTTGGACCCGCTTTCTTCTTGGGCGCTGCGTAGTAGGAAATCTCCTGAAAATTTACGGGCGGATAGTGGACGTTCGGCCACTTCGGCTCGGACATGGTCAGCCAATGTCGGTACGCGCGCAGCCGCCACTCGAGCATCCACTCCGGCTCCTCCTTCTTGGCCGAGATGAACCGAATGATCTCCTCGTTCAAACCCGGAGGGGCCGACTCCTGCTCGATGTCCGTCGTGAACCCCCACTTGTATTCGCGGGTAGCGGCCTGTTCGAGAAACTGTGTGTCGCTCATCTGCTTTTCCTACGCCTATGATGGCTCAAACTATACGGAAAAGTCAAGTTAGTGTAGCGCTGAGGCGCAGTTCCGCGCCCCTTGCGCCGAAGAGCTACGCCGCCAGATGAACCTTCGCCGCCGTCGAGTACGAGCCGGTGTTGTCGGTGACGAACAGCATGGAGTAGCCCGGGGGCGCGTGGTTCGCGTTCGGCGGTGCAACAACGTCGTAGCCCCCAAGCCCGGATTGCGAGAACGCGAGCGGGATGTACCGCTGGTTCTGGTCGAAGCCGTGCGTCACGCACGCGTAGCTGATCAGGCACATCTCGACCGCCGTGCGACCGGAGGCGACTGTCGCCGCAACGGGAAACGTGGTGTTGTATTGCACCTGGCTCGGCGCCGAAGTGATCATCGGACGGTCGAGCGTACTGCCTGCGATGTACGGCGGGGTGTAGATGTCGCCCGATGGGTAGGTTGTGGATTCGTTCTGTTGCCCTCCGGCCACCAGGACTTCACCCGACGGCAACAGGATGGCCGTGGAGTGATACATCCGCGGAGGGTACGACAGGTCGGGTGGCGCGTCCAGGAGGACCCACTCGCCGTCGAGATCGTTGAGGTCGAACACCTCCGGCTGCATGACCGGCCTCGTGTAGTCGCTGCTCTCTTGGCCGCCGATGGCAAGCACCCTCATACCGGGAAGCATGACCAGGTTGTGGTCCCGGCGCGGGAAGTTCATTGGGCTGATGCTCTGCCAGGCGGCGGGCTGATTGACCTGCCAATTGCTGAGGTCAATGACAGCCGCAAGCGCGCTGGCGTTGGGATTGCCTTCAGCGACGTTCCCACCGCAGCGGAGGATCTTGCCGGGGGAGAACGAGCATACGGAGTTGTGCTCTCCGATGGCGCCGTTATCAAAGTCAAGCGTCACGTCGTGCCAGGTGAAGTCCGTTAGCCGCAAGGCGAGGGTCTTCTTGAAAGGCGCATCCTGAGTACCTCGCCCGGCGTAGAATACGAGCCCTGATGGGATGACGAACATCGCGGGATAGAGCGGCAGTTGCTGCTCGATCAGCGCGGTGAACCAGGGCTGCGCGTCATCGGAATTGAAAACTTGGACTTTCTTGTTGTACGACCGGGTGCCAGGAGGTCGAGGAGGGAACGGAGGTGGAACCAATTGCGTCGTACCGCTTACGACCAGTTGTCGGCCGTCCGGCAAGGAGGTATTCGTCGGGTACCACCTCGCATCGTCTGGGTAGGTGCTGCCCATTGGTTGGCCTTCCTCCCAATGGGCACCCGGTAATGATGCATCCGGAACAAGCAGGGTCGCGTATCGCGTACCGAATCCCTCTCCGTTCTCCCCCTGCCTCGAGTCAGTCCCCCCGGCGATGAGGACTCGCCCGTCAGCCAGCATGGCATGCCCCGCGCAGAAGATGTTGTTCACGCTGCAATCAACCTGGAAGAACTCACCCGTGACGAGGTTCAAGATCCATGCTTTGCAATCACGGTCGCTGTTTGAATCGCCATACCCCCACATCATAACCCGGTTGTTGTGCAGATGCACGGCATGGATCGCGGTGAGTTGGCTCGGCCAGCCAGCCACGTGACGCCACGGCATCAGCGCTTCCTCCTCGGGCGAAGGGCAAGCGCCCCGATGCCCGCCACGAGCACCGATGCGGAGAGTGGCTCCGGCACCACCGAAACTCGGTCCACGAAGAGATCAACATCCTCACCGTCGGGTCCGTCGAAGTACAGCGTCAGGAACCGAGGGGGAATGTCGGTGCCGTTACCGGTCAGAAAGATCTGGTCGTTGAAGTAAGCCGTGAAGGCGCCGGAGGTTCTGGTGATGCGAAACTCGTGAAAGCCGTCACGCGGGGCGTCCGCCTGGCGAAATGGTCCGCCCTCAAAGCTGGCTTGCACCAGGTTGTACTCCTGCCCATCCGTAATGCCGTGCTGGTAAGTCATTTGCGCAACATACGAACTCCTAATGGGCCAGCCATCATCCAGCATAACCATCAGCAAGTGTCCCTTTGGAGCGTCGGTCCAGCCTACTCTGGCTCTCATGTCGAAGTCTTCGAATTCCGGTATCGGAGCTTTGATCCATTCCCTCGAGCTGTACCCTTCGAGAGAGTGGACCTCCAAGAGGCTATCATGGACGGAATAGATCATCCCTCCCTTTGGGTTGCCGAACGACCAATGCGAGCCCAGGTCCTCGCCGTCAAAGTCGTCAAAGAACCTCTGCCCCGCACCCGTCGCGGGCACGAGGGCGAGGGGGAGCAGGAACGTCAAGTATCTTTTCATCATTCTTTCCTCCTTGTGCTTTCGTCATTGGAAGGCGTCGCAGTCTCGAGCCTCTCGCTTTCCGACCCGTGGGCATCTACCGCGCCGCCGGCAAGCGGCTGCAATGGTCCGACATAGAGCCTGCCGTCGCGAAGCAAGTAGACAGTCGGGAAGTGCATACGGGGTTCACCTTCTCTCTTCATCGTGGGTTCCTCCGTTTGCGTTGCTGCAAGCGCTGCTGCTCGGAAGGTGCCTCGGCTTCGGAAGCGTCACGCTGCGAGTGCTCGGCGTCCTGTGAGTCGCCCGCCGGGGCAGAGCCCGGGAACCAGTTAACCAACACGCGGCCGTCCGGCAACGGGTAGACCGTGTGCCAATACAACCCTGTGCCCTTTTCGCCAATCTCGTCACACTTGCCCATCACCGTCAGTATACAGGCACCAAGCCGAAAACGGAACGCAAAAATGGGGGGGGGCAAAATCCGGTAATTATACGGGCTAAAATCTCACGCTTCCACCCAGGCGAGGCACTCGGTTGCACTGCCGGCCTCTCCGTTTCCGACGCCAAGACATCAGCGCGTCCTCCTGCGCCGAAGGGCGAAAGCCCCCATCCCCATCGCGAGCACCAACGCGGAGAGAGGCTCGGGTACGACCGAAACACGGTCCACGAACAGGTCTACATCCTCGCCGTTCTCTCCCAAGAAGTAGAGCGTGAGATACTGAGGGCGAACCTCGGTACCGCTGCCAGTCAGAAAGACCTCACCGTCGAAGTAGGCAGTGAAGACCCCGGCGTTCCTGGTGATGCGAAACTCGTGGAAGCCGTCTCGCGGGGCGTCCGCCTGGCGAAACGGCCCACCGTTGAACTCCGCACTCAATAGGTCATACGACTTGCCGTGGTGGTAGATCATATACGCTACGAAAGGGCCGCCACGTGGCCAGCCGTCATCCAGCATAACCATCAGCGACTGTCGCGGTGGTGCGTGGGTCCATCCTATTCTGGCTCTCATGTCGAAGTCCTCAAACTCAGGTATTCGCGCCTTGATCCACTCGCGAGCAGAGAAGATGCCTTCTAAGCGCTCAACGTCCAGCAAGCTGTCGTGCACGCTGTAGATCATCCCTCCCTTCGGGTTGCCGAACTCCCAATGCCCGCCCAGGTCCTCGCCGTCAAAGTCGTCGAAGAACCTTTGCCCCGCACCCGACGCAGGCACGAGGGCGAGGGGGAGAAGGAGCACAGCATGCATTGCCGTGAGCTGAGCCAGCCAGCTGAGCACGTGACGCCAGGACACTATCCTGTCCTCCGGCGCCTAAGAGCCACGACAGCGACCCCAGCGGCGAGCCATGGGATAGAAGCAGGCTCGGGAACCACCGAAACACGGTCCACAAGCAAGTCCACGGGTAGGGACTGTCTGCCACGGAACAGCAAGACGATCGTATCCGCCGGCATGTCGGAGCCTGTGCCTTGCAGGATCAGCTCGCCGTCGAAAAACGCCGATAAGACACCCGCAGATCGAGTCAGGCGGAACGTATGAAATCCTGATGCGGGCGCGTCAATGTCCACCCGGGGACCATCGCGGAAGGAAGCACCCACGGTACTCGTCTTTCTGCCGTTGACCGTATCGCGGCGATAAGCCATCAATGCAACTGCAGTATCGTTCGGATACCCTCCCCCCAGCGCGACGATGAGTCGTTCGAAGGAGGGCTCGCTCGTCCAGCCAACCCGAGCCTCCATGGCGAAGTCGTCGAACGGGTGAATCCGGGCGGTGATCCACTCGCGCACGCCGAAGAACCCCGTGAATCCATAGACCTCCAACAAGCTGTCGTGTACCGAGTAGATCATCCCGCCTTTCGGGTTGCCGAACTCCCAATGCCCGCCCAGGTCCTCGCCATCGAAGTCGTCAAAGAACCCACCCGCCCACGCAGGCATGAGGGCGAGGGTGAGTAGCGCTGCCAGTACTGTCTTCATCTCGTTTGCTCCTTGTTTCTTGAGTTTAGTGTATCGAATCTCCATCGCTTTTGGGTGACTTTCTTCGCTTCAGTGCCACCAGCCCATGTTCGGGTAGAGCGGGAGTTGCTGCTCGATCGGCGCGGTGAACCAGGAGTCGCTCGTGAGGTCGTAGACTTGGACCTTCTTGTTGTAGGTTCGGATGTCGTGTTCGAGGTCATACTGCTGCGTTCCCGTCACGACCAGAAGCCTGCCGTCAGCGATGGGAAAGGCCGTTTGGTCCCATGCGTGAGTTCATTATATCGCATTTCTTCGCCCCTGTGCCACCCAACCCGTCCCCAGGGAGAGAGAGACATGCCGCGTGGGCTCGCCGATGCCGCCATCGGTGAAGCCGGGCGTTAGGAATCGCATCCGCTCAACGCCGCTCGACGTTAAGCCAGGCGCCTTCGACGTCGATCCCAGAGCCAACCGCCGCGAGGACCTCTCGGATCGCTCCGACGAGGCGGCTGTCCGAAGAGGGAACTGGGCGTCCTCCGGAAACCCAAATTGGAAGAATTCGCACGCTCTTCACGCCGATTTGAGTAACGACTACCTCGGCCAGAAAACTCTCGACCCGAGACGACCCTGGAAAGAGAAAGTTGCCGAGCGAATAGAGGATGACACCACCCTTGTAGAACTCGATGCCTTGAATGCGATGCGGATGGTGTCCCACGACGAGGTGCGCTCCCGACTCGATCGCCCGATGAGCCACATCCACTTGGTACGGCTCAGGCGTGGTCTGCCCCTCGTTGCCCCAATGAAAGGAGACTACGACGATGTCCGTCTTCCGACGCAGCTGTCGAATGGCGGTTTCCATTGGATCGCTGAACCCCTTCGAGTGCGCGTGAATCCCCGGGCTGTTGGGAGACGCCGCCGAGCGCAGCGGCACGATCATCGAATACGCTAAGAAACCGATACGGAGCCCCTTCCGCTCGAGGATGCGCGCGGCAGAAGCCTCCCGCAAGTTCGAGCCCGCACCGACCGCGAGAATGCCTTCCCGCTTCAAAAGGGTGATCGTCTTCAGCAGTCCCTCCCCTTGGTAGTCCATGGCGTGATTGTTCGCCAGCGAAAGAATGTCGAACCCCGCGTCGCGAAGGATGCGCCCCGAGTATTCCGGCGAGGCGCGAAAGACGAAGTCCCTCTTCGCCGCGGTGGAGGCGGCCGACTTTCCCGGAGTAGGTTGAGCGAACTCTGTAATCGGACACTCGAGATTCCCGAAAGCCAGATCGGCGGAACGGAGAACCGTGCGAACCTTTTCGTAGGCGTAGCCCTCCCCATACCGCCGAACCATGTCGCTCATTCGACCGCCCAACAGGTTGTCGCCCGTCAGGATGATGGATACCGAGGAAGGTTCAATCCGGCTGTCGTGACGGAGTCTGTCTCCTGAACTATGGAGACACAGGAAGGCGAGCCCCAAGACAAGGACGTTCACGAGCCTCGCCTTCCTGACCCGGTCACCGCGTCATCGGCAGCAGGCAGATCCCTCAATCTTCGAGGGCGTTCCCGACTGCGGGCGATTCCACGGCATCAGCGCGAGGACCTTCGCCATGCCGCAAAAACCCGTAATGCCCGAGAATGTCAGGCCAGCTCCGACGAACCCAGGCAAAATCAACCACCACGGGTTCACGAAGACGCCGAGCAGCACGCCAGCGAAAACCAGTAGGCCCGCTCCGAGGCGCACCTGACGCTCCAGCGACCAACGAGCCTTCCGCGTCGAAACCAGCGGGCCGCCGGCTTGAACCCACGCGTCTGTCCCTCCCTGCAAGAGGCGCAAGCCCGGATGCCGCGCACCAATCAGAGTACACGCCATCTCGGCGCGCTGGCCCGATTGGCACACCACCAATACGGGGCCAAGCCGACTCAGGTCGTCCAACCGGTTCTCGATTTCGTCCAAAGGCACGTTCATCGCGCCCGGGATGTGACCGGCAGCGTACTCGTCCGCCGAGCGCACATCAATCACTTGGATGATCTCACCGTTTTGAACCTGGCGTAAGGCTTCCTGCGCCGGGATAGCCGTTACCGATTCCGAGTCTGGAGAAAGGGTTGTGTTCATAGTTCTCACTACGCCGCCACTCCGAGAAACCGTTCGGCTCGTCGCCGTTCAGTCGCATCTCCATCCACCGAACGGCCGCCTGTTTCCGCTGAGCGGCTTCGCCCAGTATGACCGAGTGGAGTCGCTCTTCGCGTGCGGAAGCGGAAGCCGGCGGTTCTAACCAATAGTGATCCTCCAGGTCGGTGATCGCGTTGAGCAGACCATACAGCGTTCCCTTCACGCCGGGCTTGTCGGTTCCTGGGCCGTTCAGCAACAGGTCCGTAACGATTCCCACCCGTCGTAGAAAGCCGTCTGCCCCGTAGACGTAGGAAAGCACGCCGACCAGGTCGCGCGTCGTAGCCTGTTCCCGCGCTAACTTCTCCAAGAACTCTCTGTGGTCGCCCATCTTCCGCTGGACGATTCCCAGGACTTTGCGGGCGTCTAAGACATCCTGTTCACCAAGCTCCCGACCATGCAAGCCGGCCAACCATACGTCGTTCGTCCGCACCGCGCTCATCGCAAGCATGAGCGTGTTTTGGCAAACCACGCGCACAGGGGTGAAGAACATCTGCATCCCCGTCTCGCCATCGTGGCCGTTGACCAAAAGCAGATAACTCTCGATGGGGTCATCTTTCACCACTTCGACCACGTGGCCGACCCAAGCGAGCATCCAGACGATCTTTCCGCCGTACAGACTGCCTGCCACCGCATACTTGGGCCCGCCAGGATCCATGGTCACCTCGTCGAAAAAGCGGAACGCATCCGCGTTCTGAATGATATGGTAGTTTCGTGGAACAACGCTCAGAAGATAGCCCGTGTCCTGGCGAACCAGCCCGGTGCAGTGCGGTCGCCGATCCAGCGCCACCCTCGTGTCGTCCTTCGCAACCGTCCACTCCAAACTCGCCGCCTTCAATGCCTGCTCGGCGGTGGCGAGGTTCGGAAGCTCCGTGCCCAGACCGTGCCAAGGCGTCGAGCCAACGTAGAACATCGAGTCTTCCTTCGTGAATCCAGCTGGCATGAATATCACCTCCTAAATAGGGATCTTACCCTGCAATGTTGCAGTTTGGGGGCGCAAGAATCGCTACCCTACGCCCCCTTCCCTGGAGGAACCGACCCCCGAAGCGCAACTTAGCGGGCCCCAAGCTTCCGCTGGAACCACGCCAGCGCCCGCTTCTTCCGCTGCGCCCCTTGGCCGAACAGGCTCGATGCAAGGCGCCCTGCGCGGTTGGCGGGTCTTGCGAACCGATAGTGGTCCTCCATATCCGTGATCGCGTTGAGAAGACCGTAGTAGGTTCCGCGAACGGCTGGGTTGTCGCTCCCTGGGCCCGACTCCAGCAACTCCGCAACCAGCTGACGACGACGCTCGGACAGGTCGCGTCTGTAGACCTCTCGCAGCAGCTCGTCCACGTCGCCCGGCTTGACCCTTACGCGCGTCAGCTCCTTCAGCAGCTGCTCCAGTTCCTTGAATTGCTGGCTCGCCAGGCCGAGGATCTCTCTCGCTTTTGAGACATCCCGCCGATCCAGCGTTCCGGTGTGCGCCCGGCGCCAGATCAGATTCTCGTCGGCCTCTCCAATAGCCCAATTGAGCGTGTTCTGGCAGACGACGCGAACCGACGTCGGAAACATCCGAATCGCCGTGCGACCATCGTGCCCGTTCACCAGCAACAGATAAGGCTTGATCTCTTCGCCTCGGACCACCTGGATGACCTCTGGCAGCCGCGCCAGCAGCCAGACGCGCCGACCGCCGTGCAAGCTGCCCGCAACCTCGTACTTCGGGCCATTCGGGTCCGCGGTGACGTCGTCAAAGAAGTGGAAGGCCTCCGCGTTCTGGAGGGGCTCATAACGCTTCGTCACGACCGCCAGCACGTCTCCGGTGTCCTCCCGAACGAGCAATCGGCGATTCTCGACGCGCCGATAGTCCTCGTCGCGAATCTCGCGCAATGCGACTTTCCAAGTCAGTCCGCTGGCCTCCAGCGCCTCACGCGCGGTCGCCAGCTGGGGGAGCCGGGTGCCAAGCCCGTGCCAGGGAACCTCGCCCACGTAAAACAACGAGTCTTTTCCCGTGATTCCTGAGCTCATTTCTGTTTTTCTCCTTGCAATCAGATGAACGAACCACTGTGTGAATCCGTACTGATTGCGTCTCATCTAAATATAACGACGAGTATCGAAAAACGGTTCCACGAATCTCCCACAGGAACCCGCGCAAAAGAAAAAACCGCCGGACAAGCCGGCGGTTCCTGGTATTTATACGGAGGTAACCCTTCAGTTCTGGTACCAAATCCGGTCGAGCCCGAGCCACATCGCGCCTGCCATCACGGTGGCAGCCGTCTTCGCTCGCTCGAACTCCGCCTCCGAAAGCGCCTCCAGCTCCCGGTTCAGGTCCTCCACCTCGTGCCACTTGTCGGCGTGCTCCTCGAAGTATTCATGGGCGTCCGTGCCGACACGATAGTGGTCCTTCAACCCATCCAACTTCACTCGGCTGGTGACGGGCTGCTGCACTTCGAACGCGTACAGCGCACCCAGAACCTCGGGAGTGTCGCCAGCAAACAGACCCTCCGCGGTCTTCGAAAGCGGGCTCTGACCCGGGCCTTGGTAGGCGCCCTCCGTCGCCGAGTGGACCTCCGCAGCGAACTTCTCCCACAGTTTGTGGTGGTACCTCTCTTCAGCGGCGTACTCCTCGCTCCCAAGCGCTTCCCATGCTTTCGGAATCAGACCGACGAACTCGCCGTACTCGACCGCGTACCGGCTCAGCATCGGCATCGGCAGCGTCCCCTCCCGCCAAGCGGTGTAGAACGGGTGCTGGTTCAGATCGAACCGAAGGACAATGGACTTGATCTCTTCTGCGCGATTCGGCATGGGCGCATTATAACTGGCGGAGCGGGTGGGATTCGAACCCACGACCCGCCTTTCGGCGAGCACGCGATTTCCAGTCGCGCTCCTTCGACCACTCGGACACCGCTCCGCGCCGCCAAGCCCGGAGATTATGACATCCGAGGCTAACTCCGCGCCCCCCAAAGCAAACGAGTCCGGAGTTTGAAGAGGAAATCGGAACGATCCACCTGAACCAGTCGCGTCACCCGCTCCGACTTCGTCACCACGACCCGGTCCCCCGTCAAGAGATTCAGCCGAGACTGGCCGTCGGCGGAGACCACCGCATCGCCCCTGAGGTCCACGCTCAGCTCCACACGGGTGTCGGGCCGCAGCACGAGCGGCCGAGCGCCAAGGGAGTGAGGGGTGATCGGCGTAAGGATCATCGCGCGCACCTGCGGATCTACGATCGGGCCGCCCGCCGATAGACTGTACGCCGTGGATCCGGTCGGCGTTGCAACCAAGATGCCGTCCGCCGGATAGGAAGTAACGCTCTCCCAATCAATGTTTACGTTGAACACCATCATCCGCGTCGCGATGGACCGCTGGAGCGCGATTTCGTTCAAGGCGTGCAACGTGGCGACCGTCTCTTCGTTGCGAACCAACTCGCCCTTGAGCATCATCCGCTCCTCGATCTCGCTCTCTCCGTCGAGAAACTGACGGAGCGCGCCCCTCACCTCTTGCGGGTCGCACTGCGTTACGAACCCGAAGCGCCCGTAGTAGACCCCGAGAATCGGCGTCGCCTTTTCGCTGCACAGTTGCGCCGCCTGGATCAACGTGCCGTCGCCCCCAAAGGTTACGACTAAGTCCGCATCGGCGAACGCCGTGGGAGCGACGACCGGCTGCTTCAGGGCCTTCCCCGATTCGTGATCAAAGAGAACCTTGACTCCGAGGCCTTCCAGCCAACGAGCCGTTTCCGTGGCGGCGTGGCACGCGTCCTCCCGCTGCGTGTTGACGAGGAAGTGGAACTCCCGTTGCACGCCGTTTAGCCGCCGCGGATCTTCCGGATCCGGTCGAGGTTGGCCCGCGCATCCGCGTAGTCGGGATCCAACTGTAGCGCTCGCTCCAACATCCGAATCGCTTCATCCAGCTTGTTGAGTCGCTCGAGCACCAGCGCGAGATTGTTGTGCGCGATCGCATTTCTCCCGTTCGCCGCAATCGCCTTGCGGAAGAGGCGCTCCGCCTCTGCCATATCGCCGTTGCGATAGGCCAATGAGCCCAACCCGGTCAGCGCCTCCGAATGGTTCGGATTTCCAAGCAGCAGCTGGTTGTAGTGATAGCGGGCGCCATCGAAGTCACCCATCTGATACAGCGCATTGGCAAGCGACAGGCGAACGTCGTGACGCGCCGGGTACTGATGCAAAACCGTTCGCCAGATTTCGACCGCTTCCGGTAGACGATCGAGCTTGGCGAGCGTCGCGGCGAGGTTCAACTTCGCGCCCAAACTTCCCGGCGTCAGGCCGAGAACCTTCCGGAATGTACTCTCTGCCTCCGCGTATCGGCCCATCTTGTACTGCACGAGGCCCAGATTCGTCAACGTGTCCACGTCGCCAGGATCGATCTCGAGCGCCCGGGAGTAGGCGCCAGCCGCCGCCTCCAGATTCCCCGATTGGTCCTGAAGGACGCCGAGGTTGTACCACAAAATTGCATCATTCGGCCGTGCGTTCGCCGCTGCTTCCAGCATGCGAAGCGCTTGGTCCCGGGAACCGGAGGCAAGATAGACCTGGGCCAGACCCACAACGACATCCGGATCGTTTGCCTCCAGACGATTGGCAGCCTCGAGGTAGACGCGGGCCTCCGCCGTTTTGCCGGAGCGCAGCAACGCAAGACCAGCGTTCTTCTGGAAGGTCGCATTCTGAGGTCGCGCTTGGGCCGCCTTGGCAAAGAATGGAGCCGCATCTTGGTGTTTGCCTTGTGCGCTCAGGACAACCCCGAGGTTGTTGTTGCAATACGGATCGTCGGGCTTGAGGGCTAGCGCCTTGCGGTAGGCGTTCTCGGCATCCCCCATCTTCTGTTGTGCGCGATAGATGTTGCCGATGTTGTACCAAGCATCGAAGAAATCGCTCATGAGGTTCACCGCGCTCTGGAACGCTTCGAGAGCCTTGTCGTTCTCGCCGACCGCGAGATACGCGCTCCCCAAGTTGTTCAGAAGCTCCGGATTCCGTGGACTAAGAGCGCGCGCCTTCTCCAGAGCCGGCACGGCCTCTTGGAATCGATCCGTTTTGAGATACAGGAACCCGAGCCACTGCATGACGTCGGCGTTCTCCGGCGCCACCTCGGCAAGCTTCTCGAAACGGGCCACCGCTTCCTGAACCTGCCCCTCACGGTAGAAACCGATCGCCTCGTTGATCTGCTGCTGGAGGGTTGCCTGAGCAATCCCCGCAACCGCCGTGCCGACCAGCAACAAAAGCCACCCGATTCGCCACAAGTGCTTCATCGTTGAATTCACTCCCTCGGTCATTGTACCGGACGAGCGGAGAACCCGGTGGCATTATCGAACGGTCCGATAGACGAACTCGAAAGAATCGCCGCTGGCGATGCTGCCCGGCTTGAGGGTGGCGTGGTTCACGTCAACGGTCAAGGTCGAGGTCTGAATCTGCCAGACGCTGCCGGAGACCTTCGACCACTGCAGCACGTCGCTGGAGGAAGAGAGCGGCGAGGAGAGGCCGAGCTTGTTCGTTGTGCCGACTTGGATCGTCTGGCTCTGCCCCGGCTCGGCGGCGGGAACGATGATCTTGGTTACGGTCTTGAAAGGCTTCTTGCCTTCGGCGGACGGGTTGGTGCCAAACGGCAAGCTGATCCGTTCGGAAATCGAATCGCCCGCAAGATTCGTTCCTATGATCCACACATCCACTCCTCCTGACCACGTTCCCACGCCGACGATCTTGAGCGCTCGGTACGTGTCGGGATTGGTGATGCCGGTGGTCACCTCCTGCTCGCTGCCGCTCAACTGGATGCCGCTGTGGATCGCCGTGTCGGAGGCGGCGTTCACATTCAGGATGCGGTCAACTTGCGTGCGCGGAGGGCCCAGCGCCTGAATGACGCCGAACCACTTAGAGAAGTCGCAACCCCGAACGAACATGTCCTTGTCGCCGGTCGTAACCTCGCCCCAGATGTCGAACACCTCCGGCTGCTTTTCGTCGTCGCACGAGGTCATGAATACGCAGTCAATAAACTCAAATCGGACGTCGTCGTAGTTTCCGCCCTTGATGCCGTATGCTGGTGCCTTGGCAGTCCGTGCCTCGAAGGTGCAGCCAACGGAGCGGACGGAGCCCGGGTCGCGGAACAGGGCGATCGTATCGCCGCCGTTGGTGGCTCCGTTTACTGCTAAGACGCACGAGGAAATCACCTCCAAGACGTCCTGCGATGACGACGGTTTGTCGTATCGAATTCCAATCACCGCCCCGCCGATGGAAGGGCCTCTCCCCTCGACCGTGCAGTTGCGGATGACAAAGGGCGAGGTGAACGACTGAACCTCAGCGCCGATGTCCTTACCGCTGATCGTGCAACCTTCGAAGAGGACGTTCTTGTGAAGGCTCTGCGCGGGACTGCCCTGACCACTCTCGAAGTGAACTCCTTCGGCGTCATCGCTGCGAACCTCGGACTGCAGTACAAACAGGTCCTCGACGGTGTGCACCTCGATGCCTCTGCCGTTGGCTCCATCAGCGCGGATGATGCAGTTCTCGATCCTGATGCCATTGGGGGTCTTGTCGTTCTGCCCACTGCCCTTGACGATTTCGATGCCGTGGCCGCTTGCGGTCTTAACGGTCAGTTTGCGGATGGCGTTGTTGCGCACATCCTCTGTGCCGCTTGTGATCTTGATGCCTGGCACGCCGGAGGCGGTTACGTTTATGATGCACGACTCCGGGTTCACGCCGACGATGCTGATGTTCTCGGCGGTGCCGCCCAGCTCAATGGCATCTCCGCTGTCGCTGACCGTGTACTCGCCTGGGTTGACCAGCACCGTCCAGTGGAACTGTTCGTGACTTGGCTCATCAAGAATGATCTCAATCGCATCCTTGATCGTCCCCGCGTCCGAAATGTTGCCCGAGACGCCATGATCAGGATCCACGAGGATCGTCCTTTGCCATTTGGTCTCGGTAGACCCTTGTGGGGAGTGGGTGGGCACAAAAAGCACCACCCCTGAGAAACACACCAGAGCTGCCAAGGGCTTCATCTTGGTTTCCTCCTTCCGAAGCCCCCTTCGGGCGCGGAATCTCGCCACTCAGGCGCTTCGGCTTGTTCCATGATACTGTATACTGGGGCATGGTGAGGCGACTGTTTGTGAACTCCGCCCTCTGGTTCCTCGCCCTAGCAGCCGCCCTGCCTGTGGCGGGGCAGGCGCCTACGCTGGAGCACCCCTGGCCGATGCTCGGGCGAGACGCTCAAAGAACTGCGAGGGCGGACGCAGTGGGACCCCAGACGCCGACGATTGCCTGGAGCCTGAGGCTCGACCAGCACCAGGAAGGCCAATCCGTTGTTCGGCCAACCATGGACCGTCATGGACGTGTGTTCTGCGGGAACTACAATCGTTTTGTCTGCGTGGACACGTTCGCCCGCCGCATTCTGTGGGAGAAGGACACCGACGCCAACGTCGGCTGCGCGCCGGCCATCTGGCAAGACCGCGTGATGTTCACGACGTTCAGCGGGGATGTCTGGTCCGTGTACTGTGTGGATGCCGAGACGGGCGAGACCATTTGGCGAGTTCCGGGAACAGGGTCAGGGGCTTCAAGCTCCCCTCTCGTGCGCGAGGGTGTCCTCTACTATCTGCACCAATCTTGGAACGTCGTTGCACGCCGTGTCTCGGATGGAGGCGTTATCTGGCAGCGTCCGAGCAGCGTCGCGTACTTCGGAGAGGTTGCGATGGATGAAGAAGGCAGTATCCTGGTCGCAACACAAAGAAGCACGCTGTTGAGTCTTCGCGGCACCGATGGCGGAACCCTGTACGAAATCCCGCTGGGGCTTTGGAGCGACTTCGGTCCCCACGTCGAGGACGGAAGAGCTTATCTTGATGTGCAGGATGAAGTCGTGTGCGTAGACACTCGCACCGGTCAGATCTTGTGGAGGCAGCCCGAGCCGTACACGAACGTTCGCGGCATCGCAATACCGGATCGAAGGACGAACCAGATCCGCGCCCACCAGTCGTGGCACTTTGTTTACGGTATTGACCGCGATACCGGGGCGATCCTTTGGACGGTGGATTTGCCCGCGAGCCTCCTACGCCCTAACCCACCGGTGGACGCGGCCGGGACCAGCTATCACAGCCGAAATGGTCCCACCGACTCCGTGCACGCCGTCACTCGGGATGGGAGGCACCTCTGGTCGGTGGATCTCGGCGAGAACGCCAACGGGCACGCGATCATCGGTCCTGATGGGACTCTGTACGTGGTCAGCACGAACCGTACCCTGTTCGCCCTCCGCGACCCGTATGTCTCCGCGATCCTCACTGACTTCTCCGTCCCGCAGGGCGCGCGAGCGTCGGGTGGGCTGCTGTCGCTCTCCGCTTCCGACGACGACTACTTCGAGATGAACTCCCAGGCGTGGTTCCTTCTCAGCGAGGCGAATCTCTCGACGCTCGTGCTCGGCGCCCATACCACCAAACAGAACCCCAAAATGATGGATATCAAAGTCGAGGCGCGGATCAATCAGCCGGTAGGCCAGATCAAACTCGCGCTCAAGAACTGGCTCACGGGCGCGTGGGACACGGTAGAGGTGCAAGAGACCCGGAGCAACGAGGACATCACGTACTGGAAGACCGGCCTCGATTGCAGGAAGTACGTCCGCCCGGACGGCCGCATCGAACTGCAGATCAAGACAGTCGTCAACACCCCGATCACCGAAGCTACCTTCCGCACCTACCTCGACCAGGTGGACATTCAGATTCGGGACATCTGACGGCTACGCCACCACCTCGACGCCAGGCTCTCCGGGAACGACCTCGCCGATCTCCGCAAACTCCGGGAACGACTCGCTACTGAACAGCGCCAGGCCGCCACTCGTCTGCGGATCCACGAGGACAGCCTCGGCCCACTCCGGCAGATCGGACACCGCTAAGTTGCCGCCCAGGTACGCGCGATTCTTCGCACCGCCTCCCGTCGTGTGCCCCCGTTCCACGAGCTCGGAAAGGTGTGGGAGCAGCGGAATCTGGCTCCACCGCAACCGAATGCGGACCTGGGAAGCTCGCGCCACGTTAAAGAGATGCCCGACCAAACCGAAACCGGTGATATCAGTGGCACAGCGAACCCCCTGGCGCTTGCCGAGCTCCGCGGCGCTTGCGTTGAGGGATCCCATCGTCTCGATCGCTGCCTGAAGGGCATCCTCGGGACAGTCCAAGTTCCTCGCCGCCGTCGTGATGATGCCAGTCCCGATCGGCTTCGACAGAAAGATGCGGTCGTCCACCTTCGCTTCGGTATTCCGGAAGGCGTCCGTCTCGTTCACGATACCCGTCACGCTTAGGCCAAACTTCGGTTGAGAGTCCTCGACCGTGTGCCCCCCGACAATGACGACCCCTGCTTCTTGACATTTGTCGTGAATTCCCTGAAACACTTGAGACCACACTTCGGCGGGAGCCTGGCCGGGATCGAAACAGGCGATCGTCAAGGCCGTCATAGGCTCACCGCCCATCGCGTAGACGTCTGAAAGCGCGTTCGCAGCGGCAATCGAACCATACGTATAGGGGTCGTCCACGATCGGAGTAAAGAAGTCAACCGTCTGGACCAGCGCCCTCTGCCCGTCCAAGCGGAACATGCCTGCATCGTCTCGCGTATCGAAGCCGACGAGCAGGTCCGGGTGCTCCACGTTGGGCAAGCCTTGCAGAACCTCTGCAAGTTGGGCCGGGCCCAGTTTGCTCGCTCAACCGGCGCAATCAACCAGTTGCGTGAGGCGAACCACGTCTATAGGCTACTCCAAACGGAGCGGCTCGGTTCCCTCACGCAGCCCGGCGGCCGTAGACCTGTTCGAGGGTTGCAGCGTGGAACAGAGTCCGACCCGAGCGCCCCGACGCTGGGTAGTAGGCCACGCCCATGTACACCCGGATTTGGCTCTGGCCGGCGTTCCTCTCGACCCAAGACTCGATCCTTCCCTTCAGTCGTTCGTACGCGAAGCGCACCTGCTCGCCGGTACCCGGAAACACGATTCCGAACCCCACATCTCCGACTCGGCCGACGATGTCGAGCCGTCGAACCCCGTCGCGCAAGAAGGCAGCAGCATTCGCCAGGAACTCGTCCACCGCCGCCTGGCCATAGAACTGCCGCAACGTCTCCAGACCCTCGAATTGAACTCGAACGAACCCAACCTCAGTTCCCACGCACGACGCTCGGTGCACCTCTTCATCGAGGCGGCGCATCAGATAATCCTCGAGGTAACAACCGACAGCTTCGTCAAGGACGTCGGACGGCGCATTCCCCAGTTCTTGACGGATCCGCCGATCCGCTTCCTCGCTTTCTTCATAGAGTTTCCGAAGCTTGTTCGTGCATTGTCGCAGGATATGCGAAACGTAGTTGGGCGAAATCCCGAGCCGCTCCGCGATCTCGGTTTGGTTCAACGACTCGACATGGAAGAGAAGTAGAACCTCCCGCTCGAGATCCCGAAGGCCGCTGAGCATCTCCTCGATGAGCAGCCTCTCCTCCGCGCTGACGACGGTCTGACCATTGTCCGTCGGCGCCGGCTCCTCGCTCTCCTCGTCGTCGTCGTCGAAGCCCATGTCCAGGCTTGCTACTTTGAATACTGACTCCGTAGCCCGCACCTCGTCCAACGCCTCCTGGGTGATCTCCGCGCGAGATATCAACTCCTCGTCGGACGGCTCGCGTCCCAGCTCTTGGAGCAATTCCGCGTGCACTTTGCGGATGCGGTGACGGACTTCTTGCAACCACGCGGGCTCGCGGATGATCTTGGAGCGATCCCGCAAGTGATGCTTGATCGCGCCGACGACCAGGTGCGTAGCGTAGGTCGAGAACTTCACTCCTTTGTCGGGCTCGAACAGGGTTAACGCGTTCAGCAACCCGATCATGCCGACCTGCACCAGGTCCTCGAACAGCTCGATGCCGGCGTAACGCCGAGCGACTCTCTCGACGAGCCCCTTGTGGGCGCTCAGAATCGCGTCGAGCAGTTCCTGATCTCCAGATTGTAAGTACTGGTAGACGAGCCCTTCGGCGTCGTCATAGTAAGACATCCTGTCTTCCACGCATCACTCCCTTGATTGGGTCAACGCAATCCTTGCGTTGCCGGTTTGGTTTGGCAATCCCTGCCGTTCTTTCCTTGGGGAGGATGCGCAAACGCCCCTCCCCACGTTCCCCAGTTGTTCGTTGCCCGCTCACCCTGCGGGCGATGTCACGACCCGAACGTTAGTTGATCGAGTTGACCAACTTGAAGATCGGAGTCATGACCGAAATCGCAATGAAGCCGACGATCACGCCCATGAAAATGATGAGCATCGGCTCGATCATCGAAGTAAGGCCCTTTACCGTCTGTTCCACTTCCTGATCGTAAAAGTCGCCTACCTTCACCAGCATTTCGCTCAGGCGGCCGCTTTCCTCGCCGATGTCCACCATGTGGGTTACCATCGCCGGAAAGAGTCCCGATTGCTCCATCGGCACGCTCAGCTTGCTTCCATCTCGGATCGAGATTCGCGCTTGGTCAATCGCCTCCGTGAGCACACGGTTCCCGCTCGTCTCACCCACGATCTCCAAGGCTCGCATCATCGGCACACCGGATGAAATCAAGGTGCCGAACGTCCGAGCGAATCGGGCCACGCTCATCTTCAGAATGATCTCACCCACAATCGGCAGGCGTAGTTTCAACGCGTCAATCTGATACGCTCCCGTCTCGCTGCGGCCCCACATCTTCAGGCCGATGAACGCGCCGAATCCCGCAAGGAACATCAACCACCAGTAAGCCTGGAAGAAGTCTCCAATCCCGAACAGGAACGCGGTCACAGGCGGAATCTCCACGTTCATACCCTCGAAGATCTCCTTGAACTTCGGGAGAACGAACGTGAACAGCGCAAACAGCATCACGATCGAGAAGACGAGCACCATGACCGGATACATCATCGCGCTCTTGATCTTCGAGCGGACCTCCAGTTCGTACTCGAGGAAGTTCGCCAAGCGGTCCAAAATCGTGTCGAGAACGCCGCCGACCTCCGCGGCCTTTACCATGTTCACGTACAGTTTGTTGAACACGCTCGGATGCTTTCCAATCGCCTCGTTCAAAGACGTGCCGCTGCTCACATCCGAGTGAACGGTGGTCAGCGCCTCTCTCAAGACCGGGTCCTTGGTCTGCGTTCTCAGAATCTCCAAACAGCGAAGCATCGGAATGCCCGCGTTGATCATCGTGGCGAACTGCCGGCTAAACACGACGAGGTTCTTCAGCTTCACCTTCGATCCGCCGAAGAGCCGGCCGCTACCCGCCCCCTTCTTCTTTGCGAGGCTGAGGCTCGTCACGTGGAGCTGCTGGTCGTGCAGCTTCTTCAGAACGAGGCTCTCGCTGTCCGCCTCGACCTCGCCTCGAACTGTCTTCCCCGATGCGTCAACTGCCGTGTATTGGTACGTCGCCATGATTCCCTTCCGAAAGTGCTTGTGTTGGCCGCTCCAACCATATGTTCGGAACGACTGCCCCGGATTTCAACGCGCAATTCGCCGCCTTTTTTCACATTCCACTCGAAGTTCGCCTCGAAGCCCGGCAAACTTGCTTGCTTCCACCCGAAACTCTGCGGCAAGCAACGCGGGAAGCCGAAGATTTAAGGGACATGCACGGCTTTGCCTGGAACTTCCTCCCGCCTCCCGGGCCGGAGACTTGGGTGGTCGCGACTGCCGGCCTGTTCTTTGGTTGGATCGTCGGCAAAGCCTTCGCCGAGGCGAGGGATCGACGTCGCATCCAGGAACTCCTCCGAGTCGCGAGGGCGCGCCTGTACGGGGACAGCGAACGGCGATTCCCCACCGATGATTCGCCGATCGGCCTCCTCATGAGGGTCGTGAACCAAGACTTGGACCGCAACGTGATGCCCGTCCGCGAGGTCGAAGAGAGGATGAGCGAACTCTCCGAACAGATTCAATCCCTCCTCCGCATTAATGAAACGCTAACGCGAAGCTCCGGAGACGCCGCACAAGCCGTGCATCAGGTTCGCGAACAGAATGTAGAACTGGAAAAGCTCGTTCGACACTTGCGCCACCTCGCTGCCACCGATGGACTGACGGGACTCGCCAATCATCGCACCTTTACTGAAGAATTGACAAAAGCCTTCGCCTACGCCAGGCGCTACAACGCGCCTTTGAGTCTCCTCATGTTGGACATTGATCATTTCAAACAGTTCAACGACCGATTTGGGCACCAGGCCGGCGACGGAGCCTTGCGCGATCTTGCGAACGTCCTCCGCTCGATGACTCGCGCCGCAGACCTCTGCGCCCGCTACGGCGGAGAAGAGTTCGCCGTCATCCTGCCCTCGACCGATCTCGAAGGCGCGATCCAACTCGCGGAACGAATCCGGTCAGGCGTGCGAATGCACGACGAGCAGCCCCACGACTTCACGGTGAGCGTCGGGGTCGCGACGCTCGACGAGAGCATCCAAACCCCCGAAGAGCTCGTCGAACTCGCCGACCGCTGCCTCTACGCCGCTAAGTCCCGCGGCCGCGACCGCGTCGTCGCCACCCAGGCGGAAGAGAGACGCAAGGGCGCGTAAGAAGCGTCTAACTCGGCTATCCTACTCACGTGACCTCCGAGAAAGAGGAAACGTTGAGGCGGGTGGCGCTCGTGGCACCGGGCAACGAGGCGCTTCTCGAGGCGTTCCGCAAAGTACCGCGGGAGGAATTCGTCCTGCCCGAGTGGAAGAACGAGGCTTGGGAGGATCAAGCCCTCCCCCTCGCCGAAGGCTCCACGATCTCCCAGCCCTCCATGATCGCAATCATGCTGGACACCCTTGACCTTCGGCCGGGCATGCGCGTCCTGGAAGTCGGTTCCGGCTCCGGCTACGTCCTTGCGCTCTTGGAAGAGTTGGGAGCGGAAGCGGTGGGCGTGGAGATCCTCCCGCACGTGGCGAACCGAGCCAAAGAAACGCTCCAGAGGCTCGGCTACCGAGCCGATGTTCGCATCGGAAATGCAGCCGAGATGGATTGGGCCGGGGAGAAGTTCGACCGCGTCCTCTTCAGCGCGGCACTGCGCGAGATTCCAGACTGGTCGCTATCGCTTCTTCAAGAAGATGGGTTTGTGCTTGCGCCGGTCGGCGATCGCTACTCCCAGGAACTCATCCGCGCGTATCGCGACCGAACGGAGCGCACCCGCCAGTACTGCCGCTTCGTTCCGTTCGTGAGCGAGTGACGGAAGTCACCGGACCGTTGATCTTCCTCATCGAACTCAATGAGCCGATAGTTGTTCGAAACCTCTCCGGATGATTGCAGCCATTCGCTTGCGCCGCTCGGTTAGGAACTCTTCGTAAGCCATCTCATACCACCTCTGCGGCAGGGCGTGAAATTCATACATTCTCGTGAGTGTCTCACTGTCGAAACGGCTCTCATACACAGGCGCATACTCATGGGGAGCTTGGTCACGAATGTCATTGTTGTCGTGCCACTCCACCAACGCGAAATTTGCGACCTGGTCTAGGTCTCGCCGCCCCGTAATGCCCCTTCCCTTCAGGTATTGCCTCGGAAATAAGTGATGTCTCTCCAGGCTTGCTCTCGTCCCTCGGGAAAGAGGATCAAGCAAGCTCCGCACGTTTGCGGACGAATAGAGCACTGGGGCATCCAAGATGCACAGTGCTGCGTAAAACGCGGCTTGGCCTCGGTTTCGGTGAGCAGCACCTACGAGCTCGTTCGGCAAGGTGACGTCCCAGTAGTCTGTCGTAAGGACGGCTGACATCTCCTGCTCCAGTACTCGTACGAACTCTTCTGGACGGGTTAGATTGCGCAGCAGGGCAAGGTCCTGGTCCATGCGTGTTTCGGGAGAAGTGGTGTAGCGCCCTGTGAGAGAACTCATGAAGAACCAACGCGCCATGAGCTTGCGAAGAGAATGTTGATCCAAACCAAGGTCCCGACGACCGATGAGCCATAGGGCGTAGGTGTAGACGATCGCGTTCTCTGATGTAATCAGATTAGGATGGCCGTAGCCAGCGCCGTGAAGGACCTTTAGGAAGTCATGCCAATGCTGCAGGTCGAGGACTTGGACCTGCACCTCGCGCAGCCGTTGGAACTGTTCCTCGCGGCGCTGCTCCGAAAATTCGCGCGTCTGCAGATCCTTCCCGCGCAAAATGGAGTAGACATCTTCCATGCGAGCCCGTCGGAAGGCGTACGCGACATCCACGCGAAGGAGCTGGTCAGGAGCAGGCTTGAAGTAGGGATTATAGGGCGAGGGCCGGTTGTCCGCTGGGGCCTCCTTTGCCCTGCGAGCGAATTCTTCCAACGCCTTGCGACCCTCGTCCCAAAAGACAGACATGAGAGTGAGGATGAAGTCTGCTTGGTTGAGCGTCCGCCCTTGGCTATTGATTCGCACAAAAATCTCGGAAACCTCCTCCTCCGTTGCGTGTAAAGAGATCTCCAACGCCGTCATCGGATAATTGATTAGGTTTACGAGCCGTTGGATCCTGCTCGACACGCTTTCCCGATCCTCGGCATTGAGCTCTCGACGTTCGCCAAGACGCTCAAGGAAACTGGAGATGAAGGAGTATGCTCGAAAATCCGATTGCCAAAGGACGCCGATGTCTGCTATCCACTCCACGTCCCGCTCGATGGCCGTATTTGTAACTTCAAATGTGCCTTTACAAGGATTGAACGCAATTCGCAAATGGCGACGTCGGAAGTCCTTATCCACGATCTGCTCGCCCTTCATCACAGCGTACAACGCTGTCAGCCGCTGTTGACCATCCACAATCAACAAGTGGGGAGGCTTCTGCTTCCCCTCCACGCCGATGGCCCGATGGGCGCCCGAGTGGTCGTTTTCCCAAAACAAAAGGGTGCCCACGGGATAGCCTCGATACATCGAGTCAAAGAGGTCTCGGACTCGGGCCGTGTCCCACACGAACGGACGCTGAATGTCTGGGAGGCCAATGTCGCCAATTGCGATATCCTCAAGAAGCTTTCCAACGGTGTAATCCACTTTGCGAAACAATAGATCACTCATTTCACCACCTCGCCAAACTGTCTTTCTGATGGGCGTTGGGCGATGAATGCTACCCTAATCATTTAGCGCAGGACTCGTGGAGAGTGCCTGGCTTCGTGATCCGGTGGGCTTCGAACGCGCTCTACTTCATCGCTGCGTAACGCTTCCGCAGGAACTCGTACGCAGAGTCGTTGAAGAAAACGTTGACCGCGTAGTACGATAGTTTTTGGTCGTCCGTTGGGTTCTCGACGAACTGCTTCAACTGATCGTCGTACACCTTGTCCACGACCCCGATCGCCGCTTTGATCTGACCCTCGTTCAGAATGTCTTTGATCCGCGACATGAGCAGGATCGTGTTCTTGGCTCGGATGTTGAGCCGTTCTTTCTCCCACGTGGCGAAAAGGTCGTTCACTTTCTTGAGGAACTCTTGGGAAGGCACCTTGCCCATCTCCACCGCCTCCTTGTGCACCTTGTCCGCTTCGGCCTTCAGGGCCTTGAGGGCGTCCGCCTCTTTCTTCTGTTGCTCTTTCACCGCGGCTCGCGTGCGCTCGATGATGGTGAGGATCTCGTTGGTCTGCTCTTTGGTGAGAAGCAACGGAAGGATCTGATTTGCCAGATCAATCTCTGCCAAGGTGTCGAGGATCGGATCCACTCCGTAGGGATCCGGCTTCGAAGTCGTCTGGGTTGCCGTGGGCAGGGATGCACACAGCAAGCAAAGGCCTAAGATCAATGCACTTTTCATCGAGGTCCTCCTATTCCGGTCGTATTATGCTTCGTCCTTCTCTTCGGACGCGGTAGTCGGCCCTCCGGTTTCAGAGCCCAGCCTCCACATCAGGCCCGCAGCCACCATCTGAAGGTGCACGAAAAACAGTCCGGTGGGAAGGAATACGAGAAACTCCCACACTCCAAGCGCTCCGCCCCCACGAGCGGACGCCCAGGCGAACCCGCCGAGCAGTGCAGCCAGCGAGCCAAGCAACGCAACGCCCATCAGGGCAAAGCGCAAGCCGAACGACCGCCCGTCGAACCTCCCGCACCATGCAGCGACCCGCCGCCACGTCAAAGCTCCGTAGAGGACCCAAACGAAGAACAAACCGAAAGCAAGTGCAAGCGCCATACCGGAACGTGTAAGATGCCTCATTATGGAGTATCGCCCGTTTGGAAGAACTGGAATGATGGTCTCCCCGCTCTGCATGGGGACCATGACCTTCGGATGGCATCCCGAGGACTGGGGAAGCGACGCGCAAACCGGTGTCCGCATCGGCAAGAAGGCGCTGGATCTCGGAATCAACTTCTTCGACACCGCCAACGTCTACGCCCGCGGTCTTTGCGAAACAGTGACCGGAAGGATCATCAAAGGCGTCCGAGACAAGGTCATCTTGGCGACCAAATTCCACGGTCGTATGGCGGATGACGACCCGAACGCCTGGGGCAACAGTCGTCGCCACATCATCATGCAGTGCGAAGCCTCCCTCAAGAGGCTGAAAACCGACTGGATCGACCTCTACCAGGTCCACCGACCGCAACCCTCGATCCCGATTGACGAGACGCTCCGAGCGCTGGACGACCTGATCCGAGCGGGCAAAGTCCGCTACATCGGGACCAGTACTTTCGCCGCTTGGCAAGTCTGTGAGGCGCACTACATCGCCCGCGAACTGGGCCTCAACCGCTTCGTCAGCGAACAGCCACCGTACAATCTTCTTGACCGGAGAATTGAGCGCGAGCTTCTGCCGTTCTGCCGAACCTACAACTACGCGGTCATCCCTTGGTCCCCTCTGGCGGGCGGGATCCTCAGCGGAAAGTACCTCGGCAAGCCGCGCGAAGGACGCTACGTCAAGAGCGATCCGATGAACCGATGGAACCGCGAGACGGAGCGCGTCGTGAAGAGACTCAAGAGGATCGCGGACAAGCTCGACTGCAGCCTCACGACGCTCTCTCTCGCCTGGGTCCTTCACCAACCTGGGATCACCTCCGCGATCATCGGCGCGAGGAAGGTCACGCAGTTCAAGGACCTCGTCGCCGCTACGGAGCTCAAGCTCGACGCCAAGGTCCTGGCCCAGATCGATGAAATCATCGCTCCCGGGACGAACGTCGGGAAGTACTACGAAGCCGACTTCGGGCCGAACGCGCTGCCGATCTAAGACTCGGTTTCGCTCCGGAGGAACGACTCGACGACGCGCCCGACGGCAGCCAGCGACTCCGCGCTGCACTTGTCGGGCGTGTCTTCCAGCGTATGCCACCACGAGTTGCCAGGACCATATTCGAAGTCAATGAGGTCAATCGTTGGAATTCCGGCCTGGTTCAACGCGAGGTGATCGTCCGCAATGATCGGCCCGGCACGATTGGGGAACTGTTTTGCGTAACCGAGCGAAGCGGCATGCGCGTAGAAGCGATCCATCACCGAGCGGGCGAAGTAGTCGCTGTTCGGCTCTCGCGGAACGACGAGATCGCGGTCGCCAATCATGTCCAACAGAATTCCATACGCGATCTCTCGATCCGAGGCAGACAGGTGGTTGGCGAAATGGGTCGCCCCAAGAAACATCTCATCCAGCCCCGGTCCCAAATCCTCTCCGTCAGTGAAGAGAAAGACGAGGTTGACCGGTGGCTTCTTCTCTTTGAAGCTGCGCATCAGCTCGAGAAGAACCGCAACTCCGCTCGCCCCGTCGTTGGCGCCGAGGATGGGCTTCGTGCGGTTCGCGGAGGACGGATCCTGATCGGCGAAGGGGCGGGTGTCCCAGTGCGCCATCAACAACACCGTCTTCTTCGCACCGAAGTCCATTCGCGCGACGACGTTCCACATCGTCACGGTTGCGCCCGTTCGCGACCACTGATGGCGAAACTCTTGCGTCGTCACGTCCTCCGTGTACTTCTTGCATTGCGCGACGAGCCAATCCCGCATCTTGATGTGCCCGGGCGAGCCCGGGTATCGCGGGCCGATGTCACACTGCTCCTTCAGCAGAGAATAGGCTTTTGCGCCGTCGAAGAGAAGATCCTGTTTTTGAGCGGAGACCTGGCCGCAGGATGCGACCAAGCTAACCCAAAGGGCGAGGACGGCTACTTGACGATGTACCTGGATTCGCGCACCTCCCCGGTCTTACCGGATAGCGCTTGCTCCACCGTCGTACCGAGCGTTCGCTTGATCTTCGAGGCGTTCCAAATGCGGAAGTAGCCCAACGCACCTCGCGCGAGCGATTCCGGCATGGCAATGCTGTAGGTTGCGCCGGGATCCAGGCGCCTGCCGTCCACCTGCACATCGAGGATCCGACTCTCCGGCGCAGCGGAGCCCGAAAACGTCACGACGAAGCCGGACAGCTGCAGGAAGCTCTTGCTGCTGCTGGGATAACTCGAGACCGAGCGTTCCAGCGCTTCCAGAATCTCCTTGCCCGTTAGCTCGACTACCACAATCCGGTCGGTTGGAAATTGGAAGATGGAAGCCAAGTCGCCCTTCAGCGTGCCTTCTTTGAGAAGCCCGGCAGCAACAAACGCTCCGTCGGTGCCCGCGAGGTCGCGAATCGCGTCCGCGGCGGCCTGCGCAACGGGGTGCGGCTCAGAGCCAACATCCTGCCCGAGGGCGCCAATGGCGCCTCCGAACAGAACGCTCGCTGCCAGAAAAACTCTTACAACTCTCATGCGGCTTCTGCGTATTAGACTGCCTAACGCGGCAATCGTTTCAAGGAACTGGGTGCGACCACTCAGCCGCACCCAGTGGATTTTACCCTGCGCTTACTGCGCCCGACGGATCTTCACCGCGTCGAGCCCAGCTTCGGTCACCGAGTCGTTCGGATTATCGGCAACCCACAGTCGGATGCGCATGTTCGACGTAGGCGTGACGTACTTGCTGGCGATGAACGAGAGGTCCGTCCACGCGCCGCTGTCGCCGCCACGGATTGTTCGAACGGTCACCCAGCTGGATCCGCCGTTGTTCGAAATCTGAATCAGCAGATCGTCCGGGTTTCCGTTGTACGACACCATCCAGTACTTCAGGCTGATGATTCCGTTGGTACCGCTCATGCTGAAGACCGGGCTGGTAAGGATCGTCGGGCCTCCGTCGAGGTCGTTGTTGCCACCGGGAAGGCCGGTCACGTAGCACATGCCCGATCCATCGCCATCGGTAGGCGGATCGCCGCGGCTACCGTCGCCAGCGGGAACGCCGCGCTCCCACGGCCCGCCAGTCACGTTTTGGTTCGTGACCGTCCAGCCCTGGTTGGTCTGGAAGTTGTCGTCGAAGATCGTCACCAGGTTGTTGGCGACCAGACTCTCGTGCGGAGTGTTCGGATCCACGTCCGTCACCGTTTGGTTGTTTGTCGTTCGAGCAGAGAGGTACCACTCGATCAACGTACCAACCGGTTGCGGCGGCAGGAACGCGAACTCCGGAATCAACTCCGACGACGGATCCAGGCTCGTGGTCATGAGGGCGCGCTCTTGCCAAGCGCCGCCGTTGATTCGGAAGTGCACCTTGCCCGTTCCGAAGTCATACTGCCCAGCGAGGTTTTCGATCCGCACGCCGAACACGATCTCCCGGTTCGCCGGCATGACGGTGAGGTCCGCGGGCGATGTGAAGAAGCGCAGCAGCCGCAGCGGCGGAGCCGGCAGGTTGTGAGCCGTGAACCCTGTGTTGATCTCGTTGTAGTGCGGCGTTCCGTTCGTGATGTCGCCGTCGTCGTCGTCCAGCGTCAACACGTCAATCGTAATGCCGGGATCGATGCGCGGACTGAGCAGAATCTGATTCAGATAGAGGAACCGAGCGTGGTTGAGGCCCGCTTGATTCCCCATCGTGTTCTGCAGTTCACGCTTTGCATCCCAGAACGCGCCCGCGATGACGAGACCGCATTGGTGAGACCCGCCTGAGCACGGGTACTGAACATCCGGCGTGTCCACGTTGCGCACGTACGAATCGGGCGTCCCGCGGAAACCACGGCCGACGATCGGGTCGTCAACGAGCAGAGTCGCCGTGACATCGGCAACGCCTTCGTGGTAGTCGCCCGTCGGGTTGTTGTGACCCATGGCGATGATGAAGTGGCCGTACTCGTGATACACGACAGTCGTGTAGGCCGTGTTCGGACAGCCACCACCCGCACGGTAGAAGTTGATCGTGCTGGCGCTGTAGTACGCGTTACAGGTGCTGTTGATGTTCACGCGAGTCGGGATCGAAATGTCAATGCCCGGGTACGCGCTGTTGATCGACTTGGCGAAGTTGTGCACGATCTCCGTGTGCACGAACGCGTTCACCTGCGCGGTCACGAACTCCGTCGGGCTCGGATTGAACAGCATGTTCGCCGGTCCCGGAGGCGTGACGTTCATCGTGATGAGGTGGTTGCTGCCTGCCTGGTTCTGGACGGTGGACCAACGACCCACGAGCGCGCCCTCGACCGTCACCTGGCCGCTACCGCCGTTCGGAATCGTAAAGTCGCCGTTCGCGTCCGCAAAGACGCTATTGCCGCCCACGATTCGCGCGCGAGCAAACGGATAGTCGAACTGCTGAGGCGTATTCCACGTCGTGTCAGGATTGAGACCTGGAGTCATCCACGCGCGGAAGTGACCGTTCACGTCCACGTAATAGATCTCATCCTTCTTCTGCAAGAGCGAACCGTTGATCGCGTCCACGTAGAAAATCCACGCTTCCGGATGCGCCAGATCGCCCTTGTCCGCGAAGACCTTGTAGGCGTAACGGCCTTCCTCCCCATTCCCCCATACTACGAACTCGGGAGAACTGATGAACCGTGCATACGGCATCCACGCCTGAACCCGCTTCGCTGCCTGATCCGGACTCAGAATTCCGGCAGGCGGGGGCGCGTCCGGCGTTGGCTTGATGTGCGGACTGGCAAGCACGACCTGCTGAACCAGACCCGGACGGACAAGTACAGTCAGCCCGGCGCCGTCCACAGGCACGCCGTGGTGAATCTGAGCAAACCAGACCGCCTCAAACTTCCCGTTGCCGATCGGCGTGGACTTCGACAAGATGAGGTCCGAAGGGCTGACGCCGAACACGTCCGCATACAGGTTCACGAATTGCTGCGCCGTGTCCGACGTGTCAAGCCCACCGACCGGGACGTTGCCATAAACGCGGCCCACCCTGCCCGCAAACCACCAGACCTGCGCCTTGGGGTTGGCCTGCAAGAGTCGAGATACGGCTTGCCGTACCTTCGCAGGGTGTGACAAGTCGCCGGCGGATTGCGCTTGCGCCGTCGCAACAGCGGCAGCGAAAGCAACTATGCCAACGAACACTTTTGAACGAAACATCGTTGCTTGATCCTCCTTTTGTTAGTTGGATGAGCCCCCGAACTCAACGACTCAGGAGGCTCTTGAGACCGACGGCTCCCGAAGAAACGCTTCGATGAACTCGTCAATCTCTCCATCCAGTACACTCTGGACGTTCGAAGTCTCGTGATTCGTTCGAAGGTCTTTTACAAGCTGGTAAGGCTGGAGGACATAACTTCGAATCTGCCGACCCCAGTCCGCCGAAGTCAACTCACCCCGCAATTCTCGCAGTTTGTCCTCGGTTTGAGCCCTTCGATACTCTGCCAATCGAGAGGCCAAGATCTCCATGGCCACCGCGCGGTTTTGGTGTTGGCTGCGCTCGTTCTGACAACTAACGGCAATACCCGTTGGAATATGGATGATTCGAACGGCGGACTCGGTCTTGTTCACGTGCTGCCCGCCGGCCCCGCTCGCCCGGAATGTCTCGATCTTCAGCTCCTCCGGATCAATGTCAATGTCCGCTTCCTCCATCTTCGGCAGCACCTGCACCATCGCGAACGAAGTGTGCCGCCGGTTCCCCGCGTCGAACGGACTGATTCTCACCAAACGATGAACTCCATGCTCCGAGCGGAGCATTCCGTACGCAAACGGCCCGCTGACCAACACCGTCGCGCTCCGAATCCCAGCAACCTCACCGGGAGTTTCGCTGAGAACCTCCGTCTTGAAACCGTTCCGCTCCGCCCACCGAAGGTACATGCGCAACAGCATCTCGGCCCAGTCACATGCCTCGGTGCCACCCGCCCCGGCGCTGATCTCGACCAATGCGTCCCGATCGTCGTATTCGCCGGCAAAGAGTGTCTTGACCTCAACCTTGCGAAGCCTGCCTTCGAGGTCCTGAAGAAGACTCTCCAACTCGGCCTCCGATTCGCTATCCGATTCGTCGCAGAGCAGTTCCGCCAAGGCTTCGACGTCGTGGAGGCGGGATTCCAGGTCGGTGTATTCATCGAGGCGGGCGCGCAAGGTGGCCAGCCGACGCATCACCGTCTGCGCGGACCGAGTGTCAGACCAAAAATCGGGAGCCTCGGTCTGTTTTTCCAGCGACCGAATCTCTTGCTGAAGGGATTCCAGGTCAAAGATGCCCCCGAATCGCCTCTACACGCTTCCGGGCATCCACAAGCCTCTCTTGGCGATCGGGGGTAACCACGCCCGGAGTGTACCTAATACACAAGGGGGTGGCTTGCGCCGACCCCCCACGTTCAGGCGGAGCCGATGCTCCGCAGCTCTCCTTTCCAACCAAGCGTCTGCTTGGCCATTTCAGTCTACACCAGTTTTGGTTTGAAGTGCGTCAACTCGCGTCAAGTCAGGTAATCCTACGGGGATAACCGCTCCGGATGCATCGCAACTTCTGCCGATAATGAAGAACGGAGGACTCTTGTGTTCGGCCTTCTTGCGTATGCATTTGCCGCCCTGGTAGTAGCGGGCGCCCTTTCGGCCCTCGTTGGGTTCTTCACGCGCGTGGGTAGCTCGGTCGAGAAAGGGGCAGGACTTCGAATCCTCATCGCCTGGCTCGTTTGCTTCGCCGGGCCGTATGTCTGGGTCGAAGCGAATACCGCCAAATATGCCGCCGATCTCGAGCCGGTCGTGGACGAAGCCATTCAGAAGTCCAAGATCGAGCCGGACGTTCAGTTCGTCAAGGTCCAATACGCCTGGAAGGATCGGGCCAAGCTCATCGTCGTGGCCAAGACGGAAGAGCACGAATGGGGTTCCTATCGCAATCTCTACGCCGTCACAGCAGTCAAGGACGGCGAGTACTGGGAACTGGACGAGGTGATCCCCATCAACACCGAGGACGGCGACTCCGCCGGCTTCTCGATCCCTCCCTACTGGTAGTCCGTCACCGCGGATACGCCGAAGCGACGCCTCCGTCCACCGTCAAGAGGCAACCCGTAGTCTTTGCGCTGCGGTCACTACACAGAAACGCGATCGCCTCGGCAACGTCAGCCGGAAAGATCGAGACCTGAAGCGCGTTCCGTTTTCGATAGAACTCTTCGAGCTCTTCCGGACGGATTCCATACGCCTTCGCCCGTTCTTCCCGCCAGCTTGAGGACCAGATGGACGACCCTTCGATCACCGCGTCCGGTAGGACGCAATTCACGCGCACGCCGATCGGTCCGCCCTCTTCCGCCAGGCACCGGGCCAAATGCTGCGCGGCGGCCTTTGCCGCGCTGTAGGCAGACGCGTTTTTGCCTGCCGCCAGGGCGTTCTTGCTGGTCACGAAAACGAGCGAGCCGCCCGTTCCCTGCCTTCGCCACACCCGGAACGCCTCGCGAGCCGGCAGGAAGCACCCCCTGGCGAGGACGTCCATGTTCCGATTCCATTCTTCGAGGGTGGTCTCCTCGATAGGCGCAGAAGAGGCGATCCCCGCGCTGCAGACAACGACATCCACCCCACCCCAACGAGAAACCGCCTCTCGAAATGCCTCCTCGACCTGGCTCTCCTCCGTTACGTCGCAACCAATCGCGTGCGCTCGCTCGGCCAGAGATTCCGCGACCTGGCGAGCGGCGTCCTCGTTCCGGTCCGCCACCAAGACATGCGCTCCAGCTCGATGGAGGCGCCCGCACGTGGCCCGTCCGATTCCGCTCCCACCTCCGAAGACCAGCGCAATGGCGCCTTCGAATTCGCCGGGCGCGGGTCGTTGCTGCAACTTATACAGCTCCAGCGGCCAGTACTCGATAGCGAAGGATTCCTCTTCTGTCAGGCTCGTGAACCCGCCCATCGCCTCCGCGCCTTCCATCACCTCGATCGCTCGGTGGTAGAGTTGTGCGCTGACGTCGGCTTGCTTCTCATCCCTTCCGGCAGTCACGAACCCAAATCCGGGAACGAGAACGACGCGCGGTATCGGGTCGAACATCTCCACGCCCTCGTCAGCGAACCGCTCGAAGTAGGCGCGATACTCTCGCTCGAATGCCGCAACCGCTTCGAGAATCTCCCCTTGCCAGTCCGCTTCTCTTCGCATGTCCAGCCAGAGCGGGGTCCGTCGCGTGTGGACGAGGTGATCGGGACAGGCGGCGCCCCGAGCCGCGAGATCCTTCGCCGCTGGAGTGTCCACCATCATCCGGGCGCGCTCTTCCGTGATGCACTTCAACACCACCCTTCGGCTCTTTCCCAACGCCCCCCTCAACACCGGCAGCCATTCATAGGGATCCAGCGACAACGACTCGCCCGCACCCGCCCACAGTCTCCGGTTCGCCTCCCGCAACGCGTCCTCGGCCCTCTCAATGCAAGCGAGCGTGTTCCCAAAACACGCCTTTGCCGTATCGCCCCAGGTCACCAGCCCATGCTTGGCCAGGATCACACATCGAGCCGTCGGCCTCTCCTCCAGCGCCAGGGCGACGCGCTTACTCAGCTCGAACCCAGGGCGGATGTAGTCTATCCATACCATCTCTTCTCCGAAAACCTCTCGGGCAGCTTCTTCCCCACGCACTGAGCAAGCCAACGCCAGGATCGCGTCGGGGTGCGTGTGATCCACTTCGGCGAACGGACAGAACGCGTGGAGAAGAGTCTCGATGGACTGGCGCGGCCGCCCCACGTCGAAGGCGCATCGCGCGAGATGCGCCACCATCTCCTCATCCGTCATCGCCTCCCGCTCACGAAGAGGCAGCACCTCCTCCAGTTTGAGACACGCGAAGGATCTCTCCGTGCAATCGGCAAGGTCCGAACCGCTCCCCTTGACCCAAAGGACTCTCGTCGGTCGGCCCAAATGGTCCTGCTCCGTCGTCTTCGACGAAGTATTCCCGCCATAGATGTTGACAACGGACCGATCCGCTGCCAGCAATCGGGACCGGTATACGAGCAACTCGATTCCCGAGAGTGTGGCAGCCAATTCGTCGTCCCATTCAGGCCGAGGCATGACTGCGATTATGGAACCTCCTGCGTGCTAAAATCGGCTTCGTGCAGCGACGAACGCCGCTCCTGCTGGCCGTTCTCTTCAGCCTCTTCCTGGGCTGCGCGCAAACCCAACCACCCGACATTTACGGCCTTTGGAGAACGAAGACGGACGAAGGGCGCATCGTTCTCCTTGAGCTACGTTCCGATGGCACCTACGTGCGGACGGCGAGTCAGGACGACGTGACATTCGTCTCCAAGGGAAAGTGGCGAATCGAGAACCGCCAGATCGTCTTCCAAGAGGAACGCGAGCAGGTCGGGCCCTACTCGGGCGAATCTCAGGCGCGGATCGAGGTGCCCTTCGACGTCCAGCAGGGGGCGCTCGTCCTCAAGCCAGGCACCGAATTTGAGGAACGCTACCTGCTCATCCAGTAGGGCTAATCCTCGGGATCTACCGTCGTCCGGACACCGATGCTCGAGATGATGCTCGCCACTCGCTCGCACTCCGACTTGGACGACCGGTGGACGACGCAGGAACCAAAGTGATGGATCTCCCACGTCTCGATCTCCGCTTCCTCACGCGTGCAACCCGTGGCCACTTGCAGAATCTCAGTGACTTGATCGAACGTGTTATAGTCGTTGTTGTATGCGGTGACAAGCCACGCGCCGGAACCGACGTCGCCATCGTCCGTGCGAGGCCGTACGATCTCTTTCGGCGGCGCTACTGTTCCCATTCCGGTCGAACCTCCGTCTTCAAACCGAAAATCGAGAGTATGGACGCAACCGCGCAGCATTCCACCTGCGAACCGAAGAACGCGTCGCATCGCCCCAGGTGACCCACCTCCCAGGACCCGATGTACGCATCCTCCAGCCCACACCCGGTCGCAAAGATGAGCGCTGTGGCTGTCGTGCGCAAGGACACGCCGCCCGTCTGAAGTACGACGGTCCGGAACCGGCCCGTGTACCCAGGCGCGGCTGGCACGACTCTTGGCTCAGGATTGCTGCGCACGGTGTCTTAAGGATATCCCAAATACGCCTACGATTCCCACAAAAGCCAGCAAAAGACCGAGCCGAAAGCCCCGCGGCTCGTACACGTACTCTCCGTCGCCCACAGGCGTCCAACCGGGCGGCAGATAACTCTTGAAGACGATCGCCTTCGGGTGATCTTCATCCAACACCAAGGTAGTAGCCGTTGCTTTCACGACGGGATAGTTGTTTCCGGTTCCCACCTTGTACACATACACTCCGTCCTCTTCGTACGCAACCGGCATGTCCGTCGGTTGGTCGCTCAGCACATAGTCTACGCAGAGTCGCTCCAAGCCCTCTTCCCACACAGGGGGCTTGACGAAAAGCATGTTCCCGTTGGCGGCAGGTGCGCTGTCCCCGCGGTTCACCTCGTCAAGCCTTTGCTTCGTGATCTTGAGGATGATAGAGTCGTAGCCGTCCGCCGTCGCAATGCGGTAGGGCAACAGACTGTTCGGCGGGGCGATCACGCCCTGCGCCGGCTGTAACAAAGACCAACTGTCGTTCACGACCGCAACCGAGTGCCCTTTCAGCCTGCTCAAGAGGAAGTTGTCTTCCTTGTAAAGTCCCGCCGGCGCGGTCGGGTTCAAACCGTTGTGCAATCCAAGCAGGAACAGAGCCGCGGCGGACGACGCAAGCCCGGAGGCGAACCGAGAGCGCCTCGAGTCCCGTGCGAACCACAACAGGGCCACCGTCAGAAGCGTCAACACCAGCGAAACGCGGCTCCAGTTCGCTTGCGCCTCGGCTGCGGGAATCAGCTCCCCCAGGGACGGCGCCACGCGCAGCGAGGCCACCCCGGCAAAAACCAGACCGAGGCCACTCGTAATCCAAAACCACAGCGGAACCCTCTCGAGCCTCTCGCGGGTTGCGCAGCCTGCGGCGACGCACAACCCCAACGCCACCAAGACCGCCGCCCTTCCCGGCGAGCCGGTGCTCGACCAACCAGGCACCCAGAAATACAGCGCCTTCGCAACGGCAGTCCCAAGCGCAACCGAGACACCGAACAACGCGAGAAGGTAGGCGTACCCAATCCGCCGCCGAAGCGCGCCGAAGAGGCCGAGCAAGGCGAGAGCCGGAACCACCGGGCCGACGTAGAACGCCAGCTCCGCGTAGTGGCGTCCTGGCTCTTCGATGGCAAGCCAGTAGGACGTGATCGTCGGGTCGTCCCAGACACGCGCCTGAGGCAAACCAAACGCAGAAGGCGCCAACAACACCGAGAGGTGTTTCAAAGAGAGGGACTGCGATTGATAGAAGGTCCACCCCTCTTCTGTTGCACCACCCGAGCGATGACCGCTCAGCCCCGCGTCCAAAGTCGGGAGCAATTGGGGTAGGGCCACAAGGCCGCACAGCACCAAGCCGACAACCGGCGCGACCACCCGCTTTCTCTCCTCCTCCACGATCAACAGCCACGCCAAGAGCAGGAACGCAGCCATCGAGCCGAACGCCGCGATCTGCAAATGACCAGCGAGAAACATCATGGGAAAGCTCAAGAGCCAGGGCAAGGCCCGCCAACCGCGATCCCAAACCACCAATACCCCTGCCAGCGTCCACGGAATCCACGACGCCGTCATCAAGACGCTGGGCAACTCCAACCAGCCCAAGATGAACGCGCCCAACTGGAACGAGAGGGCGCCTACCAGCGCTCCCCAATGACTCCCTCCGAACGCACGGATCAACACCGTGACCCCCAGCCCCGCCCAAAACACATGGAAAAACGCGGAGAAACGCACCAGACCCTCGGCGGAGAACGGCGTCAGAGCCCAGATGAGATGTAACGGATAGAGGACGGCAGACTGCGAATTCGCCAGAAACGGGGTCCCCAAAAAAGTGTACGGATTCCAGAACGGAACTTCACCGGAGCGCCAAGCCTCCAGCATGTAGTCCCGCCAAGGAAGAAACTGAAGAGCGCCGTCCATTTGGAGAATATCCCAGCGGTAGCTCGGCTTCTCCCCAAACCAAGGCGCGAACTGGTGAACCTGATCCACCGGCGCGGGCACGCGGGCTGCGAAGAGAAACTCGTGACAAGCCGCTGCAGCCGCAAAGGCACAGGCAACAGCCATCCAGAGCGTCTTGGACGCTTTCATTCGATTCCACATCGCAGTAGGTCCACGATGCGGCAGAGTTTACTGACAGTAGGAGAGCTGTTGCTTCGCCTTCTCGTGCGTGGGATCCCGCTCCAGAATCGCTTGGAACTCGCTGCAGGCTTCCTCGACCATGCCGAGCATCATGAGCGTCATGGCGTAGTCGTATCGAACTTCCAGGTTCTCCGGAGCATCTTGCGCCACAGCACGAAGGCCCTCCAAGCTTCCCTCAAAGTCGCCTTCGAACTGCGCGATGAGCGCCAGTTGCCAGCGCGCCTTGACGTGCCCTGGAGACATTTCCAGCACTTTGTGTAACGCCTGCTTCGCCAAATCATATTGGCCTTCGCAGCGATACTGGAAACCGATTTCGTATTGCTCCTCCACCGTCATCGCTGAGCCTGTATCCTGACGGATGGTAGCCAAAAGGCATCCTCCTGCGGCTTACTGCCGTCAAGCAGTATAACACGGATGGGGCGCGGATGTCCAAATCTGGGGGCTATCCCGCGCAAGATCACGTTTCTGCCGTGCCCGGCTTCAACCGCGGCGAGACCGTACCTTCCGAGTCAGCCTGCCCTCCCTCGGTCTGCGCTTCGACGCCCTCTTGCTTCCCTTCACCGCCGGTCGGGTCCGCAGATTGCTGCTCCTTCTGGATCCGATCCTCGAGACCCATCACCTCCAGGAACTCTTCGCGGCCGATCGTCTCCTTCTCCAGCAGCACGGCGACAACGGCATCCAGTTTCTCTCGGTTCGTCATCAGGATCTCAGTAGCCCGCCGATGACAGGTCTCCACGATTTCGCGCACCTCCTGGTCAATCAGCCGCGCCACCTCTTCGCTGTAGTCCCGATCCTCGAGATAGTCACGTCCCAGGAACGGGTTCGCATGTTGGCGGCCGAGCGCAAGCGTTCCCAACTTCTCGCTCATTCCGTAGCGGCAGACCATCGCTCGCGCGATCCGCGTCACACGCTCGAGATCGTTGCTCGCGCCGGTTGTGACCTCGCCAAACACGATCTCTTCCGCGACGCGACCACCCAGCAACGCGGTGATCTCGTCCATCAACTCGGCTCGAGTCACGAGGTACTTGTCCTGCACCGGCAGTTGCCAGGTGCTGCCCAACGACATTCCCCGAGGAAGGATCGTAACCTTGTGCACCGGGTCCGTGTGCTCCAGCAATTCGCCGACGACCGCGTGGCCCGCTTCGTGGTAGGCGATCGTTTCGCGTTCCTTCTTGTCCACGACGCGACTCCGGCGCTGCGGACCCGCAATGACGCGATCGAGCGCTTCCTCGATATCCTCCATCTCGATCCTGTTCTTCCCCCGTCGCGCCGCGAGCAGCGCAGCCTCGTTCAATGTGTTGGCGAGGTCCGCGCCTGTGAAACCCGGTGTCCGCTTCGCAATGACGTCCAATCGAACGTCATCGGCGAGCGGCTTGCCGCGAGCGTGAATCTTGAGGATCTCTTCCCGACCCTTCGCGTCCGGCGCGTCCACGACAATCTGTCGGTCGAAACGACCCGGCCTGAGCAAGGCGGGATCCAGGACATCCGGACGGTTCGTTGCGGCAATCAGGATGACTCCGGTATTCGGGTCGAAACCATCCATCTCCACGAGCAGTTGGTTCAGCGTCTGCTCCCTTTCATCATGGCCGCCGCCAAGACCGGCGCCGCGCTGCCGACCGACGGCGTCAATCTCATCCACGAAAATCAAACTCGGACGGTGCGCCTTTGCCGTCTCGAAGAGGTCGCGAACTCTCGCCGCACCGACGCCGACGAACATCTCGACGAAATCCGATCCACTGATGTGGAAGAACGGAACGCCCGCTTCACCGGCAACCGCCCGAGCCAGGTGCGTCTTGCCGCATCCAGGCGGGCCGGTCAGTAGGACCCCTTTTGGGATCTTGGCGCCGAGAGAGACGTACTTCTTCGTGTTCTTGAGGAAGTCTACGATCTCTTCTAGCTCCTGCTTCGCCTCGTCCACACCGGCTACGTCGTCGAAGGTGACCTTGGGAATACTCTCGTTCACCCGCTTCGCCCGACTGCGCCCGAAGTTCAGCGCCGGGTTGCCACCGGATTGGGCCGGACGGATCAGCAGGAACCAGAGGCCCACGATAATCAAAACGGGCAAAAGGAACGTCATGAGCAGGCCCACCATCCCTTCGCTGAGAAGTGGCCGCTTCACCGTGACCTTGTCGAACCCCTCGTTCGTTAGGTTCTCATAAAGCCGCAGACCCGCATCCGTCCCATACTGCCAACCGATGGCGATGCGCCGCGAGCCGTCCTTGTAAATCGCCGTCAAGCGGTCGCCATCCCAAATCACCTCATTGACGCGATTCGCCTTGACGTCCTGAACCAACTGAGCCACCGCTATCTCGCGCGGAGGCTCCATTCCGGGAATCAGGCCGACGCCGCCCTGACTGCTCAAAAACCAAACAACCAGAACGACAAAGGCAACTGCGATGATGAGGGTTCGTACTCTGCTATTCAAGGCGTTTTCGTCCGCAAAAAGCCGTTACTCAACCTTCCTACGAATGAGGAGGCGGCATCGTTTCGTCAATCGCCAAGTATACCTTCGGAGGACTCTCTCACAACCTCCAGGACGATCTGTTTGGCGTTCCCCGTCGGCTTCGCCCTTGCCCGCTCCGCCACTCCCACCGTCGGCGCCCAAACCAACCCCCGCGCATCCTCCAGAATCGGCACCCGCTGCCGAACGGCGAGCGGGACGCCCCGCTTCTTGAGCGCCCGCCACGGCCTCAGCGACTCGGCCCCTCGATCGAGCCGATCTTCCTGAGACAGATAGCGCACGCGCACTGGAAACGCCAACTCCTCGGCTTGCACAGAACATCCGATGCCGGAGCAGGGATCACGCGCTCCCTCACAAACCTTCATCACCCAGTTCGGACCGCCGACCGCTCTCTCGAGATCCCAAGGTTGGCAGAGCGGATCGGGCGCGTTCGTCCGTTTCACAACGAGAGCGTCCGCCCTTCGATACAAGCTGACCTCCGCCGAAGGATTCACCGCTCCGGACGATCTGCCTTCGATCGCTGCGAGCGTCGCGTCCACCAGGTCCCACCGCGGCGACGCTCCAAACCGACGAATCAGATGGACGATCGCACGCCGACGAATCGCGAGAGGCGCGGCCAACAGCGCCTCCACACGATACCGCTCGTACACGCCCGCAAAGAGAGGCGCGAGCGGATCGTTCACAGGGATCGCGGCGCTGATTAGGAACTCCTTGGCGAGCGACTCGAGATAGAGATCCTCCTCTCGCAGAATCTCCATCGCTCGAGCGGCGTTTCGCATCGCCTCTTCATGCAGTCCCTCGAACGCGGGCAGCAGCTCGAGGCGCGCGCGCACCCTCGCATAGGATTCGTCAACGTTTGAGGGGTCCTCTACCCACGGAATCCCCTTCCGCAGACAGTACTCCCGCGTTTCCCAGCGCCGCGCGAAGAGCAGCGGGCGGATTACCTTCCCACGTCGGATCGGAATGCCGCCAAGCCCCCTTCGGCCTGTCCCGCGAGCCAGGTGCAGCAGGGCGGTCTCTACATGGTCGTCGAGTGTGTGCGCGGTCGCGATCCACGCCGCGCCATGCTGTTCGGCTACGCGCGACAAGAAATCGTATCGCGCCTGCCGCCCCGCTTCCTCGATCGAGACACGTCGCCGTCGCGCAAGCGCTGCTACATCCGTCCGCTCCGAAACGAAAGGGATGCCCAGACGGGCCGCGACGGAACGAGCCAACTCCTCATCCCAGTGAGAGAGTGGGCGCAACCCGTGATTGAGATGAGCCGCGATCGGGCGCGCGCCGTACTCGAGCAGCAGACGCGCGAGCGCGCCACTGTCCGCTCCTCCGGAGTATCCGACGACGATCGTCACTCCAGGCTCGAGCAGTTGGTGTTCTTCGACGAATCCGCGGAATCTCTCCAGCAACGTCGTCATTCTACGACACGCAGACGTTGACAGGTAAGATTCCCTCAACCATGGACAAGACCGTACCTTCTGCGATCGAGGCGCTCAAACGGGCTGGCGTGCGCGACGGGATGACCATCATGGCCGGTGGATTCGGCCTCTGCGGCATTCCTGAAAACCTGATCGCCGGACTGCGTGAGCTGGGGGTCAAGGACCTCACGGTCATCAGCAACAACGCCGGCGTGGACGATTTCGGCCTCGGGCTTCTGCTGCAAACGAAGCAGATCAAGAAGATGATCGCAAGTTACGTTGGAGAGAACGACACCTTCGAGCAGCAGTTCCTCTCCGGCGAACTCGAAGTCGAACTGACACCCCAAGGCACGCTCGCCGAGAAGATCCGAGCGGGCGGCGCCGGCATCCCGGCCTTCTTTACCCCCACCGGATACGGCACCCTCGTCGCCGAGGGCAAGGAAGCCCGTCAGTTCAACGGCCGTTGGTACATCCTGGAAGAGGCCCTCACCGCAGACCTCAGCATCATCAAAGGCTACAAGGCGGACAAGGCGGGCAACGTCATCTACCGGAAGACGGCGCGAAACTTCAATCCGATGATGGCGACGGCGGGAAAGGTAACGATCGTGGAAGTGGAAGAGGTCGTCGAGATCGGCGAACTGGACCCCGACTGCATCCACACACCCGGGATCTACGTGGATATGGTCGTGAAGGGCACCTTTGAAAAACGAATCGAACAGCGAACCGTCCGGCCCGGCTAAACCGGTCTTCCTCGGCACCGCCGGGTTTCACTACCAGGATTGGGTGGGGCCGTTCTATCCGCCCAACCTCTCGCCGTCGGCTTGGTTCGAGTTCTACTCCAAAGAGTTCCCATGCGTCGAGCTCAACGCGTCGTTTTACTCTTGGATCTCAGCCAAGACGACCCAGCGCTTCGCCGAGCGCGCCCCCGACGGATTTCGCTTCAACATGAAGGTACATCGCTCGCTCACCCACGAGATCCAAAGCGTCCCGAATGGGATCCGGGCCATGCTCGAAAGCGCCCGTCCGCTCCGCGAAACCGATCACTTCGGCGTCTTCCTCGCCCAGTTTCCCGTCTCTTTCCGCCCCACGGCCGAGGCGAGGCGCCATGTTCTCGCCCTCGCCGAGCGTCTCTCTCCGCTCTGCGTGGAATTCCGGTCTAGCGATTGGCAAGAGGGGCCTGCGGAAGAATTGGCAACGCAAGCCGGGATCTCCGTCGTCTCCGTGGACGGACCGCAACTCAGCGGCCTTCCCGAACCGCGGCTCGAACCGGGAGCCATCGGCTACCTTCGCTTGCACGGGAGGAACCGAAAGAAGTGGTACGACCATGAGGAAGCCTGGGAGCGGTACGACTACCTCTATTCAGAAGACGAGCTGAGAGAGCTGATGCCGCTCGCAAACGCCCTCATCGAAGAGAAGCGAGAGACCTATATCATCTTCAACAATCACTACGGCGCACAAGCGGTCACGAACGCCCGACAGCTGGCGAGCCTGCTCGGATTGCCCCTCCAACCCGCGCAACGCGAGCTCTTTTGATCAAAGGGCGACGTCCACCAGACAGAACAAGAAGAACCCAACCGACACCCAGCCGTTCAGCGTGAAGAACGCGGCGTTGATCCGACTCAAGTCGTCTGGCGCCACCAACGACTGCTCCACCATCAGCAAACCGAGCACGAAGAACACGCCCAGCCCGTACGGGATCCCCGCCCCCACCTTTGCGCCTGCCCAAGCGAGGCAAAGTACCGCGACCATGTGGAACAGCCGACTCACTGCGATGGCCCGCGCCCTGCCTAAACGAACTACCAAGCTATGGACGCCGTGTGCACGGTCGAACTCCTCGTCCTGCAGCGCGTAGAGGATGTCGAAACCCGCCGTCCAAAGCGTCACCGCCGCCAGCCACCAAAAGGGCGCGACCTCCAACGTCCCTCGCACCGCGACCCAGGCTCCCACCGGCGCAATTCCCAGCGACAGGCCAACAAACAGGTGGCACAGAGAGGTGAAACGCTTCGTGTACGAATACCCAAGCAGAACGAGCAGGGCAACCGGAGCCAGCAGCAATGTAAGCCGGTTCAGCAAAGCAGCCGCCAACAGAAATAGCAGAACGGAAACGCCGAAGAACGTCCACGCTTTCGAGCGGCTGATGACGCCTGTAACCAGCTCGCGCTTCGCGGTCCGAGGGTTCAAGGCGTCCAGGGGCTGATCGACGAGGCGGTTGAACGCCATCGCCGCGCTGCGCGCGCTCACCATCGCCAAGAGGATCAGACCGAAGGTCCGCCAGCCAGGAAATCCGTCCGCCGCATACATCATCCCCACCATGGCGAACGGCAGGGCGAAAATGGAATGCTCCACCTTGATCATGCGCAGAAACGCCACGATCGGCGCGCGGACGACTCTTTCAGCCATGACCGATAGTCTATCCGCCAAGCTGTATCGAGTAACATCCCGTCAATGGACGCAAGAGAGATCATCGTTCGGAGGGCCGCCCTCGAGCTGCGAGACGGCGCCTACGTCAACCTCGGCATCGGGATGCCGACCCTGATCGCCAACCATATCCCGGAAGGACGCGAGGTCATCTTCCAGTCGGAGAACGGTCTTCTTGGCATCGGCCCCTTCCCGACGGAAGACGAAGTGGACCCCGATCTCATCAACGCGGGCAAACAGACCGTAACGGCCATTCCTGGAGCTTCCTTCTTCAGCAGCGCCGAGAGCTTCGCGATGATTCGGGGAGGACACATTGACATCTCCATCCTCGGCGGTTTGGAAGTCTCGGTCAACGGCGATCTCGCCAACTACATGATCCCTGGTCGCATGGTGAAGGGCATGGGAGGGGCGATGGATCTCGTCGCCAGCGCCAAGTACGTCGTAGTCATCATGACGCACACGGCCAAGGACGGAAGCCCCAAGATTCTCCCCGAGTGCAAATTGCCACTGACGGGCAAGAAGGTCGTACACCGGATCATCACCGAAAAAGCGGTCTTCGACGTCAAGCCCGAGGGCGGGATCGTGCTCAAAGAGATCCATCCAGACGTTACCGTGGATGAGTTGAAGCCGATCACGGCACCCTTCGAAGTTGCGCCTGACCTCAAGACGATGGAACTGGCGTAACGACTTCTATCGAACCGCCAGCCCGATCGCTCTCCCCGTCGTACCCGTCGGCCTCGCCGCACCGGCAAGGTCGCAGAGGGTCGGCGCGATGTCCTCAGGCGTGCAGGGTTCCGTGGACCTGCCAGGCCGGAACCACGGGCCGATGAAGATCACCGGAACCCGCGAATCGTAACTCCAAGGCGAGCCGTGACCGGTGCCCCCCGGGTACGCGGACGGATAGAACCCGGGCGGAAGAATGTAGTACACGTCCGGGCTCCGCCCCTTGCGGTAGGAACGACGCAGTCTCTGCGTGAGCGGGCTGTCGTCCAGGTAGCCCTCCGCCACTTCCGGCATGTAGTAGGCGGCGATAACATCAGGATGCTGGAGCAACGTGTCCCGGATGAAGCGCCCAACGGCCCGCGCATCCTGTTTTGCCTGGGCGAGAGCACCCTGATTCAAGTACACCCCCGCTTCATCAAAGGAGGCAAGGAAGTCTTTGCGGCCGTACTTCTGTTGCAAAGCGTCCTCCACGAACTGCTGCACCGTTCGTGGCGATACGCGGCGCATCGGCAAGCCGCGCGCCGCTTCGTCCTCAGGCACGTTGCACACGCCATGGTCCGAGGTGAAGGCGAGGGCAACCGAGGACAGTCCGCCGCGTACCTCGCGATCGAGGAACACGAGGAAGTCGCGAATGGCCTCGTCGGTCCGGACGCACATCTCGAGCATCTCCGGAGAGTCCGGCCCAAACGCATGGCCCAGATAGTCATTGGCGCTCAGGCTGATCGTGACAACGTCGGGGATGTCGTCGTAGCCCATACCGTAAGCCAGGATCCCCGCCTTCGCAAGCTCCAACGTCAGCTGGTTGGCATAGGGAGTCATCCTCCAGTCCGAATAGGAACGAACCGTGTGCGGGAATGTCGTTCCAAACGATTCGCCGGCTCCGGGCGCGACGGTGGGTCGCGTCCGAACGTACGCGGCCTCCGGAAGAGACTGCTCCCAAGTGCGCACATCGCGAATCATCGCGGGCACCCTTTCGTTGAACCCGGCCACCCAATCCGGAAGGCGCCCATCCTTGGCGTAGTAGGTGCTCGTCGTCCAAGCAAGGCGGCTGCTGTTGAACCAAAACACCATGTCCGCCGAACGGCCTGCCATCAAGATGGCCGCACGGTCCTTGAGAGCGACGGACAGGCTGTAGGACTTCCCTCCCGTCGCACGCTCCACCTCATCCGTGAGAGTCGAAACCAGGAGGTTCCGAGGCGAGGCGGACGCAGCACCGGTCAACACATCCTTGGCGTCGGGATCGTCCACGCAATAGACGCTCTTGCCGTCCGCCCACCAGGAGTTCGCGACGATCCCGTGGATGCCGGGGGGAGCGCCGGTTCCGATCGTCGCATGGCCGGGGCCCGTCTCCGTCGGCACGTGGTTGTACTCGGCGTTGACAAACCACGCCCCATACTCCATCAAGTACCGAAATCCTCCAGTCTCGTCGCCGGTCGGGATGTAGAGATCCTGGAACCGAGTGAGATAGTCGGTTCGAAATTGGTCAATCGCAAGGATGACGACCAGCCTCGGGGGCGGGGCCAGCAAGGTGGTGGCAACGACCAACGCGACGCTCAGCATAGGCGGATTTCTACCCGAACCCCCGCTAAAAAGGGCGAGGCCCCGGCTCGCGACGGGAGGGACGCCGGGGCCTCTCTGGGAGGAGAGGGGCATGGAGGGGAAGTTGTCGCCTCGATCTTCCTCTTATCCTTTTTAACGCCTAACCTCCCTGTTTGGTTCCACAGGGGAGACCAGCCGCGAGTAGAGATCTTCGTAGAGGTCCACAACGCGGCCCCAACTGTACCGTTGCTCAACCAGTTCCCGCGCCGCCCTCCCCAAGGCGCGCACGCGGTCACGGTCTGCCGCAAGGGCGAGGATGGTATCGGCGAAGGCTCGCGGATCCTTGGCCAGAATCCGCCCAGCCCCTGCTGGCTCGAGCTCCGGAAAGTGCGCGCCCGGTGTCGTGAGCACGCCACAGCGGTGTGCCAAAGCCTCGAGGATCGCGATCGAGAAACCCTCGCTCTCTGTCGGGAGCAAGAAGAGGTGCGAGTCTTGGAGAAGTCGCTCCTTCTTCTCTCCCGCCACCGTGCCCAGGAACTGGACGTTCGCGCCGCATTCGGCAGCCCTCTTCCTAAGGTTGCCCTCGATCCCCGCCTCGTCCGGCCCCGCCACCAGGAACCGGATCGTCGGATCCTCGCGAGCTACGATCCCAGCGGCCTCGACCAGCACATCTACCCCTTTGAGAGGGTGCAAGCGGCTGAGAAAGAGACACGTGAGCGGCCCGTCGCCTTTCTCCATGGCTGGCGGAGGGTCTACGCCGTTGGGGATGACCTCAATCGGATTCCTCAATCCCAGACGCCGATACGACTGGGCTTCGTACTCTGTCAATGCCACCAGTGTCGAGGCCGTGGCACAGGCGCGCTTCTCCCACAGCGTCAGCGCCAACCACTTGCGGAACGGACGGTGCCGCAGTCGTACCGGGTCGAAAACTCCGTGCGCTTGATAAACGTAAGGCGTGCCCGTTTTTCTGCAGTACGCGGCAGCGTGGCGATTCGCATAGAGAAAGCCGAGATGGGAGTGAACCACATCAAACCCCGCCTCGGCATCCTCCAGCCAGCGCCGAAACTCGGGAACTGCATACTCGATGTTGCTACGACGAAATGCAGGATGAGGGATGCGCCGGTAGGGAGGGTCTACCATGGGGAAGTAGCGAACACGAACGCCCTCCATCTCGTGCCATCGGCTCGTGTCAACCTCCAATCGCTCGGTGAGATTGGAGTCCGTTGCCGCCACCCAAACTTCGTGTCCCCGACGGGCTAATTCCTCGGCGATGGCTACCAATACCGGCACGGGGCCGCCAAGTTTCCATGCCGGCTTGTAGCCGATCGAGGTGAACAGAATCCGCACGGTCGGGTAAGTATAGGCGCTCGCGCGGACGGAGGAGTCTTGAAAGTCCAACGAATCGCAGTCTTGACGCTTTACTACCCCCCGGAGATGTTCGGTAACGCACCGTTGGTGCGATCCGCCGTTGAAGCCTTAGCTCAAACTGGGCTGGAGACCCACGTGGTGACGGCCGAGCCTCACCACCGCGTAGATCCGAACTCGCGCGAGCAAGCAACGAAAGGCATTCGGGTTGATCGCGTAACGGATCTCGAGCCGGTCCACGGAACGCTCTCTCAGCTCAAGAATTGGTACCGATTCGCGAGAGCAGCCGCAAAGTGGCTGGAGTCGCAAGAACCGATGCCTGTGATTAGCATCACTCCGCCGTTTTTCTTCCCGAAAGTGCTGCAGAGGGCGGTCCGAGCGCGGGGGCACTTTCTGATTCACTGGCTGCAGGACATGTATCCCGCCGCCATCGAGATCGGACACAACAGTCCGCGCCCTATCTCTCTCGGCGTTCATTGGATCGTGAAGCGCTCCCTCGCCGTGCCCAACAAAGTCATCACCGTTACCGAAGATTGGCTCCCGGAACTTGCGAACGGGTTCAGCGTCCCGAGCTGCAAGCTTCAGGTTTGTGAGAACTGGTGCGGCGCCATCCTCGACGGAATCGCCGATCCCGGGGCGCAGCGCCCTCCCCGCCTTCTCTTCGCAGGAAACATCGGGCGGATGGCCGATCTCGACACCGTGCTCCGGGCGCTCAGCCACCTTGCTGACGAAGCGTGGACCCTTGAGGTGTGCGGTACCGGAGCGTGCCTGGAGCGAGTTCGGGAACTCGCGAAGCCCTTGGGCGACCGCGTGCGCTTTCATGGCGCCGTCCCTGAGAGCGAACTGGCTAAGCATTACGCCTCCGCCTCCCTCGGCATCGTGCCTCTGAGAAAAGGGGCGAGTCGCGCATCGGTACCTTCGAAGACCTACTCCTACTTTGCTTGCGGCCTGCCCGTGCTCTGCCTCGTGGACTCCGGAAGCCACTTCGACAGGCTCATCCGCCGCGAGCCTGTGGGATGGGTTGCGCAAGCCGGCGACGTCGCGAGTACGACCGACGCCCTGCGAAACGCGCTAACCGCACCGCCGGAGACGCTCCGCGCAATGGGAGCCAAAGCGCGCGCCCTCTACGAAGACCGCTACTCGCCCGAGGCGGGAAGCGCGCGGTTCGTCCGCACCTTGCGCGAGATCCTTAGCGAAGCAGGTTTCGAATGCCCAGAAGCCCCAGCGCAAGGTTGACGATCGCCTGAACCTCGATCCGATTGGTCTCTCCGACCATCACGACGTCCCCCGGCTGAATCGGCGGGTTGAACTCCTCCTTGCCTCGATTCAAGTACTGGGAGAAGTCGACCGGGATCCGCTCGACTTCGCCGTTCGGCTGCACGCGCAAGATCGAAACTCGCGTTGCCGGTCCCCGTTTCGTAAGCCCACCGGCAAGTGCGATGGCATCCGAAACGTGCGGGTCCATGTTGTCCTCGATCACGTGCAAACCAGGCCGGTTCACCTCACCAAGGACGGCGATCCGACGAGTGTTCGGGCGAACGTAGACGATGTCCCCTTCGCGAAGAGCAAACCGCTTGTCTTCCGGCTTGGGGGACGTGGCCGAGAGGTCGAGAGCGACGACCTCGTCGCCGCGCAGAACCTCTACGATGCTGAGCGTCGCCGTGCTGGTTGCTCCGGACGCAGCCGCGATCGCCTGAAGGGCCGTGCTCGATGGCGGTAGGTCGTACTGACCGGGCCGCGCAACAGCGCCAAATACCCAGACTCGCTGCGTCGGCTCAGCGGCGATCGAAATGTAGTCGCCGTCCTGGAGCGGCAAGTCCCTGTAGTCCCCCGCGCGAACGTCCCGAAGGTTCCTCAGGAAGACCTGCTGACCATTCCGCAGGATCGAGACCTGTACCCGTTCTTCTGCGTAAAGATCGCTTGCCGACACCTGGGGTAGACCCACGGTGGCGACCAGCTGGCGCAGGGTCGTGCCCTCTTCGACCGTTACCTCGCCGGGCGCTCTCGTCAAACCCGAAGCCCAAACCCGAATCTGTCGCTTCGTCTGGATGCTGATCACATCCCCGGCCTCGATCTTCAAGTCGCCGGCGGGATTGTCGGTCGCCTGCACGTCGAAGAGGTCGAACTCGATGCTGGGCTTGCCGTTCCGAAAGACCACAGCGCGGAGCAGCTCCGGACGCCTCGTCGTCTCCCCGCCGAGGGAGAGCGCCTGGCGCAAAGTCGTGCCAGGAACCAACTCGTACTGCCCGCCGCGCGTAACCTCGCCGATGATGGAGAACGTTTCCTTTCGAATCGCTTCCAACACCACGAACCCCTCGGCCAACTTGAAACGCCTACGCAACTTGGCCGTCAGTTCTGCCTCGACTTCGCTGACCGTTCTCCCCGCCGCCTGCACCGGTCCAGCGTAAGGCAGCGTCAGCACTCCGCCAGGCGGGACCTCGACTCGCAACTCGAGGGTGTCCGGCGTTGCGCCAACAGCCCCGACGCGAAGTGCGTACCGGATTCGCAGAATGTCCCCTTCCTTCAGTTGGTAGTCGGGCGCACCCACTCGCTGGGCAATCCCGAACGCAACCAAGAGCGACAAAAACGCGAGCCACGCAATCCGTTTCATTTTTCTACTCTCTCCATTCCAGACACTCGAACGGCGAAAACCGCTTCAGGTAATCTCGCCGCCATGGCGTTCCGCCCCGCCCGCGCCCTCGTTACTGGAGGCGCCGGCTTCATCGGTTCCCACTTAGCCGAAGCCCTTCTCGAGCGGGAGGTCGAGGTTACCGTCCTCGATAACCTCTCCACCGGCCAGCGGTCGAACGTGCCCGAATCCGCGCGATTCATCGAAGCCTCTATTCTGGACGAATCCTCCGTCGCAGAAGCCCTTCGGGATTGCGAAGCCGTCTTTCACTTAGCCGCTCAGGTCAGCGTCCCCGAGTCCATGGAGCGACCCGTGCAAAGCATCACAACGAACGCAACCGGCACGCTCTTGCTGCTGGAACGCGCTCGCCGCGCAGGGGTGAAGCGATTCATCTACTCTTCCTCGAGCGCAGTCTACGGGGAGTCTCCCGCTTCGCCGAAGAGAGAAGACCTCGCACCGGAACCCATCTCCCCCTACGGCGTCGGGAAACTCGCGGGCGAGGAATACGTCTCCGCCTATGCGCGATGCTATGGTATGCAAACCGCTTCGCTCCGCTACTTCAACGTCTTTGGGCCCCGTCAGCGGCACGACTCGCCCTACGCGGCCGTCATCCCGATCTTCCTCTCCCAGATGAGGGAGGGTAAGCCTTTGACGGTCTACGGAGACGGGGAGCAGACGCGCGACTTCACATTCGTCGCAGACATCGTGCAAGCCAATCTCAAGGCCGTGGAGAGCGAGCGGCTCGACGGCGAGGTTTTCAACATCGCTTGCGGACGATCCATTTCGTTGAATGAGTTGATACGGACGCTCGCCGTGGTCTTCGGGCAGGAACCCGAAGTACGGTATCTCCCGCCGCGGCCGGGAGACATCAAACATTCGTCGGCCGACATTCGGAAAGCCCAAGAACGACTGGGCTACAGCCCTCAGTTCACGCTGGAGGAGGGTCTACGACGTACGATCGAGCCCATAGAGACGCAATGAATCTCGGATGGCTCGCTCGATGGAAAGGTCCAAGAGGGGCGTAGCCGGCCGATACGCCTGGGTCGCTTGGATGGCGTCCACCCATTCTTCGACCGCTAACGGTTTTTGAGCCGCGTCCTGGAACAGCCCGCTTACGTCCACTTGGTCCGACACGAGGAATGGCAACCCCAACGCAGCCGCCTCGATGAGTACTCGCGGCGCACCCTCGGACTGGGACGGCAGCAGAAGCAGGTGCGCCGAACGCATCCACTCCGCGACGTTCTCCACCGCGCCGTGAACCGAGATACACCCGCCAAGCCCTCTTCGCTCGATCTCCGCCTGGACTCGAGGTCGAAGCGGTCCGTCCCCCAATAGGTCCAGCCGGAATTCGAAGCCTCGCCGAACCAACATTTGGGCGACATCCAAGGCGAAGAGGTGGTTCTTGACCGGGTCGAACCGAGCCGCCATCAAGAGTCTCCACGGAGGCCCGGGTTCAGGGCGCCCACCCGTAGCCTGCCAAGCCTGCATTGGGATCCCGGGGGGTATCAGTGCCCATTCGCGACCAGAACGCCCTGCGAGGCGCCGGCCTGTCGCTTCGGAGACGGCAGCCAGCGCATCCGCGTACCGCAGGGTCCAACGATGCGCCAACAGCTCATAGGCGCGGTAGCGAAACGGAAACCGCACCAGCGTGTGCTCGTGCGCAATCAGCTTGGCTCGATGGCCGGAACGGCGGATCCATCGGAACGGCTCGCCGGATAGAACGCCCAGGTGGCTGTGAACCACATCTACGCCGGAAGCCGCCATGCGCAACGCCTTTTTTGCGTCCGAACGCCGGCGCAGGTGACAAACGAATGTCTCCGCCCCCTCTCGTTCGAACGTCTCCCGGAGTGGGCCGGGCGAGCGGTCGAGTACTGCCAGAACGCGAGATTCCACGCCTTGACCCTTCGCTGCAGCCACGAAGTCGAGCACGAACCTCTCGACGCCGCCGTGATGAAACGCGTAGATGACGTGAAGAACTCTCACGGTTCTACAACCGGAAAGCCGTCCCGATCACTGCGTTGCGATCGCGCAGCATCCCGATGAGCAAGTGCCAATGGCCGTCCATTTCAATCCCAATCCCATAGTTGAATCCAAAACCGTCGTGCTCCACGAAGAGCGTGGCGCCTGTCAGCGCCTCCCAAGATATGGCGCCGAACCCGCGCTTGTATCGCAAAGTTCCCCAGCCCGCTGAAAGATACGCCGGCCCGAATCTTGTCGTGACAACTGCATACAGCGTCCGCGTGTCCTCGTTGCCGAAGGCAGCCCCGCTCCCCCCGACATCCAACGTGCCCACGGACGCCTTCCAACCGTCTCGAGCCTGGACTTGAACGTGGACAGTTCCGACGTTCTCGCCCACAGCGCTGAGCCATCGGCCGCCGATCGAAAAACGGACGCCCTTGTACTCAAGACCGACAAGACCCCACGCATCGCCGTTGACGTCGTTGTCGCCATGCTCGCCGGTAATCATGCGGAAGTTGCGATCCTTGCTCAACGAGGCGACGCCAAAGAGGAACTCCCTCGGCGCAAGAACGATTCCAACGGGAGTGCTGAGGCTCAAGGCTCCGCCCGAAGAAGGGTTCCCCTCCCAGTCAAGAGAGAAGAAGCTTCCCGGGACGGCAAGCGCGCCGCGAAAGTGCGGGTAATCCGAAGGCCGCGGGAAGATGGCCTGCCCGAGAGCGCAGCCGGCCAGCAGTCCGCTCGCTACGACGACGCTGACGCGTAATCCGGCGCGCACCCTTCCTTCCACTTGATGCTGCATCCCAGGCTCGGCTTTTGGTCAACCGGCGGACTCTCATCGAGCAACACCGCGTCAAGCGCTTTTCGAAGGTCGGCGCCTGTGACCGGAAGGCCGTTGTTGGGTCGGCTATCGTCCAGCTGGCCCCGATACACCAGCCTGTGTTCCTTGTCGAACAGGAAGAAGTCAGGCGTACACGCAGCTCGGTAGGCCCGCGCCACCGATTGGTCGGCATCGTGCAGGTACGGGAACGTCCAACGCCACTCTTCAGCCTTCTTCGCCATCTCTTCCGGCGCGTCCGCTGGATAATTCTCGGCGTCGTTCGAACAGATGCCCACGATCGCAACCCCCCGAGGGGCGTATTCCTCGGCGATCCGACGAAGCTCGTCCTTCACGTGAATCACAAACGGGCAGTGGTTGCAGAGGAACATCACGAGAAGCGGCTTGCCCTCGAAGTCCTCTCGTCGGTACCGCCCGCCTCGCGGATCGGGCAGGTCGAAGTCCGGCGCTTTCGTCCCCAACGGCAGCATCGTAGAAGAGGCTGGAGGCATGCCGTTATCCTACCCTCAATCGAGGTTCGAGCGAAGACTGCCTCCAGCCCCCTGACTTAGAAATACACGTTCCAAATCACGCGGTCCACGCGCGCCTGCCAGAACGCCAAGGGAATCTGATTGTCGTACCAACCGATGCGCGCCCGGACGAGCCGGGTCCCCGGCTGAATGAATCGAGCCGTGTTCGAGGTGACGCTCACCTGGACGGTGGAATCAGAGGGCGTCGCCACTCGTCGCGACACCTCTTCCCAGCGCTCCGTATCGTAGTTCCACATCTCGATCACTTGGATCGCGGGCGCCGTCGCGGCAGCTTCCACGATCAGGTCGAGGCGCGGGGGATTCCGGAACGGCGAAAGCGTATCCACGGTCATCTCCGCAAACGGCCGAGCCGCTTCCGTAGGACGGCGAGCCTCGATGACCACGTACCGGTCGTCGCTACTGATCAGGTCCGACAGCCCACCGCTAGTTCGCACGCCGCCCGTAACCTGGAAGCCGATCGGCTCCGTAAGGTTCCCGGTATCGCTGAAACTGACCTCGACGACCATGCGACCGTTCTCGACTCCCACGACCCTCACCCCAAGGCCCGTGTAGTTGTCCAGCCAGGTCTGGCCGGTCCGCAGGACGGCATCGAGGAAGTCGTTGTCCTGGTAGGAAAAGTCAATCAGATAGGTCTTCGTGCTTCCGTTGTTCCAATGAAAGTGCCCGAGCACGCCGTTGTAGTTCGCGCCGTTCCGCCAGTTGATGCCTTGGTCGTATCCGATCGGTTGGCGCCACTCGAGGTACAGGTACTCGTCGCGGTTCGTGTTTTGCCCACGTCCGCGAAACACCGCCAGCGCCTTAGGCTCGGGGCTATTGAGCAAGTACGGCGATAGGGTGTAAGTCCCCGCCCTGCGAACGTCTACGATGTGTTCCGGATCCCACCAGTTGAGAGTCACCTTGTGCCGAGCGTTGTAGCACCCCAGGTTCCAGTTGCCCAGAGTATCGAGCCGGTCCCCGTATTCGCTCGTCGTGCCGTCAGCGCCGTTGTTGTCGAATTGACCCAACGCCTCCCCATTGAACGCAATCGAGGAAGCGTGATGTTGCCCGAGGTTGTGCCCGCCTTCGTGCGTCGTGATCATGATGGCGGTGTTCGTATTCGTGTTGTAGTACTCCGAGCGACACCACGAGGTGCTGGTCGTCCACGGGCCGTCATCGGTTTGGAAGGTCTGCATGCCGAGCGTTCCCAGTCCGCCCCAGCTGCATCCGCCGCCCGTCGGCACAAGGATGAAGAGACGATTGTATTGAGGAAAGTAGACGTCCGGGTCTGCCATCTGGATTGCGAGCCGGCGCCACTCGCTCGGGTCACAGCCCCGGTTGATGGGCAGGGTGTACCACCCGTACACGTCGCCCGTGATCCACATCTTTCCGAACGAAGCTTCGCGCCACCACTTGTCAGCCGAGTTGTTCGGATCGAACATGCGCTGGCGGACTCCCTCCACCGTCGCGTTCTGCGTGGTATCGTCCTGGAAGTTCACCAGAAGAACGCAGACTCGCTGCTCGCCCGTCGTCGGGTTTCCGCCGGCCATTCGAGGCTCCTCACTCACGACCCAAGACACTTCAAACCGGTCTCGCGTCTTCCATCGTCCCGCGACCGTCACCGTAGACCCGAGCGACGGCTTTCTCGCCCACGGGAGGAAGTCAAGCTGAATCTCGCGGTTATCCTCCAGAAGCAGCGTGTCGTACTCCTCCCAAAAGCCCGTCTCCGGCGTGCACGCGACCAGGGTCATGAACTGACCGCGCACCTGGTCTGCGCCGCCCAAGGCCTGGGCGAACCCGGTACCGGCAGCCGCCCAGAAAAGCGCAACCAGGCAGGTGAAACCGATCAACCAACGTACCTTCACAGCCTGCATCGCATTCATGTTAACCGCGATGACGCGGCAAAAGGCGGAAATCGTTCGCAAAACTCGCCCTTTTGAGGGCAGAGCGCGCCGAGTTGCACGCCCGATGCCCTGCGTGGAACAATGCCCGCCGTGGAGATCGTTCGAACGATAGATGAGGTCCGCGATGCAATCGGTGGCGCGTCGCCGGTCTTCTTGGTTCCCACGATGGGCTACTTCCACGAAGGACACCTCAGCCTGATTCGAACCGCCGCCGAAGACAAAGTCTCCGAGCCCGAAGGGTTGGTGGCCGTTAGCCTTTTCGTCAACCCGACTCAGTTCAACGATCCCAAGGATCTCGAGGCCTACCCGCGCGACGAAAAACGAGACGCCGCGCTCGCCCGGGAGGCTGGGTGCGATCTGCTTTTCCTGCCCACCGCCCGAGAGATGTATCCACCCGATGAGGGTGGGACCCGAGTCATGCCGCCGCGCGTGGCCAGGAAGTGGGAGGGAGAGCATCGCCCGGGACACTTCGTTGGCGTCGCCACGATCGTTCTCAAGCTGTTTCACATCTTCTTCCCAGACGTCGCGTACTTCGGCGAAAAGGACTGGCAGCAGTGTCGCGTAATCGCCGAAATGGTTCGCGACCTGAATCTGCCCGTCTGGTTGAAGCTCTGCCCGACCGTGAGGGAGCCGGACGGCCTTGCGATGTCCTCTCGAAACACGCGGCTGTCCAAGGAATCTCGAGCCAGAGCCGTCGAGCTGTACCGCGCCCTTCTCGCCGTTGCCGATGCCGCCGCGCGTGGCGAGAACTTCCAGCAAGAATGCGAAAGAGCCAAGGAACGCCTCTTCGCCGCAGGCTTCGAAAGCGTTGATTACATCGCCGTCGTGGATGGGGAAACGCTCGAACCGGCGTCGGCGCCGGGCCCCGGTCTGCGCGCGATCGGAGCCGCTACCATCGAGGGCGTTCGCCTGATTGACAACGTCTCCGTAGACTAATCTTCCGCGGGCGGGTCCGCCAGGCGCAAACCGATCTCCTCCCACTGCTCCGGCGAGATCGTGTTTGGCGTATCCATCATCGGGTCGTACCCACCACCCACCTTCGGGAACGCAATCACCTCCCGGATGTTCTCCTCGCCGAGCAGCAGCATCACGAGACGGTCAATCCCCGGCGCGATGCCGCCATGCGGAGGCGCCCCGAACGTAAACGCGTCCAACATGTGGCCGAACCGACTCCGCTGCGTCTCTTCATCCACGCCAAGAAGAGAGAACACGCGTTGCTGGATGTCCGCGCGATGGATACGGATCGAGCCGCTCGCCCACTCGACGCCGTTGCAAACGATATCGTAGCAATCCGCGCGCACGCGCCCCGGGTCCGACTCCAGGAACTCAAGGTCCTCCTCTTTGGGCCCCGTAAACGGGTGATGCGAAGCGTCCCACCGCTGTTCGTCTTCATTCCATAGGACCAGCGGAAAATCCAGGACCCAACAGAACTTGAGAACCGACGGATCGCGAAGGGACAACTGATCGCCGATTCGGTTCCGCAAACGAGCCAAAGCCTCGTTCGCGACATCGGCTCGATCGGCAACCATCAGGATCAGATCTCCCTGCACCGCTCCCGAGCGCTCCACGATCGCCTGAGCAACCTCTTCGCCGAGATGCTTGGCAATTCCTCCGAGCGAGTCCCCGATCGGGATCTGCGCCAAGCCCTTGGCCCCAAACCCCTTCGCAAACTCCTCGAGCTCGCCCACTTCTTTCCGCGAAAGGCTCGCCCCGCCGGGGTACACGATGCCGCGCACGACTCCCCCGGACTCCACGACACTTCGAAACACTCGGAACTCGGTTTCGCGAACCAGGTCCGTCGCCGTGAACAACTCTAAGCCGAAGCGGAGATCGGGCTTATCCGTCCCGAACCGTTCCATCGCCTCGTCGTATGTCAATCGCGGAAACGGCTCGACCGGCTGGAGCGGAAGCTCAAACTGCTCGATGATCCTGTTACAAACCGCGCGGGTGAGTCCCTCGGCCAGTTCGAGAATGTCCTCCTGCGTGACGAAACTCATCTCGAGGTCGAGCTGGGTGAATTCCGGTTGGCGATCCGCGCGCTGGGCCTCGTCTCGAAAACACTTCGCAATCTGATAGTATCGTTCGACGCCCGCCACCATCAGCAGCTGCTTATACTGTTGAGGGCTCTGTGGGAGCGCATAGAACTTTCCAGGCGAAAGCCGATACGGCACCAAGTAGTCCCGCGCCCCCTCCGGTGTGCTTCGCGTGAAGATCGGAGTCTCGATTTCGAGAAAGCCCCGCTCGTCCAAATAGCGTCGAATCTCTCGCACTACGGCAGCTCGCACCGCCAGTTTCCGGTACATCGAGGGGCGCCTCAGATCCAAGTACCGGTGCTTGATCCGCAGCTCCTCCGAAACATTGCGCATCTGCGACTCGTCGGACACCGGAAAGGGCAGGACGGCGGCGCGGCTCAGAACCTCGAACGACTCCACGATCAGCTCGACCTCGCCCGTCGGCATCTTTGGGTTCACTGTCTCCGGCGACCTCGCCTGCAGCGTTCCGTGAACGCAGAGCACCGATTCATGACGCAGTTCGTGAAGATTCGGAAACCGCTCCACATCGAAGACGAGCTGACAAAGCCCCGTGCGATCCCGCAGATCAATGAAGAAAAGCCCGCCCAAATCGCGTATCCGGTGAACCCACCCGTTCAGGACAACGGCTTGCCCCACGTGCTCGACGCGTGGCTCGCCGCAAAACATCGTCCTCTTGTGAAACGCCATTCGAAGCGTCGAAGTCTACCTAACCGCCGTTTCAGGTACGTTTCCGCCGATGGACACGGTCGTGCCTCAAGACGGACTGCGGCTCGGGGGCCACGTTCGCCTCGCGCCTGGCGTCTACGTACTCAACGAGCCGATGTGCGTAGTCGAGAATGGAACCCAGATCACCGGGGACGGTACCACCCTGATCCTGAACGACAGTGCAGAAAGCGCTCTCCGCGCCGACGACCTTTCCGGCGTGACCATCGAGCGCCTCCGAATCCGTGGCGGGAAACACGGCATTCGATGCCGCCGATGCACGCGCCTCACGATCCGTGGCTGCTCGATCACGGCCACGGAAGAGGTGCCACCCAATACCGTCTTCTTGGATATCTGGAAGACGGAAGAGGATCCGTACGGCTCGGCGCTGCTGCTCGCCGAGTGCTCCGATTCCACGATCGAAGAGAACGATCTTCAACACCAACAAAACGGCGTCTTGTGCTATCGGTGCACTGGTCTTGTCGTTCGCAGGAACCAGTGCAACTATAACAGCGGTTTCGGAATTCACCTCTTCGGGACGAGCCGCTCTCGCTTCGAAGAAAACTCCTGCGACTACTGTTGCCGATTCGAACCTCGCGAAGGGGGGCTGCACTTCGGCCACATGGGCGCGGACGCCGCTGGCTTTCTCATCGTCCATGGTTCTTGCCACAACCACTTTCGCCGAAACACCGCCCGCCTCGGAGGCGATGGTTTCTTCCTCGCAGGCATGACCCCGGAGGGCAACCTCGTCGGATGCGACGACAACCTGTTCGAAGAGAACGATGGATCCCTAAGCCCGAACATCGCCTTCGAGGCGACCTTCTCCCGTCGAAACGTCTTTCGAAACAACTTCGCCGACCGATGCAACTACGGCTTCTGGTGCGGCTACAGCTCCGATTTCGTCATCGAAGGCAACCGCATGCTCTTCAACCGGCAGGCCGGCATCGCAGTCGAAAACGGAAAGGGGTTCGTCGTGAAGGGCAACACGTTTCAGTCCAACGGCCACGGCGTGCTCCTGTGGAGCCAGAGGTGGCTTGGCAAAGGGACGAACGGGAACGAAACGTCGGAGGGCTGGCAGATCGAAGGGAACCGCTTCCTGCGCAACGCCATCGGCATCCGAATCGCCGCAAACCAAGACCACGGCATCCGCCCGTCCCCCGCGGAAGGAACCACGCCGCCGCCCAGGGATCACTCCCTAACCAAAAATGACATACAGGACAACCGCGTCGGCATCGAACTCGTTCAGGTTCGAAACAGTCGCGTTGTGGAGAACCTTCTCAACCGCAACGTCGAAGCTGATTTGGTTTTGAAGGATTGCGAAGATGTGGAAGTCGTGAACAATCTCGGTTCGAGGGGGGCGTACCTATAGCCTATTCCTTTTTGCGTCCGTTGTTTTGGCGCCTCGATGCGGAAAGGGCGCACAACCTCGCGCTGGCCGTGCTCCGAACGGGCCTGGTCCGGGTGCAGCCGCCGACCGATCCGCGCCTCTCGATGGAGCTATTTGGGCGCAGGCTTCCCCACCCGGTCGGGCTGGCGGCCGGATTTGACAAGAACGGCATCGCGCTCCGCGGCTTGCAGCGACTCGGATTCGCCTTTGTGGAGGTCGGCACGGTAACCCCTCGCCCGCAGCCCGGCAACCCGAAGCCCCGCCTCTTTCGTCTCCCCGAAGACCTCGCTCTGATCAACCGCCTCGGATTCAACAACGCGGGCGCGGAGACCGTAGCGTCGAACCTTGAGCGCCGACCCGGCGACTTGGTCGTGGGCGTCAACCTGGGGAAAAACAAAGATACAACGGAGGGCGATGCTCCGAACGACTATGTCGCCGTATGGAGACGACTGGCGCCGCATGCCGACTACGGCGTCGTCAACATATCCTCCCCGAACACTCCGGGCCTCAGGGACCTCCAATCTCCCACCTTCCTCAGGAACCTCATCCCTCGACTGCTTGAAATCGAGAACAAACCCATCCTCGTCAAGCTCAGTCCAGACGAGGAAGACGGCGCCTTGATTGACCTCGTCGGCGTTGCCCTCGAAGCCGGAGCAGCGGGCGCAATCCTCACCAACACCACGTTGGCTCGAACGAACCTGCAAAGCCCAAATGCGAAGGAGACGGGGGGACTCTCCGGGGCGCCTCTACGGCAAAGGGCTACGGAGGCGCTCCGTGCCGTTCGGGCCGCTCACCCAAGAGCTACTCTCGTCGGCGTCGGGGGAATCTTTACGGGCAAGGACCTCTTCGAACGGCTCCGAGCGGGCGCGGACGTGGTGCAGATCTACACCGCATTCGTGTACCGAGGGCCCCAAGTCGTCAAACGGATCTTGGAGGAATTCCAGGGGGAGATGAGGCGTCAAGGCGTGTCGTCTATCGACGAACTCCGGTCTTCCTGAACGACCGGAGGCACGGTCCGGGATTCGTGCCTGCGCTCAATCCCCATGGCCCTCAAGCGTCGGATGCGCTCGCGGATCGGAGGATGCGTGCTGAAGAGGTTGGAGCGTTCATGCAGCTTTTGGAACGGGCTGACGATGTACATGTGTTCGGTCGCCTTGTTGGCAGCCTCCAGCTCGTCGGGGTCGCTCGCGATCTTCTCCAAGGCCCTCGCGAGTCCGTCTGGATAGCGGGTGAACTGCACGGCGGTCGCATCAGCGAGAAACTCGCGTTGCCGGCTCACCGCCAGGTGCAGAAGAACCGCAAAGATCGGTGCCAGGACGAGAAGAGCCACAGCGAGCGCCAGTAGAACCGCGTTCCCCTCCCCGCGGCGGCCTCTCCGCCCGCCCATCCTCAACCAGCCCCGCAGAATCAGATCCCGCACCAACACGATCAGCCCCACTGTCAGGGCAAGCGTCGTCATCAACCGGATATCGTTGTTGCGGATGTGCGCCATCTCGTGAGCGACCACGCCCTGTAGCTCGTCTCGATCCAGCTTCTCCAGCAACCCGGTCGTGATGCAGATGATGCCATCGCGCGGGTCCAGTCCGGTCGCAAACGCGTTCGGAGAAGAGTCTTCGACTACGTAAAGGGTAGGCAGTGGGACGCCAGCAGCGATAGCCACCTCGTGTCCCACGTTGTAGAGAATCTGGTCCTCCTCATGGGTGGCCCGCCGAGCACGACTGATCTGAAGAACCGCCTTGTGGCCGGAGGTCTGGACGTAGATCCACAGGACAACCCCAATGACGGCGAAGAGAACGGCACCGGCCACGCCGAAACTGGGATCCGCGAGATAGCCAACCGCCCAGCCGACAGCCGTGAGCAGCAGCGCCATGAACAAACAGAGGAACGCGCTCGCCCGTCGGTTCTTGGCGATCTGTGCGCGAAACGTGTAGGACACCGCTTACTCAGTGAATTGCACTTTCACAGGTTCCCGCTCTTCGGGAGCGTCAATCTCGAACAGCTCCCGCTTCTGGAAGTTGAACATCGAGGCGATAATGTTCGTCGGCACCTGTTCCAGCTTGGTGTTGTATTCGGTTACTACATCGTTGTAGTACTGCCGTGCGTAGGCGATCTTGTTCTCTGTGGAGCGGAGCTCTTCCTGCAGTTGCGCCATGTTCTCGCTGGCTTTGAGTTCGGGGTAGTTCTCGGCAAGAGCAAAGATGCCGCCGATCGCGCGAGTCAGCGCGTTCTCCGCCTCCGCCTTCTCCTGAATGTTCGAAGCGGCGATCGCGTGGTTCCTCGCTTGGATCACCTTTTCCAAGGTGTCCTGCTCGTACTGCATGTAGCCCTTGACCGTCTCCACGAGGTTCGGGATGAGGTCGTGGCGCCGCTTGAGTTGAACGTCAATCTGCGCCCAGGCGTTGTTGGCCTCCTGTCGGAGCCGTACAAGGCCGTTGTACATCGCGAAAGCCATCACAATGACCGCGACGATCAGAACAAAAAACACGATCAGGAAACCCATTTCTTCCTCCGGAACGGCTCACCGCCAGTCCCTCGTAAGAGCATACCAGACCTCGATGCCATCGGTTGCGATATAACGAGGGGAAGATGGGCAAAGACACGGTTCGAGGACGAGAGGCGGTGCGCCGCTTGGGGGAAGTTGTGCGAGCGGCGTCCCGAGTGGCTCAAGACCCCGGGCTCCGGGAGCGGTACGCTCAACTCCCGCGCCTTCCCCTCCGGATTCTCTGCTGCCCGCTAGACAAGGGAATCAATCACGGAAATATCCTCCGCATCGCCGAATGCTTTCGCGTCGAGAAGGTCGTGTACGCCCCCGTCAGCAGCGAGAAGGAAAAGGACCTGTCAGGTGGCATCGCCGCCATCAAGTGGCAGCCGTTTGAATGGAAACCGACGGTCGAGGCAATCGAAGAAGCCAAAGCGGAAGGGTATCGGATTTACGGCTTGACGCTTTCTCCTGACTGCGTCCCCATCCAACGGGTGGAGTGGCAGTTTCCTTGCGCGCTCGTCGTCGGCCGAGAGCTGGAAGGCTTAGACGCCGAGGCCGAAGCCCTGTGCGACGAGAAGGTCGCGATTCCTCTCTTCGGAATGGTGGAATCCCTGAACGTAGCGGTTGCGACCGGCATCGCGGTCTCGAGGATCGCGGACGCGTATCGGCTTCGAGATCCTGGCTTCGTTCCGGCGCGTTCCGCCCAGCAAAGGCTCTTGGAACGAGACCCTTAAAGCCCAGGCGCCCCCGACATTGCTGCCGCGGGCGCCCAAGATGAATCGCTTACGGGACCTAACCTCCTCCGCCTCCGTCAGTCTGAGAAGAAGAGGACGACGAAGTGTTGTCCCCACCGCCAGAATCGGCGCCTCCGGAGCAGCCTGCAGCGAAAACACCCGCGATGGCGATCATCAGAATCAATGAAACGATCTTTTTCATATGCACACCTCCTATAGGTTGAATGTTTTTTGGTTTGTCGGGCCCCTCTCGGTGGCCCATCGCGGGAATGGGCAGGCTACGCCGCCCTCTCCTCGCAGCCAGGTTATACCCCAATCGCCGTTTGTCAAGGGGGTTGAGCGAATCCCGGCAGGTATAACTCCACCGTGCCGTCCCGTTCGTCGCCGTTTCTGGGCATCTTGACCTCAGCCGCCTTAGCGGCATTGACGCTTTCGGTCTTCGCCATGAACCAATTCGCCGGCCCGGAGGCGACGGTTCTTCGGTTCTTGAGAATCCTTGAGGGTCGTGAGAGGCCCGCGGCCCAAACCATCGTCTTGGGAAACCCCTACGAAATCCGCTTCGTCATTTACCAGATGCGCGACCTTCTCTCGCAAAGCTACACCTATGCCGTGCTCGCCGTCCAGATGACCGACGGGACGGCGGTCGCAACCGTTGTTTTCCTCACGCGGAGGGGAGAGATCCGCGTTCCGATTTACCTCATCCGAATGGAGCACGGATGGGTCATAGACGCCCGAAACCCTGGATGGAGGTCGCGATGAGGTCCCGAGCCTTCCTTCGACTCAATCTCATCGGCATTCTCGGCCTGGTCGGCCTCGTGATCCTTCTCGCGATCGGCTTCGTCGTGCTCATGAACCGACAGACACCCGAGGCTGCGGTTCAGAAGTTCATGGAAGGGCTCGCCAACCAGGACCTTCAAACCCTCAACGAGTACTCTTATCTCGAGAAGCCGTCCAAGCCGATCGAGGAACAGTGGCGGTACTGCTTTGACGTCGCCTCCAAAGGCATGCCCTTCGTCTGGAGGATCGGCGACGCGCGAATGACGGGCGACGGTCACGCCGTCGTCGACGTGTATCTCGTTCAATTCTCCATCGGAGGCGCCAAGGAAGTGGACGAACCGTTCAAGATTCCGGTCATTCAGAAGGATGGCAGATGGAAAGTTGACCTCGTCGGCGTACCCCGTGACTTCTTCCCGGGACTCCCGCGATGACGCCTCCAGTCGTGTCCCTCCAACTTTACACCGTTCGCGAGGTGGCGAAGCGCGACCTAACGGGAACCCTTCATGCGCTCGCCGACATCGGATACGAATACGTGGAGCTTGCAGGGTTATACGATCAGACGCCTTCCGACCTCGCTCGGCTCCTCAACGAAGCCGGCCTCAAAGTGAGCGGCGCTCACATCCCCTTCGAGTCGCTGCACGACAATCTGCTCGACGCCTTCCAACCCTATCAAGAGCTCGGCGCACCCGAGATCACAGTGCCTTATCTCCCAGATGAAGCTCGATCCACGCCCGACCAATGGCGGGAGACCGCGTCGAAGCTGGAGATGGCGGCGGACGTCGCCATGCAGCAAGGGTTGGAGTTCTCCTACCACAATCATTCCTTTGAATTCGAAGCGGTCGGCGAACAAACCGGCATGAGCATTCTCGTCTCGGAAACCGAGAGGCTGCTCTTTCAACCCGACGTCTATTGGGTAGCGGTCGGAGGGGAGGACCCGGTGCAGTTTCTCCGCGATTTGAGGGGCCGGGTGCGGTCCGTTCATATCAAAGACAGGGGCGCCGACGGGGGCGATATCGAATGGGGCCAGGGGAACCTACCCCATGCGGCGATTCTCGATACGTGCGCCGAAATCGGCGTTCGGACGCTGGTCCTCGAAATGGACAATCCGCGCATGGACCCGATCGAATCCGCCAGGCTCTGTTATGCAAAACTCATAGAAATGATGACCCCATCCTGACGCCTCGCGCTGTATACTAAAAGGCGAAGGAATCTCGAAGAAGGAGGTCATAGACAGCATGGTAGCCATCCTATGCGTGTGTCTGAGTTTTCAGATTCAGTTCGTGACACCCGACCGGTATCAGGTGACGCACGGCGTCGAGATCCAAGGCGGAATCCAGCGAGTACGATTCAGCGATGACGACCGCCTGATCGTCGAAGCTCGCCGCCCCTTCACGGTCGCGGAGCCATCCGTCGAAGTGATCTTCGAGGCGACCTCGCCCACGGAGACACCTCAAGATCTCGGCGTCGAAGTCGAAGCCATGTGCACCGGCAGCCCCGCGATCCAACGCATTGAATACTTCAACTTCACAACGCAGACGTGGGAGGTGGTGGACGAGAGGAACGCGCCCGACTTCGACCAGGTCATCTCCACGCATGGCCGAGCGCCGGCGCCCGACTATGTCGAAGACGGGACGCGAAAAATGAGGATCAAGGTCGGCTACCACGACCGAGGCGTCACCTTCCTATCCTGGTCGGGCCAATACGATCGGATCCTTTGGGGAGTCGTTCCTTAGCCGATCCCCTTCCGAGCGGCCAGGAGCATTGCATCGGCGAAGCGGTCCAGCTCGTCGAGCGTGGTGTACACGTTCGGCGTGACGCGGATCCCGCGAAACTGCTCGTGCTGGATGGCGACAACGAAGATGCGATGCTCCTTCCAAAGCCAATCCACGAGCGCGCTCGGTTCGATTCCCACGATCTCCACCGTCGTAAGACCGCAGGAAAACTCTGGATCGAGACTCGTATGAAACTGGACGTTCTTCTCGTCGCGGAGACGGTTCGCCCACCGGTCTCGCAGAAACCGTAATCGCGCCTCCTTGCGCTCGGGGCCGATCAGCTCATGGAACGTGAGCGCTTCCGCGACAGCATTGTGATTCGCGGCCGGGTGCGTTCCAATCTCTTCGAACTTTCGAATGTCGTAGTCCTTCTCGGCAGGGGCCGCCATCAAGGGCCAAAGGTCTCGAATCTTGTCCCGGCGAACGTACAGGAAGCCGGTGCCGATCGGCGCCATGAGCCACTTGTGAAGAGAGGTGCCATAGTAGTCGCACCGGAGATCGTCGCGACTGAAGGCAAGATGCGCGAAAGCGTGGGCGCCATCCACGACCACGGGGATTCCCCTCGCCCTTCCCAATTCGCAGATGCGGCGAACCGGCAACACCGTCCCGTTCAAGAAAATCACGTGGCAAATCAAGAGGAGGCGCGTGCGGCTCGTAATCCCAGCCTCAATCGCGGATACGACCTCGTCCGCAGAGCGCGGCGTCACTGGTATCTCGACCTGTCTCAACACGATTCCGTCCCTTCTCTCGCGCTGCTTCAGGGTGTTGACCATACGGGGATAGTCTTGGGTTGTCGTTAAGACTTCGTCTCCCGGCTTGAGGTCGAAGCCGAATAGACAGATCTCCAACGCTTCGCTGGCATTCCGCGTAACGGCGATCTCTTCCTTGTCGCATCCGAAGTGCCTCGCCAACCGCTGCCGAACCGCCTCGACTTCGTCCTCCAGGTGTCGCCACATGTAGTAGCTCGGCGCCTGGTTCGAGTAATCGAGTTGGCGCTTGAGCGCGTCCAAGACGACACGCGGGGACGGACACACACCGCCGTTGTTCAGATTCACCATCGAACGGTCGAGGGTGAACGCCTGCTGAATTTGAATCCAGAAGTCTTCATCCTCGGCAGCGGCGGATGGATCGGAGGACAGTCGGAGAATCAATCGTTCACAGAGGTCCAGCGCCTCGTTCTTGAATGCAACAGCCCCCACCGTCGCAGCCAGTAGCTCTCTTCGAGTCAGCATAAGGGAACGATACCCGCAGCGAAAAAAATCGAGCCGGCCCGAGGGCCGACTCGACACCGACTTCCGTTGCAACGGTTACCGTAACTTACTACTTCTTCCGTCGGCGAGCGGCAAGTGCCGCCAGACCAGCGCCAATCGCCAGCAGAGTTGCAGGCTCAGGCACGGTGCTGACAGTGAGAATGTACGCGCCATCCTCACTGTGGTCGCCCTGGAAACCGCGATCCCCGAATCCGGATACTGCGATGTAGTGAGTGCCAGTGTACGTCGCTTGCCAACGAATCGCGGAACCGAAACCGGAACCGGCATCATCGTTAAAGGCAAGCTCGTTCTGACCGCTGTCAAACAACGCAAGAATCGTATCGGGGTCGCTGTAAGGATCCTCGATCGGAGTCGTGATGATGGTGATGAACTCACCTTCAAACAGATTGATCGAGAAGAAGTCCACATCTCCGCCACCTGCCGTGAGGCTCATCACCCCAACGTCAGCCCACGGAGAGGGACCACGGGTGATCACGTTGGCCGTACCGAACGTGTTGTTCGGCTCGGTCTCCACGATCACAGCCCCGGCAACGGAAGCCAGAGTTGCGAGACCCAGTATTGTCAATAGTCTCTTCATTAGAGTCTCTCCTTCAGATGCTCGGACCTGGCGAACCGAGCACTTACAGTATACCGTGAGTTTCGCGTGGGTAGTTAACGACTCGCAAAAAACACCTCAAAACCGGTAATTCTGCTGGGATGCGGCGGCGGCGCCCTCTGATTCGTCCTTTCGGTTGATGGTACGAAGGCTTGGCGCAGCACTCGCACTCTTCAGTCGAAAGTGGGTCCCAGACCCGTTCATCCTCGCCATCCTGCTCACGGCCCTCGCATTTCTACTGGCTGTAGTCGCGGGAAAGCCGGATTTCTCACTCGTTGATACGATCGGCGCCTGGGGAGGGCGGCTCGTGGACGGACAGGTTACTCCCGACGAAAAGGGAATCTGGCGGTTCCTCACCTTCTCCATGCAGATGTGTCTCATCCTGGTCACCGGCCACGCCCTCGCCAGCACGAAGCCGGTCGGCAGACTCATCGAGCGCCTCGCCTCTGTGCCCCGCACGACTGGCTCCGCAGCCGCCCTCACCGCCGCCGTCGCCATGGTCGCGGCATTCATTAACTGGGGGCTTGGACTGATTGTCGGCGCCCTTCTTGCCCGCGAAATCGGGAAAGCCGCTAAGCGGGACGGGCGGAAATTCCACTATCCACTCGTGGTGGCGGCGGGTTATGTCGGTTTGATGGTATGGCATGGCGGCCTTTCGGGGACTGCACCCTTCAAGATGACGCAGATGAAGGATGTGACCGAGGTCCTCGGCGAACGTGCACAAGAGATCGGAACGGTCGGCCTGGAGCAGACAGTGTTTTCTCCGCTGAACCTTGCCGTGGCAGCCTTGCTCCTTCTCGTTGTTCCCTTGTTCTTCGTCTGGCTCGCGCCGAAGGGAGACGACGAGATTCTCGAAGCGCCTATGCTCGAGCATCCGGAAGAAGAGGACACGCTCATCCGAACGCCGAGCGACCGCCTCAACCACTCCTGGCTCCTCACTCTCTTCGTCGTCGCTGCGGGATTTGCCTACCTCTTCCTGCTCGTGCCCAAGGTTGGCTTTCTCTCCATTGACATCAATATCATTATTCTGTTCTTTCTTCTTCTCGGCATGCTCCTTCACGGATCTCCCCTGCGTTACGCGCAAGCCGTCAACGAAGCCGCCAGCGGATGCGGCGGGATCATCCTTCAATTTCCCTTCTATGCCGGCATTCAAGCCGTGTTGAGCGCAAGCGGCCTGATTGCGGCGACGAGCCAATGGATCGCGGAGCACGCGAGCCAACAGACGCTGCCGGTCTTCACGTTCCTGTCCGCCGCTCTCGTAAACCTCTTCGTGCCCTCAGGCGGCGGGCAATGGGCAGTGCAGGGACCGATCGTCGTGGACTCCGCTCTCCAGCTCGGCGCACCCGTCGGCGCGAACATCATGGCGCTGGCCTACGGCGACGAGTGGACAAACATGCTCCAGCCGTTCTGGGCGCTTCCTCTCCTCGCGCTCACCGGTCTCAAGGCGCGGGACATCATCGGATACACCGCCGCCGTCATGCTGCTCAGCTTGCCTCTCTATCTGATTCCTCTACTCCTGTTCCGCTAAGCGGGAGCGCGCGCCTCGAGCGTGAGCAGGCAACCCCTCCGCGCGCGCAAGAGTCGCAGCCGCCTCCGCAAGCGGTTCCATCGCCTCTTTCGACAAGCGGGAGACGCTCATCAACCGGAAGAACTCCAGCACGTTGAGAGGCGAGGCGAACCGCGCCGCGCGGGCGGTCGGCAGAGTGTGGGAAGGACCGATCACGTAGTCGCCGAGCGCCTGAGGCGTCCAATCGCCGAGGTACAGACACCCGGCTCGTTCGATCCGCTGCGCCCAGCGCTCGGGTTCTCGCACCATCAGCGAGAGATGCTCAGGGGCGATCTGATTTGCCAGATCGCATGCCTCCTCGAGGTCTCGGCATAGGAAGAATGCGGCATGATCCCGCAGCGCAGCTTCCAATAGGCCCCTCCTCTCTGCCGCCTCGACCTGACTCAGCACCTCTGCCTGAATCTCCTGGAGCCTCTCCTCCGACGTGCACAAGACAAAACCGACCGTGTCCGCGCTGTGCTCGAGCTGGGTGAGCAGGTCGACCGCAACCCACGCGGGTTGGGCGCTTTCGTCTGCCACGATGCAGGCCTCGCTCGGCCCAGCGTACGAGTCCAAACCGACGAGGCCCCAAACCATCCGCTTCGCGGCATTCACGTAGGCGTTTCCCGGCCCGATCACCTTGTCCACGCGCCTCATGCCTACGCCCAGCGCCATCGCCGCAATCGCCTGCGCGCCCCCCAACTTGTACACTTCGTCAACGCCCAGCAACTTGCAGCAATACAGAACTGCGTCGGGTAGCCTTCCGTCTCCCCCGGGAGGGCAACAGACCGCCAGCGACTCGACGCCTGCCACCAGCGCGGGCACGCAGTTCATCAAAACGCTGCTCGGATAGCTCGCCTTGCCCCCCGGTACATACACGCCGACCCGACGAATCGAAATCAACCGCTGTCCGATCCGGGAGCCGTTCTCCTCTTCGAACGACCAGCTCCAAACCGCATCGCGCTCATAGCCCGACGTTGCCACGCGCAACTGCTCCTCATGAAACCGTCGAATCCGAACGTGCGCGACCTCAATCGCGTCCGCCACCTCCGCTGGCACATTCGCGGCCTCGATCTCCTCCGCGGTTACGCGGATGCTTTCGAGATTCGGGGCGTCGAATTGGCGCGTGTACTCGATCAAGGCCGATTCTCCGAACGATTTCACTTGATCGAAGATCTTCCGCACCGCTCGGTCCACGTCCTCGCCAAACAGCGACGACTCGCGACTGATGACGCTCTGGATCGCGCTCGGCGTATCGGCGTCGAGGTAAACGGTTCGAAGCCTCACGACGCGAAAGCCCCCTCTCGAATCAGCGCCAGCGTCCGCTCCAGCCGCCTGCGAATTCGATCCGGGCCCAGCACAGACATCAATTCGAATAAACCAGGTCCCTTCGTCCTACCGGTCAGCGCAACGCGCAGAGGATGAATCGCCTCGGCACGCTTGGCCAGCCCGAGCGCATCCGCCGCCCCATTGACGAGCCCTTCCGCTTCCTCCACGCTCAACACGGCTCCAGGCAGATTCTCGATCACGAACTCAAAAAGCCTGACGACGTACCCCTGGCCGAACCATTTCGCCACGCCGTTCGCGTCGTATTCGTACTCCTCGTCGAAAAAGAACTCGGATGCTTCTGCGAAATCGGAAAGCAATCGCACGCGCTCCTGCTCCAGCAGCAGAGCCGAAGTCACATACTCGCGGGAGAACTCCTTGAAAGCCTTGCCTAAGGTCTGGGCGGCCTTCGACTGTCGGTACTCCGGATCTTGAGTCGTCTCGTGATACTGTCGCACTGTATCATAAAGCTCGCTCGCGTTCAGATCGCGGATGTACACTCCGTTCAGCCATTGCAGCTTCGTAATGTCGAACACGCCCGGGTTCGGCTGGATCCTCTCGATGGAAAACGCCTCCTCCATCTCTCGCAGGCTCATCTTCTCCCGATCGTCTCCCGGCGACCATCCGATCAGCGCGATGAAGTTCGCCACCGCCGCGCCCAAGTAGCCCTTCTCGCGGTAATCGAGACAACGCGTATCGCCATGCCGCTTGCTCAACTTGGCTCCGTCTGGTCCCTTGATAATCGGCGCGTGCGCGAACACGGGCAACTCCCAGCCGAACGCCCGATATAGAACGACGTGTTTGGGCGTCGAGGAGATCCATTCGTCTCCGCGAATGACGTGCGTGATTCCCTGCTCGTGATCGTCCACGACATTCGCGAGGTGATATGTTGGGTATCCGTCGGCCTTGAGCAAGACCTGATCGTCCACCAGCTTGCTCTCCACCTCTACCCGTCCGCGGATCGAGTCCTCGAACACGATCGTGCCCTCGAGCGGCATCGCCAGCCGGACGACAGAGGGGCGCCCCTCGGCGGCAAGACGCTCCAGCTCTTCCGGTTTCCGGAAACGGCAACGCCGGTCGTAACCGGTCGGCAGCTTGTTGATTCTCTGGAACTCGCGCATCTCCGCAAGCTCCTCCGGCGTGCAATAGCATCGGTACGCGTGGCCCGAAGCGATCAGCTCTTCGACACGTTTGTGATAGAGATCGAGGCGCTGACTCTGAAAATACGGTCCATACGGCCCCCCGACATCCGGCCCCTCGTCCCACGTCAGGCCGAGCCAGCGCAGACTCTCGAGAATCTCCTCCACCGCACCGGGCACTTCGCGCGCCTTGTCCGTGTCCTCGATGCGAACGATGAACTGCCCGCCGTGCCGCCGAGCCATGAGGTAGTTGAACAGGGCGGTCCGGATATTGCCAACGTGCGGGCTTCCGGTCGGAGACGGAGCATAACGGACGCGTACCATGAGAAGGCGAAAGGATACCTTTCGCACGCCGTATACTCCGCGTCATGAACGCCACGGATCGAGCCAGCAGGGTCTTGGAGAGCGCCCAACGGTGGGCACGCCTCGCGGGCGCACGGCGCGTCGGCCCCGAACACCTCTTCGCTGCTCTCATGGAGGAATCCGACAGCGTGGCGGTCGAAGCGCTCCGCGCCGCGGGAGCCGACCCAGCCAGGCTCCGCCGGGACGCCGCGCGCATTGCTTTGCCCGGTGGACAAGAGCCTCTTCCCCCAAGCGAGACTCTCGAAGAAGCGCTGCGGACGGCGGAGCGGGAAGCCAAACGGCTCGGCCACCCGGCTGTAGGAACCGAGCACCTTCTTGTGGCTCTCGCCGCCGCCGGCGATTCGATGCCCACGCGGATCCTTCTCAAGCTCGGTCTGACTCCAGACGTCCTACGCCGAGCCGTCCAAGACCTTCTTCACGCCGCCGCGGGGATTTCTGCACCGCGAAGCAGACGCCTCGCGGACGCCAACCGCTCCGCCCTGCTCGTCGTGGATATCCAAGACTCCTTCTTGGCTCCGATTCCAAACCGAGACGCCGTAGTCCATCGTTCCTCGTTTCTCATCGAAATTGCGAACCTTCTCTCCGTTCCGATTCTCGTTACGGAGCAGTATCGCGAACGAATGGGAGCGACGACCGAGGCCATTCGCAAGCTTCTGCCGGAAGGAACGCCCTGCGTAGACAAACTCTGTTTCTCCTCGGTCGAAAGAGAAGGCGTCTGGGCCGAGTTGAGAGCGAGCCGTCGCAATCAAGTGGTGCTCGTCGGCATCGAGACTCACATCTGCGTGACCCAATCCGCACTCGACCTCCTGGACAGCGGCCACGAGGTCTTCCTATGCGCCGACGCGGCGGGCGCGCGTCCGGACGGTGCACACGAGATCGCGCTCGGACGCTTGGCGCGTGCAGGCGTTCAGGTTACGCACACGGAGAGCGTCGCTTACGAATGGCTGAAGGAAGCGGGAACGGATCCGTTTCGGGATGCGCTCAAGATCGTGAAACGCTACTCCAATTGACGCTTTGTCGCCAGTACGAGCGCGAGCAAGAACCGCTCTTCGATCTCGAAGTCTGCCAGCATCCGAACCTCTTCCAAGCCGCTGGCCTCTGCGAGCGCGACAACCCCCGCGGCTTCGTCATCGTTCTGATAGGCTCTCACCGCGGCTTCCATGCTCGCGCCGCCCGAGCGAGCGCGGCGCAAGATCTCTTGATCTCGAGCCACGGGATCCATGAGAAGAAGGCGATACAACTCGTCCTCGACGCCCAGAATCCGGGCTGCCGCCAGCAAGCAGCGGCGCCGGCCGAGCTGGCTTCGGACGCCAGCCGCAGCCCATAGGATGGTCTCCAAATCCGAGTACCCACCGCACACGGCGAGGGCGTAGGCGATCTCTGGGATCGTTTCGTCGGTCGCGTCCGAAAGCGCCACCCTCAAGCGGGGAGCTGCGGAACGAAAATGCATCTCCGCACACGCTCGCGCCGCGGCAAGCCGAACCGATGGGACGGGATCGGTAATCCGTTCAAGGATAACCGCCTCGGCTTCCGCGCAACCCATCTCCGTCAGGGCGCTGACCGCAGCGTGCCGCACTTCCGGGTCGGCGTCGCGCGCAGCTTGGATGAGCAGGGGGGCGCATTCCGGACAGCGGAGGATCCCCAACGCCCGGGCCGCCGCCGAGCGTACGGGGCTACTCGGATCGCCGACAAACCCGGCCAGAACGCCGCAAGCTTCCACGTCGCCGAGCGCAGCCAGCGCGTCCACGACGTCGTCGTCCACAAGCTCGGGGTGAGCCTCGGCGAATCGGCGCAACGCGACCGCCGCCTCCGCACCGCCCACTTCTCGCAGCGCGCGGACCGCGGCCTGACGCACGCGCGGAGACGGATCGTCCAGGAAGGCGATGAGATCTCTCTCTGCCAGCTTCATCCTTGCATCCTTCAGGCGCGAGAGAAGCTCCGCCCGTTCCTCCTCTCCGCCGGTGCGTGCAAGCTTCCGCAAAGCCATCACGCCGCGCGGGCGAACTCCCAGGAGAGAGGAAAGAAACTCGCGGATCCGCATCGAGGATGGGTCGTGCACACCGAACAGGAAGAGTACGGCGAAGACCCTCAACGCTGAGTTTGCAGAGAACAGAATGTCATATTGTGACTTCGGAGGCAAGAAGGCGGCAAACTGCATGAACAGACCGCCAACCATCGGCGCAAGCCCGCCAACTATAGTCATCACGGCTTGACTCAACCCAATCCCCTGCGCCCGCAACGACGGCGGCGTGATCGCGAGGACGATGTTTCCCTGCCCCACGATCACACCCGTCCAAGCAAACCCCGCCGCGACATGACCCAGCGTAAGAATCGTATAGTTCCAAGGCATGTTGCCGGGTTGTGTGAACACCCAAGAAAGAGGTCCGATCGCCAAGAGGATCCCGCTCGTGAAGAGAACCGGCTTGTTCCCATACCGATCGCTCATGTAGCCCCAGAGAGGCGCGCAGAGAAGGGTAACTGCGGCGTGGGCGGCGCCGAAGAACTGGAAGTCCAAGAAGCGAAGGTCTAAGACCTCGCGGCCAAACTTGAAGAAGAACGGAGCCGCGATGGACTGACCGACCAAGAACACCACCAAAAACACGATGAGACGCCGAAACGGGCGATGCCGCAGCGGCGCGCGCATGTCTCGAAAGCTATCTCCGAGCGACCCCTTTGCCACGTTCTCCCGCTCGGTCTCCGGCATTCGCAGAAAGAAAAGGAAACTCAGAAGCCCAAATAGGACGCCTGCGCCGAAGAGGACGGTGAAGCCGAGAGCGTATTGCCCCGCCTTCTGCCACAAGTCGAGCGCGAGGCTCGCGGGGAAGCCGATGAGAACGCTCACAACCGTAGCAATCGCGTGCCGCCGCGCGAAGTACCAGCCGCGATGAGATTCGGGCACGAGAAAACTGAGCCATGCGTTATAGGTAGCGTTTACGAGAAACACTGCACACGACGAAACAGCAATACAGAGAATAAATGTAGTGAGACGAGGAAAACTCGACGGCAAGAGCGGCAGAAACACCACCGGCAAAAATGCCAACTTCCAAAGCAACCAGCCCGGACCGACGAACCTCTTGTAGCTGCGAAAACGCTCTCCCAATTGACTGCCAGGAATCTGCAACACGCCCAAGAGCGCAGGCAACGCGAGGATGAAGGAATAAAGAAACGGGTCTGCCCCCAGCTCGAGGGCAAACGCAGCCTGGAAGTTTCCTCCCACCAGCGCCGCAAACGCTGTCGCAAAAGCGAGATCCCAGTTCGCCGTTTGGAGCGCTTGCAGCCGAGTCAGACGGTCGTCGCGTTGCACGTTCGGCGCATCTTACACGACCTTAGAATTGATCGGTCAAAAACATCTCCGGAACGAACGGAAAGCGACAGCCCATCAACAGCATTTCGGTTTCCCGCGCACGGAGAGGCAAGCCCAATCGCTCCGTCAGGCTCGCGAGGCCCACCCACTCTCGGGACACGTTGTCCGGCAAACCGACGAACGGTGGCAAAAGCTCCCTCGTCCGCGGCGCCTCCCACACCACATAGGAATCCCCATGCCGATAGGGCACCTTCATGGACCATTGCCAATAGCGCCACCTTCGCTCGTCTCGCAGCAGCCGCCTCTCATCCTCTTTGGACCACTTCTCGTAGGCTTTCTGATATTGTTCGGACTTCACTTCCAGCCATCCAGGATGCCTCACTTGCTCTCCGGATGTCTCGATCTCCCCCTTGACGACCTCGTCCAGCACCTCAAAGCCGACTTTCTGGTACAGTTCCGTCCTCTTCGCAAAGAGAAGGGCCTTGCCCTCGGAATCTGCCTCAGCCGCTTCGAGAACCGTCTCCAGCAGGCGCTCCGCGAAACCTCTGCCGCGCTGCGATGGTTCCGTCGCCACCCCTGCGACTCCGATCGCACGGAACTTCGCGAAACGAATCGGCACCGTTGTAAGGCAGGAAACCATCCTGCCCTCGTGCCACAAAGCCCACTTGCGTCGAAGATCGTAGAACGGCTCTGTCCGAAAGATCATTCCGGCGCGAGCGGGGTCCAGCTCGAAGACCTGACAGAGAAGCTCCAGGAACTCCTGCACCTCGGTCTCGCGGATCGTGCGTATCTCGATCCGACCCATACGGCTACCGAGTCCGCGCGATCCGGAGAGTCACTTTGACTTCCGTTGGTTTGCAGGTCAGGCCACCCACCGGTCGGAGGGCAAGGGTCTTCGACACATTCGACTGAACGCTACGCAGATCAAACGGCTCCGTCTCGACTGTCTTGACCTGCCGCATTCGATCGGGATCGCCCGACACCTCGACGACAGCTGGTTCGACGCTGTAGTCCACGATTCGATACCCGGGTGGAAGACTGCCTTCCCACGCGACCTGCACAGGCAACATGGCGCTCGTCAGCAACCCTTTGGGCATGACGGTGAACCGCACTCGAGCCGGGTCCACCGTTACCTCCAAGACACGATTCGACTCATCCAGCACCAAAACGGGGAGCTCGAAACTCTGGCCCGGGCTGATACTCGTCTGATCCACTCGCACAACGGCGCGGCTCGCCTCTTGAAGCAGGCTCGCCGTTCCTCGAACGGTTACGCGCTCGTGGGAGAGCGTCCAGTCCGATGATTTCAGCAACGGCCCGTCCCCGATCTGCTCCACGGTGACCGGCATCCGCATCTCTCCATACGGTTCGATGACGAGGCGAACCTTGGACGGCCGTGGAGTGAACTCGACCATCGTATCGAAACGCGTCTTAGGCAAGATGACATCATACAGCCCCTCGCCCGGTTTGGCGTGCGTCAGGTCTACCTGCGGTTTCAGGTCCTCGGTCTTGATTTCTTCCAAGATGGACGGGTCTCCCAGCGCGCGCGCTTCGACCTCAACCGTCGTCTCTCCGCGCACAATCCGCAAGTCATCCGGCAGACCTACTTCCCGCAGCGGCAGGTTCGTGAAGGTGCGCCGTGGCTGGTCCTGGCCCGAGTGCTTCACCACGGCCCAAAGCATGAGAGAGAGAAGGAGGGCAATCGTCTTTTGTTGCCAGTTGCGCAAGAGCCAGTTCACTGCTTGGCCTCCTCTGCTCTTGCTTCTTTACGCCCACGGGGCGCTCGTTTAGACTTTTCGGTTTTGGGTTCGGGGGGCGCAAGCATTCGCGTCAACAGGGCTTGCAGACGCTCGGGCGTGATGTTCTCGCGAATCCTTCCGCCCCACGCAAGAGAGATCGTTCCGCGCTCCTCCGACACGATCAGCGCGACCGCATCCGTCTCTTCCGTTACGCCAATCCCAGCCCGGTGCCGCATGTGCATGTGCGATCCGATGACCCGGTCCGTCGAAGGTAGTCGGCAAGACGCCGCGACCACGCGATCCCCACGGATGACCACGGCGCCGTCATGCAGCGGGTTCTGGCCGTAGAACAGCGAGCAGAGCAACGGAGCGCTCACCCGCGCGTCCAAGGCGATTCCCGTCCGGACGATTTCATCCAACTGTTTCTGTCTCTCGATGACGATCAAAGCGCCGACGGAATCCTTTGACAACGACTTCGCCGCCGCGACGATGGCCTTGATCGTCCGCTCCGTCGTGTCCACCCCTCGGCCAGCGAGTTTCTCCGTCCACGCGCCAAGCCCGCCAAAGCCCTCCAAGGCCGCGCGCAGCTCCGGCAAGAACAGGATGACCAGCGCAACCGGACCCAGCAACAGCCCCTTGTCCAAGAGAAAGTGGAGGGTCTGAAGCCCGACCAGACCGCTGACGAACCACACAACGAGATACGCGGTGACTCCGAGCAGAATCCGCCACGCACGGCCGCCGCGCACCAACAGCAGCAGGCGGTAGGCCAAGTAGGCAACGACGAGGATGTCGACCGCATTCAACAGGGCCGACGGCGTCGAAGTCCGAAATCGATCGAAAAACTCTAACAAGCGGTGCCCCATAGTCTAACCGATAGAGGCGACCGGGCGTACTGTATGCCATAATCCGAACGCGCTCGACGCCACGCGTCTGAGCCGAACCGCCATGGCGATCTCTCCTTCCCAACCGAACCCGACATCCAAACGCCTGCCGCGCGTCGTCATCGTCGGCCGGCCCAACGTCGGCAAGTCCTCTTTATTCAATAGAATCATCGGGAAAAGGCACGCCGTCGTGGAATCGCGGCCAGGCGTTACGCGAGATCGCCTCTACCACCGAGCCAGTTGGCTTGATCGGACGTTCGAGGTCATTGACACAGGCGGCATCCTCTTTGGCGACGACGACCCGATCTCCTACCAGATCCGCGTGCAAGCGCAGATTGCATTGACCGAAGCGGACGTCGTCCTCTTTGTCGTGGACGGAGAGGCGGGGCTGACGCCGGGCGACGAGGAATTGGCGGAGCTCCTACGGCCGCTCCAGAAGCCGCTTTTCGTGTGCGTCAACAAAGCGGATCACCCGAAGCGGGACGACTGGGCGACGGAGTTCTACGCCCTCGGCTTCCCCGAAATCGTGCCCATCTCCGCCATCCACAACCGAGGGATCGGCGAGTTGCTCGATCTCGTCGTGGACGCGCTCCCACCCTCAAAAGCGGACGAAGACGAATCGCCACCCCTTACGATCACGATCTTGGGGAGACCCAACGTTGGAAAGTCCTCCCTCCTCAACGCGATCGTAGGCGACGAGCGGGCCATTGTCAGCAACGTTCCGGGAACAACGCGAGACCCGATTGACACCGAAATCCAGTTTGGAGAGGAACGAATCCTCTTGGTGGACACGGCCGGCATCAAACGTCCGGGCAAGATTCAAGGCTCGGTGGAATACTACATGGACCTGCGCGCGAAACGAAGTCTTCGCCGCGCCTCCGTTGCCATCCTCGTCCTCGACGGCGCGGAAGGATTGACGGCAGGCGATCTGCGAGCCGCGCGGTTCGCCGTCGAGGCGGGGAAGGCGATGGTCTTTGCGATCAACAAATGGGACCTCGTCGAACCCCCGGACGGCAACCCACATGTCCGCTCCCGGGCCAAGAAACGCTTCACCGCCGCCCTGAGGGACGACGCGCCCGAGTTCGCGTGGGTGCCTCTCGCCTTCATCAGCGCGCAATGCAAGACCGGAATCGAACCCCTGCTCCAAACCTGCCTCGAAGTGCACGACAACGCTTCCTTCCGCGCTACAACCGGCGCCCTCAACCGCGTCGTCCGCGAAGCCGTAGCAGACGTGCCACCGTCCTCTTCAGGCAAGCCGCTCAAGATCTATTACGCGACGCAGGTCGCCGTGACCCCGCCCTCGTTTGCATTCTTCGTCAACGACCCGAAACGACTCCACTTCTCGTACGAGCGATACCTCGAGAACCGTCTGCGGGAAGCCTTCCCTCTCGAAGGCACGCCGGTGAGGCTCTTCTTCCGACCGAGCCACGAGAGGAATGCAGAGAGGCGCAAGAGGTCGCCCTCCTCATAGGACCGCCTGAGGTATCACCGACCGTTGGCTTTGGATCGCGACTACTACAAAACGCTGGGAGTGCCGACCGACGCGGACGCGCAAACCATCCGGACCGCGTACCGCAAGCTTGCCCGTAAGCTCCACCCAGACGTCAACCCGGATCCCAGCGCAAGCCAGCAGATGGCGGCGGTCAACGAAGCCTACGCGATCCTCTCCGATCCGGAGCAACGAGCTTCCTACGACGCTCGGCGACGCCGCGGCGTGCGTGGCGCGAAACCGGCGAACTACAGCGAATGGAGTGCCACCGTGTCGCTCCGCTACGCCGTCACCGATTTCCGATCGCCTGTGTACTCGATCGCCGTGTCGAAATCCGGGCGCCGAGTAGCGATCGGCACATTTGACAACCGGGTGCGGCTCCTCCGCGCTCGGGACGGAGAGACCCTCAACGAAATCCTCCTGCCTGGCGGCTCCATCGAATCCCTACGCTGGGTCGGGAAGGACCGAATCGTTGCCGCCGGCGCGAGCGAAAAGATGTACGGCGCTTGGGAAATCTGCGGCGAAGAAGCCGTGCGACTCAAGGGGCGTCGCGCCGAGTGGGTCTCGCACCTCGATATCTCACCCAAGGGGGGCCGCTTGGCTCTCGGCAGCGTTCATCGCACTCTCATGGTCGTTGCCACCCACTCGGGCGAGCCGCTCTACATTCGGCGCCGACACCGCGACGCAATCACCGCTGTGCGATACGCACACGACGGTAAGCTCATCGCGACGGGATCGAACGATCACCACGTGATCCTGTGGGATGCTCAAACGGGTTACGAGCTCGGCGTCTTTGGCCCGTTCCCCACCTCGATCACGAACGTTGCCTTCTCGGGCGACGATACGCTCCTGGCCGTCGGCCTTGTGGATCACGGAATCCGGGTCCTCCGGATTCACGATGGGACGGTCATCGCCGCCTTCCGGCCTCATGACAAGCCTCTCGAACAACTGCGATTCCACCCCAAGGCGCAAGTCCTCGCGTCCGCCTCGAGGGACGGCAGGGTGCGGCTCTGGGACTCGGCCACGGGGAGTCGGTTGGCGGAGACGGCCCCGTTGCAGGGCCCCGTCAAGGCGATCGCGTTCTCCCCAAGCGGCAAACGCTTGTTTGCCGGCGGGCTCGGCAAAGAGCTCCATGCCTACGACGTCGTCGTAGCGAAACGAAACTAAGATCTCCAGCATAATACGCGCGAATGAAGGAACCAGCCGAACGCGAGGTCGTTACGCTCAAAGCCGTCAAGGCAAACCCGACGGTGGACAAACTCATCGCCGGGGCGAATGACCTTCTCAACGCCATGGGTTACACGGAGCACGGACATCGGCACGCGCTCCTCGTCAGCGGCATCACGCGATACATTCTCGAGCAGGTCGGAGCGCCCGAGCGCGAGATCGAGCTCGGCAGCATCGCGGCGTACCTGCACGATATTGGGAACGTCGTGAATCGGATCAACCACCCGATGATCGGAGCCGTCATCGCGATGCAGATCCTGCGCGAGATGGGCATGCCCCCGGAAGAGATCGCCCCTATCGTCGGCGCCATCGGCAACCACGAAGAACACGAGGGAATCCCGATCAGCCGAATGTCCGCAGCGCTCATCATCGCCGATAAGAGCGACGTCCACTTCAGCCGCGTCCAAAACCCCGTCTTCGAATCGTTTGATATTCACGACCGCGTGAACTACGCCGTCCAAAAGAGCCGTATCGAGATGTCGAGCGACAGCGACGATATCACGTTGCGACTCGAAATTGACACAGGCGTTGCCACGGTCATGGAGTACTTCGAAATCTTCCTCTCGCGCATGATCATGTGCCGCAAGAGCGCGAACGTCTTGGGCTATCGCTTCAAACTCGAAATCAACGGAACCCTGCTCGAATGATCTGGATTCCGTTCGCCGCCCAACTGCTCTTCACAACGATCGAGCCGGCCTTCGTCTTTCCAGGCGAGTCGGCGATCGTCCGCATGGTGAATCGCGATGTGCTCTCGCGAAGCGTCCTCTACTCCCGACAGAACCTGAACGTTCGGCCGCACACCGAGGGTTGGCGAGTCGAAGCCCTTGCGCCTGCGCCGGCGAGATTCACCGTTTTGCTCACGGAAGGCGCCGACAACCGGCCCGAAGACGGAACCGTTGTCCAAATCCCAGTCGCCTTATCGCCGAGGCCGACCGAGCGTTCCTTCCTCGCCTTCGTCGCGACCGAAAAAGGGCGCTGTGACCTGGTTCGCACCACCGTCGGCGACGCGTTGCTCTTTCGCAGCGGGCCCACGGAGATCCGAACGGAGCCAGTCCTGATCGCGGATGTAGCCGTTCGGTTCGCCCCTCAACGCCCCCGTGCGTTCGTTGCCGATTACGTATACGGCCTCGGCGGCCACCTCACGTTGATCGGCCGGCCCGGCGGCATTGCGCACGTGGCGATCCGCGTCAATGGAGATCGCCTGCATCTTCGGTATCTCGCACTCTATCGCCAACGGGGAACTCTGATCGTCTGCGGAATCCCAAGACCGATAGAACTGGAGGCGGGCGAGGTGGAGGCGATCGCTCTGCCCCTATCGGAGCTCAAGGGCTCCATTCGGCGGGCTTTCCGCTGACGTAGTCCCGATAGACGAGGTCGTATCCATCCCCGAACACGTCGCCGGGCTGCCCGCCTTGATCTAAGCCATCCACGCCCAGGGAATACCACGTGCCATCCTTCCGCTGGTGAAACGGCTCGCCCGTGAGCGGGTCCTTCAGCGATGTCCCCGCATTCACACCCGCTCTCCGTGCAGATTCCAGCGCGATCAGCAGCAGGCGCGACGCGGCCCGTTGGCGCAAACCCATCTGTTCTCTCCAGGTCTCGTCCAAACCGAGACGAACAACCAGCGGCTCCTGCGACTCCTGGAACGCTGGGCCCACCTTCGCAAACGGCTCGTCCACAATGTCCCGAATTCTCTGGAACTCCTTCTCCAATGCCTTGATCTGCTTGCGCCATCCGTACGCCCAGAACGCCCAGGCGCTCATCTCGCCATGTCCAGGCCGCTGGCCCCAGAGGTCGTAGTCCTCGCGAAGACGTTCCCTCACGCGCGGATCCGCCAACGCGCGCGATACCGCCGCCTGCTCTCTTTCCAACGCCTCTTCGAGAGACGGCAGCGACTCGACAATCTGAGGCAAACCGTTCGCCATCAGCTGCCAGGCGCTCTTGTCACAGTGATCCACCATCCAAGCGAGCGGCTTCGCCAACGCCTGGCTCATCAGAGCGAACTGAAGAACGTCGTCTCGGTGGCCGGTGCGCCCTGCAGCGGAGGCAATTCGCAGGGCGGAGATGGCAAGTTGGGCTGCCTTTTCGCACTGACCGCCTCGCAGCAGAGACCGAATCCGCCTCACGACGAGATTACGCAACGCGTCGAGCCCAGGCTTCAGCCGACTCGACTCATCCGGGTACCGAATGGCAGCGAAGGTCATCCGATCCTCCGGCAAGGAAGCAAGAGCGTCGAGATCTGCGACTAACGCCTCAAACTCCGCCGAAGGCGGGGCGTCCTCCGCGCCCTGGAGAAGCGCCTGCACCCGGGAAAGCAATTGAAGAAACGCCTCCGCTTCCCTCGTGTCCGACTGGGGCACCTCCGGCGCAGGGAGGCGCGCAGAGACGTTCGACCATGCGAACACACCCACCGCCCCGACCACGCCAAGCGCCAAGAGCAGGACACCCAAGATGGGACGGCTCGGCCTCATCGCGGACTCACCTTCAATCGCTCGCTCTGGATTGGAGCCTTCGTCACCGTATACGCTTGGAGATCCTTTTGTACCACAACCTGCATCTCTCCCCCACCCGGCATCCTCCACGAACGCGTTCGGAGGATGACGGTCTCGGGTGCGGCATCGGGTGGAGGCGGGCTGTACTGGAACAGGGCGGTGATCTCCTCATACGCGCCCTCCGGGAGAGAGGATTGTAGGGCGGCGAGGTCGGGCGGATCCTTTTGGTTTTCCGCGCGATATTTCTCGAACGCGCCCGTCAGTTCGGGAAGCACGCGCTCGACTCGCTGCATCTCCGTCATCCCTTGCAGGAACTCTTTCCCTTGTGGGCTACCCATCATTCGCGCAATGCTGATCACGATCACGATCAGTCCGACGACGAAGAGGGCAACCACAGCGAGCGCCACGATCACCCACACATTGGCACGACCCCGTGCGCGGAGCGAATTCATAACTGGAGTCTACAATCAAAACCGAGAAAACCGGTGGCGCAGCAGCGTCCAGAACGCTTCCACGCCGTCCGTCCAGCGAATCTTCTTGCCCGCATCCTTGCCGCGGGGCCGATAGCGGATCGGCATCTCCCGAATCTCTTTCCCCAACCGGATCGCCTTCGCGGTCACCTCCGGGCAAAACTCAAACCGCTCGCACACCAGGTTCATGCGGCGAAGCAGCGAAGTGCGAACCGCCTTGTAGCAGGTCGCCTCGTCGCTCAATCGGCGCCAGAACAGAACCGCCACGGCCCAACGAAGCAAGACGTTGACGATCCGATTGGGCAGCGCCATACCCTTCGGCATTCCGCGGTGAAACCGCGTGCCGTACACGACATCTACTTCCCCCGCGAGGATCGGCTGGATCAGCTCGGGAATCTGCTCGGGGTCGTACTCCAAGTCAGCGTCCTGGACGATGCACACTTCGCCCTTCGCGTGCTCGAGCGCTGTCCGGATGGCAGCTCCCTTCCCGCGGTTGCGCTCATGCCGAAGCAGCACGATTCGATCGCCAAAGCCCCTCGCAATGTCGAAGGTGCGATCCGTGGAGCAGTCATCTACGACCAACACCTCTTTGTGGACCGGCAGAGCCAGCACCCGCTCCAAGACCTCAGCGATCGTGTCTTCCTCGTTGTAGGCGGGAATCACGATCGATACATCCGGAGGGTCGCAAGCTTCAGGCAAGGTTGTCATTCTATTCTACGTAGCGCGCCAACCCATTTCAACCGACAGGATTGCCGGCATTCGTCCCGTAGAGATGCCAGATCCAAGCGCATATCCCGCACCTTTACAGAGAAACGCTCTTGGCTCCATTCCGATAGGATAAGCGTGTTCGAGGAAAGGCGTTTCGACCCGCAGCTGGCTACTCAGCACCTCAAGGTCTGCGTGCTGTGCGGCGGCCTGCTAACACGAGCCGAGGCCGCTTGCCCCAGTTGTGGCTGGACGGGGCCCTTCGTGAACACCGAACAAGAGATCCGAGAAGCGCTGATCCGCCTCTACGGTAGGGGCGACGCAGCCGCCATTGACGCGCCCTCTACCGTAGACGAGCCGTAGGGCATACTCACGCGGATGCTCCGACCCGCGCGTCACGAAGTCGAACAACTGGTCAAGCAGGGCTTCCGAGTCCCTGTCTACGCGGAGCTACTCGCCGACCTGGAAACGCCCACGAGCGCATATTGGAAACTCGCGCACGACCGTCCCCGCAGCTTTCTGCTCGAGTCCGTAACCGGCGGAGAATCCCTCGGACGCTGGAGCTACATCGGCGCCGCTCCCAGCATGGTCGTTCGAACCAAGGATCGCCGAGGACGCCGAAACGGGGAGGAATTCGAGGTCGGCGCAAAGGACACACCGCTGGACGCGCTGCGCCTGCTCGTCGCTGACCGCCCCTATCATGCTTCCGAGGGATTGCCCCCCTTCACCGGCGGCGCCGTCGGGATGCTCGCCTACGATCTCGTTCGCTTCTTTGAGAGGTTGCCGAACTTGGCAGTAGACGATCTGCAAACCGACGATGTCGCCATGATGATCACCGACACCGTCGTAGCCTTCGACCATGCCCGGAACCGCATCCTTGTAATCAGCCACGTAACCGACGAGCCGGGCAGCTGGGAAAGAGCGGAATCGGCGATCTCAGACGTCCTCGCAAGACTCCAAGGCCCGCTGCCGCCGATTCCCTCCCACCGAGGGACAGCTCCGCAATTCTCCTCGAACATGAGCCGAGATCGCTTCGAGGAAATCGTCTCGAAGACGATACAACTGATCCGGGAGGGAGACGGCGTTCAGATGGTTCTGAGCCAACGCTTTTCGGCTGAGGTCCAAGCTCATCCGCTCACTCAGTACCGCGCCCTTCGCAGCTTGAACCCCTCGCCGTACATGTACCTGCTGCGGTTTGGCGATTTCGACGTGATCGGCGCGTCGCCCGAAATCCTCGTCTCGCTCAAGGGTCGTACCGCCCGCGTTCGGCCGATTGCGGGCACCCGCCCTCGTGGCGCCAACGAGGAAGAGGACCGACGGCTCGAAGCAGAACTGCTCGCCGACGAAAAGGAGCGCGCGGAGCACATCATGCTGGTAGACCTGGGTCGAAACGATATCGGACGCATCGCCGAACCCGGCACGGTTTCCGTCAACGAGTTCATGATCATCGAAAAGTACTCGCACGTCATGCACATCGTGAGCGACGTGACGGGCACGGTACGCGAGGGACTCGACGCTTTCGACGTCCTGCGCGCATGCTTCCCAGCGGGGACGGTCTCCGGCGCTCCCAAAGTCCGCGCGATGGAGATCATTGAAGAGCTCGAGCCGACTCGCCGCGGATGCTACGCCGGTGCCGTGGGCTACTTCGGTTTCAACGGCGACATGGACACCGCCATCGCGATCCGCACGATCTATCAAGCTGGCGGAGTCGCGCACGTCCAGGCTGGGGCGGGCATCGTCTTCGACAGCGTGCCCGAACGCGAGTACCAAGAGTGCCTCAACAAGGCGAAAGCCGTCATGCGGGCGATTGAAATCGCGGAAACCGGTCTAACGAGCGCCGCCGATTAGTTCCGGCTCCAGAAGTCAATGTCCTCCGGCAGCACGCCCTGCGCAGGTTCGTCGCTGAGGTTCAGCTGTTCCTCTTCCGCCTCGAGGGCAGCCATGTGAATCAGGGTTTGGACTCGGAACAGCCGCGCAACCGTGTCGGTCATGTCCAGCAACTCCTGCTTCACCTCGCTGGCCAGGTCCAAGTAGGCCGCGGCGGCGAAGGCAAGGGAGACGGGGTCCTCAGGGAATCGGACGTTGAGGTTCGCATCCGACAAGCCCAACCGATACCGCATCAGGGTCTCAAACGCGCACTGCAATCCATACCGCTCCAGGTCCAGGCTGAAGTCCCGGTCCACCGGAAAGTCGTTGAACGGCTCGACTCGCGCCAAAGGAAACCGGCGCAACGTTTCGCTCCAACCAAGAATCCGGAAGCGGTCTTCGCCCAGAAACAGTACCGAGAGCGCGCCGTTCTCTTCCGACTGGCTCACGATTCGACCGGTGCACCCGACTTCGCACGGCACGCACTCGCCCGAATCGAACAGATCCCAGATCTGGACGAAACCGATCGGCGTGCCGGTGCGCTGGGCAAACTCGAGCAATTCGCGATCCGCGTCGGTCTGGATGTACATCGGGTACAGCTGACAGGGCAGGATTGCGTCATTCGGTAGAAAGATCAGGGGGATTTCGGGTCGTCGGGAACTCATCGTCTGCGGCCTTACGAACACAGTATATCCGAGAATGGGAGACGCATGTTCCCCGGCAGCCCTGCGAGTTTCGGGCGGCCAAGCCTCGGTATAATCGAACGCCTGGCGGCTTCTTGTCGTCTTACAACGAGGACATGCAGACTTCTATGGGGCTTGAAAGTTTCGACAACCTGACGCCGGAAGAGCTCCGGCAAAAGATTCAAGAACTACAGACGGCATTAGCAGAGCGCGAGAAAGAGATCGAAGAGCTCAAATCCCAGCGCATCACCGCACGACCGATCGCGGATGCCGCCGTCGAGGCTGCCCCCATCACCGAACTCGACACCACACTCCGAAGGCTCGTCCACAGGATCGCCATGATCCTCCAAGCCGACAAGGTCGTCATGATGTTCTTCGACCGCGAAGCCGGAGAGCTCATCGGCATCCCACCCGCCTACGGCGTGGATGAGGACATGCTCTCCATGTTCCGTATTCGAGCCACCCACGGCGTCTCCGGAAAAGTCTTCCGAGAGGGACGACCGATGATCTTCTCCGACCCCGTTACGGACAAGGAGGCGTCCGAGGACCCGTTTTCTATTCTCCACGTAACCAACGGCCTCACCGTCCCCCTCGTCATCGAGAAGCGAGACGAAGAGAACCGCGTGATCGACCGCACGACCATCGGCGTCCTCCACGCCTTCAACAAGAGGCACGGTGAAGAGTTCACCGAAGAGGACGTTCGCCTGCTCGAAAGAATGGCGAAGAGCGCGGCGGCCGTCATCTCCAACCTCCGGATGTACCAAGAGATCGTCGAAGAGAAGGAAGAGCTTCTCCACACGATCGAGAGCCTCTATGCTGGCCTCGTCCTCATCAGCCCGGACGGACGAGTCCTCCAGATGAACGCCAGTGCCCGATCCATCTTCGACCCCAAAGGAGAGAGCGTCGGAAAAGACTTCCGCGAAGTAATCCAGAGCGAAGAGGTCCAGAAGTTGATCGAGGACACGAACGCAGGACGCGAAACGCCCCCCGCTATCGAACTCTCCATCGTGCTAGACAACCACGAGCGCGTCTATCACGTCCAGGCCGCCCAAGTTCGTTCGGAAGACGGCAGACAGATCGGTACCGTCGCCATCCTCAACGACGTCACGGAACTCAAGAACATCGAGCGGATGAAGAGCGCCTTCGTCGCGACCGTCTCCCACGAACTTCGAACCCCTCTCACCGCCATCAAGGGATTCATCAGTACCCTGCTCGCTGACGACAGCTTCCCCGAAGAGGACCGCAGGGAGTTCTACACGATCATTGACCACGAGTGCGACCGACTGACGCGCCTCATTAACGACCTACTGAACATCGCGCGCATCGAAGCCGGCGAAAGCCTCAAACCCAACTACGCCGAAGTGGACCTCAAGAAGCTGGCGCACAAGGTCGTCATGATCCAACAGCAAGCCTCCAACAAGCACAAACTCATCCTTGAGGCGCCCGACGAATTCCCCACCATCATCGGCGACGAGGACAAACTGGACCAGATCCTCACCAACCTCATCAGCAACGCGATCAAGTACTCGCCCGACGGAGGCAACGTCTGGGTGAGGCTGGAAGCTGCCGACGACAAAGTCCACATCAGCGTCCAAGACCAGGGTATCGGCATCCCGAAGGAGCACCTGCCCAAAGTGTTCGACCGCTTCCACCGAGTGCACACCGAAGACAATCGGAAGATCTACGGAACCGGTCTCGGTCTGTACTTGGTCAAGCACCTCGTCGAGCAGATCCACCTTGGCAAGGTCTGGGCTGAATCCGAGGTCGGCGTCGGCTCCACCTTCCACGTCGAACTGCCCATGAAGCTCGACATCGAGAAGGCCGAAGCCTTGAACAAGTAGCGGAACGGGTAACTTTCGCGCGTGCTCGACCGCCAACGAATCCGTAAAGAACCGGACTACGTCCGCGCCCAAGCGCTCCGCAAAGGCGTTCCAGTACCGATTGACGAGTTCCTTGAACTGGATCAGCAGTGGCGCGAACTGCTCACCGAACTCGAACAGCGACGATCCAAGCTCAACCAGGTCAGCAAAGAGGTCGGTCGCCTCATGGCATCCGACCGGGCGGCCGGTGAACGCGCGCGGGCCCAGGCCGCCAGTATCAAGCAGTCCATCGCCGCCCTCGAAGACGCCGTCAAAGAGAAGGAAGCCGCTCTCCGGGAGCTCGAACTCCAGTTCCCGAACCTTCCGGACGAATCCGTGCCGGGCGGCGATTCCGAAGAGCAAAACGTCGTGGTCTCCGAATTCGGCGAGAAGCCCGAGACGGCTGGCGAGCCGGTACCCCACTGGGAGATCGCTGAAGATCTGCAACTGATCGACTTCGCCCGCGGAGCAAAGGTCGCCGGAAGCGGGTTCCTCTTCTTCACGGGGGCGGGCGCAAAGCTGCAACGCGCGCTCGTCGCCTTCATGCTGGATCATCACACCGGGAGGAACGGCTATACCGAGGTCTACCCGCCGTACCTGGTCAACCGCGCGAGCCTCGTCGGCACGGGCCAGTTGCCCAAGTTCGAAGACGACCTCTATCGAATGGAGCGAGACGACCTCTTCCTCATCCCAACGGCCGAAGTCCCCGTGACCAACCTTCACCAAGACGAAATCCTCAACCCGGAAGACCTGCCGCGCAAGTACGTCGCGTTCTCCGGGTGCTTCCGGAGAGAGGCGGGCGCGGCCGGCAAGGACACCCGCGGCCTTCTTCGCATCCATCAGTTCGACAAGGTCGAGCTGGTCAAGATCGTGCGCCCTGAAACGAGCTTCGATGAGCTCGAATCGCTTCGGTCGGACGCCGAGTCGGTCCTCCAAGCGCTCGGGCTTCACTATCGAGTTACTCTGATCTGCGCTGGCGAGATGGGGTTTTCGAACGCCAAGCAGTACGACCTCGAAGTCTGGGCGCCCGGAGTCGGCAAGTATCTCGAAGTCAGCAGCGTCAGCAACTTCACCGACTTCCAGGCTCGCCGCGCGAACATCCGGTACCGCCCCGGGCACGGCGAGCGACCCGACTTCGTCCACACCCTTAACGCCAGCGGAGTCGCCCTGCCGCGGCTCATGGCAGCCCTGCTCGAAACCTACCGCCAGTCGGATGGCACGATTGCGATCCCCGATGCCCTTCAGCCCTACTTCGGCGCAAACCGCATCGAGCGCCCTTAAACTGCCCATCCGACCCATCCGACCAGTCCGACTCGTCCGACCTGTCCGACTTGTCCGACCTGTCCGACCCGTCCGAATTTCTGGTTTAATAGTAATGGGAGTCGGTCGGACGGCGGCCCCGGCTTCGGCTGGGGAGGAAAGTCCGGGCTCCATAGGGCAAGGCGCCGGGGGCAACCCCGGGCGGAGCGATCCGACGGAAAGTGCCACAGAAACCAGACCGCCCGCCTCCGGCGGGTAAGGGTGAAAAGGTGGGGTAAGAGCCCACCGGCGCGCTCGGCAACGGGCGCGGCCGGGCAAACCCCGCCTGGAGCAAGGCCGAATAGGAGAGCTATGCGGTGGCCCGCCGCGCTCTCGGGTAGGCCGCTGAGATAGATCGCCGTACAAAGACAGAACCCGGCTTACAGACCGACTCCCCCTCCCTCAACGGACACCGCTGCGCAGATGAGACGGGAATGCAGCGGGCCTATTCTCGTCGCGTTGGCGGCTGAGGGCCGAAGAAGCGGGCGTTGGCTTGCGGCTCAAGGTCTTGAAGAAACGATTCGACCAGGGCGTTCGCTTCGCTCTCGAAGAAATACGCTCCAGCCACCTCGCCCTGCCAGATGTCCTGGATCACCCAGTTGGGCACGGGCAAGAAAACGATCCGCTCCGGCGGCGCAAGCCGAACCGTGAACACGGTGGCTCGCGTTTCCGGGTCGGGAAACACGAACTCACAGATGACGGCGTTTGGTTCGAACCTCGTGCTGCCGACTTGGGGCGCACCCTTATCGAACGCCTCACGGAGGACCCGCTCATCGAACTCCCCCTCGTCGGGCGGCTTGCCCTCCAGAAGGCGCTCGAAAATGCCCATCTTTTTCTTGGCAGCCCATTCGGAGAGTCGCATCGGCGAAAGGATACTTGCTTTCGCCCGCTCCGGGTGAGTGGGTAAACTATGACGGGCGGGGAGATGCCCGAGCGGTCAAAGGGAGCAGACTGTAAATCTGCCGGCTGATGCCTACGCAGGTTCGAATCCTGCTCTCCCCACCAGATTCGAGCCTTTGTAGCTCAGAGGTAGAGCATCCCCTTGGTAAGGGGAAGGTCACGGGTTCGATTCCCGTCAAAGGCTCCATTTTTCTTTTGAGCGCCCTCACCTTCCCAGACTCGCGCGAACGAAGTGACAGGGCTGGGTAGTCTATACTTTGGCGTCCGCGCGTCCCGCTTGCGCGCGGCGCTTGACAGGAGGAGACTGAACCATGCTGCATTTGCTCGTTGCATCGATGCTTTCTGGAGGGATCGCATCCGGCGTTGCCGGCGTGAACCCGCAAGGCGTTTTCTTGGAGAACCGCGGCCAGTGGAACGGCGAGGCTCGATACCTGATGCGATCGCCCAACCTGGACACCTGGGTTACGGACGACGGCCTCGTTTATCAGTTCTATAAGGTCGAATGGGTCCCGAACGACCCGAAGGCCGACCCGTACGACACGACATACCGCTTCGAGGGGCATTCGCGAGTTACCGGGCAGGCGATTCGAATGCGCTTCGCGGGCTCATCCGGTCAGGCCGTCCACCGAGGCGAAGCGCTCTCCACGAAATACCACTACTACATCGGCAAGCGGGATCGCTGGGCGCGAGGCGTACAAGCGTATCCCGAGGCGAGAATCGAAAACCTCTACCCGGGCGTGGAAGCGGTGATCTACGCAGACGGAACGGCGCCCCGATACGACCTGATTCTCGCTCCCGGCGCAGATCCGCGCCAGATCCGGATGCAGTTCGAGGGACAGTTCGGTCTCCGTCTCTCGCCGGAAGGCTCGCTCCGCGCGGCGACAGTGTTCGGCGACGTTTCGCTGGGCGGCCTGTACGCCTACCAGGACCTGGGAGGGAAGCAGGTTCGCGTTCCGGCTCGCTTCCGGATCAATCGCGACGGGACGGTCGGGTTCGAATTGGGCAAGTACGACCGCTCGAAGCCTCTCGTGATTGACCCGATTATTCAAAGCCGCTTCATCGGCGGAAACAATGTGGACAACGCGACCGTAATCAGTCAGCTCGCTGGCGGGCCGGTCGTTGCGGGCGAGACGTACAGTCCGAATTTCCCCGCGTCGGGTGTCTTCACCTATACAGGTGCGTATGACGCCTACGTCATCGTCTACGACAACACCTGGACGCCAGTTTGGGCATCCTTCCTTGGCAGCTCTCTCGACGACTTCGCAGGGGGCGTGGGCTACCAGCCGACGACGGACGGAACCAACGTTTGGCTCGCCATTACCGTCGGCAACATGGCGGACACAGACTTTGACGTGAACATCGGCGATGGAGGCGGCACGGACATCCTCGCCGTCGAGTTCCTCTTCGATGGGTCGGATGTAGACGACGATATCGGCATCGGCTCGACCGCCAACGACTACCTCACCGACATGGTGATGTACATTGACGGCGACGACGCCGCTCGCCTCCAATACACGGGCTACACGTTTGGAGCGGACTTCCCCGTTGGTACGGCCGATAACTTCCTGCTCGGTTTTGGCGGCTTCCGCGACGCGTTCGTCTGCCGTGTGAACACCAGTGACGACTCCCTCGAATTTGGCCTGTTCCTCGGCGGAAGCCAGGACGACATCGCCAACGACATGGTCCTCGAGAGCGTCTCCGGCAACTCCACAACCGTCGTGATTGGCGGGCGAACCGCCTCCGCCTCGTTCCCGCACGGAAACAACAGTTGGGGCGGCGATTTCAAGGGCGCCTCGGACGGGTTCGTCGCGCGGATCTTCTTCGATCCTGACAATCCGTTCGATCCGATTGCGCACTTGACGCACTCCACGCTCGCCGGCGGCTCCAGCTTCGATGAGGTTCGGGGCGTCGCCGTTACGGGATCCGGAGACGTCTACGCCACCGGCCGAACGAGCTCGGCGGACTTCCCGACGACGACTGGCGCCTACGATACGACGCACAACGGCTCGTCGGACGCGTTCGCCTTCGCGGTCAACAGCGCTTTCACGTCCGCGACCTACTCCACCTACATTGGAGCGGCTGACTTCGACGTCACGAACGGTATCGCACTTGCCACCGGCAACACCGCGATCATCGGCGGCGAGACGTGGTCTCAGCAGTTCCCCATCACTTCGAATGCGGACGACTCAACGTTCAACGGCCAGTCGGACGCGTTCCTTCTTCGTTTGGCGGCGGACGGCAGCGGCCTCGAATTCAGCTCGTTCTACGGCGGCGCTGGAGTCGAGATGGTGAACCGCATCCTTCCGCTCGGCGGCACGTCTGCGCTCGTCGTCGGCAAGACAGGTTCCTCGTCGTTCCCGACTACGGGCGGCCCAGCCTTCGCGGGCGGCCAGGACGCGTTCCTGATGCAAGCAGACACGCCGGGCGGGTCGGTCGTGCTAACCGGCCTGCGCATCGAGCCGAACCAGGGAATCGGCGGCGCCTTCTCGGCGACTGGCACCGTGACCCTGAGCGGTCCGGCGGGTGCGCCGACTTTGGTCATCCTCTCGAGCGACAACGGGTTCGTGACGGTGCCTCTGAGCGTTACCGTGCCAGCGGGCCAGTCGGAAGCGACGTTCCCCGTTACCACTTCGAATCCTCCCTCGCGCCAGATCGCGACGATCACCGCCAACCTGGGCGTTGACTCGCGAATGGCGACAGTGACGGTTGACCCGAACATTCTCGTCTCGCTCACGATGGCGGAGCCTGCAGTGACGGGCGGCCAGACGGGCACGGGAATCGTCCAACTGCTCGCGGCAGCGCCTCCCGGTGGGCTCGTCGTGAATCTCTCGGTGGACACCGCCGCGGTCATCGTCCCGCCGACGGTGACGGTTCCTGCCGGTTCCAAAACCGCGACCTTCCCGGTCACGACGTTCCCGACACACGTCTCTCTCGAAGCGACCATCGTTGCGTCGTTGAACTCGTTCGGACAGAAGGCCAAGATCATCGTTCTCCCGCCCGTGGTCTTCAGCACGACGGTAACGCCGCGGCAAGTGCAGGGCGGTAACGGCGCGACGTTCCGAGTGATTCTTTCGGGTCAGGCGCCTCCGGGCGGCTATCTGGTGCGACTGTTCAGCAGTCACCCGAACGTGGCTTCGATGCCGGCGACGGTGGTCGTTCCCGCGGGCGCGACGTTCGTGGACGTACCAGTTACCACGTTCCCGGTCCAGCAATCCGTGGACGTGACTCTGAGCGCCGACCGGATCACCCGGCGATCATCAAACCTCCTGGTAACCCCCTAAGAGGCAGGCGGTGGGCGTGGGTCGTCTTGCGCGGCCCACGCCTTTTTCTTTTTGAGAAACGTTTAGTCGAGCAAGTGCTCGAGACCTACCGTGAGGCCGTGCATCAGAGGTGCTTTCCGAATGGCCAGAAGAACACCAGGCATGAAGCTCTCCCGGCTCAGGCTGTCATGCCGGATAGTCAGCACTTCCCCCTGGCCGCCAAAGAGCACCATCTGATGCGCAACGAGGCCGGGAAGACGGACGGAGTGCACGGGCGTGTCGGCCACACTCCCTCCGCGCGCTCCCTCGAACTTAACGATGCCGGTGGCCGGCTTGTTCGGCTTCCGAGTCCGAGACTGGGCGATCATTTCGGCTGTCCGGATCGCGGTGCCGCTCGGCGCGTCCGCCTTCTTGTCGTGATGCATTTCGACGATCTCGCATTCAGGGAAGTGGCGCGCTGCCTCGGCGGCGAACTTCATCATCAACACCGCTCCGATCGCGAAGTTCGGCATGTAGAGAACTGCCTTGCCGGTCTCCTCGCTCTCGGAGCGCAGGGCCGCAAGGTCCTGGGGGCTCAGCCCGCTGGTTCCGATGACGGCCGCGGCTCCCCGACGAATGGCGACGAGAGCGTTGCTGGCTGCGAATTTCGGGTGAGTGAAATCCACGATGACATCCACCGGGTGGGCGGCTTCAATCGCCTCGCCCAACTTGGCCACGGTTACCAAACCCTCGCATCCTGGCGCCCACTCGGAGACGGACAAGCCCTCGTTCCGATCCACCGCTATCGCGAGCTCCATGTCGGGAGCCGTGGAAACGACCTTGCAAACCTCGCGGCCCATCTTGCCAGCCGCACCGACCACTCCTACCCGAATCTTCTTGCTCATCCTTCCCTCACCATCACCATCGGTCCGACCTCGATCCGCACCGGCAGACCCTCTTCGTCCAAGTAGCTCTTCATTTCATTGACGCTGACGACGTGACAGGACATCTCCTTCCCGCCTACGTGGAGCGCCTTCTTACCCTCGTATTTCACGACGGTCTTTTGCCAAGTCATCGTGTTGAGTTCGAAGCGATAGTACGTCTCCGTATCCCCCGCCTTGGGCTGGATCGTTCGGAACCACAGTTCCGATCGCGCCCGGATTTCGGCACCAGCCGGGGCGGAAAAGCTTCGGGTCGTCGTCGAACCGCCCTTCTCAATAATGAGCGTGGCTGTCGCTCCCCGGAACGTCACGACCCGGACTTCGACACCGGCAGCCGACGTCTGTTTCGAATATTTCCGTCGGGGCGTACCGTCTGCGGCATACTCGTTGATCTGAAGCACGGTCACGTCGCTCCCGCCGGCGTTCATGCGAAGCTCGATTTGGGAGATCACACCACCGTCGGCGGCTCTCGTCTGCTTGAGCTTGGCCGCGCCGACACGTTCCTCTCCAACGAATACGCCCAGGCTCGTCTCAGCCGCGTAAAGCGCGAGGGACGATAGGACACAGAAGAGCACGGCGACCGTACGCATGCCCTTGTCTACCCGATTACGATGTAGAATGGGCGCCATTCGCGGCACACTTCTCAATACGGCGACAGTCTTGGCGGGGGCGACGATCGGCCTCGCCGCGAGCCAAGCGCTCCCCGAATCGTATGAGCGGCTGGCGCTGGCGGCGGTCGGCCTGGGAACGCTTGCGCTTGGATTTCGAATGTTCGGTTCCTCCAAGAACCCACTCGTCCCAATCGGATCCCTCATCGTCGGAGGGCTCTTGGGGCATTTCTTGGGAATCCAATCCGCCATTGAGCAGCTCGCCGCTTGGGCCCAAAGCACGATCGGACGAGGGGGAAGGGTCGAGGAAGCCTTCGTCACGACGAGCATCCTCTTCTGCGTCGGACCGATGACGCTGCTCGGCTGCCTCGAAGACGGTCTCGAGGGGAAGATTCACCTACTCGGGATCAAGAGCATCCTCGACGGCATCTCCTCCGTCTTCTTCGCCGCAGCTCTCGGCTGGGGCGTCTATCTGTCCGCCGGCACTGTGCTCATCGTTCAGGGAGGGCTGACTTTGGGCGCGCGGGCGCTGCGACCGCTTACCGAAAGACCCATGACGCTCGACGAATCCACCGCCGTCGGCGGGTGCATCCTGCTTGCCATCGGGTTGGGTCTTCTCGGCGTCGTGCAGATCCCCTCGGCGGATTTCCTTCCTGCTCTCTTCTTGGCCGGTGGAGCTGGATGGGTTCTCGAAGGACGGCAGCGCGCGTTAGAGCAGCCGCCGCCCCGCCCGTGGGCGGACGAGTGAACGGATTTGGCGGGCGACCGACTCCTCGTCCAAGCCGACCTCTGCCAACAGCTCTTTCTGCGAGCCATGCTCGATGAACCGGTCGAGCAAGCCCATCAGGCGCACCGGTCGGTCAGCGAGGCCCTCCCGATGCAAGAAGGCGAGGATCGCCTCTCCGAGGCCCGTGGCGAGCACGTTCTCCTCCAAGCACACGACCGCTTTCGAACGCGACACGACCCTTCGAATCGCCTCTTCGTCGAACGGTTTGGCAAAACGCAGGTTCACGACCGAACACGTGATTCCATCGCTCTCGACATCCTGCGCCGCCCTCCACGCCGTCGCAACCATGCTCCCATAGGCGAGCAACGCGACGTCGCCACCCTCCTTCAACACCTCCGCCTTGCCGAACTCGATCGGCGTGCGGCTCTCTGGCAGGACGTCGTCTGCGGCCCCTCTCGGATAGCGCACCGCGATCGGCCCCTTGTCGTACGCCATCGCAAAACGGATCATTTCCGCTAACTCCGTGGTATCGCGCGGGGCTAACAACACGAGGTTGGGCAGCATGCGTAAGTAGCCGATGTCGAACGCGCCGTGGTGCGTGGCTCCGTCGGCGCCCACGAGGCCGGCGCGGTCCATGAAGAAACGCACCGGGAGGTTCTGGATCGCTACATCGTGGACAACCTGATCCCATCCTCTCTGCAAGAAGGTGGAATAAATGCAGCAGGCCGGCTTCAGTCCGCGCGCGGCGAGTCCTGCGCAGAACGTGACGGCATGCTGCTCAGCGATGCCGACGTCGAAATACTGGTCGGGAAGCTCCTTGCTAAGCTGCGTCAGGCCGGTGCCGTCGGGCATGGCGGCTGTTACCGCCACGATGGTGGGGTCCTCTTTCGCCAAGGTGAGCAAGGTGTCTCCCAAGACTTTGGTGTACGAGACGGCGCCACCCGAGGACGGCATCTCGCACTTGCTCGGGTCGAACGGGACGACGCCGTGCCAGGTCCGCGCGTCCTTCTCGGCAACCTCGTAGCCCTTCCCTTTGACGGTGATCGCGTGCACCATCACAGCGCCCTGCATCTCGCGCACGTTGCTGAAGACATCGAGAAGCACGTCTAAGTTGTGACCGTCAATCGGTCCGATGTATGCAAGGCCAAGCTCCTCGAACAACGCGCCCGTCTCTTCCGGTGCGAAATAGTGCGTGACGCCGTGCCGAAAGCCCGCGGCGGCGCGAACCACCGGCTTGGGCAGGTGCTCGACGACATCCTTGAGTTTGAGCTCGACCTTCTGGACCCAAGGCCGGGAACGCAATTTTGCAAAATAGTGTGTCAGGGAACCTACGTTCTCCGCAATGGACATCTGGTTGTCGTTGAGAACGAACGTGATGTCGGTGTTCAACTGCGCAGCGTTGTTGAGCGCTTCCAAAGCCATGCCGCCCGTCAACGCGGCGTCCCCCGCGATGGCAACGACCCTTTCCTCTCCGCCCAGACGATCGCGAGCCGCCGCAAATCCCAGTGCCGCGGAGTAGGCGGTGGACGCATGGCCGGCGCCCCAGTGGTCGTACTCGCTCTCCGACCGACGGAGAAATCCGCTGATGCCCTTGTACTTGCGCAGAGTATCGAACTGGCTCAGGCGCCCGGTCAGCATCTTGTGCGGGTAGGCCTGGTGCCCCGTGTCCCAACAAACAATGTCCGGAGGTATCGAGTAGGTGGCGTAGAGCGCAACCGTCAGCTCCACCGTCCCCAAGTTGCTGGCAAAATGCCCCCCTGTCTTACTGACGTTGTCGAGGATGGCCTGCCGGACTTCGTCAGCCACTTGCCGCAGCTGCTTTCGCGTCAGGCCATGCAGATCCGTCGGCTTGAGGATCTTGTTCAGAAGTGGATATGCGCTCGTGTCAATCATCGGGTTCCGTTGACGGTTACCATTTGGATTACGCTTCCCAACCCGCCACAGTTGCTCGATTGTACCTACGGCGTAGCCATTCTATCCGGGAGGCCAGGCCATAGACCGCCCGCCGAGAACGTGGACATGAAGATGGTCCACTGTTTGGCCGCCCTGTTGGCCCGTGTTGATGACGAGTCGGTATCCGCCCTTCTCAATCCCTTCCAGGCGGGCTACCTCCGCCGCGGCGAGAAGCAGTTCCTCCAGCCCATCGCCCAGTGCAGCCTCGTGCACTCCGCGAATGTGCTTCTTGGGGATGACGAGCACATGCGTCGGGGCCTGGGGGTTGATGTCCCGGAACGCCAGCACTCTGCCGGATTCGAGCACTTTGTCGCACGGCACTTCGCCCCTTGCGATTTTGCAGAAGATGCAATCCATGCGAGGAATTATCCCCGATGCGATTGCCTGCGCTGTTCCCGTGCCGAGAAGAACTCGTCCGCCAAGCGGCGCACCACTTCGGCGTACCTCCTCGAGCTGCCGCGATTCGTTTCGACAATCTCCCTGCCGGCTGCCCCCATCTGACTTCTCGCGGCTGGGTCGGCGAGAAGCCGTACGACGTGATCCCGTAGTTCCTCCGGGGTTGAGGCGACGGCGACTGCGCCGGCACGCCTCGCCATATCAAAGACGGTTCTGAAGTTGAACATGTGCGGGCCGCAAATCACAGGAACGCCCACCGCCATGGGCTGGATGAGGTTCTGTCCCCCCGACCTGGCAAAACCGCCGCCAATGATGGCGAGATCCGCCTCCTCGTACGCGGATGCGAGTTCGCCGATCGTATCCAGAATCACCATCCGCCGGTCCCATTCCCCGCGCGATCGGAAGCCCACCTCGAAACCGCGACGTTCCGCCTTCTCTCGAATCGCCTCCGCCCGTTCGATGTGCCGAGGGGCGAAGAGCACGCGGGACTGCACTCCCTGCAGCGAGTCCAAAACGAAGTCCTCCTCGTCCTCGCCTCGCACGCTGCCCACCACGATCAGAGTCTCCTCCTCGCTTACGCCCATTTGTTCGCGGAACGAACGCTCGCTTCGCTCCGGCTGCGCTTCATCGAATTTGCTGTTCCCGAGCACCTCCACCCGCTCCGCGCCCAGGGACCGCAGGCGCTGCGCGTCCACCTCGCTCTGCGCTCCGCAAAACTCCACGTGGCGAAGAACGGCGCGATAGAACCACTTGAAGAACCGCGCCCGCTTGTAGCTTCGGTCGGAGATCCTCGCATTCAGCAGACAGGTCTTCGCACCCAGAGAGCGAGCGCTCTGAAGAAAGTTCAGCCACAGCTCCGTCTCCAACACTGCAACGACGCAAGGCTCCACGCGGATGAGCGCGTTGACACAGAAACGCGGTACATCCACGGGAAAGTAAAAGACGGAATCCACCAGCGTCCCCTGCAAGCCTTTCGCCAATCCATAGCCTGTGCTCGTCGTCGTCGTCAAAACGATTTCGAAGTCCGGTAGAAGCGCGCGCACCTCACGCAGAATCGGCTCCGCTGCCTTGACCTCCCCCACGCTAACGGCGTGAAACCAAATCCGCTTGCGGTCTCGACGCCGCGCGATCTCGTAGTCGCCCACTCGCTCCCGCCAATTCGGCGCTTCCTTACGGCGCTTGGTGCGGAGGATCATCCACGGCACCCAAAGCGGAGAGAAAAAAACGATGAGAACGTTGTATATAAGCCAGATCACTTCGACGCCGCCTCCTCCGCCCGTTTCTCCGCTTCGTTGAGCGCCTGTTTCAACTGCCCCCCGATCTGTTGCAACTGCTCGTCGGTCGCATCCTTGGGGACGCGAATCGGTTCTCCCAACACGATGACGGCTTTCGCGAACGGCAGCGGCACCATGTAGCGATCCCAACTCCGCGCCATCCACCGTGGCCGAGCCGCGGCCCCGCCCGGAATGATGACTGCGCCGGACTTCTTCGCGAGCCAGAGAATGCCTTCCTGGACCTCACCGGAAGGGCCTCTCGGTCCATCGGGTGTGAAGACGAACGTCTCGCCCTTCCTCAGAAGACGAGCACACTCCACGGCTGCCCGCGCACCGCCTCTCTTGGTGCTGCCGCGCACGGTGCGATAACCGAAGCGGCGGAAGATGCGATCTTGCATCTCCCCGTCTCGGGACCGGCTGATCAACGCGTAGTACCCACGGTTCCGCCAACGCAGCGCGGCGAGGAACGTCCTCCCGTGCCATCCGGCTATGATTTTGCCGCCTTGCACTCCGTCCAGATTCTCCCTCTCCCCCAGAACTCTCCAACGCAAAGTCAGCCCGATCAAGCGGGCTATCGAGGTGATGAGAAAAGCGAAGAGCGCCGGCTGAACGGAGCGCCACCAAGAGCGCATGGCGCCAGTTTAGCAGGATGGGTAAGGTATTCACCGTGACTGGAGGCGGACCGTGCCGCTGATCTCTCCCGTCGGTCGCAAGTCTTGGCGAAGCCGCTTGGCTCTGGCTCTCGTCTACGGCGTGCTCATCGTCGGCGGAATCACGATGGTCTACCCCTTCCTGCTTATGGCCTCCACGGGCACGAAGGGGCCGACCGATCAATACGACCAGCGAATCGTTCCCGCCTATTGGTCCGACGAAAACGAACTGTTCCGCAAGTACGTGGACGACAAATATGCGGGCAAGATCGAACAAGCGGGCTGGTTCTACGGAGAGGCAAACGCAATCCAGCTGATGTCCACGGATCGGCCAGAGAACCCTCCGAACGTAGAACCACTCACGGACGATCAAGCCAAACGCTTCGAAGAGTTCCTCCTCGGGCTGCCACTCGACCAATGGGAGGTGGGCTTTCAGCCAGGCTCCGGAAGGCTCTCCTCCCGGCTCCTCAAGCGATACCAACAGTACGTCCTGTCTCTCTACGGATCGGTTGAGAAGATCAACGAGGTGTATCTCGAGCAGAACGCGGTGTTGCAAACCGTCCAACCGCCGCGCGAACTGTTTCGGAGCAAGCAGTGGAGCCCTCGCGTAGATCAGAAATGGAAAGACTGGTTGAAATTCAAGCAGTCGCTCCCCGCAGAGTATCGCATCCCGATCACCATTCGCAGCCAATGGCAGGAATTTCTGCGCGCAAAGTATCGAAACCGTCTCGACCAGGTCCCGGAAGAGGTGCGGGCGGGAGCGAAGGAATTTGCCCAAATCGGGCCGCTGCCCAATCACCCGTTGTACCAAGAGTTTCTCGAAAAGTCCCTTCCCGACCGATACAAGAATGACAACCCGGATCGCCGGTGGTTCGAACTGACCGGGGAGGCGAGCCTCCCCCTCGCTCGATACGACGCGTGGCACGTCCGGAACCACGCGGGAGACTTGAAGAAGGAATACACAACCAGAAACTATGCGACGATCCTCGACTATATCGCCCTTCACGGGCGGGCGGTATGGAACACCATCGTCTTCTGCTTTCTGGCCGTGGCGACCCAACTCATCGTAAATCCGCTCGCCGCGTGGGCGCTCTCTCGCTACACCATGCCCGCGACAGGCAAGATCCTGCTATTCCTGCTCGCGACCATGGCGTTTCCGGCGGAGGTAACGATGATTCCGTCCTTCCTCCTGCTCAAAGACCTGGGGCTTCTGAACACCTTCGCGGCGCTGGTGCTGCCCACAGCCGCGAGCGGATACTCCATCTACTTGCTGAAAGGGTTTTTCGATAGTCTTCCGCGCGATCTGTTCGAGAACGCGTCGCTGGAAGGCGCTGGCGAAGGGACGCTGCTGTTCCGTATCACGCTCCCGCTCACGAAGCCGGTGATGGCAGTCATCGCGCTCACGGCGTTCATGGGCGCGTATGGCGCCTTCATCTACGCCTTTCTCGTGGCGCAGGACGAGCGGATGTGGACCCTAATGGTTTGGATCTACCAGCTCCAGAGCCGCGCGCCGATGAGCGTCATGATGGCCGCCCTCACTCTTGCCGCGCTTCCGACGCTCGTCGTGTTTCTCTTCGCCCAGCGAGTCATCCTTCGAGGCATCATTCTGCCCGGCGAAAAGTAACCCCGAATCGAACACAATTGGAGCGTGGAGTCGCTCGGCGCGATTGGTCGCATGCTCGTGGTGGTCGGACTCGGCTTGGTAGCCGTGGGCCTGCTCCTGGTGCTGGTCCAGCGATTTCCTGGTCTCCGAATCGGCAGGCTTCCCGGCGACATCCTGATTCAGCGCGACAACTTCACGTTCTACTTTCCGATCACCACGATGCTGGTGGCGAGCGCGATTCTCTCGCTGCTCGCCTTGCTATTCCAGATGCTCAAGAAATGATCGAACTCGTTACTTTCGACGCCGCGGGCACCCTGCTCGAGTACCGATCCACACCCGGCGCTTTGGCGGCCCGGATGGCTCGGGAGGGGGGCTACGACCTCTCCGACGAGGCAGGTGAGACGCTCTTTCAACGCATCGAGTCGAGTCTGCGCCGCGAACGAGAGGAAGCGGAAAAGGCGAGGAATCGCGTCAGAGTTCGCGCCGTATGGCTGAAGATGGCGGAAGAGTGGCTCCGCCAAACCGGCGGGGCGCCGGAGCGAGCCAGCGACTGGCTCGATGAATTCCTCGAGAGGATGTTTGCTGGCGAGGGGGGCGGTTTCGCGCCCTACGAGGATGCCGCGCCGACTCTACGCGCGCTGCGCGAAGCAGGCATACGCGTAGGGGTCCTGAGCAACTGGGACCATACGCTCCACCTCGTCCTCAAGAGAACTGGATTGGAAGACCTTCTCGACTTCGCAATCGCCTCCCTCGAGTTCGGTGTAGAAAAACCGGATCCGGCCATTTTCGAAGAGGCGCTCCGCCAAGGCCGCGCCTCGCCTCGAACGGCGCTCCACGTCGGAGACGACTTTGCGGACGACTACGAGGGCGCCAAGAAAGCCGGCTGGCATGCGCTCTTGCTCGAGCGTTCGGCAAAGGCTTCGACGAACGGAACGATTCGCTCCCTAACGGAAGTGTCCGAAAGAATTCGCCAATGGACTTGACCGACATTGACTACGAACTGCCCGAGGAACTGATCGCCCAAGAAGCGGTCGAGCCGCGAGATCACAGCCGGCTCTTGCATTTGGACCCGGCCACGGGGGCGATCGCGCACCTCCACTTCTACGACCTTCCCTCGTTGCTGCATCCCGGCGACCTCCTCGTGCTGAACGACACTCGCGTTACCGCGCGCCGCCTGCGAGCCGTGAAGATTCCAACCGGCGCGCAGATTGAAGTCGTGCTCACCGGACGTCTCGACGAGCAGCGCTTCGTCGCCCTTTCGAGGCCGGGGCGGCGCCTAAAGGTCGGGACCCAGATCCGGCTGGAAGACCGATTCGAGGCCGAGGTGGTGGAGGTCTTGCCGGACGGAACGCGAGTGCTGCGCATCGCCAACCTGGCTGGCATCGAGTCGGCAGGGCATGCCCCGCTGCCCCCGTATTTTCACGGAACACTGCCCTCGGAGGATCGCTACCAGACGGTCTACGCCTCCACGCCGGGGAGCGCAGCGGCGCCGACGGCGGGCCTGCATTTCACGCCCCGACTGCTGGATGAGATCGCGCGCCGCGGAGTCGGGATCGCGTTCGTGTCGTTGGAGATCGGGTTGGACACGTTCCGCCCGATCTCGAGCGAACGGGTGCAAGACCACAAGATGCACGGCGAGCCGTACTCGATTCCGGAAGAGACCGCCGCCGCGATTGGGGCCGCTACGGGTAGGATAATCGCCGTGGGGACCACAACGACGCGCACCCTGGAGACGGCTGCCATCGCAGAGCGACGCGTTCAGCCGGGCTCGGGCGTTTCGGAGTTGTTTATTACTCCAGGTTATCGTTTTCGCGTCGTAGACGGACTGATCACGAATTTTCATATGCCGCGAACCACCATGCTGCTCCTCGTCGGCGCCTTGGCGGGCGCCGAGAACCTCAGAAGGGCGTATCGCGAAGCCGTACAACAGCGATACCGTTTCCTGAGCCTCGGTGACAGTATGGTTGTGCTAAGGAGGGAGAATCCATGACGAGAAAGGAAGAGGATCTGGAAGCCTACATCGAAAGTGCATTCCTTGATACAGAAATCTCAGAAGACCGGGACGAGGCAGAGCCGACCGAGGCCGCGAAGCCTGCTCAAGCCGCGGTGGCGGGAACCAACGGAAACGCGTTGCAAGACCACCGGCCGCGAGCCAATACGATCGCCGAAGCAGTGCGAGAAGCGCAAAGGCAAGAATCCGAAAAGCAGGAACCGAAACCGAAGCCTGCCGCGAAGAAGGCGTCGACCCGACGCCGAGCTGCACCGAAAGACTTGCAGCATCCCGAGCTCAGCGCTCCTCGGCCGCGCAAGAGGCGCAAACCCAGCGCCAAACCAGTCATCTCCGCCGAGATGGAGGAACTGATCAAGCAGGCGCCCAAGAACCTTCGGGTCCTCGCCGCTCTGTACGACGACGAGGTCACCGAGAGGTACTACACGAAGAAGTTCAAGGAACCTCGAGAAGAGTTCATCCGGCGCCTCATTGACCCGGTGTTGAACCTGGAAGAAACGGCGCGACTTCTCGGCGTCTGCCCCGCAACGGTGCGCCGCTACACAAACCGGGGATGGCTCGAGCACCATCGGACACCGGGCAACCAGCGACGATTCCGCCTTTCCGACATCGTCCGTTTCGTAGAGCAATATGGCAGACACCCCGAGTGACCGCCCTCTGCGAATCGCAATCTTTTCGGATAGCTACGTTCCGATTGTAAACGGCGTCTCGATCAGCATCGAGTCTCTGGTAGACGAGCTCCGCGAACGCGGTCACTCCGTTCACATCTTCACGACCAGCTTCCGTGGCCACAAAGACAAGGATCCCAACATCCACCGGTTTCTTTCGATCCGGTTGCCCTGGGCGCCGGGATACCCGCTTGCTATTCCACCTTTTTACCCTTGGATTCGTTCCTTCCGCAGCCAACGGTTCGACATCGTTCACACGCACACTCCGTTCACCGTCGGATTCGTCGGGCTGCGCTGGGCGGAATCCCATGAGATCCCGATCGTCAGTACGTACCACACGCTCTACCAACGCTACGTTCACTACGTCCCGTTCGTACCCCGCGCTTACCTACTCTATCGCATCGCAAAACATACGAATTACTACTACAATCGCTGTCGGCACGTCATCGCACCAAGCGAAGCGGCGATGCGCTCTCTCCAACGCCACGGCGTCCGATCCCCGATTTCCGTCATCCCCACGGGCACGCCGAAACCGAGATCGTTGACGCGAGATCAGGCGCGAGACCAACTGGGAATTCGAGACCACGAGAAGATCCTGCTCTACGTCGGCAGAATCGCTCCCGAGAAGAACATCGGACTGTTGCTGGAGGCAGTGGCGCTGATCCAGAGAGAACGGCAAGATGTGCGTCTCTGGCTGGTGGGCGACGGCCCCGCCCGAAAATCGCTCCAACAGTATGCGCGAAAGATCGGAGTGGGAGACCGAGTGCGATTCGTCGGCGCGGTGCCGCGGAAGGAAGTGGATCTCTATTACATTGCCGCGGATCTCTTTGTGTTCAGCAGCATGACCGAGACGCAGGGTCTGGTGATTGGAGAGGCGATGTCCTACGGTCTTCCTGCCGTGGCCGTGGACGGTGGGGGAGCCGGAGAGAACATCGAACCCGACGTCAACGGATACCTGGTGGGCAACAGCCCGAAACAATTCAGCGAGACGGTACTCGCGGTCATCGGCAATCCGGCGCTCTTGGGTCGCCTATCAGAGGGGGCCCGGCGCTCCGTCAAGCGTTGGACGGTCGAAGACTACTGCGAGGCGGTGCTCGACGTTTACCGCGAAGTCTTGGGAAACGGGGTAACCCATGCACAAAGTCAGCCATCCCATTCGCGAGCGGATTGAAGCCGCCGAGCGAGAATGGCTCGCCCCCTACGCCGCGAAGGCGGCGGAGAGTCGCGGCCGCATCCGAGAGGAACCGCAAGACCCGGTCCGCACCGTGTTTCAACGAGACCGCGACCGAATCCTCCACAGCAAGTCGTTTCGCCGGCTAAAACATAAGACCCAGGTCTTCATCTCCCCACAAGGGGACCACTATCGCACAAGACTCACGCACACTCTCGAGGTCGCGCAAATTGCGCGAACCATCTCCCGTGCCCTTCGCCTCAACGAAGACCTCACGGAGGCCATTGCGCTGGGACACGATGTCGGCCACACGCCCTTCGGACACGCCGGAGAATCCGCCCTGGAGGAAGCGATGCAAGAGATCCAACCGGGCGCCCGCTTCCGCCACTACGAACAGAGCGTCCGCGTCTTGACCGTTCTCGAAAACGATGGCAAAGGGCTCAACCTGACGCGCGAAACCCTTGCAGGGATCAGCGGGCACAGCAAGGGCGACCGGGACCTCGACGAGCAGATCGAAGCGACCTCGCCGGGATCGCTCGAAGCCGCAGTCGTTCGCTTTTCGGATCGGATCGCCTACCTGAACCACGATCTCGATGACGGCCTGCGAGCGGGATGGCTGCGATGGGACGCGCTCCCGACCGAGATACGCGCTCTCGGAGGCCGGCACGGCGAGAGAATCGGCGCAATGGTCTTCGACCTCATCGAGTCGAGCGAAGGCAAGCCGGTGATTCAGCTGTCGGACGCCATGCGCCGAACCCTCGACCTCATGAAGGACTACCTCTTCGAGAATCTGTACTACGAATATGCTCGAAAGCAGCCGGACGTAGCAAAGGCCCAACACGTGGTCCGGAGCCTCTTCCAACACTATATCCAGAATCCGGATGCCCTGCCCTCTCCCTACCGGGGTCTGGAACGCACAGTAGACTATATCTCAGGAATGACCGATCGCTACGCGATTCGAACATACCAATCGCTCTTCGTTCCTTCCGATTGGGGCGGGGGAGCGTCGGACGAAACCGCCTAAAGCAACTTTCCCCTCAGCACGAACGCGGCTACCTCGAAGTAGATGACGATCCCTGTGACGTCCACGAGCGTCGCAACGAAGGGCGCGGAAGAGGTTGCCGGGTCGAGCCCAACCCGCTTGAGCAGAAGCGGCAACATGGAGCCGGCGAACGTGCCCCATAGTACGACTCCGATCAAAGCAACAAAGATCGTCGCGGAGATCCACGGCCAATGAGGACCATAGTTGGCACCCGCCAAACTGAAAACAGCTATGCGCAGGGCGCCAATCGAACCAAGAATCACCCCCAACGTGAGCCCAGCCAGGACCTCGCGGCGCATGATCCGCCACCAGTCGGAAAGGCTCACGTCCCGAATAGCCAGCGCGCGTATGATCAACGTGGAGGCTTGAGAACCGCTGTTCCCGCCCGAGCTAATGATAAGGGGAACAAAGATCGCAAGGATGACTGCTCTCTGGATCTCCTCTTCGAACCTCGCCATGGCCGTTGTCGTCAGCATCTCCGAGAGGAACAGAACGACCAACCACGGCGCGCGCTTCCGAATGAGCGTCCAGAACGGCACCGCCAGGTACGGCTCCTCCAAGGCTTCCACGCCGCCCGCCTTCTGGAAGTCCTCCGTCGCTTCCTCTTCGGCAACGTCCAAGACGTCGTCGAGCGTCACGATGCCGAGCAGAACCCCCTCCTTGTCCACTACCGGCAAGGCCACGCGAACGTGCTTCCGGAAGACCTCCACAGCCTCCTCTTGGTCCATGTCCACGGGCAACGCAACTACCGGCCGCTCGCCCATGAGCGCCTCCACGACGGCTTCCGGCTCGGCGATGACCAGCTCGGCGAGCAGCAGATCGCCGATCAGCTTTCCCCGCCCATCCACTACGTACAAGACGTTGGCCGTCTCTGCCTTCACGTAGTACTCCCGGACCTGGCGCAACGCACGTTCCACGGTCCATTCGGGGCGCACCATGATGTACTCCGGCGTCATCAAGCGCCCGACCGAGTTCTCGGGATAACCCAGCAGCTGCAGTGCGATGCGACGTTCGTCCGGCGACAGAAGGTTGATCAGACGCTGGGTGACCGTGCCGGGCAAATCTTCGAGCACGCGCGTGCGGTCATCCGGAGCCATGCTGTTGAATAGCTCGGCAAGTCTTTCGTCCGTGAGTTGCTGCAGCAACCGATCGCGATGGTCCGGCTCGAGCTCCGAAAAGACGTCGCTGGCCTTTTCCTGCGGCAGCAGACGAAGGATGAAGATCGCCTTGTCGTTCTCCAGTTCGTCGGCGAGCTCGGCGATCTCGCCCGCGCTCATGCCCTGAAGCTCCTCCTTCAGAGCGCGGAGGTTCCTTTTTTGGATCAGCTCCGCGAGGTCGTGCTGTTGCAATACCTCGACGGTCGCCCACTTTCTCTCGGCGGCTTCGGGCTGGGTCATATGCGCGCCATAGTATAACCGTCCGCGAGGCTGGCGGCCTGCGGATCTATCCAAACGAAGGCGCGCACCGGGGCACCATGACTCGGACGAGGTAAGCGCCCCACCAAGCGAGCGCAATCAGCTCCAGAACGCCGGTCACACCCATCGGAAGGAAGGCAGCCGCTGCGTAGTCGGTAACGATTTCGAAGAACACGCGCGCCGCATTCCCGACATTGAGCAACACAAACGTAACCCACAACGCCGACTCGCGCTCCGGCGGCAAGTCGTTCATTCGAGCGACGACGTGCATGCCCACACCGACGATCATCTGACTGATGAAACCGACGGTAACCGCGTGCCGAATCGCACCCGTGAACGCATGAGAGAACGGCTCGCCGATCGCCCTAAGGTGGAAAGGCTCCAGCACCATCAGCGCCCCCGCGACGCAGAGCCAGGCAAACGCCCCTCGGATGAACTTCTGCGATGGGAAGCTGGGCTGCACCGACTCGAACATTCGCGTCGCAAGAACGAGAAGCGCCGCCCCAGCAAACAGAGCCACACCCGACGCTTGATACAGCGTCCGCCATATGCCCTCGAAACCGTCTTGAAACTGGTTGACCCAACCGATCATCCGAACCAGCAACCCCGCCTGCCACAGCCCGTACCCCCAAAGACCCAACGTCCGCGACGGTTCCTTGGCGCCAAAACATTCATGCATCTTCGCGAGCGCAACCCCGAAGATCATCATCGTCACGAAGCCAAGGAACTGAGCCTCGCGGTACGGCGGAAAGTACTGAGCGACGAAGAGAATGCCGGCCGTCCCGCTTTGATGAGACCGAGGGAAGTAGATCGGTTCAACCCAAGCAACGAGCACAAACCACAAGAGCGAAGTAAACACGAGCAGGGTCTGCCACGTAAGTCCCTTGCCGGTGCGGTGGCGCGTAACGACGATGTTTGTGATGAAGAGAGTCACGCCGATCGCCTGGCTCACGGCCGAAAGAATGCCCACAGGCATCCAGACCTCCGGGTTCTCGGCAATGAGCGCCTCTGCGAAGAAACGTAACACGATCCCGATCGCCACCAGCGCGAGCGACGTGTACGCCAAACGATAAAAGAGAGTGAGCCACCGGACGGACGGCTTGTGTTGCTGCAAGGCAAACCCCATCACGAAGAACCCCACCCAGCCGAAGAGCTGCGAGTTCGCGTGAGCCAGGATGTACGGCAACCAACCCTCGGACGTGTAGGACCGATTCGCCGCAATTCCAAGCAGCGCAACCGCACCCAACAAGCATCCCGCCGTCAGGACTGCAGCCAAACCCGACAGGAAGAAGGGCCGGTAGATGAACGTCAGGGCCGGCTCGTCGAGGCTGCGGCCGTTCTGAGTGACGTCTGGAGCGCGATCTGCCGTTCGAACGCTTTGCACGCCCTATCTTTACCTTTTCGTACAGTTGCCGACTATGACGGAGATCATACGGCGGGCGATCAGACCTCTTTTTCCTTCCACCTGCCCGAGCGGAACAACCAGATCATCGCCGCGCCGTGTACTGCCTGAGTAAGAGACATCACCCACCAGGCCCCATCCGCATTCAAGCGCAGCGCGACAGCGAAGATCCAGACAGCCGGCACCCGCAGGAACCAGGACGTGATCAGCGCCACCCACATCGGGCGAACCGTGTCCCCCGCACCCTGGTGCGCGCCGGTCAATACGAGAGCGATGGCAAACATCGGCTCGGTCAGGGCAATGATGCGGAGGAACGAGGTGGCCGTCGCCATTTGGGTCGGATCCTCGACGAACCAGCGCGCCATTTGCGGCGCGAACACGAGGAAGAGTATCGAAACGACGACAGCGAAGGCAGTGGCTTGGAGCGTCGCGCAAACGGCGAGCCGCTCCGCTCGTTCCGGCTTCCTCGCGCCGAGACTTTGACCTACCAGTGCAGACGCGGCGATCATGTACCCAAACGCGGGCATGAACGCGATCCCTTCCATCGAAAAGCCCACGCGCATGGCGCCGAGAGCCGACTCGCCCTCCAACGTGTACTTGAGCGCAGCCGAGAACGCGAAGAGACTCGTAACCCGAATCAACGAAGAGATGGAAGCCGGTACCGAAATGCGAATCAACCGCCAAGCCCAGACGCGGTCTATCCACTCGACCTTCCAGACCGGCCCCAACACCGTACGGCTCGCGACCGGCAGGTAAACGAGGGCGGCGAACCAAGCGCTAATCGAGAAGGCCGTACCCGCGCCGGCGATCCCCATCCCCGCCCCGGGAATCGTCCACTCGGAGCCGAACGCCGTTACGCTGCGCGTCGGAAACATGAGCAGATAGTTCAAAAGGATGTGCAGCAGGATCTGGAACCCCGAGACAACCATCGGCGTGCGCGTGTCCCCAATCGCGCGCAGGCTCGCTGCGACCGTGCTGAACACAAAGACCGCCGGCATCCCGACGATGATCGGATAGATGTAGCGCAGCATCTCGCGATACGCCGGTCCGCCAGGCTCGACCAGAATCCGCGCAGCGAGCGGAGTCAGCACCACGGCGATCGCAGCGGCGACAGCGCCCAGGGCAATCGAAAGCGAAACGGCTTGCCGGCTCGCCTTGATCATCTGGTCCTTGTCGTTTGCGCCGAAGAAGCGACTCACCAACGCCGTCGCGCCCGTCCCGAGCGCAAAAGCGATGCTGAAGAAGAGAAAGTTGATATTGAGCGCCGCGCCCGACGCCGTGAGCGATGCAGGCCCGAGCGAACCCACGAACTTGCTGTCCAAGAGACTGTTAACGACCTGAAGCGAGTTGAGGGCGATGACAGGCCAAGCCAAGTCCCACACGATCCAGTGGTCAGACCGTGTGGCCGGCTGCGCCGCCGCCTCATCGGGCGATGCGGCGGCAGCCTCACCCTCGGAGGAGGGCAAGGGGCTCCTTGGGGCCGGGCGGAAAAACCTCACAACCGCCCCTTCTTACCACAACCTCACCTTAGCCTGCGCTTGGAAATGCTCGACGCTTAGGTCGGGGAACTGCTCGGGGTGTTTTTCGGCGTCCGGAGGCAGTTTGTACTGCGAAGCGTGCTGCCGCGCAGCGGAGACCTTCACCTCCCAATAGGTTTGGCCCCGCTTCGTGGATGACCGCTTCGCGGTATCGAATTCGTCCGTAAACACGGCATCGGATGTAACGGCATAGACGACCTCTGCGCCGACACGCGCCGCAGCCTTCTTCGCAAGTTCAGCGGCCGCGCGATGCTCTGGATTTCCCGTCCACCCCCAGTTCGGCTCGATCGTCACAACGATGTTCGGCCGAAACGCTTCGGCTTCCGCCGCTACGACTGTCTCTGGGTCGCGCGAGCCTCGCCAGGCGGCAATCACCTCGCCAGGAAGCCAAAACTTCTTCCCGGGGTACTTCTCCTTGAACGCGCCATTGACGAATCCAGCGATCTGATAGTCAATGCCGAGTGCTGCCGCTGCAGCGCGCAGTTCCTCGCTGCGCTTGCGTCCCAGCGCTTCGCCCGGTGACTCGCCTGCGTGCGCCGTTTCGCCTGCCTCCCCGCGCGTGAGGCAAAGCAACAGCACCGGCGCGCCCTGATCTCGCGCAAAGGCGAGCAATCCACTCATCATGTTTTCGTCATCCGGATGCGCAGTGACCGCGAGGATACGCACGCCGCCTGCCAGAATTCGCGCAATGAGCTTGTTGTCTGGCGCGGTACGCGGTGCGTCCTCGGCCAGTTTTAGCTTCGCTTCCAGTCTCGCCTTGATGTCGGCGTACAGCTGCTTGGCCCGCTCCGGCTCACCCTTGAGACCGACAAGCTTGTTCAAGTCCACGAGCTCGTCGTCGACGTTGACACCTCTGCGCCCAAGCGAGAGGAGCAGCCGCTCCACAGGGTCTCCCTTCTGCTGGGAGCTGCTTTTACCGGACATGCTCCCAACGGCCACGAGGGACAGGCCGACCAAAAGCAGAAATAGGAACCGCGTCTTTTTGCGCGCTCCGGAGGGGCGTCTCTTCCAGGAACCGCCCATGAATCCATACTACCCACCTCGACTTACGCTATGGGTTGCCGCACAGAGAGCCTCACTCCCCCGGAAGGATGAGCAATTCCTTCGGGCTGGATGTGAGGATCTCGCAGCCTTCGTCCGTTACCACGACGTCGTCTTCGATGCGCACGCCACCGAATCCGGGAATGTAAACGCCCGGCTCGACCGTCCAAACCTGACCCGCCTCGAGAATGTCATCCGACGACGGCGACATGCGGCCGACATCGTGCACCTCCGCCCCGAGGCCATGCCCCAGACCGTGTCCGAAGTAGGTGTCCAGCCCCCGTTCCCGCAACACCTCCCTTGCCACGGCGTCCACATCCTTCGCGGGCACGCCGGGGCGGATGGCGTCTAAAGCCTTGAGCTGCGCATCGAGCACCGCCTGGTACACCTCCCGATGGCGATCGCTCGCCTCCTGAACGACCACGGTCCGTGTGAGATCGCTGCAATATCCGTCGAGGCGGGCGCCGAAGTCCATGGTCACGAAGTCGCCGCGCTCGAGTCGCTTTTCGCTGGGGGTTCCATGCGGACGGGCACTTCTCTCGCCGCTTACGGCGATCGTCTCAAAGGCCGATTTCGCCCCCTGGCGCCGGATGTAGAAATCAATCTCCAGGGCGATGTCGTACTCTACGACTCCCGGTTGAATCAAACGGAGGACGTGGTCGAAGCAAGCGTCGGCGAGGCGACAGGCCTGCCGAATCTTCTCGATCTCCTCAGGCGTTTTGACGAGCCTCAGCGGATCAATCAGACCCTCGACCGGAACGAAAGTTACTTCCGGCATCGCCTCCTGCCACTGACGGTGCCTGGCAAAGGTTACGTGCTCCGCCTCAAAGCCGAGCCGATCGTATCCAAGCTCCCGCACCAGGCCGGCGAGGGCCTCTGCGGTCGTCGTCGGATTCTTGTAGATGGAGACGGGGAATCCCTGGACCTCCTCTCTGGCCTGCTCGTCGTAGCGGGAATCGGAGAGAAATGCGCCCCGATCCTCTCCCAGCACCAAGAAGCCGCTGCTGCCGCTAAAGCCGGTGAGGTAGCCCACATTCCGGACGTTGGACACGAGGATCGCGGAGATCCCCTTTTCCTGCATCCGCTCTCGAACTCGCTCTACAATCTGCTCTCTCATGCGCTTCGTTCCTATAGCTGGGCGTCCAGGATCGCCTTCATTCCCTCCAATGCAAGCAGATAGCCGGTCGCGCCCAGACCGCTGATGACTCCCTGACAAACCGGCGAAATCAGTGACTTCCTCCGGAACGCCTCCCTTGCGAAGACGTTGCTGATATGGACCTCGATGCACGGGAGTCGAACGGCGGCCACGGCATCCCGAAGCGCCACGCTCGTGTGCGTGTAGCCTCCCGGGTTCAGGATGATCCCCTTCGCCCATTCCCGATGTTCGTGGATCCAGTCAATGAGCTGCCCTTCGTGGTTGGACTGGGCGATCCGCACTTCCAAATCGAGCTCGGCTGCTCGCTTGTTGATCGCTTCGTCCAGTTCAGCCAACGAGGTCGCTCCGTAGATGTCCACCTCTCGGAACCCCAATAGGTTCAGATTCGGGCCATGCAATACAAGGATCTTATGACTCTCTGCCATCGCTCTTTCCTGTCTCCTCTTGCTTCCAACGGCTCGGCGGCAGCGCTGCGTCCGGAAGCAGGTTCGGAATGCCCTCCTCGATCGGGTAGGCGTGTTCGCACTTCGTGCAAACCAGCAGGTCGCCCTCTTGCCGAAGCGGCGGGCGATCGTCGCACCGCGGGCAGGCCAATACGCTCAGCAAAGTCTCGTCAATCAACGCCGCAGACCTCCTCGTAGACGCGTAGGGTCCTCTCCGCTGCTTTCTTCCAAGTGAACCGTTTGCTCCTTTCGAGACCGGCTTCCCGCATCTGCGCAAGCATACTCCAATTGCCTAACAGTTCCTGGATGACCCTCGCCCACTCTTCCGGCTCCCACGAAGGTATGACGACGCCCGCATCCCCGACGACTTCCGGCAAGGCGCCGCCGGAAGACGACACAACGGGGGTTCCACAAGCCATCGCCTCGACGACGGGCAGGCCGAAACCCTCGTACCGGCTCGGACAGAGATAGAGGTCCGCGCCGCAGTAGAGCGCAGGCATGTCCTCGTCCGGCACATAGCCCGTTCTCAGCACCCGCGGGTGGTCCGCTACCGCTTCCCATCCCGCCTTCCCGACGATCACAAGACGGTGCGGGACGCTCTCCGGGAGGAGCTTCATCGCTTCCACGGCCAGCGTCATGTTCTTCCGCGGCCAGAGCGTACCGACCGTAAGGCAGTACGGCCCCTCGATTCCGTACTTCGCGCGGCAGGCGGAAACCTCCCCCTCTCCGACGGGACGAAACCGCGCGTCCACTCCGTTGTAGGTGACCACGACCTTCTCCGGAGGAACCCCCAGCAGCCGAACGATGTCGTTTTTGCTCGTCTCGCTCACGGTGATCACCTTCCGGGCGCGGCGCACCGACCCAGGCACCGTACGCGAGAGCAGGAACCGATCCTTCGGACGAAACCATTCAGGCCCGATCAAGAAGCTCACGTCGTGGACGGTGGTGATTCCGCCGGGAGCAAGCGGGCTGAGCGTGTATTGCGTGTGGAACGCGCAGGCCCTCCGGCGACGGGCGAACAAGGGCATTCCCACCTGGTTGAAGTACCTGCCCTTCCCTTTGAGGACCTCCCAATGTGCCCATTCCGGCGGATCGCTCAGCTCTTTCGGGGGCTGCCGGTTCGTGAGCAAGGCGATCCGAACCCTCGGCTCACACTGAAACAATCCCCTGATTAATCCCGTCCAATATGTGGAGTCCCCCGTGTTTTCTCCGCCAGCCAGCGTGGCATCCAAGCAAACGAGTGGGAGCGGAGAGCAGGACATCCGGCGTATGTGCTATTGTAACTCCAACGAACTTGCGGAAGGAAGGAGTCAAACGAAAATGAAGCGTTCGAATGCAATCATCTTGGGCACGATCCTCGTGATTCTGATCGGTGTCGTTCTGTTCATGCAGGCTGGCACGGATCCCTTTGCGGGCCAACAAGCTGAAGAGGTCCTCCACGGCGAGACCCCGACGCGGGACGCGGTCGGCAACGAGGCGGGGCGCCTCGACCCGAACAAACTGCCGAACCAGACGGGGACAACCGTCTCTGCGGACGACCTCGCCACGACGATCACCGACCCCCAGCAGGCGACTGAGCAGAAGACTGTGCCCGCCATGCCCTATCGAGAGAAGTTCGAGGGAGTGAACTCCCAGTCCGCTGAGCCGACAAGCCGCTGGTACGATCCCAACCGGAAGGCAGGAAACGAGAAGAAAGACAAGAAGTAGCCCAAAGCTCCGAGAGCTTGGGATATACTGGAACCTCTCCAGGCGCCAGGGACGGCGCCTCAAGGAGCAACAAGGATGAGTATGCGGGCTGCACGAGGCCGGGCGAAAGAGGTCAGCCATCGGCGGACGGACGTCTTTGGCGTCCTTCTGATTGCAACCTCCCTGATTTTGGTGTTGAGCCTCGCTCTGCCTGACACCGGCGTACTCGGGGGGACCGTTGCCACCGTTCTGACGGGGCTGTTCGGGCGAGGGGCGTGGCTCTGTCCCATTCTTCCAGCCGTGGCGGGCTTTGGGCTTCTGTTCGGACGCCTGGCGCTCCGGGTGGATCACGTCTCGTTCGGGCTTCTCCTCGTCTACCTCTCGGTACTCGGTTTCCTGGCCAAAGGCTCGCCCGAGGGTGACTACCTCGACCCGATCGCCGCCACACAAACGGGCGGATACGTCGGCGCGGTCGTGGCCACTTCATTCCGGTTTCTGTTGGGTTCGGCGATGGGCGTGGGTCTTGGCGCCGTTGCGACCGTAGGCCTGGTTCTCGCAGTGAACGCTCCGATCCGCGCCATCGTCACGGCCGTGAGCAGCTGGATCCAAAGCGCTCGATCGAAGCGGAGTAGACGGGAGAAGCCGCAAAAGCCGAAAGAGCGGGTCAGCGAAGCGGTTGTCGTTTCCAAGCCCAAAGAGCGACCCCAGGCCGAGGAAGAGACGCCCAAGCGAAAGCCGAAGCCCGCGCCGCTCCCCAAGACGCCCGTGGAACCGCCGACGCCTGCCAAGCAGCCCGCGACGACGCAAAAAGCGGTGGTCGAGATGGAGGCCACGCCGAAAGAGGGCTTTGACCTGCCCCCTTTGAGCCTGCTGCATCCGCCTCAAGTCAAAGCCAAGCGGAACCAAGCGGAGCTCCAGCGGAACCGAGAGATCCTCGAAGCCACGCTGGAGGAGTTCGGGATCGAGGCAAACGTCGTCGAGTTTGCCCACGGTCCGACGCTAACGCGGTATGAAGTGCAACTCGGGCCCGGTGTGCGCGTGTCCCGCATCAAGTCGCTGGCGGACAACATCGCGATGAGCCTCGCCGCCCACCACGTCCGCGTCGAGGCTCCCATTCCGGGCAAAGCTGCGATCGGTATCGAAGTACCCAACACCACGCGCTCCGTCGTAAGTCTCCGAGAGGTGGCGCAGGACGAAGAGTTCCTTCAACATCCGAGCAAACTGGCCGTCTGCCTGGGTCAGGACGTCGCCGGTCAAAACGTTTTCGCCGATCTCGCCAAGATGCCGCACCTGCTCATCGGCGGCGCCACGAACAGCGGGAAGTCCATCGGTCTCGCCACGATCATCACGAGCCTGCTGCTCCGAAACACGCCGAAGGATCTCCGGCTCGTACTTTTGGATCCCAAGCGAGTCGAACTGACGCTCTTCGATGGAATCCCCCATCTCTTCTGTCCAGTCGTCAAGGACGTCAAGTTGATGGCGGCGACTCTACGCCAAATCTGGAAGGAGATGGACGACCGCTATGACCTCCTGTCGGAAGCCGGCGTCCGAAACATAGAGGCGTACAACCAGAAGGTTTCCTTCGCGGAGCGACTGCCCTACATCGTCGTAGTGATTGACGAGCTCGCCGACCTCATGATCCAGGCGGCGAACGACGTGGAGGACTCCATCTGCAGGCTCGCGCAACTCGCTCGCGCTACCGGCATCCACCTCGTCATCGCTACGCAACGACCCAGCGTGGACGTCATCACGGGAACGATCAAGGCCAACATCTCGAGTCGTATCGCCTTCGCCGTCAGCTCACTTGTGGACTCGAGGACGATCCTCGACTGCGGCGGCGCCGAGAACCTGATCGGCCAGGGTGACATGCTCTTCTTCCCGATCGGCGCAGCGAAGCCGATGCGCGTCCAGGGATGCTTCGTTTCCGAGGCTGAGATCCACGCGATCTGCGAGCACTGGCGGAAGCAGGCCAAGCCCGAGTACTGCCTGGACCCCGTCGAGGCGCTCATCGAGCGTGCGGAAGCCAATCGAGTGGCAGACGAAGAGGAGGACCCGCTCTACCTGGAGGCGGTCCTTTTCGTCGCCGAGCGGGGCGAGGCCAGCACGTCCATGCTCCAAAGGCGCTTCAAGATCGGTTTCCAAAGGGCGTCGCGCCTGTTGGATATGATGGAGGAGCGCGGCATCGTCGGCCCGCGAGACGGACCGCGACCCCGCGAAGTGCTTCTCTCACCGGAGGAAGCTCGCGGGATGATCAATTCGTAGCGACTGGTACAATAGCCCAGCCATGCCCGAGCGCGCGGTAGTCCTCCTCAGCGGGGGGCTCGATTCCACAACCTGCCTGGCGATTGCCAAAGGCCAGGGTTACGAGGTCTACGCACTCAGCGTGGACTACGGTCAGCGCCACCGCTTCGAGCTCGAAGCAGCCAAGCAACTCGCGCGGTGGGCGGACGTTCGAGAGCATGTCATCCTGCCGCTCGACCTCTCGATCTGGGGTGGATCGGCTCTCACCTCCGGCGACATTCCCGTTCCCAAAGACGGGCCCTCATCCGGGATTCCTCCGACCTACGTGCCGGCCCGCAATACGATTCTTCTCGCCTGTGCCCTCGGCCTCGCGGAGGTCAAGAACGCCGACGCCATCTTCATCGGCGTCAACGCCCTCGACTACAGCGGCTACCCCGACTGCCGCCCCGCCTTCCTCGAAGCGTTTGAGCAACTCGTCCAGGTTGCGACGAAAGCGACGGCCGACGAAGGAAGAAGGATCCGAATCATCGCTCCGCTTCTGCACAAGACCAAGGCGGAGATCGTTCGTCTCGCGCACGGCCTCGGGGTCCCGATCGAACTCACGGTTAGCTGTTACGACCCCGATCCGCAAGGTCGGCCCTGCGGCCTCTGCGACGCGTGCCGGCTCCGGGCCAAGGGGTTCCAAGAAGCCGGACTGACGGACCCGGCCATCTCCGCCACGCCATGAAGGTTTACAGCGTCAAGGAGATCTATTACACGCTCCAAGGCGAGGGCGCCCAGACCGGGAGGCCCAGTGTGTTCTTGCGCTTCGCAGGTTGCAACCTCTGGAGCGGACGAGAAGAGGATCGCGCTACGGCTGTTTGCCAATTCTGCGACACCGACTTCGTGGGAACCGATGGGCCGAACGGGGGCAAATACCCGTCACCCGCTGCGCTCGCCGAGAGAGTCGTTGCCGTCTGGAGCGAGGCCACGGGAACGTCTCCCAGCCCGAGCGCCCCTGGCTGGGTCGTCTGCACGGGCGGAGAGCCCCTTCTGCAACTCGATCCGCCGTTGCTCGAGGCGCTTCACGCCCGCGGGTTTCTCGTGGCGATCGAAACGAACGGCACTCTCCCCGTACCCGAGGGCGTGGACTGGGTTTGCGTAAGCCCGAAGGCGGGCGCAGACTTCGTCGTTCGGAAGGGGAACGAGCTGAAGCTTGTGTTCCCGCAGCAGGGGATGGACCCGTCCGCATTCGAAGGGCTCGACTTCGAGCATTTCTTCCTGCAGCCGATGGACGGGCCGAACCTACCGGAGAACATGCGGCGAGCCATCGAATACTGCCTTGCCCACCCGCGTTGGAGGCTCAGCTTGCAGACGCACAAGCTCATCGGGATCCCTTAGCCGCAGACAACGACGAGCGCGGCCGATCGTTTTATGGCCTTGCCAAGTGATAGAGAGCGTCTCCGCGCGTTACGAGGCCGCCGGTCGCCCTTCCGATAATAACGCCATCGTCCGGCGCGCGCACCCGGACGCGAGCCGTTTGGAAGGCGTCCGTGATTACAGCCAGCACTTGCCCTTTCTCAACCGTGTCTCCCAGCTCGGCCATATAGTTCGCGAGGCCGCTGCGTCCGGCGCGAACCCACTGGCTCGTGCGACAGAGAAGGGCCTCCTTTTCGGGCGGTGGGGGCGCCTCGTCTACCATCCCAAGCCGGTGCATCACCCGCCGAATCCCGTCCAACCCCCTTCCGACGACCTCCTCTTCCGCCCGCAACGTCTCGCCTGCCTCGTAGACCAGCACCAACTTGCCCATCTGTGTTGCGGCTGCTCGGAGGGAGCCGTCCCTCATTTGAGAGTCGAGGATCACTTCGGGGCCGAACGCCCGAGCGATCTCCACCGCTTCCTCACGCGCAAAGCTCACCCGGACTTGCGGCAAGTTGCGTCGCCCCGAGCCGGCTGTGTGCAGGTCCACTCCGTAGTCGCAGGGTTGGACGACCAACTGCAGAAAAAGATGGGCGATCCGGGCGGCGAGCGATCCACGTTGAGAGCCTGGAAAAGAACGGTTGAGGTCGCGCCGGTCGGGCAGGTACCGAGTTTGATTCATGACGCCGAACACGTTCACCACGGGAACGACGAGCAGCGTTCCCCTGAGCGTCCGTGGGTTCACCCTCGTGAGCAATCGGCCGGCAATATGAATGCCAGCGATCTCGTCGCCATGCAAGCCAGCATTCACCCACATCGTCGGCCCAGGATGACGGCCGTGGATGACCACTACTTGCAGCCCGAACTGCGCTCCCAGCGCATCTCTCGCAACGGGGATTTCGATTCGCTTGCTGTGCCCGGGAAGGACGTATTGATCCGCGAACGAGAAGGGGCTTCGCCTCATCCCTTGCCCCTCCCTGCCCGCTTCCTCGTTTCTTCCGGCGGCTTTCCACCGAGGTACGACCGCTTGGGATCAACTAAGAACCGGCCGGCGAGAGTCTTGCGGCCGATAAGCATGCGGAACCCCATTACGTCGCGGCGTGTCAGTGTCACTTCCGCTTTGACTGGTATCCCGCAAAGGACGATCGTCGTCTCGATGACTGGGCGCTTCTGGGCGTGCCCGCTGGAACTCCGCACCGTCTTCTCGCCGACAAGCGGCGCCTCCACGGTCACGGAAGTCTTGCTGTCGCGTTGGATCGGGTGGATGTCGAAACGAACCATATCCACACCGTCTCGTCGAAACCTCTTGAGATTGAATGCGTGGAGCGAAGACGTCCTCGCGCCCGTGTCAATCTTGGCTTTGATCGCCTCGATGCCGAGTTCGGGAAGGCTGACCCATTCCCTCCAGCCGACCGTCACGCGACTCTTCCCTCGCCGCTTCTTCATGAAGTTTGCTACCTTACCCCTGTTGACAAGACGAGAAAGGTCTACGCGACGGAGCGGCCCGCAGCCGTAGGCGGTGAGCAGCGGTAATATCCGAGCGATGCTCCAGGTGCACTCCCTCGTGAAGGACTACGGGACCTTCCGCGCCTGCAACGGCGTCTCCTTCGAAGTGATGCCGGGCGAGATAGTAGGCCTGCTCGGTCCGAACGGGGCCGGGAAGACGACGGCGCTCCGCTGCATTGCGGGAATTCTACGCCCAACCGCCGGTCAAATCCTCATCAACGGGTTCGACATCCTACAGCAGCAGGCCGAAGCGAAAGCGCGCATGGCCTACGTCCCAGAGGTCCCGGCCCTCTACGAACTCCTCACGGTCAGGGAGCACCTCCGGTTCGTCGCCATGTGTTTCGACCGCCTGGACGCCTTCGAGAGATTCGGCGACGAACTTCTCGCCAAATACCGACTCACCGACAAGGCGGACTCCTTTGTCGCCACCCTGAGCAAGGGCATGAAGCAGAAACTCGCAATCGCCTGTGCGTTCGTGCACGATGCAAACGTTCTGCTGCTCGATGAGCCGCTGGTGGGCATTGATCCGAAGGGCGCGCACGAGTTCAAACAGGAACTGATCCGAGCCAAGCAGGACGGCGCGGCGATTCTCATCAGCACGCACCTACTCGATACCGCCGAGCGGTTCTGCGACCGCGTGGTGATCCTGGCGCGCGGTGAGAAGGTCGCGGAAGGAACCGTGGAAAGCCTGCGCGAACAAGCGAACCTCGCGGGCGGGACACTGGAGGACGTCTTTCTCCGCCTCACCGAAGAACAGCCCGAGATCACGTTCGACCTTTCCGAAACGCCATGAAGCCTCTGCTGTATCTCACCTGGCGCTCCTTGGTGAACAGTGTGCGTCGCGCGCTCCGCAGCCCGACTCGTTTGATCGGCGTGGCGTTTCTTCTTCTTTGGTGGTTCTCGATCGTCGGGGCGAACTTCTTCCGCGGCCCAACCCGAACCCAAGGCCTCCCGACGCCGCCACCTCTCCCTGACAGCATCTTCCCGATCTTCCATCTTCTCCTGCTGGGCGGCTTTCTGACGCTTCTTGCGATGCGCCTCTCGATGGCGTTTCGCGTTCCGGGTTACTATCAAGGTGCGGACGCGGACGTGCTCTTCCCCACGCCTATCTCGCCGCGTATCGTGCTTCTGCACCGGTTCGTCTTCGACTACCTCTTCACGCTTCTCTTCCCCTTGTTGCTGTTGGTGTTCGGTGGAAGGCAGTCTTGGCGTGGCTTGGAGTATCTCGCGCGCGGTGTCGAGGACCCCGCGCAAGCCGGGCGGATGGCCCTGGCCGCTTATCTTCTCGTTACGCTGTTCGGTGTTTCGCTCAGTTACGCCCTCGGCCTCTGGATCAATCGCGATTCTCCGGAGGGCCGACAGGGCAGGCGAATCGTATTGGCTCTGATGCTGGCCCTCGCTGCCTATCTCGCGGGCGGGGTGGTCGGCGCGATTCGGTCGGGACAGGCAGTGGACGCGCTCTTGGCCTTCTCCAACGCGCCGATCAGCCGCGTCGTCCTTCTTCCCGTCCACGCGGGCGCCAACATGGTGCTGGGCTTCCTCCACGGGCCCGCTACGATCGCGTGGTCGGGTCTGGCGATCCTGGTGCTGGGCAGCCTCAGCTTCCTCGGATTGGCTTTGCGTCAAGCGGACCACCTCTACGACATGGCGGCAAAGCAGATCGGCGGCGTTCAGGCGCGGAGGGAGGCGCACCGGCAGGGCGATATGTTCTCGATCTATCGGCTCTACGCGCAACAGGGGCGACTGAAGGCGAGGAAGCCGCCGCTGATCTACAAAATGAACCTTCGAGGACCGTACGCCATCCTTTGGCGGGAGGCGATCCTCCAGTTTCGGGCATACACCGGCATGTTCGTGATCATGCTCTTGATCCTGGGGTTTATGAGCGCGATTGCGATCTTGGCGCCGGACGACGAATCGGGCGCGGCCTCGCGCGTTCAGATGACGATGCACGGCCTCATCATCCTCTCGTTCGCCATGTCCGCGGCGCAAGGCGGCTTCCTGGAGATGCTTCGGCGCGTGGACGTGGAGAAGCCGCTCCCCTTCCCGGTCCGCACCATCTGCCTGATGGAGATTCTGGGCAAGTGCCTCTTCCCGGCCCTTCTTGGAACGATCTCAGCCCTGCTGATCTTGGGTACGACGTTGGATTGGGACACCGCCCTCGCCGTGCTCTTCGGCTTCCCAACAACGGCAGCCGCAATTGTCGCCGTCCAGATGATCCTGATTCTCAACTTTCCCGACGTGGACGACCCCACCCAACGGGGGTTCCGGGGGCTTCTCCAGTTCCTTGGCGCGGCGATCGCCTCTCTGCCAACTTTGATCCTCTTCGTGGTCTTCGGGCTTCTGGGTCTGCCACTCGCCCTGGCAGGCATCCTCGCCGCAGCCTGCGGAGCCGCCCTCGTTTTCCTCTGCTCCCAGCTGGCTGTCCCGTTCTACGCGAACTACAACCCGGCAGACTGACGGGCAGCGAGCCGGATGGGGCGGGCGTAGTAGAATTATCCGTATGTCAACCGACGCCGCCCAACCGACTAAGCTGTCGGCGTTTCGCCGTTACCGCGGAGCGATCCTCTTCACGGCCACCGTGTTGGTGGTTCTCGGCCTCTGGTTCGGCGGCAACTACCTCTACGCAGAGTGGCGCGTGGGCAGCGTACAGTTCGAGCCTCTGCAGCCGGGCCGCGTAAATCTCTTCGGCGTGGAGTTGGCGGGGGAGCAAATCGTCGTCGCCAACGGCATCGCCATGCTGGTTCGCGGCGGGATCAACGAAAAAGCCAAAGAAGGGGAGGGCGGCGAGATGGACACGGCGGTCGGGCCTTCGATTCCGATCAAGGCTCTCGTTGGGGCCCTGCAAGGCGACGCCGAGAGGCTCTCCGAACTTCTCGAATCGCTCAACGACTTGGATCCCGCTTCCTTCCCTCCGAAAGACGTGATCTGGGAAGAAAAAGACCTCCGCGCCGCGCTCGAGGGGGACGAAGCGCTTCATTCGAAGTTGGAGTACCAGTTGGGGACGACGCTGGCGGGTGCGCCCGCTCCGCGCATCAATCTTGGCTACCTGCGGACCGGGATCTACGTTCGCTTGGAAGTGCCCGTCCGAATCAAGACCGAGGGAGGCGAGCGCACCGTTGTCGGCCACGTGCGGGTGCGGTATCAGACGCGTCTCGCGCAAGAGGTCCTCAAGAAACCGGTCGTCGGGGAGCGGGTGGAGGTGTCGAACGCGGCTCTCTACGGCGCCGTGCAAGAGGTTTGGTCCGAAATGTCCAAGTCTCCCGAAGATGTCCGCGCGTCACTACTCCGGATTCTCAGCGAGGACCGAAAGAAGCGCTACGCCGCGGCGGCAGAGCACCTTTTGGAACGAGTTACCATTCTCGTCACCGAGAACCAGATTCGGGACGCAAACCTCACCGAGTACCCGGACCCCGTGCGGGACCGCAACCTGTACTCACTGCAACTCAGCCTCACAGACGAGGGCAGACTGCGCTTGTGGCAGTACACGAGGCGCCACGGAAACCCTCAACTTCTGTTCGCAGTGGACGGCGTCGCGATCGCCGCCCCAATCGTGCAGCATGAAATGAAGTATTCTGTAGCCGAAATCCTCAACGTCTCGGACGAGGTGGATGCGCGAAAAGCCGTCCAAGTCATTAAAGGAATCCATGATCAGACCCCAAAGACAGCCAACCAGTAAGCCCTCCATCGGCATGACTGCCGCCCTTTTCGCAGGGATCTCGCTGCTTTTCGCTTGCGGTCCCAGCCAACCTCCCTCGGCGAACAAAACGCCGGGGGCGGACGTGGAGACATCCGCACCCGCGAAAGGATCCGCATTCGACCTACTTCCCCTCAAACAAGGCAACCGGTGGACCTACGAAGTGGAAAGCACGACAACCGATGCAAGAGGGAGCGTGCTCGCCGTCGGACTGCGCACTTGGGAGGTGGAGTCGGTCAAGGAAGGCGACGGATGGAAGGAAGCGATCATTAAGGAGTTGACCGATCAAGGGGAACTGGTGAACACCTACGACGTGCGAGTCACCGCAGACACGATCGCATTCAAGAGCATCACCCAAGGGGGCAAGAAATATACGATCCAACCGCCGCTCCCGATCTGCAAGTGGCCGATGAAACAGGGAGAGCAGATCCAATGGACGGGCACGGGAATTACACAAGACCCAAATCTCAAACTGAAAACAACGATCACCTTCCAGGGTGAAATGGAAGTAGACACCGCCGAAGGAAGGGAAAAGGCGTATCGCGTCGAGATCATCAGCGAGCCTGCGGACGGAAGCAATTCACCGGCGTCGCGAAGCATCTATTGGTTCAAGCCTGGAGTGGGCGTCGTCCGAAACGTGGATACACAGCTGGGAAGGAACATGGCCCGAAAGACGATTCTCCGACTCAAAGGAGCGACGATCCAGTGAGAAAGGCTTGGCTGCCCACCATCTCGCTGCTCGTCCTCGTCGCGCTGGTCGGATGCCAGAAGCCCGAGGCGACGAAGGCTAATTCAACGGATGCGAAGGCGGATCAAGTCGTCACGGAGATCCCCAGCGAGCTGCTCACCGAGGGCGCCCGGGTTTTCGGCGCTCCCTGGAAGACGGAGCAGCACTACAAGATGACGATTATCGGCCCCCAGTCGCAGACAGCCTTCCTGGTTCGCCGAGCTGAAGTCAAGAAGGTGGGTGACGCTGTGCGAGTCGTCTTCACAAACATCGGAGGGCCACTCCACGGAAACACCGACACCTACGAATTGCGGCCGGATGGCGTGTGGGCGATTGGGCTGAACAACGCCGAGTTCTCGCAGGCGTTCATCACGTTGCCCGCGGAAATGAAGCCCGGCTACACTTGGACCTACAAGGCCACGATCCAACAGGGCGGATCCGAAACGATTCTCGATGTGAAGGCAGAGATCGTCGGAAAAGCGGACGTGACCGTCCCTCTCGGCACGTTCAAAGCGTGGAAGGTCGTGACAACGGGCAGCTCGACAATCAACGGGATGACGCAAACGCTCAAGGATGTAATCTATTATGCGGAGGGAGTCGGGATGGTGAAAGACGAGATGACCCTCGCTCAACAGCAAGGCTCGAACTCCGTTGAAACAGCAATCACCATGGAGGCTGTGCCGGCGCCATGATCGCCTGGGTCGCAGCCGCCTGCCTTGCCGCGGCGCAAACGCCGTCCGCCGAGTACTTCCCCCTGCGGCCGGGTCTGAAGTGGGAGTACGACGTCGTCGCCGATCCGGGGTTGCTCGCGGTGCGCCAGACTCTCGTCTGCGGGGAGCCGGTAACGATCCGAGGAGCCGAGGCGATCCCCATGCAGTCCATTCTGGACGGCAAGGTCGCTCAGACAAGCTACTACGCGAAACAGAACGGTTTCTACACTATCGTCGCCCTCGAGGAGACAACGCCACTGGGTCGTCCGATCCCCGTCCTGCCCATCGAACCGAAACGCGGAGCCTCGTGGGAGTACGACGGCGGTGTGCCGGTGCTCACGGAGCTGACGCCGTTCCGATTCAAAGCGCGCGTCGAGGGGTTTGAAGAACTCGACGTTCTCGGGCAGAAACGTTCCTGCGTCAAGGTCCGATTCGACGCCACGACCGGGCGCGAAGTGGCGGTCATGCAGACCGTAAGCACGGAGTGGTACGCTCCGGGAATCGGGTTGGTGAAGAAGGTTCAAGAAGTCAAAGGGAAGAACGGCACCAAAGTAACGATGGAGCTCGTCTCGTTCGAGGGAGGCAAATGAGAGTCGCTCCGGCAGGCATCGTCGCGCTCGCTTTCCTCTGCGGCTGCACTTGCGGCGGCCCAAAAATCGGGGAGACGGTTGACTACAACCAGGAGTTCTTTCCGGAACAATGGAAACATGCGCCCGTGCTTTGGCAGGTCGGCGATCTCAAGGCGGACGCGACCGTCGAACTGAAGACGGACGGCCAAAAGCGCGAGATCGCGATCGTATACGAAGGGAAGGTCGTTGAGCGCGAGGGCTATATAGCCAACACGAAGGAAGTAGCGCTCGTTTATTGGATTGACCCCGCAGAACGGTTCGATCCGCCGATTCCGCTGCTCAAGTTTCCCATGCCGGTAGAGAGCGAGTGGGAGTGGAAAGGCAAGCACATCATCGGTCCGCGCGAGCTGGACGCCCAAGCCAAGATCAAAACATCGAAGGACCGGCTCGAACTCGCGATCGGATCCGTCGAGGCTGTGAAGGTCGTGGTAACTTTGAAAACGCTCGACGGGTCGGGAAACGAGAAAGAGCGAGAACTGCGGTTCTGGTTTGCCCCAGGGCTGGGGCCTGTACGGAGGGAGTACGGAGTCGGTCAGGTCCGAGAACCGCGCCGCGCGACCGAGGCGGAAACTCGAGGAGGAGAGGAAACGAAGGGTGACGGTTGAACAGGCTGGCGTTTCGATTCGACAACAGATCGCCAAGGCAGTCGTCGGACAGGACCGATTGGTGGACCTCGTTCTCTCTGCCCTGTTCGCGGACGGCCATGTGCTGCTCGAGGGCGTCCCTGGCGTGGCGAAGACCCTACTCGTTCGCTGCCTTGCCAAGACGCTGAACCTCACGTACCGACGAATCCAGTTCACCCCGGACCTCATGCCCAGCGACGTCATCGGCACGAACGTCTTCAACGCCAAACTCGGGGAGTTCCAACTTCGCAAGGGCCCGATCTTCACGTCCGTGCTGCTCGCCGACGAGGTCAACCGCACGCCACCGAAGACGCAAGCGGCCCTCCTCGAAGCGATGGAGGAGCGCCACGCAACCATTGACGGCGAGCGCCTCCCCATGCCGTACCCGTTCATTGTCTTCGCGACCCAAAACCCGATTGAGTTCGAAGGCACGTATCCGCTTCCCGAAGCCCAACTCGACCGCTTCCTGATGAAGCTGGTCGTGGACTACCCGTCCGCAGAGAACGAGCTGGAGATCCTCAACCGGACTGCCAAGGGGTTCCGCGCACAGAATCTCGATGAGGTCGGTATTGAAACCGTCGTAGACGAGCGCCAGCTGGCCGAACTTCATGCGGAGGTGAGCGCGGTCACCGTCGAACCGCACATCCTCGAATACGTCAACCAGATCGTTCGGGCAACGCGGGATCACGAGCACATTCTCGTCGGAGCCTCTCCGCGCGCGGGAATCGCGATGTTGCTCACCGCCAAGGGTATGGCCGCCCTGCGTGGCAGGAACTTCATCACGCCGGACGACGTGAAAGAGGTCGCGCTTCCCGTCTTGCGCCACCGACTTCTGCTCCGCCCGGAGGCTGAAGTCGAAGGAATCACGGCAGACCAAGTAGCGTTAGGCCTGTTCGAAGAGGCGCCCGTGCCGCGATAGCCTGGGTAGAATGCCGCGCATCCGAGGAGAACCACGTTGGAGCACGTCGTAGTCAACCTAACCGCCCAGTACGAACAGACGAAGGAGCCGTGGATTTGGCGCCTCTCCCGGGATTTCAACCTCAAAGTAAATATCCTCAAGGCGAATGTGGACGAGGATTTCGGCTGGATGCAAATCGAACTCATTGGCCCCCTCGAAGAGGTGCAACGCGCCATCGCCTGGCTCCAGACGACCGGCCTCCGGGTTGACCCCCTCCAGCGCAGTCTTGGAGCCTGACTCCCCGAATCCGCTCCTCCAGCCGTATGTGCCGGACGGCTTCGAAGCGTTTTGGCAGGCTCTTTGGGAGAGCGTCCGCAATGCGTCCCTTTCCTATAGCCGCGCCGCCGCGAAAGCGCGCGACCTGCCGCACCACCAAATCGAGACGATCGACTTCCAGGGCGTCAGCGGCATGGTATTGCACGGCTGGATCGCTATTCCGCGTGAACTGCAGGCCGAGGCGCCGGCGTTCCTCTGGATCCCTGCCTACGGCCGGTGGTCGCACCTGCCCGACCCTTACAGCACGCGCGAGGGCTTCGTAAGCCTCTCGTTCAACGTTCATGGCTTGCCCGCGTTCCATGAGGAAGCCTACCGTCCTGAGCGCGGCTACTTCGCGGATGGCATCGAGAGCCCGGATACCTGGGTGATGAAGCGCATCATCCAAGACGTTTTTCTCGCAGTGCGCATCCTGGCCGACCTTCCCGAAACCGACGGTCATAGACTCTGTGCAGCCGGGCTCAGCCAAGGTGGCGGCATGGCGCTGTGGGCCGGCGCGTGGTGCCCTCTGGTCCAATGCGTCGTCGCGGACATGCCGTTCCTCTCCTCCATGCGGTCGGTTTTCAGCAAGCCGATCTATCGCTACCCGCTCAAAGAGGTCGTGGACTTCTCTCAACGAAGCAGAGTCCCTATGGAGCGCATCCTTCACACGATCTCTTACTTCGACACCGTCAACCAGGCGACCCGCTGCCGCGTTCCGACTCAGGTCTCCTGCGGCCTCAAGGACCCCGCCGTCCGGCCCGAGACGGCGCGGGCGGTCTACGAACACCTCGCCGCCACGCAGAAGCGCTTCGTCGAGTACCCCGGGGGACACGATTGGGACCCCGACATGCTGGAGAACAACCGAGAATGGATGAACTTGAACCTTTCTCTTCCTTAGACAAAGAGACGCTGCTCCAACACTTGGGCGAGGAGGAGCGTCCGTTTGGCGCCGTCGTTCCGCCTCTGTACCAGAATTCTCTCTTTACGTTTGAACGAGCCGCAGACCTCGAGAAGGTGATGCTCAAAGAGTCCGACGCGTACCACTACACGCGGATCGCGAATCCGACGACGCGCCTTGCAGAACGAAAGATCGCCATGCTCGAAGGGACGGAAGAGTGTCGCCTCTTTGGCAGCGGCATGGCGGCGATCTCCGCTGCGATTCTTTCCGTCGTCGCTCAGGGAGACCACGTGGTTTGCAGCACGGCGGCCTATGGGCCAACCCAGAACTTTCTGCGGGAATACATGCCCAAGTTCGGCGTCGCGACCACGTTTGTGGACGCCACCAACCTGCAAGCGGTGTCCGAAGCGTTTCGGCCGAACACCAAGCTCCTGTACCTCGAGTCGCCCGGCTCCCTCCAGTTCGAGATTCAAGACCTCGAAGCCTTGACGCAGATCGCTCACGAACGAGAGGCGGTTGTCATCGCCGATAACAGCACCGCGACACCGATCTTTCAACAACCCGCGCGGTTTGGCGTAGAAATCGTCGTCCACAGCGTTACCAAATATCTGGGCGGCCATAGCGACATCGTCGCCGGTTGCGTTTGCGGCTCACGGGAGAGGCTCGAGGCGATGACATGGCGTGAAGTGCAGTTCTTCGGAGCCACGTTCGATCCGTTTGCCGCCTGGCTGCTCACACGCTCCCTCCGGACGCTCCCGATTCGGATGCAGCGACATCAGCAGTCGGCAACCGAGGTCGCGCTGTTCCTGCGCAGCCACCCGGCGGTCGAGTTGGTGAACTATCCCGGCCTGACCGACCACCCTGCCCGCGCCCTCATCGAAAAGCAGATGACGGGGGCGAGCGGGATGCTTTCGTTCCGACTCAAGAACTCAAGCAAGGCGATGGCCTTCGCGGTATGCGACCGGCTTCAGTTGTTCCAGATCGGCGTTTCGTGGGGCGGGCACGAGAGCCTCGCCGTCCCCGTGCCGATTGCGCCGGACGGACCCTGGATTGTCCGACTCTCGGTCGGCTTGGAGTCGGCCGAGGACCTCATGGCGGACCTACGGCAAGCGCTGGACGCCTTGGGCGGGTAGTCCCACAGCCGCCCCCTTACTTCACCTTCACGATCTGGAACCCGTTGACGTACGCGTACGGGAACTCGCCCGTAGTCCTGATCTCCAACCGCCCCGCGACAACGACCCGGTGCACAATGTGCGTGATGCCCCTCCGGAACACCCAATCCAGCGGCATGGGGCCGGTGCACAGTTGAGGGTTCTCCGTTTCCGCATCCGGCACCGTCACCGCAACTGGCACGTATCGCGGGATCGGCCTAACTGCGTACGTGTACACGTCATAAGTTCCCGGCTCCAGCCCGTCAAAGGTGTAGATGGTCAGCGATGGAGGCGGCATGATCTGGTGGGGAGCGAAAGGCGGCCCAATGTTCGCCGCGTCGCCCATCAGCAGCCAGAAGTCGTCGTTCACCTCGCCGAGGTCCAGCCGCGGATTCCGCCAGCCTCCGCCGCTACTACCGCTGTTTGTAGCGTCGAACCAGACGCCGGTCGGGCGGCCCTGCAAGTCCCGCAGCTGCCACGGGCCGGTGAAGGGCGTCATGTTCCAGTACCCCGGCTGCTCCGCCGCTCCGCCAAAGGAGGGTCGCGGGACACCGACGCCCACCCCTCGCCCGCCAAAGAACACGTCCAAGTCGACGTTGAAGCTCTGTCCCCACCCGGCTGGCGCAGCCAGGCTCGCCGCCATGAGAATCGTTCCAAAAAGCAATCTCTTCATTGTCTACTACTCCTTCTGGACCATCAGTGTATCACATTCGACGCCGAGGTGCAACGTTCCTTCAGCGTTCTCCGGCGCAGCCCGTGATACGCGCGGAGCCGTACACGTCCGTTGCCACGTCAACCGCGACATCGGGACCGTCCTGGTAGTTGAAGTTTCTGAACCAGGCTTCCGTAACCTGGCACTGACTGGTCGAAGAAGCGAGCGCTATGCCCGCGATGACGATTGCAGTGAATCCATGACTCAGTTTCATTGCTTTGTTACCTCCGTTATGTTTTGTTGTGTTGTTTCTCCACCGCCTCCAGGACAGCGGAAATCGTGTCTGTCCCCCCTTACTTCACCTTCACGATTTGGAAGCCGTTCACCTTCGAGTGTGGCGGCGGGCCGGTCACCCATATTTGGAGCGTGCCCGCGTCGACACCGACGGGGTGCACCGTGTGCGTCACACCGCGCAGGAACGTCCAATCGTTTCGTATGGGACCCGTGCAGACCTGTGGGTTCTCGGTTGCCGCTCCGGGAACGGTCACTTCCACACGAGCCGGGTGACCATAGGGCGCCACGGCATACGTGAACACTTCGTACAACCCCGGCTCCAGCCCCTCGAACGTGTAGATGATGAGCGGCGGCTCGAAAAGCGCACCCCTCCCGAACGGCGAACCGATCTCCGCCGCGTCGCCCATCAGCAGCCAGAAGTCGTCGTTCACCTCGCCGAGGTCCAGCCGCGGATTCCGCCACCCACCACCTGAGCCGATGCCCCCCCAAGCGGTGTAGGTCGCTCCTGTCCACCGCCCGGAGATGTCCTGCAGCGGGATCGTGCGGTGCTCGAGGACGTATATAAAATTCCACAGCCCGCGTTGCCCGGCCGCGCCCCCGAAAGACGGTTGCGGCACCCCTGTGCCTAGGGAGCGGGGCCCGAAAAAGCCATCCAAATCAACATTGAAGCTCTGTCCCCACCCGGCTGGCGCAGCCAGGCTCGCCGCCACGAGAATCGTTCCGAACAGCAATCTCTGCATTGTCTACTGCTCCTTGTCGCTAAACAGTTTATCACATTCGACGCCGAGGTGCAACGTTCCTTCAGCGTTCTCCGGCGTAGCCCGTGATACGCGCGGAGCCGTACACGTCGGTTGCCACGTCTACGGCAACGTCGGGACCGTTTTGGTAGTTGAAGTTGCGGAACCAGGACTCCGTGACCTGGCTTTGACTGGTCGAAGCGGCGAGCAATACACCCGCCAAGCCGACGATTCGATGCATTTGCCTTGTTTTCATGAGTTTTCCTCCTTTGTTGATCTGTTGTTTCTCCGCCGCCTCCAGGACAGCGGAAATCGTCTCCTTGGGCTTCACTTGATTTTTAGAATCTGAAAGCCGTTGATGTACGACCGAGGCCATGGACCTGTCACGTGAATCTCCAGTATCCCGTCGTGCACCGTCACTCGGTGTATGGTATGCGTTATGCCTCTCCGAAAGCTCCAGTCCCCGGGCAGGGGGCCCGTGCAGACCTGCGGGTTCTCTGTGTGGGCGCCCGGCACCGTGACTGAGACCGGTGATTGCGCACCGTAGGGTGCAACGCCGTACGTGTACACGTCGTAAAAGCCCGGCTCAAGTCCCTCAAATGTGTAAACGATGAGCGAGGGCTCCCAGATTGCGCCCCGACCAATCGGTGCGCCGATCCGCGCCGCGTCGCCCATCAGCAGCCAGAAGTCGTCGTTCACCTCGCCCAGGCTCCAACGAGGATTCGCCCATCCTCCGCCCGTGCCGATACCTCCCCAAGCGGTGTAGGTTGCTCCTGTCCACCGCCCGGAGATGTCCTGCAGCGGGATCGTTCGGTGCTCAAGGATATAGACCTGGTTCCACAGCCCGGGCTGTTCCGCCGCTGCGCCAAACGACGGCCGCGGGACACCCGTGGGCGATGGCGGTCCGGGGAAGTGGAACAAGTCCAAATCAATGTTGAAACTCTGCGCGGTGGCGGTGCTCGCTACGAGGCTCGCGCCGGCCGCCAGAACTGCATGCATCCACGTCTTCATTGTCTTACTACTCCTTCTCACCCATCAGTCTATCCGATCTTGCGCCATGATGCAAGACTTTTCGTGCGTCTACCCGCCACGAGGGCAGCCGATAGCGCACACCGACCCGCAGGCATCGGTCGCCACGTCGACGGCGACATCCAGGCCCCCGGCGTAGTCGAAGTTCTCGAACCAGGCTTCCGTGACCTGGCTCTGACTGGTCGAAGAAGCGAGCGCCATGCCCGCGATGACGATTGCAGTGAGTCCATGACTCAGTTTCATTGCTTTGTTACCTCCGTTATGTTTTGTTGTGTTGTTTCTCCGCCGCCTCCAAGACAGCGGAAATCGTCTTTGTTCCCCCCTTACTTCACCTTCACGATCTGGAACCCGTTGATCATCGCCGCCCACTGTGCGCCCCTCTCCCTCGACACGCGTATCTCGAGCCGTCCGTCTGCCACAACCACTTGATGCTGCGTGTGGGTGACTCCTCTGCGGAACGTCCAGTCCAACGGCATCGGGCCCGTGCATACCTGCGGGTTCTCAGTCAGGGCGCCAGGCACAGTGACGTAGACCGGCACGGCACGCCGGGGAGGGGCAGCTACGACGCCGTACGTGTAGACGTCGTAAACGCCCGGCTCCAGGCCATCAAACGTGTAGACGATAAGGGGCAACTCCCAGATTGCGCCCCGACCAATCGGCGCGCCGATATCCGCCGCGTCGCCCATCAGCAGCCAGAAGTCGTCGTTCACCTCGCCGCGGCTCCAGCGAGGATTCGCCCATCCACCGCCTGATCCGACTCCTCCCCATGCACTAAACGTGACTCCGGTCCACCTACCAGAGGCATCCTGCAACGGGATCGGCCCGCGCGCGAGGATGTAGACCTGGTTCCACAGCCCGGGCTGTTCCGCCGCCGCGCCAAACGAAGGCTGCGGCACGCCGGTCGGCGATGGCGGGCCGGGGAAGAACAACCCATCCAAATCCACGTTGAAACTCTGCGCGGCCGCGAAGCCCGCTACAAGGCTCGCGCCGGCCGCCAGAACTGCATGCATCCACGTCTTCATTGTCTACTGCTCCTTCTGGACCATCAATGTATCACATTCGACGCCGAGGTGCAACGTTCCTTGAGAATCCTCCCCTCTCGAGGAAGGACTGAGGTGGGGTGCTCCCTAACCTAAGCCTGTAACCTGGCTTTGACTGGTCGAAGCGGCGAGCAAAAAACCCGCCAACCGCCTCCGACCTCATCGAAGACCTCCGCTGAGTGCCGGAAGACTTGGGCAGGTAGGAACGCGAATCCCGGCGGCGGGAACCCACCCCAACCCTCCCCGCAAACCATCAGGGGGAACTGCTATAGCTCCACAGCGTGCTGTGGGGAGTTCACCCCGCTCGCGAGCCGCTTCATAACGCCGCTTCGCACAGGCTCCGCCGAGCCGGCAGCCAGCCCCGCTGGGCGGGGGGAGGCGCTACAGGGTCGAGCGGCGGTGCTTCTTGCTGCGCTCCTCGACCTTGGCCGCCATCTCTTTCTTGAAGTCCTCCAATTTGGCGGCGAGGCTTGCATCGGACGTCGCCAGAATCTGCACGGCGAGGATGCCCGCGTTGCGCGCGCCGTCCACCGCCACCGTCGCAACCGGAACACCGGGCGGCATGTTGACGGTGCTATAGAGCGCGTCAACGCCGTTGAGGGCGCCACTCGCCAGGGGCACGCCGATGACCGGCAGCGTGGTATGCGCGGCGACCACGCCGGCGAGGTGCGCCGACATTCCCGCTCCCGCGATGATCACTTTCAGCCCTCGGTCGCGCGCCGTCGAGACCCACTCGCGTACCCTGTCGGGCGTGCGGTGGGCGCTCATGACGTCGAGCTCATAGGGGAGGCCGAACTCTTTCAACACAGCTTCCGCCTGCTCCATCACCGGCAGGTCGGAGTCGCTACCCATGATGATTCCAACCATGTCGGGCGCACTCTACCCGACGGGGTAACCTCCGCCGCGTTATGAACCTTGCAGAGAAGCTTGCCGCCTATTGCGCCAACTTTCCGCCTCGCGAGTTGCCCAAAGAGGCGATTCACGAGGCGAAGCGGCGCGTGATTGACTCGATGGGATGCGCCATGGGCGCCTATCTCGCCGACCCGCCAAAGATCGCCCGCGAATTCGCTCGCGCTGTCTCCAGCGACACCCTCGGCGCAACCGTCATCGGAACCGCGCACCAATCCTCTCCCGAGCTTGCCGCCTTTGCGAACGGAACGATGTTCCGATACCTCGATTTCAACGACACGTACCTCAGCAAAGAGCCGGCGCACCCGTCCGACAACATCGCCGCCTTGCTCGCGATTGCCGAGGCGTTTGAATGCAGCGGTCAGGAACTCATCGAGGCGATCATCCTCTCGTATGAGATCCAGTGCCGCTTGTGCGATGCCTACTCGATCCGAGCGAAGGGATGGGATCACGTAACTTATGGCTCATTTTCGACGGTCGCCGGTTGCGGTCACCTGCTCAGGTTCGACGAAACGCAATTCGTTCACGCTTTCGGCCTCGCCGCCACACCCAACAACGCGATGAGAATCACGCGCGCGGGTGAGCTGAGCATGTGGAAGGGGTGCGCGTTTGCGAACGCGTCGCGAAACGGCGTCTTTGCCACGTTGCTGGCGCACCTCGGCATGACCGGCCCCGGCCCGATCTTCGAAGGGGAGATGGCGTTCTTCGATCAGATCTGCCGCGGCGAGACCTTCGACATCGAAGTCCTCGGCGGCGAGGGAGGCGAGCCGTACATGATCAACCGCACCTATATCAAGAAGTACCCCGCAGAGTATCACAGCCAGAGCGCGATTGACGCCGCGCTGGAGATCGTGGAAGAACACGGTGGGCCGCTCGACCCCAACGAGATCGAATCCGTCAACATCGAAACGTTCACCGCGAGTTGGGAGATCATCGCCAAGGATCCGGAGAAGAGCCGCCCCAAGAGCCGGGAAACCGCGGACCACTCCATCCAGTACATCACCTGCGCGGCGCTCGTGGACGGGCACATCTGGATGGACTCCTTCGAGCCGGAGCGCTTTACCGACGAGACGCTGCTGGACGTCGTCGCCCGGACCACGGTCGTCCCACACGAACCCTACGACCTTCTTTATCCCGAAGAGGGCATCCCGAACCGCATTACCGTCAGGCTGAAGGACGGGCGCACCTACACGAAAGAAGCCGTAGCCCCGCGAGGCCACGCATTGAACCCGATGAGCGACGACGAGGTTGTCGCCAAGTTCCGCCGCATGGCTGAACCCATGCTTCGGGACGTCCAGATCGAGCACGTCCTCGAGGAGATGTGGAACCTGGAGAAGGTTGAGGACCTGTACGAGCTTGTGCAAGGCTTTGTCGTGTAGCGGCGTAGAGTAAACTAAAAGTATGAGCACCACCGTAACCCTCAAGAGCCCGGACATCCATTGCGAAAGCTGCGCGAAGCGCGTCAAGGACGCGGCGCAAGGAATCACCGGCGTGACGAACGTCGAAGTGGACATCCCGGCGCAGACCGTCCAGGTCGAATTCGACAGCCCTGCGAGTGCGGAGGCGATCGCGTCGGCTCTCGAAGAGGCAGGATTCGACGTGACTGAATGCAAGTCGTAATCCTACTGGCGGGTCTCGCGGCAATCGCGGGCATCTACGCCTTTTTCTTCGCTGGGAAAGAGAAAGAGGCGTCCTCGGATCGTTCCTCGAAACCGTCCGCTACGGGGCGCGAGGTCGAGCTCGACATCACCGGCATGACGTGCGCCGCGTGTGTGGCACGCGTGGAGAAGGTCCTCAAGCGGGTGGAGGGAGTTGCGGACGCGTCTGTGAACCTCGCATCCGAGAGCGCGGTCGTTCGCGCCGCTCCCACGGTGCCCATTGAGAGGCTGATCGAGGCGGTCGAGAAGGCGGGCTACGGCGCGGCGCCTCACCGCGAACAAGCATCGGACGAGGACGAAGCAGAGCGCGCGCGCCAGATTCGCCTTTCGGGGATCCGGCTGTTGCTTGCGGTTGGCGTCGGCAGTCTGGTCGTTTTGACCTCGATGCACATCCCGGGGATCCCGATGCTTCCGAAGAGCGTTCAGTTCGCTCTTTCTGCCATTGTCCTGTTTGGCGCCGGCGCGCCATTCTTCACCCACGCGATTCGCGCACTCCGCGACCGATACGCGGACATGAACGTGCTCATCGCTCTCGGCACCGGAACCGCCTTCGTCTGGAGCGCAGCGGTCACCTTTTTTGAAGACTGGTTTCGCGAGCGCGGGCTGAGTACGGACGTGTATTACGAAGTTGCCGTTGCCATCGTAGCGCTCATTTTGCTCGGAAAATGGCTCGAGGCTCGAGCCAAGGGGAAGACCAGCGAAGCGATCAAGAAGCTTTTGTCGCTGCAGGCCAAGACCGCAACGGTCGTACGAAACGATCAAGAGGTGGAGATTCCTGTAGAGGAAGTGAGGGTCGGGGACCTCGTGATCGTACGCCCCGGCGAGCGAATCCCAGTGGATGGCGTCATCGAGTCGGGCAGCAGCAGCGTGGACGAGAGCATGCTGACGGGGGAGAGTATGCCCGTGGACAAGCAAGCGGGAGACCGTCTGTATGCCGGCACGCAAAACCTGCAAGGGGCGCTCCGATTCCGCGCAACCGAGGTCGGAGCGAAGACGGCCCTCGCGAGGATCGTCGAGCTGGTTCGACGCGCGCAAGGGAGCCGCGCGCCCATTCAGGCGATGGCGGACCGGATCACGGCGATCTTCGTTCCCGCCGTGCTGATGATTGCGACCGCCACCTTCACTCTTTGGTTCGCTTTCGGGAGCGGGGGCGCAGCGGAGGCAATGGTTCATGCGGTCGCGGTTCTCATCATCGCGTGCCCCTGCGCGTTGGGTTTGGCGACGCCGACGGCCGTCATGGTAGGCACGGGGCGGGCGGCGGAAGCCGGGATCCTGATTCGAGACGCGCAAGCCCTCGAAAGCCTTGGACGCACGCGCACCGTCATCCTCGACAAGACCGGCACGATCACGAAAGGCGAACCGGAGCTGGTACGCCTCGTGGCGAAAGGCGTATCCGAGGAAGAGGCGCTTCGGCTGGCGGCCAGCGTCGAGCAGTACAGCGAGCACCCCATCGCTCGCGCCATCGTCGCAGCCGCAAAGGCGAAGGCATTGGCTCTCGGGGAAGCTTCCGACTTTCACGCCGAAACGGGAAAGGGCGTGCTGGCTCAAGTCGAAGGCCGCCGCGTTCAGATCCAATCCCTTTCCTCCATCGAGCGTCAGGCGCTCACCTTGAACGGTTTGCATCAGGATGCGGAACGACTCGTCGCCGAGGGCAGAACCACCGTCGTGCTCTCTGTGGAGGGTCAGCCCGCCGCCATTCTCGCCGTCGCGGACACGATCAAGCCCGAAGCGCCCGAGGCCGTTCAGCGCCTGAAGGATCTGGTTGGCGAGGTTTGGATGATTACCGGTGATAACGCCGCAACGGCTCGCGCGATCGCGCAGCAAGTCGGCATTGAGAACGTTCTGGCGGAGGTGCTCCCTGACCAGAAGGCCGCCAAGGTGGAGGAATTGCAAAGCGTGGAATCGCGGCGGCCAGTCGCCATGGTGGGCGACGGCATCAACGACGCGCCTGCATTGGCTCAGGCGGACGTGGGCATCGCCATGGGGTCCGGCTCGGACATCGCCATCGAGGCGGGGGATGTAACCCTTCTGTCCGGCAACCTCCACAGCGTGCCGGACGCGATTCTGCTTGGACGGGCCGTCCTACGCAACATCAAGCAGAACCTCTTTTTCGCCTTCGTCTACAACACGCTCGGAATTCCGCTGGCGGCGATCGGTTTCCTGAGTCCGATCGTGGCGTCGGCAGCGATGGCGATGTCGAGCGTGTCGGTCGTGTCGAACGCGCTGCGCCTTCGCAGGTTAAAGCTGGGTTAGGTCGGTAAACTCCGGGCGATGCGTCTCGTTGTCGTCTTTGCGGCTCTCGTTGCAGCCACTGTCTACGTTCCCGCGCAGCAACCTTCGGTCAGCTTCTCCGCAGACATCACGCCCCAAATTCGAAGCGACCGTCAGGACGACACGCGCTTCCGACTCTACGACGACCAAGGACAGCTGTCCCGCGTCCGGATGAATCTCCTCTTCGACAACGGGTACCAGATCCGGTATTTCCAGAAACTGAGCCGAATTGACAACGATCCCGACGACTCGGGTACGGAGGCGTTCTATCTCGAGGATCCGGGGAGGTGGAGCCTCGGCAAGCAGTACGCGACGTTCGGGACCGGGCGCATCCTGCGAGAGCCGGTGATCGGCGGCACGCTGCGGCTCTTCCTGCCGTTCGGAGACATCCCCCTCGAAGTCTCCGTCTTTGACAACGGCGGCAGGCTCCAGAAAGGGGTCTCCGGCAGGTTGGGGGATAACCCTGGGCTTTCGTTCTTCTTTGGCGAGCACTTCGGAATCGCAGGCACGTCCTTGACGCAAATTCGATATCCTGAGCAAACGCCAGGATGGGGGCACGGATACCGAACCGTGCTGGGAGCCGATTATTCGCTGGCGTCCGGTGGTTGGTCGGCTGTCATCGAATTGATTGTCTTGAGGCAGCCGAACGTTCCCGCTGACGGCCAGCACGACATCGGCAACTTGCTGCTTACGTATCAGTTCCCGTATGGCCCGCTCGTCTCTGGGGAGTTGACGATTACGGGCGACGATCCGAAACAGTCTTTCCGGTTCAGCGCCGAGATTCCTGTGGACAAGAACCTGTTTGTCGTACCCTCGTTGAGACTTCGTGGGGCGGAGGGTTGGCGTCCCGCTTTCGGTCTCAGGCTCCGCCTATGAAAACAGTTTTCAAGAACTCGCTTCGGCGCGCGCTGTGGGCCTTTGGCCCGATTTGGGCACTGATGGCGGGGATCGGGTGGATCGCGGGCGAGGCTGGCCTGGGCTTCGGTCTCGGTTTCGTCATCGCAGTCGTGGGCTGGAGTCTTCTTCACACGCAGGAAATGAGAAAACAGGCTGGCGGAGGCGTTCCTGAACTCGAAGATCTCCACCCGTACACTCGATCCAAGCTCCAGGGCATCTATCGGTTGCATCGCGAGATTCGACGCATTCTTTCACGGAATCAACAGAATTGGGCTACCGCAGCGGTCGCGTCCGAAGTGAAACTGGCGGCCGACGATCTGCTCGCCCAGGCCTACAAACTGGCTGAGACCCGGCGACAAGTGCGCGACTTCCTCTTGCCCGCCCGCGAGGCCCGCCTCAAGCTCGCGGAACTCGAGAACTCACCCGCTGCGCAATCCGTCCGGGAAGCGCTCCTGAACGAGATTCGGCAATACGAATCCATCGAGACGAAGGCTGAACAGCTCGACAAGACCCTCCAAGAAGCGGAGGCAGCTCTTCGAGAGCTGAAGTCCAGGCTCGTCGTCGCCCTCGGCGAAACGACGGGGTCGGACGCCTCTCCCGACGACCTCCGCGACGCCCTCCGCCGCACGCGTAGCCTCGGCAGCGCGATCGAGGAGGCTGTGGAAACGCTGTCGGAGGAATCGAGGTGACACGCTCCCGTATGCAACAATAGCGGCGCAGATGGGCACTGCTCGGCGTGCGTACAATCTTCTCAGGGCTTACATCAACCGCGAGTGGCAGCGGATCGAGGACGCCTTCCGCGCGGATGCCGAACGCGAGTTGGAGGAGAGCCTGCACCCCACGGTGCCGACCGAAGCTCCCGATCCCACAGCCACAGCGCCACAAAGAGCCGAGACGCCGTTGGAAGATGAAGTGGCGAGGGCGTATCGGATTCTTGGCCTACCGCGGGACGCGACGCTGGCCGAGCTCAAGCGGAAGTACAAGAGGCTCAGCGAGAGAAGCCTGCCGACGAACTTTCCTGAAGGCAGCGAGGAGCGGAAGCGCGCCGCGAAGATTCACCTCATGGTCCAAGAAGCGTACGACACTTTGTTACCGATCCTCGACCCGCGGATCCGCAGGTTTCGAAACCTCAATATCGATTGAGAACGGTCCCGCCAAAACGGACGGGAGTTCTAACCTTCCTCGACCCGCGAATCTGCCGTTTCTGCGACCTCGACCGACGTTTCCGTTACCAGCCCTCCCTCGATGCGTAGGATCCGATCCGCGCCTCCCAGAATCCGTGGGTCGTGCGTCACCATAGCGAGGGCGCCGCGGCGACGCTCCACAAGCTGACGAACCACCTCCCTTCCGGTAGCTGCGTCCAACGATGCAGTTGGTTCGTCGGCGAAGACGACGTCGGGATCCCAGAGCAGGGCGCGTGCGACACAGACGCGTTGGCGCTCGCCGCCGGAGAGTTCGGAAGGAAGGCGATGCATCTTCTCCCCCAGCCCCATCTCGGAAAGCAGCGCTTCCGCACGATCTCGCGCGGGCTCCAAGGCTTCTGCGCCCGCAATCACATTCTCGAGCGCGGTCAGGAATCCGACAAGATAGGGGTACTGAAACACAAAGCCAAACCGCTTGCGTCGGATCTCGGCGCGCTCTCTCTCGGAGAGATGCGTGTATGGTTTTCCTTCGAACAGCACGCTGCCGGCGGTCGGCTCTTTCAAGCCGCTTAGTAGGTAAAGAAGGCTGGACTTTCCGCTGCCGCTCGGCCCCAGCACACCCACGAACTCTCCCTTCGCAATGCGAAGGTTCACATCTCGGCAGGCGTAAACGATCTTCCCGTGATCGTTGTACTCTAAGCTCACGTTTCGGGCTTCGATCAAGCGATCCTCCTTTCGATCACCTCGACAGGATCGAACCGGGCGAAACGAATCCGGATGGTCAGGAACGATGCGAGCAGGACGGCGAGTGGCAAAGGCAACGTGTAAGCGATTCCGTACCAGTCCAGCGGATCCAGGAAGTAAGCCCGCGGATCCATCAACGTGATCTTGACAATCCACAACACCCCCACGCTCACCAGTACGCCCAGCAGCCACGCGCCGATCACGATGATCGAGGCTTCCACGCCTGCGCGCCGAGCCAAAAAGCCGCGGGTGAAACCAATCGCTTGGAGCAAGCCGAACTCGGTGATGCGTTGCGACAGATAGATGTTGATAAACAGACCGATCATCACCGTAACCACCACAACCAACATCCCGATGACGACAGAAAGGAGCTGAAGAAGGACGGCGAGGCTCTCGTCCGTCTCGCGGAGAAGCTCAGCGTGTGTGAGGATCCTCGCTTTCGTGCCCTTGAATCGCTCCACCGCCCACCGATCGAACCGTGGCTGGTCTTTTGCCACGATGACAAGGTCATCTACGGGCGGGAAGTGGTTCTGCGCAACGTAGGTGTAGTCTCCGTAGGCAAACCAGTAGTCGCTCTCGTGGATACCGACGACACGCACGGGCTGCGGAGAGTAGTTCTGGGGGTCGTCCGGCCGAAGGAGTTCGTCCCCGATGTCGAGGCCCAAGTTCACCGCGATCGGGCGCGTAATCACGGCTTCCGGAGCTCCGACAGCGGGCAGCCGGCCGGTCAGCTGGGACAGCCCCATCCGTTGACGCAGGAACGCTGCGTCTTCGGGCTTGAGTCCGTGAAGCACGAACGGCAGTTTGCCGACGATGCTGCGAACGTTGAAGAAGGCCACTCGGATTTTGAGGACACGCTCGATGGGGACCGGAGATTCGCTGAGTTGTGCCTCGAGCGTGGGTAGGTACGAGGGGTCGCTCCGGGGCAGCGCAGCGCTGAAGTTTCGGCTGTACCCATAGATTTCGCGAACACTCAAAGGGATTGAGTGCACGAGCGCAACGATTCCGCAGATCAGCAAAACGGCGAGGGCGATGACGATAGTGATCGGTACGGACCTCGAAGGGTTGCGCAACAAGAAGATGTAAGGAGCCAAAGGGTGCGCCATTCGAGCAGCTCATTTTATCCCTTCGCCTGCTGGGATATACTCTCGCATCATGGCGATACGAGTCGGAATCAACGGATTTGGCAGGATCGGACGGCTGACGCTCCGAGCAGCGTTGGAGCGGGCCCCGGAGTCGGTCGAAGTCGTGGCGATCAACGACCTTGCGGACCCCAAGACCAACGCACACCTGTTTCGGTACGACAGTACCTACGGCCCCTTCCAAGGCGAGGCGCACTTCGACGAGGACGAGATCTTCATCAACGGGAAGAGGATCCGAAGCTTCGCTTGCCCCGATCCAGCGGAGATTGACTGGGGCAGCGCGGGTGTCGAAGTCGTCGTCGAGTCCACGGGTCGCTTCACGGAACGCGACGCCGCCGCCAAGCACCTGCGGGACAGCGTGAAGAAGGTTATCATCTCCGCCCCCGCGAAGGGCGAGGACGTTACACTCGTCCTCGGCGTAAACAACGACGCGTACGACCCAGCGAACCATCACATCATCAGCAACGCAAGCTGTACGACGAATTGCCTCGCGCCATTGGCCAAGGTACTCCTGGACCGCTTCGGCATTGAGCATGGGCTGATGACCACCATCCACAGTTACACGAACGACCAAAGGGTACAGGACCAGGTACACAAAGACCTTCGGCGGGCGCGCGCTGCCGGTCAGAACCTGATTCCGACCACCACCGGCGCGGCGAAGGCGATCGGCTTGGTGATTCCCGAGTTGCAAGGCAAGATGCACGGTTTCGCTGTTCGCACGCCGACGCCCACCGTGTCCATCGTAGATCTCACCGTCCTACTGGAGAAAGAAGCGACTCCGGAGGCGATCAACACTGCCTTTCGGGAAGCGGCGGAAGGCAGTCTCCGCGGCATTCTTCGGTACACGGATGAGCCTCTCGTCAGCAGCGACTTCATCGGCGACCCGCATAGTTGCACGTTCGACTCTCTTCTCACGACGATGATGGGAGAGAGGTTTGCTAAGGTCGTAGGTTGGTATGACAACGAATGGGGCTACGCGTGCCGCGTCGTGGATCTCATTCCGTTCGTCATGGGATCGTAGATGAGACAAGCGGCGCCATCTTTCGATGACGCCGCCCTCCAACCCCTGCGCTGCTGAGCGAAGACGCCTACCAGGAGGAATACGGCGTTCCGTCGGTTGCGTTACCCGAAGCCGAGGACGTAACCTTTCCGACGTTGGGCGAAGTGGTGCCGTAGTTGAACGGGTTGCCCGAAACAGGGTCGTTTTCAATCTTCTGCAGATAGGGCCCCTTCCAATCCGCGGCGTTGATCGCCTTCACGGCACCCGTGCTGTCCAATCCGTTGGCCGGTGCGGTGGTCGCCGCGAGGTCGGACAAGGACGCAGGATATGCGCCGGTATCATTGCGGAACATCTCGACGGCGCCTCGGTACAGCCGAAGATTCGCCTTGAGCGCCGCCTCCTTGCTGCGAATGCCTGAATCGGCAAATCGAGGAATCACTACCGCGGCCAGAACGGCAATGATGATGATGACCACCAAGAGCTCCACCAGAGTGAAAGCTCGATTCCGAAGTCTCATGCCATGCTGCTTCATGCTCATCTCCAGAGGTGTGTGTTTGCTGTATCCTCCAGCAAGATATTCGGCTATTCTTCGTCGCACCTTTAGAGTTTTGAGAAGAAATCATCGGATGTTTTGCACCACCGTATAAATGGGGATGATGATGCTCAGCGTGATCGTTCCGACGAACGCGCCCATCGCCACCACCATCACCGGCTCCACGATAGACACAAGCGCTTTCAACCGCGCGTCCACGTCCTCTTCCATCGCAGATGCGGTGGAGTTCATTAGGCGAGGCAGCTGACCCGTCCGTTCGCCTACAGCGATCATCTGAGTTAGAGTTCGAGGAATAATCGGCTGCTCCTTGGCTGCCTCGCTAAAGGCTGCTCCGTGCTCCATCGCCGCCCTCGCAGCCAGGAGCGCCTCCCGAATGATCGGGTTGCCGGAAACGCGCGCTCCCTGTTCCACGGCGACCACCAAAGGCACGTTGCTCGAAATCAGAGTTGCGATGCTTTGGAACGCGCGGGCGAGCGCCAGTCGCGCAATGAGGTCTCCCAAGACCGGCAGTTTGAGCAGGAAGGCGGAAAACGGTCGGCTACTCGAGGCAAGGCGATACACGTACCGCAGCCCAAGAACGGCGGCAACCAACCCACCCAGCCCAAGGTAGGGCTGGTTTCGGAGCGTTGTGCCAGCTGCGAGCATCCACTTCGTCGTAATCGGGATCTGCGCCCCCATCTTGTCGAAAATCGAGGAGAACTTCGGCAATACGAAGGCAACCAGCACCACGCCCGTGAGGATAGCGACGAGCATCAGGACGCAGGGGTACATCAGCGCGTTGATCAACCTCTTGCGCATCTCAACGGTCCGTTCGAGATACGTACTCCCAGCACGCAACGCGTGGTCCAGCCGGCCGCCCTCTTCTGCGACGTGAACCAGCTCGCAAACGACGTCCGGGAAAGCGCCGGACGCGCGCATCGCCACGGAGAGGCTCTTGCCGCCCACCACCTCCTCCCGAATGGAACGGATGACCTCTCGCACCGCAGCGTTGGGAGAAGCCTCTGACGCTGCGTCGAGCGCCTCGACGAAGGGAACGCCGGCTTCCGCCATCACGCCCAGGTCGTGAAGCAGGCTCGCCAGGTGAGCCAGTGAGACTCGCTTCCTCTTTGAAGTGAAAGATGGGCGCTCTGCCTCCGGCTTGGACGCTGCCCGACCCGCCGGAAGCAAGGCGATGACGGTAACGCCTTGGGACTGGAGCTTCCGCTCGGCTTCCTCGATCGAGTTCGCGTGGATCTGTCCGTCTACCTTCTTCCCCGACTGATAGCCCTTGTAACGGAATGCTTCCATCTTACACGGCCTCCGCTGTGACACGAATCACTTCTTCCGCTGTCGTAACTCCTTCGAGCACTTTCCTTCTGGCATCCTCGCGAAGTGTCAACATTCCCAGTTCGACCGCCTTGTCCCGGATTTCGTTCGCGGGCGCGTTCGCCACGATCAGCCGGCGCACTTCGGACTTCGCGGGCATGGCTTCGAATACACCCGCTCGGCCGCGATAGCCGGTCTTCGCGCAGTGCTCGCAGCCCCGCCCGCGGTAATACGTCGCGTTCGGGTCCAGGTGCAGCCTCTCCAGGGCGGCGATAACGGGCTCGTACGTCTCTTTACATTTCGGGCAGATGACGCGAACCAAGCGCTGCGCAACGCTGCACGTCAAACTGGCGCCGAGTAGGAACGGCTCGATGCCCAAGTCAATCAGTCTCGTGACGGCAGACGCGGCATCGTTGGCGTGAAGGCTCGTGAGGACGAGGTGGCCGGTCAGCGCGGATTCGATGGCGATGCTCGCCGTTTCCCCGTCGCGCACTTCGCCGACGAGAATGACATCCGGGTCCTGGCGGAGAATGCTCCGCAAGCCAGTCGCAAACGTCACTCCCGCCTTCGGGTTGACGTTGGCCTGGACGATTCCCTCCAGCTGGTATTCGACGGGATCTTCGATCGTGATGATATTGCGGTGGATGGCATTCAGTTGATGCAAAATGGAGTACAGAGTCGTCGTCTTGCCCGACCCCGTTGGCCCGGTAACGACGATGAGGCCCTGCGGCTCCTCGAAACTCGCGAGCAGTACGCGCTTGGTCTCCTCCTGCAGGCCGAGGCGCTCGATGTCAATGAGGGCGCCGGATTTGTCCAGAATCCGGATTACGACGTTCTCCCCGTGTACGCTTGGATACGTGGAGAGGCGGAAGTCGAACTCACCTTGGGGCGAAAGCATCGTGCATCGGCCGTCTTGCGGAATCCGCCTTTCTGCGATATCCAGTTGAGCGATGATCTTGAGTCGTGAGATGAGAGGGTGCTGGAGGTCTTTAGGGATCACCATCACTTCCTGGAGCAGCCCGTCAATGCGAAATCGCACGCGCACTTTCCGCGCCTGCGGCTCGATATGCACGTCGCTTGCCCGCATTGCGATGGCGCGGGTCAACAGCGCGTTCGCGAGCTTGATGACCGGAGCGCCTTCGACGACCTCCTTGAGCTCGATGACGTTGACCTGTTCCTCTTCCGCGTCAACCGTCGAAACCCGAAGGTCTTCAGGGTCAACTCCCTTGACCGCTTCTCCGACGATTTCGCCCAAGTCGTCGTAGGCGCCGAAGATTCGAAAGATGGCGTCGCGGACGTCCTCCTCGGTCGCCAGAAGGGGGTCGATCTCAAGCCCCGTCAGTGCGGACAACTCGTCGAGCGCAGCCAGGTCGAGGGGGTTGACCATCGCGACGCTGGCGGCGCAGTCCGTTCGCTCGACTGGGATCGCCAGCAATCGGATTGCCGCCGAGTGTGGGATCGAACGCGCCGCGGCGGGATCGATCTCCATGCGGGCGAGGTCTACGAACGGAATGCCAAGCTGCAGGCCGAGACAACGCAGCTTGTCCTTCTCGGAGATCTTTCCGAGGCGCACCAAGAGATCGCCGATCGGCTCCGTCGTGTCCGTGCGCTCGGCAAGGATGCGATCCAACTCCTCGGCTGTGAGATACCCTTCTTCAACGAAGATCTCACCCAGCGGCTTGTCGAGATTCATCGCTTCAGTCCTGCTTTCCTTCCGTGATGATGCGAGGGGTAATGGTGATGATCACCTGCGACGAGCTCTTGGTCTTCTTGCGACGTTTGAAGAGTTCTCCGATCACCGGAATGTCCGACAGGATCGGCACCTTCTCGATGGTCGCCACCTCTTCGTCCTTGAGCATGCCACCCAAGACGATAGTCTCGCCGCTCTTCACGCGAATGCTCGTCTGCGCTTCCCTCGTCGAGATCTGCGGATAGCTCGCTCCGTTCACTTCCAGGAACCCGGTGACGACCGAGACCTGCGGATAGAGGCTCAACGTGATCTGCCCCTCGTCGCTCACCGTAGCAGCAACTTGCAGATAAATCCCAACCCGCTCCTCTTGCCTGTCAAAGATCGGCGTTCCGGCATCGGAAAAGCCCACGAGCACCGGGAAGTTGAGCCGACTCCCAATGAGCACGAAAGCTCGCTCGCCGTCGAGGACGGTCACGTTCGGTGCGGCGAGTAGCTTCGCCTTGTCCTGTTGCTCCAGCGCCTTAATCTTCGCTGTGAACGTCTGCGGCGCGCGGCTGAAGGAACCGAACTCGACGCCGTTCGGATTCGTCTCGGTGATCGTGATATCGCCGTAACTCCAGGACAGGCCGAGCTCTCGAACCGCGTCGTTCGAGATGTCGTGGATCGTGACGCCAATTGAAACCTGCTCCCGCGCGATGTCCATCGCCTTCGCCGCTTCGATCGCGTCTCTGACGACTTTCGGATCCCCGCGCAGAATGAGCGTTCGGCCATACTCCTTGGAGACAGCCGAGGACTCATCGAGAACACTCGCCTCAATACCCGTCTTTTGACCCGTTTGCTGGTTGCTGGAGATGGATGGCGTTCGAGGAGACGGTCCGGTCAGCACGACGAGGTTCGTATTCTTGAACAGCTCTTTCAAGGACTCGGCAATCTGCCGCGGATCCACGTAGTTGACGCGGTAGTGCTCGGTAACGATTTGGAAGGCGGTTTCCGGCACAGCGGGCAGTGGGTGAGCCGCCGCCCACTCGTTGGGGTAGCTCGACGAGAGCGTCTCCTCCGTACCAATGAGAAACGTCCCACCGACCTCCAGATAGCTCAAACCGCACATCGCAGACACATGCCGGATCATCTCGGAAAGCGGGACGTCCTTGAGGTTCACCGTCAGCTTTTTGTCGGTCGGCGTCAAGAGTACGAGGTTTCGACCTGCCTGGGTCCCGATTTCTCGCAGAAGAAACGGCAAGTCGGCTTCGACCGCATTAATCGAAACGAGCGGCTCCTTGACCTCTTTGACCGACGAGAGCTGCCCGGCTGATTCGGTTTGCGGCGCCGGCTGCAAAGGGCCGAGCGCTCCACTCGACAAGAGATTCAAGAAGAGGCCCAACGAGGCTGCCCAGATCATCATTTCTTTTTCCACTCCCAAGTTGCGCCCACAGCAAGCCTCTGCTCGCCCGTGGGCGTCTGTAGCGTGATCGAATCGTCACGAATCGTCTTCACTTTGACCCCTTCGAAGATCGCCTGGCCGACCGCGACTCGCCGCACTTCGCCATCCACCTCGAGCAGAGCGACCCGGTCCTCTGCAGAGAGAACCGCCTGCAGTCGCACTGTAACGACCGGCTCAGGCTCTGGTTCTGATTGTCGGCCCTCCTCCGGCTCGCCTTGAGCCACGAACGTCAAGGGAGGCAGAAGAGGCGGGTTGACCGATGAGCTGGTCGGGGCCGAGCTCGGCGGCGCTTGAGGCTGTCCGCCCTGGTTCGGGCCTCCTTCTCGCTGAGCGAGCAACGGATGCGAAAACGGGCGAGTGAGGAGAGACTGCGCCCCAGGCTCGCTGCGAGCTTCTTGCGGCTGCTGAGCCTGCGCTTGTTGGTTCGGAACGGACGGCTGCCGTTTTGGAATGAGCTGAAACACCGCCGCGCCGACGGCAACGAGCGCCACCACGCCGAGAACGGCTGCTTTCTTAGGGTCGCCTACCTTCATACGTTTTTCGAGAGCACTCGGAGCTGCACTCTCGCCTCCACGGTTGCATTTCCTCCACGGTCCACCGAGGCTCGCTCGATCTCAATGCTCGACGCCTCCACGGGAACCTCACCCTCGGCGATCTCTCGCAGCGCTTCGATTACAGCCGCTGGATCGCCTTGGATCCGGAACGTAACGTCCGCCTCGACCCAATCCGACGATCCACTGTCCGATGCCGACGCCGCGAAGCGACTGACGAAGGGCACCAAATTGGAGCCGCTCGAAAACTCGCTCAGTTCTACGCTACGGTTCTTGCAGACCGACTCCAAGTGCCGCTGGAAGGCGGAGACGGCGGCCAGCCCGCGCAGTTCGCGCGGGATCTCCACGCTCTCCGCCTGGCGGAGGGTTTCCTCGGCGGCGCGGATCCGCTGCTCGGTTTGGGCATTCGCCGCTTCCTGTTTCTTCGCCTGCACCTGGAGATAGCCTGCCGCGCCGACGCAGAGAACAGCTAGACCGGCCACCACACCGCCGATCGCTATCGTGAGGCTCCGCAAGACGCGGAACGATCGCTCCGTTACCGGAAGGCGAATCGGACTCATGGAGCGACGCCTCCCGTTACCGTGAATTCGAATCCCACACCGCCCGGACCCAGGTAGTCGTTCCGCTTCGCGGACGTCATGACCGCTTCCAATCCTTGCCCCTTGAGATCGGTGATGAACTGCTGCGCGTCGCGGAGCGTCTCCGCGTCGGCGGTACCCGTCAGCGTAAGCCTGCCACCCAACACTTCGACACGAATCTTCGATAGGGCAATGGTTGGAGGAACCTGGTTGAGCGCGCCGAGCGAGATCCCTAACAGTCGCGCCATGTTCTTTCGCGCGGTCTCCAGGGCGGAATTGGTGCTCAAGCGCGTCGCCGCAAGCGCGGCCTTGGCGGAGATCTCCTGTTCCTCGACCGAAAGGTTGGCGTTGGCCTTCCGGGAGTTCGCCAGTCGCTCCGAGGCTTCGCCGAGATAGGCGAAGGACGCCAGCAGAGCGCTGCCTCCCAAGAAGAGAACGGCAAGCAGAAACGCACCCCAGCGGCGCATCTCCGAGGTGAGGCGCGAGACCTCCTCGGACCGTTCCGCCAGAAGATTCAGCTCTACGTTTACGGAACGGGGTTCATGCCGCGCGAGCCCAGACGAACTCATTCTCGCCCTCCTGTGTATCGAATCCTTCCCACGGGAGCCCGACGCCCGAGAGCGCAAGCCCAACGACGACGGTGAACACTTCCTGTCTTGCGCTGATCGCCGCGAAAGAATCGGGATCGAAACTCCCCACCATGTTCGCGAGAGGTCGCATCCTCTCGACTCGAAGCTCCAGCCTCTCCGCGAGGTACGCGTCCAAGCCCTTCAACCCGGCCATCCCCCCACACAGCAAGACATGGTCCAGGATGCCCGCGTAGCTCCGTTCCGGGTGCAAGGAGCGGAAGTATCGAAGCAACCGAAGGAACTCCCGCGTCAGCTTCTCCAGCTCCTGCTGCAACGGGACGGAGGCGACCACGTCCTCGGTGCGCACCTGAAGAGTGCCCGTCTCGTCAATCTGTGCGCCGTCGCTCGCCAAGAGCTGTGCCGCACTCTCGAACGAAACTCCAAGCTCCATGGCAACGGATTGCACGAACAACTCGGCGCCGAAGGGTACGCCACGCATGAAGTGCAGCCGACGGCTTTGAATGACGTACATATGCGTCATCGTGCCGCCAATATCAATGATCGTTAGCGAAGCATCGCTCCAGAGCGGAGACTTGCGACGGAGACGGCTATCAACGATTCGCAGAATGGCCTGCGCTTCCAGCTCTGCGCAGACCGGCTCGAGCCCCGCGTGCTCCAGGGTCATCGCTCGGGAGTCGATCACCCTTCTGGGCACGGAAACCACGAGATGCTCGACCTCTTCCTCTCCCCTATTGGCATCGAGGGGAGTAGCCTCGACATACGCTTGGTCTACTGGGAAAGGCAAATGGCGTTTGACCTTGAACTTGGCGGCCTCTCGCAGCTCCGACCCCTCCAGCGGAGGGAGCTTGAGCCACCGAATGACCGCCGAACTGCTGGGGATGGAGAACGTCACCTTCCGGGAGCGGATGCGCGTTTGGCGCAAGTAGGACCGAAGACCCTTCGCCAGTCCGCGTGGGTCCGTAACGACCCCTTGCTCCACGAAGCCGGGCGCGAGTGGAAAGGCGCCGATCCCTTCGAGGTGCAGCTGGTCTCCCTGCCGCGAGATCTCCGCAAGCTGAAGGACGCGACTCCCGATATCAATCCCGAAGCCGCGCTTGGGCGAAGGCGCACTCATACCCACGATCAGGCCGCCCACCGCTCCTTCTCCGTACCTCCTTCTTCTTCTGAAGCCTGGCTCTGTTCGTAGTACAAGGCGGTCATCCTCGGCGAGGACAGTAGCTCCTTCAAATGCTCCACGACGACGGGATCGAATTGCGTGCCTGCGTGACGGCTTAGTTCCGCAAGGACCTTCTTGATCGGCATCACGCCTCGGTACGGTCGCCTCGAGCTCATTGCGTCGAAAGCGTCCGCAACGCACACGATTCGAAGGGGCAAGGGAAGGTCGCCTCCGCGCAATCCATCCGGATAGCCGCTCCCGTCCAAGCGCTCGTGGTGGTTGCGAATGATCATCAAGACGCCTTCGGACAGGTTGAGCGGCTTGCAGATCTCATACCCCTTGATTGTGTGCGTCTTCATGATCTCGAACTCTTCGTCCGTGAGTCGTCCCGGTTTGTTCAGGATTGCGTCGGGTACGCCGATCTTGCCGATGTCGTGGAGAATGGTTCCCACGCGAAGCTCCTCGAGCGCGGCGGGGCTAAGCCCCATTCGCTCGCCGATCATCATGGAGACTTCACACACTCTCTGCGAGTGACCCCGCGTGTACTCGTCCCTGGCTTCGAGCGCGGTTGCCAGGCTCTCCATTGTTTGAAGGAAGGTGCTGTGCTGACGGATCTCCATGCGCGCGTTTGCAACTGCAATCGCGAGCAGGGATGCGAGGGTGCGCACGAGGTCCATCTCCTCATCCTCAAACGAGATCTCGTCTCTATAACTCAACACCGTCAGAACGCCGAGGACTTCGTCCGCGGACTCCTCTTTGGTGAGCGCGTAGCTGCGCGCGATCAGCGGGACACTGGCGGCGGCGCAAATGCCGGACGGAAAGCCGTCGAACTCCTGGTCCTCAGCGGAGGAACTGAGCACGTTCACCGGCTGTCCGGTTTGCGCCACGAAACCGGATAGGCCGGTGCCCAGAGGCAGCGACTCCGGGAACGGGAACTCTCCCTCCGCGCTGTACGCCACCTCCGTGCGCAACGTCTGCGAGCCTTCATCCAGTTGCATCACGTACCCGCACGTCGCGCCCGTCTCGTGAACGATCGCCTTCAACACCGTCAGCATGGAGGACTGGAGGTTGCGGTTCGACGCAAGCGTCGCACCGCACTCCAAGACCACCGATAGGCGACGCTCCCGACGGGCGAGGACTGCGTCGCGGGCGCGGAAGTTGGACAACACAGCCGACACCACACCGCTCAACCCGACCAGAGCCGACCCAACGGCCACCGACGCCGGGTTCGCTCCGAACGCCATGCTGCCCAACAACGCTCCGATGTTTGCACCTGTGTACGCGAAAATCCGCTTGACCGGTGTCCCTTCGACGGCTTCGATCACAACGCACGGGATCGCCAACAGATAGACCGGATATCCGCCGAGACCCGAATAGCCATTCGCCAGGCAGGCGACTAAGCCGTCAGCTGCTCGAAGATAGGACAGGGCGCGATTCGCAGCCTCCAGGGAGAGGCGGCCCGTAGCCCGCCCAAGCCAAAGAGCCAGGTTCGGCGCGACGAGCGCGAAGAACGCGGCGAGGACGGTTCCGTCCTTCATGGCCGGATACAGCACCACCGCGGCAGCCGCCAGAAGCGCCCACCGAACGCCGATTCCGATGCGCCAAGATTGCTGAGCCTCAGGTTTCACTTTCATACGCGTTTCACAAGTCTGAGCTTATGGGAAGAATCCCGGCAGCTTGAGCCGCCAACCTACGTCCGGGTCGTCCCATACTGCGTGGTCGTAGTTCACGACCAGGTTGCCCTTCAAATCGAAACTCTTGGCGACGATCGCACCACGACCCACGGTGAGATTGGCACCTTTCTGAGTGAACTTTCCGCCCGCATAGAGAAAACCGTCAATATGCTTGACATTGGACTCGACTGTAATATCATTCCGTGCAATAATCGCAATGAGGGCGTTGTCGTCCTTGTAGTAGATGTCTCCGGTGATCCGGATGTTCTTGCCGACGAAGACGACGCCGCGTCCGCCAAACGTGCCTTGAATATCCGCATCCCCGGGGGCGTAGAGCGTTTCGTAGACGAGCGCCGTGTTCGAAAAGGTGTGGCTGCCCACGCTCCCCGATCCTACGAAAACTGCGCCAGCGGCGTACAGCGCAGGATCCGGCGTGGGCCACGAGATCTGCGGCACACCCAACCATGTGACGCCCGCAACGCTCGCCGAACCGGTTAGGTTCCGGAAGACCTCGAGGTCTCCGTCAATCGTCACTCCGAGGCTTGTAATCTTCAGGTCATTGCCGACGTAGACATGCCCTCGATGGCCGGGCGAAGTCGTCGCGAGGCTATTCGATAGGTCCAGAGTTTGGTGGCTTGCCAGCGCGTAGTAGAAGTGTTTTGGCTCGAAACCATCGCCGACGACTCGAGACTCCTTGAACGTCAGCCCGCCCTCCTCGACCGTGATTTCGACGAGAAGGGATCTCTTCAGGTTGATCGAGTTGTCCTGAATATTGGCCGTGACATCGCTCCCGTCAATCGTTCGGTTGAGCGTGGTCGGAAGAGAAAGGGTCCCTTTGGCTCGACGGCTTTGGATGTATTCGACCATCGCGTCGGCTACATAGCGGGCGTGGACGGCGTGATACCGGCGCCATTGGCTGGTCATAGACGAAATCACGAGATCGGCGGCTGCGATGACGACCGTCGTCGTTGCTCCGACGAGCACCAGAACGATCAAGAGAGTACTCCCGCGCTGCCTCACCTTCGCCACCTCAGCCAATACGCCGCACGAGACATCGTGAGCGAGTACGTGCGTGCCTTGTCCAGCTCGTCCGCCCCCACGAGTTTGCCTCTTTCTTCCGAATCGCCCGCCAGAACAGAGCCCTTGACGGTAACGGTGGCGAGGCGCTCGGAAGGGGTCACGCTGAACGAGATGCTATTGATCAGGCTCCATCGGTAGCGTACGCCTCCGTAATAGAACGACCACGCTCGATCGGCGTCGGCATCGGTAGGAATGGCGTCGTCGGAGCGAACGGCGCGCCATACGTACAGCCCGGCGCGGCCTAACTTTCCGGTTTCATCCGCCTGGTAGAACCAGACGCGCTGCCCCTCCCCCCATCTCTCGATGCCGCGAGCCGAGAGGTCCGTCGGCGCGAACGCATTCGCGACGTTCCTGGCGTCCGTCGAGGTCGGCTGCGCGGGCACCACGCACTTGAGCGCCCACTGACCGGAGACGTTCACCGTCTCGCACCGCACGGAGTTTTCGATGGTCTTGCTGACGTCTCTCGTCAGGTCTCGAACCTGATCCAGCACGTTTTGCTCGGCGACGCCGTGCGCGGCGCGCGTGCTCACGAAAACGTAGACGGAGACGAGCGTGCCCGCAATGATCGCCGTCAGCGAAACGGCGATCAGCAATTCGACCACGGTGAACGCGCGCCTACCCATCCGGATACCTCACGTAGGTCTCCAGTCGAACCGAATCCGTGGCCCACGCGACCTTCACCACGACGCGATACAGGTCGCTGAAGCCAGACACGGCGCTAACACTGGTCTCTTTCGTAACGTTTCCTTGAATCCCCTCGACCGATACCGTCGTGGATTGCGTGCCCAGGTTCAGGACGTTGTTGGGGATGCCGCGCCGAACCTCGGCGATCATGTCCTCGGCGAGCGCGAGCGCCACCGCGCGCTCGCGGGCTACGCTTTGGTTGACGTGAATCGTCCAAATCGTGTCCACCAACGCCGTCACCGCCACGGCCATGAAGGCGGTTGCGACCATGACCTCGGCAAGGCTGGTGCCTCGGGAACGACGGAGCCGGCTCACATCGTTCTTATCGGAAGAATCGGGCTGCGCCTGTAGAAATCGCCTGGCTGGCTACTCGTCGCAGATCGCCTGCCACCAGCGCTCGAAGACCTTGGATCCGTGGGTTAGAAACTCCTCACAGCGCTCGGAAAATGCGCGTCGGTACTCCTGATTTTGCGAGGCTGCAAGCCAGGTCTCAGCGAGGACGGCGGGATCTGTGCAAATCTGGACGATGCCCCACTCTTTGCAGAGGTTGACCGCCGCTGTCTGCTGTTCAAACGAAGGGCCCATCGTTACCGGTACGCACCAACTCAAAGGCTCGAGCGGAGAGTGGCCGGGCCCCCGACGCATCAGCGACCCGCCGACAAAGGCCACCGTGGCTGTGCCCCACACGTGGCTGAGCTCGCCCTGAGTATCCAACAAGATCACATCCGCTTGCGCAGGCTTTCCGTTCAAGCGGGAACGCAGCTCGTACTCGAGACCGCTTTGACGGACGACCTGATCGAGATCCTCCCGCGAGGTGTGCCTTGGCGCAAGCACCAACTTTGCGTCGGGCGCCACCTGTTTGACCCTTCGGAACGCCTCCAGCAATACGCCTTCTTCCTCAGGATACGTGCTCCCGGCGACGATAACTGGCTCGCCATTGCGGATTCCAAACCGCTGCCTCCACTCCGTTGACCACCGTTCGCGGTCTTGCTCTTTGGGGGGTGGGGGAACCGGCGGGCCGGTTACGAGAATGCGGTCAGGGTGGACACCCAGATCGAGCAACCGCTGGCGGTGTTCCTCACCGACTGCCAGGACCAAGTCCGCCAGTTTGAACCGCTTCGAGCCGAACGGTCGCCTCCGATACTTTCCGGCTCGGTATTCGGTAAGTGAAACGTTGGCGATCACGACTTTCACGCCCAGCATCCGAGCGAGCATGACCAGGTGAAGGTTGCTGGTCTGCTCAATGAAAACCAGCGCCTTGGGACGCCAACGGAGCAGGGCGATGAGTGCGCTCAGCGGGTTGTTCAGCGGAGCCAAACCCACCGGAAGGGTGTCGCCCACCCGTTTGCGGATCGCTCGGTACGGCTGCGCCTGCTGGAGCCAAACCGCGACGGGGTGCGCATCTTTGAGAGCCATCCCTGCGCTGGTGGCGGTCCGCGCTTCGCCCAGTGCGCCAGCCACGAAGACCACCCACCGGCCTGGGTGCGGCGGCGCGGTCCCTCCACGCAGGCGAGCCCAACCGATCCCCTTCAGCTTCTCCCGATGGAATCGGCAAAGGCCAACGAACGCGAGGACCGGGAACAGGAAAAGGTGGTAGAGGCAGTAGGAAAAATACCATGGGAGGTCGCTCCACACACCCTTCGGCGCAGATACCTTGACGCCTTCGGCACTCGCCCCCGCGGTTCCCATGTTCGGCAAGTGTACCCATACCCCACACGCAAAAGGGCGCCTGTCCGCGGTAGATTGGAAGCATGGTAGCTCTGCTTGTGTCGGCGGCCACTCTCTTGGCGGCGCGCCCAAACGTGATCCTGATCATGGCGGACGACCTGGGCTTTGGCGAGTTGGGGTGTTACGGACAGACCAAGATCAAGACGCCCAATCTCGACCGACTCGCTGCTGAAGGCGTGCGCTTCACCCGCTTCTATTCCGCGAGCACGGTGTGTGCACCGACGCGCTGCAGCCTGCTGACCGGAAAACACACCGGACATGGCGCCATTCGCGGCAACAAAGAGATTGGGGGGTGGGGCTTGAACGAAGGGGAGGGACAATGGCCCCTGCCTGCGACCGAGACGACGATCGCCGAGGTGCTACGCGCCAGCGGCTACGCGACGGCATGCGTAGGCAAGTGGGGGCTGGGTGGGCCCGCTTCGGAAGGCCGCCCTACGAACCAGGGTTTTGATTTCTTCTTCGGCTACCTCTGCCAACGCCAAGCCCACAACTACACGCCCACCCACCTCTGGCGGAACGACGACGTGTACATCCTCGAGAAGAACCGATACTTCCCCGCCCACCAACGACTTCCCGAGCCGCCCGAAGACCCCGCCGCATTTGATGCCTACCTGGGACCGCAGTACGCGCCGGAAGTAACGATGGAGCAGGCCGAGGCGTTTCTTCGCTCGAACCGCAGCAAGCCCTTCTTCCTCTATTTCGCCACGACACTTCCCCACGCCGCTCTCCAGGCGCCCAAGGAATGGGTGGATCGGTATCCGCGCGACTGGGACCCGGAACCCTACCTCGGACAAAACGGATACTTGCCCTGTCTGCGACCCCGAGCCACCTATGCCGCAATGATTTCCTATCTGGACGACTGCGTTGGGCGAATCCGAAGCATCCTCGAAGAACTCGATATCGTGGACAACACGATCATCCTCTTCAAGGCCGATAACGGCACCGCGCCGAACGGAGGTGTGGACCGAGAGTTCTTCCGATCTCTGGCTGGCCTTCGAGGGCTTAAGACGAACTTATACGAGGGCGGAATCCGCGTCCCGTTCATCGCCTGGTGGAAGGGGCGCTTCCCGGCTGGCCGGACGGAAACGCGGTACTGGGCGTCCTATGACCTGTTTCCGACGATTTGTGAACTCGTTGGCGTTCAACCGCCTGACGGGCTGGACGGTATCAGCTTCGCGCCCGCCCTTCTGGGCAAGGACCAAGCTGAGACGCACGATTTTCTCTACTTCGAGTTCCCGGAGGGGAGGCAACAACAGGCAGTCATTCGGCCACCGTGGAAGCTCATCCGCCCCGATCTCAAGAACGACCCGGGCAAGATGGAGCTCTACAACATCGAAGACGACCCGTTCGAGTCGAAGGACTTGGCGTCCGCGCATCCCGAAGTCGTGAAACAGCTGCTCGCCATCGCGCAGCGGGAGCACCTGCCCTCCGAAGAGTTTCCGATTCCGGCGATCGACGAGGACAACCCGTACCGTACGATCACCATACCGACCGTGGATCTCTCATCGGATCGCAGCCGAATCGTCGTCGTGGACCGCGAGCAGGGTCAGTACCTTGGCCACGTCTCCACCGTGCTTCTCGAAGATGGAAAGACGATCCTTGCCGCGTACCCCAAGGGTCATGGCAGGGGGCCTATCGTGCTCAAGAAGAGTACGGACGGAGGACTCACTTGGAGCGATCGCTTGCCCGTACCGGAGAATTGGTCCACCAGCCTCGAAACACCGACGCTTCACCGAACCCAAGACCCCAGAACGGGAAAGAAGCGCCTGATCCTCTGGTCCGGCCTGTATCCGGCTCGGCTCGCTTGGAGCGAGGACGACGGACGTACATGGACGCCCCTGACAGCGGTCGGGGACTGGGGCGGCATTGTCGTAATGGGATCCGTCGTACGGTTGACCGACGGGCGCTACCTCGCGCTCTTTCATGATGATGGGCGGTTCTTCCGGAAGGGCGGCGCCGTCAACGGCAGGATGACGCTGTATCAGACAGTTTCAGACGATGGTGGCCTGAGTTGGTCGTTCCCCGAAGAGATCCTCTCGCGCTCCGACGTTCACCTTTGCGAGCCGGGAGTGATCCGCTCGCCCGACGGGAAGACCTTAGCCGCCCTCCTGCGCGAGAATCGGCGTGTGCGCAATTCGTTCGTCATCTTTTCAAACGACGAGGGCAAGACGTGGTCCAAACCCAGGGAGCTGCCTGCTGCGCTCACCGGAGACCGGCACACGGCTAAGTACGCTCCGGATGGACGACTCGTGGTTTCCTTCCGGGACATGGCGAAGAACAGTCCCACGAGGGGGGACTGGGTTGCCTGGGTCGGCCGCTTCGAAGACCTACTGACGGGAGGCGAAGGGCAGTATCGAATCCGACTGATGGATAACTTGGTTGGCACGGACTGCGGCTACCCTGGAGTCGAGGTTCTCCCTGACGGCACGTTCGTGTGTACGAGTTACGGTCACTGGGAGGAGGGCGAACAGCCGTACATCGTCAGCGTGCGCTTCCGCCTCGAGGAGTTGGACCGACGCTTGGGAGGAAGTCGCCACACTGAGGTATACCAGCTGCGATGAGCAAGCAGAGATACGACGTGCTTTTCCTTGGCGGTGGAACGTCCTGCGGATATGCAGCTGCCGCCTTCCGCGAACGAGACAAGGAGAGCACGGTCGCCATCGTAACCGCCGAGGACCAGCCACCCTACGATCGTCCACCACTGAGCAAGAAGTTCATCGTCCGCGAGGACTTCGTGCCTGAGGACATCCACGCCAAAGATCCCTCTTTCTATAAGGACAACAACATCGACCTCTTCTTGCAAGAGCGGATCGCGCAACTCGATGCCGAGAGCCGCGAGGTCGTACTCGAGAGCGGCCACAGATTGGAGTATGGGAAGGCGCTTTACGCTCTTGGGTCTTCGCCCATCGAGATTCCCGAACTTCTCCAGGGCGAAAGCGCAACATTGAGGACAACGCAGGACGGTCTGAAGATCCGCAGGCAGCTCGCGGGCGCAAAAACCGTCGCCATCGTCGGAGGCGGATACATCGGTGCGGAAGCTGCGGCGGCTCTCTTGGACAAGGGGCTCGCCGTTACCATCGTAGAGCGAGGCCCTCACCTCTGGTCGAGGTTCGAATCGAGAGAGGTGGCTCAGGCGGTCCACGCCTATCTCGAGCAGCGAGGCGCGCGTATTCTCGTCAACACCACGGCAGTGGAACGCAAGCCGGGCGTACTTGTGACTTCGGACGGGAACGAAGTTCCGGCAGATTTCGTGTTGCTCGGGATCGGTGCGAGGCCGAATGTGGGCGTCGCGCGGGCTGCCGGACTCGAAATGGGCGAAAGCGGGGTCCAAGCGAACTCCAATCTGCGGACCTCCGACGAACGAATCTGGGTAGCCGGCGACGTTGCGGAGTACCCTGATGTCGTCTGCGGACGGACGGTTCGGATCGAACACCATCTTCACGCCAAGTGGACCGGCGAGAAGGCCGGCGCCGCCCTGGCCGGCGAGACGAGCGCGTACAGGCGAGTCCCTTATTTCTTTAGCGATGTCGGCGAGCTTTCGATGATTCTTCGCGGCGATCCCCGCCCCGATTACCAAGTCTTCACGTTCGGGGACCCGCGCGAGCCGCTGATCTCTCAGGTTTTCTTGGATCCAGGGGGCATCGTGCGCGGATTCATCGACCTCCGAAAGGACTACAAGGCGCAGGAGCCGCTGGACGAAATGTTCGAGCAGATGATCCTCGCCCAGAAGAACTTGTCTGACCGGATCAAGGACCTCCAGAAGCCATCATTCGACCTTCTTGACCTTAACGGATAGTGCTTTTTCCAATCTGGCGAGGTATTCGCTGGCTGGGATCTCGATCGCGCCCAGGGAGCCTAAGTGCGGAGTGTAAAATTGAACGTCCATTAAAAGGAAGCCGCGTGCCCGCAGCCATTCCACCAATTTCCACAACGCCACCTTCCCTGCGTCTGTCTCGGCATGAAACATGGACTCCGCCATGAACGCACCCCCTAAGGCCACTCCATAGACGCCGCCCACGAGGCGACCATCCCGCCATGCCTCCGCGGAATGGCCTTTCCCTCGACGGTGCAATTCCGTGTAAACCTCCAAGAACTCTGGGGTAATCCAGGTTCCCTCTTCGCGATCGGCGCACCTTTGCATGACCTGCCGGAACGCCCGATCGAACGTAACCTCAAACTTCTTCGCGGAGCGGCGCAGGGATCGGGTCACGCGGAAACCGTCGAGAGGCAGGATGGCGCGGGGGTCGGGGCAGAACCAGGCGATACGCCCCGAAGGGTCCCCCATCGGGAACAACCCGCGCCGATAGGCTGCCTCCAGAAGTTCCGGCGTCAGGCGCAACCGATCCATCCCACGGATTTTGTCCGTTCCGGTAAACTGAACTATGCTTCCGGTCCTTTGCGCCCTTGCACTTTCTCCGCTGAATCAATTGCCAGACCTCGGCGGCCGACTCCCTCGCATCGACCTGCCCGGCTTGGAGAACTTGCTCAAGAAGGGCGATCCACTCTCGACCAGCCTGGCTGACGCGGATATGGGTCTGACCTTTCTCGACGGTTGGGACCCCGGCAACTACAAGCTGATTACCCAGGACGACCGAACCGGGCGCATCTGGAAGCTGCAGCCGGGATATTACAAGATCGAGCTACGGTCGTACTGACTGCGTGCGGGTCAGCCCGCCCCGTGGGGTGGGGACGGAATGGTTCACGGGCCGTGGAAGGGAGACCTTGCAGGCCTCCTTCTCGACGCCATTCGTCGCGCGGACCTGCGGACGGAGATATCCCAGACGGATGTTCAGTACCTGCTTTGGGCAATTCTCTCTCGAGCGAAGCCCTCCAAGCTTCGCGGTCGCGTGCGCGAAACAGCGCTGAAGTTGCTCACCAAGGAGGAGCTGGCAAAGCTCGAAGGGTTCGGGCTCGACGTGATCGAGAATCGAATCATGGGTCAGCTGCTCGGCCGATTTGACCAAGCGATGCGGCCGATCCTCGAAGCGGAGAACAAGCTGCGGGGGATGTTCTATCAGGCGAATCGTCCGTTCGAGGAGATTCAACGTATCGCGGTCCTGCCGCCCTTGGAAGGCGTCAAGAGCGAGATCCCGAAGCTGCGGTGGCTCTGGCGACCCGAGGGATACGCCATTCGTTACGATCCGAAGGGCTTCATGAGGCTTGAAGTCTACGTCGTCGTCCCGCATCGGTTCACGATCACTCGCGACTCCAAGGGACGGATCATCCGCCTGGAGGGACCTCCCGGCTATATCAGTGAAGTGGAGTATGACGACTCTGTCCCCAGCATCAAGTGCCCCACCGACGAGAACCTCACCGCCTATAAGTTCAAGAAAATCACGTTGATTGCTTCGGGCCACACAGCCACGTTCGAGAATGTGGGCTGGACGTTCGTCGGCATCCCGAAGAAGAAGGCGAACACGCCGCTCTGGAGCCAGCCGCTCCTCGAATGGAAGGCGCTCACGCGGCCGCCGCTGCAATTCGAGTGGTTCCAACGTTGGAGGGAACGCGCCGAACGTGCCCAAGAGGCCCGAGAACGGATGGAAGAGGCTCGACACCAAGCCGAGCGCATGGACCGCATCCTACGCGGCGACGCATCGGACGAGGACTTCCTCGACATCAGTCACTACCGAGACGGCGTCGAAGCCGCCACCGGCGATCCCTCGGAGCGTGCGCAATGGATCGCCGAGCACCACGCGCGCCAGAGCGAGGCCCCGCTGCACGCCATCAACGTGCTGGAAGGCCTTCCTGACGGGACCGAGGTGGATACGTCCGACCGCGTCGGGCTCCCCGGCCACAGTGGAGCGCAACGGCTCGGGGCCGGCACGCGCACTTGGTAACCACCGCCGTAGGGTACCCTAAGGACTCTAAAGCGCAGGACAGAGAGTTCTGCCGCGTGCCACGCGCCCCAAGGCTGTGACCGGAGAACGCTCTTTCTTCTACTTTGCGCTCCCGAACGCATGAACAGACAAATCGTCGTTAACGTAACGCCTCGTGAAACCCGAATCGCCGTCCTCGAAGATGGCCGCCTCATGGAATACAGGGTGGAGCGCGAGGAACGAGTCGTCGGCAGCATCTATAAAGGGCTCGTTCAGAACGTTCTCCCCGGAATGGACGCCGCCTTCGTGGACATCGGCCTCGAGCGGAACGCCTTTCTCTACGTCGCGGACATTCTCCCCGAGGAGGATGGCGAAGGCGAATCGCCCGCCAGCATCAAACGGAGCGAGCTGCGCCGGCGCAAGATCAAGGACCTGATCAAGCCTGGGCAAGAGATCATGGTGCAGGTCATCAAAGGACCGCGCGGCGCCAAGGGAGCCAGGGTCTCCACCCGAATCAGCCTCCCAGGGCGCTACGTCGTGCTCATGCCCACGCTCAACCATCTCGGCGTCAGCCGAAAGATCGAGGACCGAAAGGAGCGAGACCGCCTGCGCAAGGTAGGAGAGAAGATCAAACCGGAAGGGTTTGGCTTGGTCATGCGAACCGAGTGCGAAGGACGCACGCAGACCGAACTCAAACAGGACGTGCGGTTCCTGGTCAAGGCTTGGCAGAAGGTCGTCGAGAATGCGAAGAAGCATCGCGCTCCCGCGTGTGTGTACCGCGACCAGTCGCTTCTGTACCGAACCCTCCGCGACATTGTCAGCGAAGATGTCAGCAAGATTGTGATTGACGACCCGGACGAATTCGAGAAGGTCTATGCCGTGTCCGACCTGCTCGTGCCCGCCCTCAAAGATCGGATCTTTCTTTACGACGGCGAGACCCCGATCTTCGACCACTACAATATCGAGAAAGAGCTGGAACGATTACTTCATCCCAAAGTGTGGCTGAAATCCGGATCGTACCTTGTAATTGACGAAATGGAAGCGATTACCGCTATAGACGTCAACACCGGCAAGCACGTCGGAACGACGAATCTCGCGGACACGATTCTCAAGGCGAATCTCGAGGCGGCCGAAGAGGTCGGCCGCCAGCTCCGGTTGCGCGACATCGGTGGGATCATCGTCGTGGACTTCATTGATATGGCGAGCGCCGCTGACAGGAAGAAGTTGCTGAAGCATTTTCAAGAAGTCCTCAAGCGGGATCGAGCAAGGACGCGCGTGGGCCGCATCAGCAGCCTTGGGCTTGTGGAGATGACCAGAAAGCGAACGGGCGAATCAGTGACGGAGAGCATCACTTCTCTGTGTCCGGAGTGCAACGGCATCGGACGCGTTCCGAGCACCGAAACCGTTTCCCTCTGGGTCGAGCGGGACCTTCAGCGCGCTCTGCACAGCCCAGGGAACGCCTTCTACGTCGAATGCAATCCGGCGGTATGCGAATCGCTCATCGGACCGGATGGAGAGAACGTCGAGGAGTTGGAGCATCGCTTGCGGAGAGCGGTCTACGTGCGCAGCAATCCGACGCTCGCGCAGGACGAATATCGCATCGAACACGGCGACATCGAGGAGATCGAAGCCGAGCTACTGCCGTTCCGACGCGCTCAGGTCATCGAATGCAACGTGCGCGCCTCTACGTTGCCCGGCTCGACCAAGGCTGTCGGTTGGACGGATGACGGATATTATCTGGAACTCTCCGAGGGCGAGCCGCACATCGGCAAACGTGTGAAAGTCTGTCTCGAGGACATCCGGCGATCCTTTGCCATCGCAAGCGTGATCACGACCGGCGCGAGGACCGGATAAGCGAAGCTGGTGAGCCGGGTGGGATTCGAACCCACGACCCACGGCTTAAAAGGCCGTTGCTCTGCCACTGAGCTACCGGCTCACCCGTTGGGCGCAGTCATAATCCGCAACGTGCGCTGGGAAAGAATCTGGTATCCACGAGACCCGCTCGGGAAGGCACTTTCTCTCGCGCTCACGCCGCTGAGTTGGATCTACGCCGCTGGGTGGCAAGTTTACCTCCAGGCTTACCGCTCGGGACTCAAACGGCAGTTCGTCCCACCTCTTCCCACCGTTTGCGTCGGAAACCTCGAAGTGGGCGGATCCGGGAAAACGCCCATAGCGATCGCTCTCGTTCGCATGTTGAAGGAAATAGGATATAGCCCTGCGCTCTCGCTGTCCGGTTACGGAAGCGCGGCCAGCCAAGGCGTAACCCCCCTGGCCCCCGAACAACCCGTGGAGGCGCTGATTCACGGCGACGAAAGCGCACTCGCTCGCGCGAAGCTGCCCGATGTGCCTCTGCTGATCGGGCGGCGGCGAACGGAAGCGGCGAAACTCGCACCCACACTCGGCGCAGACGTTCTCGTGCTCGATGACGGATTCCAGCACCTACCCCTCGCCCGAACCCTCGACCTGATCGTCTGGCAACCGGAGCGCACCAACCGTCGCTGCCTGCCTGCCGGCCCCCTCCGCGAACCCGAAGCGAACGTCCGTCGCGCGGCAGCTTTGCTGCTCCCTTCCGGGGCGACGCCGCCGCCGTACGGACTGCCCGCCTTCTTCTACGAAAGAAGGTTTGGCCCGCTTCGCTGCATCCAAACGAACGCCACCGTCTCCGTTCAGGACGTCCCGAAACGAGTGGTAGCCGTCAGCGCGATCGCCCGACCGGAGCGGTTCCGCGCCTCGCTCGAGAGCCTCGGGTTCGAAGTCGAAGAAGAGCTTGTGTTTCCAGATCATTCCTCTCTATCGCACGCGCGTTTCGATGATCGTAAAACCTACGTCTGCACCGAGAAGGACGCCGTGAAACTGAAGGACCGCGAAGACTTGGCGCAGGTCTTTGCCCTCGAGAGCGATGTCGAGTTCGTAGATTCGGATGCGCAGGTCGCGTTTCTGCAGCCGAAGCTGGAGGAAGCGAAGTGACCGGAAGAATCCTACGCGTCCTCTCGTGGATTCTCTGCAAACTGCCTGAGCGATGGGCGGACCGTGTTGGCATTGCACTGGGAACCCTTGCCTATCACTTGGATGGAAAACATCGAAAGCAAGCGATTCGCAACCTGCAGATGGTGTTTCCTGATTGGGATTCGCGAAGGGCAAAGCGAGTCGCAAAACAGGTGTTTCAGCATTTCGGCAAAACGGCGGCGCGTTTTCTTCGCGCGCCGGCGCTCAGCGCCGAGGATGTTCGCCGTTCCGTTCGGTGTGACGGCCTCGAGCTGATCCATCAAGCGCTCGAAGAGGGCAAAGGCGCGATTCTCATCACGGGACATTTCGGAAACTGGGAGCGGATGGCGCATTACTTCGCGATTGAAGGGATCCCACTCAGCGTCATCGCTCGCGACGCGAACGATGCGGAGACCACGAGAATCGTCAACCAGGCCAGGCGGAGCGAGGGCTTCGAGGTTTATCCCCGCTCCAAGGCAGCCCGGAGAGTGCTCCAAGACCTCAAGGCCAACCGCTGCGTCGGCATCCTCCCGGACCAAAACGCCCAGGAACTGTTCCTTCCGTTCTTCGGCCGACCTGCCGGCACCGTCGCCGGGCCTGCCGTCTTCCACCTCAAGACGAAGGCGCCAGTTCTTACCACGTTCTGCGTCGAAAATCCCGACGGCACGTATCAGGTTACAGTCCGTCGACTTGAACTGCCTGAACCGACAGGCGACAAAGAGCGAGACGTGGAAGCGATCATGACGCGCATCAACCTCGCCATCGAGGAAGCCGTGCGAGAGCATCCGGAGCAATGGCTCTGGCTGCACGACCGGTGGCGAAGCGCACGACGGGAAGGTTTGCTGTGAAGGACCGAGTCCTGATTGTTCGACTATCGGCGATCGGCGACGTGGTGATGGCGCTGCCGGCCGCGGCGAGCATCAAGGCTTCGAACCCTTCCGCAAAGGTCGCATGGGTCGTGGATCACCGAATTCGCGAGCTACTCATCGGACACCGGGCGATTGACAAGGTGTATCCGATCTTCACCGATCGTAGAGTTCGACGAAACCCAGCGCGATGGCGCGTCATGCTCAAACAGCACCGGGAGTTGGCGGAGTTCCATGCCGAAGTGGGGATAGACCTGCACGGGCACGCAAAAAGCAGCATTGCCTTACGGGCGTCGAAGGCTCCGGAACGCTATACGTTGGACCCGAAGGATCCGCTCTCTCGCATACTCGGCGGGAAACTGGTATTCAGCCGCCCGAATCAGCACAGGGTCGAGGCGTACCTGGACGCGGTGCAACGGGCAGGGTTTCCCTACCGTCGGTACGATTTCGACTTGCCTCTGAATGCGGCGATCCAGGCGCACGTCCGTTCCCTTTTAGGTGACGGAAACTGGATCACGTTGCACGCTGGCGGCACGCATCCAAAGAAGATCTGGCCGATCGAGCGGTTCATCGAAATTGCCAAGTGGCTTCACGGAGAGGGACACCGCCTCGTTCTCGTCGGCGGGCGGGGCGAAGAGCGCCTGGTCGAACCGCTCCTGGCATCGGTTCCGTGCGAAACGCTCGTCGGTAAGGTCGGTTTGCTCGAAGTTGCAGAGGCGATCCGCAGGGCCAAGCTGCATATCTCCGGCGACACGGGCACAGCTCATCTCGCTGCAGCAGTCGGAACGAAATGTGTTACGGTCTTTGGACACATGCCTGCGTCGGTTTATCATCCGTTCGGGCAACCGAACGCCGTCGTCCAGTGCGGCAGTTCCGCCGCGGATGTGCCGGTCGAGAGGGTGATGGAGAAGGTGCGGGAGCGGCTCCATGAGTGAAAGGATCCTGCTCGTTCGGCTCTCCGCCATCGGCGATATCGTTCACACGATGCCCACAGCAGTCGCCATCAAGAAAGCGCAACCGGAGTGGCGGCTGGACTGGGTGGTTCAATCCAATCTCCGGCCGCTGCTCGAAGGATTTCGGTTCGTGGATCAAGTCATCGAAGTCCCGCGAAGGCCGAGGCTGGGTGACCTCTTTGGGATCCGAAAACAGCTCCGTGAGAGGCGGTACACGGTTGGCCTTGACATGCAGGGGCTCTTCAAGAGTGCGCGGGTGCTCGCGCTCTCCGGCGCAAAGAGGCGTCTGGGCTACTACTGGCAGCGGGAGGGAGCGTGGCTCTTCAGCAAGGCGGTGAAACCCGCAGCCGACAAGACCCACGTCGTAGACCACTATCTCGCGGTCGCCGAGGCTCTTGTCGGGCCGGTCCATGAGGTCGAGTTTGGACTCGAGCCGACCGAGACTGCTTTGGCGAAGGCAAACGAGCTGCTGAAGCCGGTCCGCGATCGCGCCGAGAACCGCAGGCTGCTGGCCGTCAACCTGGGGGCTGGACAGCCGGAGAAGCGCTGGCCTATTCCGAGCTTCGCTCGAGCGATTTCCCTCGCCAGGGACTCCGGCTGGGAACCGTTCCTGATTGGCGGACCCATGGACGCGGCGGCTGCGGAAGAGCTGAGCGGATATTGCGAGGCGCCTCCAGTCAGTCTCGTCGGGAAGACGTCGCTGGATGTTCTTGTCGGCGTTCTCGCGCTTGCCGACGCGCATCTCGGCGGCGATACCGGCTCGACGCATATCGCCGTCGCCCTCGGCAAACCCGTCGCCTGCATGATGGGCCCCACCCGGCCGGAGCGAAGCGGCCCCTATCGGCGGCCGCACCAGGTTGTCTACAAAGAGGGCGATGCCTTCCGAGACATCGCCCCTGAAGAGGTCGTGGCCCTTCTCCCGCCGGTTTAGGCAGCTGGAATCGGGCTGGACGGAGAGGCCTCCAGTTCGCGCCGGAGCATCGCCCGCGCCCGAAACAGCCAACTCTTGACCGTTCCCACGGGCGCGCCCAAAGCGCGCGCTACCTCCGAAACGTCCATGCCGGCGAAATGGCGCAAGACGATCACTTCCCGGTACTGCTTCGGCAAACGTCGGACCGCTTCACGAACCCGTCGCCCAAGTTGCGAGCGAATCGCGTCACCCTCTGGATCGGAATCGCTCTCGAGGTAGTAGGCGTGGCTCTCGAGGTCCTCGCCCGTTCGCTTCCGCCGTCGAGCGACATCAATGCAGACATTCGAGCAGATTCGATACAGCCAGGGGGCAAACTCCCGCGCCGCGTCGAACTCCCGGATCGAGCGCTGCGCCTTGACGAAGGTGATCTGAGCCGCGTCTGCCGCATCCTCGTCGTTCCGAAGAAGCCGCTTCGCATGCAGCAGGATCTGGCGGTAGTAGGCTTGGAAGAGCTCATCCATCGCCTCCCGAGAACCGCCCTGCGCTGCGCGGATCAACTTCGCCTCATCTCGATTTCGAACGGTCGTAGTCATTGCTTTCTCCTTGATTGGACACCCACATAGTACGGCGAAACGCAAAGAGAAGTCAAGCGCGATCTTTAAGATTTGGGACTTTTGACCTAAACATCTTTGAACCTTGAGACGACAATTGCTCAAGAATTCGAAAGCCTCACCTTGAATTTTCGAATCGGCGCCACTGCCACTCCTGCGGACGGCATGAAACCTTTTCGGCATAGTATACGTCTGTATACATGGAGGATCACAACATGACTCCTAAAGCGGACAACCAGAAAAGGACGACCTGGGTGTACTTCGCCCTGCCTGCACCCGAACCCAAGGCGGACCGGCGCGTTCGCGCACTCGGGTTGGAAGGCGTCAGCCCCAACGCCGATCTATTTCGCATGCGCGCGCGGAGCGACGGAGCGAACGAGGCTGCGGGGATCGTCGAGCGGATTGCCAGGTGGTATCCGCAAGCCGACCGAATTGGCGTTAGCCTGAACCCGCCCCTGGCGCGGATGCTGACCGCGCCCTCGGCGGCGAGCCGCCTGGTCCTGGACGTGGACGAGCTGGACGCGGCCGTGGCAGACGTGCCCCTCGGCGAAGTGCCCGACATCCTTCCGCGCGAGGCGTCGAGGCTCAATCTTCGTGGCGTATTCACGGCCGGCGAGTTCGTCACCCTCGAAGAGCAGGACCTCCGACGCATCATGGGCTCCGCACGGGGCGCGTGGTGGGCGAAAGCCCTGCGAGGTGAGGACGTACCAGCGACCGCGCCTTCCTACCTGAGTCGAGGTCTCATCCTTGGCACGCCTCGCCACGGGCCTGCTGACGTGCGCACCGCTGTTCGCAAGGCCCTGCGCACTGCGGTCGCCGCCCTCGTGGGAAAGGAGCTTACGGCTGACGAGGTCTGGGTGGAGATCGCCGCGCAACCCACGGCAATCCGAAAGCGGATGCCGGTTCGGCTTCTGGACGCTTCGGCGATCGAGCAGGAACTCTTCCGGCGTTTCTCGCTGGACGAAGTCCCGTGTCCGCAGCGGGTGTCGGTTCGTTTCCTCGGGATTCGCCCCGTGGAGCAGCCAACGCTGACCTTCTTCGAGGCGGACGAGTCTGCCGCCTAACCCTCTTCCTCTTTGCCCAACTCTTCCAAGAACCGGGCGAGGGTCTCCTCGAAGCCGGCAAGCGTCGGCGTGTAGTACGGCAAAGACAGGCCGTGGTCCACTGGAAGATAGCGCTGCTGCACCCAGCCGCCGAAATCGTGCGGATAGAGATACGGTTCCCGGTCGCTCGGCTGCGTCTCCATTTTCCTCGAGTTGGGATCGCGTAGGAAATCCGGAACGCGTGGCGGGGGCTTCCCTTCCAGGTCGCCCATCGCCGCCTGGATCGCGCGGTACGCCGAGTTCGACTTGGGTCGAGCGGCCAAATAGATCGTGACCTGAGCCAGAGGGATTCGGGCCTCGGGCATTCCGATTCTTTCGACCGCGTCGAAGGCCGCCGTGGCGAGTACCAGCGCCATCGGATCCGCGTTCCCTACGTCCTCGCTGGCGAGGATCACGAGTCGGCGAGCGATGAACCGCGGATCCTCCCCCGCGACGAGCATCCGAGCCAGGTAGTGCAGCGCAGCGTCCACGTCGCTTCCACGTACACTCTTGATGAAAGCTGAGATGACGTCGTAGTGTTGGTCGCCGCGCTGATCGTATCGCAACAGCGGTCGTTGCATCGCTTCGGCAATGTGCTCCGCTGTAACCCGCGGCTCCGGGTGAGCGAGCTGTGCCGCCAGTTCGATGCCGTTGAGCGCCACGCGCGCGTCACCGTTCGCCCACCGCAGCAACTGTTTCCTCGCCTCGTCGGTGACTTCGACGCCAAGTTCAGCGATGGCGCGCTCGAGAATCCGCGACATCTCCTCTTCGGTCAGCGGCTTTAGCGACCAGACCCGGCAACGCGACAGAAGGGGTGTGGCGAGGCTGAAGACGGGATTCTCCGTCGTAGCCCCAATCAAGATGAGAGTGCCATCCTCCACGTACTTCAGCAAAGCATCCTGCTGCGTTCGGTTGAAGTGGTGAATCTCGTCCAAAAAGAGGATCGTTCGTCGTTCGCGATGCGACGCTTCTGCGGCGATCTTCCGGATCTCCGCGACCCCACACGTTACGGCGCTCCGCTCCTCCATATGGGCGTCCATGCTCCGAGCCAGCAGGGATGCGAGCGTCGTCTTGCCGCACCCGGCTGGACCCCAGAGAATCATGGAGCCGATGCGACCGCTCTCCAACGCCCTCCGAAGCGGCGCGCCTTCTCCGAGCAAGTGCTGTTGACCGACGTACTGCTCGATTGTCTGGGGCCGTAAGCGGGCGGCGAGCGGCTTCCACTCGTCGCGGGATGCGGCTTCGCTCTCGAAGAGAGACATCGTTAGGTGTCAGAATACCGGAGCGAAGGAGATCTCAGGAATTGCGCATCGCACAAAAACGGCTTTTTGGTACGATCGGTCTCGGCGTAGCACTCGTGGTGCTCGTGGCAATCTTCGTTTGGTGGAAGAACAAGCCACCCGGCTATCTCGATCCTTTGATTCCGCCAGCCAACACGGCCGGCACGATCCTCGCTCTCAAGGAAACGGAGAGCGGACACACTTTGGTCGCTATTCAAGCGGACGGCTCGATGAGATCTCCGGACGACCCGGGAAACGTAACGGAGTGCGCCTGGGATGCCAAGGGCGAGCGCGCCGTCTTCATCAGCAACCGCGGCGAAGCGGGGACCTATCAGGTCTTCAACTGGGTGCCCGATCGAGCCAACGAACCGTATCGGATCAGTTCCGGCGCACCCACGTCGGGCCTTTACGTTCATCCAAGCGGGAAGTACGTCCTGGTGGTCTCTCGGGGCGATGTGGTCGCGTTCAGCTATCCGGGCGGCATTGCTCGACGCGTGATGCCCCCCTCCGTAGAGCCTGTGATCGGTGCCGAGCAGGAGCTCGGCATGCCCGGCACCGCGCCAGATTATCAGGACATCGCTCAGGCGATCTCGGACCAGTGGCGCGTCGTGAAGACCTCCGTAGACGGCGAGTCCTTCGAGAAGGGATTCGTGGATCGAAGCGGCCGCTACTTCGCCGGCATCCTTTCGACGGCGCGAGGCAAAGCGCTTGTTTTGCAGAATCTCGAGCCGCAAGAACCCGAGCAGGTTCCCGCCGCGGTACCCCTCGCTGCCGAGACGCTGGATCTCGCGATCCATCCGACGGATCCCGTGGTGGCCGTCAGCCTGCACCGATTTCAGTACCCGTCTTCGGCGGCGATTCCGCGAGAGAACGTCAATCCCGATGGAACGGTCAAGAAACCCTACGAGAACGCTCTCTTTTTGATCTCGTTCGAGAGCGGGGCAGTTCCGTTCTTCGTATCGCCCGATGACTCGCAGCGCTTGGCCCGTCCGTCTTTCTCGCCCGATGGCGCCCAGCTCGCCTTCCTCCTCATTGAAAAAGAGGGCGAGCAGTATGTGAATCGCGGTCTGTTCGTTGCTCCCGCGCAAGAGGGAGGGATTCAGGCGGCCCGTCTCGTCGCGGAAGGCAACGTGCAGGATCCGTCATGGTTGCCCGACGGAAGCGGCTTCCTCTTCGTGCGCGAGGGGGACATTTATCAAGTCAACGTGGACGGAACAGGATTGAAACGGATCACGAAGGATGGCGGACCGTACTCCAGCCCCCAACGGAGCCCCAAGCGCTAACTCTCGACGAGGGCGTTGACTGTATCTTCGTACTGTTCGATAAGCTCGTGAACGATTGTACGCACGATCGGCTTGAGATGTGCGGGCGGGTGCGGGATGGCGATCTCTTTGATCGCTTCGATCGGCGTTCGGCGCTTTTCCAGAATGTCCTCGACCCACTGCTGCGCCTTCTCTGGCGGAAGCGCGAGTTCGAATCCGTTCATCTTGAGGAACGTTAGCGCGGCGATGAACGCTGTCGCGCGGTTCCCCGACGTGAATGGCTTGAGCTTCATGAACGTCGCCAGAAACTGCGCCGCTTGGTTCAGAACGTCCTTGCTCTTCCCATACGCATACTGGGCGTACGTGGCTTCCTCCAGCTGCGCGAACTTGAAGTCATTCACGCGCTTGGTCACCTCTTGGTTGATCCACAGTACGTCCTGAACGGTGAGATAGTGAATCATAGTCGCCGTTGTCAACGGACGCGATTCTACCGCGTTCGCGTGACTTTGGACAGGTTGCGCGGATGGTCCGGGTCGAGACCGCGTGCCCGCGCCACTTGCCACGCGAGGCGCTGGGCGAAGACCGCGGCGGGCAAAACCCGCAGCTCTTCGGGAAGAGACGATACAACGGGAGCCTGAAGCAACGAGCCACCCGCCTCGACGACCCTTTGTCGGACATCCTCGGCCGTCTCATCCTGCGCGTCGCTGCCAAATGCCAGGGCGACCGTCCCTTCCCCCACCAGAGCGATGGGGCCGTGGGCGAAATCGGCGATGCTGTACGGCTTGGCAGGGAGAAGCGCGCATTCCATCAGTTTCAGGGCGGCTTCCAGCGCGATCGAGAAGTGGTACCCCCGCCCCAGGGTGAACACGAGGCCTGCCTCTGCTACGGCTTTGGCGAACGGCTCGACATCGCCCTGAGTGGGCAAGTCCCATTCCGTTGGCGGAGAGGGCAGGTCCGCCCCCCACGCCCTCGCGAGTTGATAGAACGCAAGCAGAGTGAGCGTGAACGTCTTGGTCGCAGCGACCGCTCTTTCTTCCCCCGCGCCGAGGAAGATCTGCCGTTCCGCCGCCGAGACGACCGGACCTTCCTCTCGATTCGTCAGCGATGCCGTGGCGCACCCTTGTCGTCGCGCCTCTTCCAAGACGGCCGCGACGTCCGGCGCAGCGGCGGACTGAGAAACGCCAAGGATCAAAGCCCCCTCAGGGTAGCGCGGGCTGCCACCGTATCGCGTGATGACACTTGGCGCGCTGAGACTGCAAGGAATTCGTAGGTGCGCTTCGAAGAGGTAGCGCGCGTAGAGGCAAGCATGGTCGCTGCTTCCCCGCGCAGCAAAAACGACGAACGACGGGCGCTCGATGCGACCGGCTTGCTCGAGCAAGATCGGCTCGCGCTGCGTCCACAGAGCCGGTTGCTCCTCGATCTCTTCGAGCATCCGTGACATGTGCGGAGGTTATCCGATTCCCGCCGATTACCTCCGTCGCGCAGTCAGAAAATCCTCGGCGTGTACCGCGCCCGCCTTTTGCGCCAAACCGTCGGGGTCAATCGCCATCTGATACGGATAGATGTGAGTGGCGACGAAGGCGGTGTGTCCCTCTCGATCCTGCGCGTACCCTCGGAGAGTCACAAACGGGCAGGTGATGATCGTGTGCCCATCCCGCCGATAGGTCTCGTCGAAGACGGTTACGTTGAGCAGGCCGGTCTCGTCTTCCAGGTCGAAAAACACTACGCGCCTGCCGGACGCCGTCGGCGGAAAGCGGAGCCGCATCGCCAAACCGACGACGAGGGCGCGCGCTCCGTCCTCGAGCCGCGCCGCTTCCCGGCAAGGGATTCCGCCATGCTTCTGAATGCGCTCCCGCTCGAATGCCAGCAGGTGCTGTCGGATGTCCAGGTCCAGTAAGGCTCGTTCCAGCACCGCCTTCTCATATGCACTAAAATCCGATACAGCAGGCAGGTCGGGATCCGGCAGTTCCTCCCAAAGCGATCCGGCTCGCTCTCTTCGAAGGCGCGACGCTTCGCCGACGCACCAGAGCGTCGCGCGGCGGTTTGGATGAAGCGAATCGAACGCGCCCGCCAGCGCCATGCATTCCAGTTCATCCACAGAAGCCCGTACGCGCTCAGCAAAATCGAAGAGCGAGCGGAAAGCGCCTCGACTGCGCTCTTCCACGATGCGCCGCAACGTTGGCGCCGAGAGGTTGTGTAGCTGCATCCAACCGACGCGGATCGCCCCGTTCTCTACGGCAAACCGTTCCTGACTTGCGTTCACGTCGAGCGGCAGAATCGGAATACCTTTGTTTCGCGCCTCGTTCGCCAATGTGCCGGGGCCGTAATAGCCGGCTGGCTGGCTCGAGAGCAGCGCCGCGAAGTACTCCGCGGGATAACGCTGCATACAATACACGCTTCGGATCGAGATGTCCGCAAAGGCGAGGGCGTGCCCTTGGGCGAAGCCATATCCACGGAAGCCGGAAACCAGATCCCACACCGCCCCCGCCACTTTCTCCGAAAAGCCGTTCTCTTTCGCCCGCGAGAGGATCCTTTCTTTCATCTCCTGATCCCACTCGGAAGAACGTCTCCGCTGGAACTCCTCCCGAATCTCCTCCGCTTCCCCCGGCGTGTAACCGCAAAACGTCTCCAACAACTGATCCACCTGCTCTTGGAACACAACGATACCGTAGGTCATTCCTAAGATCTTTTCCAAAAGCGGGTGCTCGAAGGTGCAAGGCTCGAGGCCACGCTTCCTGCGAATCAACGTATTCAACTTGACCGCGCCGCCCACTCCAGGACGAATGCCCGCTTGAATCAGACTCGCCTCGTGGAGGTTGGAGGTTCCTAAACGAACGTGCGCTTGCCGCATCGCCGGGGAGGCGCTTTGAGGAATCCCGATCAGATCGCCGTTTTGGAACGGCTCCCACACCGCAGGATCCTCCATCGAGAGGTCCAAAACGCTGAACTCCGGCGTCGTCTCTCGAACTCGCAACTGCGTCCCTTTGAGCACGTCGTGTCCTCGAAGACAAAGTACATCCAACTTGTCAAAAAACCGTTTTGCGCTGTACTTGTCCCATTGCAGAATCGGCACGCCTTCCCGTGCGGAATCCTGCACTGGAACCACCTCGCATATCGGCGTCTCCGAAAGCACGACGCCGGAGGAATGCGCCCCCAAGTGACGCGGCAGCCCATCCAAAACGGAGGCGATCTCGAAAAGCAACTCGAAACGCTCGACGGGAATCCCGCTGTCGCGCAGCTCCGGGCGCTCGCGAAAGGCCCGCCTCAAACTCGCGCCCGTCACCGAGCCATGCAGGCGTTTCGCCAAGCAGTCCAAGGCAGCCTCGGGAATCGCCAGCGCCTTCCCAATCGCGCGAACAATCCCTCTCCCCTGCCAGGTCGCAAACGCGCCGACTGTGGCTGTGCGATCCGCGCCATAGCGACGAACGAAGAACTGCCGCACCTCCTCTCGGCGCTCCGCTTCGAAGTCCACATCAATGTCCGGACGCTTGCTTCCGTCGAGTGGCAGGAAACGATCAAAGTGAAGGTTGTGCCGCGCCGCGTCAATGCGAGACAGCCCCAAACACCATGCCACCGCGCTGTCCACCGCGGAGCCGCGCGCGCTGAAAAGAATCCCCTGCTCCCTCGCCCAGTTGCATGCTTCCCAGAACGCCAGGAAATGGCTGGCAAACCCCAGGTGACAGATCGTCGCCAACTCCAAGTTCAAACGGCTTTTGACTTCGAACGGAATCTCGCCGTATCTCTCTTTTGCACCATGGAACACGACCTCCCGTAGAGCGGCTTCCGGACGATCGCAGAACCGAGGGAAGGCAGGCCGATCCGGCAAAGGGTCGTCCGGGCAGACTTCCGCGATCCGAAGCGTCTGACGAAGAAGCTCCGGTTCGTCCTGGAAGAGTCGCTTCCACTCCGATTCCGTTCGGAAATACCGCTCCGCATTCCAGGAACGAAGAGGCACATTCGGCGCCCCGTCGGGACGCTGCGGCTTTCGTCCCACGAGCTCCTCCACCGTACCCAGCGTTTCGGCGCAAAGCAACGCGTCTTGCGCGGGAAAATCGCTTGGCGCGAGATGCAGGATCGGCCCGCCAGCCACGCAGGGCGCCCCATGATCCTGCGCCAACGTGCGCAGCCGGTGGTGTACCGCCACCTCCCAAGGCGTGAAGGTGCGCTCGATCTCCACAAAGAGGCGCTCCTCGAAGCAACGATGCAAAAATCGGAGGACCTCCGCCGCTCTCTCCTCCTCCCGAAGCGCAAGAAGACGATTGAGCGGGCCGCTGTGACCTCCCGTCAAACAGATCAAGCCCTCCGCGAACTCTTCGAGCCAACTCATCTTGCAAAGAGGAAGCAGGCGCTCATGCTCGCGATGACAGCGGGTGATCAGGCGGGAAAGATTGCGATACCCTTCCTTCGAAGCCACTAACAGCACGATCTCGCCCCCGACCTCCAGCTCCAACGTCGCCCCCAGAATCGGTTTGACGCCTACTGTGACACAACTTTTGCAAAACTGCACCGCGCCCGCCAGCGAGAAGCGATCTACCAGCGCAACCGCCGGATAGCCTGCAGCTCGCGCTAACGCAGCGACCTGCTCGGGTGTCAACGTACTTCGACCAAACGAGTAGGACGAAAGGACATGCAGCGGGACGAACTCGCGGGGCCCTCCCTCCGACAAACGGCTCAGCAGCGCTTCCGCATCGCTCTTCAAGGCGCGGTGCTCGCGTTTCCACTGCGAGTAGTCCACCGTCTGCGCGCTGTCGGAGGGAGGGTCCGGCACTACGGAGAAGAAGGCGTCGGCCGAGCGACGAACCGGCCGCTCCCGGAGCTGCGGAATCCCGCGCTCATCGAGCCAGCGCACAAACTCCCGTTCTTGGGCGCCGGCCCACCATTCTCCAGCCTCGATCCAATGGGCGAGAATCTCCACGCCCTACAGGATAGCATACATTTGTCTACTGTGTGTAGTTCGAGCGAAAACTCTCAGTCCGTCCGCTCGACGATCTCGTTCAGGGCCGGGTAGAAGTTCTTGGAGATCATCTCCGTCTCCCCGTTGACTCTTCGGTAGACGACGACGTCAAAGCCCGCGGCCCCCTGGGTACGAAGCCTCCCATATCTGCCTCCCTCGCCCATCTCCAGCCGCCCGGGCGGAACCACCCGACGGACGTCCTGCCAAACTCTCACTTCCGGAATGCTCCCGCCAGCCGCATAGAGCCGGACGATCGCCTGTCCACGTTCGACCGAGCAATGGATGCGCACCGGCACATCCAGCGGGTTGCGGAACTTCAAGTCGAATGCGTCGTACGCAACGGCAGCGTCTCGGCCCGGGGGAACGTAGGACGGCGCAAACCGATGCGGGTGCCTCTCCAGGATCTCCATCCCCGCGAGCAACGCAGCGTTGTAGACGGTCGTCGAGGCCTGGCAAACACCGCCTCCCCACGCCGTAACCAGTTGTCCGTTATAGCTGACGGGCGCAGGCCGATATCCTTGGTCTACCGAGTAGGAACCGACTCGCTGATTGAACGAGAAGACCTCGCCCGGCTGAACGATCGCGCCGTTCACCCGCGCTAGCGCGAGCGCGGCGTTGTGCCGTTGCGACCGAGTCCGTCCTTCCAACGGCGAGGACCACGCCGCAATGCAGCGCTCCCGCTCGTCGAAGGAAAGAAGAGTTACAGCGGCGAGCACCAGCGCGAAAGCGCCTACCAACCACCTCATCGTCCGACCTCCAACTCTACGGACGGCGCGTACGCACGATAGGTTGGGTTATACATGTTGTATAGAATGGCGGGAAGCGCCGTCGCTGTGCCGCGGCTGGATGCCCGCAGACGAATCTCGACGACGTCCGCGCCGGGCGCCACGTACGATTTGAACAGGGAAACGCTATTGCGCGACCAGATCATCGTCCAGCCGTTGTGATACGACTCGCCGTAAGGCTCCATGACCCGAAGGTTCGACGGAATCGGCACGTCCACCTGAACCCAGCTGCCGCCACCGTCGAAGTCCACGGTTACTTTGCAGATGACGACGTCGCCGAACTTCCATGAGTGAACCGGTTCGGTGCCGGTCACTTGAACCAGGGAGCCATCGGGACGCCGGACGGTCTCCAACGCGTAGAAGTCCCGGAGGATGTAAAGTCCCTGGTCCGACTTGGGTGGCGACGCGGACAGTTCGCGGAGGTACGCTTGGATCAGCGCGGCGCCCCCTCCGCTCCGCTCTACGGACACCGTGTTCTTGCCCCTTTTGAGCTTCGCGTTCGGCACGGTTACGACGACCTCTTTCGCCAAGTCGCCGATAGAGAGGCTTCGTTCCATCACCGTGCTCCCATTGACTTGGATGCGAAGGTTCATCGGCTCCAGCGGGACGGACGATTTGCGAAGGTAGGTCGTCAGGGTCAGTAGCACGTACGAGGTTTCGCGCGTCGTTCGCCACCAGGAGCCCTCGCGGCGGTAGAGAAGGAATCGGACGGCTTTCGGCACGAGTGGATCGCCTGGCGCGAGTTCGACGAGCGCGCGGGCGCAGATCGCCGTCGGTTCGGCGTTCCAGAAGCCGATTCCGTCCCAAGATGCGAAGTCGCCTTGAATCTTCGCGGCCTTTCTTAGGGCATCGAGGGACTGCGCCGCGCGTCGCGCGTCGCCGGCGTTGTGCCAACCCAACGCCAGATACGCATGATCGATCGCGGAGCGCGGCGTGACCCGCTGCAGCGCCGACCTGGCTGCTTCCGCATCGTACAGGCTCAGCACGTATGCGGCGTACGCCGGCTCATCGTTGTCGCCCACCGCGCCTTGAGACCACTGGGACTTCAGCCAGTCCGCCCCCCTCTCCAGCAAGGACGTTCGCACCGAAACCCCGTTCTGCTTCGCAAGATAGAGCCCTTCGAGTACCAGCGAAGTGATATAGATGTCTGGGTCGCTTCCTTCCCACCAGCCCCATCCGCCTTGATAGCCCTGCATCCGATCGAGGCGGAGCAGCGAGTCTCGCGTGATCTGCGGAATCAGGCTCGCGCGGCGAGGGGGCGGCAGCCCCAGGTCGCGCAACGCCGCCTGGACGAGCACCGCCGGCAGGAATCGGCTCATCGTCTGCTCGGCGCACCCGAACGGATAATCAATGAGCGAGTCCAGACTCTCCGCCAAGCCCGCGGCGATCGACGGGGAGACCCGAACCGTCAGTTCTCCCAAATCCGTCCGCTCGGAGTTCAGGCTGAGCTCTCCCGTCCAGCTGGGTTCGCTCGTCAGCGCAGAAACGTTGTCGAACCTCCAGATGCCCTTCGGCAGCACTCGCACCCGTTGCACCATGCCGTCCGATGCCGCATCGCTGACGGCCGAAACGGTAACCATCGCCGTTTCGCCGCGACCGGCTGTCGCCCACCACTGAACGACTCGGCTCGAGCCATTCGGCATCTCCAAGCGCTGGTTCTCGCCCTCCAGCTGCGCGCCTTCTGCGCTCCCCGTCACATTCACGCGAACCGCGCGACCGGTGTCGTTCCGAATCGTCGCCTCGACGAGGAACCGATCTCCCTCGACCACGACGCTTGGCGAGCTGACGGTAACGGACAGCGGGAGAGAGACGCGGACTCGACCCACGCCTTTGCCAACGTGCGTGTCCAGCGTTGCGCCGACCGCCGTGCAGCGCCAGGTCGTGAGGTTGTCAGGGAACGTTACGGTTACCCGCGCTTCGCCGTTTTCATCCGTCTTCACGTCGGGTAGCCAGAGCGCGACATCTTTGAAGTCCTCTCGAACTTCGAAGGGCGCAAAGTCCTTCGGCCCACTGTCCAGAAACGCCTCCTCGATAGACGAAGAGGTCGAGACCCGGTTCCACTTTCTCGGATAGAACTCTCGTAGGATGTCCGCGGTGTCCTCTCGGATCGCATAGAGCGCCTCGTCCACGACGGTCAGGGCAAGTTCGGCAGACACCGGTTCCCCGTCCACACTCGTTCGGATCTGCAGGGGCACCGTTTCACCCGGGCGCGCTTGATCCCGCTCCGGTGTTACGGTAACGGTCAGCTTGCGCGTGGTCGGATCGGTGATCACTTCGGCGCGAGCGACTACGTAATTCGCGTCCCAAATGCGGGAGACTTGCACGTCCACGTTCGGGACATATGCCGTGACGATCGGCACTTCCACGAGAGTTACGGGACGGTCCAGACGTACGACGCGGGATTCATACAACCGATCCCCCTCGATCGTCACCAGAGCCGCTCCGCCGGGCTTGTCGGCGCGGATGGCCAGCGTGCATACATCTCCCGGACGGTACGTTTTCTTATCCGTGATCACTTCGAGGGCGCCGCTCGGCGTATCGAAGTCGCTACCGTATACGTAGTAGAAAGCGTACGCAACCGTCTCTCGGCCGCCCGAGTCCCGCGCTTTCACGGCGACACGAAAGCTGTCCGATCCGCTGGCCCGGACTGGGATGACGATCTCTCCATTCGAACCAGATTGGAATGTGCGCCTCGCAAACGTGTGCACCACTTCCTTGCGATTGATCCAGTCCACGGTCTGGATCTCGGCGACGACGTTGGCGCCGCGGACGGGTTCGCCATTGAGGTCGAGAACGAGGGCGGTCACGGAAGTCTCCGCGCCGGGCTGGAGCATATAGACGGACTGGTCTACGCTTACCGAAACGCCAGCGCGCAACACGTCCACGCTCGCCTCTCCCTGTCCGTACCCGCCGCCTTCGTCCGATACGTAGGCGGTCACCGTCCACCTCTCGTCCATCTCGCTGGTTTCCGGTCTGAGGGTCACGGTAGCCCGGCCGTTCTCGTCGGTGGTAACTTCCAGGTCTTGGACCCAATCTCCGTAGGATTCGTCTTCGTAGTAGTACCAGTCGTCTTCACGGCTGAACGCTGGGTTCCGCTCCCACCCGTACAGCTCGCGGCGCGAAACGGCCACGTCTACCTTCTTGCCGACCGCGGGTGCGCCGAAATAGTACCTTGCTTCAATCGTAAATCGTGCACGATCTCCGGACAGAATCCCCTTTTGCTCGGGCTTGACTGAGACCTCGTACATCGGCTTCTCGTAGTCGGCCAGTTGCACATAGGTCGCCCCGGTCGCTTCGCCCACCTGCCATTCGATCGTGAGGCCGCCCGGCGCTACCTCTGGACTGAGCGCGAACTCTCCCGAAAAGGTTCCGCTGGCTGAAGTCGTATAGGTCTGCTCGCCGAGCAGGTTGGAGTCCCAGTCGGAGAACTGCAAGTGCACCGCTTCGTTCGCAGGAATCTGGTACTGATCCCCTACCAGATCGCGAACCACGGCCTTGAAGCGAACGGTCTCGCCGGGGCGGTAAATCGGGCGATCGGTGTAGAAGAAGAGGTGGATCATGCGGTCTGACGGTGGGTTCCACGCGTACACCGGAGCGGCGGACGTGCCGATGACTCCCAGCCACTTGTGGTCTCCCTGGCTGGACGACGGCAGCTCGAGGGTTCCGTTGGCATCGGTTTTGCCAATCCTGGCGCGCGTATTCAGATCCACAATCTCGACACCCTCCACCGGCTCCCCTGTCTCCACATGGCTAACGTAAAAGAAGTCCTTCTTTCCGTCCGATTTGGCGATCATGCCGATCGAGGAAACGAAGACGGAAGAGTACGAACGGAGCGGCCCAGCGGCAATTCGCACCAGGTACAGCCCCTCTTCGAGGGCGCCAAATGAGATGCGATCGGTGAACGCACCTTCGACGTCGCGGTTCTGGATCCTGTGGCGTCCCGTGGCTACGACCTTCGCGCCTTCCGGAATGGAATCAAGAGGTGCGAACCACTGGCGGGTCACCCAGTCGGCCAAAGACGCACCCTGAGCGCCTTTCCACCAGTCGTCCTCCAGTCGGGCGACTCTCCACTCCAGTTCGTCTTCTGTGACGAATCCCGAGACCAACACGGCTGGTTCTTCGCTTGGAGGGATCACGGAGCGGTTCGCCCAGGATCGCAAATAGGGCTGGACGGGATTGAGCACCAGCTCGGCGTCGGTGACGCTGCCTTCCACGACGTGGACGACGGTCGTCGTGTCTTCGTGCGCCCGACCCGTAACGTGGAGCCGGTAGTAGCCCTCCTCAACGCCATGGAAAAGGAAACGACCGTCCTCGTCGGTCCTCGCCGTACGAACGCGAAGCTCTTCTTCAGCGAACATGGATCCGGTGTCTTCGACAAGCGTCACGCGGGCGTTCGGAAACGGCTTCTTGTTCTCAGCAAACGTAACGCGTCCCTCAACCGCTCCAGTCGGCGGCTCCTCGTAAACCATATTCGCGAGCAGCGCGACAGCCAGGCTCCCAACGAGCGCCAACGACAAGACTCGACCCGGCATGAGATTCATTCCTTTGTCTCCTCAGAGATCAAACGTCCCTTATAGTAAATCACAAAAAGCGCGATCGCCCCGAACAAAACCGTACCGACCAGAAGCGAGATCCTTGTAGTGCGGGCGACCGTCGCAGGCGCAATCGCGGTACCGACCATGGCGACGGCCCCGACCAGGCCTCCCAGCAGGTAGGCCCGGCTTGCCGAATCGTCCTCGCCCGACGGATCCGCCAGAGCGCCGAGCACCGCGCCCACGCCCGACGCAAGAAGCAGCGCGACCGTACCGACTTGGCCAAGGAACAGAACGATACTCGCCGTCACGAGTAAGACGAACAACGAAGCGAGCCCGCTGCGCCAAGACAAGCCTCCGGGCAAACGATGATACAGAGCCGGAAGGAGCAGCCCGAGCAGGAAACCGATCGAGGCGTAATGAGCCTCCAAACCCACGCCGACCGAGCCTCCCGCTTGGGTTTCGACGAAAATCCGATACACGACCAGCGCCGCCACCGGCCCCCATGCCGCAATCGTCAACCGCTCGCGGACGACGAACGCCGAGGCGGTGCCGCCAAGCAGCAGGGCCGCCATTCCGAATCCACGCTCCAGGGAGAAGGCCCAGCCTGCGGCGCCGATCAGGGCCGCAACCGAGAGCAGAAGAACCAACGCATTGTCACGGCCAGAGGATTCGCGAGTCAGCAGCGTTAGAACCGGCGTTGCCGCTACTCCAGCGCAAAAGACCCCGAACAGGACAAGGCCACCGCCGAATCGGTCGAACGCGATCCACGCGAGCAACGCCAAGCTTGCGATCGCCGCCAACCAACTCCAAATCGCCGCCACGCGGTTTGCGAGGCTCTCTCGCACTACGAGCGAAACCGCGAGGCACGTGAGAACTGCCGGTCCAAGCAGCCAAAGCGAGCCCTCCGGCGAACGCAGCTCTCCGATCGCTGCAAGAAGCCCGCCCCCGAGCAGGAAGACGCCCAGCGGCCGCAGCGACTGGATCCCATACGCGACCAGAGCCGACACCGCACCGAACGCGACCATGGCGAGGGGCCTCGCTTCGATCATTTGCCCGCCAAACAGCAGGACCAATCCAGCGACACCAGCGTGAACGGACAGCGCAGGCTCCCGTACTCGGTCGAGGAAGAGCAACGCCATGACCGGCAGGACGATGAGCCAGGTCGCTAAAAGCATCTGATTCCCGAGGACCTCTTGACCCTTTCCGAGGGTAGTTAAGCCGGAAGCGACTGCAAGCACGACAAGAAGCACAAAGGCGTAGGCTCCAAGCCCTTTGCCCGTTACCGGAGACGTGCGCTTGGGGGAAAGCAAGAATCCTACGAGAGCTGCGATGCCCGCCAGGGAAGCCAACCCTACTTCCAGTTGATTCATTCCTACTCCAATAGACGAAGATTACCCGTCTATTCGCCGGTACAGCCTCGCCTCCTGCTGTCGAAGGCAAGCAGCCGGCGTATACTAAGAGTATGATTCTCAAACGTTTTTACAACGACAAGCTCGCCCAAGCAAGCTATCTCGTAGGTTGTCCCGCTTCCGGTGAAGCGATCGTCATTGACCCGAACCGACACATAGACCAGTACATCGAAGCCGCCGAGGACGAGGGGCTGAACCTCGTCGGCGTCACCGAGACGCACATCCACGCCGATTTCCTTTCCGGCGCACGGGAACTGGCGAAGGCGACCGGAGCGACCCTCTACCTCTCAGACGAGGGCGACGAGAACTGGAAGTACGCCTATGCCGACGAGCCGAATGTGCGCCTCATCCGTCACGGCGACACCATCCAAGCGGGCGCGGCGCGACTGGACGTACTCCACACTCCCGGCCACACTCCGGAACACGTGTCGTTCCTTCTCACCGACGAAGCCGCCTCGCCCGAGCCGTTGGGACTGTTCAGCGGTGACTTCGTGTTCGTGGGAGACGTCGGAAGACCGGACCTTCTCGAAAAGGCGGCCGGCGTGACGGGAACGATGGAAGCGGGCGCAAAACAGTTGTATGAGTCCTTGCGGATTCTCGATTCCCTTCCCGATTCCTTGCTGATTTTCCCGGGCCACGGTGCGGGCAGCGCCTGCGGAAAGGGGTTGGGCGGCGTACCGGTGAGCAGCTTGGGCTATGAGCGACGCGCCGGCTGGGCGTTCCGCATTCAAGACCCCAACGAGTTCGTGCGCTCCGTGCTGGAGGGTCAGCCAGACCCGCCGAAATACTTCAAAGAGATGAAACGGATGAACAAGATGGGGCCGGCGATCCTTGGCGGCATCCGCCTTCCCGAACGATGGAGCGCTGAGCGGTTGTTCGAAGCCATGGGCAAGGGTGGCGTTACGGTCTTGGACGTTCGGGAACGCGCGAAATTCTCCGAGGGGCACGTGCGCGGGTCGCTGAACATTCCGGAAGGACGCTCGTTCGTCAACTGGGTGGGCTGGCTCGTTTCCTATGAGCAACCGATCGTGCTCATCGGCGAGAACGAGGCGCAGGTCCTTGAAGCGGTCGGTGATTTGGCGCTCATCGGTCTCGACGAAGTCATCGGCTGGAGTGGCGGAGAAGTTCTCGCGGACGCGGAGAGCGCTGGCCGGCTGGAAACGGTCGAGTGGGCGGACGCTGCAAGCGCGAAGCTCGCCTGCGACAACGCCGAGGTGATTCTCGACGTCCGCACGCCGCTCGAATACGAAGCTGGACACCTGCCGGGCGCAGTCAACATCCCTCTGGGGCGCCTACCGGATCGGATCGGCGAGTTGGACCCGAGCAAGCGAACTCTCGTCTACTGCCAGAGCGGCGGGAGGTCGGCGATCGCGACCAGCGTACTGCTGCAGCACGGCTTCCGGTCCGTGGTCAATCTGGACGGCGGATATGGTGGCTGCGTAGTGGCGGGCCAGGTCGCGGCGGCGGCTCGTTAAAAGAACAAGGTCGGGGCGCGGAAGAGGAGGAGGCTGATACGTGCATCTGGTCCTGACCCATCTGCTGCTGTGACTGGCTGGCTGCGTATCGCCGCGCCCCCGACTTGTTATTCATCATCGGCAATCTCGGCGGGATCTTCAGGGCAATGAAGCCCGCCATATTGCCGGTATCGCTCCTGAATCAGGGCCAAAAGCCGATCGCGGCGCGTCATAGGCACCTCCGAAGCCCGGCGAATCGCGTCCTTTCCGAAGCGTTCCCGGAGGCTCTGCTCCAATCGCCGAGCCTTCTCCTCTTCTCGAGAGGACAACAGGGAACGTTGGGAAGCCGCCACCGACTCCAACTCCGGCAGCCTGGCTCCCAACGCATACACCTCTTCCTCGATGGAAAGCTTGCGCAACGTCAAACGCAACGCCGTGAGCAACGACCCCACCGATTGCAACGGACGAACGAACGTTCGCGACGCCTGTACAACACGAAAACCGTCATACTCTAACGTGAGCGAAACCTTTCGCGCCTGCGCATCCCGTTTGCGCAACGTCTCGCTCAAACGCTCCGCTGCGCGACGAATCCCCGCCTCCAACTCCTGTGCGAGCCGGACCGGTTGAGGAAACAGCACACGGACATAGACTTCGTCACGCGGATACTCCGCTCGTACCTCGCTCGGATCTCTCCCTTGCGCCAAATAAGAGATCCGAATCCCCTCGCGACCGAACTGTCGTACCAGCGCCGAAACCGGCAACGAGGCGACCTCTCCAATCGTTCGAAATCCAAGAAACAGCAAACGTCGCAGAATCCGATCCTCCACCATCCACAATCTCTCCAACGGCTGATTGGCGAGGAACACATCCTCTCGCTCCATCGGTTGCCCAGGACATACATCGGCTGCAATGCGGGCGACCAATTTCGAACTCGCCAGACCCACTCGAGGGCAAATGCCGATTCGGTGGTATAGTTCCTCTGTCAGTTGTGGTACCACCTCCTCCGCCCTTGCCAAGGCGCTGAGATCCAAAAACGCCGCGTGGTGCCCCTCCGGCTCGACGATGTGGCTATAGCCCAAACAACCGTCCAGCCACCGGCGCGCGTAAGGGAGGAAGTCCTCCTCTTCATACTCGATCAGCGCCGGCGCAACGCCCATCCCCTTCTGCGCCGCTCGAATCACGGAACGGGCCTCCCCCAGCGTCAGCCCAGGGACCAAGCCCAAACGCCGAGCGCTGCCGGAAGCATCCAACACGCGCCCCTCCTTCAGGATTCCGAAAGCCGTCCCTCGCAGCGCCAGGCGAGCGGACTGGAGAGCCACCGCGTAGAAGCCATCGAACCGCACAAAGGCAATCCGCCTCACCACGGATAGTATACACCAGTATACTATGGCGAGCGGTCAGTCCTTGTACGGGTCGTAGACGTCCGGCCCCGCCATGGCGACGCCGATCGGTTGGAGCGTATGCACGATTCGGATCGTCTTCCCATGTTCCGCCAAGACGTCCGGCAACCTCTTGTAGCAGTGAGGCGACTCGTCGGTATCGGCTCCCCGAAGCTCGACGCCCATCTTCCGCACCCAATCCATCATCATGGCGCGGGTGATCTGCCCGCCTGTGGAGCCTTTCTTCTTGCCCCACTTCCGCTTGCCAGCCGCCTGCGTCCGCGACATCACCCGCCCCGCACCATGAACGGTCGAGTACAGCGCCGCCTTCGATTCGTCCGAATCCACGCCCTCGAGGATGACGCTGATATCTCCCATCGAACCACCCACGAACCCGCGCTGGCCCGGGAAAGCCGGCGTTGCGCCTTTGCGGACGACCCAGAGGTCCCTCCCTCCATGGCGCTCTTTCCAAGCGAAGTTATGGTGGTTGTGAACTTCCTCGACGATCCGCGCCCCCAGGATTTTCGCGACTCGATCGCACACCCAGTCCCGACCGGCGTAGGCATAACGGCCTGCCAACTCCATCTGCGCGAGATAGTCCGCCCCGATGCTCGAACGAACATCCAACAGCACCGGCTCGACGAACATACCGTCGCGACCGCCACCCTTTCGAATGAAATAGGAAGCGACTGTATGACCAAATCCCCTCGAACCAAAGTGCACGCCAATCCAGACACGATCCTGTTCGTCCACGAAGAGATCTACATAGTGATTGCCGCCACCGATCGTGCCCAGCTGCTCCCGCGCCTTCTGCTTGACGGAGCGAGCCGGCTCCAGCTTCCATGCCTCATCGTCGAACAGTTCGTGGTCCACACGCTCGTTGTTCTTCATGCCGATGCCGAACGAGAGCGTGTTCCAGATGTCGTCCATGATTTTGGAGATGTTCTTTCGGACATCGGCCACGTCGGCGTCTACTCGTACCGCCTTGTTGCCACACGCGATGTCGTAGCCCACTCCGGAGGGACTGATCTTGTCCTCATAGGCCACCACCCCTCCGATCGGCACGCTGTAGCCGAGGTGGTGATCCGCCATCAACGCAGCGCGAACGGCAGACTCCCTACACGTCTGAATCTGCCGAAAGGCACCCTCATCTACTGGATCGCCCCAGACCGGAATGCCGTCAAGAACCTTCATCTCTTTCTCTCTACGTGGCAAGAGCGCACTCTCTACCCGATACAATACAACCATGCGCCTGTTCGTTGGGTTCCTCATCCTCGGACTCGCGGCATGCGGGCGTCAACCGGAAGAATCAAGTCAAGTGCAGACCCCAGCGCCCGAAACCGCTAAACCGGTCGCCCTCATGATTCATGGAGCGGGCGGCGGAGGCTGGGAATGGCGCTTCTGGCAGGAAGAGTTCGAGAAGGCCGGTTGGACTGTCCTCGCCCCCGACCTCCAGCCAGCCGCCGGCGGCCTCGCCAAGACGACCGTCGAGGACTATGTCGAGCAGGTCCGGAAACAGGCTCCAGCCAACGAAAAATTCATCCTGATTGGTGCAAGTATGGGCGGCATACTTGTACTGAAAGCGGCGGAAACTTTGCGGCCCACTGCCTTGATTCTGGTCAACAGTGTTCCTCCCAAGGGCGTGGAATGGACGCCCAAAGAGACTCCCATCCCCGACGTCATCCCCTGGGCAAACGGCCCCTTGCAGGACACGCGGGAGGCCCTCTGGGACAGCGACGAAGAGGTGATTCTGTGGGCTCACGAACGGTGGCGGGACGAGTCGGGGGCCGTCGTCCGGGCGCTCCGCGCCGGCATCGAAGTGCGCAAACCGTCCTGCCCCGTTCTTGTCATCGCGTCCGACAAAGATACGGACATCCCGCCTGATGTGAGCCAGCGGCTCGCGGCGTGGGCGGGCGCGGACTTCGTCGAGTACCGCGAGATGAGCCACGTCGGGCCTCTTCTGGGACGGCGCGCGCGCCAAGTGGCGGGGCACACGTTAGGTTGGCTTGGCGGGCTCGACGGCAACGCGCCTGCGAACGGTACACCATTGGAGTAACCCAGTCTTGCGCCTAAGCGCTCGTCTCTGCAGTTAAGTCAGACGTGCAGTATCCGCACCGCACCGCTTCGATCGGCACATCCATCTTGCAGTAAGGACACGTCTTGGTCGTTGGAGCGGCCTGCGCTTCCTCCTTTTCCCTTAACGCCTTCAGCCGGTTCATTCCGCGCACCAGTAGGAAAAGAACAAACGAGACGATCAGGAAACTGATCACAGCGTTGAGGAACAAGCCGTAGTTCATCGTTACCGCTCCCGCCTTTGTCGCCTCTTCGATCGTCCGATAAGGGCCTGGTTCAGCCCCTTCCTTGAGCACAAGGAACTTCTGAGAGAAGTCCACGCCGCCCGTGAGCAAACCGATGAACGGCGTCAGTATGTCCTTGACCAGCGAATTTACGATCGAGGTGAATGTGGCGCCGATTACAATCCCGACGGCCATGTCCACCATGTTTCCCTTCAATGCGAATTCTTTGAACTCTTTCAGCATCTTTCCTCTCGCCCCGAAACCAGCCAGGGACCGCTCGTGTGACGAGCCGTTGGCCCGAAAGGTTCCCTGGTTTTGAATCCCGGAGCCCTCCGCGTGGGTAGTATAATCTCGGCACCACCTCTTCGGTAGGTAGGGGGCACGCACAACATGAGACGATTCTTCTATTGGCTGAAAGCGCTCTTCAACCGCATGATGAACCGGTTGGAGGACCCCGACGTCATGCTGGACCAAGCTCGAAGGGACATGCAGGAGGCTCTCCGCGCGAACAAAGAGAAGGCCGTTCAGGCAATCACCCAGCGGAACAACCTCCAAGCGATGGTCAACGAGCATGAGCAAAAGGTGGCCCAGCTCGAACAGCAGGCGGTCATGGCCCTCAAGCAAGGGAACCGCGACCTCGCGCGCCAATTCCTCCGAGAAAAGGCGAACTACGCTGCCACGCTTGAGAGCTTGAAGGTGTCGCTCGCTCAGGCAAATGAGACGGTGGAAATGGTGAAACTGGCCATCCGCCGTCAAGAGGAAGAGGTCCGCAAGAAGACCGCTGAAGCCCTGGCGATGAAGGCGCAGTACAAACAGGCGCAGATCGAAACGTCCATCAATAAGGCGCTCGAAGGCTTCACCACGGAAGCGCAGTTCGGCACTTTCGAAGCGGCGGCCGAACGCATCCGGGAGGCCAAGAGCGAAGCAGCCGCGCGCCAAGAGCTCATGCAGAGCAGCATTCAGGGCAAAGTCATGCAGATGGAGGATCAAGCGATCGACTACCAAGCGGAAGAGGAGCTGAAAAAACTCGAAGAGAGACTTGGATTGTCGCAGGCTTCCCAAGAGTCCAACCCGGTCACCGAGACCACGGGAGACGTCGAATCCGAACTGAGCGAGCTCGAGCAGCGCCTGAACGAAACCGAACGGCCGGAGGGATAGCCGCAGAATGATCGCCGTCGCAGCCGTTGCGCTTGTCAGCCAAGGGCTTGCGGCGGACATTCAGCACGTCTTCGATTCGCCCGACCTGAAGGGCGCTAGAATCTCAGCCTACGCGGTCACCCTCGAAGGGCGAGAGATCTTCTCGCTTTCGCCCGACCGCCCACTCATCCCGGCGAGCACGATGAAGCTCCTCACATCCGTCTACGCCGTGGAAACCCTCGGCCTCGACTACCGACCGCGAACGACCGCCTGGCGCTACCGTGGAGCCGTTTACCTACAGGGGGGCGGAGATCCGGGTCTTACGGTCGAAAATCTGACACAACTCGCAGAACTTCTGAATGTCCGTCCCGACGAACCGGCCTTCTTCGACGACAGCCTCTTCGGTCAGGGACGGATCGGCCCAGGATGGGAGGCGGACGACCTCCATCGAGGCTACGCCGCGCCCGTTTCACCTCTTACCGTAAACGGAGGTAAGGCGACCCTCATAGCAACGGCCGGCAAGGCGTGGCTCGAGCCGCGCAATTTCGGCATCCGCGTGTCTGGAACGATCGGGACCGGCCCTCCGGACGTTCGGTTCATTCGGGATCCGGGGTCGTGGACGCTTCGCGTTTGGGGGCGCGCTCCGAAGGAGGAAGTGATCAACGTCGGCACGGTGAGTCTTCCCGATCCCGGCCTGTGCGCTGCGCGCGTCTTTCATCCGAAGGCTGTCCGCTCCGGCGGGCTCTCGGTCCCTCGGACCCTCATCCCAGCTGACGCCCCCGGGATCGTGTACCCCGTGGGCACTGTCGGAGAGGAGCTCGTATATCTTGCGCCGCGAACGGTGGCCGACCTCTTGCCGCACGTTCTCCAAAACAGCGACAACACCTACGCGGAGACTCTGCTTCGCTTGGCGGCCTGGCGCGAAACCGGCGACGGAGACTGGCCCGGCGCTTCCCGCGCGCTCGGGGCATTCGCGGAGAGAATCGGAATTCCGTCGAACGGAGTGACCGCCGCCGACGGAAGCGGCCTCTCCCGACGCAATCGGCTCTCGGCTCGCGCTCTGGCTGCGCTGCTGCGGTTCGCGACCAAACGTCCTTACTGGGAAACCCTTCGCGAGGCGCTGGCGCGGCCCGGCGTGGGCACTCTCGAAAAGCGGCTGGCTGGCGTGGAGGTCTACGCCAAGACGGGAACGATGTCAGGCGTCTCCGCGCTTGCAGGTATCGTAAGAGCGGCAGACGGGAGCGAGATTCTCTTCGCGGTTGTCCTGAACGGCCTCGCGTCCACCGCGGCCGGGAGACGCGCCCAAGACGCATTCGTGACCCGTCTATCACAAGGAGTGTCGTATGTTGAAAGAAGGAGAGAAGTTTCCGGACTTTGACCTACCCGACCAGAGCGGCGAGCGCGTGAAGCTCGCGGATCTGCTCGGAAAGCCGTTTGTCATCTATTTCTATCCAAAAGATGATACCAGTGGATGCACGAAAGAGGCCTGCGGATTCCGAGACGCCATGCCGAACCTGCCGGTTCCGGTTCTCGGTGTAAGCCCCGACTCGGTCGAGAGCCACCAGCGTTTTGCGTCCAAATACGACTTGAACTTTCGCCTTCTCGCCGATCCGGAGCGCTCACTGATCGAAAAATGTGGCCTTTGGGTGGAAAAGAGCATGTACGGTCGGAAGTACATGGGCGTCAATCGCAGCACCTTCTTGGTGGGAAAGGATGGCAGGGTGCTCAAAGCGTGGCACAAGGTCAAACCCGCCGACCACGCGGAGCAAGTCAAGGAGGCGGTTCGTGAGATTCTCGACTAAGGTCATCCGCGTGGGGCAGGACCCGCAACCACCGCACTATGCGGTGATTCCTCCGCCCGTGCAGTCCGCAACGTTCTATTGGCCGGATGCAGAGAACCCGCCGGACTTCGACTACACGCGCGCCGGCAATCCCACCCGGCATACCCTCGAACAGGTCTACGCCGCGATTGAGAACGCCAAGTACGGCCTCGCCCAAGCCACGGGAATGGCTGCGATCACCACCGCCTGCTCCCTCCTCCGTCCTGGCGACCATCTGCTCGCGCCGAGCGATCTCTACGGCGGTACGTACCGGCTTTTTGAGCGATATCTAAAACCCATGGGCATCGAAGTCTCCTATGCCGACGCGACGAACCCGGACAACCTTGCCTCCGCGGTCCGCCCCAATACGAGGATGGTTTGGCTCGAAACGCCGACGAATCCAACGCTCAAGATTGTGGATCTGGAGCGTTGTGCGGCGATCGCCCGGGAGGCTGGCGCTCTTTCCGTCATGGACAACACGTTTGCCACGCCCTATCTCCAAAACCCGCTCGATCTTGGCTGCGACATCGTAATGCACTCGACGACGAAATACATCAACGGGCACAGCGACGTGGTAGGCGGAGCCCTGATGTGGAACGACGACGCCCTCACCGAACCGCTGACGCTCTATACAAAGAGCGTGGGGAACACGCCAAGTCCGTTCGACTGCTGGCTGACACTGCGAGGGCTGAAGACGCTGCCGGTTCGCATGGACCGCCACCTGCAAAACGCCCAAGCCGTTGCAGAGTTCCTCGCTACCCATCCGAAAGTGGAGCGCGTGTACTATCCCGGCCTGCCGTCGCACCCGGGGCACGAGATCGCGAAGAAACAGATGCGCGGATTTGGTGGTATGGTTTCGTTCACGGTGAAGGGCGATGGATTCGCCGCGCTCGAGGTCGCGTCCCGGCTCCAGGTTTTCCTTCTGGCGGAGTCGCTCGGCGGGGTCGAGTCGTTGGTTTGTTACCCGCCGAAGATGTCCCACGCCGCGATGAGCGAAGAAGAGCGCCTCGCTCGCGGCATCCCTCCCAACCTGCTGCGGCTGAGCGTGGGCATTGAGGATGTCGAGGATCTGATCGAGGACTTGGAGCAGGCGTTGAAGTGATTCTGTTGGACCAGTCCGACGGGTCCGACACGTCCGACGCGCCCGACATGTCCGACGAGTTGGAGCGGATACAATAACGCCGCATGCCCCTCGACCTCACGCACCTGAACCCCGAGCAGCGCGCCGCCGTCGAGCATCCCGGCGGGCCGTTGCTCATCTTCGCCGGTGCGGGAACGGGCAAGACGAGGGTCATCACGTATCGCATCGCGAGGCTGATCGAATCGGGCGTCGAGCCAAGCCAAATCCTGGCGGTTACCTTCACCAACAAGGCTGCGAACGAAATGAAGGAACGGATCGCCCACATCGTCGGGCCTCGCGCCAAGGCGATCTGGATGGGAACCTTCCACAACATCTGCGGAAGAATCCTACGCCAACGAGGGCACGCGATCGGCATTGATCCCAACTTTGTGGTATATGACGATAACGACCAGGTAGCCCTGATCAAGCAGATCCTCAAAAACCGCAAGACGGACATGAGCTCCATCCAGCCACGCTCACTTTTGAACGCGATCAGTCGCGCGAAGGAGCGACTGTGGACAGCCGCTGATTTCGAAGAACACGCCGCCGGCTACGTGGAACAGATCGCTTCTTCGCTCTACAGGGAGTACAACCGAGCCCTCAGGCAAAACAACGCACTCGACTTCGACGACATGATCCAGTTCGCCGTTCGACTCTTGCGCGAACGCCCGGACGTCGCAACTCACTACCAGCAGCGATTCCAGCACGTTCTCGTGGACGAGTTCCAGGATGTCAACCACGCACAGTATCAACTCGTTCTTCTTTTGGGGGCGGAGCATCACAACGTAACCGTAGTCGGCGATGACGACCAAAGCATCTACTCCTGGCGCGGCGCGGACGTGCGTCACATTCATCAGTTCGCGATTGACTTTCCGAATTCGACGACGGTGAAGCTCGAACGGAATTACCGCTCCACGCAAAACATCCTCGACGCTGCCAACGCCGTCATCGCGCAGAATCGAAGCCGCGCTCCCAAACGCCTCGTCACAGACCGAGGGAAAGGCTCCCCCGTTACCATCACCGAAGCCGGGACGGAGCAGGACGAAGCGATGCTCGTCGCCAACACGATTTTGGAGAAAGTGCGGGAACAGAAGCGATCCTTTTCCGATTTCGCCGTCCTGTACCGCACCAACGCGCAGAGCCGAGCACTCGAAGAGGCGTTCATGATGATGCGGATTCCCCACATCCTCATCGGCGGAATCCGCTTTTATGACCGGAAAGAGGTCAAGGACGCTCTCGCCTACCTCCGACTGGTAGTCAATCCGAACGACGACGTGAGTTTGCGGCGCGTCATCAACGAACCGACTCGCGGTGTAGGCGCCACGAGCCTGGGGCGTGTGGACTCGGTTGCGCAGGACGCTGGAATCTCACTTTGGCAGGCCCTCACGACGGGACAGACCGACCTGAAGGGCAAAGCCGCTGCGGGCGTTCGCGCGTTCGTGCACTGCATCGAGTCGGCGCGCCACCTTTGGGAAGATCAGCGCACCAAAGGCAAAGAGGCGACGGAGCCCATCCTGCGCCACCTGCTCAAAGCGAGCGGTATGATTGACGGACTTCGAAAGGAAGGCTCCGCTGACGCTGAGGAGAGGCTCGAGAACTTACAAGAGCTGCTCAACGTAGCCGCACACCACGACGCGACGGCAGAAGAACCAGGCCCCGTCACGTTCCTCCAGGAAGTCGCCCTTCTCTCCGACCAAGACACCATTCGCGAGCCGGAAGCGGGCGAAGGCGCCGTCACGCTGATGACCGTGCACACCGCCAAGGGATTGGAGTTTCCCATCGTGTTCGTAGTCGGAATGGAAGAGGGTGTGTTCCCCCACAGCCGCTCGCTGACGGAAGAAGGCGGCATCGAGGAGGAGCGCCGGCTTTGCTACGTCGCCATGACCCGAGCGAAGGAAGAGCTACACCTCACCCACGCAACGCAGCGATATAGCTACGGGAGCACCGGGTTCAACGATCGGAGCCGCTTCCTGGACGCGATCCCTGCGGAGGTTCGCTCGAGCCTGTTGCCCGAGCGCGAACCGATCGCTACTCGCGCCGACCTGGCCGCCGCCCACGGCCGGCGCCACGCTGGGTCGCGAAGCGCAAGCCTTCCCCCTGCCCCCACTCGCGAACTTCGAGGCCCGGACTGGAAACCACCCTTCGAGCCGGGGCAACGCGTCCGCCACCCCAAATTCGGCGAAGGCGTCGTCGTTTCCTGTATGCCGACGCGTGGCGACTGCGAGGTCACCGTCCTCTTTCCGGGCGAGATCGGCCAGAAGCGCCTCTTGGCGGGCATCGCCAAGCTGGAGCTTCTCTAACACTGGGGAGCTTTTCCAACCCTAACGGCTTGCCCGGCGGCACACGACAGGCGCACTGTCTCGGGTATTATTATTAACCGAATCACAACCGATGCCAAGCAGGAAGGAATGGGCTGCTCAAGTTCTCGGCATACCGGTAACCGCCACCGAGCAAGAGGCGCGTAGGGCGTACCGGATCTTGGTGGCTACCTGGCACCCCGACCGCTACGCGGACAACCCGGAACTGAGGCGCCAGGCCGAAGAGAGGATGAAAGAGATCAACCTCGCGATGGACGTGTTCCTCGACCGGGACGTGTACACGTTCATTCCTGGCGTAGAGGAAGTCTGGAGTGGAGGTTACGACGCGGCGTACGAGGACGTGTGGGGCGGCAGCTATGGACGTCCACCGGAAAGCGATTACGCGACGACTACTCCCACCGTAGTCAGTGCATTGATAGACGCCGTGTTCAGGATTGTCGAGTTTGGCTTGTCATACGTCACAGGCATCATTGCAGGAATTGTGGTGTTGCCAATCTGGTGCATTCTGTACCTCGCCTTGTTGATGCCGCTCCTCGTCGCACTCGCGGCAAGCGGGGCCCTGTTACGACTCCAGCCATAGCAGCAGTTACCGCCACAATCGTACAACAAGCGCTCGCAAGAAGTGCAAGACGTCAGCGAGCGAGGCCCGACATTGGAGACCGACCTCGATGGAGACGGCAAGGCCGAGCTCACAGACTGGTCCACGATTGTGATTCGGTTCACGGATGAAGAAAGGAATCTTCTTCCTGGTGGCGAACGCTACGACACCAACCGAGACGGCGCCTTGACCCTGGACGACCTCCCACCCAACCACATCGAAGCACACAAGGCCGCGAAGAAGGCAGCGGAGGATCTGAAGGTCGGGGCATAGCGGCGGTTCACCCGTTGGCAGGTTTCTGCCGCGCGGTCTCCTCTGCCTCGCAGGGTTTGCACCGAGGCGCCGTGCCTACCGACGTACGTGCGGTCGGCATCGCGGCGCCTCCCTCGCGTGAAGGGATCAAAGCCCGCTTAGGAAGGGAATATGCTCCCGCAGCGCAAGTGCGATCACTGCGCCAAACCCCAAGAGCAAGAATGCGAACAGGAGCCAGGCGGCGCGCTTGGTTGTCCTGCGAGCGTCGGTGACTTGCTTCTCCAAATCGTCCTGTCTTCGCGCGATCTCACTCGTAGCATTCTCAAGCTGCAGCTCCACGGAACGGATTCGCGTCGCGAGCGTTTGAGTGGCCCCCTGCAACGACTCAAGGTTCAGACGTACTTGATCCATCACTTGGCTGGATGTAGACTCCACCGTGCGATTGAGGCGCTGAAAGCTACCGTCTAATGCCTTGCGCAAGCCGTCCAACGTCTGCAGAGCGACTTCAACGTTTGCTTGCATCTGCGGCAAACCGGCGCGCACGTCTCCGATCATCTCGACAAGGGAAGACTTGTCCAGCTGTTCCAACATTGTCGAAATGGTGGACAGCCGTTCTGTGCACTGGTCCATATTCTGAGACACTTCGGAAACGTGTTCTCGAGTCCACTCCAGTGATTTCGCAGCCTTGTCAAACGTGACGATCTTCCCCTGCAGGACCTCAAGGTCGTGGAGGAGTTGCTGGGCCTCTGCATCAATCTTAGAATGATCTGCCATGCTCTACCTCTTCTCTGCCCGAATCCGGGACATGCGTCAGCCGGTCCGGCTCGGAGGCTTCAGTCTACCTATTCTCCATGGCGTCTTCCCTGCTCACGCCGCCAGCCCTGCTGCCTTCTCGCTACCCCACCTTCCCGCCATCCTGCGGTATTATGTCCCTATGGAGGTGCTGCCAACATGAAATCTGGGTCACTCCTTTGTGTCTCTTTGCTTCTCGTTTTCGCTCTGCTGGGATGCGGAAAGTCTGGATCCGCCGACAACGGGAAAGCGCCGGTCGCGGATGCAGGCGGCGAGAGCGAGCGCCCCGCCGCGCCCTCCCACGCGCCGGTAGAGGGTTCCACCGACACAGTCTCGTCCTCGTCTGCGACCAGAACGAACGACTCCGCGCCTGCGACACCGGCAGAGCCGATCAAGCGAGCGGAAGGAACGCCGACAGTAGGTCCCGAACGAGGCAAGAACCGCTTCTATGACACCAAGATCTCGCCGCGTCTGCGCGAGCTCTGGACAGCCGAGTTTGAATGGTACCGACGCTCTACGACTCACTACGCCAACGTGTTGGCCTCCCAGGAATTCCTCGCCATTCCTGTGCTGCCGAACACAGGCGACATCATGGCGCTGCCATACACGATCATCGTAGACAACCAGGGCAAGGAGCGCGCCCGGCTTCCGCTCGAAGATGTGATCTATTTCAGCGGCGACACCGTCGTCGGCTACTACGAGGACTATGAGCAGGCCAGTATCCGTTGCTTCAACTGGCGTCAGGAGGCTCTGTACTGGGAACTACCCGTGCCCGGCAAAAAGGAGCGGCCCAAGACTGCTGCGGAGATTCGCGAGGAACTGCGAAACTGGTCGTACCAAGCTCCCCCCGAGGGGCAGAAGGAAGAAGAGGAGGAGAAAAAGCCCACCCCGATTCCAGCCGCCGGCCCAGCCGCAGAAGCGACTCTTGATGGGGACCGTCTCGTCTTTACTTCCGGCGGAATCGTGGAACTCGACTTGAAGAGCGGGAAGGTCGTTCGAGCGGTGCCGTTCGCCACAGCAAAAGGCGAGGTCTTCGGCGCCATGGAAAAACCTGTGCTCGACAATGGGCTGTGCTTCTTGGTAGGAATGCACTACCTCTACGCAGCGGATCGAGCCACCGGGCGCGTGAAGTGGTCCTACTATGACGGCGCAAACTCCCTGCCCCTTGCGGCGAATGGAGTCGTGGTCGGACACTCTCTGGTCGGATCCTTCACGAACGGCACGGTCAATGCAGTGGATCAAAAGACGGGAAAGCTGAAATGGAGCCTGAAGGAGCATTTCGGCGCATATTGCCTGGCAACCCATCCAAGGACGAAGAAGAAACTCGTGATCTGCGATGACGGCGCATACGACCTCCTGACAGGAAAGAAGGTGTGGAAGTCCGAGGTTCGTCTCGATGACGCGGTAGCGACTCGAAACGCCATCGTCGGGATCAATAACGAAGGCATCTACGCCCTCGATCCGGCCAATGGAAAGGTGCTATGGAAGGATGGCAAGCAATCGCTCAAACGCATCATTGCGGACCCGCCCTACTTCTACCTCATCGGTTCTGGTTCCGTAGCCAGCTCACCCTTTTCCTGCTACAAGAGCGGCTGACGACACGGCTGCGACAGCGAGAAGCCCGCGGAGATTCTCCGCGGGCTTCTCCTGAGCTTTAGCGGCCGCCGTCTACCTCATCTGCCAATTCACGACGTCGAAACGCCCGCCCCAGTCGAGGAACGTTACGCCTCGGTCGTGATATCCGATCCGAACACGCAGGCGACGTGTGCCCGCTTCCACAAAGCGCGACAGATCTCCGGCGAGCGTGAACGTAAGCGAGGTGTCCGCTGCCGGCGCATCCCGCTCGTCAAGCATCTCCCATGTCCCGTTCGCGAAGTTGAACACTTCGATTCTCTGGCGGGCCGGGGATCCCGACGAGGCCGCCTCCAGCGTGAACTTCAGCTCCGACGGGTTGCTCGAAGTCGCGGTTCCCTCGACCTCAATCTCCACGGAAGCCGCTGCAACTTCGGTCGGGCGCCGCGCCTGGACGGCGAGGTACGAATCGTCGCTGAAGAACAGGTCTTGGAGCGCGCCGCTCGTTTGGACGCCACGCGTGACAGTGAATGAGCTGGGCAGCACTACCGACAAAGGCTGCGTATCCAGCAGGTAGGCCTCCTGAAGGCCCGTTTGCGCGTTGTATCCAGTCCCGACGTAGAACCGCCCGTCCGCGCTCATCGCGTAGACGGTTTGCAGAACGGACCCTTCTGGAATCGCTTCGGCATACAGCACGTTCAGGTCCTGCATGCCGTCTTCCGGCGTCCACCGGAACGCGTGCCACTGGCCAGAAGCCACCTCTGACCAACCGGCGACGATCCGCCCATCAGACGAGGCGGCCCAAGCCTCGCTCCAAGTGCCCGAACCGGGGAGAACGCCGAGATCCACCATGCCGGTTTCAGCCGTCCATCGGAAGGCGTGTTGGTGCCCGTTGCGATTCTCCGCAGCGCCGACGACGGTCGTTCCATCAGCGGAGACAGCCTCTGCCTCACTCCAGTTGAAGTTGTTTGGATCATGCAGGTCCACCATGCCCGTCTCGCGCGTCCATCGAATCGCATGGTGGATTTGATTCCCGAATCCAGACCAACCGACGACGGTCTCTCCGTCCGGCGTGACAGCCCATGCGACGCTCCGGATCGCTCCGGGCAACACTCCAAGGTTTTCCATACCACCCACCGGCGTCCATCGGAAGGCGCGATTAAAGCCGTCCGGCAACTGCGCCGCACCGACAATCACTGTACCGTCGAAGTTCGCGTCGCGCGCCCAGCTCGTATCGCCTCCCAGAGTTCCCAGATCCAGCATCTGGTTCGCCCTCCAAACGATCGCGCGGTAGATCGAGCCCGACGTTCCAACGAACGAGTAGCCGACTGCCGTGCTGCCGTCGCCAGAGATCCCCCAAGCCTCGGCACCCCGCTTCGAGAAGCTGCCGAGGTCCTCGGTGCCAGTGGACTCTGTCCAGCGAAACGCCTTATGGGGGGAGTACACGCCAGCCCAGCCGACGACCGTGCTCCCGTCTTCGGAAACGCCTCGCGCTTCCGCATAGGGGGTACCCATACTGCCAATCCATACAAGCCTCTGCGCACTCAGTCCCGCTGGAAGCAGGAGTCCGAGAACGCCCACGAGGCCGATCACTTTCGATGCCTTTTTCATGATCCGAATATCCTCCTTTTGCGCGAGGCAGCGCCTCGCCGCCAGTATCAGTGTACCCAAAAACCTAAAGGCGCGGCCGTGTCGGATATACTCAAATCGAGACAAGGAGAAAGAGCCATGCCACGATATCACAGACTCGGCCAGCTGCCTCCCAAGAGGCACATCGTCTTCCGCAAGCCCGACGGCGGGCTGTACTACGAACAGGTCCTCGGCGTCCACGGATTCAGCGGAATCCAGAGCATCACTTACCACATCAACATGCCCACTCGGGTGGCCGGCTGGGAGCCCAAAGGCAGCCTCAAGCCCCAGTGGGTAGAGCACGAGCCGCTTCGCCACCGCCACTTCAAGACGCGACAACTGAAGCCGTGCGGAGACCCCATCAACGGACGCATCGCGCAGATGGGGAACGAGGACGTCGTTTGGCACTTCTGCTGGGCGCAGGATCAGATGGACTATTTCTGGAAGAACGCCGACGGTGACGAACTCATCTTCGTGCATGACGGCAGCGGCGTCCTCGAGTCCATGTATGGCCTGTTGCGCTACAAGCCGGGCGACTATCTGGTGATCCCGCGCGGCACCACCTACCGCCTCGTGATGGACGATCCCCCCACCCGCATGATCGTCATCCAAGCGCGAGGGCACATCGAGATTCCACGCCGCTACCGGAACGAGTACGGCCAGCTGCTCGAACACGCCCCCTTTATGGAGCGAGACATCCGACCGCCCGATGAACTCGTCACCCACGACGAGAAGGGCGAGTTCAAGGTGCTGGTCAAAGCCGGCAACGAGCTGACAGAGTACATCTACGACTATCACCCGTTCGATGTCGTCGGCTGGGACGGATACGTCTATCCGTGGGCGTTCAACATCAACGACTTCAGCCCCATCACCGGCAAGCTGCATATGCCGCCGCCGATCCATCAAACCTTCCACGCGGATGGTTTTGTCATCTGTAGCTTCTGCCCCCGGATGCTCGACTATCATCCTGAAGCCGTCCCCGTGCCCTACGTCCACTCGAACATTGACAGCGACGAGGTGCTCTATTACTGCAACGACAAGTTCGGCTCTCGGAAGGGCATCGAGGAGGGCAGCATCACGCTACACCCGACCGGCATCCCTCACGGCCCGCAGCCGGGCGTCGTTGAGGCGTCTCTTGGCGCGACGAAGACCGAGGAGCTGGCGGTGATGATGGACACCTATCGCCCGCTGAAGCTCACGAAGGACGTCCTTGCGATCGAAGACGAATCCTACTGGAAGTCCTGGAAACCGGATTAGAGACGAGTGGCTCCATGAGCGCCGGACCAACGGGCAAAGAGGTCCAAGTCGTAGGAGCCGGACCGGCCGGGCTCGCCGCAGCGATTCAGCTGCACCGGTTGGGCTTGGCAGTTGAGGTACGGGAAAAGCGGCCGAACGTCGGAATGCGGCACGAAGGCTTTCAGGGCCTCGAAAACTGGAGTCATGATCGCGACGCAACCCAAGTACTGCATCAGCTCGGGATAGCAGAAGAGTTCCTCCTGAGACCAGTGCATGAAATCCATTACTATGGACCGTCACGCAGGCCTTTTCCCGTACGGTCACCCGATCCCATCTTCTATCTGGTGAAGCGTGGACCTGATCCGTCGTCACTGGACTCCGCTCTATTGAAACAGGCACGAGAGGCTGGCGCGGTCGTCTCGTTCAACGATCCGGTGTCCACAGCCCCTGCAGGCACGATCGTCGCAACAGGGCCTGCCATGGCGCACGCCATCGCAGCCGGTGTTGTATTCCGAACGAATCTGCGAGACATAGCAGCCTGCATCCTGGATCCTGAGGTTGCGCCAGGCGCGTACGCCTATCTCCTGGCGCATGAAGGAGTAGCGACGCTCGCAACCATGTTGACGAGAGACTTCGCTCATGCACACTCCTACCTCCGGAGGGCGATTGAGTCTTTCAAGCGGCTCTTCGACTTCTCCATGTCCGATGAGCGAGAATTCGGAGGGGCTGGAAACATGGACATTACGGCTCCGGTCGAAAAGGGCGGTCATCTCCGCGTAGGCGAGTGCGCTGGTGCGCAGGATCCCTTGTGGGGCTTCGGACTATGGTTCGCTATGGAAACGGGAAACCTCGCCGCCAATTGCCTCGTGGAGGAAAGATCTTATACCGCTGCCTACCGCAAGGCGATCCTTCCCAGAATTCGCCGGCTCATCGTTAGCCGCTGGCTCTTTGACCGACTACCGCCAGGCCGTTACGACGATCTCTTAAGCCAGCTGACTCGCTTGCGCGACGTGCGGCCAGCATTCCGTAAGTACTACACAGGGGGCCCGTTGCACACCCTGCTGTTCCCGTTGGCCCGGCGTCACTACAGCTTCCAATTGAGAGAAAAATGGTGCCACATGGACGATTGCGACTGCGTCTGGTGTCGGCACGGCAAGCAGGATGCCGTCCCAGTCGCCACCGAGTAGGCGAGACATCTACTACGATCTTGCAAGGCCTACCACGTCTGCGGAAGTTCGATGCCGTGCTCTCTGCAACAAGGCGGCAACAAGTCGCGAATGAGCGACAACGCTTGAGATGCCTTGCGGAAGAAATCATCTGTGCTTGCGACGTGAAACAGCTTCGGGTGGCCGGACCAAGCCGCCGAGATTCGCGCATCAATTCGTCGAGCTTCTTCCGCGCTCTCGACTCGGATCCCCTCCTGTCGGTAGCCGCCGCTTTGGGTCGGCGGAGCGAGGTGAATGACGGCGGCATATCGTCGCATCTCTTCCTCCCTGCTGGTGCCGGTGTACTCGAAAAACTGAGATCGCTTCAACGGCCAGTAGGCGAGGCCGTCCAGCGTCCCACGGTCACAGAGGGCGATGGCAACCTGGGGTTCTTGGTGAGCCAAGTACTCCAAAGCTCGCTGGACGTGGAAGATGGCGAGTTGCGCACCGGCGCGACTCGGCTTCGATTCGATTCGAGGGAAGCCCCCGCTGAATACAATTCCCGCGGCTTCGGGCAGCACAGCGACATGCTCGCAAAACATCTTTCTCGCCATCTCCAAGACCGCCGTCTTGCCGGCGCCAGGTCCGCCTGTCACGGCTACCAGAACGGTTTCATGCCGACGTCGGCGGCAGGAACAAGGACGGGAGCCAACGTCAAGGGCGGTCCTCAATTGGCGAGCGCCTCCTTGATCCGCCACAACAACTGCGCGTTGATTGCCACGATGACCGTAGAAGCAGACATGAATACCGCTCCCAGCGCGGGGGATAGGACAATTCCCCAGTTCGCCAACACGCCGGCCGCCAGGGGGATCGCCACGATGTTGTATCCTGCGGCCCACCAAAGGTTCTGCACCATCTTTCGGTAGGTGGCGTCTGCAAGCGTCAGTATCGAGGGCACGTCTCTCGGGTCGGAGCGCACCAAAACGATGTCTGCAGACTCGATCGCCACGTCCGTGCCCGCCCCGATGGCAACACCGACGTCGGCCTCCACCAAGGCAGGAGCGTCATTCACGCCGTCACCCACCATCGCGACCACCTGGCCCTGAGATTTCACTGTTCGGATCTTCTCGGCCTTCTCGTGGGGGAGGACCTCCGCAAAGTAGTCATCCAACCCCAACTCCTTTGCAACCGCCTCAGCCACCGAACGAGCGTCACCCGTTAGCATGATTGCACGAACGCCCATCGAGTGCAACTTCGCAATAGCCTCCCTCGACTCCTCGCGAACAATGTCGGCCAAGGCGATCGCACCAATCGGCTCTTCGTCCAAAAGGACGAAGACGACTGTCTTGGCTGCCTTGCGGAGTTCGGAGACGGCCTCGAGGCGATCCTCCAAGCCGCTCTCCCGCAGGTAGCCAGGACTGACCACTTTGACGGTCCGCCCCCCGACTTGCGCCTCGGCGCCCTTGCCGGGAATCGCTCGGAACCCCTCCGCATGCTCCAGACTCACCTGGCGACGGCCCGCCTCCTCAACAATCCCCGCTGCGATCGGATGCTCGCTCAAAGACTCGAGCGAAGCAGCCAACCGAAGGACATCCTCCTCTGAATTCGGGCCGAGCGGAACGACGTCCGTTACACCGAAGCGACCTTCCGTCAGAGTTCCGGTCTTATCGAAGACCGCCGCCGTTACTACACGCGAGCGCTCGAAGGCGCTCCGATCGCGAATCAGCAATCCATGAGTCGCGGAGATGGTTGTCGAGACTGCGACAACCAAAGGCACCGCAAGGCCAAGAGCATGGGGACAGGCGATGACCATCACCGTAACCATTCTCTCGATCGCGAACTCAACAGGCCTTCCAGCGATCAACCAAGCCACGAGCGTCATAAGCCCCCCGGCGACTGCAACGATCGTCAGGACCAACGCCACGCGATTGGCTACGTCGTGAGTCTTCGATCGCGAGGCCTGCGCCTGTTTCACTAACTCGATTACTTGCGATAGATAGGTCTCCCTGCCTGTTTTCTGAACGGCGACGACGATCGCGGCCTCGCCATTTACCGAGCCGCCGATCACCGTATCTCCGACCTTCTTCTCGATGGGCCGGCTTTCGCCCGTCAACATCGCCTGGTTCACGGAAGTGTGCCCCTCGACGATTTCGCCGTCTACTGGAATCTTCTCTCCGGGCTTGACTAACACTCGATCGCCGGGAGCCAAACGGTCAATGGGCACGTCCTCCGTTGTGCCGTCCTCACGCAAGCGATGGGCATCCGACGGCATCAAGCGTACTAACTTCTCCAACGCCTGCGAGGCGCCCATGACCGAGCGCATCTCGATCCAATGCCCGAGCAGCATGATGTCGATCAGCGTCGCCAACTCCCAGAACAACGGCCGTCCGGGGAACCCGAACACACTCGCAACGCTGAAGCCGAAAGCAACCGTGATCGCAAGTGCGATCAATGTCATCATCCCCGGCGCACCCTCTCGCGCTTCGCGCACAAATCCTCCGAGGAACGGAGAACCACCGTAGAAGTAAATCAACGAAGCGAGCAAACTTTGCAGATATAGGTCGCCCGAAAACCGGAGTGAATACCCGAGAAACGACTGAATCATCGGATCCAAGACCAGCACAGGAACGGTCAGGACGAGGCAGATCCAAAACCGTATCCGAAAGGCCTCGACATGGTGGTGGTGAGCATCGCTCCCTCCCGCGTGAGACCCATACGCATCACCGTGATGGCCCGAGTGCTCACCGGCTACGCGATGGGAAGCATCAGACGTGTGACCGTGGGTGTGGGGCTCCCGCGAAGGGCTCTGTTCGTGTTCGTGTGTGTGTTCCTGTTGGTTCGGTGATGGATGTTGATGATCCATGGATAACCTCCTGTGTGCTACCGCTCATCGCTGAGAGCGTTGATCTTCGCCAACAAAGAGACGTACGCTAACGCCTCCTCCTTCCACTGCGCGTGCGTCAGGAGCCCTTCATGGGCAACGAATTGCTGGCGCATGAACCGGACAACCGCCGATAGCGGCACGAAGAGATAAGGGCGGCGATCCGACCCGCCCCCTGCGAAAACGGCTACACGGATTCTGCATGGCGTGCGACCCACGCCAATATGGGTCAATGCCGCCCCTTGTGACACGATCCTCTCAGCAGCCTCCGCGTGACCTTGTCCACAGCAACCCAAACGCCTCAGCACAATCTCTACGACCTCTCGCGTAAGAAGCGAGCGGTTCGTCGCGGCAGCACCCTCTTTGACTTCACAAATCAGGACCTCAAGGGAATCGTCCGACAGCTTCAACGCCGGATCGGGACCAAGAACGAGCTCGTCGGTGCGTTTGCCCGGAATCCAGCGGCCAGCGCCTGGGAATCGAACGCCGATGACATCCACGTCGGTCACCGTTCGGACGCCGTGATTGTCCCTCTCGAGCACCGGAAACTCCGTAACTGTGAAGAAGCCGTTCAGCCGAAGATACCCTTGAACCACGGCGACTGCGACGTCCATGCTCAACACGAAGTATACCTCTTGGAATCCCGAGGCAGCGAACCTGATTAATCGGGTCGCGCGTGCCGATAATGTAGCCTGAGCATGTTCAATCCGGCTCTGGTGTGGCGCGGCAACGGGGAGCAGGCCGTATGCTGATTGTCGGCTTGCTTGTCGTATTAGGAGCGGTCCTCGGCGGCTTTATCATGGCCGGCGGTCAGGTCGCCGTTCTGATCCAGATTTCCGAGATCATCGTCATCTGCGGGGCGGCCACGGGTTCCATCCTCGTCGGCAATCCTCCTTCCTTCCTCGGCCATGTACTGAAAGAGGTCATGGGGCTGCTCAAGCCGAGCCCCTACAACAAGCAGGCGTACATGAATCTCCTGAAGATGATGTTCAACCTCTTCAACGTGGCTCGACGGGACGGCCTGCTAGCGCTGGAGTCGCACATCGAGAAGCCGGAAGAGAGCGAACTGTTCAAGAAATGCCCTGAACTCCTCGCCGACCACCACGCGCTCGCCTTCTTCGCGGACTCGACGAAAGTCGTCCTCACCGGCGCCGTTGCGCCGCACGACCTCATGGAGATGATGGAGATTGACGTCGAGATGTTTGAGAAGGAGGCGACCCATGCCGCCCACGTGATTCAGCACACAGGTGACGCCATGCCCGGATTCGGAATCGTTGCCGCAGTCTTGGGCGTCATCATCACGATGGGTTCGATCGGCGGCGACCCCGCGAGCATCGGCCACCACGTCGCGGCCGCGCTGGTGGGAACGATGCTGGGAGTCCTCCTCGCTTACGGAATCGTCGGGCCGATCGCGACGGCGATGATGGAACGAGCGAAGCAGCGCGTCCAGTTCATGCATTGCATTCGCTACGCGCTCTTTAGCTTCGCACGCGGCGAAAGCCCCATCACCTGCGTCGAATTCGCACGGCGAAACATTGACCCCGAAATCCGACCGTCCTTCTCCGAAATGGAGACGGAAGTTCGCAAGAAGGACGCTGCGTAACGGATGAGCGAACAGACGACAAGCCAGCCGATCATCGTCAAGAAGGTCCGCAAAGGGGGCGAGGGTCACCACGGCGGCTCCTGGAAAGTCGCGTTCGCTGACTTCATGACCGCGATGATGGCGTTCTTCCTCGTCATGTGGATCATCGGTCTCGATCAAGAAACTCGCAGCGCCATCGCCGGGTACTTCCAAGACCCCCTCGACTTCGCAAAGAAATCGAGCGGAAATCGTTTGGAGAATCTTCTGGAACACGGCGCGCCGGGTTCCGACGAAAAGAAGCAGCGCGAGGGAGAATCGAAAGACCGCGAGATCAACGAGATGAGCGCGATCGCTCAAGAGATCAAGCAAGCGCTCAAGACCGCATCCGATCAGAACCCTCAACTGGAGGACCTGAGCAAGTACGTCAAGATCGAAGGAACCGAGGAAGGGCTGCTGTTGGAGTTTCTCGAGAGCCTCGGTTCTGTGTTCTTCGACACGGGTAGCGCCCAACTGAAGCCCGAAGCGAAACAGCTGTTCGCAGTCGTCGCCAAAGTCTTGACCAAGCACGATCGTCCGTTCGTCGTAGACGGCCACACCGATGCTCGCCCGTACAAACAGACAGGCTACAACAACATCTACCTCTCCCAAGACCGCGCTCGAAGCGTGGTGCTGGAGATGCTGCGCCTCGGCGTTCCGGAAAATCGAATCCTGGCGGTCCGCGGATTCGGGCCACACCGCCTCCGCAACAAGCAGGACCCCTACCACTACACAAACCGGCGCGTAACGATCCTGCTTCCCTATTCCTGGGAGCAATCGTCCGTGCTCGGTTCCTCCGGAGATGGCCCCCTTTCCGAACCCTTCTCGAAGCCGGTGGACATCCGCGCCCCGTCCGAGCAAAAGCCGTAACGTGAACGGAACACAATAGGAGCGTGCCGGTCTACGCAGACCACGCAGCGACAACGCCTCTCGATCCTCGCGTCCTGGAGGCGATGCTGCCCTTTCTCCAAGAGGAGTACGGAAATCCCAGCAGCGTCCACGCGTGGGGCAGGCGCGCACGGATGGCCCTCGATGAAGCGCGCGAAGTGATTGCCGCGGCCCTCGGCGTACACCCGCAGGAGATTTTCTTTACTTCTTCCGGTACAGAAGCGGCGAACCTTGCGCTGCTCGGCACAGCCCTGAAACATCGCGGAGGCGCAAGGAACCGATTCCTGCTCGCATCCCTCGAACACCACTGCGTCCTCGAGTGCGCAGATCGCCTTCGCGAGTGGGGCTTCGAAGTCGAGTTTCTCCCCTGCACGCGCGAAGGTGAAGTGCTTGCAAGAACTGTCGAGGAGAAGATCAGCGACCGCACCCTGCTCGTTTCCGTCATGCACGCAAACAACGAGGTCGGCACGATCAACGATGTTCGGAGCATCGGGCGCATCTGTCGCGAGGCGGGAGCGCTGTACCACTGCGACGCCGTGCAATCGTTTACCATGTTGCCCCTGGAGGACGCCTTCGAATGGGCAGATCTCATATCTCTGTCCGCACACAAAATCTACGGCCCGAAAGGCGTGGGGGGACTCTTCGCGAGAGCGGGAGCCTTTCCGAAACCGCTTCTTCTTGGCGGTGGGCAAGAACGGGAGCTCCGCGCCGGAACCGAGAACGTTGCGGGTATCGTCGGCTTTGCGGCCGCGACGAAACTCGCCCTCGAGGATCCGGGTCGTTGGGAGCGCGTTCGCTCGGTTCGCGATTCGTTCGTGGAAGCGCTTGCACGGAACCGCCGAGTTCAGTTCACGCTCGCTCAATGGGAAAAGGTTCTTCCCGGACACGCCCATTTCCGGATTCCTGGCCGGAAAGCCGAGACCGTGCTGATTCACCTCGATCGTCGCGGAATCGCCGCCAGCTCGGGCGCAGCCTGCAGTAGCGGCAGCATCGAGCCGTCCCACGTACTGTTGGCGATGGGCTTCTCGCCGGAGGAAGCCGCCGAGGGGATTCGAGTCTCGTTTGGAAAGGATTCCACGCGCGCAGACGCGGAAGAGATCGCCGAGGCCTTAGCGGAGATCCGTTGAATCCGACTGCCCGCTCAGGTGAGCCGCCTTCCACGCGGCGACTCCCTTCGCTGCTCCCTGGCCACGCGGGTCGCGGAACTCCAACGTCGGCCGGTCTCCCCAGATGTCCCGGTTCCTCGTCCCCTCCACGATCTGCAACGGCTGCGAAGGCAGGAACGCTGTCTCGCCGATCCGGAACGGCACGCCAAGGATCACCTGCTGGCACGCAGCGATGATCATTCTCACGGCCGCATCGCAGTCCGCCGTCGCTACGCCGTACATCTCCAACTCGGGGAGGTTGAACTTCGCCATGCCTCGGCTACTCACCCACAAGCCGTCGTCCAAAGCCTCTACTCTTGTCGCTCCAATCTCTCGAAAATCCACGTGAGGATGGAGGCGGTCTTTGACGTAAAGATCGGTTGGCATCCGATACGTCTCCGCCAGCGGATCCGCGACGACCCCTTCCGCCAACTCCCCGAGGCGTTTCACATAATCCAAGAAAAAGCGCATCGAAACGAGGGCGTCCTTGTAGCCGCGGATCGTCGTGTCCAACAAGACGTCAGCCGCGTCCAGGAAGGGGATCATCGCTTCGGTTACACCGGACTGTCGTCGTTCCGTCTCTGTGCTCGGCTTCTGAAACTGGGGTATCTCTTCCAATGGCACGATCGTCATCTGCAGGACCGTGTCCTGTCGCGGCGTAACGATGCCGTAGTCGCCTTGGCGGAGTGGTTCATTCAGAATGTCCTTCGTCGCGCCTTCAAAGAGGGGGGCGCCAAAGCCCTGAACCGCTCCGTTGCTCCCGTCAGGATTCACGACAGACAAGAGGGGCGGCAAACTCCGCCTCTGCGCGAGGACGGAGAGGTGCAAGTTCCGGTTGATGACCAGGTCCGCCCTGCTCTCCCGTTTGCGTCCGAACGGCCAAAAGCGCACGAACCGAGTCTACCGAAGGGCCTCGCCTGTCTCCACCGAGAACCAGTGCAAACTTGGGCCCTCCAGCGAGACGGTGACCGGGGCGCCTTCCATCATCGGCTCGCTCGCGGGGAGCAAGGCCGTGATCTCGTGCTCGCCGACCCGCAGCAGCACGGTCTGAACGGACCCAAGCGGCTCGACGACATCCACGGTGGCCTGTATCGTGTACTCGCCCGGGCCGGGCCTTACAGACTCCGGCCGAAAGCCGAGAATGGCGTGCTCGCGGTCGTGCGGGAAAGGAATCCTCGCGCCGCCCAATTCCACACCGCCGTCTCGAACGCGCACCTCGAGAAGGTTCATCGCAGGGCTACCCAAAAAGGACGCGACAAACGTGTTGGCAGGATTCTGGTACAGTTCCAGAGGCGGCCCCACCTGTTGCAGCCTCCCTTCATTCATGACGGCGATTCGGTCTCCCATCGTCATGGCTTCGGTTTGGTCGTGCGTAACATACAACGTCGTGATCCCTAATTGACGATGCAACCGTATGAGTTCCGCGCGCGTCTGCACTCGCAGCTTCGCATCCAGGTTGGAGAGCGGCTCGTCCATCAGAAACACGCGAGGCTCGCGCACGATCGCGCGGCCGAGAGCGACACGTTGACGCTGTCCTCCGCTCAACTCTTTCGGCCGACGGTGGAGTAGCGTCTCGATGCCGAGCATGCGAGCCGTCTCGCGCACCTTCTCGTCTATGGCTCGCTCGATCGCTTGAGCTTCGCCGCGCCTGACCAAACGACGCACCCAACCCCGCCGGTTCCGAAGACGGAGACCAAACGCCATGTTTTCGAATACCGTCATGTGAGGATACAGCGCGTAGGTCTGAAACACCATGGCGACGTCGCGGTCCTTGGGAGGGACGTCGTTCATGACCTGCTCTCCGATTCGGATGGTCCCTTCCGTTGCGGACTCGAGGCCAGCCACCAGACGAAGCGCCGTTGTTTTCCCACAGCCGCTTGGGCCGACGAAGACCATGAACTCACCGTCCTCAATCGTAAGGGTAAGGGCGTCCAGAGCCACGACCTCGCCGAAACGCTTCGTCACCCCCTCGAACCGCACGGACGCCATGGCGGGGAAGGTTACCCAGGGAACCGACGCCACCCGTGCGGCGAAACGACGACCCTATCCGTCCTTACAGATGAACGTCGCATGGAGGCGATGGATATGGATAGGATTGAGGCTGATCTTTGGAGATTTAATGTTGCTAAAGTCACGTTTGTGGACGTCACGGAAGACTACACAACCATGCTCGACCCGTTGCCCTCGGTCTGCTATCCGGTAGTCCGCGAGGTCTGGCTCCCGCGGTACCGGCTCGCGCAGATGCTCACCGCCGGCCAGTGCCTGGAGGGCTACCTGTACGACTGGCACGAACCGCCGGACGAGGACTCGAGCGGCGATCCCCACTGGTACGTCGGCGTCGTCTCGGAATCCGTGCTTCAGCTGCGCAAAGAGTGACGCTCCGCGGGGTAGAGAGCGTCCGTATAGACGTTCCCCCCGCTGAAGGTGAGCATCGTCTTCCCGCGTAGCGTCATTCCGTGGTATGGCGAGTTCCGACCCTTGCTGAAGGTCTTGCTCACGTCGAACGTCCACTCGATGTTCGGGTCAATCACGGTCACCTGCGCGATGGGCGTCCGGCCCGGCTTCAAGGTGCCGGCGTCCAAGCGGAAGATCTCGGCGGGACGCGTGCTCATCATTCGGATCGTCTCGAGCGGCGTGAGGATCCCTTTGTGAGTCAGGTAGGTCAACGTAACGCCGACCGCCGTCTCCAATCCTACGATTCCGAACGGAGCCTCGTCGAACGGCGCATCCTTTTCATAGGTTGCGTGCGGGGCGTGATCGGTGCTGATACAGTCAATGACGCCGTCCTTGAGCGCTGCCAGGATGATGTCCACGTCTACCTTCGTGCGGAGAGGCGGATTCATCTTCCAGTTGGTGTCGAAGGGAGGCATGTCCTCTTCCGTGAGGGAGAAGTGATGCGGGCAAACCTCGCACGTCACCGGTGCACCGAGGTACTTGCTCTGCTTGATGATCTCCACGGCGCCCCAAGTGCTTACGTGAAGAATGTGCAAAGGGCAACCGGTCTCCAAGCTTAGCATGCAGTTCCGGGCCACCATGATGTCTTCCGCTGCCCTCGGCATCCCCGGCAACCCCAACAGCTCGCTGATGGCACCCTCATTCATGGATCCGCCTTCGGTCAGCGAGAAGTCCTCGCAGTGAACCGCCACAGGAAGGTCCAACTGGCGGCAGATCTCCATGCATCGCAGCATGACCTGGGCGTTTTGAATGGGGAACGCGTCGTCGCTGGCCGCGCAGATGCCGGCGCGTTTGAGCGCGGCGAGGTCGCTCGGCTGCTCGCCCTTCATGCCTTTCGTAAGCGCGCCGATCGGTTGAACAAACACTCCGCCGGCCTCGGGCGAAGCGCTCTTGTCCAAAATGAAGTCAATCAGCGCGGGGTTGTCCAGCGGAGGATTCGTGTTCGGCATGCAGCAAACGGTGGTGAAGCCGCCCGCGGCCGCCGACTGCGTTCCGGTGAGGATCGTCTCTTTGTGGCTGAATCCGGGTTCCCGCAAGTGCACGTGCAGATCCACGAGGCCGGGAGTGATCCACATCCCCGTGCAATCGTAGACCTCATCGGCGTCGGAGAGGTCCGCGTCCGGCCCGACCTCGGCGATCTGGTCGTCTACGATGACGACGTGCCCGACTTGCTCGAGATCCTGAGACGGGTCGAGAATCAAACCGTTCTTGAGCACTACCTTCATACCGCCACCTCGTGCTTCGCCTTGCTCCCCTCGAACAACCAGGTGAAGACGGCCATCTTGACGTACACGCCGTTCTCCACCTGCTGGTGAATGACGGACTGCGGCCCGTCGGGGACCCGATCGTCGAACTCCAATCCACGGTTCATGGGTCCGGGATGCATGACGAGGCAGTCCTCAGCCGCGAATCGGATCGTGCGTTGATTAATCTGATACATCGAAGCGTATTCACCCAAACTGGAGATCAATCCCTGTCCCATTCGTTCCTTCTGAAGGCGCAACGCCATCACGACGTCGGCGCCTTCGAGTGCGGGAAAGAGGTCGTAGTGCAGCGTCGCGGGAAGCCTTCCTGCGAGACGAGGCATCAAGGTTCGCGGGCCGACAAGGTGCACGTCGGCGCCCATTTTCGAAAGAAGCCACATGTTGCTTCGCGCAACCCGGGAATGGAGCACGTCCCCCACGATCGCCACTTTGAGCCCGTTGATCTTTCCCTTTCGTTCCAAAATCGTCATACCGTCGGTGAGCGCTTGGGTGGGGTGCTCGTGCATGCCATCTCCCGCATTGATGACCGGCCCATGGAAGCACCGCGCGGCAAGATACGGGGCGCCGCTGCAATGGTGCCGAATCACGAGCGCGTCAATCCCTTCGTGCATCAACGTCAATACCGTGTCCTTCAGGGACTCGCCCTTGCGCATACTCGAACCCATCACGCCAAAGGTGCAGGTATCCAACCGCAAGCGACGGGCGGCCTGCTCGAAGCTCACGCGCGTCCGCGTGCTGTTCTCCATGAACATCATGCCGACAACCTTTCCCGCAAAGCTGGGTAAAGGCTGCTGCTTCTGCCAAGCCGTCTTCATCTCCAGCGACAGCTTCAACAGCGTCTCGATGTCCTCTTTCGGCAACTCTCGAATACTTAAGAGATGCATGTTCCCTCCCTCTTCACAATCACAATCGAATCTTCTCCTGCCGATTCGCTGAGGCGCACGTCCACCCATTCCTCGTCGGGCACCTCGAGCTTCAAGCCTACGTAGTCCGGCTGAATCGGCAACTCCCGGCCTCCACGATCCACAAGGACCGCCAGCCGTACGGAGGCAGGTCTGCCATGGTGCATGAGGGCGTCCAACGCGGCGCGCACGGATCGGCCGGTCATGATGACCTCGTCTACCAATATCACTTTCTTCCCAGTCACGGCGAACGGGATCTCGCTCTTGTCGTCCTCGACCTTCCCTTCCAAGTCATCCCGATACGGACGAACGTCGAGGCTTCCGCAAGGGATGGTGATCCCCTCGATCTGCGTCATCGCAAAGGCAAGCCTACGCGCTACGGGATACCCGCGCGCCAGGATGCCCACCACGACGAGGTCCTCAGCCCCCTGGTTGCTCTCCAGAATCTCGTGAGCCATCCTGCCGAGCGTCCGTCGAATGTCGCTCGCGTCTATGCGCCGTTCAGCCATCGGTCGCATTATGACTGCCGCGGACTTGCCCATGCGAAAGCAGTCAGAATGGGCGGAATGAAGACCGGCGTTTGGCTCAGCGCGACGGTCACGGTGTTCGTGATTCTGTCCGTACTCGCGCGCGAGATCTCGGTCCCGCCTGAGCAGATCGGTACGGCTTCGGTGGTCGCCACCGTTTTGTTCATGTTCTTGCCGGTATGCGGCATCTTCCTGGCGGCGACTCTCCCGTGGACGCCGCGCTCGGCTGCTCTTGTCCTGGCTGCCGGGTTGTCGCTCGTGCTCCTGCTGCCCCTTGCGCAAAGCGCGGTTGCGCCGCCTCTTTCGAGCGCCATCCACGCGCTGCTTCAGCTCGCGCGCATCGCCTGGCCCGTCTGCCTTGGCATTCTCGTCGGAACTCTGATTCGGGACAAGAACCTGCTTCTGCCGATTGCAATCTTCCTCGCGACATTCGACGTCTTGCTCGTGCTGGCGCCGTCCGGCGCAACGAAGACGATGATGCAAAAGCCGATCACGCGAAACGTCTTCAACGCCCTCGCTTATGAAGTCCCTCGGCCTCGAGCTACGACAGAGGCGCCGAAAATCCGAGCGCAAACTCTCGCTCAGATCGGGCCAGCCGATTCACTCTTTCTTGCGATGTTCGCCTTCTGCCTCATCCGCTTTCGCATGCGCTTCAAAGAGACTCTCGGTTGGATGGCGCTGGTGCTGAGTCTATACCTTATGATTGTCATCTTCGCAGGGGATCGCTCGCTCTTCGGGCTGCCCCTCAAGATGCTCCCCGGCCTTCTACCGATGGGAGCGGTCGTTCTCCTCGTGAATCGCAAAGAGTTCCAGCTGACGGGCGAAGAAAAACGACTTACGTGGGGCGTCGCGATTGTCTGCGCTCTGCTCATCCTGGGCGCCTTCCTCCTTCGCAGACCAGGCGTCGAGGCTCGTCGGCTGCAGCCCGACCCGTCGCCGAGTCCCTCAGTTCGCAGCCTCGACGATGCGTCGAATTCCATCCGGGCCGATGGCGTACGCGCCATCGCTTAAGCCGCTCATGCCCGGCCGGTCTGGCGGCAAAGGCGCACAGCAAACGACGGGAAAGCGCCTGGAGTACGCCGCCGAACGAACCTCGGCGTCCTTCCCTTTGACAACAACCACCGGCTCAAGGAGCGCACTCAGCCCAACGAGCAGGCCGGCTCCAGCTGGGCCAAGGCGCGCCGGAACGGAGGCGTATCGCTGGGCGATACGCTGCGCTTCCGCGACCAGTCCGTTGTCGCCGACGACGCGCCCTGCTTCCACCAACGTGCGCAGCAACACGGCAACGAGCGCTTCGTCCGGCGAGTCTCCCACCGGCTCGACACCCGAGACGAAAGCCAGGAAGTCGTAACGCGACCGAAGATTGCACCAAACGCGGCCTTCCTCACCGAACAGTTGGAGCGCCCTGTGAAGCAGTTGCGTGCACTGCTTCAGGTCATCGCGATTCCCTGTGGACAGGTAGCTTTCCCAGAACGCTCTCGCCAGCCACACATAACCGCCCAGGTATCCGGTTTGATGGAATCGGCCCCGCGCCGCGTGGGAGACGTCGCCGGAAAGAAGAAACACTCGTCGCGCCGATGCCAACGCTTTCTGGCCGGCGGCAATGTACCTCGGTTCGTCCAATAACCTACCTACGGCAAACAGCGCCGCGATGACCATTCCATTGTTTTCCGCATACAACTCAGGTGAAGGCGGGGGCGGTGAGTACCTGCGCGCCGGAGCGCTCAACTGCTTCAGGTCGCTTGCGATCTGATTGACCCGTTCCTGTCCGACCCCTGCCTGGAACGACGGAGCGCTCGCAAGCCGGTAGGCGCCGCTGCCGGCGTCCGGAAAGAGCGCGGTCAACCTGCCGGACTCGCTCGCGAGACGGACATACGGCACGCCGTCCTCATCAGCCGGCAAGCTCACCGGAACGCCCAGGTAGAAAAGCCCTGTCGTCGGGTCGCGAACGTCCAACAGAATCCAGTCCAAGGTCTGCTGGGCGGTTTGGCGGAAGAGAGGTGCATCGTACACGAGCGAGGCCTTCGCATAAACGACCGCCAGCTGAGCCGACCGGCCAGCCAGCTTCCCGAAGTCCGGGTCGGCCCACCCCCTTCCTCGCGACCGAACGAAGAAGCCACCAAAGACCTGGTCATAGCAAGCAGACTCCCGCAAGCGCAGCAACCACTCGCCGGCCCCGTCAGCAGGCAGAGCATTGGAGCCGCCGCTGAGCAAGAGCAACGCCAGCATCGGCGCGGCTATCATCGAGGGGGCGTCCCGTAGGCCGGAACGCATAGGGTTCAGGCTCGCTCGCACGGATTCCAGCCCAAGCGCCAAGGCATCCCGGAGCGACGTGTTCTGCGGATCGGTTAGCGAGAGCAATCGCTCCCTCTCTTGGTTCAGTTGGATCGCTTGGGCGCGGATGCGAGGCTCGCGGGCGGCATAGTCTCGCTTCAGGTCGCCCAACCAATCAATCAGCCCGGGAGGGTTGCCCGAGGTCCGCAGCGGTTGGGGCCCACTCATCGAAAGAAGGTTCCCATCGGCGTCCAACGCCAGGAACAACGCGCCGCCGGTCGCCTCCAGCATGAGCGAGTTGAGCGTAACCTCGCGAACGAACCCCGGCGCCTCGAACGCATCCACTCGAACAGCGATATAGTGGCTGTTTACCAAAAAGGCAAACTCCGGGTCGGTGAACTGATCCAGGTCCATCAGCCGAGACTCGCGCGAGAATTCACTCGTAATTGCAACCAAGACCAGCTTCCCTTCCTGTTTCGCCCGTTCGAACGCGTCGCGGCTGAGCGGTACCCACGAAATCGGCTGGCGAGAGGCGGACCGCAAATACGTGCTGTACTCGTCCGCCAGTGCGTTCGGCTGTCGCTCCGGCAACCATCGAGAAGCGACGCGAACGCCCAGACCCGCGACCAGGATGAGCGTAATCAACGCTGTGACCACGATGTACGAGGGTCCTACGCGCTGCGGAAGCACGGTCGGGATTATGCCACGCGTACGAGACTCTTCCTATCGCTGTGCTAAAATCCGCCCGTGGCGATCTCCCGCGAAGAACTTCTGAAACTGGCCGAATTGGCCCGGCTCAATCTTTCCGACCAGGAAATAGACGCGATCCAATCCGACCTCAACCGCGTCCTCGAGCACTTCGAACGCCTCAAGGAGTTGGAACTGGGTGATGTCCCGCTCACGCCGCACTCGGTGGACGCTACAAACGTCTGGCGCGAGGACATCCCCTACGAGAACGGCCTCACTCGCGAAGAAGCGCTCGAGAACGCTCCCGAAGTTCGAGCGGGCCTCTTCCTCGTCCCGTCCATCATCGAATAGGAGCCGACATGGCTGACCTGACCCAACTCTCCGCTGCCGAAATGCGCCGGCGCCTCGACGCGGGAGAGGTAACCGCCGAAGAGTTGCTCGAAGCCCATCTCGAGCGAATTCGCGAGTTGGACCAGATCCTTCAAGCCTTCGTCACCGTAGACGAAGCCGGCGCCAGGGAAGGCGCCAAGAGGGCACAGGAGCGCATCGAGGCCGGAGAGGCATGCCCGCTCACGGGAATCCCGCTCGCCCTCAAAGACAACCTGGCCACAAGAGGAATTCGCACGACGTGTTCCTCTAAAATCCTCGAAAACTGGGTCCCTCCCTACTCCGCGACCGTCGTCCAAAGGCTCGAAATGCAGGACGCCGTCCTCGTGGGCAAGACCAATCTGGACGAGTTCGCGATGGGCACGAGCACCGAATTCAGCGCCTTCTTCCCAACCCGGAACCCGTGGGATACGGAGCGCGTCCCGGGCGGAAGCAGCGGCGGAAGTGCGGCCGCTGTGGCGGCCGCCTTGGTTCCGCTCGCGCTGGGCTCGGACACGGGAGGCAGCATCCGTCAGCCCGCCGCGCTCTGCGGAATCGTGGGCTTCAAGCCGACCTACGGGCGCGTCAGCCGGTACGGATTGGTGGCGTTCAGCAGCTCCCTGGATCAGATCGGCCCCTTTGCCCGCACCGTCGAGGATGCGACCCTGCTCTTTGAAGCCATCTTTGGGAACGATCCCAAAGACGCCACCACGGTCGAAGAGCCGTATGACCCTGCCCGAGCGCGAGGCGTGGACATTCAAGGGTTGCGAATCGGTTGCCCTGCGGAGATGTTCTCGAATCAAGTGGACGAAGTAGTGCGGGATACGGTCCTCGCTGCCAGAGCCAAGTTGGAGGCGGCGGGCGCCATCGTGGAGGACTTCAGCGCCCCCATCATCGAACACGGGGTCTCGACGTACTATATCATCGCTCCAGCTGAAGCCAGCAGCAACTTGGCACGGTACGACGGCGTCCGATACGGTTTGCGCGTGCCCGCGGACAGCCCGAATGAAATGATGAAACAGACGCGCGCGCAGGGCTTCGGCAAAGAGGTCAAGGAGCGGATCCTTATCGGAACGTACGTGCTTTCCAGCGGATACTACGATGCCTTCTATGCCACTGCCCATCGAGCGCGTACCCTCATGCGCCAGGAACTCAGGAAGGCCTTCGAGAAGTACGACCTGATCCTCTCCCCCACGAGTCCAACCGTCGCATTCCGGCTTGGAGAGAAATCCTCCGATCCGATCGCCCTGAAACTGGCGGACTTCTGCACGATTCCCGCCAACGTCGCGAACTTCCCCGCGATCAGCCTGAACTGTGGATTCGCGGATGGCCTACCCGTTGGCCTCCAACTGATGGCGGATTCCTATCGCGACGACCTTCTCCTCGGCGCGGCCCGAACGGTGGAGTCCATCCTGGCGATCGAGCCAAAAGCCGCGCCGATTGCGGCCCATGGATGAGGTCAGGCGACACGATATCAAAGCGTTCCTTCGAGCCTTGGTCGAGCCCGTTCCTCTCGTCTCGGCCGCCGCGGCCGGATACCTCGCGTTCTTAGGGCTGTCGAGGCTGGAACCGCTCTCGGTGTTCTGGTGGATGAGCGCGCTCATCGGCATCGGCGCAATCGGTGGATTCGGATTCTCCACCTATCAAGGCTGGAGAAAGCGCCGATTCCTGAACTCGGAATACGACCGTCTCTGGGAGATGATTCAAGATCGCCACCGGCGGTTTCATCGAGCCGTTCGCCGCGCCCCGCGCGGGATCGCGGATGGGTTTCTGGAGATTGCTCGTACGGTAGACCACACGAAGAAGCGCCTCTATGGTTCGATTCGCAAGGCCGATCTCGTCAAGAAAGAGATTCTTGACAGCGAGGGCGTGCCCAGACTCTCGTCCCTTCCCATTCCGCCAGCCACGACGGCCGACAAGGAAACGAACGACCTTTACCAGGTCGCCGCGAAGAACTTCGAAGAGTATCAAACGGTCTTTGAAGCCATCAACGCCAAGGTCTCCCGCACCGAGGCTCAGTGCGCCGTCTTTATTTCCGCGCTGGATTCACTGCGCGTTCAGCTGCTCGGGCACCGGCTCGAACGCAAGGACACGGCGATCCCTAAAGAAGAGATGGACGAAGCCGTACACGACATCCGCACCCAGCTCGACAGCATCAACGACGCCCTCGACGAACTGGAACTTCGACCCGGATTCCTGACCGACCAGCGCGAGGCGCTCGAGGAATTGGAACAGAGGGGCGGTACAGACCAGCAGGTAGACTCTTAGCGCTGCCCCCGTAGCTCAGGGGATAGAGCAACTGCCTTCTAAGCAGTGGGTCGCAGGTTCGAATCCTGCCGGGGGCGCCACCGCAACCGATGGCGTATATCAAGCTCATCTCAGAAGAAGATGCCGAGGGAAGACTCGCAAGGCTCTACGACCAGGCTCGGAAACGGGCCGGCAAGGTTTTCCAGATTGTGAAGTGCATGAGCCTCGCCCCACACCAACTCGAGGCGTCCATGGGGCTATATCGAGCCGTCATGTTCGGCGAATCGCCGCTGACGCGCGCACAACGCGAGATGATCGCTGTCGTGGTTTCCAAAATCAACGGTTGCCATTACTGAACAGAAGCCCACGCGGAGGACCTCCGGTCGGAGGGTATCGAAAACGAACTCGTGGAGCAGATCAAAGAGGATTGGCGTCGAGCTCCTCTCCAGCCGGAGGAAAAAGCCATGCTCTCTTTTGCGGCAAAGCTTGCGCTCACCCCCGCGCAGATTCGTCAAGCCGATGTGGACGAGCTGAAGAATGCGGGCTGGAGCGATCGAGCCATCTCGGATATCGTCCAGGTCGTCGCGTACTTTTCCTACATCAACCGCGTGGCGGACGGTCTGGGCGTGGATCTCGAACCGGAGATGCCGCCCCACCCGAATCACCGCTAATCAGCCCATCTGCTGCTGATTGACTCGCTGCTCCAACCCGTCCAACCTCTGTTGGAGAATCTCCACGTTCCGGTCCAGGCTCATCGAGTGGTCCAAAGCCAGGGTTCGCAATTCCTCCACCTGCTTGCGCAACTCCGCGACCTCTTTCTGGAGCATGGCGATCACTTGAGCCTCCTCCTTGGAACGACGGCGCGCCTTGTGGGTCACTCGATTGCGGATAGCCTCGCCGATCGAGATGAGCAAAACCATCCCGCCGATACCCAGAAAGATCTGGACGACGAAGTTCTCCAGAATGCTATTCATCACTTCCATGACCCGCCAATCGCCGGTACGCGCCGGCGAGAGAGTCGCCGCTTTCGTAGAGCACACGCCCCACGATCACGCCTTCTAACCCTACCTTGGAGAGTCGCACAAGGTTGCGTAGATCCTCGGGACCGGACGTGCCGCCACTGGCAATGACCGGCACGCTGACGGATTGGCACAACGACTCCAGCGCCTCCAGATTCGGGCCCGAGAGCATCCCGTCTCGAGAAATGTCCGTGAAGATGATCCGTGGGCAACCGAACTCCTCCAAGCGCTTGCAGAAATCGACCGCCTCAAGCTCCGTCGTATCCTGCCACCCGTGGACGGCCACCTTCCCCTCCCTTGCGTCCACACCGGCCACGCAGCGATCCCCCAGCGTGGCGAAGAAATGCCGCACCGTCGTCTCGACCCGAGTCAAAACCGAGCCCAAAACGACCCGTTGAACCCCAAGAGCGAGCACCATCTTCGCGAGATGGACCGACCGAATTCCACCGCCGAACTGCACCGGAATCTGCACCGCCCTCACGATGCGAAGCAGCACCTCGACGTTCTGCGGCGCACCCATTCGCGCGCCGTCCAAATCAACGACATGCAACATCGGCGCGCCGGCCCCTTCCAGTTCCTTCGCGACGGCAACCGGATCCTCACTGTAAACCGTCTTCTTCCGGAAATCACCCTGAACCAACCGAACGACCGCGCCGTCCGCCAAGTCGATCGCGGGAAGGATCAGCATCGCAGGAAGTTCTCCAAAATCGTAAGGCCGACGGCGCCGCTCTTTTCAGGGTGAAACTGTGCGCCGAACAGGTTCTCGCGCTCCACCGCCGCGCAAAACCGGACGCCGTGCTCCGCCCATGCAACACACGCCTCGGCGTCCAAGACGCCGTACGAGTGGACGAAATAGACCTGCGCGCCCTCCTCCACGCCAGACATCAGGCGCCCGCAAGGGTCGCGCAGCGGCGTCCAACCGATGTGAGGGTAGCGAATCTCACACCTCTTGTCGCGCTCGGACTCTGCTCCAAGCGCCTCCCGCAAAGAGACTACTTCCCCCGGAAGTAGACCGAGGCCTTCGTGAATGCCGTGCTCGTAGCTCCGCTCGAAGAGCAACTGCATGCCCAAACAGATTCCAAGAGTCGGCTTGCCTGCCGCCACGCGCTCCCGAATCGCCTCCTCGAACGGAGTCAGCCGACTCCGCGCCGGTGCGAAGGCGCCTACACCGGGAAGAATCAATCTCTCGGCCGTTCGCACGGCCTCCGGATCCGCAACCAGCTCGGGCGCCTCTCCCAGCGCACGCAGGGCGTTGAGGACGCTGGTCAGGTTGCCGACACCGTAATCGAGGACGACGGTCAATCAATCAGCCCTTTCGTACTGGGAACACCGGGGGCGTCGGAGCGAGCCACCGCCTTTCGCAAGGCGCGTCCGAACGCCTTGAAGGTTGCCTCGCAGAGGTGATGATTGTTCCTGCCGGCGAGCGCGTGAACGTGAACGGTGGCGCCGGCATGGTTACAAAACGCGCGGAAGAACTCCTCGACACAGTCGGTCGTCAGGTCGCCGATCTTCTCGTGGCTGAACTGCAGGTTGAAATGGAGGAACGCCCGCCCGGAAACATCCACGGCTACCAGAACCAGCGCATCATCCATCGGAACGATCTCCGAACCGTATCGGCTGATGTTCTCGAACGCGCCCAGGGCCGAACGCACGGCTTTGCCGAAGCAGATGCCCACGTCCTCGACTGTGTGGTGGTCGTCCACGTGCAGGTCTCCCTCGGCGCTGATTCCGCAATCGAAGCCGCCGTGAAAAACCATCAGCTCGAGCATGTGGTCGAAGAACCCGATGCCGGTTTCGATGGACGGCTTACATTCGCCGTCCAGGTCCAAGACGACGCGAACGCGAGTCTCGGAAGTCTCTCGCTCCTCTTCGGCGTATCGAACGCCCGACGCTCTCTTCTTCATCGTGGACGTTAGTCTACCAACGAGAAAGGCCGCCGCGTTGCCGCGACGGCCGTTGGGTGGATCTACGTCATGAGGGTCTAAAAACGTACGCCGACGAACCCAGCGCCCCCAATCACGTTGAAGCCCTGAGTCACCTCATCGCTCCAGTAGAAGTTGGCTTCAAAGAACAAGCGATCGCTGGCCTCGAATCCAAATCCACCACGGGCGCCAAACACGACGTCCGCCGGTCGGAAGTCCGTGAACACCGGCCCGATCCCGACGTGGAAGTACGTTCGGTTCGGCCAGCTACCTTGATACCAGCGCTGGCTGAACATCAGGGGGAAGACGTTTGAGTCCGACCCGCCGTTCCGCGAAAACCAGTCCAGGGAAATCACGGTGTCGGCGTTGGTGAGGAAGCCCTTCATCAGCTCCACATCAGCGCCGGCAGCGAACCAAACGTTGTCGAGATCTTGCAGATCGTTTTCGGTCGGAGCGAACGCGCCCGCGCGGAGCGAGAACTGCAGGGGCACATCCGTCCAGTCCGCCTGAGCAAAGCAGGCGGTGGGAACAGCCACAAAGGCGGCAATCAGCACTGCAATACGGTTCATCCTTTTGTATTCCTCCTTAGGTCTCTCCTGATCGGCTCCGTCCGATTCCTCGGAAAGCCGTCGCTATTCTGAATGCTTGAGCCCGCGAAAGTCAATCTCACGAGACGATCTCATCCGGGCTGAACCAGAGGGCCACCTCGCGCTGGGCATCCTCCGGAGTCGCGCTCCCGTGTACGATGTTCTCCTCGATCGAGAGGGCGAAATCCCCGCGGATCGTCCCGGGAGCCGCCTCAAGGGCATTGGTAGCCCCCATCATCGTCCGAGAAGCCTGGACCGCGTTGGGCCCCTCAATCACCATCGCCACCACCGGCCCGGACGTCAGGTACTCGACCAGACTGCCGTAGAAAGGCTTCTCGCGGTGCTCTTCATAGTGCTTCTCCACCAAATCCTTACCGGCAAGCACCATCTTGAGAGCCGCCAATCGGAGCCCCCTCGCCTCAAACCGCCGAATGACCTCGCCGACCAGCGCTCGGCGAACGCCGTCCGGCTTGACTAAAATCAACGTTCTCTCCATTCAGGCGGGGCAGGATACCCGCTCGCGGCTGCTGCCATAATCAGCCCAGCGATGAGCAAGCGCCTCGATGACACCGTAGACAGGTACACGCGCTACCTGAACCCAGGACTCGCCCGCCTCATGACCTTCGCTGGCTTCGGCCTCGAGGCGCGAGCCGAAGGGGTCTATGTCTACGACGATGACGGAAACGCGTACCTCGACTGCCTCGGCGGATACGGCGTGTTCGCCCTGGGCCACAGACACCCGAAGGTCGTCGAAGCCGCCAAGCGCGCCTTAGACCAGATTCCCCTCTCGTCGAAGGTGTTCTTCAACGAGCCGCAGGGATTGCTGGCAGAACAGCTCGCCGAACTGACGCCCGGGAATCTTCAGTTCAGCTTCTTCGTCAGCTCGGGCACCGAGGCCGTCGAGGCGGCCCTCAAGTTCGCCCGGCACTACAGAGGCCGCCCGGTATTTGTCGCCGCACACAACGGGTACCACGGGAAGACCTTCGGAAGCGTCTCCGTAACCGGCCGCGAGAAGTACCGTACGCCCTTCGAGCCGCTCTTGCCCACAGCCAAATTCGTCCCGTTCGGGGACGTGGACGCTCTCGCAGAGGCCGCCGACGAGCAAACCGCGGCGATCATCCTCGAGCCAATCCAGGGAGAGGGCGGAATTCGCCTGGCCCCTCCCGGATACCTCACCGCCGCGAAAGAGATTGCCCAGAAGGTTGGCGCGCTCTTGATTCTCGACGAAGTTCAAACCGGATTGGGGCGAACGGGCAGGAACTTCGCCGCGGAGTATGACGGCGTAACGCCCGACCTCATGACGCTCGCGAAGGCGCTGGGCGGAGGCGTTTGCCCGATTGGCGCTCTCATCGGAACGGAGGAAGTCTGGCAAGCGGTTCTCGGAGAAAATCCGCTCCTGCATACGAGCACGTTCGGAGGCAACCAGCTGGCCTGTTCCTGCGCCCTCGCCGCGCTCGAAGTGCTGGTTCAAGAAGACCTCGCAACCCGCGCGGAGGAGCGAGGGAAGCAGCTTCTCGCCGGCCTCCGCCAGGTCCAAGCCCAGCACAGCGACCTGCTCGCGGAGGTGCGCGGCGTAGGTCTCATGGTGGGAGTCGAGTTCTCGATGGACGAGGTCGCCGAACTTTGCATTGCCCATATGCTCAAGCGCGGCGTCATTGCGGCCTACACCCTCAACAACCCGCGCGTGATTCGCTTCGAACCGCCGCTGATTATCTCGGAGGAAGAGGTAGATCGAGCGATCAACGTGTTCGGCGAAGCTGTCGCGGAGACACAAGAGCTCCTCGGCGCCCTGCAACTGGGAGGGAACGCATGACAACGGTTACCGATCAGGTCTTTGCCTCGCCGGATGGCATCGAGCTGCGACTGGACATCTTCTATCCAAACGCTCCAGGTCCCCACCCAGCCGTGCTCTGCATTCATGGAGGCGGTTGGATCTCGGGTAGCAAGGAAGAGTACGCCCCGGTTGCACAGGAGTTTGCCCGAAGGGGAATTGCGGGTGCGGCCTGCGACTACCGGTTGGCTCCTCTGTACCCGTTTCCCGCCGCAGTGCACGACGTCCGCTCCGCCGTCCGGTACCTACGAGAGAACGCCGAGCCCCTGGGCCTTGATCCGAACTGCCTCTTCTCCTTCGGGAACAGCGCCGGAGGGCATCTCTCCGCCTTCCTCGCCCTCTCGCCCGAGCCGTCCGAACGGGTAAGCGGAGCCGTCAACGTCTCCGGCCTCACGGACCTCACGAACCCGCTCGAACAGCACCCTCCCATCGCGCACGACTTCCTCCAACAGTTCGTCGGCGTCCCCTACGAGGGGAACGAGGAACGCTGGATGGAAGCGAGCCCTTTTCACAATATCATTGCAGAAGCCGCACCGGTCCTGAACATCCACGGCACACTCGACGACATCGTCAACCCCAGCCAAAGCGTCCGGTTCCACGAAGCGCTCAAGGCAGTCGGCGCCCGGAGCGAGCTGATCCTCCTCGAGGGGGAGGGACACAGCTTCAGCCCCGGGGCGTTTGAGCAGATCTTGGACCGTTCCGTGGCCTTCTTCCACGAGGTGTGCCCATAAATGATCGTTGACCTTAGAAGCGACACCGTAACCCGCCCAACGCCCGAAATGCTCGAGGCGATGATGCAGGCCGAGTTGGGGGACGACGTCCTCCGAGACGACCCGACCGTGCTCGAGCTGGAGCGGCTTGCCGCCCAAAAGATGGGGAAGGAGGCCGCGCTCTACGTCCCCAGCGGCACGATGGCGAACCAGATCGGAGTCCAACTCTGGACTAAGCCGGGCGATGCGATTCTCGTTGAGCAGGACGCCCACATCCTATTCTATGAGTCGGCTGGCCCAGCCCTTCACGCGTCCGTAGTCACCTTTACGCTTCCCTCCCACCACGGAGTCATGGATCCGGAGACCATCCGCAGCCGGATCACTAAAGCGACCGAACACACTCCCGGTACCACCCTGCTATGCGTGGAGAACACGCATAACCGAGCAGGCGGCACGGTCGTTCCGCTGGAGCGCATGCGAGAGTATCGCGAGGTTGCAAACGAAAATGGCTTGAAGATTCACCTCGATGGCGCGCGGATCTTCAACGCCGCGACCGCCCTGGGCGTCGAAGCCGCAGAGATCGCCCAATACGCCGACTCGGTCTCTTTCTGCCTCAGCAAGGGGCTCTCTTGTCCCGTCGGATCGCTCATCTGCGGCCCACGAGAGCAGATCGACCGCGCGGTCTGGCTCCGCAAGCGGATGGGCGGCGCCATGCGGCAAGCCGGAATCCTCGCTGCGGCCGGCATCTATGCACTCAACCACCTGGTCGGCCGACTGGCTGAGGATCACAGGCGCGCCCGCGAAATGGCGGAACACCTCAACTCCCTCCCGGGGCTGTGCGTGGATCTTGAAACGGTCCAAACGAACATCGTCCGCGTGAAGACGGACGCCCCCGCACCGGTCTGGCAAACGCGGCTCGCGGAGGCGGGCGTGCGCTGCTTCGCCACCGGCCCAAACAGCCTCCGCCTCGTCTTCCACCGAGAAATAGACGACGGAGGCCTTGCGCACGCGAAGCGGGTCTTTTCTGATCTCTGTCAAACCGCGTAGCTGTCACGCCTTCGGCGCATCCAACTCCTAATCAGTAGGGGTATATTGAGATAATGGACGCGATCGTTGGAACAGCCGGGAGCTTCAAGTATGAGAGCCGCTCCGACCGCCTGAAGCGGGAGCTTCAGTACGCCCTCCAGTCCGTCAGCCGCGAGGACCTCAAGGCGTGCCTGACCGCCGTCCCCCATGATGTAGTCCGCGCCTTCAAGCGCCGGGGCGTCGCCCTCTATCAAATCGGAAAGCGCGGCGCCCAAACGATCGCCAGCGAGGTCTCGGAGATGATCCGAGCAGGCAAGCGCGGCAAGGGGCGCGAACACCTCCAAGCTCGTTACGCGCACTTCAAAGAGAGCGCTTCCCGCAAGGCGCAGGACCTCCGCCACGCCCTGCGACGGACCCCTCAACTCTTGCAGGCAGTCCGTAGCGACCCGCCCGCTGTTCTTCCAGAAGTCGTAGGCTCAGTCCTCGGCTTCGCAATCGGCTCCGGCGGACTGGACGCAAACGGTGGGATACCAGACCTCGACCTGATGTTCGGAATCGGCGCGCACCGGAGCCTGCTCACACACACGATCCTCGTCGGCGTGGGGGCTGAATGCGTCGGCATCTCGCTTGCCCGACTGATCCGCCTCGTCTACGACAAACTCCCGCCCGACCACGATCCTGCCTGGGACAGCCTCCACGAGCAAACCCAGCGGACGATCACCGCCGCTCGCGTCGGCACGGCTCTCGGCTTGGGCTTCCACCTGCTCGCGGACGGGACGGTCCAAGTCGGCGCCCTCCACGGCCTGCCGGTGAAGCTGCCGATGGAAGCCCACCAAACCATCATCACCACCAGTGGCGCCGCAGAAGCGGCAGTGGGGGTGAAAGACTTCAAACGACGGGTCGTGGGCGCCTTCAAGCGAATACCCAGGCGCAACTCAAAGTAACAGCGCTCTACAACTCCGCCAACGAGCGCTTTAACGTATCGATCGCCGCGATCTCGTAGGGGTCAACGCCGTACAACGCAGCCAGGTACAGGCTCACGAAGTCCGCCATGTACACCAGCGACAGGATCCGCGAGACCAGGCTCTCGCCACGAGCGGTGACTGTGTACGTCTGGGCCTTGGGCTCGATCAGCTCCCTCGTAATCCGGGCGCGCGCCTGCATGCGAGCGCTCTCCGTCCCATCCTCGAGGATCACCACCGTCCAACGCTTCCCGACTTGCGTCTCTGCCAAGGTCCATCCGACAATCTCGTTGTGGTTGAGCTCCGGGAAGGTGTTCGCAAAGGCCATGCACTTCGCGTTTTCGTTGAGTTGACCCTTCCAGCGGCTCGCCACAACGCCTTGCCACGAACCGAGGCCGTAAAGCAGAGGCACGTTGCCGTAGAGCCGCGTTGCCAACGGCTTGGCTGCGTTGCGGCGCCCTGAGCTTTCAAGGCCCCAATCCGTGAGGCAGGACTCAAGCACGGAAAGCGCCTCGTCCCACGGTTGCTCCGGCAAGGCACCGACGCCGACGGCTGCCTGCACCAGGGGAACAAATAGGTAGCCCAACGCGGTGCGCGGCGGCTGGCCGCCGGGAATCAGAAGAAGGGGGAGCCTTGCCGCCTTCGCGCGTTCGGCAAGCGCCCCGCCCGAGGTGATGCACACCACCTGGCAGCCCCGTCGAATGGCTTCCTCCGTCGCCGAGAGCGTCTCTTCCGTGTTCCCGCTGTAAGAACAGGCCACGACCAGCGAGTCCGGGCCGACCCACTTGGGCAACCCGTAGTCCCGCACGGTGAACGACGGGATCGCCCCCTCCTCGGAGAGCAGACAACCGAGCAAGTCGCCGCCAGCAGCCGAGCCGCCCATCCCACACACAACAATATTGCGGTAGTCGCCTTTGACGCGGTCGAGGTCGAGCCGCTCGCTCAACTCCAGCGCCTCTCGACATTGCTTGGGAAACGCCTCCGTCAAGCCGAACATGCCGCGGGGGTCGGCTCGGAGCACGAATTCCCGCGAGTCCAGCTGCTCAGGCACGCGGGTTACTCCTCCCCGAACGGGTCGTCTTCCGACTCTTCGTCGTTGGCGGACCCGGCTGCAACAGCCGCCATTCCGGGCGCGTCAGCGTCGTCTCGCGGGCGGTCGAGCAGAACGACCTGGTCCGCAACCACTTCGACGACCTCCCTCATCGTGCCATCCGAAGCCTGGTACTTTCGCTGTTCGAGGCGACCGGTAACGCCCACCATGCGGCCTTTTGCACCATAGTTGCAAAGAAACTCAGCGCTCTGGCCCCAAGCGACGCAGTTGATGAAAGAGGCGTCCGGTTCGTCCGAATTCTGCGGCTTGAACCGTTTCTGGACGGCGATCGTGAAGTTGACGACCTGCTTGCCGGTCGTGGTGGTCCGAAGTTCAGGGTCGCGCGTGAGGCGACCAGTCAGGCAAACCATATTCAAACTCATGCGATTACTCCTCTCGCAGGAAAACCCTGCCCCTTATGATTTCGTCGCTGATTCGGAATAACCTTCTTACTTCTTCAGGAACTGTCGGCGGTGCGGAGAACTCGACCAAGCAGTAGATCCCCTCGGTGTGACCCTTGATCTTGTAAGCCAGCTTCCGCGTATCCCACTTCGCGGCCTTAGAGACCGAGCCTCCGTTCTCCTCGATCGCCTTCTTGAAGGTGTCGAGCGACGCCTGGACGGCGGCATCGTCGAAGTTCGACGGCAAGATGTACAGCGCTTCGTAGTTTCGATTCTTCATGTGCCTTCCTCTGGACTTCGGTGCCCCGCCGGAGCCGGGCACAGAAAGGTGCCGGCCAGTCTACCCCAGCCCACCGGACCGGAAGCAAGCGCCCGAGCGCAAACCTAGCTCAAGAACATCCGCGCTTCACTGACGCTTAGGGAGCGATTGCATCCTCGCGAGTGCTCGACCCGAAAACCACGCTGACACCAAAACCCATCTTCCCTTCCTCCTCCCTACAAACCGTCGGCCTCCTTGCCGACAGTATCCTCATGGGGGTATCCTATGCCCCTGCCCACTGCCGCGTAGCTCAGTGGTAGAGCAGCTGACTGTTAATCAGCGGGTCGTAGGTTCGAATCCTACCGCGGCAGCCATTTCTCCTCACGCGAACTTGTGCAAACATTGCGCGCATCACCCTTCGATGTCGAGTTCCAGGCCCAACTGCCGCGCTGCCTCCTTCATCGCTTTGATCGCCGGATCGTTTTCATCTAGCGATTCGTCTTCCGGAACAACCATCTCGAAGTTAACGCCGAGATCCAGCTTCTTGAGCTTCATACGCGCGGCCGGTGCGACGAAACAACGGAAGAGCTCGCCCCAATTCTCAACAGTAACCTTGCCACGGACGACTACTCGCCGAACCTTGCCCTCTACTCGCCGAACCTTGCCCTCGCCCCCATGGCCATTACCATTGCCATCGCCATTGGTGCCTCCATCGCCTGTGCCTCCTGGACCGTCCCCGCCGTCTCCAGGTTCGGGGAGGACCTCGCCTCCCAGAACCTCTGCAGGCTCCGGTGTGAAGGGCGGGATGATCCAGACACCTTCCTCACTCGGATCCAAGGTCACGCGTTGCTTGCAGTAACGCACGTGAAGCGCATCGGGGCTCTCGCCGCGCCCGATGCCGATCAGCCCATCGGCGCAGGCCTGAGAGAGTCCCTCGGTTACCGCCTCCCTGTTAGCGACCATCGGTTTGTCGGTAAACCGGAGAAAGACCTCGATGGCATCCTTGAGGGATATTGCTCCCTCCTGCGGGACAAGGCCTGTTTTCCGGAGGGTCACTCCGCCCACGCACCGAAGAATCCACTCTTCCTCTTCGACAAGGGTAGTCCATAAGTACTCAAGGTGATCGTGGAAGTTCGGGCGCGCATCCGCAAGTACGCACGTCTCGACATCCTGCCCGCGCACCCGGAGGGCAACGGTGTAGGCTGGCCCCAGTGCCTCCAGTGCCGAGGTCCGCGCCGCATGCAGACGCTTGTCGAGCTCTTGGCGCTGCTCATCGTCGAGCTGATCCCTGTAGTCCCGGCTCACGGCCTTGAGCGCTGCCTGCTCTCGGTAGGCCTGGCGCAGCTTGCTCAAACCGCGAGAGGTTCCCGCCAGAAACAGGAGCGTGTTGCGATAAAGACGGTCTTTTCCACCACACTGAGTGCTAAGTGTCCTCACGCACTCCTGGATCGTGTCCTTTGACCCACCGTTCTCGTCCCAAGCTAGAGAAGGGGGAAGGATGAGCAAGGCGAGGGATTTCTGTTCCGGCAAGTCAGCTGGAGGATCGACGACTACGCGCCAGGTGCTGTCAGCGCGGGAACCCTTCCGCGCTTCTGATCGAAGATCCTCAAGAATCGCCTCGTCAAATGTTTCCTTCGCTATCTGCTGGCGGTACTGGACGACAAGCTTGTTGAGCGTAGGTTTCGTACCAAACCAGTATCGCTTTCCCAGGTTCCCGGCAGTTGTCGTGTGGAGGTAGAAACACCGGTTCTCCAGCTCCAACAAGGCCCCGTCCGTGTAGTTCCAGTTCACGCCCTGCTTCGAACATGCTAGCTTCAAGTCCTTCGAGCTAAATCCACTCCGATCGCCCTTGCCACCGAACGAGCCCAGCAAGATGGCGGCGGCAAGGCCCTGGCCAATCGCTTCGCTCAGATACTCGCCACCGCGCTCTTCGTCGAAGGCACTCGCGTTCGACCGCTCTCCAACATCGGCTGCAGCCACCGATTGATACGCTGGCCCCCAAAGGCGCGTCAGGGCGGCCTGCAAGGCATCGATGGACCAGCGGATGTGGCACGGCTGGATGAGGTGTTGAGTCTGCGTGTTGCCCTGCCGACGCTGCCAGAGGTCGCCAACGATGCTCGCAAGCAAACGCAGCACTCCCCGCGTCCGCTGGAAATCCGGGTGGCTGCCCCAGCGCGTGTAAAGAGCGTCGATCAACAGCGGATGGAACGGGTAGGCGCGCTCGATCAACTCCCGATAGGTGCCCTTCGTGGCCTCGGCAGGGACCTCGCCGGCGTGATTGGAGTACAGGGCGTGGTAGGCCCTGGCGACCCTCTGCGGATAGTCCAGAGCGCTTTGCGGCGCAATTAACTCGAACAGCCTCGCGCGCACGACTTCGTAAATCTCCTCGTCGGCAACGGGTTTGACATCGGCGCCCAAACGCTGGAAGCGCCTCTCCAAGGTGACAAACGTCTCTTGGCCCTTCTCGCTCTGCGCCACCTCGTACTTGCTCGCAGGCAGAGTTGCTACCACAACCGCGCCGGGGACCTGCTGCACAGCCTCCGTCAGCTGCTGGATGAACGAAATCGTCTGGTCCGCGAGCGTCGTGTCGCCAACCGGAACCGCGGCCGCGCCCACACAGTAGTCGGCCAACTCGTCCAACAGAATCAGGCAAGGAGCGGCCTCGCGCAAGATGTCCACGAAGATGCCCTGCGGCACGCGCTGACTCTCGTCGTTGGCCCGCACGCGTTCGTACAAAGCCCTGCCCCCGAGCTGGTACGCCAGTTCACCCCAAAGCGTGCGCAGGTGAACCCCGTCTTCGGCCTGGCGGCCCTGAGTCGCGTCGCAAGTCTGGTTCGTAAATACAGCCACGCCTTTCACTTGCCCGGGCAGCTTGCCGCCCACGGCTTCTCGGAGACCCTCGGCGTGAGGTGAACGGTTTAAGCGATCGGCGTGCCTCGCAAGATGCCACGCGGCAACCAGCGTGTGGGTCTTGCCGCCACCGAAGGCGGTCTGCAGACTGATAATTCGGTCGCCTGAATCTCCCTCGCCAGACAACGCCCCCGCAATACGTCGAAGTACCCCCGAAAGTCCCGCAGTGAGGTACGTCTTCCGAAAGAACTCTTCAGGATCGAGGTAGACCTCGGGCGCAGTTCCTTGGACGACCGCCCACAGGTTCGCGGCGAACACCGCCTCCGCAAGACGCCCCTCGCGGATATCCTCGTGAGGAGTCGCTACCGCGTACCACGGCTTCAGGGACTGCGGTTCCTCCGGCCGGTCCAAACTCTCTTCCAGAGCCCGGATCTCTGCGGCCGCCTCCGGATCCACCTCTTCCAGGACGAAGCGGCAATCCTGAAGCAGACGTACAGCCATGTCGCGCCCAATTTCCGTTCCGCTCGGGTGGGCCAAGGGATTGCGGAACTCGAGTATCTCCTGTAGGTACGACACCGGACTCTTCTTCCAGCATTGCTTGAACACCTTCCCCCACTCTCCCTCGATGATCTGGAGCAGATCGCTGATGTCGAGAATCTCTTTCCGGTCATCGGAGAGCGGCACAAAGCGATTTTCCCGGCGCTCCGCGAAGAGTGCCTCCAGCTGCTCCCGGCGCTTCTTGTCGAAGCGGGTCGCAACTCGATCCCACCATCCAGCCTCGCCGTACACGCGCTTGAGCTCGCGCTCGACGACGGCAAGAAGTGCGTTACGGAGGATTCTGAGTCCCTCCCAGCAGGTTCCGTAGTACGAAGGCATGCCTATCAGTCCTCCTTGAACAGTGTCTTCTCAGTTTCGCGGAACGCAGCCTGCTTGCCCTCGACCCGAAGAGTCCGTCGCTCGGTGAGCAGGGCATTCACCAGCTTCCAGTCCGCCAGATCGCGCGGTAGCACTTCAAAAAGCGCCTGGGCGAGCTTCCAGAACGGTTCGTCTTCCAGAAGGTCGCGCTCAACAAGATACCTTACCAGGTCGCTCCGCTTTTCCTGCTTCCACAGCAGCATCGCACGGTGCAGAGCGTCAATCAACGGCGGGGCATCTTCGGTGCCAAGACCTCGGCGGTTGGCGCGGTCCTTGAGGAGGGCAAGGCGACACTTGGATCCTTCCACCACGAAAATCCCACGCGCGCTGGCGACCTCCATCGCGTCGTCCACCTCACCGCCGATCTGTACAACCAGACGGGCGTCGTCCCAAGCCTGTTCCGCCACACCGTACAGGTTCGCCCAGACATAGTACAGTGTGGACAGGTTGTCTCCGCGGAACTCGCCGGCGATGGCTTCGAGCGCCGACCGTTTGGCGAGGTCCAGGAGGTCGGCGATCCCGACCGGCGTGCCATCCGCCTTCTCCACACGCTCGTACTTGCCGAACACGCCCACAGCCGGGCCGTAACAGGCCACGATGAGGTCCGCCCCGCGGAAGCCGTAGGACCAAAAGCGCTTGACGGACTCCTGGACAACCCGCTCGATCTCCTTACGAACATCCTTAAACGAAGCGGCGCTGCCCACCACGCGCGGACGGCAAGCGACGGTGATCGAGGATTCCAGCGACGCGGTGCCCAGGGCCAGGGCGGTTTTCGGCATCTCCGTCGCAATCGGCCAGGTCGCATCCGGCGAAAGCCCCGCCTCGAAAAGGGCGGAGAGCAAGGCGGTCCAGGCGTCGGTGGACTGGTGCGCGAACATGACCGTGACGAGCCTCGGCTCGCGCACAACGCGCAATGCCTCGCTGAAACTCTCCTTGAGAAGGCGCCGATAGTGGGCACGGGCCCGCTCCTGCGAGCCACCATGGCGGTGCCTCAAACTCGTGGCTTCATCGGCCTTGGGGGTTAGGGGCGTGCTGAACACCTCGGGGAACAACGACCCGATACTGCGCTTGAGCCATACGTAGAAGAAGTCCGATAGGTCCCCGTAGGAGATCGCATCGTCGTAAGGAGGATCGGTCACGACGCAATCGACCGCCTCCGATTCGAGCGGTAGGGCCGCGGCATTGCCCAGGAAAATCTGCGATGACTGAAGGGCCGATCCGTTGACGAAGCGCTCGTGCTCGATGACCTTCAGCATATAGCGCAACTGAGTAGAGGCTGTCCCCGAGGTATCCGCAAGCGGATTGACCTCTGGGTAGTCCCAGATCATGGGTATCGCCTGGCCGCCGAATGGCGTCTTAATGATCTGGCTTCCCGGGGCCCAGCGACAGACATTCGCCGCGAAAGAGGCAACTCGATCAAGCCAGAGTCCAAGGTACAGTCCGAGGCAGCGGCGGTAGTCCTCGTCGGAGACCTCCTCCTTCATCGCATCCATGGCCTCGCGCAGGCAGGCGACGAACGTCTGCATGGCCACGAGCTGGCGCGGGTTGAAGAGCGAGCCCCAGGTCTTCATGCCGTAGAGATGGACGCGAATGCCCGTCGAGTTCGCCACGTCCTCAGCATCCTCAGCGTTGATCTCCGGCAGGATCAGCTCGCCAGGCCGCTCGACCTCGATCTGCGCCGCTTCTCGAAACGCCGCGAGGTCCGTATCCTCGACGGGACGATAGTCTTTCGTCTTGATTTTGACGGTTACGTACCGGCCGCGAACGCGCCTGACAACTGACTCTTCCTTCTCCTCGATCACCGCGACCATCCTCTCGCCCATCCGCCCCGCGAGGCCTGCCGCCCGCAAGTCGGCCACGGGCGTCACCTGCTCGCAGTAGGGGCACAAGACGTTCCCGCGGCTTTGCATCGTGCCCTCGGTCCTTCGGATGTGCTTATCCTTTGCAATCCCGAAGCGGACCGTCTTACGCTCCTTGTCCACCTCCATGGTCAGCGCAACCTTCTTGTTTTTCTTGTTACAAACGAGGAGGCTCCGCAAGAGCGGAATCTCACCGCGGCACGAGGGGTTCGAACACGGCGCCGTGCGTGCCCAGAGGTAGCCGACCACGGGCAGGCCGTCCTTTCCCGGTGGATAGAGATGGCCGATCTTCTCCCGTGCCCGCTCGAGGATCCACTTCGCCCACTTCTCGATGTCGTGGACGAGGACGTTGGGGACCTCTTCCTCTCGCTCGACCTTTTTGCCGAACTCCTCGCGCGCGATCTTCCGTTTCCCTGGCTTTCCGTACTTCTGCGGGAACTCGCAGGTCCCCCGCAGGATGAGGTAAGCCACCGGGTTGTAGTCGTTGGCGATGGCCTGGCAGCCGAGCCGACTGGCCTCCAGCGGGATCGCGCCGCCGCCGGCGAAGGGGTCGAGCACGGTCGGCGCCTTTCCTCCGTGGGCGACCCTTACAAGCTCCCGGGCGATGCGCAGCACCTCGCGCCCCTGCGCGTTCTCCGGGTCTGACGTCTCCCATTTCACGAGCGAGCGGTCGTCGAGCAACTGATTCGGCTTGGGAACCTTTTTGCGTTCGCCCTGCTCGAAGTCTAAGTACACGGGCGACCACTTGGCGATAAACATCAGGAGGCGATTTCGCAGCGTATCCGGCATCCCCTCATAGGGCCGGTACGGGTCCTCATCCGGATAAAACTTGCTTCCAATCCGGTAGTTCTTCAGCTCGGCGGGCACGTGCGTCTTGAGGTGCCTCTCCACGGCTGCTCGGAACTCTTCGGGGCAGCGCGGATCGTCGGGATCGGGGACGAGCGAGGCGAAGACGACTGCGCGCGAAGCCGGCAGGGGGCGCCGCGCCCACCAGATGTGCAGATGGCTGATGTGTGCGTGATGGATGTTCTTATCCCGCACGCTCTCCGCGGAGATCTCGCGGATCGGCAACGCCACCTCGATGAGGCGGGGGCAAGTACTGTTGACGCTACCGCTATCCATGCTTCGCTGCAGAGTGCGTGGCCTTTTCCCATGCCTTGTCAGCGATGTTGCCAGGTACGGTGTTGATTCTCATAGAACTCCTCTCTCGATTTGCACTTCCTCACTTTGTCCTGCCCAGTCGTCTTCGTCCACGACGTACTGGATCTGCCGGTATAGCATCTCCGGGTTGAGTTTGGAAATTGGATTCTGGATGATACTCAATCGGGGAAGTTCGCCCTTACAAGACGTGACGATGTACAGCCAGGCCCGATCTCCTAGTTGGCGCAGCTTGTCCACCTCGGGACCGGTCAGAACGACGGCACCGGAACGGGCGCGGCCCTTGACTTCGATGAACCGCTTTTCGCCGTTGGGTCCTTCGGAACGGATGTCATAGTGCTCGCCCTCTCGGCTGACGTCCGTCGGCCTCCAGCCTCGGCTGCGTTCGTAGCGCATCGCCACATCCATCGCGATCGCCTCCACCTCGTCGTCGCGGCGCATCGGGACGCCTGTCGGAGGGGCCTCATCTGCCTCGACCGTGGCCATCGGAGCAGGGACGATCACGGCCTCCGTCAAGACCTCTGGGAGGTTTGCCGTTAGCTTCATCATGAGCTCCAGCTCCTTGAGGCGATCGGCCTTCCGCGCCTTCAACTCGTCGATCCGTTGTCGCAGCTGCTCGACCTCTTCGGTGTTCTCCTCGCCAAAGAGCTGAGCTTGGAGAAGGTCGTTCAGCTCCTCCTGCAGCTCGAGAATGAGATCTGTGAAAGCCGTATTGAGATACTCCCGCCTCAGTTCGCACTCCTCGGCGCGGCCGGTTTTGACCTGCTCGAGCTGCGGCTCGGTTATCTGTGTGTAGGTCCAGACCTGTACCTCTTCTATTGTTAGCGCCTCTACGTGGGGTATTTGCACAGCCGTATCGGGGGTGAGGCAATTCAGTAAGTAGGAGGGAGAGGTGGTGCGAAGGCCCGCCGGGTCTTGGACTACCAGAACCAACTGCTCGTGTGCGGTCGGTTGTCGTCGTCCATGGAGCCAACGCCTGCGTTCGTCTTCGATCGTTGACCGTACGAGCCACACCCGCCGAGGTTCGGCGACGTTCGGGTCAACGAGAATCGCGCCTTTGGCGAAAGCGTGTCGCGATTCACGGATTGCCCACTCGATCAGAGTATCGAACAGAGGATGTCCGGGGCCGAGGAGCTTTGTCCGCTCTGGAACGCGCACTTTGCTTGCGACGCTGACGAGCTGCTTGTCGAAGACGAAGGGAGTGTCGTAGGTCTCGGAGAGGGGCTGTTGACGCTCGCGGGCGAGTTCGAGAAGGGCAGTAGGCGTTGGCCCGACGTGCCAGACCGGGAAGTGGTCGTCCTCGCGGATCGTACCGCCGCATGCTGTCCACGCCCGCTCGAAGAACCGTTGTATAAAGAGGGGTTGCAGCCGGCGCTCGTCCGAGGTGTCTCGTAACTCGCGCGCCGCCCTCAAATCCAGCCGCGAGGCGAGCGAGGCCTTCTTCTGGAGGGCTATGAGTCGCTCGGCCCTGTCGCGCGATGCCGCCGCGAGGGCTGCGTCCGCTTCCCGGGCGCCTGCGGCCTCATCATCGTTGTCAATCGCCTCCTCGATCAGCCGTGCCAGCGGCACGTCCTCCAGCCACTCGTCGATCACGTCGTAGACGCGATCAGACCCCATTTGCTCTCGCATGACGTCCAGCTTCGAGAGGACCCTCTGCAGAACGGCACCCTCGCGGGTGTTCTGGGCTACCAGGTTATAGACCCACACGTCGCCGGTTTGGCCATACCGATGGATCCGCCCCATCCGTTGCTCGAGGCGGTTCGGGTTCCAGGGGATGTCCCAGTTGATGAGATACCTGCAAAACTGCAGGTTGATGCCTTCACCAGCCGCGTCAGTCGCGACCATGATCTTGGCGCGTGTTCTGAACTCTCGCTGGGCGTGCTTGCGGGAGTCAACATCCATGCCGCCGTGGATTGTAGCGACCGTGTAGCCCATCTCCTCGAGCCTCCTGGCGAGGCTCACGAGCGTGTCGCGATGCTCGGTGAAGATCAAGAGCTGCTCGTCCTCGGACCGGATGACATCGGAGGAATCGAGGACGGCCAGTAGTTCCGCGAACTTCGCCTCCGTGTGGTTTTTCAGGCCGTCGGCAAGGCGAAAAAGGCGTTCGACTTCGTCCCGTTCCTCCTCGACCTTGGCCGGGTCGTCTGTGAGGACCTGTCGAAAGATTCGCTCATCAATCCGCTCGCGCTCTTCCTCCGTCAGGTCCTCATACTCCGTGATGTCTCTCGGATCACTAGGATCCGAAGTTCGTCTCAGAAGCCTCTTCTTCTCTGCCTCCGAACGGCTCGGGTCCCGCAGTATGGCAAGGACCTCGTCCAGAGCGCGCAGCCGGTTTTCGAGAGTTCGTGTAATCGCATAGAGGCTGCTAGCCAGACGGCGCTGCATAACCATGAGAGTCAGTTCGACATTACGGTTCTTTTTTGCCTTCGCCTCCTTTCGCTTTGAACGGACGTACTGCGTCACTTCATCGTACAGGACTTTCTCTTCCGGGGTGAGGTCGTAGCCGATCGTCTTGGTATGGCGCGGCTTGAAAAGGGGTTGCCCGTCCCAGTCGACCATTTCCTCCTTCAGGCGACGCAAGAAAAACCGGTTACGCGCCTTGCTGATCGGGCGCTCATCCTCAAAGTCCTCGCCATCGGATGTTACGTAGGGCGCCGCTTGTTCACGGACGCGCTGTGCAACGTGCTCATCCTTCTGGAAGAGGTCCTCGTCGAGGAGTAGAAGCAAGCGGCGGAACGTATCCTTTCTCCCTCGGTGCGGAGTTGCCGTAAGAAAGAGCAGATGGTCGGCTTTCGGGGCAAGCGCCTTGATCGCCTTATACCGCTCGCTTTCCTCGAGCCTGGCACCGTACTCGTAGGCAGACAGCTTGTGGGCCTCGTCAACCACGACGAGATCCCACTGCGTCCCTGAAGCGGCCTTGAGACAACCCTCATTCCTCGCCAGGAAATCAATGGACGTCACGAAGATGCCCTCTTCGTAGCGGGCGAACTGGCCTGGCTCGGCCTCAAAGGATGCTCGGTTCACCAGTCTTGCGTGGAGGCCGAATTTCTCCTGGAGCTCCTCTTCCTTCCACTGCTTCGTCAGACCGCCAGGCGTGATGATGAGAACCTTCTGGATCACCCCTCGGAAGAGCAGCTCCTTGATCAGAAGACCTGTCATAATGGTCTTGCCTGCACCAGTGTCGTCGGCGAGCAAGAACCGAATCCGCGGAAGAGGAAGGAGGAAGCGATAAACAGCCTCGACCTGGTGAGGAAGCGGATCGACAATACTGGAATTGACTCCGAAAAGCGGATCGAACTGGTGCGCGATGCGGATGCGCTCTGCCTCCGCACCCAGGAGGAACAGTTGGGAATCACCATCGAACGTATATTGGTGGCCCCGCACCTTGACGAGCGCGGCTAGCTCCTCCGCTGCGAGAAGACGCTTCACCACTCGGCGGGATTGGAGCCCGACTCCTTCGACTAGCGTCCTGTTGCCGAAGGGGAGGACACGCAGGATCTCGACCAGCTCCGTTGGCTCCAATCCCGCGACCACGTCGCCCGGAGCAAGATGTTGATCGCTCTGCCTCATTTCCAGGGAAACCCTCCCTGCGGCGGACCAGGGGAAGGGCGTCCAGACACAAGCTTGCGCGCGGTCGGCAGAATCCTCCCTCCCACTCTAAGCACCGGCAGCCTTCCGAAGGAGGGGCGCGAACCCGAAGGAGGCGTCAGAAGCGCCATTTACCGCACTCTTGACTCCTCCATCCCCTTTCCCAAGACTTGTACACATAGCCATATATTCGTTATCGGTACGAACGGTCTCAAACTGGCTGGGCGCCCGACCTGACGCTTGCTCCACGCGTACGTTACCCATGCAAGGAATTGTTGCATGACATCAGTATACCGCGCACGAAATCCCCGGAAAAGTGGTCACTTGCACCAGCCCGTCCCACCGATCAGGCCGTGGGAGGCTCGGCCCATTTGAGGGATAACCGCAGCCCCTGCGCTAACCGAGCTATTCTCGTAAACTATGGTGTCCAGGGTCGCTTTCAGCCAGCGGCTTGCCTTGACACTGATCGGCCACTCGGGGTAACGTTACTCCTAAGACACATGGGCAGGAAGCCCAAGGGCGCGACGAAAGGAACGACCAAGGCGGAAAGCTCTGCAACCGTCGGTTATGAGGCAGAGCTTTGGGCTGCGGCCAACGCCCTACGCGGCTCGATGGATGCGGCCGAGTACAAACACGTCGTTCTCGGCCTGATCTTTCTCAAGTACATCTCTGACGCCTTCGAGGAACAGCACGCGAAACTCGTTGCCGAGCGGGCGCAGGGCGCCGACCCCGAGGACCCCGACGAGTACCGTGCGGTCAACGTTTTCTGGGTTCCACCCGATGCCCGTTGGCAGCATCTCAAAGACCAAGCCAAGCAGCCGACGATTGGCCAGATCGTGGACGAGGCGATGGCTGCGATCGAGCGCGACAACCCCGCGCTGAAAGGCGTGCTGCCCAAGGACTATGCCCGCCCCGCGCTCGATAAGACGCGCCTTGGCCAGCTCATTGACCTGATCAGCAACATCCGAGTCGGCGACGAGGACGCCCGCGCCAAGGACGTGCTCGGCCGTGTGTATGAGTACTTCCTCTCGCAATTCGCGAGCGCCGAAGGCAAGAAGGGCGGCGAGTTCTACACGCCCCGCTGCGTGGTAAAGCTCCTGGTCGAGATGATCGAACCTTTCAAGGGACGGGTCTACGACCCCTGTTGCGGCTCTTCGGGCATGTTCGTGCAGTCCGTGGAATTCATTCGGGCGCATGCCAAGGGAAACGGCAACGGTGGCAAGGCTAAGGCCGACATCTCGATCTACGGCCAGGAGTCGAACTACACCACTTGGCGCCTGGCGAAAATGAACCTCGCAATCCGCGGCATTGAGGGACAGATCGCCCACGGTGACACCTTCCACAACGACCGCTTCCCCGATCTAAAGGCCGACTACATCCTCGCTAACCCGCCGTTCAACGTGTCCGACTGGGGCGGCGAGCGTCTACGCGACGACAAGCGCTGGAAGTTCGGAGTGCCGCCAACGCGCAACGCCAACTTCGCCTGGGTGCAGCACATCGTCCACCACCTGGCGCCCGCGGGCGTGGCCGGCTTCGTCCTCGCCAACGGCTCGATGTCGTCCAACCAGTCGGGCGAGGGCGAGATCCGCAAGAACCTAATCGAGGCCGACCTCGTGGACTGCATGGTGGCGCTGCCGGGCCAGCTCTTCTACTCGACGCAGATCCCGGCCTGCCTCTGGTTCCTCGCGCGCGACCGCAAGAACGGCAAGTTCCGCGACCGCCGCGGCGAGATCCTCTTCATCGACGCCCGCAAGATGGGCCGCATGGTGGACCGCACCCACCGCGAACTGACCGACGAGGACATCCAGAAGATCGCCCGCACCTACCACGCCTGGCGCGGCGAGAAGGACGCGGACGAGTACAAAGACGTGCCCGGCTTCTGCAAGAGCGCCACCCTGGAGGAGGTGCGCAAGCACGGCTACGTCCTCACCCCCGGCCGCTATGTAGGCGCCGAGCCGCAGGAGGACGACGGCGAGCCGTTCGAGGAGAAGATGAAGCGGCTCGTCGCGCAATTGCGCGAGCAGCAGGCCGAGGCCGCGAAGCTCGACGCCGCCATCGCCGCCAACCTGACGGAGCTGGGATTCGGGGAGGCGCGGAGATGACGGCGGAACGACTGCGGGAGCTCATCGCCGCCGGCGAATCCCTCGACGTCGAATTCAAGGGCGAGGAGCGAAATCCCTTCTCGGACGACGAGCTGGTCGAAACCATCGTCTGCCTCGCAAACCGTGCATCGGATGCGCCTGCCTGGCTCCTGATCGGCGTGGAAGACGACGGACGCGTGACGGGCGCGCGCCCCAGGCATGAATCCGGCCGGACCGATCCGGACCGGCTTGCGGCACTGATCGCCAATCGCACCCGGCCATCCATGACGGCAAGCGTTGACCTGATTTCTTTAGAGGGCAAAGAAGTCATCGCGATCGAGGTTCCGCCGGCGCTGACACCCGTGGGCACGACCTCCGGCAAATACCTGCGCCGGGCGCTCGGCGGTGACGGTAGGCCGTGCTGCCTGCCGATGTTTTTCCACGAAATGCACGCCCGGCAGGCCGACCGGGGTGCCGAGGATTACTCCGCCCTGATCGTTCCGGATGCTGCTTGGGAGGACCTGGACTCTTTGGAGTTCGAACGCTTTCGCCGCAGCATCCGCGAACGCCGCAGCGGCGATCAGTCCCTGCTGAATCTACCGGACCTGGAATTGGCCAAGGCGCTCGGTGCCGTGGAAGCCAACGGCCAGGTCCGAAACGTCCGGGTCCTGGGGTTGCTCCTCTTCGGCAGGGAAGAATCATTGCGGCACCTCCTGCCCACCCATGAGGTCGCCTTTCAGGTGCTGGCCGGGCGAAAAGTGGAAGTGAACGAGTTCTTTCGCTTGCCGCTCTTGCGCGTCATGGAGGAGTGCGAGCTGCGCTTTGATGCCCGCAACCGTGAACAGGAGACCCTGGTGGGGCTTTTGCGGATCGGCGTGCCGGACTATCCGCCGGCGGCCTTCCGCGAGGCCCTGGCCAACGCGCTCGTCCACCGCGACTACACGCGCCTCGGCACCGTTTATATTCAATGGCACCCCGACCGCCTCGAGATCTCGAGCCCCGGCGGGTTTCCCGAAGGCGTGCGACTCGACAACCTCCTTGTCACCGCGCCGCGTCCCCGCAACCCGCTCCTGGCCGACGCTTTCAAGCGCGCCGGCATCGTCGAGCGTACCGGGCGCGGCATCGACACCATTTTCTACGAGCAACTGCGCAACGGCCGCCCCATGCCTTCCTACGACCGCAGCAACGAAGCGGGCGTCGTCCTGGTTCTGCCCGGCGGCGAGGCCAACCTCGATTTCGTCCGCCTGCTCGTCGAGGAAGCACGCGCCGGGCGCGGTCTTGGACTGGACGACCTCCTGCTCCTGAACGCCCTCTGGCGCGACCGGCGGCTGACCACGGAGGAAGCCGCCCGCCTGACCCAGAAGCCCGAGGCCGAAGCTCGCGCCATCCTCAACCGCCTGGTCGAGATCGGCCTTGTCGAGCCGCGCGGCGAGCGCAAGGGCCGTTCCTGGCACCTTTCCGCGGCAACCTACCGCCGACTCGGGCAGCCTACCGCCTACGTGCGCCAGCGCGGCTTCGAGCCCCTGCAGCAAGAGCAGATGGTCCTGCAGTACGTGGAAAAACACGGGCGGATCACGCGCAGGGAGGCAGCGGAGCTGTGCCAGATCAACGGGCCACAGGCTTATCGGCTACTCAAGCGTCTCGCCGAGGAGGGACTGCTTGACCGTGTGGGCGAGCGAGGCCGGGGCGTAACTTATCGGAAACGCACGAAATGAACGCACGAAATGCACGAAACCGGTTGGAGAATGCACGCGTGCATTTATTTGCACCCTGCGTGCATTTCGGGCCCGAGACCCGGAGTCTGGAGGCGATCTGCAGGAACTTGGAGGAGCTGGGGTATGACTAAACCCGTTGCGTTGAACATGGAGTGCAAACGGCTTCATAATGAACGCTGCGTTGAATATAGAAGGATTGACGCGCCATGATGAACGCAGACGAAAACAACGTCCGTCCTCAAGACAGCCCCCAGCTGCTGGCAGGCAGAGCAGGTCGCTACATGACCCAGCCCACCGGGTATCGGGCCTTTATCCCTGCGCCTTTGCCGCCAAACCCGCCTTTGAGGCTCGCTGGCGCACTGCAGGAGCGGCTGTCCCAAGCCGACTATGCCCTGGGCCGGCTGGATGGGGCCGTGCTCACGCTGCCCAACCCTGACCTGTTCGTCTTCATGTACGTCCGCAAGGAGGCCGTGCTTTCGAGCCAGATCGAGGGGACCCAGAGCTCGCTGCAGAACCTGCTTGCCGCCGAAGCGCGCCTCCACGATCCGGACACGCCCGCCGACGTCAGCGAAGTGATCAACTACGTTCGCGCGATGAACCATGGCCTGAAACGGCTCGCCGAGCTGCCAGTCTCGGTGCGGTTGATCAAGGAAATCCACGCCGAATTGATGCGCGGCGTGCGCGGTGGGCGGCTTGCTCCCGGGGAGCTCCGAACCAGTCAGAACTGGATCGGACCGGCAGGCTGCACTCTGGCCGAGGCCACGTTCGTCCCGCCCCCGCCCCACGAGGTCCCGAACGCGCTGGCTGACCTCGAGCGCTTCCTGCACGCGAAGGACGACCTGCCCGCTCTGGTCAAGGTCGGTCTCGCCCACGCGCAGTTCGAGACCATCCACCCCTTTCTCGACGGCAACGGGCGCATCGGGCGGCTGCTCATCACCTTCCTGCTCACCGAACGCAATCTCCTTGCCCGGCCTGTTCTTTATCTCTCCCATTACTTCAAGCGCCACCGCGCCGAGTATTACGACCGCCTTCAGGCCGTGCGCGACCGGGGCGACTGGGAAGGCTGGCTCGCCTTCTTCCTGCGCGGCGTGGCCGAGGTCGCCGCCGAGGCGGCTCAGACCGCGGCGGCCGTCCTGCGCATGCGCGAGGAATACCGCAACCGCATCACCGAACAATTGGGCCGCGCCGCCGCCAACGGCCATCGCATCATGGAAAAACTCTTCGATCACCCGATCGTGACCGTCGCCACCGTGCGGGAGTGGCTCGACCTCACTCCTGCAGGCGCCAACAACCTGGTCAACCGTCTCATGGAGGTGGGCGTGCTGCGCGAGATCACCGGCTACGCCCGCAACCGCCGCTTCCGCTTCGATCCCTACCTGCGCGTGTTTGAGGAACCCGAGGAGGGAGGGCCATGAAGCGGAGCGCGCCTCTCATGGCGTCGCGCGAGCAGCAGGCCGAGGCCGCGAAGCTCGATGCCGCCATCGCCGCCAACCTGAAGGAGCTCGGATATGGCGGGTGAGTGGATCGAGACAACAATCGGCGACATTGCCGACGTTTACGGAGGCAGTACTCCCTCAACGAAGGATCCCGAAAACTTTGACGGTGATGTGCCTTGGCTCACACCCAAGGACCTCTCTGGCCCGCATCCCAGGTATGTAAAACGCGGTGAGCGCAATCTCTCAGAAAAGGGCCTGCGGAGCTGCTCGGCCCAGTTGCTGCCCGCGAATACCGTACTCTTATCGAGCCGGGCTCCCATCGGATATGTCGCGATTGCGGCAAATCCGATTACTACGAACCAAGGTTTTCGGAGTTTGGTCGTCAAGCAAGAGTACCACCACGAGTTTTTGTACTACTGGCTTAAAGCAAACGTCGAAGAGCTGGAACGCCATGCCAGCGGATCCACTTTCAAGGAGATCTCCGGATCCTCCCTAAGAAAAATCCGACTGCGGCTTCCCGCGCGCCGCGAGGAACAACGCGCCATCGCCCACATCCTCGGCACGCTGGACGACAAGATCGAGCTGAACCGGCGGATGAGCGAGACGCTGGAGCAGATGGCGCGGGCGCTCTTCAAGTCGTGGTTCGTGGACTTCGACCCCGTCCGCGCCAAGATGGAGGGCCGGTGGAAACGCCACTCGCCTCTCCCGGCAAACGAGGGCCCAGTTGAGCGCTCAACCCCTCTCCCTCTGGGAGAGGGTAAGGGTGAGGGAAAAAAACACCTCCCTTCCGACCTACTCGACTTCGCCCGCGAACTTCGCAAAACCGCAACCGATGCCGAGCGCCTCCTCTGGCGCCTGCTCCGCAACCGTGCGCTGGAGGGGGCAAAGTTTCGTCGCCAACATCCCGTACCTCCCTACGTCCTCGACTTTTATTGTCACGAGCTCAAGCTTGCTATTGAGGTTGACGGCGGTCAGCACAACGAACCGCCGCGCAAAAAGCGGGATGAGGAACGGACCGCATTTCTCGAATCGCACGGTATCCGCGTGTTGCGCTTCTGGAATCGTGAAGTGTTGCACGAGACAGAAGGCGTGTTGGAAGCGATTTATCAGGCGATCGTTGAGAGGCGACAGGAGGTGCTGCCCTCACCCCCAACCCCTCTCCCAGAGGGAGAGGGGGGCTATCTCCCCGCCCACCTCTACGACCTCTTCCCCGACCGGTTGGTGGACTCGGACCTGGGCGAGATCCCGGAGGGGTGGGAGGTGGCGAGGCTCTCAGACTTGTGCTCGACGCAATACGGCTACACTGCAAGCGCTCTCTCCGAGCCAGTAGGTCCCAAGCTTCTTCGCGTGACTGACATTAACAAGCGCAACTGGATCGAATGGGACACAGTACCATACTGCTCGATCAGTGTAGAAGACAAGGCCAAGTACGCGCTCTCTCTTGGCGACATCGTTGTCGCCCGCATGGCCGACCCTGGAAAGTCTGCGATTGTCGAAGAACAGATAGATGCCGTTTTCGCGTCTTATTTGGTCAGACTAAAGACTACGTCTTTAGCGCACGCCTACTACCTTTATGGTTTTCTGAAATCGGACGCATACCGCGAGTATTCGGAAAGTGCAACAAGCGGCTCTGTACAAGCTAACATGAACGCTAAGGTCATCGTTGGTGCAAAGCTTCTGGTTCCACCGACCGCTGTCATGGAAGCGTATCTCCATAGCGTACTCCCGCTGAGGCGACGCATTGTAGCTAACTTACGCGAATCCCGCACCCTCACCGCCCTGCGCGATGCGCTTTTGCCCAAGCTGATCTCTGGCGAGCTGCGGGTGAAGGATGTGGAACGGTTTTTGAAGGAGCGGGGATTATGAGCAGCGCAGTTACACACATTGGCTTCGCAGACGAATCGCATTGGAACGAGGGCCGATTCCGCAGTCTTGGCCTGGTAACCCTGCCTCTGAATTGTCTGAAGTTCATGGAAAGCGAAGTGAGACGTCTGTTAGAGGAATCGCAGGTCGGGGAATTCAAATGGAAAAAGCTCGACGGAGCTAAAGAGCGCTTCGCAGCCGAAAAGCTCTGTAAATTCGCTGTAGAAAAGGCGTGCCCGGGTCAGTTTCGCGTGGATGTGCTCGTCTGGGACATCGAAGACAGCCGGCATAAGATCGCGGGGAGGGATGACATCGCAAATCTCGGGCGCATGTACTACCACTTGTTTCGTAACGTGCTCCGAGCGCGCTGGCCTAATGATGCTCTCTGGAGGCTTTGCCCCGACGAGCACACTGCACAAGATTGGGGAACCCTGCAGGACTGCCTCGAGAATATAAGTACTGGTGTTGAAGTCGAGCATTCACTTTTCACCGGCGGCCAGTTTCGCATCCTGTTGCGTCGGGAGTTCGGCATAGAAGAAATCCAAGCAGTATCGTCTGGGGCGCATCCGCTTCTCCAGCTTGCTGATCTGTTTGCAGGTTTGGCCGTCTTCTCGCGCGATAAGTTCGACGCCTATCAGGCGTGGTTGCAGCTCACATCAACGCAGGTCTGTCTATTCGAGGAAGGCGACACATCGGCTGGCCCATCCCGTAGTTCACGGGAGCGTTTCCATGTCCTCAAGAAGTTCGACGAGTTGTGCAAGGAGAGAAAACTGGGTGTGAGCCTGAAGGAAAAGAGCGGGCTGTGGACCCCGCAACCACAGAACCCGATCAATTTTTGGCTGTATGAGCCTCAACACCCAGAGGACAGGGCGCCGGAGAAGGGGAATCGATGAGCGACACCTTCACCGAATCCGTCGTCGAGCAGGCCGCGCTCGCGTGGCTTGAAGCCATCGGTTGGCGCATCGCCCACGGCTCCGACATCGCGCCGGACATGCCTGCGGCGGAGCGGGCCAGCTACGGCGAAGTGGTGATGGCCCGACGCCTGAGCGACGCGCTTTTTCCAAAGCTCCTCTCCGGCGAGCTACGACCGAAGGACGACGACAAGCATAATGATAAGGTGAAAGCATGAGTACACGCCGTGGATTCTCGGTCCGCATCTTCCTACCGACCGGCGAGCCGGAGGGGCTTCGCATCATTGAGAAGTCCAACTGGAGCGGACAAGGGCTCGTTTTTCCGCGCGCCCAGTATGCCGAGGCCCGCCGGCGCGACGAACTCAAGCGTACTGGCGTTTACGTACTATGGGGACCGGGAGAATCGGGCCGTCCGCGGGTCTACGTCGGCGAGGGCGACGTCGTGCTGTCGCGGCTCGATGATCATTTCAAGCAAAAAGACTTCTGGACGCATGCGGCAGTGTTCATCAGCAAGGACCAGAACCTGAACAAGGCGCACGTAAAGTATCTGGAAGCACGGCTTGTGGCTCTGGCTGCCCAGGCCAAGCGCGCCGAGCTGGACAATGGCAACGTGCCGCAGCCTCCGGCACTGTCGGAGGCTGACGTGGCGGACGCAGAAGGTTTTCTGGACGACCTGCTTCTGTGCCTGCCTGTCGTCGGAGTGAACCTGTTCGAGAAGGCGAAGGCCGCCGGCCCGAAGGAGCGCGATTTGATCCTACGTTCTAAGGGCATCGAGGCGCACGGCCAGGACACGGCCGAGGGGTTCGTGGTGCGGGCGGGTTCGCAGGCAGTCAAGGAAGAAGTCGCCTCGATTCCTGGCTATCTGAGCGATCTTCGGCAGTCCCTCTTGGAACAGGGGGTGCTGGAGGATGCGGGCACGGTCTATCGTCTGACGCAGGACTACCTCTTCAACTCGCCTTCGACGGCGGCGGGTGTCTTGCTCGGGCGCTCGGCCAATGGGCGCACGGAGTGGAAGGACGCGAGCGGACGCACGCTGAGGGAGATCCAGGAGGCCGCGGCATCGTGACCAACCGTTTCGCGGAATCCACCGTCGAAGACGCCGCCCTCGCCTGGCTGGAGGCCGTCGGCTGGCAGGTCGCGCATGGCCCCGACATCGCCCCCGATACGCCCGGGGCCGAGCGGGCGAACTACGGCGAGGTTGTTCTGGCGCGGCGCCTGCGCGGCGCGCTCGCCCGTCTCAACCCCGAACTGCCTGCCGAGGCGCTCGAGGACGCCTTCCGCAAGCTGACGCGGCCCGAAGGTGCGGACCTGATCCACCGCAACCGCGCGCTCCATCGGCTGCTGGTGGACGGCGTGACGGTGGAGTACCGCGACTCCGACGGCGCGATCCGCGGCGCCCAGGTGCGGGTGATTGACTTCGAACATCCCGCCAACAATGACTGGCTGGCCGTAAACCAGTTCACAGTGATCGAAAGCGCGTCTCTCGCCGGGAGACGCGGTGGTGAAGTTGTCGGAGCGCGCAGGCGCCCTGATATCGTGCTTTTTGTCAACGGCCTACCCTTGGTGGTGATTGAACTCAAGAACGCGGCAGACGAAGATGCAACGATCTGGACCGCGTATCAACAGCTACAGACCTATAAGGCCGAGATTCCTTCGCTCTTCGCAACGAACGAGGTCCTAGTTGTCTCGGACGGATTGCAGGCGCGCGTGGGGACGCTCACCGCCGGCCGTGAGTGGTTCAAACCCTGGCGCACGATCTCTGGGGAGGCAGTGGCCGACGCGAACATGCCTGAATTGCAGGTCGTGATCGAAGGGCCACTTAGTCGGCAGCGCTTCCTGACTTTGTTGCGCGACTTCATCGTCTTCGAGGACGATGGCGGTGGGCGAATTGCCAAGAAGATGGCTGGCTATCACCAGTTCCACGCCGTCCTTGTGGCGGTAGATGAGACGCTGCGGGCAGCTCAACTTTCGCGTAGTGGCGAAGCGGACGAACGGCTCGGTCGGTACGAGGCAGGCCGCAACCCCGGCGGCAAGCCGGGCGACCGGCGCATCGGCGTTGTCTGGCACACTCAGGGTTCAGGCAAGAGCCTGACCATGGCATTCTACGCCGGGCGGATCATTCGCGAGCCAGCAATGAGGAACCCCACGATCGTCGTGCTGACCGACCGAAATGACCTCGACGACCAGCTCTTCGGCACGTTCTCACGTTGCGTGGATCTCCTGCGCCAGCCGCCGATACAGGCCGAGAGCCGCGCCCACCTGCGCGAGCTCCTTTCAGTCGAAGCCGGGGGTGTCATTTTCACCACGATCCAGAAATTCTTCCCCGAGGAGAAAGGCGACCGCCACCCGACGCTATCGGAGCGTCACAACATCGTGGTAATCGCCGACGAGGCCCACCGCAGCCAGTACGACTTTATTGATGGATTCGCACGTCACATGCGCGACGCGCTGCCGAACGCGTCATTCGTCGGTTTCACGGGCACACCCATCGAGCTCACTGATGCCAACACCCGAGCGGTTTTTGGCGACTATATCAGCGTCTACGACATTCAGCGCGCGGTCGAAGACGGAGCTACGGTGCCAATCTACTACGAAAGCCGGCTGGCCAAACTGGCGCTTGACGAATCCGAATTGCCAAAGATCGACCCCGATTTCGAAGAGGCAACCGAAGGCGAAGAGCTCGAGCGAAAGGAAAAGCTCAAGACCAAGTGGGCACAACTCGAGGCCATCGTCGGGGCTGAGAAACGCCTCCGCCTTGTTGCCCAAGACATCGTCGGACACTTCGAGAAGCGCCTCGAAGCGATGGATGGAAAGGCAATGATTGTCTGCATGAGTCGGCGTATCTGCGTCGATCTGCACAACGAGATCGCCAAGCTTCGACCCGACTGGGTGAGCGATTCGGACGATGAGGGCGTGATCAAAGTCGTGATGACTGGTTCGGCTTCCGATCCTCCTGCATGGCAGCAACACATCCGTAACAAGCCGCGACGCGAGGCCCTGGCAAACCGCTTTCGGGACCCAGCCGACCCGCTCCGCATTGTGATCGTGCGCGACATGTGGCTCACCGGTTTCGACTGCCCGAGCCTTCACACCATGTACATTGACAAGCCCATGCGGGGACACGGCCTCATGCAGGCGATAGCCAGGGTGAATCGCGTGTTCCGTGACAAGCCTGGCGGCCTGGTGGTCGACTATCTCGGCCTAGCGCACGAGCTCAAGCAGGCGCTCGCGACCTATACCGAAAGCGGCGGCACTGGCCGCACGGCGATTGACCAGGACGAGGCAGTAGCTGTGATGCTCGAAAAGTACGAGGTCTGCTGTGACCTCTTTCACGGCTTTGACTGGTCGAAGTGGGCCAACGGCACACCCGAGCAGCGGCTAGGTTTGTTACCGCCAGCCCAGGAGCACATCCTCGCTCAGGAAAACGGCAAGGAACGCTGCATCCGCGCCGTGCGCGAACTGTCCCAGGCGTTTGCCCTGGCGGTTCCCCACGAGGAAGCACTGCGCATTCGCGACGACGTGGCATTCTTTCAAGCGGTTCAGGCGGCACTGGCCAAGCGTGCAGCGACTGAGGCGCGGCCTGAAGAAGAGCTCGACCACGCGGTTCGGCAGATCATCTCGCGGGCAGTGGCACCGGAAGGCGTGATAGACATATTTGCTGCTGCCGGGCTCGAGAAGCCTGACATCTCAATCCTCTCGGATGAGTTCCTCGCGGAAGTGCGGGGAATGCCGCAGAAGAACTTAGCGGCCGAGCTGCTGCAAAAGCTTCTCCGCGGTGAGCTGAAGGAGCGGCGCCGGAAAAACGTCGTGCAGTCGCGATCGTTCGCCGAGATGCTCGAGCGGACGATCCGCAAGTACCAGAATCGGGCCATCGAGGCGGCGCAGGTGATCGAAGAACTGATCCAGCTCGCGAAGGAGATGCGCGAGGCGAATGCCCGGGGCGAGCGCCTCGGCCTTTCCGAGGACGAGCTCGCCTTCTACGATGCCTTGGAAACCAACGATAGTGCCGTGAAAGTTCTGGGTGACGAGACACTGCGGACCATCGCACGCGAGCTCGTGAAAACCGTGCGCAGGAATGTCACCATCGACTGGACCCTGCGGGAGAACGTGCGCGCCCAACTGCGCGTCCTAGTGAAGCGAATCCTCCGCAAGCACGGCTACCCGCCGGACAAGCAGGAAAAGGCGACGCAGACGGTGTTAGAGCAAGCTGAGGTGCTTTCAGCGGAATGGGCCGCGGCGTGACGAAGGCGTGTCCCACCAACGCTTCTTCCCACACTGACGACAGTTTCGAAAGCGTGCATTGAAGGGATGCTCTCGGCCCTCGTCGACCAGAACGTCGTGAAGAGCCTGAAGTCAGACTTGGCCCAGATACTTGATGAACTACGCATTTCAGATAGTTTGAGGATCGAGGAAGAGGAGTAAGCAATTCGCACCCTCGATCCCTCACTTCCACCCCTCGGGCAGCCAGACGGGGAGGTCGCGTAAGGAATCTCGCGCGGTGGAGGACGTGGGGACGCCCCAACGTTCGAAGAACGGGCCCAGGTTGCGGCCGACCGTGCGAGAGAGGCGAATCAGCCACTGATCACGCTTCTCGTCGTCGTTCTTCGGGCGCTCCGACTGCGGTAGGGCGCGGTACTCCGCAAACACCTTCTGGAACGCCTCCCAACCGAACGCCTCTTTCAATTGAACATACATATACAGTCGCAGCGCCAGGTCGCCGGTGTCCCACGGTTTCTTTCCCTCCGCGAGCAACTCTTTTACTCTCTCGGGCGACTTGTGGAAGCCTTCGCCCCACACCTCATTCCACTTCTTTCCGCAAATCTTTTCGTTTACGTAAAGGGAGAAGAGGTTCACCGTCACCTCGCCCGTGCCGGAGAACGTCCAGTCAGGGTTCTGGTGGTTATGACCGATTTCGTGGAAGAAGCCCCAGGTGCCGTTCCGCAGGTGATTCAGGTCCACCATGTTTTTCGCTTCACCCGTCGGCACCATGATCGGGTATCCGGCGTGCATGTAGCCCGCGCTAATCTGGACGTCGGCGACCATTCTCTCGGCCCGCAGCCGCTCGTGTGGGATCGTGGCGAGGTCGGCGCAGGCGTCCATCACGTCGTCCCAGAACTTCATGAGCGCGACCGGGTCGTCCAAATCTCGGATCACGGACGAAGGCACGGTCAAGATGAGTTTGGATGTCTCCAACTCCGCCCAAGGCGCCGGCGCTTGCCGTTCGAGCTGCCATTCCTTTTTCGTGGTCTTGCCGTGAACGTAGTAGGGCGCGGGGACGACGTTCTCTACTACGACTTGCAATCGCCCGTTATGCCCTTGCGGAATCTCCAGATACAGCAATCCGCCGAAAGGATTGGCGACTCGGTTCTCTCCCTCTTTCGCATCGAAGACCTTCGAGATCCTCGGCGGGCGCGGCCAGGAATCGCGGCGCTGAATGTTGTCGGAATGCGCGCCGATTCTCACGCGCGTGCCGGTTGGAACGCTGCCGGATAACCGCACGACGACGACCTCGCCAGGTGCCGCATATCCTTCCAAAAACCGACGACCTGGGATCGCGACATCGAGCGAAAGCGAGCGCGTCACCCGCGGCGTCCCCTCAGGGATCGAGCCTGGGAACGCGTCTGCCGTTCTGAACTTCCGCACCTGATCCACGGGCAGCGCGAGCGTCTTCGCGTTTTCGTATGCGCAGAGCACTCGCGCCAACGGGTCGTTTGCCCGAATCGGCTTCGAGGGCATCGGCGTAGCGCGATCTCGATTCTGCTCGAGCGCGGCATCGAGCTCTTTCCGCACCTCCTCCGACAGCGCCTGCAGGTTCCAGACCCGATTGAGCAACCGCGTCTCGGCCTGCTGGACCGCCTCGTCCGTCGGCGCGCTGCGCGTCGGGGCGTACTGTAGCAGAGAGTGCAACGCTTGGAGGTCAGCCTGAGCCGGCGACTGCGCCACAAGAGTCCATGCGATCAGCGGAAGCAGCAGAAGGCGATTTTGGCACGGATCGCATCATCCTCTTCGCGTCCCTAATCGCACGGCGGATACCGTGATCCCTGCCTTGCTCGAGCTGAGCCAGCAGAGCGCGAGCCGAGTCGTCATCAACGGAAACCAGCAACCGGATCACCTCTTCCTGAAGCGGGAAATCCAAGCCGTCGAAAACGGGGCGCACGATGGGGACACACTCCGGTCTGGCCCACCGCGAGCGGTACCACTGGACGACCTCGTAACGATTCAGACTCGTGAGGTTTTGCCTGAGGTATTCGAGGGCACGCCGGTGATCCAAGTTTCTCAGAACCTCTGTCGCAAGCGCGCGCTGCGCCTCGGTCCCCGTTCGCTCCACCGTTTCCACGAGCTCGATGAGTCTCGGCGACCATCCGCGAACCCACGGCCGTGCACGCAGGGCGTCGAGCGCCCGGACAGTCGCTTGTGCATCCCTTGACTGGAGCGCTTCCAGTAGGTATGGCTCCGCCGCGGAAGGGGTGCGGAATAGCGGCTGGATTGCCGCCCATCGGATGTCCGGATCCGGGGACGAAAGAAGAAGCTCCGTGATCGCATCCTGCCGCGCTCGGAAGATAACACTGTTCAGCACAGCTTGACAAACTTCCCTTCGACTCGAATGCGCCAACAGAAGGATCTCGTTCCAGACGGCGCCGTCTGAGGACCGGGATGCAATCCCGATCGCTGCGAGCCGCGTCCACTGATCCACGTCCCACAGGAACGGGAGTGCTAAGGGAATGGCTTCCTCGTCTGTTACCATGCCGCGCACCGTCAACGACGAGAGCAGCCGCAGTCCGTCGCGGCGAACGACGGCGTCCGCATCTTTTACGGCAAGGAATGCCGCCTCGCGCAACCCTTGCACGGACCGCTCTCTCGGCGGTGGCTGAGGAAGCCAGGTGACCACATTGAGGATCGCTGACACGGCGATCCGACGCACACGGGCGCTCGAGTCGCGCAAGGCGGGCAGAAACTCGCCGAGGATACGATCCATCGCTTCGCCGGGGTCGTCGGGCAAGCTTTGAACCAATACGCGGGACAGGATGCGAGCCGCGTTTAGCCGCATCTGCTCGGAACTTCCACTACGGAGGGTCTCGCTCAGCAACGCAAAGCTCTTGTCGGCATAGGGAACCAACAGATGGATTTCGCTCTCCAAAACGCTCTCAAGCAGGAACCGCCATGCGCGATTCTCATCCAACCCGATGAGGATCTCCGGGATGACGTGCCGATCCAACTCACGCAGGTAACGACGTTCGAGCACAGGGATGAAGCGAACGTCTCGGGACGCGCGGATGGCGTCGTACCAACTCGCAGGCGCGGAGGCACTCAACGATTCCAGACGGGTCGCCATCTGGTCGACGGCGCGCTCGTCGTGCTCCGCCACAGAGTACGCCAGAGCCGCCTCGTATCCCGGCGCTTCCGGATTCTCGGCGATGAGTCGCAAGTAGGGGCGCAGCGGTTCGCGAAGTGGCTCGGGTACGTCCTCCCACACGGCAACCAATAGCAGAGGCTCTGCTTCCAAAGCGATCAAGATCCTTTGCCAACACTCGGTTCGGCGAAGGCGCAAGAGTGCGGAAAAGAGCGCCGCGGTCTGGCTCCGATCCCACCGTTCATACGCCCCGTTCAGGACGAAAGAGGCGAGTCGTTCGTGCGCCTCGGCGGAGGAGGCTCTTTCCAGGATCGCGATGGCCAGCCGTTTTAGCGGGGATCGCGGCGAGTACAGCTCAGACAGTGCGGCGTCGAATCGAGCCGGCAGATCCCATTCCTCCGCTACACGATACGCCTCTTGCCGAACCTGTACGTCCGGACTCCGCAACGCGCTCTCGACGAACGGCGCTGCCTCCCTAAACGACTTGACGCGAACAGCCTCAAGGATTGCGATCGTCGCGGAAGGGGTCTCGTTGTATGGGACGGCTAACTGCTTCAGGAGCGATTCGTGGGAGCCTTCCGCGTGCTGCGCGTAGAGGGCAGCCGACTCCCGGTACTTCGTTCCTGTGCGGACAACCGCCTCTACGTGAGCACTAAGGGAGGAATCGCCCGCCATCGCAAGCGCTGCAGCATTCCTCGTCGGATCGCTCGTCGTATCTCTCCATATGGCAAAAACGTATGGGGCAAACGCCGGATGACTCCAGAGATATGGGACAACTTGCTCACGATTCGGCGTGTCGAGCAGACCAACAAGCGAGCGGATGGCTGCGTCCCGGACGCCCTCGTGTGGGTCGCCCACGAGCCGCGCGAGCGTATCCAAGGTGCGCACGGAAATGAATTCTTGGTCGCGGGCGTAAGTAGCAATTCGGAGTCGCACCTCCACGGAAGGATCCCTCCACGCGTAGTCCGTGACGAGGTCCAGCGCCTGAACGAGAGCAAGTGATTCCACCAGCCGCACTCGCTCCACCTCATTGCCCTGCCAAAACGCGCGAGCAAGATCCCGCGCGATCGCCCGCCCCAGCAGCATGGCCTCGCTCAGGGCAGAGCGATCGCCCTCCCGTATGCGCCGTACTACTTCGTCATACCGCTGGGCACTCCCCAATGACGGAAGAAACACGAGCGCAAAACAGACCCACACTGCGAGAGAGCGCATTCCCTGCACAAGAGGTTAGACGATTTCCGAAAGTTAGGGTTATTCCTGAGCCGCTCTCGGATACAATCACTCCCATGCGTATTTGCCCGGTCCTCTGCGCGGCGCTGGTGGGAATCTGTCTCGCTGGCTGCTCGTCGGAGACGGGAAACGACACACACGCACAGAGTCATCCTTACACCGAGCGGTACGTTCCACAGGCCGAACCGGCTGAAACGGCCCTCGTCCGATGGCGCATCGGTTCCATTGATCCAAGGTTCGAATTGACGGAAGAGCAGGTGCGCGAAGCCGTCGAGCGCGCGGAGGCGCTGTGGGAAGAGGCAGCGGGCCGAGATCTGTTTCAATACGATGAACAAAACGGCATTCCCATCTCGCTGGTCTTCGATCACCGTCAGCAGCGGAGGATCGAACAGCGAGAAGCGAGCCGCAGGCTCGATGCGATGCGAGCGCGGATGCAAGAGTTGGAGAACGCATTCCAAAGCGCCGCTGACGCGCTCAAGGAAAGGGCTGCAGAGTTTGAGAGCAGCCTCAGCGCCTATAACCGGCAGGTGCGCGACCACAATCGTGCCGTGGCCGCCTGGAACCGCTCCGGAGGCGCACCGCCCAACATCGCGAGCGAACTTCGAGAAGAGAGTCGTCGCCTCCGATCGTTACAGAGCGCTCTCGAATCGGAGCGCGCGCGCTTGAAGCGGGAGGAGCAAGATGTCGAGCAGAAGCGGCGGCGCTACAACGAACTTGTGGACGAATACAACGCGGTCGTCGAAGAGTACAACCGGCGCTTCGGACGAAATTGGGAAGAGGAGGCGGGACGCTACGAAGCCGTGATCGGGCCGACACGGTCGGAAGAGAAGATCACGATCTACGTTGTGGAAGACCTTGAGTACTTGACCCTGATCGTGGCTCACGAATTAGGACACGCGCTCGGGATTGAACACGTAGACGACGAGAACGCGATCATGTATGCCTACACGCAGGAACGGAACGACGACGGGTCCTATACGATTGAAGTAACCGATTCGGACCTCGCGGCTCTTCACGCCGCACTTCAGAACCGATAAGCGTCAGGTCGCAAGTCGTTTTAGGCGTTCCAGGCGTTCCGCTTCGCACTCGGCCGCTGCGGCATCCGCCGAAAGCAGGTCGTAGGCCCGCGCAAACGCAAGTTTCGCCTCTTCGACCCGCCCCAAAGCGAGCAAGCATTCACCCACCTCTTCGTGAACGTAGGAATCCTCGGGGTCAGCCTCCACAAGGCGCTCTTGCATCCTAAGCGCTTCCTCGTATCGCCCTAAAGACCGAAGACAGCGAGCCACGCACCACTCCGCGATCTGCTGAGCGCGTGCCGCTTCCTGCTCGCGACGAAGCTCCAGCGCAGTGAGGAACGCTGCCAGCGCCTCTTCATATCGCCCTTCCTCGTGAAAGTTCCACCCAATATTGTTGTACAGACTCGCTTTCCACCTCTGCGCCTTGGGCTCGCTCGAACTCTCTGCAATCTCGAGTGCCCGAAAGTTCCATTCTTGGCTTGCCTCTCCCGTCTCAGCGATCGCAACCATGTGTGCGGCATCCACGGCAAGCGCGTCGAGACCCGCAGCGACAGCCAATTCAAACGCCTCCAAGAACAGTCCCTTCGCGCGGATCGGATCCCCGCCCGAGTTGAACAGCCTGCCTCGTTCGAGCAGAACCCGCACTGACAGCTCGTCTGAAGGCGTCGCGAGCAGCCGAGCCGCTTCATCCAGGACCGTGTGTCCTTCGTCGAACCGCCCTTGCAGTCCGAGGGCGCGGGCGAGCTGTGTAAGAAGCAGGGCGCGCGCTTCCGCATCGGATTCCGTTTCTGCGGCCTCACGAAACCTTCTCTCGCTGCCGACCGGATCCTGGAAATCCCACAATGCATCGAAATCTATCGAGGTCACCAACGGATTATCGCTGAAGAGCGCTCAAGAGAGACTGTATACTTGCCCCATGTTCTGGCTTCCGGCGGCCTGTGTGCTGGCGTTTGCTCCGGCCACCTCCCACCCAAGTGTAGAGGCGAGAGAGGTTACGGTTCGATCGCTTCTCGCGGAGATGACCGACCTCGACAGGCTCATGCAAATGCCGGAACCTTCCTACAGGACGGCGCAGAGCAGCAGCTACGACCGCGCGAGCAAGTCGCCCGCGGAAGGGTGGTTTGCCAACCAGGACTACGGTCACTTTCTGCGAGTCGAACGGAAGCCGGGTAGGAACGAGTATGTAATGGCAGACCTCAAGGGGCCAGGCGCGGTGATGCGCATCTGGTCGCCGAACCCCCAAGGCACGTTGCGTTTCTACTTCGATGGAGAGGATCTTCCCGAACTGATCGTCCCCATGAAGGAGCTGTTATCCGGTGGCCATCCAGACTTCCCACCGCCGTTCAGTGGGATGCGCGCTGCCGCGGGCACGCTTTATTACCCATTTCCTTACGCCAAGCGACTGGTCATCACGGTGGATGATCGCGACGCTGACCCCTCGAATCTGTACTACCATATTCAATATAGAACCTATGAGCCGCCGACGCCAGTTCGGACGTTCACGCTCGCTCAGGCAAAGGACGCCGCGCTGCTCGCCGAACGAGTGGGTCGGAACCTGCAAGACCCCCACGTCTTTCAATCTGTTCGGGACCGCACCCTGTCGCAACAGTACATCTTGGCGCCTGGGCAGGTTGCCGCGATGAGGATGCCGGACGGATCCGGCGTAGTTCGGCAACTCAGCGTTTGGGTGCAAGCGTACGAACCCGACGAGGACGCGCCCGACGGCCTGGGCGACACCGTAGCGCCCGAAGTCGCGCTACGAGGCGTCCTCTTGGAAGCGAGCTTCGACGGCAAGCGAACGATCTCCGCACCCGTAGGGGATTTCTTCGGCGGCGCACCGGGATTCTTGCCGCACGAGAGCTTGCCCTTCTCCGTGAACGAGACCACTGCGTTCATGACGTGCCGGTTTCCGATGCCTCAGAAGGAAACCAGCACACTGTTTTTCACAAACTATACGGAGAAGCGGGTCCTGGTATCGGTCGAAGCCCGCTGGAGATCCGAGGTGTGGACGACCGGTCCGCCCCTCTACTTCCACGCAAAGTGGAAGCGCGAGAAGCTGGCGACCCGCCCGATGCGGGATTGGACGATTCTCGACGCTGCCGGCACGGGCCGATTCGTTGGCCTGAGTCTCTCCGTCCTCAATCCCGTCTCGACGTGGTGGGGAGAGGGCGACGAGAAGATCTTCGTGGATGAGGACGAGTTCCCGTCGATCTTCGGAACCGGTACCGAGGACTACTTTGGGTACGGATGGGGCAGCCCGGCGCTCTTCCAACACCCTTACTACGGACAGCTGCGATGCGACGGCCCCGGCAACCGCGGATTCACTTCCGTGTGTCGCTTCCAAACTTGGGACGACGTTCCTTTCCGCAAGCGACTTCGCTTTGATTTGGAGGTATGGCATTGGCGGGAAACGGAGATCGACTACGCCGCGGTCGCGTACTGGTACGCCTCTCACGATTCGACGGACACCTTCCCACCCATCCGGCCGTCCCAGCTCGTCCTGCCGCTTTTGCCGAAAACGTGGAGACGGGCGAACGCGATCGAAGGCGAATCCCTGACCGCCGACCCGACTCCCGCAGGGACGCTTGAAGTGCAAAGCCTCGACGACCGGTGGTCAGACGGCAAGCAACTTTGGTGGCGGGACGCTCAGCCAGGAAGCCGATTGGTACTGCGCGTCCCTTCTGAGAAGCAGGGGAAGCGCCGCCTCATCTTGGGAGTCACGAAGGCGAGAGACTATGGCATCGTCCGGATTCGGTGGAATGGCGTCCCGATCGGCGATCCGCTCGACCTCTATTCGCCCAGGCTCGAACGGGCCGAACTCGCGCTTGGCGAAGTCGAGGTTCGCGCCGAAAACCTTCTGGAGGTCGAAGTCCTGGGCATGAACCCGAGCGCCGAGCCGAAGAGGCACATGTTTGGGTTAGACTATCTCGTTCTGGAGGAGCAAAGATGAGAATCAACGTCAAGGGTCCGTCCCCGTACGAAGAGACCGTGGGCTTCTCGCGCGCCGTCCGGGTCGGGGACATCGTATACGTCAGCGGAACCGCGCCCATCGGAGAGGATCGCATCACCTGCTGCCCTGGAGATGCCTACGGCCAGGCCATGCGGTGCTTCGAGATCATCGAGAAGGCGCTCAAGGATGCGGGGTCCTGCCTCGAGGATGTCGTTCGCACGCGCATGTATATCACGCATCGCACCTCTTGTGGGCCTGTGTGCAAGGCGCACGCCGAGGTCTTCGGGAAGATCCGACCGGCGGCTTCCATGGTGGTGGTCACGAAACTGCTCGAGGACGATTGGCTGGTCGAAATCGAGGCGGAAGCGGTCGTCGGATCCGGCTCGCAGTCCTAAGTCTGCGTCTTCTTGCCCTGATCGAGCTGCGTCACGGTACCGATGAGCGTCTTCTCCACGTCTCCGGTTTTGCCGGCCTGGAGATCGCGTACCGCTTGAGCGACTTGACTGGCTTCCTCCGTCCTGCCGTCCTGCTCGAGCAACATTTGTGTCTTCTGTAGCTCTTGAATCGCCATCTGCGCCGTCAACTCTCCGCTCTTGAGCCCCATCATCGTCTTCTCGACCACACGAGTCGCGAGAGAGACTTCGACAGATTGCGCAACCCGCGGATCTTGAGGCGCCGCACAAAGGGCTTGATCCGCGGTGAACTCGATGATACAGTCGAGGTCCATCGTTTCGCGCCGACCCGTAAGGGCGTCGTCCCAAGTCAAGGTCGCAGCGAGGACGCGATATTGTCCCAGCGGGTGATTCTGAAACTCCAGCTCGACGACAGTCTGAAGTGTCGTCCCCCGCTCCACATCCGCCAGTTGCAGCGTAACCTCCCTTTGCCCGGGCGCAACGCCGTGGCCGTACGCCTGGCGAATCGTTACCCATCGCGCGGCGCGAAGCTTGAGCTCCAGATTTCGAGCCACCGTTGTCATGAGTTTGCTAAGCTCCGCGCGGAAGACCTCCGGGATCGCGTCGGGCCGGTTGATGAAATAGTAGTTCCCACCGGCCTTCTTAGCCATCGCCGCGAGCAGCTCTTCGTTGTATTCATAACCGAAGCCTAAGAACGTGCAGGTCACGCCCCTTTGCTTGATCTCGCCAACGTGTTGCACAAGCGAGCCGAAGTCCTTGATGCCGGTAGTTGGCTCTCCGTCCGTGAACACGACGACCCGCTCCACACGACCTCCCTCTTGCCCCGCAAGCACCTGCTGACATCCGAGTGCAAGCGCATCATAGAGATTCGTGGTGTTCCCGGGCTGGAGCCGTCGAATGTGTTCCTTTACCAGGTCTTTGTTCGTAATACGGCTCGGCGGAAGCAGGACCTCGGCGCGGTCTTCGAACGTTACGATGCTGACGATGTCATCCGGGGCCAGAAGGTCCAAGATATATTCGCAAGCCCGCTTCACGTACTCCAACGGCTCCCCTTCCATCGAACCGGAACGGTCGAGCACCAGGCAGACATTCAACGGGGTCCGCTGGTCTCCGATCGAACCCGCTCCCGTCAATTCGAAAAGGAACGCTTCGCGGGCTGGCGCATTCGCCAGAGCGTGCTTCCGACCCGCGACGACTTCAGCGGACAGCCCTCGGAGCGCGGACGGAGAAATCGCTTGCGTCTTGCCCGCATCGCCCAACATCTGCGTGCGGTTGACATCGGTGAGCGATTGCGTTCGATTCGGGTCCATCGGAGCGCCGGTATCGTTGCTCATACACCCTTATTATACGGCAGACCCCTGTTCCAGGCGAAATGTCGTGGAACCGATCCTGATCGTGTCCCCCGGGCGAAGCCTCATTTCCTGCACCGGAGCACCGTTTACAAACGTACCATTCGTGCTGTTCAGGTCACGCACGGAGACGCCCTGCGGGCCAACCACAAAAAGCGCATGCCTGCGACTCGCAGCTGCGTCCCCCGCGAGGCTGATCTGGTTGGACTCCCTTCCGGCCAGCACCTCCGGTGAGGACAGCGCGAAGCGCTGACCCGCTGCAGGTCCGTCTACCGCGACCAAGACGTACGAGAGTGCCTGGGGCGTGGAGGTGCGAATCGCGACGGTAGGCTCGGACTGAGGCGCGGGCTGCGTCGGCAGCGTCGGAGCAGTCGGATGCGTCGGGGTAGCAGGCGTGCCTGGCGCGCTTGCTTGGGGTGCAGCCGCCGTAGCCCGAGGATTCTTCAGCAAGAACCGAAGATTGTAGCTCCCGATCTGAATCACGTCACCATGGTTCAGCACGGCCTGCTGCACACGAACGCCGTTCACGCCGATACCGATGGGAGTTCCTGCATCCAACAAGAGGTACGAATCGCCGCGGCGCTCGATACAAGCGTGCATGGGAGCGATGTTCGGGTCGCCAAACAGCGGAATGTGCGCGGTCTCGCTCCGTCCCAGGAACGTGCGCGGCGCGTCCACGATCCACTCCTTCCCCTCGTTTCGCCCCACTTCGAGGCGCACCCACGCTTTGCGACTCAGCCTTTCGACAATTCCGATAAACAGTCCGACAAATCCTCCGATCGCCGTCATCGCGACCGCTCGCGAGATCTGGCCGACCTCGCCCACCGACTCGTTCCGCATCGCGAGGATGGCGCTTCCAAACGAAGCGCCCAAGAAATCAAAGGTCACGCCACCTAAGGCGCCGCCGATCAGCCCGCCAATAGCTCCTTGGACCGCACGCGGCAACGAACGCGCCGACGCCCCAACGACCAAGCCGATTATCGCGCCAAACGGAGCAAAAGCGAGGGTGCGTGCGAGAATCACGGATGGACTCAGGCCCGGCCGATCAAAAATGCGCGGTCCAAAGATCGAGTGCGCAATACCACCTCCCAGGGATAAACCCAGCAGACCGCCGACGGCCCCGAGAAGCGCACCGAGCAAGAGGCCCCGAAGCGTGTGGGCGCGGCTGCCTTGATACCAACCGCTCAAACTTGCCAGGGCGGCGCCGATCGTGCCACCGGTCACGAGGGAGAAGAGCACCTCCCACTGCTGCCAGTCCGGAGAAGCAAACTGCTTTGGAGCGCTCGGCTCCATGATTGCCCAGCCCAACAGTCCCGCTGCGCCGCCAACCAAGAACATCAAGAAAATCGTCATGAAGAAGCGCCTCCTCGATTGACACGCAGAGCGAACCTCCCAAACTGCAACTGATCCCCCTCCTGCAGTCGCACCTCCCCTTCAATCGGACGACCGTTCACGAACGTCCCGTTCGTACTGCCAACGTCCTCCACAAACAATCCGTCTGTCCGCGCTCGCAGAACGGCATGCTTCCGGCTGACCGTTGCGTCGCTCAGGGCAAGGTCGCATTCCGGATCTCGACCGACCGTGTACTCGCGCTCCGGCTCGATAGAGAACGTCACTCCCTCTCCACTCAGCGACCATCCCTCGAAGGCCTTCTCAGCGGCGCCCACCGGAGTAACTCCCTCGGTAATGGGGGCGACGGGCGGCTGCGCGCTGAACGGCTCGCCGGTGGCGGTAGGCCCGTCCTCAGGTTGCTGCAAATCGGTTCCGTCGGTCCCGCCATCGGAACCGCCGCTGGGCACCGACACTCCCAACTTGCGCATCCCTAAGGCAACGCGCTCCTCGTTTGACTTCAAAAGGTAATACATTCCCGCCAGGGCAGCGCCGCCCACGACGACGGCGACGAGCCAAACGATCCAGTTCGCCCAGCCCGAAGTCGCATTTTCCTTCGCGGGCGCTCCCGCATCCGACTGGGCGGAAGATTGGCCGTCCTTCGGAGGATCTACGAGTCCGATCGCGAGGGTCGGCGATTTCTCCGAACGGTCGAGGGAAAGATCTATCGCAACAGGCGCGGTCTCGATCTCTTTCTCCTTCCCCTCGTACCGAACCCGCGCTGTCCACTTTCCGGCAGGAACGGCGAAGAACACCGCTTCTCCGTTTTTCACCTCAGCCCTCCGCTTCACATCTTCTTGGACCAGCTCGGCCTCCCCGCTGCCGAGCGGCACGTCGCCAAACTTGACGACGAGTTTGAGTTCGCCGATTCGCCAATCCGCTTGTCCGAACCGATAGGTGCTGGTTCCTTCGGAGTATGGGGCGATGGCTACGTTCCCAGTCTCGGGCTCATGGAGGATCACCCAGCCCTGCTTCAGGTCTTGAGGCACGGGAAGGTCGAACTGCTTCGCCGTGTACTCCGCGCCAGCGGTCGGAATTCTTTCCGGCAGGTCAGCGCGAACCCAGCCGACGATGTGCCGCTCCTGATCGAGTTGAATTCGCACAGTCGCTGCGCTCGCGAGCGTGGGCACGAAGCAGCAGACGACAAGGCTAAGAGCGGCTCGGAAAATCCGCATCGTCCCACTCGAAGGCATCGTCATCCCCTTCTTCATCCGTATCGTCTCCTCCCACGAATTCGTCGAACAGTCCCCTCCGGATCGCAGCGTAAGCGCTCGGCAGCGCGTCGGCGACTTCCGAAGCGAGCCAGCCAACGCCGACGCCCTCTTCCTCCAGAATCTGGTCGGCAGCGAGACCGTGCCAATAGGCGCCGGTGCAGGCGGCAAGAAGCGGATCGCCCTTCACCGCAACAATCGCGCCGATGACGCCCGCGAGCACATCGCCCGTGCCACCCGTTGCCAACAGAGAATTCCCTGTAGGATTGACATAGAGATCGCTGTCTTTGGCAGCGATGAGTGAATACGGCCCTTTCAAAACGCATACGGCGTCGTATTGCTCCGCGATCTCTCGCACCGATTCGAACCGCTGCATGGCCACCTCCGCCCAAGGGCGATCGAGTAGCCTGCCGGCTTCGCCGTGGTGGGGCGTCAACACGACCGAACCGCGCGGTCGCGAATCGAGTTCAGGAAGCAGATACAGCGCGTCCGCATCGAGCACCCACTGTCTCTCGCCTAATTCAAAGAGCCGTGCGAGGAAAGCGCGCACCGGCGCCGTACGACCCAGCCCAGGGCCGATAACGACCGTGTCTACGCGGTCTGCGGCTTGCGCGACTACTTCCGCCGCTGCCTCTGCGATCCAGCCGCCATCTTCTGGGAGAATCACATGAGGGCACTCCGGAAGTGTGACCCGAAGACCGTCCAGCGCGGACGGAACCGAGGCGCCCAGAACCAGACCTGCGCCCGCCCGCGCCGCGCCCCGACACGTCAGCGAAAGCGCTCCTGGAAACGAATCCGAGCCCGCGACAACCAAAACCACGCCAGACGTACGCTTGTGCGCCGTCGGACGGCGGTAGGGCATCCCTTGCGCAATCGCAAGTACATCCAGAATCTCCGCGGATCCCGCGCTTTCCAACAGCTCGTCCGGATATCCCAAGTCGGCGACCTGCCACTGGCCGCTCGCCTCCAATCCTTCGTTCGCGAACAAGAACGGTTTCGCCAGCCCGAAGGTAACCGTTTGGTCAGCCAGGATGTAGTCTCCGGATGCCACGCCGGTGTCGCAGTCAATGCCCGTCGGGATATCCGCCGCAACGATATGCGCTGCGTCGTGTGCGGCATCCACCAGGCGAGCGATCTCGCCCTGTGGTTCACCCCGAGCCCCGAATCCCAGTAGCGCATCAATCAACACGTCGCATTCGGCGGCGCGCTCTCGTGCGCGGCGGTATCCGCTGTCCTTCGGACAATGGATCGGCACACGCTTCTCCGCGAGCGATCGAAACTGCGTCTGTGCGTCCCCTTTCAGCTGGCTCGGGTCCACGGTCAAAAAGACCTCCACTTCGCATCTCTCCGAGAGGATGCGCGCGGCACACAAACCGTCGCCCCCGTTGTTGCCCGGTCCGCAGAAGACGACGACCGTCTCCACTTCGGGCACGGCTTCCGCGAGCGCAGCCCCAGCGCGTTCCATGAGTTGGAGACTCGGAATCCCGAACTCCTCTGAAGCCCTCCGATCAATCTCGCGCATCTCCGCCGCCGTCACAACTCTCATTCCGATCTCCTCAAGAAGCGAATTCGGCCGCCACAACCCACATGGTAGTAAGCCCGCCCCCGCTTCAGCGGGCGAACCCGGTGGATCTCCTCTCCGCAAGATTGGCACGCATAGACGAGTCTCCTCCGGGGTTTTCGAGTCGGAAAGCACTCATACGAGTGCGTCCGTCTGGGTTCCAGCCCCAGTTGGCGCATCACAGCCCTCCACTCGTTGCCGTGAGGTTTCGCCCGACGCCCCCATCGCTCGAACACGACGAGGTGGGCGTACTCGTGCAAAACCGTCTCCCAAATCCTTTCTCTCGTGGTCAGCAACAGCGCGCTCAAGCAGACCACGCCGTCCGAGAGGATCGCTTTGCCGGCGGTCACGGGATAGCGTCGCCAACGAATCTCCGGAGGTCTGCGAAGGGGAAACTGCTCCCAAGCAAAGGCGATCGCCTCCTCGACGACGCGTTGCCGTTCTGGGCCCGTCAAAGTCGGAGCGCGGGCAGGGCAGTCCATCTGGGTCTATTATGGACGCGCCCGGCCCGCGCCGCGCCTAAGGTCGCTTTAGAACTGGATCGTTTGCGTAACGGTCGCCGTCACGCCGTTTCGATCGTAGCGATACGTGATCGTCGTCGTGTCGCCACTGCGGAATCGGCTGACCACGCTCTTCAACTGCTCGACGCTCGTGATTCGCGTGCGCCCGATCCGCTGGATAACCGCGCCTTCGACAATACCGGCTTGGTCGGCGGCGCTTCCAGGTTCCACTCCCGTGACGTACACGCCGGAGCCGTATTCAGCGCGCTCCTCGGTCGTCAGGTCGCGGACCGTCACCCCCAACGTGACCGGCTGCGCCTGCTCATCCCGCGGGCGCGGCTGGATTTCGTTGTTGTTCCGCTCGCGAATCATGGGCGGTTCAGCCTGGGCAGTAAGGTCCGGACGTTCTCCAAGCTTGACCGATACCGTCGAGATCTGTCCGTTGCGCAGGAACTTGACCTGGACGCTCTCGCCCGGCTTGTGGACGAGCATTGCGTCCCGGAGGTCCTGCTCGCCTCGGATCTTCTTGCCGGCGATCTCGGTAATCACGTCGCCGGGCTTGATTCCGGCCTTGTCCGCCGGACCGCCTTCCTCAACGGTTCGGACGATGGCGCCTTGGCGCACACCCAGCTCTTTGGCTTCGTAGGGCTTCAGGTTCTCCGGCGTCACACCGATGTACCCGCGGACGACCTTGCCGTTGGCAATCAGCTGATCCGCAACCAGGCGAACGGTGTTCGACGGAATCGCGAAGCCCACGCCCGCGTTCGCGCCAGTCGTCGTGTTGATGATCGTATTGATGCCGACGACCTCGCCGCGATAATTCAATAGCGGACCACCCGAGTTCCCCGGGTTGATCGCCGCATCGGTTTGGATCATGTTCAGATACGCCTTGCCGCCAATCACCCACGGAGCGGTGCGGCCATTGGCACTGATGTGACCAAAGCTGACACTCTCGGGAAGGCCGAACGGAGCGCCGATGGCGATCGCGATCTGACCCGGCTTCACGTCGAAGCTATCGCCGAACTTCGCCGCGACGAGGTCCTTCGCCTCCACCTTGACGACAGCCACGTCCGCGAGCGGATCTTGATTGTCCGCGATCACCTTGCCTTCCACCTCTCGTCCGTCTCCCAGCAACACTGTGACGGTCTGGGCGCGTCCGACGACATGGCTATTCGTGATGATGTAGCCATCCGGACGGTAGACGACGCCCGAACCCTCGCCGAACTGGGTCCGAATGAAGACCACCGAGGGAAGGACTTGTTCGACCAACTTCGCGGAAGCCGAGTCGAGCGCTGCAAGCAACTCCAACTCGTCGCCGGTCAAAACGCTGGTCGTACCATTTTCGGCCTGCGCTGGCACTCGAGTTTGCAAGAAACCGAGCGTGCCTGCTGCGCCGACCGCGATACCCGCGATCAACGCCCAACCCAAATTGCTTTCAAAGAACTTTCGCAATGCTCTCATAGTCGTTGAACCTCTGGCTCTGTCTATGACTTCTTACGCACAAGGCGCGAATATCGTTCGCTCGTCGCGGGTCAGACGCGCACGATCCGTAACCGGTTCGAAGCGGATGCCCTTTCGGTCGCAATCTTCGTGCCGATCCTCGATCTCGACCGGAGCGCCTATGACCTGAGAAACTGCCTGCTTGAGCGCTTGGAACACCGCCTCCTTGCCCGAAGGCGGCAGGTCGCCGTCCACGGCCAGGTACACGGAGCCAACCTTGAGGCTCTTCCCTCCGGGCGGAAACCGCCAGGGCGCGTCGTTCCCGTCGCCCTTCCCTTGGTAGATCGTCACGTTCGTCGCCCCGTCCGTGAAACGCAACGCAGCCATGACGCTGCGCCGACCGTACACGACGTCGGCTCCCGTGAACGCAAGGCCAGCCGGCATCTTCTGAGGAACGATCACCTCGAAACCAACCGCTTTCGAAACCTCTTCGACGCGGCTCATCCGCTTCGGCGCCTGCACTCGGATCGTCTCCGGCTTGCCGAGGAGTTTCGTTTGGAACGTTTCTGCGGGTAAGGACTCAGGAAAACTGATGCTCAGCGTGTCGCTCACGATCCGAGACCGGCCGGAGGGATCCGTCCATTCCACGCGGAGCAGCACGAACTTCTCGACATCAATCCAGTACCGGCGAGCAAAAACGAGGTCTTCGGCTCGCGGCTCCAGGGCGATTCGCACCGCCACCCGTCCCGCCACGCGGTCCACCCCCTCTTTCCGCAGGTTGTAGTTCCGTTTGAGAATCTCAAAGCGCGCCTCGATCTCGGCGCGCGAGACCTTCGAAACCGGCGACTCTTGGAGAACGACCAGCTGACGGTCGGGATCGTAGCTCGTCCACTGGCGGCCGTCGTCCACGATGATCCGTCCTTGCTTCGAAAGGGGAGAGAGAACCGTGATCTTGTTCGCCCCCGAAGAAGCTTGATCGCGGCGAACCCGAATGCACTCGTCGTCATCCCAGCGATGCAGCGTGCGAATGCAGGAATAGGTAACGAACTGATCTTTGAGCATCGCCAATCGAACGTACTCTTCAGCGGATCGCGACGCTTGTGCGCCGGCAACCCCTACTCCGATGAGTACGAACGAAACGACGAAAAACCGCATCACCTACCCCAAGAGTGATCGTCGAGGGAGACCGGAATCGAGTGACTGGAGAACGGAGAACGTGAACGCTCGAAGTCGCGAACGCCGTCCAGTTGACTGCCGTTCACCGCTGGCGCTTCTCCCGCAATCGGATACTCTTGAGATGGGTGCATCACGCTGTAGACCGCGAATGCGCCCAGAGCAGCGGCCGCCGCCATGACGACTGTCGCCGCGAATCCTGGCTGGAGCCGTTGGGGAATCGGCTCGTCCGCCTCCTGCAGCCTCGTCCTGATCCGATCCAAGAGATCCGGCGGGGCTGCCTTCTGCGGTAGCCGGTGAAGCTTTTCGCGGATGGATCGAATTTCGTCACACTCCGCGCAACAAGACGGGCACATTTGCAAGTGCGCCCGCACGGCCGCCATCTCACGACCTTCCAGTTCGCCGTCTACGTATGCGGAGAGAAGATTCCGTACCTTTGCACAGCTCATCATGACTTCCACCGCCCATACTTGTCGGGCCGCGCAGCCATCAAGTACCGGCGCAACTGCTTCCGGCCCCGGTGAATTCGTGAACGCACGGTCCCGACGGATGTATTCATCACTTCGCTGATCTCTTCATACGACAAACCTTCCACATCCGCTAACAAGACCGCCATGCGAAACTCGGGCGTCATCCGGTTGAGAGCCTCTTGAACGTCCTCATCAATCTCGCCTTGAAGCAGAGTTTCCTCCGGCGAAGATGCATCGTCCCGCACCTCCCAGGCGCTACCCGTCTCCGGGTGCGGCTGATCGAGGCTGCTGACTTTGAGCCGCCCCCGTCGCCGCATCTCGTCAATATATGCGTTCATCATGATCTTGTAGACCCAGCTGGTGAACGGCAAACTCTCGTCGTATCGGTGGAAGAACCGGTACGCACGGAGAAAGCTCTCCTGAACGAGATCTTCGGCGTCCGCGCGGCTTCCCGTCAGACGAAGAGCCAGGTGAAAGACCTGCTGGTGCGTTTCCTCCAGAAGCCGTGCGAACAACTCCCTTCGGGCGCCAGCAGCAATGGCTCCTCGCTCGACGATCCTTGCTTCCAACTTGCTACTCCTGTTCATCTCTTACGACCTCGACCTTATGCGCAGTTCCCTTTCCGCGCAACGATTCTGCTTGATTCGACAACAATGAACCCCAAACCCCGCAATCCTGCCAGCCACAACTTCCTAACGAAGCGCTCCACTCGAGCGAAGACCGGACAGAAACATCGCGTCCATCGCATATTCGAAGCGCACGTTGCCGTCCACCAGCCGGTGCGCGCGGAGCGCCGCCTCCGCCAGCTCAAGCGCGCGAGAGTCTCCCTCCCTCGCCCGCGCCATCAGTCCGTTCGCCAAGAGCTGAAGCAGGGCGCCTTGGCAGGCTCGCTGATTCTTGGCGTCTGCAAGACCTGCGTCCGCCACGGCCGAGACGATCTCTCCCAGTTCGTCGGTCAGCCTCAGCCCCTCGCGCCACTTCGCCGCAGCAACGGCTTCAAGAAACCCGTTCAGGGTCTCTGTCAGTTCGGGCGCCGCGCGCAGCTTCTCGGCAAGCTCCGGCGAGCCCCCGCTCAGATGCCAAGCGTCGTCTGCTTCCTCCGGCGCAACGATACGACAGGGAAGCAGCAGACACCGAGAGCGAACCGTCGGGAGCATTTGGCTGAGCCGCGTTGTCCACATCACGAACCGCGCATGAGTGGGCGGCTCCTCGATCATCCGCAGCAGAGCATTGGCGGAATCGGGCGTCAGACGCTCCACGCGCTCCATCAGGACAACCTTATGTCGCCCGATGACCGGCGGCGCCTGAAGAAACGAGCGAATGGGCGGCAGGCCAGACGAACTCTCGCTCGAATTCTGCACGGGAACAATCTGTTGAAGGCGAATCCGACCGCCAGCGCCTTCGGGTGCAACGCGCAGGAGGTCCGGGCAGGTCTCGTGTTCGAGGCTTTTGCACGCCCGGCACTCACCGCAAGCGGTTCCCTCGTTCGGGGAAAGACATAGAAACCCGCAAACCAGCAACTGCGCTACACGAGCCTGATAGAAGCCCTCTTCGCCGACGATCAACACAGGTGCCGCCGCGGAACGATGAACCAGACCAGCGGCCGATTCGAGAACCTGCGGATCGAGGGAATCAGAAACGGGCAAACTGCTCGACATCCAATACAAAAACGATGGCGCCCCCGACCGGCACCTTCACCGGATTCGGAACGAAAGAGCCCACCTGGGAGGCCTCGGGCGGGAGAACATTTACGACCTGCTCGCGAACCTGGCAGTTCCGCTGAATGATGTTCATCAGCGCGTCCTTTTCTTCCTCTTGAACCCCAATGAGGAAGGTCGTGTTGCCTTCGCGCAGAAAACCGCCGGTCGAGCCGATGATGGTGAACTTGTAACCGTCTCGCACGAGGTCGTCTACGACCTTGTTCTTATCTCGATTGTGGATGACGGCAATGAAAAGCTTCACGCTGGGTCGCCTCCCGGTGACAGTATAACCGGAAAGGCGAACCGCTCGGCAAGTAGACGAAGCGCATCCGCTCGCACCTCTTCAGGTGGACGGCTTGCGTCCAACACGATCCAGCGATCCGGGTCCAGGCGCGATTCCGTGAGGAATCCCTCACGCACCCTCTCGTGATAGTCCAGCGGCATCCGGTCCAACCGATTCTTGTCCGACAACCGCTGAAGGGCGACCTGCGGATCGAGATCGAGCAGGATCGTCGCATCCGGACGAAGGCCGGCCGTTGCCAACTCGTTCATGCTTCTCAGCTCCGAGACGTCGAGCCCTGCGCCGTATCCCTGGTAGGCCACCGTGGAATCGGCGAAGCGATCGCACACCACCCACTTGCCCGCAAGCAAGGCCGGGCGAATCACGTGGAGGCAGTGCTCTCGCCGGTCCGCAAGAAAAAGGAACGCCTCCGTCCACCGATCGAGGTCGTCCCCGTCGAGCAAGAGCGCGCGGACGGCGGCGCCGATCGGACTGTCTCCCGGCTCCCGCGTCAGAACCACGCTCTCCCCTGCAGCCTCAATCTGCTCGGCGATGGCACGAGCGAGCGTACTTTTCCCCGCGCCATCCGGGCCTTCCACGGTGATGAACCTACCGACTCGCTCGCCCATCTGCGTTGAGCCCTACGGTGGCAGGATGCGAACGAAGCGGCGCGGTTCCTTGCCAACGCTCTCGCTTCGCAGGTTGTGCTGCTCGATCGCGCGGTGTTGCGTGCGGCGAACCGGCGAAGGCTGCGGAGAGAGATCGTAGGGTTTTCCGCGCGACTTCACGACGCGAATCGCTTCCAAGACCTCTTCCATCGCGCCATTCGTGTGCTCGACTTCCTCTTCAAACTGGCCGGCCAAGATCTCTTGCATCGCCTCGGCTATCTGCGAGAGGGTGTTACTTCGCACAACCACCACGGGAACGGACCGCCCAAGCCGTTCGCGAAACCGCTCCGGCTTCCGCTGCATCGCGCTGCGAATCGCGAGAATGACGTCTGCGCTCTCTGGATCGGAGGACACCGCGATCGGCAACCGCCTCTCCCGAACCACGCGCTCCAACCGCGTACGGGCAATCCCGTACGGGAACACGCGAACGACGCTGGACGCGACGGGGCGCCGCTTGGGTTCCACAGGTGCCTCCACGACCGGCTCGACCCTCTTTGTCGCTTCGGCTGCCACAACTTCCACCTGGCCATCCGCACCCCGAATGCGGATTTCAGGACGCGGGGCAGCGCCTCGAAGAATCGCATCCACAGTTTGTTGAACGTCGTGGTGGACGGCCAAACGGTCATAGTCGAGAATCTCGATGACGACGTCGAACGTCGGAGGCGCCTTCCGCTCGAGAACGGTTTTCTGCGTGCCTCTCCGTCTCGCCTCTTCGTCGGAGAGCGTGACCGCCTGAATGCCGCCAATCAAATCGCAAAGCGTGGGGTTGAGCATCAGGTTCTCGAGCGTCTGTCCGTGCGCCGTTCCGATCAGCTGGACACCTCTCTCCGCAATCGTCCTCGCAGCATACGCTTCAGCCTCTGTGCCGATTTCGTCAATGACGACGACCTCCGGCATGTGGTTCTCGACCGCCTCGATCATGATTTGGTGCTGAAGGCTGGGATCTACCACTTGCATGCGTCGAGCGGAACCGATCGCTGGGTGCGGGATGTCCCCGTCGCCTGCGATCTCGTTCGACGTGTCCACGATGACGACGCGCTTGTTCATCCGGTCTGCGAGGAGCCGAGCCATCTCCCGAAGTTTGGTCGTCTTCCCGATACCGGGCCGTCCCAGCAGAAGGATCGAACGACCGCTCTCCACGATGTCCTCGATGATGTCAATCGTTCCGTAAATCGCACGGCCCACGCGACAAGTCAAACCGACGATACGGCCCTGGCGATTCCGAATCGCGCTGATTCGATGGAGCGTGCGCTCGATGCCGGCTCGATTGTCCTTTCCGAACTCGCTGATCCGGTCGCTCACATACCGCAAATCGTCTTCGCTGACGATGTAGTCGTGGAACCGTTCGAACCGAGACTTCAGCCGGATCTCGGCCGGTCGCCCGAAGTCGAGGACGACCTCGATCAGGTCGTCGAGATCGGGCAGATCATTCAGACGCTGCCGAATGACGGGCGGCAACGCTTCCAGCAGCAGCTCGAGTTCCTCTCGGTTGTCGGGCAACTTATCGTTCGGGGGTTGTGAGGTTCGCGTCATGATCCGCTATCTTCCAGAGTGACTTCCGTCTGTTGCTCCTGCCCATCCCGCCAATAGGTCACTTTGACTTTCTGTCCTACCTCTGCCTTCATCATAAAGATCAGGAAATCGGAAAGGCTGCGCAGGTCCTGATCGTTCAGCTTAGTGATGATATCGAAGCGTTTGAGCCCCGCCTTGGACGCAGGGCCGCTCGGTGCGACGTCCAACACGATCAGCCCTCGATCGGGGAGCTTGACGCCGCCCAGGAGTCTCACCAGGCCCACGTCGCGATTCGGAGCATCGTGCCAATACGGCCGAATACCAAGGGAGGGATGACGCATCCGGCCGCATTCACGCACCTCTTTGACGAACCGCAACACCTGCTTCGAGGGAATCGCGAACCCCAAGCCGATGCTGCCACCGGTCGGGCTGACGATCGCCGTGTTGATCCCAATCACCTGCCCGTTGACGTTCGCAAGCGGTCCCCCGGAGTTCCCTTCGTTGATCGCGGCGTCGGTTTGAATCGCGCCGACGAGGGGATACTGCCCTCCGCTCCCGGGCAGATCTCGATTCACCGCGCTCACAACGCCTACGCTGAGCGTGTTTTCGATCCCGAGAGGAGCGCCAATCGCAAAGACCCACTCGCCCTGTACGAGGGCGTCGCTATCTCCCAGCTCCGCATAGGGGAGGTTCTGCCCGTCAATCTTCAGCAGCGCCAGATCAGATGGGCGGTCCGCGCCCACGACGCGAGCGTCCTTCGTCGTCCCATCTGCGAGTTTGACGACCAGACTGTCCGCGCCCTCGATGACATGGAAGTTCGTGATTACGTATCCATCGGGCGAAAGGATCACACCGGATCCAAGGCCCGCCGGCTCCTCGCTGCCCGTCCAGAAGTCCCTCCGGAACTGGAATACGCTGACGACCGCAGGCTGCACTTTCTTGACCGCGTCGGCGAATGCCACTTGCCCCGGTCCCTTTTCGATGGAGACCGGCTTGTATTCGGCAAGCCGATCGAGACCCGTCGCCGATCGCGGCGCGATGCGATCGTGCAAGGCAAGAGCAGCGTAAACGCCGCCGAAGCAGACGAGGAACATGGCGAGATAGGGCGCGATTCGGCTAAGCATGGGTGGTCCTTCCCTTTCTAAGACATACGACTTCGAGTAGGGCGAGCGCTGCTTCTTCTCCCTTGTTTCCCATCTTCATGCCAGCCCGCTCGATCGCCTCCTCTTGCGTCGCGCAGGTCAGAACCCCCCAGGTGATCGGTTTGGCCATGCGGAGGGAGAGATCCGCCAGGGCTGCAGCCACCGCATTCGATAGCTGCGCCGCGTGAATCGTCGCGCCTTGCAGAATGCAGCCGACGCAGACCACGCCATCGGCGCCCTCCTCCAAGAGTCTGTGGGCAACGATCGGAATCTCCCAAGTGCCGGGCACCCAGACCACTTCTGGGTCTTCCAAGCCATGCATGCGAAGGGCGCGCGCAGCCCCCTCGACGAGCTGAGCCGTAATGAACTCGTTCCACCTCGATGCGACGATGGGGAGGCGAAAGCCCTCCGCGTTCAAGACTGCTTCAATTCTCGGAGACATGCTCTTCAGGGTTCGGGAGGACGTGACCCAGCTTCGTCCGCTTCGCGTCCAGGTAACGCTTTCTCTCGGGAAGGATCGGCGCGACGATCGGAACGTGCTCGACGATCTCCAGCCCGTAGCCCTCGATGCCCGCAACCTTGCTCGGGTTATTTGTCAGCAGTCGCATCTTCCGGATACCGAGGTCAACCAAGACTTGCGCCCCGATACCGTAGTCCCGTAGGTCCGGCTTGAAGCCAAGCGCCTGGTTTGCCTCGACCGTATCCATCCCTGCGTCCTGCAGTTCGTAGGCCCGAAGCTTGTTCAAGAGGCCGATCCCCCGGCCCTCATGCGGGATGTACAGCAGGCAACCGCGTCCCTCCTCCGCGATCATCCGCAAGGCGATCTCCAGCTGATCCCCACAATCGCAGCGCAACGAATCCAAGAGGTCACCGGTTACGCAGCTCGAATGCACACGCACGAGCACCGGCTCTCCGTCGGCGACCTCTCCCATCGTGAGTGCCAAGTACGGCATGCCGTCCACTTTGCTTTCATAGGCTGTGAGCGTGAACGTCCCATGCCGCGTCGGAAACTGCATAGGGCCTGCGACCTTCTCGATCAGGCGCTCGGTTTTTCGTCGGTAGGCGATGAGGTCCGCGATGGTGATGATCTTTAGATCGTGTTCCTTCGCGAGCTGCTGCAGCTTCGGCAGTCGTGCCATCGTGCCGTCCTCGTCGAGGATCTCGCAGAGGACGCCGATCGGTTTCAATCCAGCCAAAACACAGAGGTCCACCGTCGCTTCCGTGTGCCCTGCGCGTTTCAACACGCCGCCCTTTTCGGCCCGCAGCGGGATCACATGTCCGGGGCGGGCGAAGTCCTCTGGCTTTGCCGTTTCCTCGCAGAACAGACGCACCGTCACCGCCCGGTCGTAGGCGGAAACGCCGGTCGTCGTGCCGTGGCGAGCGTCCACCGTTTCGCCCATCGCCGTGCCCAAGCGCGACGTGTTGTCCTTCGTCATCATCGGGATCCCAAGTTCGGCGAGACGCTCTTCGGTCGTCGGCACGCAGGGGATGCCCCGACCGTACTTGAGCATGAAATTCATCTTCTCGGGAGTCATCTTCTCCGCCGCCATCACGAGGTCGCCCTCGTTCTCGCGGTCGGGATCGTCCACGACGATGACCATGCGGCCTTCCCGGATGTCTTGAATGGCCTCTTCGATGGTCGAAAACGGGTTGTTTGTCATAGAAGGCATGCCCGTAAGCATACGGGTTTCTCGTCAAAAGTATACCTTTCGGAGGGTGTTTGGCACGCCGTTTGCAACCTCTTTTCCTGCGAGAAGCCTCCACTCAGCATGGCATCATCCGAACCCTCCGAACAGAGCCCGCTCCGGCGGGCTCCCTTTCTTTTGCCTCTTCGCCAGGACGTCTCGCAGGGGCGCAACGCAGAAAGATGTAAAATCGCTCGAACTGATGGAGTACCTCCCCAGCATCGGCATCGAGGTCCACGCCGAACTGCTCACCACGACGAAGATGTTCTGCGGCTGCCGGAACGAGTTCGGCGGCGAGGTGAACACGCGCGTTTGCCCGGTCTGCCTCGGGCTACCGGGATCTCTCCCCGTGCCCAACCGGAAAGCGGTGGAACTGGTGCTGAAGACCGCTCTCGCCCTCAACTGCAATATCGCGCGCCGCTCTCTCTTCCATCGAAAGAACTACTTCTATCCCGACCTGCCCAAGGGATATCAGATCAGTCAATACGAAGAGACCAACCCGATCGGTTACCACGGACACCTCGACATCCCCGACCCCGAGACCAACGGCGAAACCGACCTTCGCGTGCGCATTCGCCGAGTGCACCTCGAAGAGGACACGGGAAAGCTGATGCACCTCCCCGACGGAGGCAGCGGCGTGGATTACAACCGCGCCGGCGTTCCGTTGATGGAGATCGTTACCGATCATCCACCCGACATCCACTCGCCGGAGGCCGCACGCGAATACGTCCAGCAGTTGAGACTGTTGTTGCTCTATCTCAACGTCTGCGATGGAAAGATGGAGCAGGGCAGCCTTCGATGCGAGCCCAACATCTCGATTGCGCCGAAAGGCTCGGAGACGCTGGGCACCAAGACGGAACTCAAGAACCTCTCCTCCTTCCGCGCGCTCGTCTCCGGTATTCAGCACGAGATCCAGCGGATGAAGACCGCCCTGAGCGCAGGCGACAAGCTCCATCAAGAAACGCGCGGATGGAACGAAGACACCCAGACCAGCTACCCGATGCGGACGAAAGAGGGAGAAGCCGATTACCGATATTTCACCGACCCTGACCTCCCTCCGCTCGTCTTCACCGAAGAGGAGATCGAGCGTGTCCGCCAGTCCCTTCCCGAGCTGCCACTGGCAAAGCGGAAGCGATACATCCACGAGCTCGGCCTGGACGCATACGACGCTGGAGTTCTGATCCAAGATCCGGCCTGGGCGGATTTCTTCGACCGAACGGTCAGGCTTGGAACCGACCCGAAACTCGCGTGCAACTGGATGAATGGAGATTTCGCGAGACTCTTGAACGAATCCGGTCAGGCCGTGAACGACTCCAAGATCAAGCCCGAGCACCTTCGGGACCTCATCGCCCTCTTGCAGGCGGGGACGATCAACGGAAGACAAGCCAAGGATGTGCTCGAGCTGGCTTTTCGGGACGGCAGATTGCCCGGCGACATCGTCGAACAAGAGGGCATGAAGCAGATCACGGACGACGACGCCATCCGCAACCTCGTGCAGCGTGTACTGGATGCGAACCCCGACGTGGTAGAAAGGTATAAACAGGGCAAGACGTCTGTGAAGGGCTTCTTGGTCGGCCAAGTGATGAAAGAGACGAAAGGGAAGGCGAATCCGGGACTCGTGAACCGAATCCTTGATGAGGAACTGAGCCGATGAAGCTTCGCTGCCTCATGGTGGTTTCTTTGCTTGTCGGAGCGGCGATAGCGCAGCAGCCGGCGCTCTCGCCAGGCAAGGATCGCGCCGAACGGATCTACGACGCCTACGAAGCGCAGCTCCGCCAGAAGTTGGACGCCCACTTTCATGCCGGAGAGTATGAGGCTTGCGTCGGCATCCTCAAGATCCTCGTCGCGCAGAACCCCAATGACGCACAGACCGTGAGCGACCTCGTGTTCATGCTCGGGAACGTCGGGCGGGAGGCGGAGTCGCTCGCCGAGGCGATCCAGTTCCGCCGGAATCATCCCCAGGACGCGGTTGCCGCGCAGGTCGAAGCCAACTATTACATCAAACCCACCGTCAAGCTCTACGATCGCGTTCCTGTGGTCCTCGAGCCGATTATCGAGCAGAGTCAGTTCCTTCAGAACTTCGTCTCGCTCGCCCGAGCCTATGAGGAGATGGGGCTTCTGAACGAGGCGATTCGAATCCATGAGCTGAGGATCCAACGCTTCCCGAACGACCCCACCACCGCAACGGTTCGAGCGAAAATCGAGCAACTCAAAGCGCGCATAAAAGCGTAAAATAAAAGAAGGCGGCACGAGCCGCTGTCATTTGCCAAGGAGGGCAAACCCATGGAAAACCGAAGGATCACACCGCTCGACATCGAAAGCAAAGAGTTTCCAACCTCGTTCCGAGGCTACTCCGCCCCTGAAGTGCGCGCGTTTCTCGAACGGGTTGCGGCGGAGTTCGAGTCTCTGCTGCGAGAGATTCGAGACCTCGAACAGCGTACCGCCGAACTCGAAAAAGAGCGCGATGAATTGCGTGAGCGCGAATCGCTGATCAACGAGACGCTGGTCGCCGCCCAAGCCTCGGCTGAAAGGATTCTCGAGGCGGCTCGGGAGAAGGCCTCGGCGATCCTCGCGCAGGCGGAAAGCGAGCGGACACAGGTCTCCGCGCAGATTGAGCATCTTCGGGCGGAGCGAGACGCGTTCATCGCACAACTGCGGTCCTTCCTCGATGCGTTCTACACGCGCCTCGAAGACACGAAGAGAAGAGCGGCCGGGTAACGGTGACAGAAACGATCCTCGACGTCCTCGTAACGCCTCGAGCCAACCGGACCGAGGTCTCCGTGGAAGGTGGAGTGATACGTGTTCGAGTCCCGTGCCCTCCCGCGGACGGAGAGGCGAACCGCGCCGTGTGCGAAGCTCTTGCCAAGACCCTTCGAGTCCCTAAGTCGAACCTTGAGATCGTTCGAGGCGAAAAGTCCCGTCGAAAGACGATCCGAATCCGCGGCATGGCCGAAGAGGATGTCTTCGCCAGACTCAACCGCAGTAGCGATTAGCCGCCGGATCCTCCCGCGCCCATCTTCTTCACGTACTGGATTCGCAGATCGCTCAGCGCGGAGTGGACCCTTCGGCGGCTCTCGTCGTCGAGGTGTGGCTCGAGAAACTCGATGAGACGCCCGCAAACGTCAATCGCGGTTCGCGCTTCGCCGAGATCCTCTTCCACCTGACCCGTCACGGGATTCGGAATCAGGCCCAATCTCTGCCAAGCGTATCCCGCAAACACCTCAAACGAAGAGAGCAGCAGATCTCCGATCCGCACCTCCGCTTCGGAGCTCTCGTTTCTTGTCTCTTCGCTCATTCGAGGTCCCCCTTCCCCCTCAAGACAACATCTCTGTCAGGCGACGCACGTTGACTTCATGCATCGTTTCCGCATCGGGAGTCTCGACGATCAGAGGCGCATGTGCGAGACGAGGATCGTTGACGATACGTCGAAACGCCTCCGGCCCGATTTCGCCCTCGCCTATGTGCGCGTGGCGATCCTTCCTCGAGCCGAACGGATGAAGCGAGTCGTTCGCGTGGATGCAGACGATCCGTTCGAGGCCGACCAAGCTTCCGAACTCCTCGATCATCGCTTCGTATCCCTCCTCGGTTCGAATGTCGTAGCCAGCGGCGAACACGTGACAGGTGTCGAGGCAGACCACCAGGCGCTCCGGCCAACCGCACCCTTCCAGCACCTTCGCAAGATGCTCGAAACGGTAACCCAGGCTGGAGCCGGTGCCCGCAGTCGTCTCCATCGCGAGGCTCACATCCTCGGGCGTTTCAGCCAGAACCGATTTGGTGCTCTTCGTCAGCCGTTTCAGCCCCTTCCCTTCACCCTCCCCCTTGTGCGCCCCCATGTGAGAAACCACGTACGGGATCCGCAGCTTCGAACACCGCTCCATCTCAGCGATGAGAGCCTCCATGCTCTTCTTCCTCAAATCCTCTTCCGTCGCAGCCAAGTTGATGAGGTACGAATCGTGCGAGATCATCCAATCCAAACCCGTCTCCTCGCGCGCCGCCAAGAAATCCTCCACCATCTCATCGGTAATCTTCTTCGCGCGCCACTGCTGCGGGCTACTCGTGAACACCTGAACCGCAGTACAACCGATCTCGCTTCCCTTGCGAACGGCCTCTCCGAAGCCGCCAGACGTGGGCATGTGCGCGCCGATCAATCGTGCCATGTCCGCCTAAGGTACCCAGCCAAGGCTACCGGACGGTCACGTACGGGCGGATCTGCTCCAGCTTCTTTGGCCCGATGCCCTTCACGTTCTCCAGCTCCTCGACGGATTGGAAGGCGCCAACCTGCGAACGATATTCGATGATTCGTTGTGCTGTGACCGGCCCCACGCCCGGCAGCCGCTCCAACTCCGCCTGAGTCGCCGTATTGAGGTTGATCCGGAGACCTGCGGGAGCCGAACTGCCTCCGCCTGACGCAGATGGGCTTGGGCTGCCGCCTGCCAAATAGGGGCTCGGGGGCGCCGTCTCTCCCTGAATTGGCACGTAGACCTGCGTGTTCGGTTCGAGTTTGGCAGCGAGGTTCAGTTGAGAGAGGTCTGCCTCCCGAGTAGCTCCGCCAGCCAGTTCGATCGCGTCCGCGACGATCATGCGGTCGTCCGCAGTGATCACGGTCGGATTCTCGACCGCCCCCGCCACATGAACCGGAAACCGCCCGGCCTTCGCATCCTCCTCGCTCAACGTGTAAGCCGGCGAACTCTTGGCGCGCACCGTCTGCGTCCCCACCCAGGCAACTCCGCCGAGCGTGATGGCAGCAGCCGCCCCTGCGACCGCCTTCTCAACCTTCGAAAAGTTGTGCCACACCGGATTCTCCCTCTCTCCCCGATAGTTTGCCGCTCGTCGCCGACTTCCTGCAAGTAAACTCGCGAAAGTGAGCCGTCCGTACCTTGGCGTCGTCGTCCCCGCCTACAACGAAGAGCCGCGCATCGAGGCGACGCTGAAGCGGCTTGGCGAATACCTCACCGAAAAGGAGCGAGAGGCGGGCTGGACGTGGGAGGTGCTGGTCGTGTCGGACGGCAGCACGGACGGAACCGTCCAAATCGTGGAGCGCTTTGCCCAGCAAGACCCTCGCTTTCGCCTGCACGCGTACGCTCCCAATCGAGGGAAGGGCTGCGCCGTCCGGACGGGCATGACGCTGCTGGACGCGGAGTGGCTCCTCCTATGCGACGCCGACCTTGCCACGCCCATCGAGGAAGTCGAGAAGCTCTTCGCCGCCGACACACCGGTCGCGATCGGCAGCCGTGCTCTCAACCGACAGCTCCTCGAGGCGCGGCAGCCGTTCTATCGAGAGTGGGCGGGACGAGCGTTCAACAAGGCCGTCCAGCTGCTCGGGGTCCGCGGACTGAAGGACACTCAGTGCGGATTCAAGCTCTTTCGCGGGGACGTGGCCAAGCGGGTGTTTGCTCGGTGCCGACTGGATTCCTACGGCTACGACTTCGAAGCGCTCATGCTGGCTCGCGCGTTCGGATACGAGATCGCTGAGGTGCCGGTTCGTTGGCGCCACCAGGAAGGCTCCAAGGTGAAGCTGCTCCGAGACGGTTTCCGAATGCTGTGGGACCTATTGCTCCTCCGCCTGACGTTTCGCACACGACTCCGAGAGACGGAGTAGAATCCAAGGGCGATGGCGGACTTCCGCGTTGGCTGCGTTCCCTATCTCAATGCCCGACCGCTGGTATACGGGCTCGAGATGCGGGAAGAGGTGTCCCTCACTTTCGACACACCGTCGCGGCTGGCACAATCTCTCGAGACGGGCGAGTTAGACGTAGCGATGGTGAGCAGTCTTTTTGCTCTTTCATCGCTCGGGACCTGTGTGGTGGGTGGCGTTTCCATCAGTTCGAGAGGGAAGGTGGAGAGCGTCCGCCTCTTTTCGAAAGTTCCCTTCGGCGACATCCGGACGCTCGCGTTGGATCAATCCTCCCTGTCCTCCAACGCGCTCTGTCGGATCGTTCTCGCTGAAATGTACGGTGTGCGCCCTGAAGAGACGCACGCTCCCCCGGACCTCGCGGCGATGCTCGGGCAACACGACGCCGCCCTGCTGATTGGCGACCCGGGCATGCGCGCCCAACCTCCCGAAGGCGTCTTCGTCCTCGACCTGGGTAAGGCCTGGGAAGAGCTCACCGACCGACCCTTCGTGTGGGCGGCTTGGATCGGTTTCGAACGCGTGGAGGGGCCCCTGGCCGCCATCCTTTTCGACGCCAAGGAGCGCGGAAAGGAAAACCTGGAGGCCATCGCCTTGCGGGAGGCAGAGCGCAGCGGTTGGCCCCTTGCGCTTTGCCGGCGCTATCTCATCGAAGTCATGGATTACGAACTCGATACCGAGCACCTGGAGGCTCTCATGCTGTTCGGAGAGCTGTGCGCCAGGCACTCGATCCTCCCGCACTACGATCTTCCTGCCATCGTCGGCGGACTGCCGACCGGTTAGTCCTGCTCGGGCTGGTGCTCGCCTGCGATCTCTTTCAACCGCTTGAGCTTCGCGTCAAACACGCGCCTCGGCCGATCCTCCATCGAGATCTCCCGCCCTTCGAGCATGGCGGCGAGCGCGGCGCATTCGCTACGGGAAAAGCGGACTGAATTCAAGATGTGCTCTTCGAACGCTTCGTAGGCCATCGGCGCAACCGCCTTCGCGCACTGCGCCAACGCGAGCGCGTAGCACCGAATCTCGTACTGGGCGTGCTCATCCATCCGTAACCGCAAGAAGTGAAATAGGTTGTGAAGATCGATCTGCCAATACCATTCGGTATACAGGCTGAGAGGCAGGTTGATGCGGGCCAACTCTCGCGCGATCCCCAGTTCGAGGATCTGCTCATACCGCTCATAGAGGTGCCTCTGGTCCTCCTCCATGCGCTGAATCAGCTGCTCAGCCTGCTCCGGCGGGACGGCTTCTTCCGACCGGCCCTGCTTGTTGACTTGGCTCTGAAGGCGCACCTGCTCGGGGTCAGGCACATAGAACTCGTCCTTCATCACGCTATACCGACCGCTGATTTCGTTGAGTCTCGCGGTGCGATGGCGGACCCACTGTCGAGCGACGAAGATCGGCATCTTGCAATGGAACGTCAGCACGACCTGCTCGAACGGGCTGGTGTGCTCGTTCCTCATCAGGTAGTGAATCAGCGCCCGATCCTCTCGAACGGTCTTCGTGCCAGCGCCATAGCTCACTCGCGCGGCCTGAACGATGCGAGCGTCTCCACCCAGGTAGTCCACGAGGCGAACGAACCCCTTGTCGAGTACGGGAATCTCCTTGTCGAGTAGCGCTTCTGCTTCCGGCACGATGAGGCGGGCCATGCGCCCTGTTTACCCCAGACCCGCCTACGCCTCGGGAGCCGGCAACACCTCGTCGAACACCGGCAGGTACTGCATCCAGTCCTCGTTCCGATGCCCACGCAGGTAGTGCTGGAGAGAGATGTAGGGCACGTACCGCGGGCGCCTCGGCTTGCGCATGAGCCGCATGCCGGCCCGCTCGGGCAGCTTGTCCCCTTTCTTCAGATTGCACTTCCGGCAGCAGGCGACGACGTTGTCCCAGGTGTGCTTGCCACCCATCACGCGAGGCACGACGTGATCAATGGTCAAGTCCTTCGCCTTGACGCCACAGTATTGGCAAGTATAGTTGTCGCGCGCAAGGACGGACTGCCGACACAGCCGCAGCTTGGGTAGCGGCCGCTTGACATAGTATCGCAGTCGGATGACGCTCGGAGCGCTGAACTCCGCCGTACCGGTTCGAACGACATGACCGTTTCGGTGCAGAACCTCGACCTTGCCCTTCGCCATGAGCGAGACAGCGCGAACCATCGAGCACACGTTGAGCGGCTCGTAGTTGTTGTTCAACAGCAAGACCCTGTCCGACATCTCCGTTACAAAAAAGCCCGACGCAGGACAGCGTCGGGCATAGCAGAGCGCGGTTCGGAGAACCGTCTCTTGCGCGTCCCGAGCGCCATTCCAAACCAACTGCCCGTGCTCCAACGCACGGGCAAGCCGTGACGAGCGAATTGCATACAAAGAAAGTATACCCGAGGAATCGTCCGTTTCAGGTATCTGTTAAGGCCACATGCCAGAACGCCTTTCCTGCTTCAAAGCCTACGATATTCGAGGCAAGGTCCCAGAAGAGCTGAACGAAGAGATCGCGTACGCCGTTGGGCGCGCGGTCGCCGACTTCACCGGCTGCGCCAGCTGCGTCGTCGGCTACGACATCCGAAACTCCAGCAAGCCCCTGGCCGAGGCCGTCATCCAGGGACTCATTGACGCCGGCGTGGACGCCGTGGACATCGGTCTTTGCGGTACCGAAATGGTCTATTTCGCGACCGCGGACGGAGGCCACGGCGCGGGCATCATGGTGACAGCCAGCCACAACCCGCCCGAATACAACGGGATGAAGCTCGTCCGCGAAGAGAGCAAACCGATCAGCGGGGACACCGGCCTGGACGAAATCGAGCGCATCACGCGAGAGAAGGCCTTCCAGCGCTCAGGCCACGGGAAACACATCTACCACGAGGACATCTATCACGAGTTCGTGGACCACCTACTCGCCATCGTGGATCCCGCGCCCCTCGAGGATCTGCGCGTTCTGCTCAACCCCGGCAATGGCGCCGCTGGCGTCGCGCTCGATCATCTTCTCCCCCGGATCCCGCTCGAGGCCACGAAAATGTGGTGGGAGCCGGATGGAAACTTCCCCAATGGCGTTCCCAACCCCATCCTCGAAGAGAACCGCGGGCCGACCATGGAAGCGATCCGAAAGGGCAACTTTGACTTCGGCGTCGCTTGGGACGGAGACTACGATCGCTGCTTCTTCTTCGACGGCGAAGGCAATTTTATCGAAGGGTATTACATGGTCGGTGTGCTCGCCAAAGACACGCTGAAACATCACATCGGCGCCAAGATCATCCACGACCCGCGCTTGATCTGGAACACGATCGAGATTGTCAAACAGCACGGCGGCATTCCGATTCAATGCAAGACCGGCCACGCCTTCATCAAGGAGCGGATGCGAGCAGAGCAAGCCGAGTACGGCGGCGAGATGAGCGCCCACCACTACTTCAAGGCGCACTACTACTGCGACAGCGGCATGATCCCGTTCCTCCAGGTCGCCCGCCTCGTTTCTCAGACCGGTACGCCGCTCGGCGAGATGGTGGCCGACATGATGCGCAAGTATCCGTGCAGCGGGGAGATCAACAGCCAGGTGGACAACCCTCAAGAAGCCATTCGCCGCGTTCGAGAGCACTTCCCGGGCGGCGAGGAAGACTGGACGGACGGGCTCTCGCTCGCGTTCGAAAACTGGCGGTTCAACCTACGCCCGAGCAACACGGAGCCGGTCGTTCGACTCAACGTCGAATCGAAAGGGGACCCGGATCTGGTCAAAGAGAAGGTAGACGAGATCTTACGCGTGCTTCGCGCCTAATCCCTTCCGCCCTTGTAGGGCGCGAGGGTGTCGTACACCGGCGGGCCGGCTGGCGCCTCCGCGTCATCCAACCTGGCAGGGGGGTGAGAGCTCGTCGCGTCCATCGCGGAATCGCTCGTCCTCGCCCAGTAGGAAATGCCCGCGGCAACCGCAAGCAGGCTGACGACTGCGACAGCCATGATCAACCAACTTTTGATGCCTGCCTTGCGCATTACTGATCTGTATCCCAAAGATACTCTTCGCGGGAGGTGATCAAGCCTCTCCACTCCGGCGCGAAGTCGCATCCCGATAGAAGAGTCGCCTTGGACACAAGACGCACGGAGCCGTCCACCAACAGGACTTGAAAACGATCCCGATGCCAGGGCCACGCTCCGCCGTAAACCAGCCAGGACGTGCTGCTCTCGGGCTGCCAGCCCTCCGGCGCGAAACCGAAATAGTGCCGAGCCGAGGCGGGAAAGTCAAACGTATCAATCACGCCCTGTCCGGACTGGGCGTACCGGCAAGGGGGCACGGTAACCCAACTGCCACCGCCGACCGGAACGCCGTTTTGCGTGCGGTCCCACACGGAGTCGATACAAAGGATCGTTCCGGAATGGAACGCAACAGCCGATTCATTCTTTGGAAAGGCGTACCACTTTCCATCCTGCATTTGGAAGAGAGGGCTGAGATAGAGGAAGTTGAACCCTACGTTCGATCGGAGAGATTCGAAGTAATAGGCGTCCCAAGGGTTGTCGCGCGTACCGCCAGCCCAAACGTCTTCCGGCATGGAAGCCCGTCCCGTATCGCTGGGGCACACGAAAATCTGAAAGTGACCGACGTAGGGCAGCAGTGTCTGCACCCAGCTCCGGTCCGTTTCTGCGGCTGAGGCCGTCACGCTTTGGTAGTTCGCGGGCGGGAAGTAGCCGTCGTGGTCGGAGCGATACATCGCCATCGCGGCGCCCACCTGACGGTAGTTCATCGTGCAGTGAATTCGCTTCGCGCTGTCTATGGCCGAGCGGTAAACCGGAAAGACGATGGCAAAAAGGATGGAAAGGATACCGGTCACTACCAGCACCTCCATCAGCGTTACGCCAGCCGTTCGGCTCCGCTTGTTCATGTTCGACGACCTTTGCCTCCCTCCAGTATAGCAGACAAAGAACGCCAGGGGTACTCCCAAGACTACCTGGTCTCGAACGCAAGAGCCCGAGTGCGGGCGATCGGAACCATGCCCAAGCGCCGATACCAGCCCACCAAACCCGGTTCGCACTGAAGCATCAGCGTCTTGCCCCGCTTCCGCGCCTCCCCGATCATCTGCTGTACGATCTCCGAGCCCAGGCCGCGATTGCGCAGATCGGGACGCACGCAGAGGTTGTACAAACCGATCACGCCTGCAGCCGTCACCAGCGTCGCTGCGGCCGTCGCGCCACGCGAGTCATAGGCGGACCAGAATTCGTGCCCCTGCGTCAGCGAATGGCGGAGAGCCCGCTTCATGTGCTGCCTCACCCAGATCTCCGCCGGCGTGAAGAACGACTGAACGATGAGGTCGAAGGCTTGGCTCATGTGCGCGTCCTCTTCGACCAAAGTCAGGGGGCCGGTCTGAGAGCCGTGTACGTCGCTATCCACCGCCGACACGACCAGCTCGTATCGGACGTCCGCGCCCATTGCACAAAAGTCGTCCACCAGGGATTCCGGCTCGTCTCCGTCGCAAACGTAAATGCGGAACCAATGATCACGACGACCGATCGCCGTAAGCTCACGGATTCCCTCCGGCGTCAAGTGGAACCTCGCGGCGAAGTTCCCAACCGGATGTTTGATCTCGCTTCGGCACATCCACCGCTCGTCCGTGCGACTCTCCCGCACACCCGGAGACGCTGTCCCAAGCGTCATGTACGTCTCGGCGAGATTGTCTCGCACGGACTTCACAAGACGAATGTCCACGCAACTCCCCATCCGATACCTTCCGGCGTAATGGCTCCGCCCACGGAGAATCCGTACTTCAGCGGAGCGCCTACATATAGGATAACCCCTTCTGTGCTAAGAAAAGCGGACGCGACCAGATCCGGTCTTCGCCCGACGCGGTAGAGGTCCACGCCGGCTACGAGGGTGAGCTCGGAGTGCGGGTTGTAGTGGAGGCCGATCCGGATCGTCGGTCCTGAGATCCGCTCCGGAGGCTTGAACGACAACCCGCGAAACTCTGCCGACAGAAAGTCGCCCACAAGCCGGTACAAACGCGACTCCAGAACCGCACCGCCATAGTGACCGGTCGGCAGTTCCACGACCTTCGGATTCCCGAAGGCGCGAATCAACTTGTCCGTATCCTCCGGCAGAATGACCTCGTCGTAGCGTGCTCGCACCAGCAGCATCCTCGAACCCAAATCGGGCCGGGCGTAGGTCAACGGGTCCACCTCGCGCAGCGCATCGGCCAGTTGTTCGAGCGTGATCCTCTTGGCCTGAAGCCCTTGGCGCAATTGCGTCGTTACCGTGCTTGTCCAGATGATGTGAGCGATATCTCCGCCCGCCAGCAACGCAACGTTTGACTGAATCCTCGAATCCACGGCATACAAGGTCGAGGAAAGAATCCCCCCGAGGCTCGTCCCCACACAAGCGATGCGAGAGGCGTCCAGATCGGGTTGAGTCTCGATATAGTCGAGCGTCCTTCGCGCATCCAGGATGGCTTGGGCCAGAGTCCGAGCGAGAAAGACAGGGTCCGGGCGCAGCGCTTCAATGCCGGATTGCTCAATGGATTGCGCCCGCGAGAGGTGGTAAGGAAGAGTCATCACTGCGACGGCAATTCCTCGTCGGTTCAACTCGCCAGCCATTCGCTGCTCGAACCGAAGACTTGTCGCTCCAAAAAAGTGAAGGACTAAAGCGACGGGCATCGGTCGCTCCACATCACGCGGGCGATACACCAAGACTTCCACCGTGTTGTTTCGTTGCGATTCCGTTCGAACGGGCGAAGGGAACCGCACCACCGATACCACCTGGTCGGGACCACTCGGCCGAACCTGAACCGAATATGCCACATTCTTATCGAGATCCTGACGTATGTCCGGAATCTGGCTCGACCCGGGCAGGCCAACCCAAAAGAGGGCGAACAGAATCAGCCATCGCGCGAAAGCGGACATGCGCCGCAATACTACCGCCAGCCGAACGGTCCTGGCGCCCGAGGCGGCTCGCTACGAGGCCAGAAAAGGGGTCGGGGCGGCGGAACCGCCCCGACTCGGAGGTCATCGGAAACGCGCGGAAAACGCTTAGCGCCGATCCCGACCTGGTAGCTCGAACTTCGGCCCGCGCAACTGATCCCACCTCTGGAGCTGCTCCGGAGTCAGAACGGCGAGAATCTTCTGATCCAGTTCCGCCCGGAGCTTTTGGGCGCGCTCGCGCATCGCCTGGCGATCCGTCGCCGCCTCCGTTCGCTGCGGCCGAAGCTGCTGCGCGTGTTCTCGAAGCAGGCCGCGAATCTTGTTCACCTGCTCCTCCGTCAATCCCACGCGCCGTGCCACGCCTTCGCCTGCCAATGCGGGAGGACCGACGACCCACAGGTAGATCTGCTCAAATCGCTGTCGCTGCTCAGGCGTCAGGACGGACGAGATCTCTTGGAGGAACGGCTGCTCGTTGAAGCCCCGCGGCCCAGGCCGCGCATCGCTCGAGCGGGCCTGCCTTGCCTTTGCCAAGATCTCGTTCACCTTCGTGCGCTGCTCAGGCGTAAGCTTCAGCTCGTTCTGGACGGCAGGATGACCCATGAGCATCAAAGCGCTCACTTGGAACATGCCGCCAGCCTGGACATCGTCCGGCGCCCCCGCGCCGCCGCGGTTGCCCCGCTGCAGACCCGATCCGGCACCCTGCGCCAAAGCCATCGAAGCCGCAACGACTGTAGCCAATCCGATCATCAAGAGTCGTTTCATAGATTCGTCACCTCTCGAAAAGCCAATACGACGGAAACGGGGTAAGGTTCACAGGGGACGGAGAGAACCGGGGCCATTGACTTCTCCCGGCGCTCACTCGTCTAACCAGTGCGAATGGAATTCGTGGACTACCCAATCCCCCTGTTGAAGGCACAAGAGCCGTTCGGAGCGATCCGACTCAACCAACCCATCGAGGAACGGCATCGCCTCATCCCAAGCGGCGACCGGTTCCGCGCGGACGGAAAGGACGTGCCCCTCTTCGGCGTCAACGTCGGGCCTTCCGACGTCTGCGAGCGAGGCGCTTTCGCTTTCTTGGCCAGCCTCGGAATCAATGCAATTCGAGTCAACCTGCCCTACCGCGAGTACGGGCCGGACGGCAACCCGAAGCGGCCGACGCGCGCTCGACTCGACCTGCCCGACCCGATCTTCGACCGCCTGTGTCTCCAACAGTCCCTTTGCGAGCAGTTCGGCATCTACGTGCTGCTGCGCGACTTCGCCCTCGGCCTCTCCGATCCGTTCTTCTCGAGTGAAGACAGCCGGTCCCTCGCCCTCCCCGGTCAGCCGGACGCCTGCGCCCTCGCCCTCTGGCACCCTGGGGTGCTCGCTCTTATTCTCGAGCGCGTCAAGAGGCTTCTTACGAAAGAGAACCCCTACACAAAGCGTCCGTTTGGTGCGTCCCCCGCCTTGCTTGGGATCCAGATCACAAACGAAGTCGCTTGGTTTCTCGGCGAGCCACAGTCGGACCGAGGGCGGATCGGGCGCGCCGTAGGACAGGCGAGCGAAGCGACGCTTGGCAAACTGGCGGACGCCCTCGGCACTTCGGTCACTTCCTTGCGCCGCCAGGATCCCTTTGACCGTCTCCGACTGTTCGCAGAGGGCAGCAAGAATGCGTACGCCGATACGCTGCAACTGCTGCAACGAGAGTTGGGGACGAAGAGACCGCTTCTCGTCGCCGATAGCGCGCCGAGCGCAGGGCCGGCGGCCTTCGTCGCCTTTGAGCCTTGCGACGCTTATGGATGGAACCTCTACCCCGACTTCGGCGACTTCGGAACGGTCAACGGCCCGATCAAACCGTACGATCTCTCGCGTGAGACCAACCTCGATCGCCTCCAGATCCGTTTGGGCAGGAAGCCGACCCTGCTCACCGAAACCGGCGCCAAGCTGGCCCCCGGCGGCTACTCCCGCCTGATCGCGGACGTCACCGCTCGCTGCCTACGGTATGGATTCGCCGGACTGTTCTTTCACGAAATGTATCGCCCCCTCTTCGGCGAGCAGTCGCGCCTGCCGCGGTTCCTCGAGAGCCGCGCTCCTCAGTACAACTTCGAACTCTCCACGGACCCCGGCGCCCTCTGCAGCCTGCAGGCCTGCTCCGCCATTTTCCGTTCCGGGGCGATCCCGCGCGCTCCGCGGCGCTTTCGCCTCCGCGACAAGCCGGACTCCTGGATGCGTCTCACCGTCACCCGCGGGAGAAGGCTCGAGGATCTCCGGGAAATCTGCTACGACATCCACCCTCCACTGCGGGCCTTGTTGGGGAGCCTCGACGTGGAGATCGTCTTCGACCCAGCGGAGCAAAAGGAAGTGGTCGAGGACCGGCGGAACTCGCCTGGCACGGTCCAGGTACGCCACGTACGATGCGGTGGCGTCGAAATCGAGTGGGTTACCGACCGAGACCCGGAACAGGACGCTCTCTTCCTCCGAGTCCCGCTCGACGAAGAGAGAACCCTACTCGTCCTCGTCGGCCGGTCCAAACCGGACCCCGCCGAACAGCGCTTTGCGAACGGTCAAGCCTCGCTCACCGGCCTTCGCAAGTACCCTTGGCCGGATCCCAGAACGGGCTACGGGACGAAACAGTTGGTTCGGCGCCCGCTTGGGCCGGAGGTGAGAATACGGGGCAGGCTCCATCGAGTCGGCGAATCCGGCAGGCAAGGCGACCCCGTCCCAATCCAGGATCCAACGTCGGCGTACCTTCCCCTCGATGGAATCCGCTTCATGGAGTTGCCTGAAGCCACGGCCTCAACGCTCCGCATCCATTCGGACCCTCCGCCCGTCCTGTAGAATGCGTCGATGCTCTGCCGAGACTGCCACCGATACGACGCCGAGGAAGGCGCCTGCCGAGACGGGAAGCTCAACCCCGAATCGTTCGCCGATGCCGTCGAGGTGGCACAAGTCTTTGGCCCGCGGGCGATCTGCGTCTTCAACGATTACCGCGAACGCGTTCTCGACATCCGCAAGGGTGCGGCCATGCGGCGACCACCTGAACGCCACGTGCGACCGCGGCGCTGGTGGCGCAATCTGGAACTGGACTGAAGCGAACGCGCATCTCCCACGGCAGCGTAAGGTAACTTGGAGGTCTCACGATGAGTAAGGGAAACCTAATTGGCCTTGTGCTTGGGATCGCGCTCCTGGGCATGCTTGCCTGGTTTCTCCGCGCAGCCTCCCAGGGCGAATCAGACCGAACGGTTCCCGCAGAGCGACTGGTCGAGATTGGGATCACCGGTTACTTCGACGAAGAACCGCCTCCGGCCGACCGAGCCAAATTCGAAAAAGAGATCTTCACTACGCCTCGTGGCATCTACACAGAAGAGGACGTGAAGGCGAACGGCAACACCTGGCCCTCAGCCAAATACCCGCAGAACGACTTCCCGATCGACCTGAAACCTCGGCCCGGCGACTTCGTTGACCCGGTGCTGCTGACACGAGCCGACCCGAATCGCTCCTGGATCATCAACGGCGAGAAGTACTACTTCGCCTGCAACCAATCCATCGAAGAGCAAGTCTTGAGGGCGAGGAACTTTCCCAGCCGCGTCCGACCCGCTTCCGAGTTCATTCAGAAGTAGACCCGCCGATTTCGATCCCGCTCACGGCGGCGATCGTTTCGCAGGTCAGTCACAAGTACTGCGGCGAACGTTTCTCTTTCGCGAGACCGACCCAGCGCAGCACGAGCAAGAGAACGAGGCTGCCGAGCACGCCACCCCACAACCAGCCCGACCACGCTTGGCCCTGCCACATCGGAGCCGTCAAAGCGCCCAAGAGCGAGCCGACAAACAGGGCGCGCAAGGTCCATACGATCGCTTTCATCTCTACTGAATCTTACGTTCCAAGTAGGCCCGCGGCTCCCCTTTCTGGAAAGCCGCGGGCCTGCCCACTGTTACGCCTTTGCTTTCGCCGCTTCGAGCGCATCGAACCGGAACTGGCCGTCAGCATAGTCCACCTGGACCTTACTTCCGCTTCGGATCTTGCCTTCCAAGATCTGCTTGGCCAGCGGGTTCAGGACGAGCCGCTGGATCGCTCGCTTGAGCGGGCGTGCGCCGTAGGCCGGATCGTAGCCCTCAGCCGCAAGCTGCTCGCGCGCCCGATCCGTCAGCACGAGCTCGATGTCGCGCTCCTTCAACCGCTCGCCCAGACGATGCACCTGGATCTCCACGATCTGCTTGATCTGCTCCGCGTTGAGCGGGCTGAACACCACGATCTCGTCAATGCGGTTGAGGAACTCCGGCCGGAAGTGTTGGCGGACGCGTTCCAAGATCCGCTCCTTGATCTCCGGCGTCAACCTGAGATCGTGCATGCCGAACTCCTCGGAGCCGAGGTTGGACGTCATGATGATGACCGTGTTCCGGAAATCCACCGTTCGGCCGTGTCCGTCGGTGAGTCTTCCGTCGTCCAAGATCTGCAGCAGCAGATTGAAGACCTCAGGGTGCGCCTTCTCGACTTCGTCCAGCAGCACGACGCTGTACGGTCGCCGACGGATCGCCTCCGTCAGCTGTCCGCCCTCTTCGTAACCGACGTAGCCGGGCGGGGCACCGATCAACCGCGCGATGCTGTGCTTCTCCTGGTACTCGCTCATGTCGATGCGCACCATGCTCCGCTCGTCGTCGAAGAGGAACTCCGCCAACGCGCGCGCCAACTCGGTCTTACCAACGCCCGTGGGCCCCAAGAACAGGAACGACCCAATCGGGCGGTTCGGATCTGCGATGCCCGACCTGGACCGACGCACTGCGTCGGCGACGGCTTGGATCGCTTCGTCTTGTCCGACGACGCGCTCGTGGAGCCGCTCTTCCATCTTGAGAAGCTTTTGCATCTCGCCTTCCATGAGACGGGAAACAGGAATCCCTGTCCACTTCGCGACGACCTCAGCCACGTCCTCTTCGTCCACCTCTTCCTTGAGGATGCTGCCATCCTTTTGAAGCTGCGCCAGCTCCTCTTCGAGCTTCTTGAGCTCGCTCGTAAGCTTCGGCAGCTCCCCGTGCTGGATCTGCGCCGCGCGCTCCCAATCCTGCTCGCGCTCGGCATGCTCGAGTTCGATCCGCGCCTCTTCGATCTTCTGCTTCAACTCCCGGATTTGCGTGATCTTCTCCTTTTCGGCCTGCCACTTGGCAGCCAGTCGCCCACGCTCTTCGGCGAGATTGCTCAACTCCTCTTCGATCTTCTTGAGGCGCTCCATCGCTGCAGGATCGTCGCCCTCTTTCTTGAGCGCGGTGCGCTCGATTTCGAGCTGGGCCATCCGGCGATCCAACTCGTCAATCTCGAAGGGCACGCTGTCAATTTCGATCCGAAGGCGACTGGCCGCCTCGTCAATCAGGTCAATCGCTTTGTCGGGAAGATGGCGGTCCGTGATGTAGCGGTTGCTAAGCATGGCTGCGGCCACGATCGCGCTATCCGTGATGCGCACGCCGTGGTGCACCTCGTAGCGTTCCTTCAAGCCGCGCAAGATCGCAATCGTGTCCTCGACGCTCGGCTCGTCCACGAACACCGGCTGGAATCGCCGCTCGAGCGCCGCATCTTTCTCGATGTACTCGCGGTATTCGTCGAGCGTTGTCGCGCCGATACACCGCAGCTCGCCGCGAGCCAGCATCGGCTTGAGCATGTTCGCGGCATCCATGGAGCCTTCGGCGCGACCGGCGCCCACAAGAGTGTGCAGCTCGTCAATGAACAGAATCACCTCGCCTTCGGCCCGCTTGATCTCTTCCAGGACGGCCTTCAGGCGCTCTTCGAACTCGCCGCGGTACTTCGCGCCCGCCACCAGAGCGCCAAGGTCTAGCGCAATGACGCGCTTGTTCTTCAAGCCCTCGGGAACGTCGGCGGCCGCAATCCGCTGCGCCAATCCTTCGACGATTGCAGTCTTACCCACGCCCGGATCGCCAATGAGAACCGGGTTGTTCTTGGTGCGCCGCGAGAGAACCTGGATGACGCGGCGAATCTCTTCGTCCCGACCGATGACCGGGTCGAGCTTGCCCTTCCGCGCCATGTCCGTGAGATCACGGCCGTACTTCTCCAGCGCTTGATACTTCTCTTCGGGCGCCTGGTCCGTAACACGTTGCCCGCCGCGGATCTCCTCGATCGCGCGTCGAAGCGTGTCCACGCCGACACCGTTCGCCCGAAGCGTGCGGCCCGAGAAACCGTGGGCGTCTTGCGCCAAGCCGAGCAGAAGGTGCTCGACGCTGACATACTCGTCGTCCATCCGCTCCGCCTCATCGAACGCTTTGTTGAGCACGGCCTGGAGCCGTTGGCTCAGCGCGCTACCCAAACTCGCGGAACCGGAGACCTTCGGCCGCTGCTCCAGGTGTTGGCGAACGTCACGTTCCAAGACCTCGGGAACAGCTCCGACCTTCTCCAAGAGCGGTCGCGTCAGCCCCTCCTTCTCCTCGAGCAGGGCAAGCAAAAGGTGCTCGGCATCAATCTCCGAGTGCCCGAACTTCTCGGCGAGCGACTGCGCCGCTCGAACCGCATCCTGTGCCTTTAAGGTTAGTTTGTCGAATCGCATGTTGAGTCTCCTATTGTCAAGTGTCTTTAGTCTACTCTATGCATTTCAACGCTCGCAAGACTGGAAAAGTTCCCTCATGACAAAAAGGGCTGCCAGCCGTCTTTGGCTGACCGCCCCTTTTGAGACTGCTCCGCGCGGTTCAGACCTTGATCCGCTCGATGCGGACCGTCGCAGAACCCGGCGGAACGGAGGGATCGAACTCGACGTTGTCCATTCGGCCCTCCAAGCGGATCAGGTCGCCGTTGGCTGCCGAAACCCATGCGGTTGCGTTGAAGATCATCGGGGCCGAGCCTTCCGTCTCGGTGAACTCGATTTTCACCTTGTGCGCAAGCTCACCGTCTACGGTCTCCGAGCCAAGGTAAGTGTACGTGGTCTTGGAGGCGCGGATCCCCTTCGCTGGATCGGCCGCCCGAGTCCTCGTCCAGCTCTCACCCTTTTTGACCTCTCGGTCCGGGAAAAGAAATACATTCGCCTCTTCCATTCGAGGGTTCGGATTCGGGTTGTCGGTCTCGATCGAGATCAGCTCGCCGTTCTTCTGCATGACGTAGGTGGATTGGGTGGGCGGGCCGAGCACGGCGCCCTCCATCACCTGACCGTTGAACGAGAGGCTCTCCATCTGCTCCGTCCCCTTGATGGTCACCTTCCCGTCCTCGCTAACCTTGAGAACCGTGGACTCGGTTCGAAGCTTGACCTCGACGGCCGCCCCCTGGACCTCGGCGTTCACGATGATTCGTAGGGCTGTCTTGTGCCCCTCTTTCGGCTTCCAAGCGATGGTTGCCGATTCCTGCGAAACGGCGCTCACGCAGAGCGCTGTAATGGCCGTGATGAGTAGTGCTTTCCTCATGAACAGAGCATACCTGTCGTTGTCAAAAAGGGTTGCATGCCCGCTGTCAGGCGAGCGATCGAACCCAGTTTCGCACGAGGGCCTTTCCTTCGTCCGTCCCGATGCTCTCGGGGTGGAACTGGACGCCCTCAACGGCGAGGCGAGCATGGCGGATACCCATGATCTCGCCGTCCTCCGCCTCGGCGGAGACGATCAAACACTCCGGAAGGGACTCGCGCTGCACGGCAAGGCTGTGGTAGCGAATAGCCTGGAACGGATTCTCGAGACCTTGGAAAACGCCCCTTCCATCGTGCCGGATAGACGATGGCTTGCCATGCAAAATGCGCCGAGCGGAGACGATCCTCCCCCCAAAAGCCTCGCCGATCGCCTGCATCCCCAAGCAGACCCCGAAAATCGGCAACTTGCCGGCCGCTTCGAGGATTAGCTGCTCCGAGATCCCAGCCTCGGCTGGCGTGCACGGCCCCGGAGAGATCAGGAGACCGTCGTACCCAGCCTCGAGAATCGCCTCCACCGTCGTCTCGTCATTTCGGACGACATCCGCCTCCACGCCGCTCTCCCAGACGTACTGAGCGAGGTTGTAGGTGAAACTGTCGTAGTTGTCCAGGATGAGGATCCGACTCATCGTTTAGCGTCCGCCACCGCCCACCTGGCCCGGATCCACCAGCTCGTCCGCACCCACGGTTGGAGCCTTCGTCAGCATGTCTCTGGCCGTCCGAAGGATCTCGTAGTGCTCGACCAGCAAAAGAAACGGCTTCTTTTGGAGGGCTTCGTCGAGGTTCTTCGCCCTCCGCTCGCCGCTTTCCGCCGAGTTGGTTCGAGTGAGCAGGCCTGTCGCCCTCACCTCGGCGGATCTTTCGATCGAGCGGTATTCGTCCATCAGCCGCTCCGCAGCGGAGGCGAGCTCCTCCCTTGTCGGTCGTACCAAAACGAGGGGACCGCCGGGCGTCGCGTCGAACATCGCACCGATTGGGTTATCCGAAAACCGCGCCCAAGTCGTCACATCGCTCCGGGCCTCTTGCCCAAGAATCAAACCACGCCAGGCGTGGAACGCGTCCTGGAGACGACTGAATTCGCGAACCTCTCGCGACGAGCTGCTACCCGACCGATCGCCTTCCTGCAGCGACTGTACCAGCTTCTCGATATCTTCATAGTCCTTGAAGAACGCTTCCCAATCCACTTCCGGGTTGTCCACGAGGACGAAATAAAAGCTCTGGTTCGCTTCGCTGTCCTCCACGTGGAAGGATTCGCCGGCTCCGAGTACCCACCCGACGACGGTGACGCGCTTCCCAACGTGCTGGGGCATTGCACCGTACTCGATGCTCGTCGCCGGGCCGCTGTCCGCCGGCGCCTCCGCAGCCTTTTCGCCGCATCCGACGAGGACCAATGCCAAGCCCAGTGCAAAGAGGACGCGGGTCATCCCTTTCGCTCCATCCCCCGAGCCGCGAAGTACATATGCACGCCTCGCGTACTGATAACCGCCCCGACGATGCTCATCACCAAGAGCAACCCAATGCGGAAGACCACCGTCCCAAACTTGACGCCAATCTCCGCTACGTCCTGCTGCGCGCCCTCGGTGGTCGAAACGATCTGCACCGGATTGAGGAACATGTCGGAGGCTCGAACGAACGTGAGGACGAGCAGACCGATCCCGAGCAAAAACGTCAGAGCGCCAAGAACCGCACCGAACAAATCCGTACGTGTCTCCGGCCTCTCCTGTACGACCTCTCTCTCTTCGGTCACTTCCATAGTTCGACGCTGTCCCCCGCCGTTACGGTTCCGCTTTGGATTACTTTCGCAAGCATGCCTCTCCGGTGCATCATCCGCTGCACGAACGTTTGCGCATCCTCGCCGACATATCCCGCCATGGTGGCACAGGGCGTGCAGTCGGTCGTGATCTCGAGGATCGCCGACCCAACGCGCAAGCGCGCGCCTGGCTCAAGAGACTCCAACGGCTCGAAGTCTACGAGAATCTGCTCGCGCAGGACGCCCGGTTTATATCCTTCCGCCTCGAGAGTTCGGTGATCCAGCAACAGAACCTGCCGCTTGCTCGCTCCCTCCGGGTCGTAGTGGAGATCCCCTTCGATCCCGTGCCCCTCCACGAGGGACAAGCACGTTGCGGGCACCGTGCCCTCTCCCTTCTTTCTCTTGATCCGCACTTCGAGGACCGCGCCCTGCATCCGCCCAAGTCTACCCTTACGACCGTAACGGCGCTGTGATATCGAGTCTGTCTCCGAGGTCCACATCGGAACCGCGGTCGTCCCTCCGGTTTTCGCCTACGCTATACAGCTCGTAGCCAGTTCCGACGACGCGAAACATGAGCTCCTTTCCGGAGTACGGGTCTATGCGGATGCTCTTGGGAAGCGACTGAAGGTTGTTGGGAAGCGGCTTCTTTGCCTTGAGGCGAGCCAAGAGATACGCATCGGTCGCGATGAGCCGGCTGACTGCGAGGGCGTAAGCGTACTCCGGAAGGATTCGATCCGAAGCGTCGAAGTAGTGCATCGCAAGGCGCCGCCAGGGGCGCTCGCCGGTGGGCCGCTCGATTTCGCCCCACTCCGAGGGGTCTGCGCTCGCAACGCGTTTCCAGGCGGCGATGCGATCCCTCGCCTCTTGAGCAAACCTTTGGAAATATTCCACCTGCTCACGCTGAGGCTTGTCTTTCAGCGACCGCAAGTACTGAAAGGCGGGCGCTGTCGAGTCCGGCAAACTCCTCTGAATCTCCTCCAGACCGCCTGACACAAAGGCATCTTGGACCAACTGCACAGCCGCCAGCATCGCGGCCTCTTCGTGTCGCAGCGCTTGGTGCACGCTCGGAGCATTCTCCAAGATCCGACGAATTCCATCGGAAAGCGCGCTCAGATCCTCCGGAGGCAGATCGGAGTGCTGCTGCCAGGTCTTTTCCGCAACGCTCTGAATCATCGTATAACCGAGGTTGACATCCAGAGCGTCGCCTCCCATCAGGTCCCACGCCAAGCGAAACAGGGTGAGCAGATCTCGCACTGCCCGTTTGCCATCCCCCTTTTCGATCGCGTCCTCGGCAGACCATAGCAGCGTCATCCCCAAAAATCGCCATCCGGACCGCTCGACTCGATCGTTCAGAGGCGACTGCGGGGAATAGACGTATTCGATCGGCTGCGCTTGCGCTTTGCGGAGCAAGGACAGAGCACGCTGCGCCTTTTCGATCGCCTGGCGACGATATCCCGGCGTCCAGGTCAACCGATCCAAGAGGGATCCCGCATCTTTCGCCGCAGCCTCGCCCGCCTGCACCATCGTCTCAAAACCAGGGTTCGGCGGTTCCGGCTGATAGTCGGCAAGCGGATCCGGAAAAGCAGGCTCGGCGTCGGGGCGGCAGGACGAAAGCAGAACAACGCCCGTCAACCCGAGCAGCCCCGCCAACAGCCTCATGCTCCATCGTGCGCAGTCCATTGCGCTTCGTATAGACTACCCAGCTCGGAGCGATGAAAGGGGTGATCTTAGCGGCAGGACGCGGAACGAGACTGTATCCGGTTACGAAGCATATTCCCAAGCCGCTTGTACCTGTCGCGGGCAAGCCGACGATTCTCTACGGTCTGGAGCAGATGCAGGGCATGGGAATTCGAGAGGTGTGCATCGTCGTCAACCCAGACCTGGGCGATCAGATTCGCGATGGCGTCAGGGCACTTCCCACCGATGTTCAACTGTCTTATGCGATTCAAGAAAAGCCGCTCGGGCTGGCACACGCGGTCGCGGCTGCGAGGGATTTCCTCGGAGACTCGCCTTTCTGCCTCTACCTGGGCGATGCGATCTACGACCAAAGCCTTGCGCCGTTTCGAAAGCGATTCGAAGACCTCCGATGCGACAATCTCAATCTCGTTCAGGTCGTCCCCGATCCGGAGCGTTTCGGCGTCGCCTACGTAGAGGGCGATCGCATCACCAAGTTAGTCGAAAAGCCCAAGAAGCCCGAATCCAATCTCGCCATGGCAGGGCTCTATTTCTTCCGACCTTCGCTTTGGGAGGCGATCGAGACGCTGGAACCCAGTGCGCGCGGCGAGTACGAGATCACCGACGCAATCCAGGGACTTGTGGATCGAGGAAAGGACGTGCGCGCTGCGGTTTTCGAAGGGCGGTGGTTCGACACGGGCACATTGCCGTCGCTGCTCGCCTGCTCGGCTGCGCTCTTGGGTGGGGCAAGCGCCGTGGCACCGGACGCCTCGATCAACGGGAAGATCGGCCCGAATGTCAGCGTCGGTCGAGGCGCCAGGGTCTCTTGCGATGAGATCGCCAACTCGATCGTGTTGGACGGCGCGGACGTCGAGGTGCCTGGGGCCATCCGCAACGCGCTGTTAGGAGGCCACGTGCGCAGCGATTCGCCGCTCGAAAACGTGGTTGCTTACGGCGACGAGATCGAGAGAATCGAGGTTTAGACCACGAGGTCCTTGGCTGCGGACGTATCCTCCCACGGGAATGGCTTCGCGCCGAAGTGACCGTTGCGCGCCGTGTCCCGATAGAGAAACTTGCCCGACCGCAGCTGGAGGTATCGCTCGATCTCGCGCGGCTTGAACGAGAATCTCTCTCGAACAAGCGCTTCGATCTTCTTCTCATCCACCTGGTTCGTCCCGAACGTTTCCACGCTGATTTGGACGGGATCCACCATTCCGATCGCGTAAGCCACCGAGACCAACGCCCGCTCCGCTAAGCCCGCGGCTACGATGCACTTCGCCACGTGACGACACATGTATGTGGCGCTGCGGTCCACCTTTGTGGGGTCTTTGCCGCTGAACGCGCCGCCGCCATGGGGGGCGAAGCCGCCGTAGGTATCCACGATGACCTTGCGTCCGGTGAGGCCGGCGTCCGCTTCCGGGCCACCGATCGTGAACTTGCCGCTCGGGTTGATATGATATTGGATCTTGCCTTCGATGTCCACCCGATCCGCGAAGTCCCGCAACGTCGGCTCGATGATGTGCTCCTTGACCCGCTGTTCCACCTCTTCGTTCGTCAGCTTGGGAGAGTGCTGGCAGGAACAGACAATCGTGTGCACCGCCTTGGGCTTCGAGCCTTCGTAGGTGATGGTAACTTGGCACTTTGCGTCCGGCAAGATGCCGAGTCCCGGATGCTCGCGCTTCACCCACGCCTGCCGCCGCATCATCGCGTGCGCCATGGCGATCGGAAGCGGCATCAACTCTTCGGTTTCTGTACAGGCATAGCCGAACATCATGCCCTGGTCGCCGGCGCCGCCGTCGTCCACCGCTTCGGCGATCTCGATGGATTGATTGTGAATCGAGACCAGCACCCCGCACGTTCGCCCGTCGAAGCCGTATGAGATGTCGTTGTAGCCAACGGACTCGATGGTGTCCCGCACGACGTCGGGAATCTCCACATACGTTTCCGTCTTTACCTCGCCTGTGACAACGACAAATCCCTTGCCGAGCACCGTTTCGATGCCCGTTCGGCTTTGAGGATCGCCAGCGAGGAACCTATCGAGAAGGGCATCGGAGATCTGGTCAGCCAGCTTGTCCGGATGCCCTTCGCTTACGCTTTCTGATGTAAAGAGTCGCACCCCGTCCATGGGCGGGAGTTTACCCCCTAAATCTTCACATCAATGATCGCGCTGACCCCGACGCCATCGACACGCCGGATGTTCGTCACGCTTGTCGTCGAAACGGGAATCAACGCCTTGATGCGGACGACACCCCCGAACACCTTCCCTTCGACTTGCGCCACGGCGCGAACCTTGTTCACCTGCGAAGCGGGTCCCATCACCTGCGCAGCGCCGACGTGCGTGCCGCTCCCGGCAGAGATGATCGGGACGACCTTCGTCATAGCCGCCTGCTCAGGGGTGAATCCCTGCAGATCGTCCACGGCCTTGTCAATCTCGGGGCCGAAGCGGTCCACGACAAGGGCGATGCCGCCGATCTTCAGCAAGTCGCCGATATCAATCTTCAGCTGCGCCACTGCAAGAGAAGCCGCCGCAAGTAGGGCGGCAAAGAGAACGAGTGCTTTCTTGGAAATCTTTCTTCGGATCATGTCGAACCTCCTTGCTATTGTAGACGTTTGTGGCGGCGCCTCCGTTTTGGTTTCGCTCGATGAAGAAACGGAGCCGACTCCGTGAGGGAATCGGCTCCGAGGTCGTTGTCAGCCGAAGTTCGTTAGAACTTCTTGCTCCACTGCGTGGTCAGGAACCCACCGCGGAGCCGGTCGGTACCAGCGCCGGGAAGGCTGATCCACGTGCTGGGCGCGAAGGCCGCTGCCCCGTCGGCGTCGTAGTCGCTGATTTCATACATGAACTTCAGCATCTGATCGCCGCCGAGGTTGTAGTTCAGGCCGATGCGGTACCAGGCTTCCGTCGGTTCATTGGGTGACCCATTCAGGTCCCAACGAACCCACTCGCCACCGATCCAGCCGGACCAGTTCTGGTTCAGGTTGAACGACAGATGGCCGTAGATCGAGAGGATGTCGTCATCCTCCGTGAGGCCGGTACCGTTGTCAATACCGGTCCACATCTTAGCGCCAACCTTGACACCGATCGAGTCGCTGGGCATGAACTTGACGTAGCCGTCGAAGCCCTTGACGTCGGTCGGATTCCACCAGATGCCGATGCGACCCCAGTCGCCTGGCGCGCCGAAGAAGCGCTCAACCTCGCGGTAGCCGACACCAGCGCCCCAGTTGGAGCCCTGATACTTCAGCATCGCCCACCAGGCGAAGTTGTCCGTGTCGAGGACGTTGTTGTCGTTGAACTGGTAGTCGCTCTGGCTGTACCCGCCGTTCAGGCTGAGGTTGCCGCCGAACTTGTAGTTCAGCTCGCCGCCCCAAACCGTGATCCGGTTGTACAGATTGGCGGTGTTGGGGTCCGCAACCGTATTGTCTCCATCGAGGAAGATGTAGTTCAGCCCGATGGATCCATTCTCACCAAGAGCGATATTGAGGTGAGCGCCGAGGCTCTGGTCCACCATCATGCCCGAAAGGTTGAGGCCGACGGGACGGTTGCCAACGAACGGGACGCCCGCCGGATTCATACCGACGAACATCGGGTTCAGGTCGCCAACGAAGAACAGGTTGTCGCTGGTCGGCGACGAGTTGCGGCCGGCCCAGATATCGAGACCGACAGCGCCCCAGTCGAACATCAGCATTCCGCCGTCGAAGTACCAGTTGCCGTTGTCCCACCGATCGTTCTTGAAGTACGGGGTGTTGTCCGGGCGCTGGAAGAAGTAGGAACCAGCCTGGTACCCGATGCGACCGAGCTTAGCGGAGAATCCCTGTCCCCAGAGCGAAGAGTCGAATTCGACTCCGGCTTCCTGGATGTACACGGACGTATCCGGCTCATGGAACGGCGTGCCGCTCCAGGTCGTGCTTTGGTCCCCGAATAGCACACCGCCTTCGGTGACACCCAGAAGGTTGCCGACGACCACGGTCGCGTGCCACTTCGGACCCTCTTGGTTGGTGCCCGTGAAGGTGAAAGCTGCCTCATGACCGATCGAGGTGTCGTCGGTCAAGCCACCGGCGTTACCGAAGTTACTGCCTCGGTCCACACCGGTCGGGCGGCCGTCCACCGTCACGCCGAAGACGTTGTCGCGGGAATTGCCGGCCAGCAGGATCAGGTTCACGTCGCCGTGAATGTCCACAGCCGGCTTGGGCATACCCTTGACGATCTCAGCGAGATCGGCGATGTCCTTCTTCATGGCTTCGACATCCACACCGATCGCGGCGAGGTCTCGCTCGAAGGTCGAGGCCATCCGCTTCAGGTTCTCGATGTCGTCGCCCCAGGACTTCATCGCGTCGAGGTCCCGGCGAAGGTTCGCAAGCTCGCTGCGCAACTGGTCCAGATCCGCCTTGGTGGCGAACTGACCGGTCGGCTGATTGATCTTGCTCTCCAGAACGTCAATCTGCTCCTTGAGACCGCCGATCATTCCCTTCAGTCGCTCGTAGGCAGCGTTGATCGCTGCGGCGAGCTCATAGCGGGATGCCGGGCGGCCACCGCGGAACAGACCATCCGGGTAACCGACGAGGATGCCCTCGTTCTTCATGTTCAGCAAGGCGCGATACGCCCAGTGATACTCGGGAGCATCCGGGAAGTTGTCTTGAGCAAGAGCGGGCACGAACAGCGCCGCTCCCAACACTGCGCCGAAAGCGAGTTTCAGCGTTTTGTTCATTGTTTTACTCCTCCTTGAGTTTCGCCCTTAGGCGGCCTCGTTGGGGAGTCGTCTCGCTGAAGCAATCCTATGTTGTCCTCCAGCACAACCCACCAAGCTCGGCTCCCTCGGGCGGGATTTTTCCTGGCTACGCAGCCACGAGAGCCACGTAACCGGCCGTAGTTTACCCAGGCCGATATGCCCTGTCAAGAGTTCCGGGCGTACACGAGGAAATTTTCTGTGCCCGCAAAAATGCGGAGAATGAAAGGAAGTTCCGCTCGATTCAAGTAGAATGTTGGCGCATGTCCCGCCCCGCCCTCGTCGGCCTTCCCCGAACGGAAATCGAGCGGCTCTTCGAGTCAGCCGAAGCCCCCGCCTTGAGGGCGAAGCAGGTCGCCGAGTGGATCTACCGAAAGGCGGCGCTGGACTTCGGCGAGATGACCACTCTCCCCAAGGCAGAACGAGACAGGCTCTCCCGCGAGTGTCAGGTGACCTCTCTGCGCATCGTTCGGGAGCAGCGGTCCCGCGACGGAGTCGTGAAGCTGCTCTTGGATGGAGGCGACGCTCAAGCCTTCGAAGCGGTCCTGCTCCCGTTCTCGGACAGGGTCAGCTGCTGCCTCAGCTCTCAGGTTGGCTGTCCGATGGGCTGCACCTTCTGTGCGACCGGCCTGAGCGGATTCGACCGGAACCTCACTCGCGGCGAGATCGTTTCCCAGTACCTGATGCTTCAGCGCAAGAGCGACCGGCGCATCTCCCATGTCGTATTCATGGGCATGGGCGAGCCGCTGCTGAACTATGACGAGGTTCTTGCAGCGATCCGGCTCTTGCACGACGAGGTGGGGCTGAGCTATCGCCACATCACGATTTCGACCGTTGGCGTGGTTCCCGGCATCCTACGCCTCGCCGAGGAAGGGCTGCCCCTCCACCTCGCCCTCTCGCTGCACTCACCGCTCGATGCGGTGCGCAGCCGATTGATTCCGGCCAACCGCCGGTGGGACGTCGCGGAAGTGTTCGAAGCCGTCGAGACGTACTTTGCCAAGACGAAGCGTAAGATCACGATCGAATACCTCTTGATTGACCGCGTCACGGATACCGAAGAGCAGGCCAAAGCGCTGGTGCCCCTCACACGTCGGTTTCCTTGTGTCGTGAATCTGATTCCGTTCAATGCGGTGGAGAACCCTTACGGATTCCGGCGGCCGTCTCGCAATCGAATCCGAGCCTTTCGCGCTTGGCTCGAGGGCGCCGGCGTAAACGTGACGCAACGCGTCGAGCGCGGGCACGACATCGCAGCAGCATGTGGACAACTGAAGGGTTTACACGAAGGAAAGTTCGCAAAGAGGAGGGAATCATCGCTCCCCATCGCTCCCTCATAGCGGTTTTACTCGCGCTGACAGTCTGGGGATGTGGCTCTCCGCCTCCACCTCCGCCGCCCGTCGCCGACGAACCGACGAGCGATCGTCCGGTCCTGGAAGGCACGGAGTTTGAGAAAGTCGAAATCGTCGCCCAAACCGACCAAGGAGAAACCCTCTGGCGAATTCGCGCCGACCGAGGCACCGGCACGCTGTCGGAGGACAACGCTCAGACGGATCTCCGAAACGTCGAAGCGACGCTTTATCAAAAGGAGGAACCCGCTGTCACTCTGATCGGATCCACCGGGCGCGCGGACGAAAAAGCCGGAGAGATCGCCGTCGAGGGAAACGTGAGAGCCCGAGCTGTGGACGGAAGCGCTTCTCTGTCCTGTGACAGAATCAAGTGGAACCGCGACGCGAGGCTGCTCTCGGCCTATGGAAATGTAACCGGTCGGCTCGGTACATTGAGCTTCGATTCGGCCGACCAGGTTCGCGCGCGATTCGACAACAAGGAAGGAGATGTGAAAGGGACGTCACTCATGCTTGTTTCAGCCTTCGTGATCGGTCAGGGAGTAACCTTCCGCTCACCGGAGGTCGAACTGGACGCGAAGAGCCTCACCGCTCGGTACGCGGACAACCGGACGCGCCTCGTGTGGGAAGGATCAGGAACGCCCTTTCGGGCTTACTGGAAAGCGCAGGACCTCACCGTAACTGGATCCAATTTCCGGATCACCCAAAGCGTACGCCAGGAGGGCGGACGAGAGGTGCTGGCGCTCCAATCCGGCGTGTTCTCCGGCAACGTATCTGCCAGATGGACGCCCGCGGGCGACACCGTCACGCTCACCGGCCTCTCCGAGTGGACGGTCACCGTGCAGCAACAGGAGCGGCGCTGGAACGCAGCGGGAAAAGGCGCTCCGATCCGCTTCGAATCCAAAGCCAACAACCTCAAAGCGACCGGCGCCACGCTCTCGAGCCAAGGGACGCTCGACGCACGAGGTGGCGCGACGGCGATGGCAGTGGAGAAACTCTCCCTGACGAACGCCACGGTGGACCTCCAGCTCCAGGACGGCCCCGCCACGTTGCGCAACCTGAACGACTTCACCTTCACGCAAACCAGCGGCGCCTGGCAAGCCGTGGGAACCGGCAACCGTCTGCAAATCGAATATCCGGCCAAAGAGTTCGTGCTCCAGGCCGCCAAAGCGACGCTAAAGGGCGTGACCGGTCAGAACCCGGGAGTCTATGAGTGGCAGACAGCCGACCTCGAGGGCAACGTGGAAGCGGTGGTGGTTGTAACTCAAGGCGATCAAAAGCAGAGGCTCCGGGCGACGGCGCCAAGCGCCAGTTTGGACCGACGAGCGGCGATCCTCACGCTTTCCGGCGGCGTAACGCTTTCGGGCAACCTGACTCTGCTCGGCGGCGGTGAGACGACCGTCACCTCTCCCTCGATCCGCGTCCAGTTCGACCCCACACTCACGCAAGTCGTGAGGATCGAGATGTCCACTCCATAAGCGATGATCATCCGCGCTGAGGGCCTCAAGAAGAAGTACCGCGGACGCGCGGTCGTGGACGACGTCAGCATCGAAATCGCAACCGGAGAGGTCGTAGGCCTGCTCGGCCCGAACGGCGCCGGCAAGACGACGACGTTCTACATGATCACCGGCCTCGTCAAGCCGTTCTCCGGCAAGGTGTATCTGGATGATACGGAAATTACCCGTTGGCCCATGTACCGCCGGGCAAGAGCGGGCATCGGTTATCTTCCACAGGAAGCCTCCGTGTTTCGACGGCTGACCGTAGAACAGAACATCGAACTGGTCCTGGAGATGAAAGGGCTTTCGCGCGCCGAGCGAAAGCAGAAGACGGACGAGCTGCTCGCCGAGTTCCACATGGCTGACCGGAGGAAGTCCGTCGCGGGCGTGCTCTCCGGCGGTGAGCGGCGCCGCGTCGAGGTAGCCAGAGCGCTCGCCACCAATCCCCGCTTCATCCTTCTCGACGAACCGTTCACCGGCATTGACCCGCGGACCATTGATGAGCTTCAAGAGATCATCCAGGGGCTCACGAAACGCGGCATCGGCGTGCTCATCACCGACCACAACGTCGGCGCCACGCTCGGCATCACGGACCGGAACTATATCCTCGTGCAAGGGAAAATTATTGCGGAGGGTGACCGGGAGGCCATCGTCAACAACCCGGACGTAAGGAAACACTACTTGGGAGAGAGGTTCGAGTAATGCGCCTGCTCGACCGTCTCATCTATCGCGAACTTCTCGGGCCTTGGATCTTCGGAGTCGCTATGTTTACGGTCGTTCTCATGGCGGGAACGTATCTCTTCCGCCTCACGAACTACCTCGTCGAGGGCGTCCCGGTAACGACGATTTTGCATCTAACGATGCTCTACATGCCCGGGTTGCTTGCCAAGACGTTTGCGATGTCTTCACTTCTCGCGTCGCTGCTGGCGTTCGCGCGGCTGTCGAACGATTCGGAAGTCATCGCGATGCATGCCGCGGGAATCAGCCTGCTCAGGGCCATGGCGCCCGTCGCATTCTTCGGGTTTCTTGTCAGCGCGCTCACATTCGTGTTCGGCGAATTCGTCGTACCCCGTGCCTCGTATGAAGCCGTCGTCATCCAGGCCGAGGTGCTCAAGAAGATGAGGGATTCCGGTAGGCCGTACTATCAGCCCCTCTATGTAAACGGCGAGTTGCGCGGCATCCTCGCCGCTCGCGATGTGGATCTCCGAACGGGAACCATGAAGGACGTGCTCGGGGCTTGGTACGGGCCCGACGGCAAAGCCGTCCGCTACTTCTTCTTCAACGAACTCTATTACACCAAGGACGAGAAGTGGATGATCAACGGCGGCGAATCTTGGACTCGCTTGCCCGACGGCAATCTGGTTCGCACCGTTCTCGGGCGCGTCGAGCCACCCAAAGAGATGATCCTCAGTTTTACACCCAAAGAGCTGACAGCCTCGTCGCTTCGAGACACCGACTCGTTCAGCATGGCGGAACTCAAACAGCAGATCGAGGCGCTGAAGCAGAACCCGCGGATGGACCCCAAGCAGATTCGCGACCTGGAAGTCGGCTTTTGGTCGAAGATCTCGATCCCTCTTAGCGCGCTGGTCTTCTGTTTGGTTGGCGCTCCGGTCGCCATCCGTCGCGTCCGCCAAAGCGTGGGGGTGGGCGTCGCCACGAGCATCGTGATCATCTTTTTATACTACATGCTCTTCAACTACCTGAACATCCTCGCGAAGGGCGGTCGAATGGATCCGGCGGTCAGCGCCTTCCTTCCTGTCGCGGCTGGACTCGTCGCGGCGGCAGCCTTGATTTGGAGCAAGAGCAGGTGAGCGAATCGTGATCGCGTCTCCGGTACTTCTCTTGTTGATGATTGTGCTGGGCGGGACGATCGCCTACTTGGGCGACCTTCTCGGCCGCAAGATGGGCAAACGCCGCCTGCGCGCATGGGGACTCCGGCCTCGGCACACGGCCACGCTGATCACCGTCTTGGTAGGCGCTGCCCTACCAGTCGCCACCACGTTCCTGTTAGCTACCATCAGCCGAGATGTGCGTTCCTACCTCGTCCGCGGGCCGGAGCTGGCCCGAGAGGCGCGCCTCTTGGGTGACCAGGTGCAAAGCCTTCGCCAAGAACGAGAAGAGATTCAGGCGCGAAACGCCCAACTGCAGAAAGAGACGAGCGACCTGCGCGCTGCTGGCGATCGGCTCGCCGCCGCGAATCGTCAGCTGGAACAGGAACGCTCTCGGCTATTGAGCGAGGTCCAGGGCTTGCGAGCAGAGGTGTCCGGCGCAAACGCGCGCCTGCAAGACGCGAACCGCCGTCTCGCAGACGTCGAAGCGAGACGGGCGGAGCTGGCGAAAGAGGTCAAGAACCTTCAGCAGCAGATCCCCCGTCTCGAGCAACAGGTTGCCCAACTGAAAGCGGACCTTCAGCAGTATGAAGAGGACACGGTTCGCCTGGCGCAAGAGGCGGTCCAAGCGGAGCAACAGCGCGACGAAGCCCTCAAGGCGCGGGACGAAGCGCAAGCGCGAAGAGACGCCCTGTATGCGGAAATCACCGACTTGCAAGCGACGCTCGTCCGCATGCGGCAAGATATGTCGGAACTCATCCGCGGCATCGAAGCCGTCCGAACCAGCGACGTCCTCTTCCACCGAAACGAAGAGCTTGCGCGGCTGCCGATCCCAGGCGGCTTGGCGAGACCGCAAGCGGAGATCATGCTCAACCAGGTGTTACGGATGGCGGACGTGCGCGCCCGAGAGCGGGGCGTACTCCCTGACGCACAAGGCCGAGCGGCTGCGATGATCGACTGGCAACGGCTCGTCGGACAATCCCCGCCCATCACGATTACCGTCCAGGATCAGAAGGACTCCCTCTTCGAGGCGATCCGGTCGACCCGCGAAGACTTGGTGATCCTCGCTCGCGCTCACTATAACTACTTTTCGGTTGATAGTGGCAGACGTCCGGTTCCGCTCCGGATTGACGTCTTCCTCAACCGCGTAGTGTATCGCGAGGGCGATGTCATCGCCACGACGGTTCTCGACGGATCGCTCGACGAGGATTCGCTGGTGGACTCGGTCATGGAATTCCTAAACACCGACGTGCGTCGGCAGGCGGAGGAAGCGGGCATGATTCCTGTTCACGGCTTTGTCTCCTCCTTGGGCGAAGTCACGTTCGAGCAGATGGTCAATCTGGTTCGGGAGGTTCGGCAGAAAGGCGGTCAGGTAACGGTCGTCGCCGTTGCCGACGCGACGACGCGATCCGCTGAAGTTCTCCGCATCCGCTTCGAAGTTCGTGCGAAATGAAGACTCCCGCGACCGCCCTTGCGATCGATCCAGGAAACGCAAAGTGCGGACTGGCTGTTGTCGAGCGGGACGGTAAAAAGGTCCGTCTCCTGCATGGGGAAATCGTCAGCACCGAGACACTCCGCCAGCGGCTCGAAGCGTTGGCTCAGGATTTCGAATTCGACCAAGTCATCCTGGGCAACGGTACGACGTTTCGCGCCGTGCATGAGATCGTCCTCGAGGCTCTTCCGGGCAAAGCGATCATCGTGGTGGACGAGAGGGACACGAGCATCCTCGCGCGGGAGCGGTACTGGGAATACCACCCTCGGCGCGGTTGGCGCCGGCTTCTGCCGAGCTCCCTCCAGGTGCCGCCCGAGCCTGTGGATCACTACGTCGCGCTCATCCTTGCCGAGCGCGCGCTACTGCCCGATTAGCCGCCTCTACGAACGCGTGGAACAGCGCCTGGGAGGCGGGCGATTCGGGCGTTCGCTCGGGATGCCACTGGACACCAAGACGAAACGGTCCGTCGGATCGCTCGATCGCTTCGATCACTCCGTCCTCCGCCACGGCGGCGACTCGCCAGCCCGGAGCCACCTCGCGAATCGCTTGATGATGAGCCGATGCCACTTCCGTCGCGTCGCCCACGATCTCGCGCAGCGCCGTGTCAGGCCGGATGCGAACGGCGTGCACCGTATCGCGATGCTCACTGAATTCTTTTCGGTCAGGCAGATGCTGTATGAGCGTTCCGCCCTCGATCACATTGAGGAACTGGCAACCAAAGCAGATGCCCAAGATGGGCTTATCCGACTTTCGCAGCAGGTTGTACAGATCGCGCTCCATTTGGATGCGAAGAGGGTGCGCCACGCGGGCTTCAGGGTGCAGCGATTCCCCGAGCAGCTCTGCCGGCAAATCGTCCCCGCCGGTAATCAGCCAGCCGTCGCACAACGCAGCCAGCTCCCGCGGATCCGCATAGGGCGTTGCGACGACTGGCGTGGAGCGGCACTCTTCCAGCATCTGGAGATAGCGAAGATCCAAACGGATCTGTTCTCGCGGGGATTGCCCGGGGCGCGTGAAGTCCGGAGAGACAAGAATTCTCGGCCGCATCATCGCCTCATTCGGTGCCGAGGCTGGACCACTCCCGCTCGACGAACTCGGCGATCTGTTCGAGCAAACCAACCAGGCGCTTCCCACGGTCGGTGAGGTGGTATTCGACGTGGGGCGGGATCTCCGGATAGGAAACCTTCTCCAAAACCCCGAACCGCTCGAGCTTCTTCGTCCGTTCGTTCAACACCTTCGGCGTGAGGCCCGGAAGCTCGCGTTGGATCTGACTGGGCCGCGTGGCGCCTCGACGGACCGCGTCCAAGATGGCGAGCGTCCACTTGCATTTCAGGACAGATGTGATGTGGTGAAATCCCTCCACCGTGAGCGTCCGAGCGGCCTTCGACATGCCTCGATTCTACCCTTCCTCATGAGTTACCGAAAAGTTCAGTACGCACATTCCGGTAACCGTCTTGACAGCGCCGATGCGACCGTACCATCCTGGTCTCATCCTTTCACAAAAGGAGGACAAAACTATGATGATGCTTTTGGAATGTGTGTTTTTGACGTACGCGTCGCACGCCGGTGCGCCGCAGATTCCCGGCTATACGTACGGGACCGACCAGGTGCCGCCCGCCCCGATCACGATGGAAGAGTTCGCGAAGCTCAAGCAGGCCGTTCTCTTCACGGACGAAGATGTGAAATACCTCAAGATGTCCTACGACGTGCTCAAGGATCAGGTCGAAGACATCCTCGATGTGTGGTACGGCTTCGTGGGTTCGCACGACTTCCTCGTGTACTACTTCACGGACAAAGAGACGGGGCAGCCGAACGGCGACTACCTGGCTGCCGTCCGCAAGCGTTTCGGGCAATGGATCCTCGACACGGCGCGCGGCGAATACGACGAAAAGTGGCTGGCCTACCAGTTTGAAATCGGGCGCCGCCACCATCGCGGCGGTAAGAACAAGACGGACAAAGTGAACTCGGTCGAGAATATCAATCAACGGTACCTCGTGGCGTTCATCGTTCCGATCACGACCACGCTGAAGCCCTTCTTGGCGAAGAAGGGACACAGCGCCGAGGACGTTGAGAAGATGTATCTCGCCTGGCTGAAGTCCGTCACGCTGCAGGTGGCGATCTGGAGCCACCCGTACGTGAAGGACGGCGACTGGTAGACCAACCTCCGCACCAAAGACAGGGGAGCGGCGGCGCATGCCGCCGCTCTTCGGTCATAATAGAGGCGGTTGGGCGGTTAGCTCAGTGGTAGAGCACTTCGTTCACACCGAAGGGGTCACTGGTTCAAGTCCAGTACCGCCCACCATGCTGGTTCGACGCATTGTTCGTCGAGCGGTAGATGCAACCTTACGCGATGTACAGCGGGTATACAGTGGACGAGAAGCCTCAGCGCGATTGCTCCCGTGAGAGATGCGACCCAAAACAATGAGGAAAGGCACGTCCAAGGATACACGCGTTCGCCCAGGTTTGCAGTTCGATAACTTGCCGCTGATCGAGGCGAAGTGCACGCTTCGGTTCGATCGGGAAATCCGCATGGAGTATGCGCTGTGCACGTCAGTTGTGGAGGCTGTAGGCGATTCCTTGTCGAAGGTTGTTCGGTTCATCTCTGGCTTCCCACTAGAATCTCCCCTGGCCGTTCTGATCGGTCCTTCCCCAGGGGTAGAGGTCACCGACGGGAAAGGCGTCAGTCTGGTGGTGAGCCCGCAGGAGCTGGCGGTGCAGTGGCGCAGGATGGCCCCCGACGCGGAATACGTACGTTTTCCTGCACTATTCGACCTTCTCGGGAAGGCGGTCAACGCCATCGGCAACCCCAACGTAAGTGTTGTGACAATGAGCTACGTCAACAAACCGCCTCGCCATGAGGGGGCCCCAAAGAGCTGATGATCGAGAGTGTGTGGCCGAGGGTTCAAGGCGTAATACGCGACTATAATGTTGCTAGGATGCTTGACGATAAGACCGAGTTTCGCTTACAGGTGCAAACGCTGGAGGATGCCACCCTCGTGGCGACAGCAGCAGGCAACCTCGTCGCGCCGAATTCGACGTGGGACGAGGAACTGCTCGACGTACACGGAAAGCTTCAGCAACAGTTCTTGGAGCTACTCACGGAGGAAGCAAGAAAAATATGGCAACTGAGACAATCGCACCCATAACCAGCATATCTGCCAATTACGGCGAAGACAGGTTTCACGGCCGAACCGCGCAGACGAAGCCGATCCCCGCCCTCGAAGTCGCGCGTGCCGAAGAGATGATGCGGTGCATCTACGAACAGTTCGAAGAAGAAACGTCCGATGCGGAGCGGGCAGGCACGACCCTCCCGTCTGCCGAGGCTCGGGACTTGGCAATGCGCTTTTGCGAGCATCTCGTTTCCTCGTACGGAAGCAGCCCGTTGCACCCGGAGATTTACATATCGTTCACCCCATCTGGCGGCATCCACATCGGTCTGTACTCAAGAGATCGCACTGTGCGAATCTGGTTCTCGGTCGATGCTTCAGGAAGTACGATTAAACCGCTTACGGGAGCGGTTGAGGAAACCGTCGCTAAGTAGCCGTTGGCGAGATACATTCGGCGATTCCATACGCGAAAAGTGGAACGGGGCGTTGTGCCTCCCGCGGTTTTTTTGGCGAAGGATGGTGCCCCGACCTCTTTCCACCTGATTCCCCTGTCATGGACAGAAGACGACATTGACGCCTACTACACACACCCATGGCTTCCTTCAGGTGACCAAATGGGACTTCTCGAAGTGACGGACGAGGACTTTGACGCAGCGGGGGTTCGTCGGCCTGTCCCCGCGCCTGTGCCGGGCGAACCGTTCGGGGATATCCATTATGAACCCCAGGGGGGTGATCAGCGAGTCGGAGGCCGAATGCCTGGCGGAGCAAGTGGAGAAGCGCCTTCCGCAGGCCTGCTTGAGACCTTACCGCCGACGTCGCAGTTGAATGGTCTAACATCCTGATGCTTGCTTCTGCCCAGCACCCAGCGTTGGAGTTGTCTGCTTGCCGCAGCGCAATTTCCTCAGCGAAACTGGCTCCGCGAACAAGTGCAAGGGAGTTGAGCAAATGTCATGGGAAGCACGATTGAGGGATTCCGCGTGTACCGTTTTCGCAGCTCGTTCTTCTAATGGAATGCGACAGGACGTCGCAAGGAGAATAGACCATGAAACGAATCACGCAACTCACTCTCATCCTCGCCCTGACCGCAGCTGTGGTGGCCAGCCCCGCCTCCGCGGACAAGGGCAAGAAGAAAGAGGACAAGCGCGCTTACGATTCCAAATCGCTCAAGAAGGGCGAGTACCCAGAGTGGATCAAGAGTCAGGACCGCGCACGCATCCAGGGCATTCAGATCCTGCTCAGCCGCGGCGACTTCCGCAACGCCGAGAGGCTCTGGGTTGACTTTCTCCATGACCGGTCTCGAGACTACGACGCGTATGATGCGCGCCGCCTCGCCGACCAGATCTACTTCTCCGTGCGAGACGGAGGCCACACACGACATATCCATTTTCAAGACAAGGTTCGCTTCCATGCAGAACGCCTTCGCGCCGCGCAAGACCAGATCCGCAATCTGCGCCGGGGTCTTTATGAGGCCCATGAATGCGGCAGCGCGAGGGTGCTCGTCTACACGATCAACCGGCACTGGTCGTACGGCGCGCCCGCCGTTCGCGACCGTCGGTACCAGGACATGTCCTACCGCCACATCCAGTCCTCGCTGTCGTGGTGGGAGCGAGAGGCACGCAACATCGAGAACGATTGGGCGCGAGCCTCTCGAGAGCTGCACGAGTACGAGCGGTATCACGACAACTGGTGGGCCCAGTACGGCGACGATTGCCATCGCACGCTGTATCTCCATCTCCCTCGAAGATAACTCATCCTCCCGACCCCTCCCCTGCCTCCGCCTCTGTGCGGAGGCAGGTCTTTGGGGTCAGAACAGAGACGGTTCGTCCGGCCAAGCGTTTGCCGCTTCGAAATTCACGACCCCGGGCGCGAGAAACGGCACGCCCTCTTCCCGGAGGCGCTGCTCTTGCTCGGCGGCAAGGTGAGGCGAGCGTGTGTTGAGAACGATCTCACCGCTCTTGGCGATCACACGCCACCACGGCACGTCCGGAGGCGCCTGAGCCATCCAACGCCCAACGAGAAAACCGCTCGCAGGGTTGCGGAGCCGTCGCCCGATGTCGCCATACGAGGCCACTCGTCCCTTCGGAATGGACTTGACCACGCTCCACAGCTCTTCCAGGCCATCCACGACCGCGTTATAGCCGCTCTTCACTCTTTGAATTGCAGGACCATATAGATTCGGTCTGCATCGCTACAACCGGGCCAGTCTGGCTCTTCGCTCTCCACGAACCCGAGGGAGCGATAGAGCGCCTGCGCTTCGACCATGTTGGGCAAAGTATCGAGCACGACTCGCGAGTACGCGCGGCGATGAGCAAACCGCACCGCCGTCCGGCACAGGGCGAGGCCAATGCCCCGGCCGCGATACTCTTCGAGGATGAACAGGCGTTCCAGCCGCGCCGTATGCACTTCGAGCATCCTCAACGCGACGCAGCCGATGCCCTCACCCCCGCTGTGGGCGATCCACGCCGCGTTCGGCTCCCGCGAGTAAACCTTGAGGGAACGCTCCACGGGTTCGCCGTCGCACTTTCCGGGAGGTAGCGTGCGCACATACGCCTCGAGCAATGATCGCAGAGCGACGAGATCGGCAGGGCCCGCCGCTCTCCGGATCGCGTACCGAAAGTTCGGTAAGTTGCGTCCCATGGACTGGCTCGAGGTCCCCATTCGCGTCCGCTATGGCGAGACCGACCAAATGGGTCATGCATATTATGCCAATTACCTCTACTGGTTTGAGGTCGCAAGAGGCGATTGGTGTCGCTCCCGGGGCTTTACGTACAAGTCCCTGGAGGAACAGGGATACTTCCTGCCCGTCGTGGAAGCTTGGGTCCGATACCGCGGCGAGGTGCGCTACGACGATGAAATCGTCGTCCGAATCCGGCTCGCCGAAGTGCGCCGCGCGTCCTTGAAATTCGAATATCGAATCTACAACTCGACGACCCAACAAGAGACGACAGAGGGCTACACCTGGCACGTCCTTATGGGCAAGCAGAGAAAAGCGGTCACCATCCCGCAGGAAATTCGAAGGCTACTTGGCATCCCGCACGCTTAGCGACGGCGACGATCAAACTCGCCTGCCATCACCCGCTCGTACACGGCCAGTTCCTTTTCGATCCAGCTTTCCACGCTGAAGTGCTCGACGATCTTCTCGCGATTCCGGCGACCGATCTCCCGCCCCCGGTCGGGTAAGGATCGGAGCTGAAGAACCTTCTGTGCGAAGTCGCCAGGGTCGTTGAGCCGGAACGTGAAGCCGTTCACGCCGTCCTCGACCACCTCGAGATGCTCCGGTATATCGGAAACGATGACGGGGAGCTCGGTCGCCATCGCCTCGAGCAACGCACAGGGCAAGCCTTCCAGTCGGGAGGCGGTTACGTAAACGTCGCTCTCTTCGTTGAGAATGCGGACGACGTCGCTACGTTGACCCAACACACGAACGATGTCCTCAAGCCCGTGCTCCCGTACCATTCTTCGGTGCTCTTCGATGAGTGGGCCATCGCCGACGAGGGTGAGAACGACGTCTCGCACGCCGTGCTGGTCACGGAGGATCTTCATCCCTTCGATCAGAGTCGGGATTCGCTTCACCTCATGGTGCCGCCCGACGAAGGTCAACCCAAGCCACTCTCTGCCGCAAGGCCGCTCAACCGTTCGGCGGAAATGCTCAATGTCCGTGACGTTGTGGACGACAGCCATCTTGGTCCTCGGTATCCCCCTCTCCGCCAGGGCCTCGAGTACGGGTTTGGATACACAGATGATGGCGTTCACGTTTCGCAAGTTAAAGCGCCAATACCAGGCCTTTAGTTTCAGAAGAAGGGGACGATTTGTCCGAGGATCCGGCACGGTACCGATCGTGCGCACGATCTTCGTCTTGCCAAGCAAAGGGCGCATGTTGTTGATGATGCGCGCCGAGGGGTCGAAATAAAGATGCACGATGTCAAATTGCCCCTGCCGGATTAGCGGCAGCACCCGAAGGAAGTACCGGACGCGAAGCATCGGCGCCCGTTCAGGTGTCGGATCCGGCAAGTCGAAATGAATCTTGACGTCTGGCGCAAACGCCCGGGCCGCCTCCGCCGCCTCAGGGTTCCTGACTCCGTCCCAGGCGACCTCCATGTAGTGCCCGCGGCGATTCAATTCCTGGGCTTGACGCAGGTGGAATCGCTCCAGGGAAGCGAATTGGTTGATCGGACAGCCCATAAACCGGAGAATTCGCATACGTTCGCTTCCTTATCCATTATGGCGCGGCAGGGCTTACCGACCACACATGCCCGTACTTCTTATAGGAACTGCGGCTCTTACCCTATCGGCCCGCTCCAAGGTAGCCAATGAGGTAAAATGGAAGGAGCGGATTCAACCGCTGCGGAGTGATAGAGTTGGTCGAAGTCATCGTACAACCGAACGAGAGCATTGACAGCGCGCTCAAGCGCTTCAACCAGAAGGTCCAGCAGGCCGGCGTTCTGCGCCGCCTGAAGGAAAAGGCCTTCTATGAGAAGCCGAGCGAGATCCGGCGTCGAAGAAAGCGCCGGCCGTCTCGCTAAACCGGCTATCCACGGCGGCCCTCCGCCTAGAGAGGGCAACCCATGAGCAGCTCCAAACTTGAAACGAAGTCCCGGGCGCAGGTGATCGCGAACCTCCGCCTGCCTGCGTCCGTTCGTTGGGCGTTGGCTGTGATCGGGAGCGCCGTGGGCGTCTCATTCCTCCTTCTCGCCCACGCGATCCCGCCGCTCAATCCAATTCTCATTGGCGCGACCACGGTCATCGTAGCCCTCGCGATGGGGCTAATCTCCCTTCACATTCGGAAGGTGCCGAACGCCGATTTGAGCACGCAGGCGGTCGAACAGATTCTCCTGCTGACGGCATCCCTCACCATAGCGGGCGTTCAGATCGTCGTCCAGGCGCTCCACCTTTCGCAGAACACTCTGCTTACGACCACCTACCTTGCCATCACTCCGATCGTGGCGATGGGGCTCCTCATCGGTGCGCTCCTTGGCCCAAGAATGGCGCTCGTGGCCACGGCACTCCCGACGATGGGGCTGATGTTCGTAGGAGTGCTCGACCCGATCGTGCTGGGCGCTGCGTGGATTGCGGCGGGCTTTTCGGCGCACGCCGTGACGCCCCTGCGCCAACGCTCCGACGTCCTCCGAGCCGCCCAAGTTACGATTGCAGCCGCTGGCCTCGCCTCCGCCGCAGCAGCCTGGTACGCGGGAGGCACGCTTCCGGCCGTCGCTCTCTCTGCAGGATGGGGCGCCATTGCCGGATTTGTGGCTTCCTGCCTTTTCTGGCTCACCGTCGCCTTCTTCGAGCGCGTTTTCCACATTGTTTCGGATTGGACCTTGCACGAGCTTTGCAGCCCCGAGCAACCCTTGCTTCGCGAGCTGCTCCTGCGGGCGCCCGGCACCTATGCCCACAGCGTCATGGTGGGCAATCTTGCCGAGCAAGCGGCCTCCGCCATCGGAGCCAACGCCCTGCTCTGTCGAGCCATGGCCTACTACCACGACATCGGCAAGATGAATCGTCCTGAATTCTTCATCGAGAACTCCCAGGGCGAGAACCCGCACGAACGCCTCTCCCCCTCGCTGAGCGCCCGCGTCATCGAGGCGCACGTCAAAGACGGCTTGGAACTCGCTCGTCAACACAAACTGCCACAGCCGATCCTCGACGCGATCGAGCAGCATCACGGAACGAGTCTCATCACGTACTTCTATCACAAGGCCACCAAAAGTAAATCGCCGAAAGAAGAAGTCGTCGAGCAGTCGTTCCGCTACTCCGGGCCGAGACCCCGCTCCAAAGAGGTGGCGATTCTCATGCTCGCCGACCGCGTAGAGGCAACATCGAGAACGATTTCAAAACAGACGCCCGGGCGCCTGCGCTCGCTCATCTGGGAGATTGTTCAAGACGTGCGGGACGACGGCCAACTGGACGATTCCGATCTGCACTTCCGCGATCTTCAGCTCATCGTGGACTCGTTCGTTACCACGATCGGGGCCTTGAGGCATGAGCGAGTTCCGTATCCTTCCGAAAATGAAAGCGCACTCATCGAGGCATCGGATCTTGACGATCAACCAAACCAAACGGAGGCCGAGGACGAAACGGCTCCGAGCAGCCATAGAAGCCATGCTTGACGCCGAAGACCACCCTCCGTCACAACTTACTGTCCTCTTCGCAGGGCGGGACTTCGTACGCCGTCTGAATCGCGAGTTCCGAGGAGAGGATCGCGCGACGGACGTCTTGAGCTTCCCCGCCGGCGAAGGACCAGAGCTGGAGGAAGAAGACCACTTAGGCGACATCGTCGTGTGCCTCCCGATTGCGCAGGAACAGGCCAGGGCCCACAAAACCTCAGTCGAGACGGAGTGCGCCTGTCTCGCCGTTCACGGAGCCTTGCACCTGCTGGGGTATGAGCACCGTACCGAGGCAGAGTATGAGGTCATGATGGACAAGACGCTCGCAGCCGTTCGAAAGGCAGGGCTGAAACCGAATCCAAAATGGGAGTCCCTTCCGCACTGATGGCGCGCGACTGGTTTCGACCGTTTGTAACCGCTGTCAATGGCGTGGTCTACGCCTTCAAGACGCAGCGGCACATGCGCGTGCATCTGTACGTCGTCGTGCTCGTGCTGCTCATGGGCGTGTACTTCAACCTCCGCGTCCGGGACCTCCTCGTCCTTTTGTTCATGATCAGCTTTGTCGTCGTGGCGGAGATGTTCAACTCGGCTATCGAGGCGGTCGTGGACCTCGTGGCTCCGAAATACCACCCCCTCGCCAAGATGGCAAAGGACATGGCCGCGGGTGGCGTCTTGATCACCTCCGTGACGGCGATGACGGCTGCCCTCCTTCTGCTCCTTGGCGAAGGCCGTTGGCAGGATATCAAGCTGCAATTGTCCGCGCCGGACTCGGTTCAACACGTCGTCCCGAAGCTGATACTCGGGGCACTTGTGTTGTTTATCCTCGTGGTCGTGGGCAAGGGTCTTGGAAAGAGGGGGCAGGTGTTGCGCGGGGGGCTGGTCAGCGGACACGCCGCCTTCGGATTCTTCCTCGCAGGCGTCATCGTGTTCCTGACCGGCAATCTGATCGTATCCGGAATCGCGATCTTCCTGGCGGCGATGATTGCGCAGAGCCGCTTCGAATCGCGCATCCACTCCCTCTTTGAGCTGAGCTTCGGCGCAACGCTCGGGATTCTTCTCGCCATCTTCCTCTTCGGGGTGAGTCGGTCATGAGTACCGTCTTGAACCTCTCCCTCCAAGATGGCTGGATTGCGTTCGGCGTGGTATTCCTGCTGTTGATCTTGAACGGCCTGCTCAACTTGGCGGAGGGCGCTGTGTCCGGTCTTCGAAAGTCGCGCGTGCGATTGCTTGCGGAAGAGAAGGACCCGCGCGCCCCGTCCTTGCAAAAGATTCTCGAGGCGTCGGATCGCTTCCACGCGGCCTGCCATGTCGGCTCCCAGATCCTCCGGGCTGGAGTCTTTTGCCTCACGCCTTTGGGCGCCGCTGCTGTCTTCGGCAGCCTGCTCCAGGGCGGCAACGGCGTCGCCCTCGCGATGATCATCCTCGCGTCCCTTCTCGTCTCGGCGGTGCTCAACCTCGCCGTGTTCGAGCTGCCGTTGCGCGGGCTCGGCCGCAAGAACGCGGACGCCTGGGCTTATCGCCTGCGTCGGTTCCTGGACGTCGCCCGTGCGCTCTTCGCGCCGTTCGTGTTCCTGGCGGAGAGGGTAGGCGGATTCCTGGCGACCAAGCTGCAAACCGAGCCGCTCTTCACCGCCCCCGTGCTCACGGAAGAGGACCTGATGGAACTCGTGGAGAACAGCGACCCCGCCTCCGGCCTCGTCGAAGACGAACGAGAGATGATCCACTCCATCATCGAATTCGGCGACACCGTCGCCCGAGAGGTCATGACACCGCGAACCGACGTCTACGCCGTCGAGGTGAACGCAACTCTCCAAGAAGTCGCCAAACTGATCCGGGACAGCGGCCACACACGAATTCCGGTGTATCGGGACACCATAGACAACATCGTCGGAATCGTGCATGCCAAAGACGTTCTCGCTGCGCTGGCGGAAGGGAACGGCTCCACGCTGAGCGACCTCATCCGACCGGCCTACTTCATTCCGGAAAGCAAGAGTCTGCAGCAGCTTCTCTCCGAGTTCCGAAGCGGCAAGACGCAGATGGCCATCGTGCAAGATGAATTCGGCGGAACCGCCGGCGTCGTTACTATTGAGGACCTCGTGGAAGAGATCGTGGGCGAGATCGTGGACGAGTACGACGAAGAGGAAACGGATATCGTCCAACTCTCGGACGGCAAGTGGTCCGTCAACGGCAGGATGAATCTCGACGACCTCGGCAACGCGCTGGACGTACCGTTCCATAGCGAGGAATATGATACAGTAGGCGGTTTCGTTTTCGGTCTGTTCGGGAGACAGCCGAAGCAGGGTGAGTCGGTAGTGCATGAGAACTTCCGGCTCACGGTGCAAGAAACCGATGGGCGCAGGGTTCGACGAATCCTGATCGAGCGGTTGCAGGACGCGCAAGGGGAGGAACTTGCAACCGGAGTATCTTGAGATCGACGGTTCGCACGGAGAGGGCGGCGGATCCATCGTGCGCGCCGCCCTCTCCGTGTCGGCCCTCACAGGCAAACCAGTTCGGATCTACAACGTCCGCGGCGGTCTAAGAAAGCCGGGCGCCAACGTCGTGGATCTGGCTCTTCTCCGCATCCTCGGATCCTGCACCGAGGCACACATCCAGTGCCGCTACGGCGATACCGAGATCTTCTTTGCTCCGAAGAGGCAACTTCGGCCGTTTCGCGATCGGTTCGACCTCTCCAACCTGGCGAAGGGTTCCGCGCCCGGAAGCGTGCCGTTGATCCTGCAGACGGTCCTTGTCCCCCTGTCGCGGGCCGGAAGGATCAGTACCGTCACGCTCAAGGGCGGAACGCACGTTCCCTATTCCCCTACGTACGAGTACTTCGAGAACGTCGCCCTGAAGGCGTTCGAAGAGCTTGGCGTTTATGCATGGCCATCGCTCACTGCGGCGGGGTACAGCCCTGCCGGCGGCGGAGAAGTCTCGCTGGAGATCGAATCGTCTCAACTGAACGGTTTCGACTTCCGCGAGCCTGGAGCCCTGAAGAGCATCCATGCCTGGATTGTCACCAGCGAACTTCCCGAGCACGTGCGAAAACGAGGCGTGGAGAGGCTGGAGAGGCTCGCCCACCGAGACGGCCTCGATATCAAGATTCGAGCGCTCAAGCCGCACGCTTCCTCGCCGGGCGCAGCCGTGACGATCGGGGCTTACATGGATGCCGGCTACGGCGGAGGCCAGTCGCTGGGACATCGAGGGAAGCCGATGGAACAGGTCGTCGAAGAGGCCTACGAGGACTTTCTCGAATACCTGGACAGCGGATGCGGCGTGGACCGGTATCTGGCCGACCACCTGGTCCTCCCGGCTTGCTTATGCCATGAGCCGGCGGTGTTCACAACCGCGAGGATTACGTCCACGCTGCTGACGGTCGCCTGGGTCGTCAAACAGTTCATGCCGGTTCGACTCACGGTACACGGCAAGGAAAACGAATCGGGCGAGATTCGCGTAGAAGTTTGAAGAAGAACCGAACCATGACCGCCGAGCGTCCAATCCCTGAAGTGTTTCGCCGATTCGCACTCCCCGTTCTGGCCGTTTTACTGACCGCGCCCGCGATTGCGTGCGTTTTGGAGGCGCCGCAGGACCCGGCGCCCACGCCCCAAGAGGCGAAGCACCAGGAAGAGCTGAAGCGCGACGTCGAACTCGGCAAGAAGTATGCGGAACAGGTCGAAAAAGAGCTGACTTTGTCAAAGGACGAGGCTCTGATCGAACGAGTGCAGCGCATCGGCAACGAGTTGGCCCAAATCTCACGAGAACACTACATCCCCGCCACCTGGGGAGACAAACGCCATAACGTCTTTGACTACACATTCAAGGTCGTGGAAGACGAAGACGTCAACGCGTTCTCCATCCCGGGCGGGTTCATCTATGTCAACACGGGCCTACTCAAGTTCGTCCAGTCGGATGACGAGCTTGCCGCCGTTCTGGCACACGAGATCGCACACGCGGCCAACCGACATCTCATCACCTTGAGCAAGCAACAGGAACAGACGCAGCTCTTCACGTTGCCCGTCGTGATCGCCGCGCTGCTTGCCGGAAGCACGCGCGACGCCAACATCGCGCTCATCGGACAGGACCTTCTTCTCACGGCGCTCACGTCCGGGTGGAGCCAAGAGGCGGAAACCGACGCAGACCGGACGGGCTTTTACTACATGACCTATTCGAAGTATAATCCCGTCGCGCTGCTCACTTTCATGGAGCGGTTGGCATTCAAAGAGCGGAATGCGCCGCGCTTCGACCTCGGCATCCTTCGCACGCACCCGCCGTCCCGAATTCGTGCAGAGAAGCTGAAGGCGCTGCTCAAGCAAAACAACATCCCGATTCAGAGAAGCAAGGTCACGACCGACTTTCGCGTCCAGGCCATACCGGAGCAAGAGGGGGTCCGCCTTCAGTTCGGAGAAGAGTATCTCTTTACCCTCCGCGGGCCCAACGCAACCGAGCGGGCGAACGAAGCGCTCCCGATTCTCAACGATTTCTTCGATTCGGTCCCACAGGTGTTCGAAGTTGCGGCGCTCTCGAATCGTCTTTTGGGCCGAGGAAAGACGCTGATCCTATTCGAACCGCAAGATGACGCGGACGGAGCCAACGCTGCGGCTCTAAAAGCCGAATCCAACATGAAGAGGGCGCTGTACCGTCTCGCCTTCCGCATCAACTGGTAACGCAGCCAACGCCCGATTCGCCGCCTCGACAACTCGATCGGCCATACCAGGACCATAGAATGAAAGCGTCGCCTCGTAGACGCCGGCGGCATACTGCTCAGGCGTCACGACATAGCCCAGCCAGTCGTTCGCGAAACTCACAACCAACGGATAGCGGAACCCCAGGCGATGAGCCGCAGCCTCGATGCGCCGACCCGGAACCGAAGCAAGCTCGCACGAAACGCCCACCCACACGACCGAGCCCAAGCCAACGGCCACCACTTCGCCCACTTCCGGCGCAAACTGCCGCAGCAGATTTCGCGCGATCGGCTCCGGCAGACCGTACCGCGCGGCGAAACCTGGGTGGAGAACGCGTTCGCCCGGGTCGAAGAGAACTCGAGTGAACTGCAGCGCCGGTTTCGGCTCGACGTGAGCCTCTCCCGCAGCAAGCGCGTAATCCAGCGCCCCAGCCATCTCTTGCGGAGTCGCCGCCGACGGCGAGAGGTCTCCCATCGCGCCCTGGAACACCATCCTTCGGCGTCCCTCTCCCGCCCACGCGCCAGGCCAGTCGCCGTCCGGCAGATTCCAGTGCTCGTCCAGGATCGTGGCGTGCGCGGCGTAGTGCAGCAGTTCACAAGAGGCGTCCGCGCCAATCAGCTTGACAGAGGTAACCGCAGGCAAGGGCACGCCGCCCTCCACGCGCGGATGGTTTCGCGCCGCCGACCCCCGAGCCACCTCGATTCTCTCCAACGCGTGAACCGGTTCGGACGCCCGAATCGCGCTCAAGATACAGCCGACGATCTCTTGGAACCGCTTGGGATCGTAGGTCGCGATTCCGGGAATCTTGAAGGCCATTCGCTGGTTGAACATCTGGCTGTCGGGCGCCGAGTGCGTATGCGTGGCAGCCATGAGCACTTCCCAGTTCGTCCCCAGCCGACTCCGGACCGCCGCGGTCAAGCTCGCCGGAATGGTAAGCAGCTCTGCGGAAATCAAAGAGACTCGCTTGCCCCCAGATTCCAACGTAACTGCGCGAACCCAGAGCGGACTGCCTGGGCCCGACGCCAACCGATCCCGTCGTTCCGTGTAGCCGCCCAAAGGGTACGGAGGCGTGACCGCGATGCGCGCCTCGCCATAGCCGAAGAGAACCGCAGGGGAGAACGTCCAGAACGCCGCGACTGCCGCCAGCATGGGAAGAGAATAGCAGAACGGGCATAATGAGCGGCGATGAAGATCCTCGTTGCTGATAAGTTCGAAGAGATCGGCCTCAATGGGTTGAAGGAAGCGGGATTCGACGTAGTGTACAACCCCGATCTGAAGGAGGAATCCCTCAAGGAAGCGATACAGACAGAGCAACCGCAGGGACTCGTCGTGCGATCCACCCTCGTGCCGGCAGAGATGATGCACGATTCTCTCAAGCTCATCGTGCGAGCGGGCGCGGGTTACAACACGATTGACATCAAGGCCGCCGCAGACAAGGGCATCCAGGTCGCCAACTGCCCCGGCAAGAACGCGGCAGCGGTAGCAGAACTGACGTTCGGTCTAATTCTCAGCCTCGACCGAAGAATCCCCGACAACGTCATCGAGCTTCGGAAAGGGCGTTGGAACAAGAAGGAATTCTCCAAGGCGAAGGGGATCAAAGGGCGCACGCTGGGCGTGATTGGACTTGGGAATATCGGCCAGCTCGTTGTACAGATTGCGCAGGCGTTCGGGATGAGCGTAATCGTGTTCAGCCGACACCTCACCCCCGAAGAGGCGGAGAAGTTGGGCGTACGAAAGGCGCAAGACTTGGCGGAGTTGGCGCAGAGCGCAGACATCGTCGCAGTCACCACCGCGCTGAACGACGAAACGCGGGGCATGCTGAATCGCGACTTCTTCCAGCACATAAAGCCCGGAGCGTACTTCGTCAACACCAGTCGCGCAGAGATCGTAGATCAGGACGCGTTACTGGAAGCCCTCGACAACAAGGGCATCCGAGCCGCGCTCGATGTCTTCGACGGAGAACCCTCCAGCCCGGAAGGGGAGTACGCCGGGCCGCTGAAGGACCGCGCCGACGTTTACTGCACGCACCACATCGGGGCGAGCACCGAGCAAGCCCAGGAAGCAGTTGCCTTGGAGACGGTGCGGATCTTCGTCGAGTTCCAGAAGACCGGCTGCGCCCCGAACTGCGTGAACTGTTAGGGTGAAAGAGAGAAGCGAAACGGTTGGCTTCGTCGGCCTCGGGACCATGGGCGGCCCGATGGCGCGCCACCTTGCCGAGAAGGGCTTCGACGTCATCGTTTGGAACCGAACGCCGGCGAAAGCCGAGACGCTGAGGGACGTGGCGCGAATCGCACCCTCCCTCGAGTCCCTCGCGGCCGAGGCCACGCTGCTTTTCCTCTGCGTCTCCACGTCTGAGGATGTGGAACAGGTGGTCGCTCGAGTCCTCGACCGCGCTTCGAGCGGATCGCTGATCGTGGACCACTCCACGATCGCCCCGACGGACGCCGTACAGATCGCGGAGCTTGCGAGCGCGAAAGGCGTACGGTTCATGGACGCTCCGGTTACGGGGGGATCCGTAGGCGCCCAGCAGGGAACCCTCACGATCTTTTGTGGCGGCGCCCAAGAAGATTTCGACCGCGCCTATCCCTATCTGCAGGCCTATGCGAAGAAGGCGAAGCTCGTTGGCCCGGTCGGCGCAGGTCAAACGATGAAGATGGCGAATCAGATCGCCGTCGCCCTCACCCTTCTCTCGATGGCGGAGTGTCTCGCCTTTGCCGAGAAAGCTGGACTGGACCTCAACGACTGCCTCGAACTCATCGGCAGCGGCGCGGGCGGAAGCTGGTCGCTCTCGAACTACGGGCCGAAAGCCATCGCCGGCGACCACTCCCCTGGCTTCGCCATCCGGCACCAGCAAAAAGATCTGGTATATGCCCTCCAAGCCGCGCGGGAAGCGGGCGTGGCCTTGCCTGGGACGGCGTTGGTGCACCAGCTGCTCGCCGTTCTCGAGAACCTCGGCCGAGGCGACGACGCGACAACGGCGATCTACGACCTCTTGCGATCGCTCGCGGGTCAGCCTACGGCAATCGCGTCAATCTCGACCAACCCATCCTTGGGCAATCGAGACACCTGAACCGTCGCCCGCGCGGGAGGCGGATCGCCGATGTGCTCGTCGTAAATCTGGTTCACAGCCGCGAAATCGTTCAGGTCTTTCAGGAAGATCGTCGTCCGCACGACGTTCTCCGGTCCCATCCCCGCCGCATCCAGAATCGCGAGTAGGTTCTTCATCGCCTGCCGAGCCTGCTCTTCCACCGAGGGACCGGCGAACTCGCCGTTGGGCAGCAAGCCAAGCTGGCCGCTAATGAAGAGCATCCTGGACCCCGAGACTTCGATCGCCTGCGAGTACGGACCGATGGCGGCTGGGGCTTTGTCGGTTTGAATCACCTTCCGTTCCATGGAGGCGATTTTACTAAACGGCCTCGCCCATAATGCCCGCGATGAGCCGACGGCGGAGGCACAATCCAGTCGAGCAAGCGCTGGACGACGCCATGACGACCTTCATCGAGGAATGGGGCCGTATGAGCGCCGCTTGGGGAATCAACCGGACCATGGCGCAAATCCACGCCCTTCTCTTCATCACGGGAGAGGCGATGACGATGGATGAAATCATCGAGCGCCTGAAGATCAGTCGAGGAAACGCCTCGATGAACCTGCGAAAACTCGAAGACTGGGGCGTCGTGCGCCGTTTCCGCCATACAGGGGAGCGAAGAGATTCCTACGTAGCCGACCTGGACGCAGTGACCATGGTGGCCCGAGTCGTCCGTGAGCGCAAGCGACGCGAGATTGACCCAACCGTCAAGGTTCTCCAACAGTGCCAGAAAATGGTGCCAAGCGACGCCGAGGACGTGCGCGCGCAGAACTTCCACGTGCGGATCCACGAGCTCCTCGAGGTGTTCGAGGTTGTGGACTTCGCCGCCGAGTTCGCCATCGGATCGGACGAGCGGGCCAGCCGCCTCATGGAGAACAGCGCGGCCCTCAAAAAGCTCCTGAAGACGATCCAGTCCGGCTTAGACGACGAAGCGTAGAGTATAATCTCTCCGAAAGCTCCAGGAGAGCCGCATGCGATGTTCTATCTAAAACTTCAAAAGTCGTTGCCGTACATCGCCGGAGCTGTCGTCTGTCTCCTGCTCACCGGTGTGTTTGTGCGAGTCCCCTTCGTCGCGATCGTCTTCGCAATCGGGACGATCTACCTCATCGTCGAGGCGGCTCGGGCCGCCCGAACCGACCCATACGATCTGCGAGAGCTGGAAGAGCTCGAAGACCGCGAAGAGATTCGGCGCATCCTGGAAGAGGGAGAGGACGACCACTACTACGGCTAATCAACGGCCCGCCGCGAGCGTAAGAAGCAACGTCTGAGTATCGCCACGACGGACCTCCTGTCGCAGCACACCTACGCCCGAACGATAGTGCGTCTCCACGACGAACGATCCGCCGGCAGTCTGCACGGTGAGCGCCACTTTGATCGTGGACACCTCCCGCCCTAAGTCCTCAGCGGACGAAGGCTCCTGCGAAGCCTGAACGACGGCCGGCACAACCGACCCTGCATGACGAATCGTCCCGCGCCAGGTCCATCGCGCGTTCTCCACGTCGCCCCGCAGAATGGGAAGCGGGGGATGGTAGGCCGTGCCAAGGAACTCCGAAGCGAGCAACGTAGAACCGTCCCAGGTGAGCCGACACGCCCCATCGTCCCCCACCAGTTCGAACCCCATCCGGTCCCCGACCCGCGCCTTGCCGGCAACGCGCACGTCAGCCATTCGCGGGCCGTAGACGTCTACGACCGAATACTTCCAAGTCCGCCCCACCTCCAAAGGAAAAAGGTCGCGTCCGGGACTGCACCCGACCGCAACCAGGATGAGACAAATGGGAACGAGAAGCCGACTACTCGCCGGATGTGAACGGCGCATCGTACGGACTTCTCGAGCGCGAGCCTCGGCCCCCTCCGCTGCTATCCAAAGCGACGAACGGAAGCAGTGCCATCTCTCGCGCCCGACGAATCGCCCGCGCGACCATCCGCTGTTCCTTCGCCGTGCAGCCGGTCTGACGCCGACTGAGGATCTTTCCCTCGTCATTGATGAACCGCTTCAAGAGTGCGACGTCCTTGTAGTCCACGACGCGAATCTTGTTTTGCGATAGAAAACTCATCTTGCGGCGACGACGTTGTCGGGTGCGGGAGGCGATCGCCTCGCGCTTGTCCTCGGAGGACTTGTCCTCCTCATCGTCAACCGGCGCAGAGCTTGCCGCGACGTCGTCACTCGGAGCCGGCGCGGCGGCTGGCTCCCTTTCTTCCGTTTCCTTCAGGGTTTCGTCTGCCATAAAAAGACTCCGAGCCCGCGATTATGACACACCCAAGCGGGCGTGTGCTACTCAGCCCCGGCCTTCCCAAGAAGCCTCTTGAGGGCCTCTTCGGCCTCCTTGGGCTTGAATCCCGCTGGGCCCCGCACACCCTTGTAGGCGATCTTTCCATCCTTGCCCACGATGTAGATGCGATCCGGCCAACCCTGATACGCTTTCTCCACCGTGTCATTCATGTCGTCAATCAGGATGGGAATGGACAGTTTCAGACCGACGGCGCAGGCGGAAGCAGCCTCGATCCGCTCCTTTTCCGACTTGTGACTCTTGATAATCACGCCGTCGCGCTCGTTCGCACGAACCTGCCAGCCATCCTCGGGATGAGCCTCCCGGATGTAGACGACGAGGAAGTCGGCATCCTCCTTGTACTTCGCGTACATCGCCTCGAGCTCCCCAACCTGGGAGCGGAACGGCGGTCACGTGTAGCTGCCGAAGATCAGGACCGTCGGCTTCTTGCCAAAGTTGCTGCTCAGCTGAAACGTCTTGTCTTCGTGCAGCCACTTCAGCTTGAAATCAGGCGCGGGATCGCCGACTTTCAACTCAGGCGGGCGCCCCTGGCCCTGAAATCCCGCAGCAACGACAAGACCCAACGCTGCAAAGAGAACGGTTCGCATGCAAGCTCATACGACTTTCCCGGACGAAGGTTCGAAGAATACCGCAAACCTCCCAGGTAGACTCCGAATCAATGTCTTCCATCCCCGTCGAAGACCTTACGCCCAAGCAGATCGTAGCCGAATTAGACCGTTACATCGTAGGCCAGGCCGCTGCCAAACGAGCCGTGGCCATCGCCCTACGCAACCGGTACCGTCGGCAGCGCCTCCCCAGAGAGCAACAGGAAGACATCATCCCAAAGAACATCCTCATGATCGGACCGACGGGCGTCGGGAAGACGGAGATCGCCCGCAGGCTCGCCCTGCTTGCCAAGGCCCCCTTCCTCAAGGTCGAAGCCACGAAGTTCACGGAAGTCGGCTATGTCGGCCGCGACGTCGAGAGCATGATTCGAGACCTCGTCGCGGTGGCGTACCGAATCGTCGAAGCGGAAAAGACGGCCGAGATGAGGCCGAAGGCTGAAGAGCGGGCGATCGAACGAATCCTTGACATCCTCGTCGGGTCCGGGCGATCCAGGCGGCAGCCGTGGAGCTTTCCGCCCATCTCCCTCCCCGAGGATGAGCCGGAAGAGGAGGAGCCGGACGAGGAGTACCGAGCCGCCCTCCGCCGCAGGAGAGAAAAGGTTCGTGAGCAGATCCTCTCCGGCGCGCGCGATGACGAGCAGATCGAAATCGAGGTGGAAGAGAGCTCATCGCCCTTCGTCCAGATCTTCTCCCCCCACGGGCTCGAAGAGATGGGTCTGGACATCGCCAGCCAGCTCGGCGGCCTCGGACGAGCGACGAAACGCTCCGTTACCGTGGGCGAGGCCAAGGAGATCCTAACTCAAGAGGAAGCCCGAAAACTGATTGACAGCGCCTCCGTCGCCAAGGAGGCGATCGTCCGTACCGAGCAGACCGGAATCATCTTCCTCGACGAGCTGGACAAGATCGCCGGACGCGAGGGTGGCGCCGGGCCGGATGTCTCCCGCGAGGGCGTACAAAGGGACCTACTGCCCATCATCGAAGGCTCGACCGTCGCCACCAAGTACGGAACCGTTCGAACCGACCACATCCTCTTCATCGGCGCGGGGGCATTCCACGTGAGCAAGCCGAGCGACCTGATTCCTGAGCTTCAAGGACGTTTGCCCATCCGAGTCGAGCTCGAAGATCTGGGCGAGAAGGACCTTCGCCGTATCCTTAGCGAGCCCAAGAACGCCCTGACCAAACAGTATCAAGCCCTGCTCGCAGCCGATGGCGTGAACCTCGAGTTCACCGACGAAGCGCTCGACGCGATCGCTCACCTCGCGCATACGGTCAATTCCCGGGCGGAGAACATCGGCGCCCGAAGGCTCATGACCGTCATGGAGAAACTTCTCGAAGACGTGATGTTCGATGCGCCGGACGCCGAGACGAGAACGATTCGGATCACTCCGGAGTACGTCCACGAGAAGCTCGCGGACCTTGTCGAAGACATAGACCTCTCGAAGTACATTCTCTAAAGGCTACATTGTTGCAATTTGATCCGACGCAGGTTGGTATCTTTACCGAGCTCGTTTCGAGCATCGCCGAAGAGATGGGCAGCACGCTCGAGCGCGTTGCCTTTTCCACGAACATCAAAGAGCGACGCGACTTTTCCTGCGCAGTCTTCGATCGCGACGGCTTCCTGGTCGCCCAGGCGGCCCACATCCCTGTTCACCTTGGCGCCATGGAGTTCCTGATGCGGCGCTGGATCCGCGAAGGCCCGGAACTCTCCGAACACGACATCGGAATCTCCAACGATCCCTACTTCGCGGGAACGCACCTGCCGGACATCTCCCTCATCGCTCCCGTACACGCAAGAGGCGAACGCGTCGGGTACGTAGCGTGTCGCGCCCACCACGCAGACGTGGGAGGAAAAGATCCGGGCAGTTTCAGCCCGGTTTCGCATGTGAGCGACGAAGGCGTCATCCTCCGGCCGTCGCTCTACAACGAGGAGACCTTGGGCGAACTGCTGCGGCGCAGTCGGAATCCTGGCGAGCGCGAAGGGGATTTGGAAGCCCAGCGTGCGGCGATCGAAGTGGGCAAGCGTCGGCTCACAGCGCTGGCAGAGAGATACGGCGAGGAGCTGGACGTTCGCATTCGCGAGTGTCGAGCCTATAGCGAGAGCCTGACACGGGCGGCGCTGCAGCGATTGCCGGCCGACGAGTGGTCCGCGGCGGACGTTCTCGAGGACGTCCCAGAGGCTGGCAAAACAGTCCCGATCCGACTGCGGGTGCGCGCGGACGGAAGCGGCGGCATCGTTTTTGACTTTGCCGGCAGCGCGCCTCAGCAGCCCATCGGCGTGAACGCGACCGAAGCCGTCACCCGCTCGGCCTGTTATTACGTCGTCCGGTGCCTCGCCCCGGACGCTCCGACCAATGCGGGATGCTTCCTGCCCGTTTCCGTCCTTGCGCCGAGCGGCTCCATCGTCAACGCGGCGTTTCCGGCTCCCGTGGTCGCGGGCAACACCGAGACGAGCCAGAAGATCGCGGACGTGATCCTCCAGGCGCTCAGCCAGGCGCTGCCGGACGTGGTTCCTGCTTGTAGCCAGGGCACAATGAATAATGTTGCACTTGGGACGGACGATTGGACCTATTACGAAACGATCGGCGGCGGTTGCGGCGCCGGAAACCGATCGCCAGGTGCAGCCGGCTGGCATTCTCACATGACCAACACGGCGAACACTCCCGCCGAGGCCCTCGAACTGGCTCTCCCGCTCCGGGTTTGGCGTTATGAGCTGCGAGGCGGAAGCGGGGGAATGGGCGGCCAGCCGGGCGGAGAGGGCGTAGTGCGGGAGATCGAGCTTCTTGACGAGCAGGCGACGCTTTCCCTGATGACCGAGCGACGAAGCACCAAGCCTCCGGGCGCGAAAGGGGGCGATCCTGGGTCGTCCGGGTCCAACCGCATCCTCCGCTCGGACGGGTCCGTCGAGGTACTGCCAGCCAAGTGCGTTGCCCGCCTTTTTCAGGGTGACCGATTGCTTCTGAATACGCCCGGAGGAGGCGGTTGGGGCGAGCAATCCGACCCCTCGACCAGGTAAACTAACAGAAGATTTCCGCCCCACCGAACGTGCACGTCAAGCCAGGGGCGGCGCGCTTACGAGAAGCATATGGCAAGGAAACCAACGAAGGCAGCCACGGACGGTGGAGCCAGTACGCAAAAGAAAGCCTCTGCTACCGTCAAAGAGAGCAAGAAACAGGTTCGCGGTAAGTACACGGCCCGAAATATTCAAGTCTTAGAAGGCCTGGAGGCGGTCCGCCAACGCCCCGCCATGTACATTGGCGACACCGGCGTTCGAGGCCTCCATCACCTGTTCAACGAAGTGCTCGACAACTCGATTGACGAGGCACTCGCCGGCTATTGCGATCACATCGTCTGCACGCTGCATGCAGACAACTCCCTCAGCGTTCAGGACAACGGTCGAGGCATTCCGGTGGACGTCCACGAAAAGTACGGCGTGTCCGCGCTGCAGGTCGTCATGTGCACGTTGCACGCGGGCGGTAAGTTTGGAGGGGGCGGCTATCGAGTCTCGGGCGGACTGCACGGCGTCGGCGTGTCCTGCGTAAACGCGCTCTCGGAATGGTGCGAAGTAACGGTAGATCGCGACGGTTATCGTTGGTTCCAGCGCTACGTTCGCGGCAAGCCCGAGAAGCCGGTCGAGAAGATCGGGAAGACCAACAAGACGGGAACTCTCACTCGTTGGTCGGCCGACCCTGAAATATTCGAAACACTGAAGTATGAGCCGCGGCGGCTCAAAGAGAGGATGCGGGAGCTCGCCTACCTCAATGCCGGCGTGACGCTCGTCTTCGTCAACGAGCAGAACCCCGAGGACAACGAGACCTTCCACTTCAAGAAGGGAATTCAGGCGCTCGTCGAGGATCTGAACGAGTCGCACAATCCGCTTCACAAGCCGATTTTCCTGAAGAAGGAAAAAGACGACGTCGAGGTCGAAGTTGCTATCCAATACCACACCGGTTACGGAGAGACGCTGCTATCCTTTGCGAACAACATCAACACGGTCGAAGGCGGCACGCACACGACAGGCGCCAAAACCGCGCTGACGCGCGTGATCAACCAGTACGCTCGGAAAGCCGGCCTGCTCAAGGAAAAGGATCCGAACTTCACGGGCGACGACGTGCGCGGCGGCCTCACGATGGTCATCTCCGTGAAACTGCTGCACCCGCAGTTCGAAGGTCAGACCAAGACAAAACTGGGGAACAGCGAAGTCGAGGGCATCGTCAACTCGATCGTCGGCGAAGGCCTGATGGAGTTCCTCGAAGAGAACCCGTCCGTCGCGCGGAAGATCGTAGAAAAGGCGATCATCGAACAACGAGCAAGAGAGGCCGCAAAGAAGGCTGCGGAAGCGGTGAAGCGGTCGAGCGCCCTCGACACCTACGGCCTCGCCGCCAAGCTCGCGGACTGCAGCGACAAGGACCCGGAGAGAGCGGAGCTGTTCATCGTGGAAGGCGACTCCGCCGGAGGCAACGCCAAAGCGGCCCGCGACCGGCGGTTCCAAGCGATCCTTCCGATCAAGGGCAAGATCCTGAACGTCGAGAAGGCGAGACCGGACAAAGCGCTCGACAACGAAGAGATCAAAGCGCTGATCTCCACCATCGGCACCGGCATTGACATGAACTTCGGTCGGAATGGTGAGGACGAAGGGAGAAACGGGAAGAAGGAAAGCGAAGCGTTCGACCTCTCGCGACTACGGTATCACAAGATTATCATTCTTTCCGACGCGGATGTGGACGGAGAGCACATCCGAACCCTGCTGCTCACCTTCTTCTACCGCTATATGAGACCGTTGATCGAAGGCGGTTACGTCTATCTCGCCTTGCCGCCCCTCTTCACAATCAAGGCAGGAAAGGACGACGTCTACTACGCCCAAACCGAAGAGGAGCGCGATCAAATCCTCAAAGAGCTTCGGAAGAAGAGAAAGGACATCCAAATCACTCGCTTCAAAGGGCTGGGCGAGATGAACGCAGACCAGCTGGAGGACACGGTCATGAACCCGGAAAAACGAATGCTGGTCCAGGTTACGCTTGAGCCCGAGGACGCCACCGAAGCCGAACTCGTCTTCACCAAGCTGATGGGTGACAAGGTGGAACCTCGCCGCGAGTTCATCGAGGCTCACGCCAAAGAGGTCACGGACCTCGACTGGCACTACTAAACAGCGAAAGACGACCATGTCGCCGACAACAGGAGCCCTCGCGACGCGAAGGGGCTGGTGGATCCTCGCCTCCATCGCCAGTGGTTGCCTGGTCGCTGCTTCCCTGCCGCCGTCCGACCACGGTCTCTTGGCGTTTGTAGCGTTCGTCCCTGCGCTTGTCTCACTGCGGCGTACCAGCTACTCGCGCGCCCTTGCCAGCGCCACTCTCATCCTCGGAACCCTCTTCCTGTGGGCATTTTGGGGCGGCTGGCCCCAAGATTCCGTAGGATCTCGCGAAACCCTGAGAGTTCTACTGGGCTTCGGAGTTCTGATCGCTCTCCCGTTTAGCCTCTACGCCCGGGTGAGGAAGTGGAGCCCGCTAACCGTGTGGGCGCTGACCGCCGTCGCCGTGCTCTGGGAAGCGCTCGCTTCCCAATACTTGCCTGCCACACTTGCCTGGACACAGCACCGGTCCCCCGGGATGCTGTACTTGGCCTCGGCGACGGGCTGGTGGGGCGTTGTAGCGGCGATTTGGGCAACCAACCTCTTCCTTGCACGCGTGTTCTTTCTGGCTCCCACGCGGCGGGCACTGCCTTCCGTCCTCGCATGCGCTCTCACTCTCGTCGGAGCCGCCCTCGCCTTCCCTCCCTCGCCGCGCTCGGAGACCGCGCTTCAAGTGATCGTGGTACAAACGGCAACGCTATCGCCCAGCCACATCGCTCAGCTCGTCGGCGATCGGCAGACCGAGCTGCTCATACTGCCAAGGATCGAGCTGACCCTCGACGAAGCCGAGGCGCTGGCCTCGGCTGCCCACGCCCCCTCAGTGGTCCTAACGAGAGAGGGTTGGAGCGGAATCTGGAACCCTTCCGAACCCAACGCGATGGCCAACCGCACCACCATCCGCGGCGTTCCTGTGTACGTGCCACAGACCCTGAAGGCCCCACTCGTTCACGACCTCCGCGCACTCGGCTCGCAGGTATCCCTCGCCGCGATCCCCCGAGCGACGGCGGAGTCCCCCTATCAGGCGCTCGCCGCATGGGACGCAGCCGGCCTGACCCTCGCCTCCGCTTCGCTCGGACAATCGGTCGCCCGCGCCGATACGGCTGGCTTTAGCCGCGTCACCGGCCCAACGGGCGAGGTGCTCTCCGACATACCCCGGCGCCAGCGCGACGCAATCGGATCTGCCGCTGTACCGGCATCGCCGACCCAGACCCTCTACTCTCAGTTCGGCGATTGGCCCCTGATCGTCGTTTTTGCAATTCTATTGCTTTGGATCCTGGTTTGGGGCCTTCAGCGGCTCGGCATTCTGGTCGCCGGGCGCGAAGCGGAAGCGCCGCTGCGGATTCTCCCGAGAGTCGAGAGGGAAAACTACTCGCGCAATTAGGCCGGGGATTCTCTGAGACGTTCGAGCATGAGGCGGGCTGCCAGCTTGCCGGTCTCATACGCGTTTTCGGCGCGTCCCGCCAACGTTCCGTCGCCAGCGACGACGAGGCGCCCCCCGTTGGCGTTAGCGTTATCGAAAAGGACGACCCTCTCCGGTTGCGATCGCTTCCACCTCACGATGTGATGCCAAAGAGGCTCCTCGAAATCCGGCCCAAAGAGGGATTCAATCCGTCCCGCCACGACGCGGAGGATGTCCTCGTCCGGACGATCGAAGTGGGATCGGCTGTAGCTCGGGCCGGTCTGAACGACAAACAGAGACGAGCCCTCCGGGCAGCGTCCGGCGCACTTGAATTGCTCGATACTGAGCCACAAGACCGGATCCATCCGGTTGAGCGACAAGAGGGCGTAGTACGGTCTTGGCGAGAGAGCCTTCCCGTATCCTAATGCAACACTAATGCAAGATCGGTACGAGGCTCCCCCAAGATTCCTGCGGTCGCCCGCCGTTTCCAGGAGCCTTGCAGAGTCGGGCAGCGGTGGAGTGAGGATCACACCGTCGAATGGCTCCCCCATGACCGCGTACTCCCCGCTCCGCGTGCGACCGATCGCATCTACGTGCGCAGACAAGCGAACCTCCAATCCCTGAGCGAGGATTTCGAGCAGCCGATGGTTCCCCTCGAGAAACGTGTACCGCGGCTCTCGGTTGCGTTCTTCCGAACCCGGCACGACGCGACCGTCCTCTTGAAGGTAGATGTCGCCCGGTATCTCCCGCGCCTCCTCTCCGGCCAAATCCAAGACCTCCTGAAGAGAAGTGCGGCGGGGCGTGAAGGTCTGCAAGCCCATATCGGCTACCCACCCGTCCCGGGCATAGGTAGCCACCCGGCCCCCTACCCGCTCGGCCGCCTCAAAGAGGACGACTTCGGCCCCCTCTTGCCGAAGGGCGCGCGCGGCGCTGAGGCCAGCGATCCCGGCGCCGACGATTGCGACTCGCATACGCTCCGAGACTCTACCTGGAACTTTTCGGGCCGCCGGACGTATGTATGGACATGAGCATCGCCCTCGTTGCAGCTACCTTACTCCTGACGCCCGTGAGCGCGGACCTGGTCAAACCAGGCGCTCTCGCACCCGACATTTCCGGCAAACTGACAACGGGCGCAACCTTCCACTTGAAGGAAACCGTCAAGACCAAGCCCGTGCTCCTCTACTTCATCAGCACGAGCTGCCCCGTGACCGCCGAGGCTACGAAGTACTACGACCGCCTGGCCAAGGCGTACGCAGCCTCCGGCGTTCAGGTCATCGGCATCGTCAACGACGGCCAAGAGGGCTACACGACCTGGCAGAAGACGCACAAGGTCTCGTTTGGGTCGCTCTTGGATCCCGACTACAAGATCATCAACGCGTACGGTGTTTTTGCGTCTCCATCGTCCGTTCTGATTGCGCCGGGCGGGAAGGTCGAGAAGGTCTGGGTCGGATGGGGCCAGAAAGAGATCCGCGAAGCGTCTGAAGGGATCGCCAAGCACCTGAAGAAGACGCCGGCCAAGCTCGATCTGAACGGCGCCCCAGCAGCCGGCGCGGTTGGCTGAGCGATCTAACCCTCTTCCTCGGTCGAGGAAGAACTCGGATTCCTCGAAAGGGCGCACGAACGGGCGCCCTTTCGCCTCTTCGTCGGGTATCGGCACCGACAATCGTTCTATAATCTCTGCCGCGGATGGCAAGACTGACCCTCACGGAGAGCGAACTCTCCACCGAGCCCGGCACGAATGTAACCCTCCGGTACACGCTCGCCAATGAGAGCGAGACGGAAGACCGTTTTGAAGTTCGCGTGGAGGGAATTGATCCGGAGTGGGTTGCGATACCGGTGCCGGTCGTAAAGCTTCGGCCGGGAGAGAGCCTCACTGAGTCCATCCACATCAAGCCGCCGCGATCCACCGAAAGCCGCGCCGGCCGATACCCGTTTACCGTTGTCGCCCGCTCACTGGAAACCGGCGAGACCCTCGAGAGAGCGGCGTTCTTGGACGTTCTGCCCTTTGAGCTGCTCTCGATGGAGGTCGAACCCAAGCGCCAGTCGTCCGGCTACTTTACGAAGCAGTCCACGTTCGGCGTGACGATCGCCAACCTGGGCAACACGGAAGTCAACGTTCAGCTGTTCGCGGACGACCCCGAAGACGCTTGCACCTATCAGTACGCTCAAGAATGGGTGATGCTCGCCCCCGGCCAGCAGCGAACGATCGCCCTCCAGGTACAGCCGCGATCCTCTCCGCTCATCGGCACTCCAAAACTCTACGGCTTTTCCGTGAGCGCTCGAGGCGTTGACAACCCTCGCCTCTCCGCTTCCACGCAAGGCCAACTCGAACACCGCGCACTGCTCACGCCGGCCGCTCTCGCTGCCTCGCTTCTATTCATCCTTCTTGCCTTTGTTTGGTACATGCTGCGGCCCATGCCACCGGAGATCAACTCGTTTGCTCCGTCGGCCAGCACGGTGCAGGAAGGCGAATCCGTCACCTTGACCTGGAGCACAACGCGCGCCGATTCCGTCGTTATTACGGACGGCGACCGCATCTGGGCGCAGCTGAGCCCGAACGGCTCGATCAAGGTAACCGTGCCGCGCACGCTCACCTTCTCTGCGAAAGCCGTCAACGGCGTCGGCCAGAGTCGGGAAGTCAAGGTTACGGTCACCGCCGTCCCGCCCACGCAGATCCCGGAACCGGTGATCAAGACGTTCTCGATCTCGCCGAAGAGTGCAAACGTCGGCGACACCCTGACGGTCCGTTACGAGGTCGAGAACGCGGCGCGGATTCTGCTCCAGCCGATCGGTCTGGAGCTACCCATTAATCTCACTCAATTCGAGTTCCAAGCCGACAAGCCGGGGGCGATCGAGTATCGCCTCATCGCGTACAGCGCCGATGGAAAAGCGACCGACGCTCGGTTCAAAGTGCAGGTGGATCAGCCGTCGCAAGCCAGGATCATCGAGTTCCGCGCCCTGCAAAGCGGGCTGCCCATTCCCGAGGAAGGCGTCGAACCCTATTCGAGAGTGACCCTGGAGTGGCAGGTGGAGAACGCGGCTCGAGTGGACATTGCGCCGGGTCTTGGGAGAGTGAATGCGACGGGGAGCGTCGAGGTCTTCCCGGAGCGAACGACAACCTACACCCTCACGGCGAAGGACGCCAACGGAAAACCCGTTACGGCGCAAATCACGATCGTCGTCAAGGAGCCGCCGACAGCGGGCGGCGCCCGAAGCGATTCTGGTGGCGGCGGTTCAGCCGGATCGGGAGGCGGCGGCGGATGAAGCCTTCCATCCTCGTAACGGCGTTCGGCCCGTTCGGCGATTTCAGCCAGAACCCGAGCGCTCTGCTTGCAGCGGAACTCGGTGAGGACGAGGCCGAGACAACGGTCCTTCCGGTGAGTTATCGTTCCGTCGAGCAGTTTCTGTCCGCAGCGCATCATCTCACTCACGAAACCGTCCTCATGCTTGGTGCGCACAAGAACGCCGCGATGCTCACGGTAGAGCGCCGAGCCCGGAACTGGGTGTCAGACCGGTCGGACGTGGAAGGTGTCGCGCGGGATGAGGGGCCGATTCTCGAAGGTCGCGATCCGTGGCGCGCCAGCCAACTGTTCGAAGGCTGGCACGGGCTGCCCCCATATTGGACCGTCTCGGACGACTGCGGCGCCTATCTATGCAACTACCTCTATTTTCGAATGCTGGGCTTTCAGCGCCGGTTTCGGGTTGGGTTCGTCCATGTCCCACCCGTAGAGGTCGTTCCACTCGAGAGACAGGTAACCGCCTTGCGCCGACTTCTCGAAAAGGTAGTGAGTTCATGAAGCCTTTTGCACTGCTCAGCGTAACGGACAAGAGTGGATTGCTCGATTTTGCCCGTGGCTTGGTCCGACGAGGGTACGAGATTCTCTCCACCGGCGGTACCGGCAAGTTCCTGGCGGACAATGACGTGGACTACACCGGCGTCAGCTATTACACCGGAATGCCGGAAATCCTCGGCGGTCGAGTCAAGACCCTCCATCCCAAAGTGCACGGCGGCATCCTCGCACGCCACGAATCGCCCGAAGACCAGGCGGTGCTCGAAGAGCTCAACATTCGGCCGATCCGTATCGTGGCTGTGAATCTCTACCCGTTCGAGCAGACCGTCCTCGCTGGGGCATCGAGAGAAGAGATCATCGAGAACATTGACATCGGCGGCCCCGCAATGATCCGCGCGGCGGCGAAGAACGCCGAGACCGTGCTCGTCGTCGTGGACCCGAATGACTACGACGACGTCCTCCAGTTCTTGGACGGCGGCCTGGGCCCGGAATTTCGAGAGAAGCTGCGAGCCAAGGCCTTCGCGCACACCGCGTATTACGACAGCCTGATAGCGCAATTTTTCAGTGGCGGGGATCCCTTCGCCTATGACACCGTTACGGTCGGTTATCGGAAGAGCGCTCAGCTCCGCTATGGTGAAAACCCTCACCAGCGGGCTTGCCTCTTGCAGTCTCCGTTCGACCGGACGGGCGTCGCTCACGCCGAGCCGCTATGGGGAAAAGAGCTGAGCTACAACAACCTGCTGGATGCTGACGCCGCGTGGAACCTCGTTTGCGACATGAAGGCGCTCCGTCCGTCTCTTCGCGCCTGCGCGATCATCAAACACTCGAACCCTTGCGGCGCCGCATGGCGAGAATCTCTCGCGGATGCGTACCAGGCCGCAAGAGAGGCCGATCCGATCTCCGCATTCGGCGGTATCGTGGCACTGAGCGACCCCGTGGACGAAGAGGCGGCTGCGGCGATGACAGCACAAGGCAACTTTCTCGAGGTCGTACTGGCCCCCGATTGGTCGGAAGGGGCTCTGAAGGTATTCCAAGACCGCTCGGGCTGGGGCCAGAGTGTTCGCTTACTGCGTGCAAGACCGCCGGCGGAAGAGAGACCCCCGTCCCTTCGGTCCATCGGCGGCGGAGCCTTGCTCCAGACGGAGGATGCGGACGACCCGTCGGAGTGGACCGTCGTCACCGAGCGACAGCCGACGGAAGAGGAACGCGAGGCGATGCGATCCGCCTGGGTTTTGGTCAAACACGTCCGATCGAACGCCATCGTCCTGGCAGACTCCAGCCGCTTGTGGGGCGTGGGCGCGGGCCAGATGAATCGAGTGCAGTCCGTACGCCTCGCCATCGAGCAGGCGGGGGAGCGCGCTGCCTTCTGCGCCCTGGCGTCGGACGCTTTCTTCCCCTTCCCGGACAGCATCGAGACGGCCGCTCAAGCCGGGATTCGAGCGGTCATCCAGCCGGGCGGCTCGAAAAAGGACGAGGAGGTCATCGCGGCGGCGAATGCCCACGGCATCGCCATGGTTTTCACCGGCGTCCGACATTTCCGCCATTAGAACCAAACGAAACGCCACGCAACGCCCGTCCATTGGGTATGCTTGCGTTTGGCAAGGAGTACCGCCATGGCTGCTGAACAGAATCAGTACGATATGCCCATCGTCGTCGGAGCGCTCGTCTTCGGCTTGATCGCAATTGGAGTCTTCTTCTTCATGCGAAAGGACCCGATTTTGCCTCCCCAGCCGGCTGAACCGGTTCGCACGCCCGTCGTCGTCCAGCCTGTCCAACCGACGTTGGTCGAGACAAGCGGGCCAGCCTTCGAGGGCGGCCAGACCGGTGGCAGCACCTCCGGTGGTGGCGGCGGTGGCGCAGCGAGCCGCCGAGGCCCCTCGATCGCGGGCGCGGGTTCCTAACTTCACGGGACATACCGGAACGCGGGTGAGGCTCGTCGCCTGAGCCTCGTCCTCTCTCGCGCCGCGCCGCTCCGTTCGTCGCTACCCTCGCGACGACACTCGCTGATTGAGCGGCGTGAGGGCTTCGCGCCGCTTCCAGGTAATCTCCCGCTCATTGCGCCCTTTCGGTGCAAGGAGACAAGCAGCATGAAAGAATTCCCGGTCCTTCCCGTGGGTTTCAAGAACTACGTACTGGCTGATCATGTCATCGCCATCATTGCGAGCGATTCTTCACCGGTCCGCCGGCTCATTCAACTCATGAAAGACACAGAAAAGCTCGTTGACGCGTCGCAAGGCAAGAAGGTGCGATCGGTCATCTTCATGGACAGCGGGCACGTCGTACTCTCCGCCCTGTCCCGCGAGGTCCTTGTGAAAAGGATCGCCCCGACTGAGCCCCTCAAAGAAGATACTCCGTGATTCAACAGTTGATGAGCGTCGTTCAGCGGTTGCTTGCCCATGTCACCGAGGACATGGGTATTGACCTGGGAACAGCTAATACGCTCGTACACGTGCAGGGACGAGGGATCGTTCTCCGCGAGCCTTCGGTCGTGGCGGTCGACAACCAGTCCGGCGCTGTGCTCGCCGTGGGCGAAGAGGCCCAGCGAATGTTGGGCAGAACCCCCTCTTCGATCTCAGCGATCCGGCCTCTCAAAGACGGTGTCATCGCGGACTACGATCAGACGGAGAAGATGCTCCAGTACTTCATCCAGAAGTCGTCCCAGCGAAAGTTTGCCTGGCACCGAGTCGTGGTCGGCATCCCCTCGGGGGTTACAGAGGTCGAACGGATGGCGGTTATCGAAGCTGCGCGGAAAGCGGGCGCGAACGAAGCCTACGTTATCGAAGAGCCGATGGCGGCGGCGATCGGGGCCGGACTGCCGGTCGCGGAACCGACCGGTTCGATGATCGTGGACATCGGCGGGGGAACCACCGAGGTCGCGATCATCTCCTTGGCTGGCATCGTCGAATCCCGATCCATTCGGACGGCGGGCGACGAGATTGACGAAGCGATCGTCAACTACGTTCGCAAAGCCTTCAATCTGTACATCGGGGAGCGCTCTGCGGAAAAGGCGAAAATCAGCATCGGCTCGGCGTTTCCACTCGAAGAAGAGCTGGAATACGAGGTTCGTGGAAGAGATCTGCTAACCGGCCTCCCCAAAGCGGCCATTGTCACGAGCGAGGATCTGCGCCTGGCGATCCAGGAGCCGCTGAACGAGATCCTCCGCGCCGTCATCGAAACCCTTGAGACGGCCCCGCCGGAGCTGTCCGCCGACATCATCCATCGCGGCATCGTCCTCGCAGGCGGAGGCGCGCTGTTGCGAGGTCTCGACCGCCTCATCCAGCAGCACACGCAAGTGCCAGTCACCGTTGCGCATGATCCGCTCACCTGCGTCGTCGTGGGCACCGGACGCGTCATGGAAGAGATCCGGCAGAACCCGCAACTCCGCAAGGTTCTCGTCGAAGTTCCAAAGGCATGAGAAGTTCCCGGAGCGCGGTCCTAATCTTCTTGCTGGTGAGCCTCTCCGTCGTTCTCGGCGTTCTGCAAAGCAACGCAAAGAAGCGCGTGGAAGGTGGAGCCGAAACCGAGTCCGCGCCCAACCCAGACGCACGCATTGACCCTGTTACACGCGCCGTCCAATTCGTCATCCTGCCGCCGACTCGCGCGCTCAACCGAACTTTCGATTTCGCGGGCGACACGGTCGTCAGCTTTCTCGAAGCGGGCACGCTCCGACGCCGAGTCGAAGAGTTGGAGACGACGCTCTCTCAAACGCTGGCCGATCGTAGAAAGTTGGAAGCGTTGGAACGGGAAAACTGGCGCCTGCGGCAGCTCCAGGAGATGCCGCCGTATCCACAGTATCAGAAAATCACCGCGGACATTGTCGCCCTGAACCTCTCGAATCACCGGATCACCTTGAACGTGGGCGAGAGGCAGGGCGTCAAGCCGGGAGCGCCTGTGCTGGTCCCGAATGGTCTCGTGGGACAGGTGGTCGAAGTCTCGAAGGGGACCTGCGTCGCCAACTTAGTAACCCACCCCCGCTTTGCGGTCGGCGCCAGGGTCTTTCGAAGCGACTCCCAGGAAGTCGGCATCTTGCGCGGTCGGGGCGGGGATCAACTCGCGCTGACCATCTACCGAGAGCCAACCGGCAGCCTCGATCCGATCATCCGCGGCGGCGACGAGATCACCACGTCGGGCCTCTCGATTCTGTATCCGGAAGGCATTCTGATCGGGCGCGTGGCCGAAGCGCGGAGGAATCGCACGACCGGCGTCATCGAGGCGACCGTCGTGCCGGCCGTGAACCTTGCGAAGGTTCGGGAAGTGGTCGTACTGGTGAAAAAGTGAGGCATTGGCTTTCGCCCCTTCTGTGGCTGATTTTGGCGGCGGCGCTTCAGGGGAGCCTCGCCGAACGGATGAGCATTGGTTGGGTGAAGCCGGATTTCCTTCTCGTCATCGCCGTTGCCCTCTCGATGCGCGGTAGCGTGGAGGCGGCGGCCTGCATCGGATTCGTCGCGGGATTGTTTCATAGCGCGCTTTGGAACGAGAGAGTGGCCGCTTATACGCTCAGCCGGATGTTCGCCTGCGTGGTGGCGACGCGCGTGTACCAAGCCACTCCCGCGGCCGGCCCCTGGGCAGCCGCGGTCGTTACGGGAGCTGCCACATTGGTCGCCGGGATCCTGTTCTTATTCATAGGAATTCCCTCGGACCTGCTCCGGTGGCTCGTGAGTACGGTAGGCGGCATCCTGTATAATGCCGCGCTGGCTCTGCTGGTTTATGCTCTGCAGTCCCGATGGTCAAGCCGCCGGAGCCGTGACAGAATCTAATCAAGAGGTTTTTTGTGAGCACGCAAACTGAACAGCCGCAAACGCAGAAGCCATCCGTGCTCGAGATGGCTCGAGAGCAACTCGCCATAGCAGCGAAGTACCTGGACCTCGACGAGGGCCTTCACAAAGTCCTCGCCACGCCCAAGCGTCAAGTCATCGTCAACTTCCCCGTCGTCATGGACAACGGTCGCGTCGAGGTCTTCGAGGGCTATCGCGTCCAACACAATATCGCCCGTGGACCCACCAAGGGCGGGATCCGCTATCACCCAGAGGTAGACCTCGAAGAAACGACCGCCCTCGCCATGTGGATGACCTGGAAATGCGCGATCGTGGACATTCCTTACGGCGGGGCGAAGGGCGCGGTCAAAGTGGACGTCAAACGGTTGAGCCGACGCGAACTCGAAAAGCTCACCCGGCGCTTCATTTCCGAAATCAACATGATCGTCGGTGAGGATCGGGATATTCCGGCCCCCGACATGGGCACCAACCCCCAGGTCATGGCTTGGATCATGGACACCTACTCCATGCAGAGAGGCGCTACGGTGACGGGAGTGGTTACCGGCAAGCCGGTGCCCCTCGGTGGCTCCCAAGGACGAGTGGAGGCGACCGGGCGCGGCGTAGTGACCGCCATGGTCGAGGCGTGCGAGTTCCTGCGCATCCCAGTCAAAGACGCCCGCGTCGTGGTTCAAGGCTTTGGGAACGTGGGAAGCGTCGCCGCACGACTCGCCATGGAGACCGGATGCAAAGTCATCGCCGTCTCGGACAGAACCGGTGGGATTCACAACGAGAAGGGTCTGCCCATCCACACGATCCTCCAGAGGTACGCGGACCGAGAAGGCGGCATTCAGGAATACCCCGAATGCGACAAGATCACGAATGAGGAACTGCTCACGCTCGACTGCGACATCCTCATCCCCGCAGCCACTGCCGAACAGATCCACGAAGGCAACGCCAAGGACATCAAAGCGAAGCTGATCGTCGAGGGCGCGAACGGACCGACGACTCCCGGCGCAGAAGCCGAACTTTGGGATCGTGGCGTCTTCGTTGTGCCGGATGTGCTGGCGAACGCAGGCGGCGTGATCGTCAGCTACTTCGAATGGGTGCAAGACCTCCAGGCGTTCTTCTGGGAAGAGCACGAAGTCAACGCGAAGTTGGAGAAAATCATCCGCAATAGCTTCCACCATGTGCTTTCCGTCATGCACCAGCACAAGACGAACATGCGGACGGCAGCCTACATCATCGGCGTGAAGCGCGTGGCGGACGCTACGGTTACCCGCGGCATCTTTCCGTAGACCCGCAGGTTCCCTACTCTCTCTCCGCGCGTCCTATAATTGTGAAAGGCACGCGCGTCGTACTCGCTTGGCTCGCCGTCCACCTGGCCGCCTGCGCCTTTTGCCAGGACGTTTCGGGAGTTCTCGACCGAATTCGGCGCGGCGACGCCAACGCGATTGCGGAGGTCGTGCGCGTCGGCCCCGCCGCCGTTCCACCGATCCTATCCGTGCTCGATACAGCGCGCGGAGACGAAAGGTTGAACCTCGTCGCTGCGCTCACTCGGATCGGAGCGCCGCTGCCCAAACCATCCCTCGAGGGTCTGATCGAAGATCCCGATCCACGCATCCGAATCGTCGTCCTGACGAACCTGGAGCGTCTTACGGACAGCTCCCGTATAGTATCCCTGCTCACTCGAGCACTGGGAGACCCCGAGACGAGCGTTGCCACCGTCGCCCTTCAGCAGTTACTGCTTCAACTGCGTTATCGCAGAGGTGCAGAAAATTTCTTTCGAGCACACCCCTCCCTCGCCCCATTTCTCATTCCTGAGCTTGCCTCGGACGACCGGACCGCACGGATGGCAGCCGCCTATGCCTTGCTATCCGCACCGATGTGGGAAGAGCGATACCTGCAGGTCATCGAGAGCGAGAATGCGGTCGAGCCAGTCGCGTACCTTGTGAGCCAACACGAAGCAGGCGCTCCCACCCTCGCCAACGCCCTGATCGCCAAAGGGACATCCGGAGAGCCCGAGAAGCGAATCGCTTTGCTCGAAGTCGCGGTGCGCTATCCAACTTCGGAAAGCCGCGCCTATGTCTCTCAGCGGTTGCATGACGGCGATTGGCGAGTGCGCGCTTCTGCTATCCGGGCGGCGAGCAGGCTCCGCTTGCCCGGAATCGTGGAGGAAGCGAAGCGACTGCTGATCACCGGCGGCGCTGAGGCGGAAGCCGCCATCTTCGCGCTCGAGCAACTGGGTACGGACGCAGCAGCCCAAGCGCTCGCCGATGCCCTCTCGTCAGCGGCTTGGCTCAATCGGAACTCGCGTCTGGCCTCCGTCGGCATTGTGGCTCTGCTGAGGCTTCGCCGGGAGGCAGCGTTGCCGATCCTCCGCGAACTCGCCTCAGCGGCTCCGTCCGCGTTCACGCCCGAGGTCTTAGCCGAACTACCTGCAACTCTGTCGGAAGAAATGATCCGATCTCTCCGCCAGTTAGCTCAGGAAGGCAATCAGGCTGCGTTCGTGGCACTGCTCGTCCGCAGAGATCCATGGGCGAAGCAGCTGGCACTCGGCGTCCTGCGCGAGCCACACCAGATCTCTCTACCTCTCTTGGACGCCATCGCGACTCTGCAAGATGCGGAGTTTGCCGCTCCTCTTGCTGAGGCGTACCCCAAGCTGGATGGCTATTCGCAATCGAGGGCGTTGCTTGCCCTTCTCGCATTGGGAGACAGTCGGGCACTCGAACAAGCGCTTCAATATCCCATTCAATGGAGCCCCCAGTCACGCGAGATTCGCCCCTACTTCCACATCCTACAGACCCTCATCACGACGTCCCGGTCATCCACCGTGCGGAAAGCGTGCCTCCGCCTCCTCGCTGAGCCCGGAGCTAGCGAAGGCCCCTTTCTGTCTCCTGAGACGGTCGCTCTTCTCGTGGATCTTATGGGCGACGCTGATGCCATCGTTCGAACCGTGGCGAAAGAGTATCTCCTCACCCGGGGCTTACCAACACCACTCTCCGCTGAGTTGGCAGATCGAATTGCCGCCGAGTGCCTTCGAGACTTTGACCGATCCCCCGACCAAGAGAGGGCGCAAGCGCTTCAAGTCCTGTCCAGGGTCTGGCACTCCTTGGGTGAGCGGCATAGGCAAGACGCGGTCGAGAAGTCGCTGAAGGCGCTTTGGAGCGTTTCACCTGAGCTCCAAAGAGCGGCCGTCTACGCCCTTTCCTGGAGCTCAGACCCCGCGGTCTGGAACGAACTGCTGCTCCTGCTGTATACGTCGTCCGATGCCAAAACCAGTCTTCTCAGCGCGATAGCAAACTATGATCGGCTCCACGGATACACGCCACAGACTGCATTGATCCCCCTCCTGGACGACTCCAACCCCTACCGTTGGTACGCGGCTGCTGGGCAGTTTCATACGGAGGCCGCTCAGAGGCTGATCCGGCGGGCGCTGGAGGGCGACAACGAGGAAGACACCATCCACGCGTTGCGCCTGCTGCTGCAAAGGTATGGCGACACAGACGTTCAACACTTGGCGGTTCGAAGAGCGAGAGGATTGCTGTCGGCTGGCACAGAGGAAACGCGCACTCTGGCAGACGCGATCTTGCTTCGTTACGACCCAGAATACGCCTATCAACGTGTCAGCGCCGCTCTGCTCGACCCATCTCCCTCTGTTCGACGGAGCGTCCTCGATCGCGCTACCGCCCTCTTGCGCCACCCTGAGGCCGTAGCGCTCCTCATGCCCATCTTTGAACGCTGGGACTTCGATCTGCAACGCATCGCGCTGATAAGCCTGTCCCAGATCCCTGGAGCCCAAGCGACCGACGCCATCCGCCGCCTGACCAGCCATCCCGAGCCAGGGGTGCGAATCTTCGCAAATCAGATCCTGTTGGGGCGGAAAGGTTAAGTGCTATAGGGTAGGATTGTGCCATGGCTCTTGACGAAAGCGTCGTCGAATGGGTTCTGGCGATGCGTAAGGCCGGAGCGAGCGACGCCACGATCCTGCTCATCCTACAGGAACGCGGATGGACGGAGAGCGACGCCGTCAGCGCGGTCGAGGCATCGTACTCACGCGAAATCGGAATCGAGCCTCCCAAACCGACACGCGTCGCCAAGGTGCGCCCTCGTGACGCTTTCCTGTACCTGATTCTCTACTCTTCCTTGATCGCGTGGACCACTGCCCTCATCGCCATCCTCTTCTTTGCGATCGAAGGGCTCTTCCCCGAAGCCGCTGCGAACACGTTCGACACCTACAACCCCGAGTTCAAAGCGGACCTGATTATCTCAGCCATCGCGACGCTGGTCGTTCTTCTTCCGGTCTATCTGTGGGCTGCGGCGACCCTCAAGAAGGAACAGCGCGAGAACCCTGAGCGCCTGACAAGCCCCATCCGTTTCTGGATCACGTATCTGGCTCTGTTCATCGGTTTGATCGTAATCATCGTCCACCTGACCTCGGCGATTGCCGACCTTCTCCGAGGCGAGCTGACCCTCATCATCGTATTGCGAACGCTCGTGGTCCTGATCGTCGTCGGAGGCCTGATGTGGATGCATGGCTCGGGGTTGCGCGCAAAGAGAGGTTGACGGATGAGCAAGCACGTGCAACTTCTGATTACGGGGCTCGTTGTCGTTCTCGTCGTCTTGAGCCTCGTGTGGACCTATCGCTTTCTCGGTACGCCCGCCGAGCAACGCGCCCTCCGGATGGATCTGCAAAGGGTTCATCGGCTTGATGAGCTCACAAACTCGATCGCGCGTTACTACCGATCTCAGGATAAGCCCAAGCTGCCTGAGAGCTTGGAGCAGGTGCGCGCAGACCCTTCGGCTAACTCCTTCTATCTTGGAAACATCCACGAAGATCCGCTGACCGGCAAGCTGTTCGAGTATCGCCGCCTGAGCGACAACGAATACGAGCTCTGCGCCGAGTTTCAGACCGACTTTCGAGAAGAAGAGAAGAAGGGACGAATCACGAGCGACCTTGCCGCGAAGTGGATGCACCCGAAGGGCCGCGCCTGCTTTCGGTTTAGGGTGAGCCCGGAGGGAGATACTTCCCGAATAGAGCCAACTCGCACACCGGGTGATTGAACATCTTCTCGTGGTCGTGCCCAACGCCCCGCGCCTCGACGAGAGACCACCCGAACTCCCACCCTCTCTCTTCCGCTATGCGCCTCGCAAGAGCATAGTTGTTCTGCCCTCGCTCCCACCGAGAGTCGCCCTGGCGAAAGGCAAGCTCTCCGCGCGGGAAGTACGGATCGTGGATTACGTCCGTCGTACCGAGATACACGGTGAGCGGCTGCGCGAGATACCTTCGAATCGCCTCGTCGTTGCTCAACTCCTCAGGCAGATTGCCGAAGCCATACGGGTACGGCAAGTCGCGCGTCGGGAAGAGGTGAGTGCCTGGATTCGCGGAGACGATTCGTTCGGCTCCCGTGTCCACGAACGCAGCCATCCTCATGACGAACTGGCCGCCCGCAGAATGGCCGATGATGGAGTACGGCATTTTCGGTCGGCCCTCGATCGCGAGTAGCTGTTTGGCAAGCTCGGGAATCATCGAAAAGGTCCACTCTTCGCGAGGTCGAGCCGTTCCATCGTCATTCAAGACGCCGCCCAAGTGATACCGTTGGTAAGGGAAGCGCTCTTCGTCGAACTTCGGCGCCGCCACGAGTGCGCGAAATCGTTTTGCCATCTCGACCGAGTGATCCCGATACTCGTCCGCGTTTCGGAGAGTTCCGTGGAACACGAGGATCATCCGCTCACCCCGATAGTTCTCCGGCTTGTAGGTGTAGACCTCGATCGGCGTCCCCCGAACCTCAATCGTGATCTGAGCCGACCCCACCGGGATCGAGGTAAACGCAACGGCAGCCAAGAAGCTCGCAACCATACAGGAAAATCCTACCCCGTCGTCATAATCCGCGCATGGCAAACCCCGTGCGTATCGCTCTCATCCAGCAGCAAGCCAACCGCGAAAAACGTGAGAACGTAGCCCGCGGCTTGGATAACGCCATCGAAGCCGCCAAACAAGGCGCGCAGATCCTCTGCTTTGCAGAATTGGCGTTCGAGCCTTTCTATCCGCAGCGACCAGCCGAAGGAAACGAGTTTCGCAGCTTCGCCGAGCCGGTCCCCGGCCCGATCACGGAAGAGTTCCGGCGAGTTGCGAAAGAGACGGGAACGGCGATCGTCCTCAACCTCTTCGAACGGGAAGGTGAGGCGACCTACGATTGCTCACCGGTCATCGGCCCGGATGGAGAGCTGCTCGGGAAGACGCGCATGGTGCACATCACCGACTACGATCTCTTCCACGAACGGGGCTACTACGCGCCGGGCGATCGGGGGGCGCCGGTCTTCGAGACCCCCTTCGGGCGCATCGGAGTGGCGATCTGCTACGACCGACACTATCCCGAATACATGCGTGCGCTCGCTCTGGGAGGGGCGGACATCGTCTTCATCCCCCAAGCGGGCGCGGTGGACGAATGGCCCGAAGGCGTCTACGAGGCCGAGGTCCAGGTAGCCGCATTCCAGAACGGTTACTTCGCCGCCCTCTGCAACCGTGTGGGGAAGGAAGAGCGGCTCGAGTTCGCTGGCGAATCCTTCGTCTTCGCGCCCACGGGCATGAGGCTTGCAAAGGCGGGACGCGGCACGGAAGAGATCCTCATCGCCGACCTAGATCGTGAACTTCTCGACACCTGTCCGGCTCGGCGCCTCTTCCTGCAGGACCGCCGCCCCGACCTCTACCGCGAGTGGTTCGCCTAAACCGCCAAGGGTAGACTTCGGCCGACATGCCCGAACGACGTCTCTTACTCGAACACTCCGGCGACCCCGAGTATCGCACGATCGAGGGTTACGAGAAGAAGGGAGGCTACCAAGGCCTTCGGAAGGCGGTTACGATGGATCGCCAGGCGGTCATTGACGAAATCAAGAAAAGCGGTCTTCGTGGACGAGGAGGCGCCGGATTCCCTACGTGGATCAAATGGAACGGCATCGAGAAAGAGAAGACGAAGCCTCACTACATACTCTGCAACGCCGATGAAGGGGAACCGGGGACGTTCAAAGACAAAGAGCTGATGGAGAATTGCCCGCACCTGGTCATCGAAGGCATGATCATTGCGGGCTGGGCAACCCAGGGCGACAAAGGATACATCTACATTCGCGGCGAGTTTGTGGATTGCGCCCGGAGCATCAAACGCGCCATTGACGAGGCCTACGCGAAAGGCTATCTTGGCAAGAACATCCTCGGCACCGGTTGGGACTTCGATATCTACGTCCACCTCGGCGCGGGGTCGTACGAGTGCGGCGAGGAGTCCGCGCTCATGAGCAGCCTCATGGGAGAGCGCGGCATGCCGAGACTCAAGTTTCCTCATGCCCCTTTGCCGACGGTGGCGGGTCTATGGGATTGCCCGACCGTCATCAACAACGTCGAGACGTACGCCTGCGCTCCCTTCATCATCCAAAACGGCGGCGAGTGGTACGCAACGCTCGGCGCCTCGACGAAGAACTCCCGCGGAACGAAGGTCTTCTCCGTGAGCGGTCACGTTAACAAGCCGGGCAACTACGAGGTCGAATTCGGCACGACGCTCATGGAGCTGCTCGAGATGGCGGGAGGGATGAAAGGGGGAGAGCTGAAAGCCTGCGTTCCGGGCGGATCCTCCGTGCCGATCCTGAACCGCGAGATGACCGAGAAAGCCGTAATCGGCTACGAAGAGATGGTGGAGGCGGGCTCGATGGTTGGGTCGGGTGGTTGCATGTTTCTGAACGAGCACACCTGCATCGTCACCTTCATCTGGCGCACGGCGCTCTTCTACGCTCGTGAGTCGTGTGGCAAGTGCACGCCCTGTCGGGAGGGAACCTCGTGGATGGCGCAGATCCTCGAAAGAATCCGCGAAGGCGCAGGCAAGCCGGACGATATCGAGCTGCTGCGCGACATCACGAAGATGATCGACGGACGGTCGTTCTGCGGACTGGGCGATGCAGCCGCCTGGCCGGTTGCAGCCGCTCTTCGGGTCTTCCCTGAGGAGTTCGAATACTACATCCAGCATGGACGAAGCATCGTCCAGTCCCCGGAGGGGCTGGCAATGATGCCGGAGTCGGACCTCGCCCGCGTCTGACGCAGACGAAAATCCGGCAACCCTAACAGTGAAAAACCGCCGTTTCCAGCCGACAGGTGCGGAATAACCCCCTTGGCAAGTCAAGCACAAGGAGGAAACTGACTGGATGATCTATACGTTGGCTGCAATCGCCGTGTCTCTGGCAGCGTTGGTGGGAGCGTGGAATCTCCTGAACGACGCCAAGGCGAAGAACTGGTAGGGAGAACCGACTCCGTTTGGGCGCGCTCGCCGGTCCGTCGAGGGCTGGGAGCGCGTTCCCTTTTCGATGGATCTGCGTGCTAATCGGCTCGATCCTGCTCCGCCAAGCGCAGGACTTCCAACGAGTACGGGAACAACCGCTCCATCAACGGATCCCAAACGTGATAGAGCTCGGCAAGTTCGGAGAGCGTCGCGAGCTGGCAGCCACGCGACTCCGTTCCCTCGGGAATACACGTCTTTTCCAAGAGACGCGTTGTATAAGCAGCCACGAATCGTCGTGTCCCGCGGCTGCACAGCTCGAAATAGCCCAGTTCGTGAAGACAACCGAGCGTTGCCCCCGCCTCTTCGAACGACTCCCTCCGCGCCGCCTCGCGCGGATCTTCCGTTGGCTCCACACGCCCGCTCGGAACCGTCCACCCGCGCCCCGGGATGTCGCACAGCAACACTTTCTCCCCTTCCCAAGCGAATACGACCACCGCAAACGGTCGTATCGGCGGCCGGTACGGCGCCGGGTGGAAGATCATGCGTTGCTTCTTCCAACTGCCAACGGGAAATCGCATTAGTATTCTATAACCTTACCCAAAACGCGGGACAAAGGTACAGGCCCGAAGTCTCGACTGTCTTCGCTGACTGCAAGGTTGTCCCCCAGCACGTAAATGTGTCCTTCCGGAACGACATACTTGCCAAGGCTGAAGTCGTAGTTATCGGGCTGATAGGCGTAATCCACTTCTTGCCCCGCCGTGGCGTACACGCGCTTCACCAGGTAGTCGCCTGGCGTGTCCCCTTTGATGACGACGATGTCGCCCTTCTTGGGCGGCCCGACAAGCCAGAGAGCCTTGCACACGAGAATCCGTTGATGATCCTTGAGGGTCGGCGTCATCGAGTGGCCTTCGACAACGACCGTCTGGAAGTTGTAAAAGAAAAACACTAAAAAGAGAAAGACGCCGAACAGACACAAGAGGAGACCGCGTCGAGCCGCTTGGCCCGCGCGCGACCGCTCGGGAACGCTGGCAACCGCTGTCGGTTGCGGAACTTCGTACACTTTGGTCTCCATATCGGTAGAATCAAGACGGATCGAATCGTCGCTCAAGGTCTCATTATGATGGATTTAACGATGGCGAATCTCACGGCTTGGACGGGAATCGGCGCCCTGGTCGTCGGAATCCTGGTATTTCTATCGTCCTGGTATCTCTGGCTCAAAATCAGGAGTCTTTACAGACTCCTGGACGGTGCGAAGGAAGGGGACGGAGAAGCGCTTCTCGCCGAACTCGCGAGAAGAAACCAACTGCTCGAAAGGGAGGTCGAGGCATTGCAGAAGCGCTGTGCCGATCTCGAAGCCAAGAGCGTGAAGGCGCTGAGCGGTGTCGGCCTCGTTCGCTACGACGCGTTCTCGGACGTTGGCGGTCGCCAGAGCTTTTCCCTCGCCCTCGAGTCGGAAGAGGGTACCGGTGTCGTCGTAACGGCGATCGTCGGTCGAGGCGATGTTCGGGTCTACGGCAAGGCAATCGAGAATGGCGCCTGCCCCAACGGGCTGACCTCGGAGGAGATCCAGGCGCTCGAGCAGGCCCGCCAGAACCGTGGATTTCTTGGATAATCTCAAACGTCTAAACACAGGCAGACGCCGGGATGAACAAGCGATTTCTCAAAGCGGATGACATACGCCTCGTCAACCGTGCCCGCAACGGGGACCGCGAGGCCATGGATGAGCTCGTCCGCAAGTACACGGACACCGCCTGGCGCTACGCCTACCGACTCTGCCCCAACGAAGACGACGCCGCGGATCTCGTCGCCGAAGCCTTCGCCCGCGTGTATACGGGTCTCGAATCCTACAAGGAAAAAAGCAGCTTCTCCACTTGGCTGTACCGGATCGTGGTCAACTGCTTCCTCGACCGCAAGAAGAGGGAGAGGCGCCATCAACACGCAAGCCTCGAGGCGGAGATCGAGTTGGAAGACGGCGAAGTGACCCTCCAGATTCCCGACGACGCCCTCGGCCCGGACGAGGAGCTTGAAGGCGCCGAGAGGTCGGAGATCCTCGCCCGAGCCATCAACCTTCTCCCAGAGAAACACAAGGCGATGGTCATCCTCTACCACGTAGAAATGCTGGGATATGAGGAGATTGCCGCTGTGATGGGGCTGCCCGTGGGGACGGTCAAGAGCCGGTTGAACCGCGCGCGACTGGCTCTCAAGGAGATTCTCGCGCCGCACGTGGAACTTTTCGTCGAGTGAGGAAGTCTCACACCCAGGACAACGTGCGCCACCACAAAAAAGATGAACTGCAAAAAAGCGAGAGAACTATTCAGCGAGCGGTATGAGGAAACCCTCAGCCCGGCTCTCCGGGAGGCGTTTGACCGCCATATTAACGCCTGTCCGGCGTGCGAGCACGACTACCGGGCTTTTCAGGCGGTCTGGCCGATGCTCGCCGAACCGGTCGAAGTGCCTGAGCCTCCCGCGGACCTCGCCGAAAAGATTGCCCGAAGGTTGGATCACACGGACTGGCAGCGAGAGAGAGTCCCGGTCCCGTGGACTCGACGGCTCGCTCCCGCACTCGTCGCGGCGGCGGTGTTGATGGGCCTCTTCCTTTACGGACCCATCAAGGAAACGTTCGGCGGAAGCGCCATTCCAGCCGGAGTCGCGCTCCATCGGGCGAACCGAGCCTACGGCACCTACTTCGATGCCGCCGGAAACCGCCTCGTGTTCTTTGGAGTCCAAGGCACGGACTACCGCTTGCTCGCCGGCGGATCGGATACTCCGCCCTATCCCCCGGCCGATGCGCAACTCATCGAAGAAGGAACCTTCGCAACAAACGACGCCCACAGCCGCGTCTTGACGAACTACTCTCCCGAGGGCGGCCGCTTGTGGCTGGACTTCGCGATCCACGATGATCTCATCGTCGTCGTCCTCCCGAAATCTACGGCAGGCGCCCGGGACGAGGCGAAAGGCGCACCCAGCGGATCGTTCCTGGCCGCACTCGATGCCTTCTCCACTCGGTACGGAATGCCGGTTATCGCCCGCATCCCACGAGACCGCCAGATCTCTATCGAGGGCTTCGAGTTCAGTGGTAACTCCGGGATTGACGCCAGGAAGTTGGCGAAGCGAGCAGGACTGAGTGTGAGCTACTCGAACGGCACCGCGCTGTTCGCACCGTAAGAACGATGGCGTCGGGTCAGCGCTGAGCGAGAAGGCGACGATCCGGCAGAATCGAGGCAGGTAGCCCGCGATTCGGTACCTCCTCCGGTTTCAGCCCTTGCCGAAGAATCTGCTCCTCCCGTAGATCCCGGATCAATCCAAGCATCAGCCGCTGGTTTTCCTCCTCCTGCTTCAGGACGACCTCCCACGAAACGAGCAGGGAGATAACGCGGTCGCGAAGCAGCGAATCGGTGATGTGGGTCGCCTGACTGCGATACGGGGAGAGCGCTTGTCCCGCCTTCGCCGCCTTGTAGGCCTGCCGCAATAGGTTGAGCGAGTCAACCGCTTCGCTCGAGTCGGTTGTGGCGATGATGCTCGCAAACAGCGCCACGTCTGTGCGCAGGATTTCGATGGCCGGAACCCGCCGCTCCTCGATTCGGATGAGCCGGCCCACCAGATCGGCCAATCCATCGTCGGGGAGGCGCCGGCAGGAACCGTTGCACGCCTCGATCAGGGATTTCAATCGGCGATTCGCCTCGATGAGCGCAACCACGTCGGAGGACTTGGTCCCTTGGAGCAGTTCGACGCTGCCACCCAGAATCTCGGCAAGATGGCGAAGATCGCCGTCTCCGGACATTCGCTCCAGCAGATCGGTAGCCTCTCGTGTGACGACCATTTGGGCCACATAGAGAGGGCGGCGAAGGTCGGTATTGCAGGTAGCACCGAATTCGATCGGCGGCACAGGTTTCGGCTCCAGAGGAACCTCGCCCAGAGCGGAGGTGAGGCGAGCAATCCGCGCTTCCAGCCCATGGTCCATTCCCACTTCGCGGGAAGCGCGCACGAAGCGCGCCCAAGATTCGATCCTCTCGTCAAAGCCTGGGGGGTCGTTCCGTTCAGCTACCGCTTCGAACGACAAGACCCTCGCCGAGAAGCCGATCCACCCCAAGAGCAGTAGGGGCGAGCCGACCAGCGTCCAATACAATCCCCGCCACGCTCCCACACAAGTAGTATCGGAAGGCGGGCGGCGATCCTCCAGCAGGGAAAATTTCCAGTCTTGGGAACCAAATCGCCGCGACCGACGTTATACTTGATAGAAGCAGACGCAAGTGACCTGCATCTGGTAAACTAAAGACTCGGAGGTACGAAATTGGCAAAGACAGTAGGAATTGACTTGGGTACGACCAACTCGGTGGTCGCCGTGATGGAAGGCGGCGAGCCGACCGTGATTGCTACGGCAGAGGGCACTCGCACGATGCCCAGCGTCGTGGCGTTCAAGAAGGACGGCGAGCGCCTTGTCGGGGTGACTGCCAAGCGACAGGCTTTGATCAATCCGGAGAACACCGTCGCCTCGATCAAGCGGTTTATGGGCCGCCGATTCGATGAGGTCCAAGAAGAGGCCAAGTACGTCTCGTACAAGGTCGTCAAGGACAACAAGGGCAACGCGGCGGTCTACATCCCTGCGGTGGACAAGACGTTCACGCCCGAAGAGATCTCCGCGATGATCCTGCAGAAGCTGAAGGCGGATGCGGAGGCGTATCTGGGCGAGCCGGTTACGAAGGCCGTCATCACGGTCCCCGCGTACTTCAACGACGCTCAGCGAACCGCTACGAAGAACGCGGGGCAGATCGCCGGCCTCGAGGTCCTGCGCATTATCAACGAGCCGACCGCCGCTTCGCTGGCTTACGGCCTCGACAAGAAGAAGAACGAGACGATCCTCGTCTTCGACCTCGGCGGCGGCACGTTTGATGTCTCGATCCTCGACGTCGGCGACGGCGTGTTCGAAGTGCGCGCCACGGACGGCGATACGCACCTTGGCGGCGACGACTGGGACACGCGCCTCGTTGACTACTTGGCAGACGAATTCAAGAAGGATCAAGGCATTGATCTTCGCAACGACAAGTCCGCCTTGCAGCGCCTGCGCGAGGCGGCGGAGAAAGCGAAGATCGAACTCTCCAGCCAGGTAACTACCGAGGTCAACCTACCGTACATCACGGCGGTAGACGGCGAGCCTCGGCACCTGGTCATGCAGATCACGCGGGCCAAGTTCGAAGAGTTGACGAAGGACCTCGTGGAGCGCTGCCGCGGGCCGTTCGAGCGCGCGCTGAAGGACGCCAAGCTGAAGCCCTCGGACATTGACGAAGTCGTCCTCGTGGGTGGCTCCACGCGCATGCCGATGATTCAGAACCTCGTCAAGGAACTCACCGGCAAGGAGCCTCACCGAGGCGTCAACCCGGACGAGGTTGTGGCTGTCGGCGCGGCGATTCAAGCCGGCGTCCTCGCTGGAGACGTCAAGGACATCGTCCTGCTCGACGTGACTCCGCTCAGCCTCGGCGTTGAGACGCTGGGTGGCATCACGGACGTGATCATTGAGCGCAACACGACGATCCCGACGAAGAAGAGCCGCATCTACACGACGGCCAGCGACAATCAACAGCAGGTTGAGATCCACGTGCTCCAAGGCGAGCGGACGCGTGCGGCGGACAACAAGTCCCTCGGGCGTTTCACGCTCACGGAGATCCCGCCGGCGCCGCGTGGCGTCCCGCAAATCGAGGTGACGTTCGACATTGACGCGAACGGCATCCTCAACGTGCGCGCGAAAGACATGGCGACCGGCAAGGAACAGCAGATTACGATCACGGGTAGCGGCAACCTCTCCAAGGAAGAGGTCGAGCGCATGGTCGAAGAGGCAAAGCGCTTCGCCGAGGAGGACCGCAAGGCCAGGGAAGAGCAAGAGCTCAAGAACGAGGCCGAGCAGCTCGCCTACCAGGTGGAGCGCAACCTCGCCGACCTCGGAACGGACATCCCCGAGGACCGCAGGAACTCCGTGCAGACGAAGTTGGATGCCTTGCGGAAAGCTCTCGCGGATAACGACATCGAAGCCATCCGGTCGGCCCGCGACGAGCTGGAAAGCGAGGCCCATGACATCGCCCGCATGGTCTACGAGCGGAAGGCCGCTGCCGGTTCTTCCACCAGCGAGGCTGAGACGGGAGAACCGGTCGGCGCCGCCGCCTCGACCGACGGCGAGGTCATTGACGCCGAATTCAAGGAGGAATCGGAATGACGATTTCTCTCTTGATCCCAAATCCCAATCTCAAGAAGAAGGAGGTAACGAAGATGATCACTCGCTATCGACCGTTCGACAATCGACTCCGCACCTTCGATCGGCTCAGCCGAATGATGGATGAGTTCTTCGGCGACGAGACGGAAGTCCGCTCCGGCTGGATGCCCAGCGTGGACGTCAAGGAGACGGACCAAGCGCTGACCTTCTACGTCGAGGTCCCGGGCATGCGCCAAGAGGACATTGACGTTGAACTCGTGGGCGACGTGCTGACGATTCGCGGCAAACGCGAGTTCAGCGACGAAGAGAAGCGCGACGACTACGTCCGCATCGAGCGCAGCTACGGCTCGTTCCAGCGCTCGTTCACGATCGGGGTTCCGGTCAAGGCGGACGAGATCTCTGCGACGTATCGCGATGGCATCCTGACCGTCGTCGTGCCGAAAGCGGACGAAGTCAAGCCGAGGAAGATCGAGGTCAAGACCAACTAACCTGAATCGCGGGTCGGCGCGCGAGGCGCCGACCCGCTCGCTCACCAGGAGGTACTACCATGCCGACGGATTTCTACAGTGTGCTCGGAGTTTCCAGAGATGCCGACGAGAAGGAGATCAAGTCGGCATACCGTCGGCTGGCTCGCAAGTATCACCCCGATGTCAACCCGGGAGACAAACAGGCCGAGGAGAAGTTCAAAGAGGTCCAGCAGGCTTACGAAGTTTTGAGCGATCCGGAAAAACGCCGCCTGTACGATCGCTACGGCGACCAGTGGGAAGCCGCGCGGCAAGCAGGTATGTCCGGCAACGAGGCTCCCGGGGGCGTCGCGTTCGATTTGGATCTCGAAGACCTATTCGGCCACATCCCGTTCTTTGGAGGCTTCGGTGGCGACCGTCGGCGCAGCGCCCGAGCTGGCCGCGCGCCTCGCAATGTGGACGTATCGGTCGAGCTGTCGCTGGAAGAGATGGACAAAGGGACCTCCCGGACCCTCTCCTATCGCGTGGACGAGCCTTGTTCACGGTGCGAGGGGCGTGGGACGGTCTCGACAGGAAGGGTGCAGACGTGTCCGACGTGCGGGGGCAGCGGCGAGGTGGGCAGCTTCTTCTTCCGCCAAACCTGCGCTACGTGTGGAGGCGCCGGCGAGGTCGGTGCCGAGGTCTGTTCGACCTGCCGAGGCACAGGCACGATGCCGACAACGCGCCGCGTCGAAGTGACGTTCCCGGCGGGCGTAAAGGAAGGCGATGTCCTGAGAGTTCGCGGGCAGGGCGCGTCTGGCAGCGGCGGGATGCGCGGCGATCTCTTGGTTCACGTGAAGCAGAAGCCGCACCCGTATCTCCGCAGGGAGGGGGACGACCTCCACACAGACCTCAGCGTGGATTACACGGTTGCCGCGCTCGGTGGGAAGGCGAAAGTCAACGGGCTTCGCGGTACGCTCGAGGTGAAGGTCCCGGCTGGCAGCCAGTGCGGGCAGGTGCTTCGCCTCCGCGGAGAGGGGATGACGCGCCGAACGGGCGGGCGCGGAGACCTCTATGCCAAACTGAACGTCCGAATTCCGAAGACGCTCAGCCCTGACGAGCGCCGCCTGCTCGAGCAGATCGCTGAGCTCAAGAACACAAGGAGGAGCGCCGTATGAGAAGCGACCGCAAGGAACCCGTCTACCCCATCAGCATCGCGGCCAAGCTCTGCGGCGTTCACCCACAAACCCTGCGGTCCTACGAACGGCAGGGGTTGATCTCTCCAGCTCGGATCAATGACAAGAACCGCATGTACAGCGAGGCGGACATCGAAAGAGTCCGAAAGATCCAGCGACTTACCCAGGATCTTGGCGTGAACCTCGCGGGGGTCGAGATCATTCTGCGCCTGCTCGACCAGATGGAGGACCAGCGGAAACAGATGGAAAAGCGGTTCGCGGAGTTCGTCCAAGAAGCCGAACGAAGGCTGAGCGAAATCCTCCGAAACAGCGACGCACCCGTCCCCGTAAAGGGCAGCATCCTGCCGGTGCCGCGGCTCGATTGGCCCAGCGATCCCTTCGATCTCTAAAACGCGTTCTCGTCCGTGGGGAACGATCCGTCCCGCACAGCGCTGGCGTACGCTTTCAGCGCTTCGACCATCTTCGTTCGCCCATCCAGGAACCGCCTCGTGTGGCGGAACGGCTCTCCAGGCAATAGCCCCAACAGGTCATGAAAGACCTGCACCTCTCCGTCGCAATGAGGGCCTGCGCCGATGCCGATCGTTGGAATGGTGAGCGCCGCCGTGATCTTCTTGGCCAGTTCCGCGGGAACCAGTTCCAAAACGACGGCGAACGCCCCGGAACGCTCGATCCGCTTGGCTGCGTCCAGAACGCTTTCGCCGGTTTCGCCGCGCCCCTGTACCTTGAATCCGCCAAAAACGTGGTGGCTCTGCGGGGTCATCCCTACGTGCCCGAGCACCGGGACACCGGCCTGAACGAGCTGCCGAATCGCGTCTTCCCAAGGCCCTTCGAGCTTGACCGCGTCCGCCCCGGCCTTCACCAATGCGATGCCGTTGGCGACCGCCTCATCCGTCCCGACTTGGAACGACCCGAAAGGCATGTCCGCCACGAGAAGGGCGCGTTTGCACCCTCGCCGCGCTGCAGCGACGTGGTGAAGCATCTGTTCCATGGTGACCGGCAGCGTGTCTTCATAGCCCAGGACGACGTTTCCGACGGAATCGCCTACGAGGATGAGGTCTACGCCGGCTTCGTCCGCCATAGAGGCGGAGGGCGCATCGTATGCGGTCACGCACACGATGCGTCCTCCTTTCATCGCGCGAATGGCGGGTGCCGTAATCCGTCCTTCCACGGCATCAGAGGGTACCCGTCCACGCAAGCGCAGGCGGCCGGGTGCGGGTGGATTACTGGGCGCTCTTGTCGGCGAGCGTGCGACGGATCATCGCGTCCGCGATCTCCTCGGCGCTCGGGTTGTATTCCCCGCGAGCGATCTGCTCCTTGACTTGAAGTACCAGTTCCTCGCGGATCTCCGGCATCTGCTTGATGCGCTCCCGAAGCTCGCCGAGTAGCTGCACGTCTCGCTCGGTCAGTGCGCCACCCGTTGCCACGTTTTTCGAAAAGCCGCCTGCCTTGCGCTCCTTCAGGATCGCGTTGATCTGCTCCTGTGACACTTTCATGGTTTTCTCCTTTGAAGGATACCGTCTTCCTTCTCAGGCGGCTCGGCTGGCCTCACGGCCCCGTGGCTTTGCGCTCCCCCACCGGGGGATTGCCCTTGACTGAGAAGGAGCAACATGGCTCCTGATTTGGATTGTCGGCGGGTTCTCCCGTCTTCTTTAGGGCCTTGCCGTCTTTTTTGGGCGAGCACGGCGCGCACGGGGTCATTGTACACCAGAGAATACGGGGATTGGGGGACACTTGGCCCAGAACGGGTGAACTTGCGGCCCCATTCCCGGTATTCTCCCTATGTATGAAGCGACGGATTATGCTCCCTCTGGCGCTGAGCGCCCTCTTCCTCGCCGCCTTTTCGGCCTTTGCCTACTTCGTCGGCCAGCAGCCGACCAAAGGGACTGTCCGCCTCTATCTCAGCACGGACTGCCCCGTGGCCGCAAAGTACTCGCCGAGAATCCAAGAGCTGGCACGGACCTACTCCGGCAAGGGTATCCGATTCGAAGCGCTCTTCCCGAATGCATTGGAGAGTGCGGATACGGTAGCCGCCTACGCCAAGGAACGAGGGTATTCGTTCTCCGTCGCTCTCGACCCCGGGGGGCAACAGGCGAGACGAGACGGCATCACGATGATCCCGACCGTCGTCATCTTCGACGCGAAGAACCGGATGATCTACCGCGGTCCAATTGATGACAACAAGACCGAGGAAAACGTCAGGCGCAGCTACGCGAAAGAGATCTTGGACAAGCTCGTGGCGGGCGAAGACATAGCCTTTTCCGAGGTGCCGGTCGAACTCGGGTGCATGCTCATGGCTGGCGACGAGGCTGCTGCGAAGCCTGCTCCGGTCACCTATGCCGAACACGTCGCCCCTGTTCTCTACAAGCACTGCACGCCCTGCCACCGCCCCGGCGAAGTCGCCCCATTCAGTTTGACATCCTACGAAGAAGCCAAGAAGTGGGCGCCCATGATCGCATGGGCCACCGAGAACAAGCGGATGCCTCCGTGGAAAGCGGTGCCCAACTACAACCGCTTCCTGGATGAGAACCATCTTACGGAGGACCAAGTCCGCTTACTCAAGAGCTGGGCTGAGGCTGGCGCCCCTCGCGGCGATGCCAGCAAAGAGCCTGCGCCGCCTAAATTCGAAGAGGGGTGGCCCCTCGGCAAGCCCGACATGGTCCTCAAGATTGACCGGCCCTTCAAATTGGAATCGACGGGTCGGGACGTGTATCGAAACTTCGTGTTCAAGACAGACTTCAAAGAGACGAAATGGGTTCGCGCGATTGACGTCAGGCCGGGCAATCGCACCGTCGTACACCACGTCATCGCTTTTCTCGACGAACGGGGGCAGAGCCATGCCTTAGAGGCCAAGCAAGGCGACGGACAACCCGGTTACTCCACCTTCGGGGGCATCGGCTTCTTGCCGTCGGGCTCGCTCGGAGGATGGGCGCCCGGGCTTCAACCTCGTTTCGCGCCGGAAGGCACGGCGTTCGAGCTGAAGCCGGGAACTACCATCGTATTGCAAGTCCACTATCACAAAAGCGGCAAGCCGGAAGAAGACCAGACGGAACTGGCGCTCTATTTCGCTAAAGAGCCGCCGAAACGCGCCCTTCAACTCGCTTGGATCGCCAACCCGCTCTTTCGCATCCCTCCCGGCGCCAAAGACCACGTGGTGCGGATGCGTTACCCCGTACCTGTGGACGTAACCGCCTACTCCGCCATGCCTCACATGCACCTGCTTGGCAAAGAGATGAAGGCCTGGGTCGAAAAACCGGACGGCACGACGGAGCCGCTCGTCTGGGTGAAGGACTGGGAGTTCAACTGGCAGTTCGTCTACTACTTCCAACAACCCAAGAAGATCCCTGCCGGCAGCACCGTACACGTGGAGGCGCACTACGACAACAGCGCGGAAAATCCAAACAATCCGAACAACCCGCCCAAGCCCGTAACCTGGGGAGAGCAGACTACGGATGAGATGATGCTTCTCATCGTCGCGTTCTCCGTTGACAACCTGCCAGCCCAGGGGGTCCTCAGCAACCTGAGGAACCGAGTCACGGAAGGCAGGGGAGGTCAGTAGACCCGATGGGCGAGGATTCGAATCGCCTTGCAGACGGCTGGGGGGAGGAACCTTTGCCCCCATGGGACACGCTGTTCGGCTATGACCGATGGGCGAACGAACGGTGGATCGCTTTCGCGCGAAGCCACAAGTGGACGGCCGGCGACGACGTGATCGAACACATCGTCCGCGCGTCTGAGATCTGGCTCTCGCGCGTCCACCGAGAAGAACCGCCCGACCCGGCAGCCGAGACACTGGAGAGGCGACTCGCCGCTTGCCACGAGCGGTGGCTCCAGACACTCCGCAGCCTACCGCCCGACGAAATCATCCGCTACGCCAATCTCGCCGGCGTGCAATACGAGACCGCGCTCGGCGACATTGCGGCGCACGTGGTCAACCACGGCACCTACCACCGTGGACAACTGCGAGAACGCGCCGAGGCCGATGGCTTCAACGACTTTCCCGAGACCGACCTCATCCTATTCTTCCGAGAAACCATGCGAACCGCCTCACTGTAGGCCTTTCACCGACATCTTCAGGTTCTTCACCAAGAAGGCCCACTCGTCGGTCGTCTCTTCGATGACCTTTGAGATCGGCTTGCCCGCTCCATGGCCGGCTCGCGTTTCGATTCGGATGAGGACCGGAGCGTCCCCTTGCTGCACCTCTTGTAATCGCGCGATGTACTTGTAGCTGTGAGCGGGAACCACACGGTCATCGTGATCGGCGGTCGTCACCAGAACAGCCGGATACTTCTGGGGTTTGAGATTGTGGTATGGCGAATATGCGTAAAGAATCTTGAAGTACTCGGCATCATCCGGCGAGCCATAATCGCTCACCCACGCCCATCCAATCGTGAACTTGTGGAACCGCAGCATGTCCATCACCCCAACGGAGGGGAGCGCGGCGCCGAAAAGGTCTGGGCGTTGATTCAGAACCGCGCCAACCAATAGTCCGCCATTCGACCCTCCTTGGATCGCCAGCCGGGAGGGGTTCGTGTACTTCTGCTCGATCAGATACTCTGCGGCCGCGATGAAGTCGTCGAAAACGTTCTGCTTGTTCTTGAGGCGGCCGGCATCGTGCCACGCCGACCCGTACTCGCCTCCGCCGCGCAGATTGGCCACGGCGAGCACCCCGCCCATCTCCATCCACACGGTGTATGCCGTACTGTACCACGGCGTTTGACTGATCTGGAAGCCTCCATATCCGTAGAGAAGCGTAGGGTTCTGGCCGTCAGGCTTGATCCCCTTCTTGTAGGCGAGGAACATGGGGATGCGCGTCCCATCCTTGCTCGTATAGAAGACCTGCTTGACTTCGAATTGCGACCCGTCGTAACCCTTCAGTTTGGGTTGTCGGAAGACGGTTCGCTTTCGCGTCGCGACGTCGTAACGGTAGATCGTCGGCGGCGAGTTGAAGCTCATGTACGAGAAGAAGGTCTCCGGATCCTCAGGCTTGCCCGCAAAACCGGATGCGGTCCCCAAGCCGGGTAGGGCGATCGTCGTCTCGAAGAGACCGTCCAACGCATAGACGCGCACGAACGAGTGGGCATCCTTCAAGTAGTGCGCGATGATCTTTCCGCCAACAATGTGTACGCCATCGAGCGTTTCCTGCCTCTCAGGAATGACGACCATCTGGTTTTCCGGCTCGGGATGCAGGACGTGGATCCGAATCACACGACCAAGCGGAGCGTTCTTGTCGGTGAGGAAGTACAACATGTCTCCCACGTTGCCGACGAAGCTGTACTGGGCGTCAAACTCCGCGAGCAGCTCCACCACCTCGGCGTTCGGAACGTCCAACCGCTTCACGAACACGCCATTTCGACGATCGGTCCCACGCCACACGGTGATGACCAGGAAGCGCCCGTCCTCCGTAACTTCGCCGCTGAAGCCCCATTCCTTTTGGTCGGGGCGATGGTACACGATCGTGTCCTTTTCTTGAGCGTCGCCCAGGCGATGATAGTAAAGCTTTTGGTAATAGTTGGCCTCCGCCAGATCCTTTCCGCTCTTGGGCTCGTCGTAACGGCTGTAGAAGAACCCTTTGCCGTCCTTCGTCCATGAAGCGCCAGAGAACTTGATCCACTTCAAATGGTCTTTCAGATCCTTGCCGGACGCGACCTCTCGGACGTGCCATTCCTGCCAGTCGGAACCGCCGGAGGATGTGCCGTAGGCAAGGTACTTCCCGTCGGGGCTCACTGCGATGCCGCTGAGCGCGACTGTGCCATCCTTGCTCAGCTTATTGGGGTCGAGCAGGACCTTCGGCTTGGCGTCGAGGGACTCCGCCCAATAAAGAACGCTCTGATTCTGCAAGCCGTCGTTCTTGGTAAAGAAGTACCTACCGCCTTCCTTGAACGGAATGCCATAGCGCTCGTAGTTCCACAGTTCGGTCAGCCGCTTGCGGATCCGGTCTCGACCGGGAATGGAGCGCAGGTACGCAAACGTCAGCTCGTTCTGGCGCCTCACCCAGTCCTTGACCTCGGGAGAGTCCATCTCTTCGAGCCAACGGTACGGATCCGCGACTTGGACGCCGTGCAACGTTTCGACGACGTTCACCTTCTTGGTCGTCGGGTAGACCAGTTTGCCTTGCTCAGCCGGCATGGACGCGAGTATGCAGCAAAACGCGAGAGCGATCATGCCTCGGTTTTACCTTCCCGCGCCGCGACAGACGTCGAGACCTAACCGCCGAAGAGGTTCACCAGAGACGCTGCCTTGGACCGAATCGGCTCGGTCGCGCCCTTAGCCGCCATGACGCGCAACAAAGGCAACCGATCCTTCATCGCGTACTTCCGACAGACGTCCAGCGCCAACTCGACCTCTTTCTCGTCCGAGGACAGCAGCGACGGCAGCATGAGACCCAAGCGCCCCTCGATCCCCTGCGTCGTGTTGAGCTTCATGAGGAAATGGAGCACGCCCATCCGAGCGTCCTTCTCCGGGTGCGCGAGCAGTACACGAGACAGGCGAACCAGGTGCTTGCGGTCGAGTTCGTCGCCGCTTGCGAGTTTGGTCAGCGCCTGCGGCGCGGATTCGAGATACCGTCGCAGGTCACGTGCGAAGTTTGTTGCGACGGTGTGAATGTACCAGGCGCCCGCATCGTCTCGACTGGCGCTGCAATCGAGAGCGTCGAGCGGGAAGAACTTTCGATCTTCGAGGTCGCTCTGTTGCAATCCGGCGTACAGCGCCACGTCATAGAGCGCGTCTACGTAGCGAGACGAGGACACCGGCGGGAATAGGCGCTTGTTGATCTCCGCAAAGCCGGCCCGATCGGTATAGATCCACGTACGCGCCTGATCCCACGGCCCTCGGAAACGACTTTGCTCGGCGAGTTTGGCGAGCATGGGGAGCATCGTGTCGTTCGCCGCATACGGGTAGTACCGGACGTTGGGCGCTGGCTCTTTCTTGTTCATGCTGAGGCAGTGCGTCCGCATCTCTGCGTACGGCGCTCCTCCCTCGCGAAGTTCAGGGCCAAACTTGTAGGTCAGTCCCGTAAAGCTCATCATCGTCTGATAACTCGGATCGGATGGAACCCAAAGCGTGCCAGGAGGCGCGACGAACTCCGATCCACACTCGACGTCCTCCAAGCCGTCCGGATCGCCCGGAAACTGTAGGCGGTTCATGTCCTCGCCGCTTGCAGCGGCGGACTCGAGCATGCCGCTGAGCTTGGGCAACTCGAGACCCGTGGCGCCGATCATTCTGCGAATCTCGTCCTGCCCGAAAATCCGCCCCACATCGTTCAAGTACCGTGAGGGAGTCGCCCCAAACGGATTTCGAACGTCGTACTTCGCGCCAACGGGAGGGAAGAGCACTTCGCTTCGGCCGAGCTTATCCGTGTACTCTGGAGTGAAGCGCAAACCGCCGATCGCCTCCAGGCCTGACGCGCCCCATGAATCTGCCTCGAAGGTGCGATCCATCTCGCTCGGCTCATATCGGGCCCCCATCTTGATCTGGAACTCGCTAACCGTTTCGACGTTCTCCATCCCGCCCACGCGCTGAACCCGCTCATATTTGATTCCTAACGAAAGGTCGTAGCGCTTCTGATTGACGACGCTCCGCGTCCACCCATCTCGTTCCAGCCCATCCGACAGTGCATACCCCTTGACCTCGAAGTCGTACGCGGGATTCAGTCCGACTCGGAACGACTCCCAGTGGGGCAGATTGAGGTCATTGTCTATCGTCTGATACCAGAACGAAGCATCCGGCGCCTCGGAGGTCGGAGTCAACTCCCAGGAAAGGTTCTCCGTTCCCTGCTCGATCGCCGGCACGTAGGCACCGAACGCCATGAATGGCTTTACATCGTAGCCCGGTCTCAACGTGATATCCCGGATCGGAACGGTGGCGATCTCCTGCTTGGATATCGTCGCAATGAGCCGATCTTCGTACGTAGCGACGATTGGGTGCAGCGGATCTGCGGGAAGCGATCCGACCCAAACGGTCTCGGTGCGCACGGTGCTGGTGACGGTGGCAACCACCACCGGGACAGGGATGGCAAAACAGACAGCGAACAGCGTCATGAGTATGAAAACCCTCCGCTGTCCATTATGCCCCGTCGCGCCAAAACGTGCGTCAGTCCGTTTCCGCGTCGAGTTTCGGCTGGTAGTCGGCGATGGACGAGCAATGACAGCTTCGACCTGGCTGGCAAACGAGGATCTCGACCTCCTCCCCATCCGGGCCGACATCCTTTTGAGTTCTCCCGCACCACCAAGCCCGCGGCGTGGCGGACTCCCAGGGCGTATCCTCCGCAAACGGGTCGTCGTACGTATCGTTCTTGCAGCGCAAGAACGCGCACGCCGTGACGCGCGGATTCATTTGGCCGCCTCCAAGATGGCGATCTTGACCACGTTGGCCGTGAGACTGACCTTGTATCGGTTCTCGCTCATCGGCTCCGCCATCGCAACGGCGGCGCGTCCAGCCGCCTCAGCGACCGCCTCGCTCAAGTCTTTGCCGCGAAGCGCCGCCTCTGCCTCTTTGCTCCGCCAGGGAATGGGAGCGACGCCACCCAGCGCAACTCGAGCGTCCTCGATCCGATTGCCATTCATCTTGAGCGCAACGGCGCACGAACTGAGCGCCCAGTCGAATGAGTCGCGCTCGCGCATTTTGAAGTAATAGGACTTCCACGTCTTACGATCGGCGGGGAAGCTCACGCTCGTGACGATCTCTCCCGCTTCGAGGGCCGTCTCGTGATCGAGTCTTTGCGAGGGAAGGCGGAAAAACTGCTCGATCGGCAGCTCCCGGAGGTTCGTGTGGACGGTCGCCTCCAGAGTAATCAGCGCGGGGGCGAGGTCGCTCGGATGTACGATATAGCAAGGGCCTCCGCCGAGGATTGCGTGATACTCGTTGTCACCGCCGACAGCGTAGCACTTCGGGCCACCCTTCTTGAGGCAATGAACGGCGGCGTCTCGGAAGTACCAGCAACGCGGCCTTTGGCAAAGATTGCCGCCAAGAGTGCCCACGTTGCGGATCTGGGGGGAACCCACCGATTCCGCGGCCTGCGCAAGTACACGATAGTCTTGTGCGATCTGCGCATGCTCGGCGATGTCTACCAACCTCGCCAGCGCTCCGATCTCAACGCGCTCGCCCACCTGGATCTCTCGGAGGCCCGGTAGCGACTTGAGGTTGACGACGCTTGGGGGCTCCAAGAGAGAATCCTTGAGCAGGCACAGCAGCTCAATCCCGCCCGCAAGCGCTGCGCCACCGCTCTTGAGAGCGTTCGACGCATCTTCGAGGGACTTCGGCTCAACCCATGCAAAGTTGTTCATAGCACCTTTCCTTCCAAAGCATCAAAGTATCGCTTCGGGGTCATCGGCAGCCGACGAATGCGAACACCGGTCGCGTCGTAGACTGCGTTTCCGATCGCCGCGGCGGTGGGGATCACCGGCGGCTCCCCGATGCCGGTTACCTGGTTGTGCGTGTCATACAGAATCGCCTCGATCTCCGGGATCTCCATCGTTCCGGGCACCTTGTAGGTCTCCATGTTGGGGTTCAGTTGGCGCCCGGTCCCGTTGTCCATCTTGCGATCCTCCAGAAGCGCCATACCCACTCCCTGGATGACGCCTCCAATGACTTGGCTCTCCGCTGCCAATTTGTTCAAATAGTAGCCACAGTCTTGGACCGCCACCACCTTCAGGACGCGGATGCGGCCCGTCCACGTATCCACCTCGACCTCGGCGAACTGCGCTCCGCCGACGCCGCTGCGCTGAAGCTCCGGCGCGAACTCGCCGGTGACGGAGATCCCGCCAGACGGAAGCTTCGCGCAGACTTCCGCGAAAGAGAACGACTTCCCTTGAGCGGAAACCCTCCCTTCCGAGAAGGAAACCTCGCCGGCTGGGACGCCCAGCATCGCAGCGGCAGTTTGAGCCAGCCGCGACCGAGCCGAAAGCGCCGCCTGCATGACCGCCGGCGAAACTGAGGCCGTCGTCACCGACCCGCCCGAGCCACCCGAGTTGCCGAGCGTGGACTTACCGATATCCGCCCGGACGCGCTCGATCGGAAGGCCCAGCACTTCAGCAACGATCGCCGCGACGTAGGTGCGCGTTCCGGTACCGAGGTCCTGGGTGCCGATCCCGACGTAGACGCTCCCGTCCGTACCTACGCGAACCTCGCAGACGGATCCCTCTCGACCTCCGCCGCCCCAGGTGCATACCGCGCAACCCATGCCACGGCGGTACCGGCCGTCGCGCGGCAGCGAGCTTCTGCGGTTCCACCCGATTCGCTCCGCGCCCAGTCGCAACTGATCGCGCCACAGGTCCCCGCGAACGTTTCGAATCCGAAACTCGAGCGGATCCTGTTTGAGGGCGACGGCGAGCTCATCCACGACGGTCTCCGTGAGGAAACAGCCTTGCGGGTGCCCGGGTGCACGGAGCGACCGCTGCCCGCCGGCGTTCGTCTGGACGCCATGGAATCGGACGCTGAAATTGGGGACCTCGTATGTGCTGTATGGGAACGGGATCGCCCAGCGACGCGAGTATCCGCCCGTGCCGTAAAGGTCCGCCTTGATTGCGAGAATCCGTCCGTCGACAGTCGCCGCCGCCTTGCAACGCATGTAGGCATCGGGGCCGTTGCCGGTCGCCACCTGTTCTTCGTAGCGATCCAACATCAGCTTGACCGGGCGGCGAGCTGCGCGGGCGAGGCGGGCGGCCGTCAGCCCCTCCACGCCCGGGCTGAACTTGCTCCCGAAACCACCGCCCATCACCTCGCAGATCACCTTGACGTTCTGTCGAGGAATGCCCAGGGCAGCCGCTAACTCGTCTGCGACACCGTGGACCGCTTGGGTGCTACACCAACAAGTGAGCGAATTCTCGCTATCCCATCGAACCACGACGCCATGAGTTTCGAGCGATAGATGCTCGCGCACAGGGACGTAATACTCGCCTTCGACGACTGCTGCCGCCTGCGACCAAAGCGTATCCGGATCCTGACCGCGGTTTTGGGCTCGGGCTTCTCCCACGCGGTCCGGCAGGTCTTTCCCACGAAGCGTATTGGATACGAACGGCTCGACTTCGTACTCCACTCGGATCGCCTTGAGCGCGTCCCGAGCGATCTCTTCGGTCTCGGCTGCCACAGCCGCGATCTCTTCGCCCGCGTAACGAGCCGTGTTGCCGAGGTCCGTAAGCACCGCGTGGACGCCCGGCATCGCCTTCGCAGCGGAGGCGTCAATGCTCACTACTTTCGCGGAGGCGTGAGGGCAACGGAGGATCATGCCGTAAAGCATGTCGGGCAAGACCACGTCATACGTGTACTGCGCCCGGCCCGTCACCTTTTGCGGGCCATCCACGCGAGGGATGTTCTTGCCAAGATACTTCGTGCTTCGACGATCAGGCCACTGTGCCGACTGTGCCATCTAACTCCTCCTTGCCGCCCGCGCTGCCTCGACGGCGGCCTCGAAGACCCGATTGAACGTTCCGCAACGACAGATGTTCCCCCGCAGACCCTTTCGGATCTCGTCGAGGCTGGCGTTCGGATTCTTTGCCAAGACCGCATGAACGGCCGTAACAAACCCTGGAGTGCAAAAGCCGCACATAAGGGCGTCTTTTTCGACAAACTTCTGCTGTACGGCGCTCATCTGCTCCGGCGAGCCCAATCCTTCCACGGTGGTGATCTCGCTGCCTTGCGCGTCCACGGCGAGCATCAGGCACGCGTAGACCGGCTCGCCATCCTTCAAAACGGTGCAGCAGCCGCACGTACCTCGGTCGCAAACTCGCTTCGGCCCGGTGATCTTCAGCCGCTCACGCAATGCGTCGAGCAACGTGACCCGTGGCTGAAGCTGCAGCGTGTGCGTCTCGCCGTTCACCTTGAGCGTAACCGGGATGGCGCCGATCAGCGCCGGAGACGAAGCGGATTCCTTTTCCTCGGCCTCTCGTTTCGACCCATTCCCGAGTAGAACCGCTCCCGCTCCGATCGCAGCCACCGTAACACCGGCTCCAGCGATGAATTCCCTGCGTGAAAACTTCCGTTTCGACGATTCCTGCTCTTTCTTCTCTTCCGACATCGCTCACCTCTACGGACGATACGAATCTGGGGCGCAATTCGTGCCCGCGACTTCATCATAGCCGATTCGGCCACCGGCTGTCCGGTGCCACGCTGTATACTGCTAACGAACCATGAAACGAACCGCGCTATTCGAACTCCTCGAACTGCAGCGCACAGACCATCAACTCTTAGAGCTCCAAGCGAGGTTCGCGAAAATTGACCCGGGCAGAAAACTCGAAGCCGCTGTCGCAGCCGCCCAAAAGGCATTTGAGGAAGCCGACTCCCAGCTCAAAGAGATGCGCCGCGAGCTCGAGGATCTCGAACTCAAGACCAAGGGCATCGACCAGAAGATCGAAAGCGAAAACAAGCGCCTCTACCAAGGCGGCGTCTACAACGCAAAGGACGCCGAGTACATCGAGCGAGAGATCAAGAACCTCATGGAGCGGCGCAATCAGGCCGACAGTCGCATCCTCGAACTCTGGGAGCTGATTCCGCCCGCCGAAGAGGAAGCCAAGCGACGGAAGGAAGTCCTCGAGCAGGCCGAGAAGTTGCTCGCCGAGCATCGCGCGAAGTACGAGGAGGTGAAGCAGAAGTTCGAGCAGAAGGCGAGAGAGCTACTGGCCAAGCGACAGGCGCAGGCGCAAAGGTGCGATCCCGAACTGCTTGAACAATACGAAGCCATTCGGAAGAAACGAAAAGGAATCGGCCTCAGTGAAGTCGTGGATGGCATCTGCACGGCGTGCGGCACAGCCATCCCGAAAGCGCAGCTGGACAATCTTCGAGAGGAAGAGGACCTGGAAATCTGTCGGAACTGCGGTCGCATGCTCGTCCTCGTGAGCGAGGAGTAAAAGGGAACGGTGGACTGATGACCGAACAGCAGCTGTTCGAAGCGATCGGCGAGCACCTCGGGCCGGACGAACACCGCCTTCCCCCGCCGCTCAAGATTCCGCCCTTCACGCCTACGACGGGCCCGTACATCCAAGTGCAGTTCATCATCGAGCTGGTAGGTCAAACGCCCATCCAGCGAGAAGCCGCGTTGGAGCTGCTGAAGGACGACGCGAGGCGCGCTTTGGGAATGCCCGATCTCTACAGAATGGCTCCGTCGGACCTCCGGTGGCGCCCCCTTTGGGTGGGAGACGAGTCACCGCAATACGATAGCCTCTGCTTCGCCTGGGACCTGGTGAGGGACGACAAGACCCTCACGAAGTCCGCTGCCGATGCCCTCTGGCAACGTTGCCAGAGGGTCGCCGAAAGCATGGGGCGCAAAGCGGTTCCTCTGGCTCTTCCCGAAGATGCGGCAAAGAGAGCCGAGCTGTTGAAGCAGTTTCGCGAGCAGATGGACGTCGGGGTGGATGTCGCCATCACCAAACCTGGAGGGCTGCCGACCGAGCAGGTCGTTCGCGCGGCGTACGCCATGGGATACCGCCTCGGGGCGAGCGAACTACTCGAATATCGTCAATCGGGCTGGCCGGAGGCCCTGCTCACGATCTTTCCGCTGGGCGAGGCGATCGAGTTCCACCCGACCAAGAATCGCACCCTCGCTGGAGTCGGCGTCGGGTACTCCGTTCCGGCAAACCCGGACCCCGAAGGCGCCTTCCGCGTTCTCATTCACACCGCCAAGGGAATCGCCGAGCGGACGAACGGGGGCATCGTCCTCGAAACGGGAGAAAGACTCGACGCCGCCAAAGAGGACGAACTGCGCCGAACGCTCGCGATCGTGCTCGATAACTTCGAAAAGATCGGTATCAAGCCTGGCAGCGCGGAAGCCCTGCGTCTCTTTGACTACTGACTCGACAGCAAGCGCTCGATCGCTTCAACGTCCTTCAGCGTATCAAAGTCTAAAGTCGAGAACGGGTCCGCATCGGTGACGATGAGGCACGCCGCTCCCAACGCGCGTCCTGCCCTTTCGGCAGCCTCCGCGACCGTAACTTGCCCAAGCAGGTAGCGGAAGAACGGCAGCACACCGAACCGGATCGCCAGCTTCAGAATCGCGCGCCGGTTCTTCGAGCCAAGACCCAGCGTCTCTGCGGCGCGGCGCAATGCTCCAGCCGAGCCTGCGTAGTAACCCCCGGAGGCGAACCGTCCCTCACGCAAGCGCAAGAACCGATAGGGGACCTCCGGAAACGCTTCCTTGATTGCCGAACTGGGGCACAGTCCGACGGCGAACCAGTCCCCTCGCGGCGCCGCCCAGGCATCTACCTCCTCGACAAAAGTCTGCACGCCGGAAGAATCGAGAAGAGGCAGGTCGCAAGGGAGGAAAAGGCAGGGTTGCGAGTCCTCGGCACCCTCCACTCCGCTCAGAGCGCTCTCGATATTCGTCCTGCCGGACGGCCTTACTTCACAGCCCGAGATCTCGGATCGAGCCTCGTCCCCGACCACGGCGACAAGCCTGCCGAACGGAAGGGACTGGCATGCCTCCACAACGCGCTCCAAGCTCGTGCGTCCTCCGAAGGATACGTCGGCCTTCGACGAAACGCCGTACCGCTTGGCAATCTCATCCGGCGCAGCCCCGCCCGCAAGAATGACGCACCACCAGCGTTCCAGAGAGTTCGCCACGCCGGAAGGTTACTCAGGGAGTAACGCTCCAGACGACTTGGTCGAACTGACCGCCCCAAGAAACGAAGGTCACGCCGCGGTCGTGATACTGGATGCGGGCTTTCATCGCCCCAGTCCCAGGCTGAACGAAGCGGGCGGGGTTGGTCACGATCGAAACGACGGTGAGGCTATCGCTGCCTCTGGCGTCACGCTCGTCCACCGTCTCCCAGCTGTTCGTTTGGTAGTTGAAGAACTGGATTCGCTGCAACACCGGCGCTCCCGTCGCGGCGCCTTCGTAGACGAACCGAATCTCGGATGGCGTCGCGTGCGTGGTACTCCCTCGGACCTCGATCTCCACGGACGGAGCGGCCACCTCCGTCGGCCTCCGTGCCTCGACGACCACCCGATTGTCCTCGGCAAACTCGAGGCTCTGGAGATTCCCGCCGAGCTGAAGCCCTCTCAACACTTCGAAGTCGGTCACGGGCGCGGTCTCATCGCGGTTCGACTGGATGAAGCTGGCGTACGCCGCGACGCGAATGTCTCCGAACACCGACCCGTACTGCGGCGGAGGTGGCCCGCCCGAGACGGAACCAATCCAACTGTGAATGCCAATGACCTGGTACCGGCCGTTCACGAGCATCAGAGTCGGCCCGCCCGAGTCCCCGCTCCCAAGCGTTACCTCAGTCTGGAGCGGGCCGCCATCGCCCCAAGTGTCCACGCCGTTGCCGTCGAAATCGCCGATCAAGAAGAAGCCTTGAATACTTCCCAGGTTGACGAATTGTGCGAACGTCATCCGGTTCGTCCCGAATCTCTTCGTGCCGTAACTGCTCGTGTAGGACCACTGGGAGCCGTTCCAAACGCCCGTATTGCCGTAACCGACGAGCGTTCCGATCGCGCCCACATCCTGCGTCCCTGTGTACGGTTCGTACCAACCGGGCAAGGGTTGATCCACTTTCACCAACGCAATGTCGTCCGTCGCATGGCGGATGACCAGAACCGAGTGGTACTCCGTCGGGTAGTCGTCCAACTTGAACTTCCAGCCCGTGTTGCCAGAGGACCCGACGGTATGGCGGGCGGTTAGCAACCAATAAGGGCCGATCGCTACCGCCGTGGTATTGAAACTGGAGCTGCCCCACTTGCCGACCCACGGGTAGTCCGCGGTGACAAGGCCCGGCAGGATCGAGGCCGCAGGAACAGCCACGCTCAGGCCAGCGGCGAGGACGAGCGCTCGAAAGAACCGCATAGGAGAACCTTTCTCAGTATACAACGGGTTTCCCACACTACCGGCTCCCGAAAATTGCCGGATTTGTGTGCGAGAACCGTCCCGGTTACACGACGCCGACCGACGAGCGATTGAGCGCCGCTTGAATGAGCCCTTGGAACAAGGGGTGAGGCCGGTTCGGCCGCGAGCGGAATTCGGGGTGCGCCTGCGTTCCCATGAAGAACGGATGGTTGGGAAGCTCGATCATCTCCACCAAGCGGTAGTCGGGCGAGACTCCGCAACAGACGACACCGTGGGCCGCGAGCGTCTCGCGATAGTCGTTGTTCACCTCATACCGGTGGCGGTGGCGTTCGACGATTCGGTTACTACCAAAAAGCCGCTCCGCCAACGTACCGTGGATGATCTTGCAGGGATAGGCGCCGAGTCGCATCGTCCCGCCTTTCGACTTGACCTCGTGTTGGTCCGGCAGCAGATGGATGACGGGATCGGGCGTGTCGGGATCCACCTCCTCGCTGTTCGCTTCCTTGATGCCGCAGACGTTTCGAGCGATCTCCACTACCGCAACCTGCATTCCCAGACAGATGCCGAGGAAAGGCAGGCCCGTTTCGCGAGCGTGCCGAACCGCCTCGATCTTTCCCTCGATGCCGCGCTCGCCGAAGCCGGGGGCGACAACGAGACCGTCCAACTCCTTGAGCTCCTTCTCCACGTTCCCCGCCTCGAGGCTCGTGGACTCGATCCAAACCACCTCTACCCCCGCACGGTGAGGAACACCGCCGTGAATCAACGCTTCCTGGATGGACTTGTACGCGTCACCGTTCTCCGTGTACTTGCCGACGACACCGATCCGGCAGGTGCCCTCGGGATTGAGGATTCGATCCACGATCTCCTCCCACTCCTTCGTATCCGGCTCCGTCTTGGGCAGGCCCAAGCGATCCACGACGAGGTCCCCCACGCCGTACTGCTCGTACAAGAGCGGCACCTCATAAATCGTCCGCACATTGAGCGACTCGATCACCGCCTCCTTCCGAACGTCACAAAACAGGGAGATCTTGGACTTCAGCTCGTCGTTCAGCGGCAGCTCCGATCGGCAAATCAGCAAATCCGGAGCGAGACCGATCTCTCGGAGCTTCATCACGCTGTGCTGGGTCGGTTTGGTCTTGACCTCGCCCCAAGGCCCGACTTGGGGCACGAGCGTAACGTGGACATACATGACGTTGTCCGGCCCGACATCCGACCGAAACTGGCGGATCGCTTCGAGGAACGGAAGGCTCTCGATGTCGCCGACTGTCCCGCCGACCTCCGCCAAAACGACGTCGGCATCGTGAACTTCGCCAACCGTCCGGATGCGCTCTTTGAGTTCGTTGGTGATGTGCGGGATTACCTGGACGGTGGCGCCAAGGTAGTCGCCCCGTCGCTCCTTCTCGATGACCGTCTTGTAAACCAAGCCGGTCGTAACGCTGGACGCGCGCGAGCAGTTGACGTCAATGAAGCGCTCGTAGTGCCCCAGGTCGAGATCGGTCTCCGTTCCGTCGTCCGTTACGAAGACCTCGCCATGCTGATAGGGGTTCATCGTCCCGGCATCTACATTGATGTAAGGATCCAGCTTGACCGGAGCGACCTTGAACCCGCGATTGCGAAGAAGACGACCGATGGAAGCAGTGGCGATACCCTTGCCAATACCGCTGACCACGCCACCCGTTACGAAGATGTACTTTCGGTTCGTCACCCTGTCCGCTCGCACACGCTATTATACTGACTGGACGGTAGACTCGCGCGGAATGAATCGCGTCCTCTGCCTCGCCCTCGTAATTCTGCTCGCTGTCGGATGTGCGAAGAGTCAATCCGAAGCGGTACGCGAACGGGACCAGCAGCGCGTCGAAACCGCGAAGGGGATGCCGGGAAGCGAGATCCCCAAAGACCCCGCTGACCTCGGGGACCGCGCCCCGACCGATCCCAACCTGAACGACGGAGCGCGTTGACCGCGATATGGAACAAAAGCCGCGCCTTTGCAGTCCCTTAACCTGTCGTCAGACAAACTATCCACCGAAGCAGAAGGCTGCAATCAACCTCCTGACGGCGAAAGAGCCACTGCTGCGGTAGTCATCGCACCTCCTGCCCCTCCGAGGGCGCGGCAAGAGTCGCGCCCTCGCCCTTCCTTAAGCCTCGAGCGCGGAACGAATGTGCTCGACTACGGTCTCCGCGGCGACCTCTTGCTCCTCACCAGTGCTCAACTGCTTGACTTTCGCCGAGCCCCGCTCCAGCTCCTCGTCGCCGATCGTCACGGCGAACGGAGCGCTGCTCTTGTCTGCCTGACGAAATTGGCTCTTCGCAGACCGGCGCTCCGGGTCGGTGAGAATCCGGAGACCTCGACTGCGCCAATCCGCGAGCCAGCGTTCCGCCTCCCGCGACTTTGTCAACACGATGGCGAACGCGTCGGCGGGCGCTGCTGTCTCAGGCAAAGCTCCGGCGGCTTCCAGAGCGAGCAGCGCCCGCTCGATCCCCATAGCGACTCCAGTCGCAGGCGTGGGTGGACCTCCGATCTCTTGAATCAAGTTATCGTAGCGACCACCACCGCAGAGGGCGTTTTGTGCGCCGAGGTCGGGGCTTTGCACTTCAAAAACGGTCTTGGTGTAGTAGTCCAAGCCTCTCACCAGACGCCGATCCACTTCGAACTCCGCTCCGAGCGTCCCGAGGATCTCCAGCAGGCGATCGAAGTGCTCCTGGCTTTCCGCTTCTAAGAACGCCTCCAACGTCGGCGCCTCTGCCATGGCAGCCTGAACCCGCGGATCTTTCGAGTCGAGCATCCGAAGGGGATTGGATTCGAACCGCGCGCGCTCCTCATCCGATAGGTCGCGTAAGAGCGGTCGCGCGTAGTCGAGCAAAGCCTCCCGATACCGCGCCCGACAATCCCTCATTCCGAGCGTGTTGACCTTCAAGGTGAGTTGTTGGATTCCCAGTTGCCGGTACCAGCGAAGCGTGAGGTCAATGACCTCGGCATCGGCCTCTGGCGAGCCAGACCCGATGAGTTCCAGCCCGGTTTGGTGCGCTTGACGATACCGACCTGCCTGGGGACGTTCATATCGGAAGATGGGCGTGATGTAGTAAAGCCGCGTTACCTGGCCGGGGCCACCGAGGTGGTTCTCCAAGTACGCCCGGATCGCCGGCGCGGTGCCCTCGGGCTTGAGCGTCAGGCTGCGGCCGCCCCGATCCTCAAAGGTGTACATCTCTTTGGTTACGACCTCGGTCGCCTCCCCAAGCCCTCGTTGAAACAGTTCGGTTTGTTCGAAAATCGGTGTGCGGATCTCCTGGTACCCGTACAGCGCGCACACTTCGCGGAAGGTGCGCTCCAGCCACTGCCAGCGCTCGGTATCGCCGGGCAGGATGTCTTGGGTGCCTCGCGGGGCCTTATATTGCATGGGAGCCGGTCAAAAGAAAGCCCCGCTGTGCCGGGTGCCGTCTCTGTCCGGGAACCCCGAACGAAACGGGTGGAAACGGCCGCCCACGAGGGACGAGTCCGCTTCCCAAGCGTGTGCTTGTCGGCTCCGAACATGTCGGGCAATCCCGCACACCGCAGGGCCGAACCAGGATACCTCATCGCTTCCGGGCGCGAGAAACAAAACGGCGCATCCGGCCCGCGATGTTGACCCGACTTTGCCCAGGAAACGTGGTCCCGAAGAGCGCAAACGAGTGATTCACTGGTTAAAGCGCTCCGGCGACAAGATCTACCGGCTACTGCGGTTCAAGTAGTCGACTCAAGCTCCGACTGTCGAGGCGGAAGGTTCTCCCGCCAACTCCAGGAATCTTAGGGCGAGGCCGTGGGAGCGTCGGAAGGAGAAGAGGACCGGAACGAGTACCAGTCGAGCGTCTCGTTGGACGCCTGGTTCGCCAACATCAGCACATACTGGGCGATCGCTTCGCGGTCGTCATCGCTTTCCGGCACGAACTTGAACCCGAACGTCTTGACTCCGTCCGTTTCCGCAACGTAGCGCACCTCGCCGGGCAAGTAAAGAGGTCCATTCTCCGACCCGAGTTCCAGGAACAATCGCGCGTTTTGCGGAGGGGTGCCCTTGCTCCGCATCTGGACGCCGCCCATGCTTGCGTTGGTAATCACGACAGGGTAGAGGCGCTTGGGCCCACCTTCCCCATCCAACCAAAGCACGCCGCATTCCAGCATGCCGAGTCGAGGGACGTTCCGCCGCTCGCCGTTGTTCGAGTGCCCGTTGCTCGCTGTGCTATCCATGCCCATTGCACATTGTCGGCTCGACGACGGAAAACCCTTAGGTTGAAGTTCAGCCTGACAAAAGCATTCGCCCCTTCCACCTGGCGCGGAAAGGCGCGAATGCGCTCTGAGGGAGAGGAGGCCTACCCCTTCTCCGAAGGCTTCGTGATCAGGACGTGTCCCGTCCCCTTGTCGTAAGAGACCTCCACGTCCAGCGCCTCGCGAACGAACGACAGCGGAATGATCGTGCGTCCCCGCTTGATGAAGGCAGGGTACTCCAGCTGAACCGGTTTCCCGTCCACCGTCGCGATGACGTCGCCGATCCGCACGCGAACCTCTTTCAGGCCGTGCGCCTCGGCGATCTTCTTCTCGTGAACCCAGGAAACCTCCGCGCCCGCATGCTCGAAGAGGTGGCGGAGCGGCGTCAGCGGGATCCCGTCTTCCACAAACGGCTGCACATCGAACGGAATGACCTCGCCGTTGAGAGTGATGACGTACACGCCGTCAGGAAGACGCGTGCCAAAGGTAACAGGAATCAGATTCGAAGATTCGGTTGCGGCAGATTCCGAGGCTGCGGGAGCCTTCACCGCCGTCGGAGGAACGGTGACCGGCTTCGGGTCCGTGACGCGAATTCCGACAGCTTCCGCATACAGCGTGTCGCGCGACTTGACGCCGACGCCCTTCTCGACCGGGGCATGAATCGCCTGCGCGCTGAGCCCCTTCACCTCGGAGACCGTCGGCGCACCGACCGCTCCCTCCGCTGCACCCTGCGCCCCCTTCAGGCCGGCGCTACCACCTGTGGGCGGCGCGATAGTCGGCGCAGTCGGGTCGGCAACTTGGGTTCTCCGTTCGGTGCGACCGCCCGGGTTGTCCACGAACACTCGCGTCTTTTGCGACTTCATCGTGGTCTGCGTACGGTCGTACACCCACGCTTCCAGCTCGTGCCAACCGTTGGTTTCCTTCCGGGTGTCCCAGAGGTACGTGTAGGGCGGGAAGTTGCGCAGCGAGCGGAACTCGCCGTCCACAAAGAACGACACGAACGCGCCCTGAATCTCTTTTCCGAAACCGACGCGAACCTCGACAGTGCCTTGTACAGTCTCGTTCGCCTTTGGGAACGAAATGAAAACGGCCTGTTGCTCGCGCTCGGCGTCCAAAACGATCTTCTCGGCTTTGATCAGCTCGCCCTTTGCGTCAAATAGGATCGCTTCCACAACGTTCTGACCTTCGCGGAGCAGATTCAGGTCGAGCGCGAAGGAAACTTCGCCAGACGTGCGCGACGCGTCCACGACACGCTGACCAGCCACGACGCCATTGATACGAAGCTCGATCTTCGCGGCGCGAGCTTTGTTGTACTGCACGAGAACGCGCGGCTCCTCTGCGGCTTTGAGAATCTTCACGTCTTGCGGATAGACCGGCAGCGCAATCGAAGAAGCAGAGATCATCGTTGCGGCGATCAGAACCGCGCTCCATGCCATTCCTCTCATCAATCGGTTCATCAGACTCCCCTCCTTGCACAGGTTGGCGAATCGCCACCTGGGGTCAGTGGCATTCTACCGCATCTTCAGACGATGTCAAGACCCGGTTCCGTTCGAAGGGTTCGAAGATGTACGGACACGATAGCCGGCGATCCGCATGTTGTCCGTCAGCGCGACGAAATCGAAAAGGAACTCGCGCGCCGCCTGCACCGTGAGCGTCAATGTCCCTTGCTCCAGAGCGAAGTCTCCGATTCGGTAGGTAAATCCATCTTGTTGCACTTGGGGCGGGGGCAGGGTAGTGCCGTCGCTCAGCGTGACTCCCACTGGGTAAAGCTGGCCGCCTCGAAACGTTCGAAGGAAGAGGCGATACCTGCCGGGCTTCGGCACCTCGAGTCGAACCTCGAACTTCTCCCCCGCCTCCACGCGAACGACGTTCGGTCGATCGAATGGGATGCCGTCGGGAGACGCCTGCACGCGGAACGACTCTCCCGCAAAGTCTTCCGCTTGCACGAGGATTTGCGTCTCCGGCTCGCCGGTCCAAATCAGACGGGCCTGGCCAGCGGGAACCGGAACGGAGCGCCCCGGACCCACCGTCACGCTCTGTTCCTCGGGTGTCCCGTTCAGCGCGGCAACGATCGGCCCAGCCTTGACGACGTAGACGCCGTCGGCACGGTCATCCAACAGGGGAGCGTCCTTCCTGCCTTCCTCAATCGCACTCAGGCGATAGATCGCATGCCGCACGACAGAGGAGTACTCCTTCCACAGCTGGCGACGACCTGGGAAGAAGATGGCGAGACCGTTGCCCACCCGCCGACTCCACGCGCGGACGTCTTCGGTCCGTATGGGAGCATCGTACCGACCGGATAGCTCGGCGACCTCGGCGTCCGGCTGCGAAGCGGGGCGCACTTCGATCGTTGTGATCGGCACTGGCACGTTTCCCTCCATCTGAAGAGTTATCTCAATAATGTTGCGGCTGATTGCCGTCGCGGGAATAGTGAACTGAAACCTCTTCAGCCCTGGTGTGAGGCTCACGGATGCCACCTGTTGCTCGCCGGCAAGCACGGTCATCGTCGCGGCCGACTGAATCGGCCCGAACCGAAGGGCGACGATGGTATCAGCCGCCTCTTGAATCGGCAACCGCAGCTGTGCGCCGTCGTACGCGCCCCGCCCTTCGGAGCTCGCCGCTCCCCAGAAGCCGAGCAAAACCTCTTTGTCCAGCCCCCCGGGAAGGACGACCCGGTAGGCGGGAGGCAGCGAGCCGACCCAGCGCTCGGTCGGCTCGGCTCGTCCGAGGCTCGAGGCGAAACCGAACAGCTCTTGGTAGACCGTGGTGTCGCCGTCCGGGGTCGCCATCTTGCCGAAATCGTAGGCA